>Ga0187865_1000021_pt1 | contig 193874 bp, 206 predicted proteins | sample June2016WEW_11_1_2_FD_132989 | JGI IMG/M metagenome (GOLD analysis project Ga0187865, IMG submission 132989) | Peatland microbial communities from SPRUCE experiment site at the Marcell Experimental Forest, Minnesota, USA - June2016WEW_11_100 | ecosystem: Environmental > Terrestrial > Soil >... | reverse complement strand
TAAATGCTAAATTATTGAAAATTGATAATGTGACCGATAAGGAAGCATTATATGCCAAAACCAAGCTGGCCAGCCTTAAAAATAAAAGCCAGCCTGGCTTGAAGCTATATAATTGTAAATTGAAAATTGAGCACCGGAGGTGCGTATGACAGACCCCATCGCTGATATGCTTAGTCGTATTCGTAATGCTATTGCCGCAGGCAAGACCGCAGTTAACTTGCCGCACTCAAAAATCAAACAAGCGGTTGCTGAACTTCTGGCAGAAAATGGTTTTTTGCAATCCGTTAAAGTAGTTGAGGCCGGGGGCCACAAACAGCTAGAGGTAGCAATCCGGACAGAAGATAGCAATGCGGCTATCAGTGAGGTCTCACGTCTTAGTACTCCGGGTCGCCGCCTATATGTAAGAGCCGATGCCATTCCTAAGGTCAAAGGTGGCCGTGGTTTAGTAATACTATCCACTTCCCGTGGGATTATGACTGGTGACCAGGCCCGCGCCAAAAAAATTGGTGGCGAACTAATCTGCGAGGTCTACTAAAAATGCTTTGCATTTTTAGCAACAGGCAACAAGTAAAAGGCAACAAGCAGCCACCATATGCCGCTGTTAGCTTTTTACTTTTTACTTTTTACTTTTTACTAAAGCAACCGGAGGTTGCGTAATGAGTCGAATAGGAAAAATGCCGATTACATTACCTGGTGGTGTCAACGTGACTGCTGACCAGCATTTTGTGACCGTAACCGGCCCCAAGGGAGAACTCGAACAATTTAATCTTCCCGGTATTTCTGTGGTCAGCAAAAATGGCCTAGTGCAAGTAGAGCGAGCCGACAACCAGGCTGCTACCCGCGCTAACCACGGTCTAATGCGTGCTCTGCTCAATAATATGGTCGCTGGCGTTAGCCAGGGTTTTGAAAAGAAGCTGGAGCTTAACGGCGTTGGTTACCGCGTGCAGCAAGCTGGTATCAATTTAAAGTTTAATCTTGGATTTTCGCACGAAGTAGTATATAAAGTACCAACTGGCATCCAAATTGGCATAGAACAGAACGTTATCACAGTTTCAGGCATAAATAAGCAGCAAGTAGGACAGGTAGCCGCCGAAATCCGAGCTCTCAAGAAGCCCGAGCCCTATAAAGGCAAAGGTATCAAGTATATCGACGAGCGCATCCTGCGCAAGAGCGGTAAGAGCGGTAAGGAGGCATAAAAATCATGGACACACTAACTAAAAAACAACTTACCGCACAGCGCCGGGCTCACCGGGTCAGATCCCGCATTATTGGTACTGCTGAGAGGCCACGGCTTTCTGTGCATTTTAGCAATCTGCACATCAGTGCTCAACTTATAGATGATAGTAAGGCCATTACGTTGGCTTATGTTACTACCGTTGGTCGTCAATTAACCGGCAGTATGACCGCAAAGGCAGCCCTCGTTGGCCAAGAGATCGCCGATAAAGCCAAGAAAGCTAAGGTCAAAAAGGTTGTCTTGGATCGCGGCAGCCACAAGTACCATGGCCGCATTAAAAGTCTGGCCGACGCCGCCCGGGCAGAGGGATTGGAATTTTAATCATGGCTAATAATAGTTATGATAATCGACCTCGCAGGGATAGTACTTTGCCAGGCGCTGAGGAAAAACAATTTGATGAGCGTGTAGTTCATGTTAATCGAGTAGCGCGCGTGGTTAAGGGCGGCCGACGTTTTCGCTTCCAGGCGCTAGTAACCCTCGGTGACCATAAAGGTCGCGTAGGCATCGGCATAGGCAAGGGCGCCGACGTTACAGCTGCTGTTAACAAGGCTACCGATGCAGCCAAAAAAAATCTTGTAGATCTGCCCATGCACAACGGCACGCTAACTCACGAAGTTCTAGGTAAGGTTGGTGGAGCCCGCATTCTGATTATGCCGGCTGCGCCGGGTACTGGCTTGATAGCAGGGGGCGTTGTGCGTACTGTGCTGGAAGTCGCCGGTTTCGAGAACGCTCTAAGTAAATCTGTGGGTTCGGGTAATCGATTGAACACTGCCTATGCAACACTGGCTGCCCTAAAATCCATGGAGCCGGCTGAGAAATGGATCACCCGCCGCTTTAATGCGTCTAAGACAGCTGAAGCCAGGACCAGCTCAAAGGCTTAGAGACATGAAATATAACGAACTAATCTTAAAACGCCAAAAGCATACCACCCGTGCTGGCCGTGGTATTGCCGCCGGCAAGGGTAAAACTGCTGGCCGCGGTACAAAAGGCCAAGGCGCGCGCAAGAGCGGTGGAGTGCGGCCGGGCTTTGAGGGCGGCCAGATGCCACTTTATATGCGCATACCCAAATTGCGCGGCTTTAAAAGTCATCGCGCGCTCACTAAAGACGTCTATACCGGGCAGCTGGATGCCATCAAAAAAACCATTATTGATACTACTGTTTTAGCCGAGGCTGGCCTTATAAGCAATCCGTATGTCAGGGTCAAACTTATTACCAAGGGCGATCTTAAGACTCATAAAGATGTTAAGCTCCAAGCTGCCAGCATGTCGGCCCGCAAGGCTGTGGAGCAAGCTGGGGGTACACTTACAATCACTCAACAGCTTGCAAGAGCCAAAAAAACCCGGCAGTGAGACTTCGAGAGCATTATGTATTACGTGTACGTACTAGAGAATGGTGCGAACCGTTACATTGGTCGGACGAATAATCTGCGAAAGAGAGTCAGGGAACATAATGCTGGCCAAAACTTCTCTACTAAATCTCCAAATAACTGGAAGTTAATCTACTATGAAGCACATCTTAACTTTGATGATGCCAAACGACGAGAGGGCTATTTTAAAACTAGCGTCGGACGAAGATCACTCAATCGAATGTTAAGCTCTTACAATTCCATGTCTGGTTCGTTTGGCACTCGAAGCTCTACTGCCGGGAAGGCTGGTGGCAGTTTTACCGAAGTTGGACGCTTGGCTCGCGTCAAGCAAAAAACCGCCAAAACTTAAGTCAAAAATCTACCCCCTGCTGTATACTATTAGCCAGTGAACTGGGGCATAATTCTCAAATCGTTGGGCCATAAAGAGATGCGCAACCGCATTTTGGCGGTTTTGGGTATGCTGCTGGTTTTCCGCATCATGGCGCACGTTCCCGTGCCGCTTAGTGATCCCCACACCCTAAAGCAAGTTCTGCAGAATTTGTTTAACCAGACCAATTCTAACCAATTGCTGGGCTTTTTGAATGTACTGTCCGGCGGCGCGCTAGCCAACTTTTCTATTATGCTGGTTGGTTTGGCGCCGTACATTAACGCCAGCATTATCATGCAGTTGCTCACCAAAGCTATTCCTAAGCTGGAAAACATGAATAAGGAGGGCGAATACGGTCGCAAAAAAATCAACCAGTACACCCGAATGCTGACTTTCCCGCTTGCAGTAATTCAGTCAGTCGGCATGATTTACCTTATCCGTCAGGAGGCTCAGAGTTTGGGCGGCTTAGGCGACATAACGTCTAGCACCTCTATGATTCAGTGGGTTTTGATGATCGCCGCTCTAACCGGTGGCGCTATGGTATTGATGTGGCTGGGCGAGCTGATTACCGAGCGGTCTATTGGCAACGGTATATCGTTGCTGATTACCGTAGGCATCGTCAGCCGGCTGCCAACCTTGATTCACGAAATCTGGGGCGTCACGGCCTATAGTAGCAGCGTTGTCGCCGATAAAGTTACGATTTTTCACCGCCATTTCAGCCGGCATGGTTTGCTTGTATTCGCTATCGTTACATTTGCTACGCTATTTGTGACATGGGCGGTAGTCAAACTTAACGAGGCCTCCAGACGCTTAACTGTCAACTATGCCAAACGCGTGCAAGGGAACCGCACTTATGGCGGCGTCACTACCACCCTACCAGTTAAACTTATTACTGCCGGTGTTATTCCTATTATCTTTGCCGTGGCTTTTTTGAGTGTACCTAATTTTCTTGGGCAAATTTTAACGCACGGGAAGGGGATAGAATTTGTGGCCACGACCCACTGGCAACATATAGGCGTAAGCTTAAGCCAGCTATTCCAGACGCCGTCCAGGCTTACTTTTGCAACCGAGGGCTGGAAAGCTTGGATATATCCGGGCACCTACTTCTTTTTAGTGTTTGTATTTACCTATTTTTATACCAGTGTTACTTTCAACTCTAAGGAGATTGCCGAAAATCTGCAAAAACAAGGCGGATTTATTGCTGATGTCCGCTCTGGCAAACAAACAGAAAAGTATCTTAGCCATATAGTTAACCGGCTTACGCTATTTGGGGCTACTGCACTAGGGTTGTTAGCAGTACTACCCATCATCGCGCAGGTGTACATCAACCAAAATATTGCTATTGGCGGTACTAGTATTTTGATCCTGGTATCCGTATCGCTGGAAACTATGCGCCAGGTAGAATCTCGCGCGTTGATGATTACCTACGATCAGTATGAACAGCCGGATTATTTTTACGAACCGGGGCCTGGTGGCACGGCCGCGCTAGGCGCCAAGAGACTGCGGTTTATCCCTCATATTGGTCTCCCCCGCCGCAAGAAATAAACAGGCCCAATTCGTGTTAATGGTCGTTTCTAAAACTCTTTACATACACTTCTCGTATCTGCTATAATTACAACAAGTTATATTTTATGCCCAAGGAAAAGCAAGTTATCGAGCTGACCGGAACAGTGGTCGAAGCCTTACCCGGCACACAGTTTCGAGTCGAGCTGGAGAATGGACATAAAATCATAGCTCATGTCGCCGGCAGGATGCGAAAGCACTATATCCGTCTCGTGCCAGGAGACCGCGTTAAGGTAGAATTGACACCTTACGATCTGACGAAGGGTCGGATAACTTACCGCGAAAACTAGTTCTATATATAAAGCAGTGTGTCATCTAAGTTAAGGAGGATGATCCGCATGAAAGTGCGTGCCAGCGTAAAGAAAATTAGTCCCGATGATAAAATCGTCCGCCGCAAAGGCCGGGTTTATATCATCAACAAGCTAAAGCCGCGTCATAAGCAGAGGCAAGGCTAAAGTCGCAATGAAATTGCTCCAATTCACATTTACCAATTCACATTTACCATTTATTTCTCATTTCTCATTTAGCAATTCCGAACAATGTCAAATGCTACCTGTTAAATCAATGCTCAATGATAAATGCTCAATGATAAATATATCCACGAGAGGCTTTTAGTGGCGCGGATATCTGGTGTAACGATTCCTGATGGCAAACAAGTGTGGGTAGCTTTAACCTATATTTACGGCATTGGCCCCAAGCTGAGCACTAATATCCTAGACAGCGCCAATATTGAACCAACTGTACGTGTTAAAGACCTTACTGACAGCGAAATCTCCCGTTTACAGGAGGTTATTACCAATAACTATACGGTAGAAGGCGAGCTGCAACGTATCGTTACTGGCAATATTAAACGGCTTAAAGACATTGGGACTTATCGCGGCTTACGCCACAGCGCCAACTTGCCAAGCCGTGGCCAACGAACTCGGACTAATGCTAGAACTCGCCGCGGCAAGAAGGTGACCGTTAGTGGTACTGCGAGAAAAGCGCCAAGCAAGACATAAATTATGGCTAAAGAAGAAGTAAAGACTAAAGAAATGAAAGAACCCGCAGTCGCAGAAACTATTGAGACTGATAATGCTAAAGCTATAGAAGTGCCAACTCCCGTCGCTAAGCCTAAAAAATCGCGGGCTAAGCGTTCTGTGCCGCAGGGTCAAGCCCACATCTTAGCAAGCTTCAATAACACCATTGTTACCATCACTGATCCCAAAGGTAATGTCTTGTCAAGTGCCAGCGCTGGCAGTTCCGGCTTCCGTGGTTCCAAAAAAGGCACTGCTTACGCCGCGCAAATCGCTGCTGAAAAGGCTATAGATACCGCCAAACAAAACTATGGCATCAGTAAGTTGGAAGTACTCATCAAGGGCATTGGCCTGGGCCGTGAAGCGGCTGTTAGAACCCTGATAAACCAGAAGATTGAGGTTGAAGGGATTAAAGACGTAACTAGTATCGCCCACGGTGGCGTGCGTCCACGAAAGGCTCGGAGAACCTAATGATGCTGCGCATCCATTTACCATATCCCATTTACCATTTACCATTAATTTCACATTTTTCATTTGATCAATGGCAGATGACAGATGCTAAATTATTGAGAATTGATAATTGTAAATTGATAATTACCTCCGAAGGAGGTCTGTAATGGCTAGAGATTTGCAATCCATAGTTAAGCGTTCGCGTCGAGAAGGTTACGCGCTGCACCCCAAGGCTCACAAAGCTTTAGTTAAACGAACTACATTGCCGGGCCAGGCAGCCAACTACCGCCCCAGGGGTAAGGCTAGCCAGTATTCCTTGCAGCTGCGTGAAAAACAAAAAATTAAAAGGCTTTACGGTCTGCTAGAACGCCAGTTTGCTAAATTAATGAGCGAAGCCACTAAAACTACTGGCCAATCTGGCGCCACCTTGCTGCAATACCTAGAACGTCGCTTGGATAACGTAATTTATCGTGCCGGTCTTGCCCCGTCACGTCGGTCTGCCCGCCAGCTGGTTACACACGGCCACTTTATGTTTAACGGCCGTCGGGTAGATATTCCATCTATTAGAGTAACTGTCGGCGATCAGATTAGCCTGAGGGACAAAAGCAAAAGCAACGATTATTTTAAGCGATTGGATGAAACCAGCCCTGCGCCACCGGCTATTCCAGCTTGGATGAAAGTTAACCGCAAAAACCTGGAAATTACCGTTTCTGGTATGCCAACCAGGGATGATGCCGAACCGGATATTAAAGAGCAACTAGTCGTAGAGTATTATTCACGCTAAAGGAGGCGAGGAGTATAAAATGAGCAAATCAATTCACACCCCAACACTAAGTAACATCAACGATCACAGTCCCACTAGCGCCACTTTCACGATCGAGCCGCTGTACAGTGGTTACGGTATGACTTTGGGCAACAGCTTACGGCGCGTGCTGCTATCCAGTATCGCCGGCGCAGCAGTTACGGGTTTCCGTGTAGACGGTGTTAGCCATGAATTTACTACCATTAAAGGAGTTAAGGAAGATGTAGTTACCATTATGCTGAATCTTAAGGGGATCCGCTTTAAAGTATTTTCTGATGAACCGCAGACCCTACGCCTTAGTAAGAAAGGCAAGGGGGTTGTAAAAGCTAAGGACCTGCAACTTAATGCCGATGTAGAGTTAGTAAATCCCGATCATGTGATCTGCATCATAGACGACGATAAGTCTTCCCTGAACATGGAAATCATGGTAGAGACGGGCCGCGGTTATCGCATGCTAGATGAACAAGGCGCCAGCAAAAAGTTGAGTGACATGATCATGCTAGACGCACTATTTACCCCCGTTCTGCGTGTCCGTTATAAAGTCGAAAATACCCGTGTTGGCCAAATCACTGACCTGGATAAGCTGCTGCTGACAGTAGATACTGATGGTTCGTTAACTCCTCGCGAAGCTTTCGAGGAAGCCGCTGCCATCTTAGTTAACCAATACACTGCTTTAGCCGGCCAGACCCGCGTAGAAGCTGCCTCGCTCCTGACCGCTGCCGATGCTGAACTTGGCGGCGCTAACAGTGAAGAACCTGCAGAGCTGATGACATCCATAGAAGACTTGAACCTTAGCGCCCGCACCACGAATGCTCTGGTAAACAACGAGATCCACACTATTAAAGACTTGCTGGACTTATCTGAAGCGGAACTGCGCGACCTTAAGGGTTTTGGTAGTAAAGCCTTGGATGAAGTCAAGGATAAAATAGCCGAGCTGGAACTATAAAAATGCAAAGCATTTTTAGGAAACAGGAAACAGGAAACAGGAAACAGGAAAAACTAGTTCCTAGTTCCTTGTTCCTAGTTCCTATAGCCTCCGGAGGAAGCGCGTAATGCACCGCCACGGATACAAAGGTAAAAAATTCGGCCGCGAGCGCGACCAGCGCGAAGCTCTAATAAAGGGGTTGGCTGATTCTTTGGTGCTGCGCGAATCGATTGAAACTACCCTGCCGAAGGCCAAAGAGGTATCTAGCTACACCGAGAAGCTAATCACAAAAGCTAAAGCGGGCGGCTTGCATAACCGCCGCCAGGTTATCCGAGGGTTGCTTACCCTTGAGGCCGCCCATAAGCTGGTTGATGATATGGTCCCAAAATTAAGCGGTCGTGACAGCGGCCATCTGCGAGTAAAGCGTACTGTTCTGCGCCGTGGTGATGGTGCCCAAATGGCCTCAGTCAGTTTCGTGGATGATCTATCGAAGCTTAAAGCTTCGAAGTCCTCAGTCCCTAGTCCAAAGTCCCCAGCTAGGAACAATTCAAGAAAGGACACTAAAACTAAAGCTAAGGACTCTAAGCTCTCAGCTAAGGACTCAAAAAGATGAAGTCATACAGCCTAAAACCAAAGGAAATCACACGTAAATGGTATGTTCTGGACGCTTCACAGGCTTCTCTGGGCCGCGTTTCTACCCAAGCTGCCAGATTATTGCTTGGTAAGGATAAGCCATCTATTACAGCCCATATGGACGGCGGAGACTTCGTGATAATTATCAACGCTAGCAGATTAGTAGTAACGGGTAATAAAATTGATGGCAAACACTACTACCGCCACAGCGGTTTTCCGGGCGGGCTTTACAGGCGCACCTTGGACGAACAAATGAAATTAGACCCCACAAAAGTAATCAGAGATTCAATTAGAGGTATGCTGCCTAACAACAAACTGCTCGACGGACGGCTTAAGCGGCTCAAGGTTTACGCCGGCAGCGAACACAACCACAGCGCCCAAACGCCCGAAACATTATCTTTGAATAGGAAAGGCGAAATGAAGTAATGGCCACTAACAGTTATTTTTATGCCTTAGGGCGACGCAAAAGTGCGGCTGCGCGGGTGCGACTGTCGCGTGGCAAGAGCTCATTTGTGGTCAATGGTAAAACCGCCGACGAATATTTCGCCGGTAGCAAAAGACTACAAAATGAACTGCTTAAAGCCTTTACCGTCTTGGAGCTAAATCCCGAAGAGTATATTATCAGCGCCAAAGTTACTGGTAGCGGACACGCTAGCCAGGTGGACGCTATCAGGCTCGGAATCGCCAAAGCTTTGGTAGAGATAAACGAAGATTACCGCGGAACACTAAAAAAAGCCGACCTACTAGGTCGCGATCCGCGCGAAAAAGAACGCAAGAAGTTTGGGTTACGCGGCGCCCGCAAGCAACGCCAGTTCACCAAAAGATAGCTTGCGCCGCCCGACCTGCCTGCTAGCGGAGCCAGCAGCTCCGTCGGGCTTTTGGCGCATCGCGGCGTTGCCAGCTACGGTACTCCTTCGCAGTATTACAATACAGCTCAGTCCATTCCTCGCTGGCGCCTTGCACTGCACCCAAACGCAAAGCTATCTTCCTCGCGATGAGTTAAGTTATAATGAATCGTAATGAGCAAAGAGGTCATTTTAACCGGGCTGCGATCTAATGCCGAGTTTCACCTAGGCAACTATTTGGGTGCTATTCTACCGATGGTGGAGCTGCAAAAAAAGCACGCTGGGCAGTATCAGCTGAACATGTTTGTACCAGACCTGCACAGCTTTACTACGCCTATTGATCACGGAAATTTATATGACCAGTCCCTCAAGAATTTGAAGGTTTTTGTAGCAGCCGGACTGGATATCGAAGAGCCCAATACCTTTATTTACCGCCAAAGCTATATCCCGGCCCATTCCGAGATGACATGGGTCCTTGATTGCTTTGCCCACTTTGGTGAGTTATCGCGCATGACAGAATTCAAAGATAAGTCGCTAAACTTAATAGAGTCAACTGGTGCTGTCGACGTGGATTTCGATAAAGAAGATACGATAGATGTAAAAATTCGGAAGGCTGGCGTAACAGCAGGCCTATTTAATTATCCGGTGCTGATGGCTGCGGATATCCTACTTTACGGCGCTAAGTGGGTCCCGGTAGGCGAAGACCAACGACAACACGTGGAATTTACCCGCGATCTGGCCATTCGGATAAATAATAAATTCGGCGATGATTTATTTGTACTGCCCGAGGATAACGCCAAACAGATGGAATTCGCCGGCCATAGTGAGCCGGTTCGTATCCGCAGCCTGCGCAACCCTGAAAAGAAGATGAGCAAGAGCGTAGAAGACCCGGCAGGTACGATTATGCTTAGTGATAGTCCAGACGAAGCCGCCAAAAAAGTTTTGGGCGCCACTACCGATTCACTAGAATCAATTAGCTATGACTGGGAAAAGCAGCCCGGCGTCACTAACTTGCTGCAAATCTTAGCCCTGTTATTAGATAAGCCTCAGACAGCGGTAAATGGGCAATGGCAGGGCAAATCTGGCTATAGCGAGCTCAAAAAAGCCGTATCGGACGCTGTAAAAGTTTTCTTGGCTGATTTCCAGGCTAAATTAGCCCAGGTCAACCAAGATAAGCTAATGCAAAAACTAGCTGACGATGAAAAAGCCATGAATGAAGTTGCCAATGCAGCTCTGCTGAAAGTACAAAAGGCGGTGGGCTTACGGCCGAAAGATTAGGCACCTAACCATGAGGCAGTTAAAGGTTAGGGTGTCAGATGCCGGCAAACGGGCAGATATTTTTGTATCTGAAAAATATCCCGAGTTTAGCCGGTCGTCGCTAAATAAGCTGTTTGATAGTAATACGGTTAGACTTGGCAAGGCTACCGTTAAGGCCTCCCATAGGCTTAAAAACGGCGAAATACTAAGCGTAGATGATCGCCTGCTACGCGCTAGGCCGCGAGCAATCAATCTACCGGTCATATACGAAGATAAAGACGTAGTTGTCGTGGATAAGCCAGCCGGTATTTTGACGCACAGCAAGGGCGCCATGAACGACGAAGCTACGGTTGCCAGTTTTTTGCAACCCAAAATAACCGACAACGCTCTAAGCGGCAACAGAGCGGGCATTGTCCACCGCTTAGACAGGCATACGAGCGGTGTTATCATCGGTGCCAAAACAAATGCGGCCTTAAAACATCTGCAAAAACAATTTACCGGCCGCAAGACGGCCAAGACCTATTTGGCGGTTGTTGAAGGCTGGCCGGAGCCGGAAGCGGCCATAATTGACGCACCGATCGGCCGCAACCCCAGAAAGCCGCAGACATTCAAGGTCAGCTCGAGTGGTAGACCGGCCCAAACAGCGTACAGGACACTTAAAGTGTTTACTAAAAACGGCCAGAAATATGCTTTCTTAGAACTTAAACCGGCCACTGGCCGCACACACCAAATCCGCGTACATCTAAGTTATATTGGCCACCCGATTGTAGGTGACTCGCTTTATGGTCATGCTGGCCCTAAACTACTACTCCATGCCCATAAACTGGAAATTACTTTACCCAACAGAGAACATGAAGTATTTGAAGCCAGCGTACCGGATGACTTATCGGAGTTTATCAAAAATGCCTAGTTTCAAACATGATCTTCTGGTGCATCAGCGCACACAGGCCCAAATAGAAAATTTTTTAGCGCAACCGGCACACGCCTTATTGCTAACCGGGGCAACTGGCAGCGGGAAATACACTTTAGCCAAAGCTATTGCCGCGAATTTGTTGAAACTCGATGATCCACACCGGTTTGAGGCCTATCCATATTATTGGGAGCTAAAAGCACCGGATGGCAAACAGGAAATATCTATAGACGCAGTGAGGGAGATGATTGAAAAACTACGCCTCAAGGCACCCGGAAGGGCCGCCCTGAGGCGGATAGTAGTTATAGAGGGTGCCCAGAACCTCAGCCAAGAAGCTCAAAACGCGTTGCTAAAGACTCTGGAAGAACCCAACCCGGATAGCGCGTTTATATTAACTTCTCCTTCGGCCCGGGCTATAGCGCCGACTATCGTTTCTAGGGCTCAAGGCATTATCGTTTACCCAATCACACTTTCGTCAGCGTTAACATATTACAAACAGATGCACAACAAAGATAATGTCGCTTCTAATTGGTTGTTAAGCGCCGGCGCAGCCGGGTTGCTGGATTCATTGCTAAAAGACGATGTCAACCATCCCCTCAAAGACGGTGTTAATAACTTTAAGAAGTTTCTTGGTTCTGACACCTACGAGAGGCTGCTGTACTGCGATTCATTGTCACGCGATAAGTCAAGCCTTATCTATTTTTTGGATGGCGGCAAGCGAGTCCTTAGGGCCTTACAGCAAAACTCCATCAGAAAACAGCAATCAGGGCGGACGAAAACCATTAATGGCAGCCGAAAATTAATTAACTCCCTACAAGCTAAGCTAGAGGCTAACGCTAGTCCACGTTTGGTCGCCCTGTCGTTGGCACTTAACCTAAAGCTCTAAGAATGCTATAATATGCTCTAATAATGTACTCACTCGTACTGTTAGTTATTTTTGGATTGATAGTTTTCCGCCATGGACGACTGGCCGAAAAAGACGTGCTTATTATTCCGCGTCGTATTGGCAATCGCCTCACCCAGTTGTGGGAAATAGCCTATCACGGTATGCGCGAAAACAGGTTCCTAAGGGCTGAGAAAGCCTTGTTAACTATCTTGAAGATCGACGAAAAAAATGCCGCAGCTTACAACCGCCTGGGAATTTTATACGCCAAGCAGCGCGAGTACAAAGACGCTATCGACTGTTTCGAAATAGCCAGCAGTATCGAGCCAAGCGCATCCAGTTTACATAACCTGGGGTTGATTTATTACGAAACCGAGAACTATCACAAGGCCGCTACCGCCTTTGAACAAGCACTTAAGCTAGAAGATGGTTTAGCCGCCCGGCATATTGCCTACGCCAAAGTCGAGGAGAAGCTGGGCAACGACAAACTGGTCATCCAGGAATTGGAAAAGGCCGCCGAGCTAGAGCCCAACCCCGAGACCTATAACCTGCTGGCCAAGGCTTACGAGTCACGGGGTATGACAGAAGAGGCTGCCAAAATTCAGAAAAAGCTTGGGCGCTTAAGTTTGCCAGCCGGACGATCCAAGCGCATTCTGCGTCCTCGCCGGGTTATTATTTAACCGAGCGCTAGACAATTGCTATTTTACCCCTGTTATGGTAACCTTCTTATGGTCTTTTTGCCACCTTAGCTCAGCTGGTCAGAGCAGCTGTTTTGTAAACAGCGGGTCGTCGGTTCGAGTCCGACAGGTGGCTCCACGCAGGGATAGTGAAGCGGTCAAACACGACAGTCTGTAAAACTGTTGGCATTCGCCTTCGTAGGTTCGAATCCTACTCCCTGCACCATCTTTATGATTGATAAATTCAAACAATATATCGACACAGCAGAGCGGATTTTAATAACCTCGCACATCTCGCCGGACCCGGACGCTACAGCTTCGGTTCTGCTGCTTGGTACGACACTTCAGCTAAATTTTCCAGATAAGAAAATTCGGATGGTTCTGGAAGAAAAGCCCGAAGGCCTTGATTTTCTGAACGGCTACGATCAGCTGATTTTCAGTAATATCACCCAAAACATCGAACAATTTAAACCTGATTTGATAATACTGGTTGACGCCAATAGCTTTGAACGCTGCAGCCGCCATGACGGCCAGCAGGCGAGGGAATACGCGCTCAAGAATAGAGTAAAAACCGCCATTATTGATCATCATGAACCAGACGGAAAAGATAAGGTTGACTGCTATTTAAATTCCGGTAATCCCGCGACAGTACAAGAAGTATATGAATTATGCTTTAATGAGATGAATCTTAAAAAACCCCAAGGATACGCTGTCACGACGATGCTCGGTCTTTACGCCGACACGGGCGGTTTTACTTACGATAATCCGCGCTACGCACAGACATTTAAACTGGCCGCAGAACTTATCGCGGCCGGTGCCGTCATAGAGGAAATTAAAAATCACCTTAACCAGTATTCCGGAGATCAAATGAAGGTCATTAGCGAGCTGGCTAACAACGTCACGGGCGAGGCTGGCTACTCGTATTCATTCATAAACGACGAGTTCGTCGAAAATTGGCAAAGAAGCGGCAAACCCCTAGCCAGCTTGCATATGGCTACCAAGCCGTTCCTCGATGAATATATCCGCAATATTGATGGCCGAAAGTGGGGTTTTTTGGTTTATCTGGATCTGTTAGATGGCGAACATACTTACTCTGTGTCCCTGCGTTCACTTGGCGGAGTTAAAGACGTGTCAAAAATTGCTACCAAGTTTAGTGGCGGTGGCCATAGACCTGCAGCCGGAGGTAAAGTCCAGGCTAACAATGTGGAAGAAGCTATCGAAAAGGTCAAGGCCGCTATAAAGTCAGAAAGTTAAATGGAGCCGAAGACGGGAATCGAACCCGTGACCTCGTCATTACCAATGACGTGCTCTAGCCAACTGAGCTACCTCGGCAACTTACCCTACTATTTTATCCCTTAGTTTTGCATTGCCAAAGCGTATTGTAACAACATCATATTTTTTTCGGTGGGCTCCTATATAGCCAGACTGTGCGACCAGTCGTACTGCACAATATAAGCTGGTTCTGAGTTGTGGGTGTTGTTTTTCCCTCTGTTATCTGTTAGTATCCATTGGTTATGGCTAAAAAAAGCGAGAAGCGAAAAATTGTTGGGCTTGTATGTGAAGCTTGCGGGCAACGCCATTACTATACAACTAAAAACACTATGAATACGCCTGATAAAGTGGAGCTTAAGAAATATTGCCCGATAAAACATACTATTGCTGAACAATCAGAAACAAAGAAAAATTTGGGTCGCAACGAAGTAAAGCCCCGCAGGTAAAACTTGAAGGACAACCATGCGGTTTTCCTGGTTGCTCCGCGACCTCCCTCGCTGCTCAGCAAAATTACATAAACACAATTTTGCCTCCGCGGCTGCATTCGCCAACGCACCTTTTGGAGTAGATCCGAATCCCGCCTTTGGCGGGACCGGTGCTACTACCTTTCCCTTGGCTGCAACGGGCACAAGAGAATTTTAAGGTATAATTCTAACATGTCGATTCCGACGAAGGGGCATAGTACAACGGCTAGTATAAGGGTCTCCAAAACCCTAGATCGTGGTTCGATTCCACGTGCCCCTGCCATATTCAGAGAAGCGTTAACACTTTATATTAAGATACGGCGATGATACTATCAATCTGATGGCAAAGATAACACTCAGTAAACCAGTTCTAATTTGCCTTTATGGGTTTCCCGGTTCAGGGAAAAGCTATGTGGCGCGTAACCTGACCAGTGAAATCCAGATAATCAATGTCAGCGCCGACCGCGTCAGGCGTGAGCTTTTTGAACGACCGCGCTATGACAATCAAGAAAATGCCGTTATCGCTCACCTAATGAACTATATGACTGAGGAATTCCTCGATGCCGGTGTGAGCGTAGTTTACGACGCCAATGCCGTGCGTGTAGCCCAACGCCATAAATTGCGCGAACTAGCTCGCAAGCACAATGCTGAATACTTATTAATCTGGTTGCAAATAGATTTAGATAGTGCTTATGTCCGAACTCAGGAGCGCGATCGGCGAACCAGTGACGATAAATACGCTGAGCCACAGACACGTACAACTTTTGACAGCAATATTGCCGGTATGCAAAATCCGAAAACTGAAGATTATTTAGTGATCAGCGGTAAACACTCGTTTGCGACCCAGAAAGCCAGTATCATCAATCGGCTTTATCAGATGGGACTGACGAATAGCAGTTCTTTGCAGGGCTCCTTGACCAAGCCCGGTCTTATTAATTTGATTCCCAATCCGCACGCTGGAAGGGTTGACCTTAGCAGACGCAACATAACGATTAGCTAATGTCCAACCGGACAGTTTTAATCCCTGGGGTCGGTAAGGTGCTATTATCCAAACGGCGTGGCGCCAAACACCTGCGCCTCAGTATTAGCACCCGGGGCCAAATCAAGGTGAGCCTCCCGGCTTGGACGCCTTATTCCATGGGCGTGGTCTTTGCAGGTAACCAGCGAGACTGGATACTTAAACAGCTGGCGGATCATCAGTTACAGCTGATTATGCCGGGCGCCCGGATCGGTAAGTTACATAAAGTAGTTTTTAGCCAAAACAGCACATCGGACAACATTAAAATTCGCGTAAAAGACAAAGCTATAGAAGTGAATACCAAGCTAACAGCTGATAGCTCGGAAGTCCAGGAAAAATTACAGCTGGCTTGTAACAAAGCTCTGCGGTCAGAAGCTTTGTTCTTTTTACCTAAGCGCGTAGAGTCACTGGCCCAAGAGTACGGTTTTAAATACCAAGAAGTGCGTGTCCGTAAACTGGTCTCAAGGTGGGGCAGTTGCTCAAAAAACCGCACAATTACTCTAAGTTATTACCTAGTACAACTTCCGTGGGAGCTCGTTGACTATGTGCTTCTGCACGAACTAGTGCATACCGAACATCTACACCACGGCCCAGATTTTTGGCAAGCCTTTAAGAGGGTGTTACCAGATGCTAAGTCACTACAAAAACAAATTCGAGCCTACAAACCTACTATACAAGCGCTTTAGCATAAGCTTTATGGCATAATTGTAGATAAATTATGCAATTTCGAAAATCGCTACCGCCAACTAAAACGGATCGGACGTTAGACCACAAGCGCTTAAGCGTCCTACTCAATAACATGACTGATGCGGTGCTGGCTGTCGACAAGAGCGGCATTATTACACTTAGTAACAGTGTAGCGTTAGATCTGCTAGATGCTAACAACCTGTTAGGTAAACGCCTGAGTGATACCTTCCATCTAATAGATAAAGCCGGCAGGCCAGTGGACATCACGATAGCGATTCTTAATAAGGCCTCGTCGTTCAACAACAGTAATTGGCGGTTGCGATATACAGACGGTAGTTCCATCAATCTTTATTTTAGCTGCTCGCCAGTGCAAAGAAGGTTTGGCTCTGGTAATACGGAAAGTTACGTACTTATCTTCCGCGATGTTACTAAGGAAAAATCTTTGGAAGAGGAACGCGAAGAGTTTGTAAGCGTTGCTAGCCATGAGCTGCGGACACCCGTAGCTATTGCGGAGGGCAATGTCAGTAATGCCCAGCTGCTGGCCGAACGAACAGGTACTAGCAACACCATCAAACAAACACTATCTGCCGCCCACGATCAAATTGTTTTTTTGGGCAACTTGATTAACGACTTATCGATGCTGTCGCGTGCTGAGCGCGGCAAATTAGCTCTAACAGTCGAAGAAATTAGCGTAGCGGAATTGGTTAATTCGCTGGTCCACGATTACGAGCCGGAGGCCGACAGGAAGCGCCTGACGCTGCAGGCTAATCTCGCACCAGATAGCAGTATTCTGCGCAGTAGCCGGCTATACGTGCGCGAAATACTACAAAACTTCGTAACCAACGCTCTAAAATACACCGAAGATGGCGGCATAGTAGTTTCTGCTTCTAGGCTTAACGACGGAGTGGAATTTGCCGTGGTTGATACCGGGATTGGTATCAGTAAAAGTGATCAAGGAAAATTGTTTGATAAATTCTTCAGGAGCGATGACCGGCGAGTTAAAACAGTCAGTGGCACCGGGCTGGGGCTATACATCACCTCAAAGCTGGTCAAGTTGCTTGGTGCCACTGTCCAAATGGAGAGCGAGCTGAACGAAGGCAGTACCTTCAGAATTTTTATACCGGACGCACCGTCTTAGCCCGGGAATTAAGTTACCCCTTGCGCCGGTGAGCTATATACGGTACTATTGACAGCAGTGGCCTACTTATAAAGTAGGCTTATTTAAGTCAAGAGGAGAGTTTGTTTTGGCTGAAGAATCACCGGCTGAAGAATCACCAAAAGCCAGGCCGCGGATTAGGAAAACTGCACCGACCATCCGCGAGCGGGTAGAGATCGCGCAAGCTGAGGCTGAAAAAAAATCCAGGCCAGGGCGCGTAAAACCGCTATTAACGAAGGCTAAAGCTCCTCTAAAAAAAATAAAACCCCCGTCGGTTAAGCTACCCGGCCCCATAGCACTAGTGGTAGCTAAAATCGGCAGGGTGCTTCGCTGGCTAGCGCCGCGCTATTTTGTGAATGCCTGGCGTGAAGTACGGCAAGTTACCTGGCCCAGCAGGCGCGAAACCTGGCGGCTGACAGGCGCGGTATTTATTTTTGCCATCGTGTTTGGTGCTTTAGTTTACGGTGTAGATACGGGGCTGGATGCACTATTCAAGAAAGTGATTTTAAAAGAGTAATAACATGGCCAAACGATACGATTCAACCAAGCAGTGGTACGCTATCCATACCTACAGTGGCTATGAGGAAAAAGTAGCCGAGAGTATCCGCCAACGTGCGGAAAGCTTAGATATGGGGGATAAAATTTTTCAGGTGCTGGTCCCCAAGGAAAAGATGATAGAAATCAAAAATGGCAAGCGCAAAATTGTCGAAAAACGTATCTTCCAGGGCTATGTGTTGGTAGAGATGAAGTTATCTGAGGACGCTTGGTATATTGTCCGCAATACACCTAATGTCACTGGTTTTGTTGGTACCGGTACCGAACCGACGCCCGTAGAGCCCGAAGAAATTGCTAAAATCATGAAGCGCATGGGCCGCGAAGAACCCAAGCACAAGTTTGATTACCAGATCGGCGAAGTGGTCAACATCATAGACGGGCCATTTAAGGGCTTTGACGGCACTATAAACGAGATTGACGCCCAAAAAGGTAAATTAAAAGTACTGGTTAATATGTTTGGCCGCGAAACTCCAGTAGAGCTGGATGGCCTTCAGGTGAAAAGAGTCTAAACGAGCAACATGAAACAAGTAACAAGCAACAAGCGAATCGCGCTGAAACTAGTTCCTAGTTCCTTGTTTCTAGTTCCTAAAGCGACCGAAAGGAGCTTTTGATGGCTAAAGAAGTTAAAGCAAATCTAAAATTGAAAATCCGCGGCGGACAGGCTAGTGCCGGGCCACCAGTGGGATCCAGCTTGGGCCAATACGGCGTGAACATAATGGACTTCGTAAATCCTTTTAACGAGCAGACCAAAGACCGCATGGGGCAAATGTTGACAGTGCATATAACCATTTATGATGATAGGAGTATGAACTGGCGAGTTGTCGGTACGCCGACAGACGAACTGATCTTAGCCGCCCTAAAAGAGGAGAAAGGTTCTGGTGAGCCCAACAAAGCCAAGCTGGAGAAAAAGCTCAGCCAATCGCAGCTAACCGAAATCGCCCAAGCTAAAGCCGAGGATATGAACACAGAAGACATTGAAACCATTAAAAAAATGGTTGCTGGTACTGCCCGCAGCATGGGCATTGAGATAGAAAGTTAACAAGTCAAGTAATTTGTGAGAGTCCGTCTCGGACGGACGTTTGCACCACGGAAGGATAGATTATGGTAGAGAAAGCTAGCAAAGTGAAATCCAGCACCGACGCAGTGCAAGTTGAGTCTGATGCTATGGTCAAGAAAACCAAATCAACTAAAGAGCTAAAGGCAGCGAAGGAAGTCCTCGGAGCCACAAAAACCGATGCTGTGGCCAAAGAGATTATAAAACCTTTTGCTAAAGCCGGAAAACGTAGCGCTAAGGCGACAGCTGAAGCTGAAGAAAAACAAACCAAAGAAGCCCGCAAAGTATCCAAAACGGCCGCCGAAATCGAGGTTGCTAAAAAGCTGACTAAAAAAACCCCACCTCGCAGCCGTACGGAACGTGCCGGCAAGAAATACCGTGAGGTTGCTAAGCTGGTGGACCGAACCAAAAACTACGGTCTCAAGGAGGCCCTAGAATTAATAACAAATACCAGTCCTACAAAATTTGACGCCACAGTCGAAATGCACGCCAATCTTGGGGTTGACCCTACCCAATCCGAGCAAAACGTGCGCGGAACAGTAATTTTGCCTGCTGGTACCGGTAAAAAACTACGCATAGCCGTTCTAGCAGAGCCTACAGATGCCTCTAAGGCAAAAACAGCCGGCGCTTCTTTAGCTGGCAATGAAGACATACTGGCTCAACTGGACAAAGAGCAACTGGATTTTGACATCTTGATTACTACTCCCGCCCTGATGCCCCGACTGGGTAAATATGCCCGCTTGCTCGGGCCGCGAGGCTTAATGCCCAATTCTAAAAGCGGCACCATAACTACGGATATAGCTAAGGCTGTGCTAGAAGCCAGGGCTGGCCGTGTAGAATACCGTATCGACCAAGCTGGCATCGTTCATGCAGGAATCGGTAAAGTAAGTTTCGGGGCCGACAAATTGACCAATAATGTAGAGGCAATACTTGCAAGTCTTCGAGCCGCCAAGCCTGCGGGCATTAAGGGAAGCTATATAAAATCCGTTTATCTAGCCACAACCATGGGCCCATCCATCAAAATCAATCTGAATAACTCTTAAACTACAACATATTTTGGTTGCCCGCTATTGCCAATTTCTATAAACTATTATTAAAGAGGTTTGATTAGACACATGGGGGTATACAGCAACACACAGATCAGAGAGGCTGTTAAGACAGGTCATATAATCTGTGAGCCTTTCAATCCAAAGCATGTAGCCCATGCCAGCCTGGATATAACGCTGGGCTATTATTACTACCGCACCGAGCGCACGGGTGATCACACCCTGTACAACCCCTTTGATGAGCTTGACGTAGAACGCTACTTCAGCGGGCCGTACGTGGCCATAGACCACAAGGATTGGTGCGACGGAAATGGCATAAAGCTCCTGAAAGGCATCCCACCTAACCAGCCGGTAATACCACTTAAACCCGGCGAACGCATCTTAGCCCATACGCACGAGTTTTTTGGCATCCATCCCCCCGGTGCATACGAGCTAAAATCGCGCTCCAGCTGGGGCCGCAACGGTATCGCCGTATGTTTTGACGCTGGCTGGGTTGATCCTGGCTATATCAACCGCCTAACACTTGAAATATATAACCTTAATCATAAAGATATAGTGCTTTTACCAGTGGGCGAACGTATCGGTCAAGCTGTCTTTCATCACACGGGGCCGGTTAAGGGGACATATGGCGAAGGGCGGAGCCACGGATTTAGCGGTAAATACCAGCAGGGTAGTGACTTAAAAACTATTATTAAACGCTGGCGGCCGGAGCAAATGCTGCCCAAAGCCTATATGGACAAGCGTAGTATGCCTAAAGCAATCAAAGGGCTAAGAACTTACTAGAGTGGGATATGAGCATAGCGTCATGCAAGAATACCCTGGTAAATTCATCGTTTTAGAAGGCTCTGACGGCTCCGGTAAGAACACCCAGTTTAACTTGCTTGCTGAGCGGCTAAGAGCTGTCGGCTATGAAGTCGAGGTGTTTGATTTTCCGCGGTACGACCAACCATCCAGCCACTTCGTACAGCGCTATCTAGGCGGCCATTATGGACCAGCGAGCCAAATTAACCCCTATGCAGCTTCAATGTTTTACGCCCTAGACCGCTATGAGGCAGCACCAGAGATACGCCAGGCGCTTAGGCGCGGTAAAATCGTTCTCTCCAATAGATACGCCGGCTCTAACATGGCCCACCAAGGATCTAAATTTGAAGATGAGACTGAACAGAGAGGATTTTTTGTATGGGCTGACAGCTTGGAATTCAGCCTGCTGGGTATCCCGCGGCCGGATATCAATTTATTCTTACGAGTACCGACTGAAACGGCTGAGCGCTTAATTAAAACTCGAGCGCATAAAACAGGAATCAAACCAGACGAGCACGAGAAAGACACCCATCACTTGCGCGCAACGCTTAAGGCCTATGACTTGCTTTGCCAACTATTTCCGAAGGATTTTGTAGCCATCGAGTGTACCGAGCGAAATCGTTTGCTAGATATCCCAACTATAAATAACCGAATCTGGGACGTCATTCAGCCACTCTTGCCAGCCAGCCCTCCTCATAAGGGTAGAAAAACAGTGGTTAAATTAGAGGAAGACCACGAAAGACCTCACACCCATCCGGCCGCTGCGCCCGAGGCAGAAAGCGACCATTTAACGGTTGAAATTACCCAACTAAGCTTACTAGCCGCCAGCGTAATTGAGGCTGCCCCAGGCATATTACTACGTTTCAAACACCCATGGGACTGGGGCGCAAAGGACGGCAAATATCAATATTACTTACCGCCGACCCTAAGCCCGTTACTTGCTAAGAACTTTAACAGTGCTATGAAGAAACTCATTGTGCTACAGCGGCAGATGCAAACTGGCATACTTAGACTTTTTGAGCAGCAAAAGAAGAGTGCCAGCCAGAACACTCCCAAACTAGAAGATCTAATCCATCATTGCTTACAACCAACTATACCGCTGGCTGCCCTAACATCTGGTACGGTAGTCGGCAGCTCTGCGTCAATCAATTTACTCGCGCTACAACTAGAAGCTAATCAGCTGCCGGAATTTAAGGCTTTAGCTAAGATACTGAGGGTTGCGTTTAAGGCCGAGGCAGTCCCTCATGCACATCCGTCAACTAGCAAGCTGACTGCACTCCTCAAATCAACTGATCTACCCACTAATTTAGCATTGGCCGGCGAACCCCTTAAGTTGTTGGAATTTTGGCCCAGAAGTGAATTTTCACTGCTAGTCGATGGTATTTATCCGTATACCGATTTGGGGAGAAATGAGCTATCTGATGGAGTTGAGCGCTGGACCTACGAACGAAAAGAGACAGCCCTACGTACTCTGGTGGCAGATTCATCAAATAGCGTACTGGAGCAAGTACGATACCGTTGGGATGCTTTGAGCGACCGGTCGACAATATCCGAGGCTATAGCTAGCGGGTTGGTGGATGACCCAAGGTTGCAATCAGCTACTCCCCGTTATGGCTATGAATTACCTGAACCGGTAGAGCGAGTCGGGTTGGAAAATGAATTCATCGAATGTTTCGATGGGAGCCTGAAACTATTTAGCGAATTGCAATCCGCCAACAGGGGTAGAGAGGCCGCTTATGCAGCCTTGCTAGGGCATAAATCGCGCTGGCAGTTCAGTACTAACGCCCAAAGGCTGTTCTTTCCCAGCACGCCAATTCAGCGAGCCTCCGGTTTAGATAAGTTAATCGCGGCTTTGAGGGAAAAAGTCCGGGAAGTACACCCTCTCCTGGCGGCAGCCCTAGAAAAACAATCGGCCAAGGCGTTATTAAGCTTAACCCAGGCTAAAACTGATAAAAAAACAAAGCCCCGGCAACGCTCTAAAAAGACGAATTGATAGGACTTGTAAGAAGTTGCAGGTTGTGCTAATCTACTATTAGATTGCCAAAGACAGTAGCTGCCCGCGACAAGCGGGCTTAATCTGCTACCGAGGTTAACGCGCAATGTATTGTTGTGCAGACATCTTCTGTAGTCCTTGGTAAATCGCCAAGGTCTTTTTATAGAAAATAATGCTCAAGAGATAATATGGCGCTCAGTAAAGACAAGAAAAATCAGGTCATCAACGATGTCGCTAAACTATTGGCGGACTCTAAGCTGACAGTCGTCGCCCAATATCAGGGTACGTCGGTTAAAGCTATGCAACAACTGCGCCGTGATGCTGGGGCTAATAATACATCTGTGCGAGTGGTAAAAAATCGCCTATTTAAGAAAGTCCTAGAAGGTAATGAGCAGTATAAAGATCTTGACACTGGCTTTCTGCATGGGCAGTTAATATATGCTTTCAACGAACAGGATGAGGTGGCGCCAGCCCAAGATCTAGCGGCCTTCGCCAAAACCCAGACACAGATAGAATTTGTTGGCGCCCTGACAAATGACGGCAATTTTCTAGATGCTGAGGATGTTAAAGTCCTAGCCGCGCTGCCGAATAAGCAGCAGCTTAGGGGCATGGCTGTGGCGGCAATTGCCGCTCCGGTTAGTGGACTGGTCAATACTATAGCCGGTAATGTACGCGGAATATTAAATGTGTTAAATGCCAGAGCCGATAGTCTCGGCCAATAAATTAAGCAAAGGAGAATAAGATGGCAGACAACGACGAAGTAAAAAACGAGGTAACCGAAGTAAAAACCGAGGAACCTAAAGCGGAGACTCCAAAGACAGAGTCCAAGAAAGTCGAAACCAAAGTTGAGGTTCCTAAAGAGTTTGCCGGATTAGTCAAAGAGCTAGATAACCTTAGCGCTCTTGAGATCAGTAAGTTTGTGAAATTTCTTGAGGAGCACTGGGGTGTTTCGGCCGCTGCTCCGGCGGTAGCCGTCACGGCCGCTCCGGCCGCCAGCGGTGAAAGTGCAGCAGCAGAAGAGAAAAACGAGTACGATGTGATTCTTAAAGATGCCGGCGCTCAAAAAGTAGCCGTCATTAAAGCCGTTAAGGATATCACCGGGTTAGGATTGGGTGAGGCCAAAGCCTTGGTGGACGGTGCCCCCAAAACCATTAAAGAGAAGGCGTCAAAAGAAGAAGCTGAAGTGGCCAAAAAGACGCTCGAAGAAGCTGGCGCGACCGTAGAACTAGCTTAGAGACACATCAGAATATTAAACAATATAGAGAGTCACTTATCCACAAACGCATTAGGGCAAGCTTTGACTTAAGCGCGTGACTATGTTAGGTTTGGGGATGAACGAGCCCGGAAGAGTCAAACAAAGATTTTAAGGGCTGGTGGGTTTTGGAGAAACAAAATGGCAGACATACCAGAAAAACAAATTAAACGCTTGAAATCACTTATAAGTGAAGCAGAAACTAGCTTGGCGGCGGCCAAAGAGCTGATCGTAAGCTTAGTAGGCGACGAACCGGAGTTGATAGGTAAAGCTAAGGATAAATCCCTAGGCAAGATTGTCGAGGGGGTGTTTGATGGCCAGAATATGGTCGGTTCCGATGGTAAAACCTATCCGGTGCCGGCTAATTACGCCAGCAAGTCAAAATTGGTGCAAGGCGATATCCTGAAGCTGACCATAGCTGAAGACGGCGCCTTTATGTATAAACAGATCGGCCCGATTCCGCGCAAACAGCTGGTTGGTGTTCTCAATCAGAAAGACGGACACTATTTTGTAGACGTTGGTGATAAACAATACCGTGTGCTGCTGGCCAGTGTGACATATTTTAAAGCCAAACCAGGCGACCAAGTAAGCGTGAACATTCCCGAAGATGACTCCGTGGATGCCGAATGGGCCGCTTTAGAGGCCGCACTCTAAGCGCGACCTGAATTTTCAATTTACAATTTTCAATTTACATTAATTTAGCATTGAACATTTAACAATGGTAAATAAATGTCAAATGCCAAGTGAAAAATGTAAAATGGTTGTATGGGGCAAGTGTTATATCGTAAGTACCGTTCCAGGTCTTTTGCTGAAATTGTCGGGCAGGAACATATTACCAAGACTCTACAAAACGCCCTAAAAAGCCGGCGGATTGCCCATGCTTATCTTTTTACCGGGCCGAGAGGTGTCGGCAAAACCAGCGTAGCACGGATCTTAGCTCACGAAGTTAATAACTTAGCCTATAGCGATGAGAGCATCCATCTGGACATAATCGAGATTGATGCCGCCAGCAACCGCCGTATAGACGAGATTCGCGAACTACGCGAACGCGTTCATATTGCACCAACATCAGCCAAGTATAAAGTCTATATCATCGATGAGGTACATATGTTAACCAAAGAGGCCTTCAATGCACTCTTAAAGACATTGGAAGAGCCACCGGCACATTGTATCTTTATTCTAGCCACTACCGAAGAGCACAAACTGCCGGATACTATCGTTAGCCGCACGCAGCGTTTCGGTTTTAAAACACTCAGCCGTTCTCAAGTTATAGAGCATTTAGGCACGATTGCTAAAAAGGAAAAGATTGATATTTCGACCAAAGCTTTGGAGCTCTTAGCCGAACACGGCGAAGGTACCCTGCGTGACAGTATTAGCATGCTCGACCAGCTGAGCGCCAGCAAAAAACCCATTAAGGAACAACAAGTCCTAGAAATGCTGGGGCTGCCCCCCGCTGAAGCTATTGACAAACTATCCGAAGCGGTTGAGAACGGAAGCGTTGCGTCTGTCCTGGCAACTCTAGAGAGTATGCGGGAACAGGGAGTTAACCCGGCTGTCGTTGCCCGACAACTAGCAAAAGGGCTACGATCGAAGGCTCTGGCCGGTCTTGATGCTAGTTGGCTGCCGGCTCTACTTAAAGAGTTGATTGCCGTCCCAGCCAGCGCTGAGCCAGCGGATTATCTCGAGATATGCCTGCTAGAGGCTGCAAGTCAGAATAATGCCCGCGGGGCGCTAAACTCAGCGACCGTTAGTAAATCGCACAGTGAGCTCAGCGCCCAAGATGCCACGGCTACTAAGCCCATTTCGGCGGTCAATCGCCCAAGAAAAGCTGGCTCAAATTTTGACCTAAAAGATTGGGATCGCATAGTAAATAGGACAAAGTCCGAAGCCGCGACACTTTATAGTGCGCTCCGCTTAGCTAAACCCGAGCTATCAGGCTCGACCCTAAAACTTTTCTTTGAATTCCCGCTACACCAGAAAAAGCTTACCCAAGCTGCTAATGCCGACCTGCTAGGGAAACTCATAGAAGAGACTACCGGCGTCAAATTAAAAATCGAAACCTTGGTCGATAAGTCTAAGTTGCAGCCCAAAGTACCAACTCAAGTCGACCCGAAAGCAGCCGAGCAGCCCACAGGTGACCCTCTTAATGACATAAGCAATATCTTCGGTGGCGCCGAGGTGCTAGAATCCTGAGAGACGGAAAAAGTATTATGGATCCGACAACCGCTGCTAACGACTTACCGCAGAACCTGGACGTAGAAGCCAGCTTACTAGGCAGCGTACTGATAGATACCGACGCTCTGGTTAAAATTGGCGATATAGTCAGTAGCGATGATTTTTTCGACCAGCGCCACAGAGCAATTTTTCACGCCATGCAGGCCTTGCACGATAAGCGTAGTCCGGTAGATATCTTAACGCTAAGCGAGCAGCTCAAGAACAATAAGCAACTAGACAGTATCGGCGGAGCTAGTTACTTAACCGAGTTAACCAATTTTGTGCCCACAGCTGCCCACCTGGAACAGTACGCCCAAATTGTAGCCGATAAAGCCATCCGGCGGCGTTTGATAGCCGTGTCCAAAGATATCGCTAGCATTGGCAACGACGAGAAGAAAAGTCTGCAGGAACTGATAGAAGAATCCGAAAGCAAGTTATTCGAAGTCAGCCAGAAGCATGTTCGACAAGACGTGATTAGTTTGGAGTCGATCTTAAGTGACAGTTTTGACCGGCTTGATGATCTTCATCGCCATAAGGGTGGCATACGCGGTATTCCAACCGGACTGCGCGATTTAGACGCTAAAATAGCCGGGTTACAACGGTCTGATCTGATAGTTATAGCCGGTCGTCCTTCTATGGGTAAAACCGCCCTGATGCTAAATATAGCTCTGGATGTAGCTACAAAAGCTAAGCAGGGTGCCGTCCTGATCTTCAGCCTAGAACAAAGTAAGGAACAGCTAGTGGATAGGTTGCTGGCCGCTGAGGCGGGAGTTGATGCTTGGAAACTAAGAACTGGTGAAGGCCTTGAGGATAAAGATTTTGAAAGGCTTAGCACCGCTATGGGCGAACTTGCCGAGGCGTCGATTTTTGTTGATGATACTTCCGGTATCACGGTCAGTGATTTACGCACCAAATCACGCCGTATGCACCATCAGCACCCGCTGGCGGTCATCATGGTAGACTATCTCCAACTTATGAGCGGTGGCTCACGTTTCGCGACAGTGGCTAATCGCGTACAGGAAATTTCCGAAATCAGCCGGAATTTAAAGATTCTGGCCCGCGAGCTTAACGTACCGATTGTGGCACTAAGCCAGCTGAACAGATCAGTAGAAAGTCGTTCACCGCAAATACCGCAGTTGGCAGACTTGCGTGAATCCGGCTCTATTGAACAGGATGCGGATGTAGTAATTTTTCTGTACCGCGAGGAATACTACAACCCGAATACTGACAGGGCCAATATCACCGATCTATATATTAAGAAGCACCGCAACGGTCCCACAGGCAGCCTAGAAATTTACTTTGACATGTTGCGCCAGCGTTTCCGCGACCTTGATAAAAAACACCAACAGCCGTTCGAGAATTAAACTGTTATACTTTTAGCATATGCTCAAAAAAATCAAAGGTTGGGCGGGCACATTAAACCTAAAGAACCTGAGTGTTGCCGTGTTGCTACTAGCAGCTAGTTTTATTATTTATTTCTGGCGGCTGGCTTCTTTAACCCCTGGTTTTAGTCCAGCCGAAGCCGCCGCTAGATCAAGTACGCAATCTATACACAATCTGTTGTCTAATCCGATTAATGCGCCGCAACGCTTGCTACAATATCTTGCCCAAAAGGCCGGTTACCATGGTTTTTTCAGCATGCGGCTGGCCTCGGTAGTCATAGCGATCTTATTTGTAGCCTGTACTTTCTGGCTGATGAAAACCTGGTTTGGCCTGACTATTGGTGTTTTTAGTTCTTTAATATTCGCCACCACACCGCTAATGGTTCTGTTGGCTAGAACCGCTACACCCGATGTAATGCTGCTGATGCCGGTTATGGTTATAGCAGCTTATGTCTGGCTGACCAGGCGGAGACACCAACCTAACGCGGCTTGGCTGGGACTAGTTGCAATAAGCGCCCTGAGTTTTTATGTCCCTGGTATGGCCTGGCTAATGCTGATCGGGGCTTTACTATTGCGCAAACGGCTTTTGAATCTGATCCGATTGATTAGCCGTAAGATCCAGATCTTGAGCTTGCTGATTCTCATCTTGCTGATCATGCCATTGGTATGGGCGTTAGTGGGGGACATCTCTATTTACCGCGGCTTGCTGCTCATACCCGCGCATTGGATGGGCATAGGAGATACAATGAAATCAATTGGCTGGTCGGCTTTGGCGCTAGTTTGGCGAGTACGTACACACAACCCGCTAATAATAGGGCGCTTACCGCTTCTTGATATCATTCAGATTGCTTTGATAGTGTTTGGCACCTATGCCATGTGGACTAAGGCGCGGCGTGAAATGGCCTCTTTACTGACGCTGATTGTAGTTGCGATAATTTTTGCCGGTTTTAATAGCAATTTTCTACTGCTTACTTTGTGTCTGCCGGCCTTGACAACTTTAATCGGTGCAGGCTTACGCTATTTGTATATTGAATGGCGCAGCGTCTTCCCACGAAATCCCTTACCTCTGAGTTTCGCCCTCATACTTATGGCCTGCCTTGTCGGGTTGCAAGTACTATATGGGCTCAAGTACTCTCTGGTAGTCTGGCCACACACGCCATCGACCAAGCAACTTTACGTGTTAAAATAAGCACTGAAAGGAACACTAGTGATGAGTAAGTTTGACCAGGCCAAGCTTTTGATGCGCGCCAGAAAATTGCAAAAAGAGCTGCAAAAAGAAATTATAACCGTAGAAGCCGGTGATGGCGCAGTGAAAGTAGAAATTAGCGGCGAGCAAAAAATTAAAAAAATCAATATAGACCCGGAAACCGTGGATCTTGATGACATACACCAGCTAGAAATGTGGTTAGAAGAGGCCGTCAAGGAAGCTATCAACCGTAGCCAACAATTAGCCGCCGAAAAAATGCAGCCAATGATGGGGGCACTTAGCAACCTCGGGCTATAAAGGTCGGATTTTATGACGGTGATACCCCAGCCCCTACAGGATGTAATTGACGCTTTTAGTTTACTGCCGGGAGTCGGCCCGCGCACTGCCGAGCGTTACGCTTATCATTTGCTGCGCAGCACTCCTGATAAAACCCTAGGGCTAATTGACAGCTTAAAGCGCTTACACCAAAACGTATCGTACTGCCCGGTAACATTTGCGCTAATTGAAAAAGGGCAAAAGCTAAGCCCTTTATATAGCGACCCCAGACGCAGTAAAAAAATTGTAGCTGTAGTAGCCGACCCATTTGATATTGTCGCATTGGAAAAAACTAATAGCTTTTCTGGGACTTACCACGTGCTCGGAGGTCTGGTATCGCCAATCGATGGAATCGGGCCAGAGCAGCTACACATTGCTGAGCTAATAGCACGTATCGACAAAGATGAAGTTAAAGAGTTGATTTTAGCCACCAATGCTAGCGTAGAAGGTGAAAGCACCGCGTTGCTAATTAGTCAGCAAATAGGTAAAAAACCAATTAAAATTACCAGGCTGGCTCGTGGTCTGCCAGTGGGAGTAGATTTAGAATATGCTGATCAAATCACATTGACACGCGCGTTGGAAGGCAGACAAACAATGTAACCGCCGGCCTTCATAAGGTGTTAAAATAAAACTGATGAATAACTACCCAGAGGCTAAGAAAATTGCCAAATTGCTCGAGGGGGCAAGTAGTGTGGTAGTAGTCCAGGCGGATAACCCTGATGCCGACAGCCTGGCCAGCGCCCTAGCACTCGAACATATCCTGGAAGAGCAAGGCAAGAAAGTGCATCTCTACTGCGGCGTGGATCTGCCTAGCTACTTAAAATACCTGCCTGGATCGGATAGGGTGACAACCGAACTGCCGCAACAATTTGACCTTAGTATTATCGTCGATACTAGTAGCGATACATTACTCGAGCAATTAGATAAGCAAGCCGCCAAGGGCTGGTTAGCCAGCAGACCGTCCATTGTCATCGACCACCATGGCACCGAGCCCACCATAACTTTTGCTACTGTTGTCTGCAACCATGAGGCAGTAGCAACCGGAGAAGTAATTTACGAACTAGCTCGGCAGCTAAAATGGCCGGTGAATCTTGATGCTAAGCGGCTACTGGCTATTGCAATTTTAGGTGACAGCTTGGGTCTAATGAGTGAAGCCACTACCGCCAGAACTATTAAAATTATCGCCGAACTTGTCGAAGGCGGCGTTAAGTTGGCAGAGATTGATAATATGCGCCGCGAGACGATGAAGCGCGAGCCGGAGCTTATCCACTATAAAGGCCAGCTTTTGGAACGCGTGGAATTCCATGATAATGATCGTATAGCTACTGTAACCATTCCATGGGAAGAAATTGAAAAGTATAGCCCGCTTTATAACCCACCGATGCTGGTGTTAGATGATATGCGGCTCGCTAAAGGCACGCGTGTAGCTATTGCGTTCAAGTTATACCACGATGGCAAAATTACAGCTAAAATTCGCTGCAACTATAAGTTTGCCATCGCTGCCAAGTTAGGTGAACATTTTGGTGGCGGCGGCCATCCATATGCCGCTGGCTTCAAGATAACTGACGGCCGTAGCTATAATGAAATCAAGAATGAGACATTGAATGTAGCCAAACAGCTGTTGAATGAGCTTGAAAACACCTCATGAAACTATATAACACACTGTCCAGACAAGTAGAAGATTTCGCGCCGTTGAATCCGCCAGTTGTAACCGTTTATACTTGCGGCCCGACGGTTTACGATTATCCCCATGTCGGCAACTGGTTTACCTTTATCCGCTATGATTTGCTTATCCGAACGCTTAGGCTGGCCGGCTACCGACCCAAGTGGGTATTAAATATTACCGATGTAGGGCATCTAGTCAGTGATGCCGACGAGGGTGAAGATAAGCTGGAAAAAAGTGCCCGACGCGAAGGTAAAAGTGCCTGGGAGGTCGCCAAATTTTATACCGACTATTTCCTAAAAGGTTTGGAACGCCTCAGCATCGCCTGGCCAGATCATCTGCCACGGGCTACCGAGCACATAAATGAGCAGATTGAGTTGATAAAACAACTGCAAGAGAAGGGCTATACCTACCAAATTGACGACGGCTTATATTATGACACTAGTAAGTTCCCCAAATACGCCGATTTTGCCCGCTTGGATTTAGACGAACAACAGTCAAGTGAGCGGATAGAATCTAATCCGCAAAAACAGCATCACTCCGATTTCGCCCTGTGGAAATTCTCGCCCCGTGGCAGTAAGCGCGATATGGAGTGGGATAGCCCCTGGGGCAAGGGTTTCCCCGGCTGGCACATAGAGTGTTCGGCAATGATAATGAAATACTTGGGCGAAACTATCGATATCCACTCCGGCGGCATAGATCACGTGCCGATCCATCACAGCAATGAAATCGCCCAGTCAGAAGCCGTGACCGGCAAGCCGTTGGCTCGGTATTGGATGCATACCAACCATATACTCGTAGACCGGCAAAAAATGGCTAAGAGCGCGGGTAATTTCATCACTCTCGAAGACATCGAGCAAAAAGGCTACAGTCTTGATGCCTTGCGCTTACTGGTTCTCCAATCGCACTATCGCACCCAGTCCAAATTCAACTGGGATGAACTGGCGGCCGCACAAAATCGTCTGTTGTCCTACCGGTCAATGGCCGACCAGCAGTGGCAGACCACCGATAGCCAAACGGCGATTACTGCCGGAGCGCTCGACAGCCATAAGCAGGCCATTCAGGAAGCTCTGGAAAATGACCTCAATACTCCGTTGGCGTTGGTAGCCTTAAGTTCTCTAGCTACGGCTATTGAAACGAGCGGCGTCAGTCATACCAGCCGTAAGGCATTTATTGCTTTGATTCAATGGCTGAACGATATTCTAGGGCTAAGGCTTCGCTCAGAAGACCTGGCGTCTCAACAGAAGGGAATGATCGCACAAAGGGAACAAGCCCGCGACTCAGGCAATTGGGCATTGGCTGATGAGCTACGCGATAAGCTCAAAGAGCAGGGTATAGAGATCAATGACACGTCCAGAGGCCCCATATGGTCGCGGACGTAGCCTTTTTATTAAGTCGCTTCTTCCTTAACTTGGCGCCGGTCGAGGCCATAACGGTCTTCAAGCAAAATTTTAATGCATCCAGCGACCGGAATGGCCGCCAGGGCGCCGATAATTCCAGCCGCCGAGATACCTATGATCGCCGCTATGAACACAAGGAGAGGTGTTAGCTCATTCTGCCTTGATTGAATGTAGGGCTGCAAAGTAAGATTTTCTATCTGGTAGTAGATGGCAAAATAGATAAGCATCACTATAGCCAGCGCTGCCGAATTTAGCAGGCATATTAATACGACGGTTATTGACGATACTGGGTTGCCAATCATCGGTATGAGCCCAAACAAGGCTACGATACCGGCCAGAGCGACGGGGTTTACAGAGACATTAAGAATATTGCTGGCTATAAGCAGGGCAACGGCGCAAAACGTCGCGGCAACCGCCGCTAAAATGACTTGTCCAAGGACAAAGCCACTGACAGTGCGGCTCATTTTGCGAGTCAACTCACGATACCTAGCCTGATCCTTTTTAGGAAGATTATTAATTAGCAGTTTTAACCAGTTCGGACCCTCAACCAGCATCATAAACGTCATGACGACTACCACCAGCACCGATACCAGCGCACCGATGACGCGCTTGGTGGTATTTAAAATCGTACTCCCAAAGTTGCTATAGTGCGATGCAAAGTCGTGAGCTGCATCAGTTAGCCGCCTGTCAACATTATGTTTACGCGCGAACCTGGCCAAAGATGTATTTTGTGTTTGAAAATTTTCTACAACCGTTGGCACGTTTTGAATAAAATCGCGCGATTGGTTGACTAGCGGAGGAATAATTAAAACAAAAAAGCCGGCCAGAACGACCACGATGAATAGATACGAAACAGCCGTGGCGCGGGCACGGCCATCAATTTTAAGATGTCGGGTCATCCAGCTGACTACCGGATTAAGTGCCAACGCCAAGAAAAACGATATAAAAATTAGCGTTAAGACGTGCGAAGCCCGCCCAAAAAACCTATAAGCGACAAAAGCCGCCGCCATCCACAAAATAGCCCTTAGAAGTGTACGATTGGTGATATTAACGGTGACATGACGCTCAGACTGCATGGGACTAATTATGCCTGCTGTTGCGGCGCTTGGCAATCGCTTGACTATAAATTTTAATTAATGGCACGCCGACTGCTTGTACGTCATATCTTTTGACCTCCGCTTGCTGCCACTGGTGAAGCAACCCGACTAATTTTTTATTAGACAAGAGTTCTTGTAAACGAGCAGCTAGAGCCGCCGTGTTGCTCGGGTCAAATAATAACTCAGGCTTATCTCCCAGCACGCTGGCGTAGCCCGGGTTGTTGCCGCCGATAACGACCCCTGCACCAGCGGCCATGGCTTCGATTAACACAATACCAAAACTCTCGCCGTAGAGTGACGGGAAGCAGGCGATGTCAGCACTAGATAATATTCCCGGTTTGTTCTTCTCGTTGATATAACCCAGAAAAGTAACATTATCGCCAAGACGATACTTATCTACATAATTTTCGAGTTGCTTGCGCTGCGGCCCGTCGCCGGCGATGATCAGCTGTGCGCTCGGTAGCTGTTTATACAGCAGCCTAAAAGCATACAATAACTGCTTGCAGCCTTTACGCTCTACTAAACGCCCAAGAAACACAATCTTTGGTGTGTCCCCTAAATCCCGGAGCTTGGTTGTAGCAAACCTTTTAATGTTTACAACGTTTGGCAATACTGTGCTGTCTATGCCGTAAGCTTTTTTGGCGAATGCAGCAGCCGGTGCGCTGACACTTACAATGTTGTCAAACCTTGCCAAGCTACGGCCATAGAGTACTCTCAGGACACGCGAGCCAGCTTGAGCTAACTTATTAGCTGGCAGGATATGAAATGTGCCCACTACCGCGGTTTTGGGGCTAGCGGCGTTGATCACCAGCTGGGCCATAAAAGGTGAATAGGGAACTTGTACATGTAAAACGTCGAAGTTGTTATCTGCTAGCACTTGCTTTATCTTTTTCCTGGAGGCAAGCAAGGGGATTGACAGGCGATTGCCGTTAAAAACTACCTTTTGGTTCTTAGACATACTATAAACTCGGCCACCAGCCCACTGCCTGAGTTTAGTTTCACCAACTAAATAGGCTACAGCGTAGCCCTGACTGCTTAACCACGCACCCAGCGTTTTGACGTATTGTGCTACGCCGTCATTACTATCAAGCGTGTCGTCGAATAAAAAGCCGACCGATAACCCGGCGCCGTTTTTGACCATTACTCTTTTCCTCAACTGGCCTTGATTTATTCTTCAGAACTATAGCCTCTTTATAAGCGGCTTCGTACTGGCCGACAATTTTTGGGTAATCGTATTTTTTAACTTCATTCAAGGCCCAGGCTGTTATCAGCTTTCTTTGCTCGTTGTCCGATAGAAGAATTGCTAGTCGGTTAGCAAAGTCTTTGGTTGACTGTGGATCAACCAAGCCGATACGCCCGTGGCCGGTCATGACACTGGCATAACCCAAATTATTACCAGCTACTAAGGGTGTTCCCGTAGCCATGGCTTCTAGCAGCACAATGCCGAATCCCTCGCCATATGGTGAAGGGAAGCAAGCCAAGTCGGCATTGGTCAACAAGTGACGTTTTTCCTCATCAGAGACATAGCCTGGAAAAGATACATTATTAATTTCTTCAGCCTCGACGAATCGTCGCAACCTGTTAGCTAGTAGGCCTGACCCAGCAATTATTAAATGAGTTTTCGGCATCTCCTTGACCAACTCGTTAAATGCCAAAAGTAACCAGTCGGCTCCCTTGCGCTTTTCCAGCCGGCCGATATAGACAATGGTTTTAGTATTCGGACCGCTTAGAGGCTGTCTCTTTTTCAGTGGTTTATAGACGCTCAACTCTACACCACATGGGATGTATTTAAGATTCTCAATCAGACCCCTTTCTCGCGAGGAATGCATATTCGCCCGACTAATCAACATTCCTGCTGATGCCGGCGAAGTCACAGTAAAAACATCCATTTGCTTAAGAAGCGGCCTACCATAAGGTGTAAAAATAGTACTCGTCCAAGATTTGCCAGCGGCGGTATCTACAAGGTTAGCGTGGAAAGTGCCTACGTGGGCGGCATTCGAGTGCTTTAGCATCTGCCAAGCTAACATCGGCAGCCACGGCTCATGGAAATTAATAACATCAAACTTTTCTTCGTTGAGTATCTTGGCAATCTCTTCGCCGTTAGTGGGCATCCCCCAACTACCTTCTGTGCCGAAACCACTTACTTTAAAAGTTCTTGTAATCCCCAGCAATATGTAATCTTCCGGCACAGTTCCCTTAAAGCCAGAAGGTCGCTGAGTTATAACTTTTACTGTATGGCCCTTTTTCTTTAAACCCTCGTGTAGATGTATGACCACTTGGGGGACACCGCCCGGTCTATTTAACATATTGTAGGGACAGACTAAAGCAATTTTCATACGATTATACTCAGTTTAGCTTATCTTGTTCATAACGCGAATAAACTCTTTCGGGACGAAAGGTGCCGCATCTTTAGCAGTACCAATAGTTGAATAGGCGTGGGTCGGCGTTTTGATCTTGGCATATATAAAATCTGAGTAAATCATGCGCATATGTTGTTCGACCCGCAGGTTATTAAAATAATGGTCATTGACCACTCCGCCGTGGTAGATCGGCAAATCAATATGCCCCTTGCCCGGAAGCGACAACGTGAACATCATATTACCTGTAGCCATGTAGGTCCTCGGGTCGTTATTGCGCCACAAACCAACCTCCATTTCGATCGCCCGTTTCAACTCATCAGTCTTTACGTCGCTAAATTTTTGTTTGGCATTAAACATATGTCGATAGATGTATCTAATATAGATCGGGCGCAAAATCAAGTGCTTATAAAAGGCGGCGGGCAGTCTGCGCGAGAAAACAGCTGTGCCTAGGCGGTAAATCCAATAACGTTTTTGAGAAAATGCGAAGTCCTTGCTACTGGTAAAACCGGCGATGCTAACGATCATATTAATTCTTTCAGTGAGCTCAGGATATTTTTGTAGCATCCTAGTAATTATGGGGGTGCCCAGACTATAACCAGCGATCACGAATCTTTTGCCGCGGAAGCGTAGTTTCACAAACGCCGCCAGATAGTCAGCGAAGTTGTCAATGTTAGGCTTTTCGCCAATTTTATAAAACGGTTCCATTCCGCCAAAACCTGGCAAGTCTGGCACGGTAACGCCGCCGTATTTATTCATCAGCTCGGCCACGCCGAAGTAGCGCTCTAAACTGGCATGGTGGCCGTATATAAATAAAATTTCTAATTTTTTGCCTTTAGGAGGAAGCATGCGTAACATGCGGCCAGAAAGTCCATTCATATAAAGCGGCAGAATGTAGTCTGCCGGATTTTTGGCAGTTTTGGGCATCTCAATCACAAATTATATGATAAAACCTGTCTCTTGTAAAACCCCTGTAGCCTAGAAAAGCATAGGTATTTTTGCTATGATACGTGTGCTTTTAAAGGTGCTAATCAATTTTGCCGGTCTAGGGAACTGAATGTGACTGAACGGCAAACTTAAGGAGAAAAATTGAGTAAAAAAATTCTGGAACTCAACCATCCGATTGGGTTTCAGAATCAGCGCTCACATTTTTCGATGGGACGTGGCCAAGCGGTAAGGCACCAGGTTTTGGTCCTGGCATTCGTAGGTTCGAATCCTACCGTCCCAGCCAAGTTCTGAAATGTGGCCAAAGGTCATATGTCAGAACTTGATTGAGAGAGGATGCGAACCAAAAGCGAGTATTAGCGAGCGGAGGTTCGGACGCCAAGGAGCCGCACGCATGAGCTTGCTCAGAGCACGACGACTGCGTGTTGCGATAGCAACCATCCTACCGTCCCAGCCAAGCGTTGAAATTAATAGAAGTATCAGGGCTGTTTTCTATTTATAGACTATAATGTCACCAAAGACGGGGTAATATTATTAGTTCTAAGAAGGTTCTCAGAATTCGTCTGTAAACTTGAGCAATAAGGGACAATTATGCATGAGTAAGACTAAGCACCTGAGCGATTATTTGGCACGAAACGCTGCGCAAATTGGCACTAAGCCGGCCATAATCTGCACCGGACGGACTCTAAGCTGGAGCGAGCTGGCCCGTGAAGTTGGGCGGGCCGCTGATGCCCTTAGCAAGCACCTCGGCTCGGATAAACAGCAAGTCGTTGGGTTATTGTTCCCAAACACCTGGGAATACGTGGTAGCTTATCTGGCCATACTGCAGACCGGCCACATCGTCTTGCCGCTGGACCCGACTTATAAAGAGCTGGAGCTAGACGCTATTACCAGGCAGGTCAGGCCGGAACTGGTTATTACAAATAGTATTTACGGCAGCAAGATTAGCTACAAAAATATCTACTTACTCGACGAACTACTGGCAAAAACTTCTGGCAAAATTAAAACCCTACGTTTGGATCCAGCGCAGCAGATAGCCAGTTTGACCTTTACCTCCGGCACTACCGGTAAACCCAAACTGGCACCTTATACCCACGCTAATCATATCTGGAATATAGAGGTTTGTTCCGACGCGTGGAGCTGGGGAGCTGATGACACGCTGCTGCTGTCGTTACCGCAAAGCCATTGGTACGCGCTGACGATGGGGATATCGGGTGCTTTATACCATGGAAATACCGTGTACATAGATGAATGGTTCGACCCAGAAAAAACGTTAGAACAGCTGGCAAGCGGCAACATCTCTTTCTTTCAACACTTTCCATTAGCTTACGAGCAGATGCTTGGGGTTGCCGATACAAAGTCCTACGACCTGACTAAAGTCAGAGTGATGATATCCGGTGGCGCGCCATTGGCGCCGGCTTTAAATGAGCAGTTTAAAAAGCGTTTCGGCGCAGAAATCCTTGAAACCTACGGCACATCTGAAAGCGGCCGGATAGCCGCCAATACGGCCGGTGATCATCTGCCGGGCTCGGCCGGCCTGCTGCTAGATGATGTCAAGCTTAAATTGAGTTCGACCGGAGAAGTTCTGGTAAAATCTTCTGGCGTTTTTCCCGGCTATTATCACAACCCGGAAGCCACAGCAGCCAACCTCGATACTGACGGCTGGTGGCACACCGGCGATATTGGCGAACTTAAAGGCCGGCGCTTATTCCTGAAAGGCCGGATACAGGAAAAAATCCGCCGCTTTGGCTACAGTTTATCGCCGCGTGATATTGAATGGGCGCTGCTGAAATTTCCTAAAATCAAAGCCGTACATGTTATGGGCCGCCAGCGGGCCCAACAGCCCAACGACGAACTTGTTTACTTTATAGACGGCCGAGCCACTATTGAGCAAATACGCGACTACTGTAAGGCTAACCTGCCTTATGCCTGGCGCCCGGACAGAATTATCTTGCTAGATTCCATGCCCCGTACGCGCAGTGGCAAGACCCGCCTGTCAGCTCTAAATGCTATGCTAGAGGAACATTTTGTAACCGCAGGAGGTAGTCATTAAAAAAGCGCCGGTAGCAACTGGTAGCAATAGGGTTATAAGCCTCGATATTATCCGTGGTTTCTTCTTAGTGGTAATTTTAATCAATCACATAGAGCTTTATCCTAACTTGTTTGATTTTTTCACCGGCCGCGGGCGGCTATATGCCTCGGCGGCTGAAGGCTTCTTTTTCTTATCGGGCACCGTGGTCGGCATGGTTTACCGCCGGCGATTAGCTCTTGGTATGAAATTTATCTTCAAGCGACTGTGGCGCCGCGCACTGGAGCTTTACGTCATTGCGGTTGGATTAACGCTACTATTCACGTACGCCGCACTGATAACCGGCCATACGGCCATAAAATACGGTTTATCGGCAGATACCCACTGGCAGCATTTGCTCTATAACGCAACTATATTGCACTACACTTTCGGCTGGGCAGATTTTTTGTCGCGTTTTGCCATCCTGACCTTTTTGGCGCCAATTGGCATTTACTTGCTCAGCAAGGGTAAATGGTGGTTGCTGGTCTTAGCCAGCTTGGCGGTTTGGCACTTTCGGGGAAATAATTTTATCATGGCCTGGCAGCTTATTTTTAGCATGGCCATGGTGACTGGATATTACTGGAACCAGATCACGCAGCGCATTACCAACCTTAAGCCAGCTCTCCAGAGCCGCCTACGCCGAGCTGTGATGGTCGGCGCCGGCGTAACTTTTGGTTTTAGCTATCTAAGCCTGTATCTAATGTCTTATTTGCAAAACGTGGCTGGACACCTGCCGCAATGGCTCAACCACGCCACGTGGAGCTGGAACAATTTTGACCAGATTATTTGGCGCTATTGCGACAAATTTACACTCGGACCGGGCCGTATAGCTTTCTTCCTATTATGGTTCACGGCCCTATACCTTCTGGTGGAAAAACACCAAGCGGCTATCGGCAAATACAGCCGCGACTGGCTGCTGCTGCTGGGGCAGAACAGCCTTTTTGTCTACATTGCCCATTCTTTTATCGTCTTTGCCTTTAAACTGTTTATACCGGCCCAGACTTCTATCTGGCAAAATTTTCTGATAACCGCCTCGGCGCTAGTGGCGCTGTCAGCTGTTATGACAGCCCGGGCGGTGCGTAATGGCGAATTCAACCAAAAGCCATTTTCGGACTTCTATTTGCTGCCAGTGTTCAAACGTGATCAAACTGCAGTAGCCGACGGTGATTAAAAGGCTTTTTTGCAAGATCTACTTGAATTGCTAAAATAGACCACATGGTTAAATTCCGGCCCATAGATAAGACCTGGACACTGCAGAGGGTACTGCCCTGGCTTTTGATAATTGGCGGACTGGTAGCGATGGTCGCCTCGCTACTGCTGACCATTGAGGTATTCAACAGATTGGAAAATCCGCACTATGTCCCAATCTGCAATCTTAATCCGATACTAAGCTGTACCAGTGTAGCCGATAGCCAGCAGTCGCACCTGTTTGGTTTTCCTAACTACTTCATTGGCGTCGGTGGTTACGCTGTTGTAGCGGTTATGGGCGTTGCTATTTTAGCGGCCGATAAGCTCAAGCGTTGGTTTTGGCAGCTCCTGCAAACCGGATTGACCTTCGCCATAGCCTTTCTAACTTGGCTGCAGTTTGAGACTATTTATCGCATCGGCGCCCTATGTTTGTTCTGCATAGTAGTCTGGGCCGCCAGTATACCAATGTTCTGGTACACCACGCTTTACAATCTGCGTGCCGGTAACATTAAAACACCCACGCAGTTAAAAAAAGTAGTCGGCTTTGCCCAAAAATACCATCTGGAGATAGTCGCTTTATGGTTTTTGATCATTATTGCTTTGATAATCAAGCGTTTTTGGTACTATTGGCAAACCCTTTAAGATACTTTTGGCTCTTTTTACCCCAATGTTCGATATAGCGCAACACATGTGGTCCGGCGTAGTAACCGCCAAAACCGTAAATGATACCGGCCAGTACGTCAGCGGCATAGTGCTCGCCTTCATAAACTACGCCAACATAAATTAGTGCCGGATAAATTAGCGAGACTAGCCCCCAACGCTTGCCATAGAGCTTAAAGATAATCAGCGCCAGCAGAGTGGCGGCGGCGGCGTGTAGGCTAGGCAAGGCTGCCACCGGATTAGCTGCCAAGTGGTTATATAGTGAGGGGAAGTTATGTATGCCTAGGGCGCCCCAAACATAACTAGAAGTCCGCACAATTGGTTGGATGTAGTGGTTTTGGCTAGCTAGCCAGGGCGGGGCAGTTGGAAAGGCTAAAAAGGTTACAAAAGCCGCAAAAAAGACTGTTAGGTAGATGGTAACGACTTCCCAATAGTGCTGTTCGCGGGTTTTCCAGACTAGCAGCGCCAAGGCTATGGGAATAGCAAAAAACAGCAGGTATGGAGCGTAGAAAACGAAATCATACCACTGCACGTGCCCTTTCCATAGCCAATTTTGCAGTTCGACTGTTGGCAGCTTGCCGAATAAGAATTTATCTACGTGCGGCCCCAAGCTGTAGTTAACGTGGCTATTAAGACTATCGGCTACTGAGCGAAATGACTCGTAGACTAATATCAAGCCGATAAATGGCAGCAGTCGTTTTAACATCTGCAGCGCCTGCTCGAAAATCATAAATACAAAGATTAAAAAAACCAGTAGTTTATCAGGGGTAGGAAAACTGGGCTCGCGGATAAAGATAACCAGGCAGGCCAATGTGCCGGCGACGCCAATGATCTGCAAAATACGTTCTTTGATTTTTGGCACTAAATTACATTGTATACCATCCATACGAACGCACCCCTGTGGTCTCAGCCACTTCTCAGTGTTTTTAGTATAATGTAATCGATATGAGAATTTTGCTGATAGAGGACGAGCATAAAATTGCCAACGCCATCAAACAAGGGTTGACCCAAGAAAAATTTGCCGTGGACGTCGAATATGACGGCGACGGCGGGCTGGGTGCAGCTTTAGGTGAGCCTTACGACCTGATGATTATTGACCGTATGTTGCCTGGTTCTGTGGAAGGCTTGGACATCTGCCGCGAGGTACGCGCCAAGGGCATCCACACGCCTGTCATTTTTTTGACCGCCAAAGACCAGATCCGCGACCGTGTTGGCGGCCTAAACGCCGGGGCTGATGATTATCTCGTTAAACCATTTTCTTTCGAAGAACTATTGGCCCGTATCCGGGCGCTGCTGCGCCGGCCGCAAGAATCCACCGGCACAGTCCTCGGTGTCGGCGACCTTAGCCTCGACACCATCAGCTACGAAGTTAAGCGTGCCGGCAAATCAATCCGTCTTAGTACCAAAGAGTTCGCTTTGCTGGAATATTTAATGCGCAATACCGGCCGGGTACTCAATAAAGACAACATCATCGCCCATGTTTGGGATTTTGACGCCGACATCCTGCCCAATACTGTAGAAGTCTACATCGGCTACCTGCGCAATAAGATCGATAAACCCTTCAAGAAAAACCCCCAGCTCATCCATACCTTGCGCGGCTTCGGTTATAAACTAGAAGATAAATAAACCTCCCATGAAAGATATGTTCCATTCGGCGGCCCTTAAGCTGACCGGTTGGTATCTGATTATTATCATGTTGCTATCCATCGGCACCAGCTTGGCGCTGTATCACGTTTCCAGCACTGACCTGCAGCACGGCGTCAACCGGCAGGTGGGTTTTTTTAATAACTACCTGGCGCCAGGCGATTTTGACACCTTTGCCCAGCTCAGACATAACCAACTGCAGCAGGATTTAGATCACCTTAGGGGTAACTTAGTACTGTTTAATTTGGCAGTTCTAGTCTTTGGCGGTGGTGCCAGTTACGCTTTGGCGCGGCGCACGCTCAGGCCGATAGAGCAATCGCACGAATCACAAAAACGCTTCGCCGGCGATGCCAGCCACGAGTTGCGCACACCGTTAGCGGCCATGCAAACAGAGATAGAGGTCGCCCTGCGCAATCCATCACTCACTAAAGCCGGGGCTGTTGACCTATTGCAGAGCAACCTGGAGGAAGTTGCAAAGCTCAAAGCCCTGTCAGAGGGATTGCTCAATCTTTCCAGTACCGAAGGTATAGATGATCTCGACCAAGCGGTCTCATTAAAAGACGTGGCCGAGCAAGCCATCGAGCGCCTGGATAAAGTAGCGACTGCCAAACAAATTAAAGTTATCACCGAACTTAGGGATGTGGCTGTGCGCGGCAACCACCAGCACCTGGTAGACCTAACAGCAATTTTGCTGGATAACGCCATCAAGTACAGTCCGCGTGGCAGCCAGGTCACCGTCAAAACCGCCGTCAAAGATAAAATGGGCGTGATTATTGTTAGTGACCAAGGGCAAGGTATTGTTGCTGCCGATTTGCCGCACATTTTCGACAGGTTTTTCCGTACTGACGGTTCGCGCAGTAAATCCGGCGCCAATGGCTATGGCCTGGGTTTGGCCATCGCCAAAAAGATTGCTGATTTGCACAGTGGCTCCATAGAAGTCAAAAGCGCCGCCGGTAAAGGCTCAACCTTCAGCGTCCATCTGCCCCAAGCCTAGCCATATTCAGCGGCTGGCGGGTGGCAGCAGTGGCACAAAAACAAACCCGGGATGGATATTAACTTCCGGCTGGCCTTTTTGTGGCCTTTCGATTTCCAAGATGTCGTTATAGACCGGTATTACCATTTTGCCGCCGGGTTTCAACTGATCTAGTAACTCCCGCGGTAAAGAGCGGGCTGTGGCGCTGACCAAAATCCGGTCATACGGCGCGTAGCGCGGCAAGCCGTAGTGTTTGCCAGCTTGGAAGAAGCTGACGTTTTTTATACCAAGCCTCCGGTTGTTTAAACGGCCAAATTCTACCAGTTCGGGTATGATCTCTACGGCGTAAACTTTACCAGCCGGCCCAGCTAGGCGTGACAGTAGAGCGCTTGTCCAGCCAGAGCCAGAGCCAACATCTAAAACCTTATTACCGGGTTCTACTTCCAGCCATTCCAACATCAACCTAACGGTAGTTGGCTGGCTAATGGTCTGGCCAAAGCCAATAGGCAACGGAGCATCAATATCAACCCGCCCGGCATATTCTTCTAGTACAAAGTTAGCCCGCGGCGTCCGCTCAAAGGCTTTTTCAACCTCGTTCATAGTGCTTTAACCTTAATAAATTCCTAAATAGCAGAATGCCAAAAGCTGCCTGGAAAATCAGTTGCCCTTGTATTAATAAGCCGTGGGACGGAGCCAGATAGATTAACGAGATGATGCCGCCGGCAAACTGGGCGGCCAGTAATAACCAATTCAGCCAGTCGCGGAAACTTCTGGCCACCAGCCAAATTGCTATCAACAGCTGCAGCGAAAAAAGCGTGATGCCCAGAGCGTGGTGGATCCAATCAAACCAATTATCGATACTGTAAGGTGTTATAGCCACGCCCGCCATCAGTGGCGGCAGCAGTCTCAAGCCGCGGGTCACCGGCCACATTCCGGGTACTTTAGGCGCGAAACGCAACGCCTTAAGGATAAAATAGGCCGATAGTATTAGCCCGATGCCGTATATCAATACGGTCTTTTCGCGTACACCAAAATAGCTGAGCCCGGTGTTCGCTGCCAGACTGGCCGGCGCAATAGCAATGCAGAGGAGCACCGCTGCGAAAAATACCGCCTGACTATAGGCCAGATAACGAACAAATGGATTTTTGGGCAGCGTCATATCCTTATATGATAGGCCATTTTAGCGCTAAATAAACCTTTTGCTTGTTTTGTAGTGAGAGATCTTAATCCGACAGTACCGTCTCAGATACGCGGTTTTCCAGCTCGGCGTGCTGTGCTAGAGCTAGCGCCACGTCGGTTAAACCTTTTTTATAGGCGCGTAGCTCAGCCGGCGTATAACGTGCAATTTTAAGCCTGACCAAGTGGTTTATAAGCCTATCAAGAGCAGGGTAATCCGACAGGTTGATTTTATGCTCGTCCAAGGAAGCCAAAAAATCAAAAACCAGCTCATTCTCGGGCATATAAATTAAATCGTCTCTCAAACTCACGACACAAACAGTACAACAAGATTATTTACATGTCAAGCAATAGCATTATGGTTTTGTCAAGCCTTGAATGAGTTGTGGTATTTTTCATTTTGATTCGGCGATTCACCGTCGCTTTTTTGGACCCGCCGGCGTACAATCAAAAACATAAAGGAGGCAAAAAGTTTATGGCATCTGATACATTGGGCAAAGTCACCCACTACTTCGATAAACTCGGCGTAGCGGTGGTAAAGCTAAACCCGGGCGCAACGGTGCAAAAGGGTGACCACGTGCATTTTAAGGGCCATGCTACCGATTTTGATCAGGTGGTGGGCTCGCTGGAGGTGGAGCATCAAAGCGTCGAGCAAGTCAAAGCCGGTGACGATTTTGGTCTAAAGGTCGAGCAGAAGGTTCGTGAAGGCGACCAAGTCTATAGCGAAAAAGAATAATTTCTGCATGACCGTCAAAAATTTATACCTTCTTATGGCTCGCGAGGTTGTTACTGATGCTTCGGATAACATGACATCAGTAATAAAAATTATTGATAGATTTACTTTTAATCTTAACCGCGAGCAACTCGGGCGCGACAATGTGCAACTGGGCAAGCAGCAGATCAACCTGCCGGCAGCGTATTCCATCGCCACGTCTTGGCTGTTTGACGAAAAGCTAAAAAAAGACACCTTTATCACTTTCAAAGCGCATATCATCAGTCCTTCAGGCGCTAATCTAACCACCATGGACCAGGAAAATATGCTGCCCGCCGGCATCAACAAGGCAAACATGAACTTTAATGCCCAGGGTCTGCCGGTTGTTGATCAGGGCGACTACACGCTGCGGGTAGAGGTCTTATCAAAAGCCGGAAAAATGCTGGCCTACAACGAATACCCGTTTTCAGTCGAGTTCAATTAAACCGTCAAATCCTATACTCTTTTTGAAAACAGGTAGCTTCTCTATAGTTTTGCGTTCAAGACAAAGGTATAATTTAGTTATGCCTTTCGAAGCTATTCTAAAACCGCCGCATCCTACAGATCATGAGCCTAAAGTTACGATTGGTCCGGGCGAGCGGTGGAAATTCACTGATTTTAAAGGTGGCAAGCGAAATTTACTATCCTTTATTAATATCAATGACACGGAGTTATCTATTTATGATCTCGGGGATTTCACGGAATACGAAAACTCCAGTTCCGTAGACATACCCCGCTACGCCTACCGCAAACCGCTCAAAAAAACTACTATTGATCAGACCACTCCTCCTTATGAGCGAAGAGTTACCGATGGCGGTAGCCAAGATTACACGTTAACCATTCGCTACTTGGCCAAAAAAGCAATAAGATCAAAACCACCTGAAATTCAGACAGAAGGTACCGACGACATACGGGTTTTAAGTGGCGCTACTAATCCAGCACTGGAATTTTAAAAAGCCAATGCTCAGGCCTGGTGCATATGCTTTATTAGTGGCTGAATAGGCCTGTAAGGGTAGCTTTTGCCAAAGTGTGGCCGTTGATGGCAGCAAGAAGCTGGTCGCGGCTGGTTTGCGGTGGCAGATCCAGCACCCCATCAAGCGCATAAAGCTCAAAAATGTAGTGATGAGTCCCAGATGGCGGGCACGGACCCATGTAAGTGTTTCTACCGCCGGTGTTCGGCCCCTGCATAGCGCCGGTCGGCACGCTGTTGGCCGCAATCTCCGTAGTTGACGGGGCGATATTCCACATCACCCAATGTGCATAATCACCAGATGGGGCGTCCGGGTCGTGCACAATCAGCGCCAAACTTTTGGCCGACGCCGGCGGGCTGGAGAAACTCAGCGGCGGGGAGGTATTTTGCCCCTTGCAGCTATATTGCTCCGGTATAGGTTGGCTGTCTTTGAATGCCGGGCTAGAAATTATCATTCCACTGGCACCAACAGTGTTGTTTTGCATACTTTTTCCTCCGCTTTTATGATGAACTCCTATCAAGGCCAAAGCAAGAACCAAAACCACCGCTAAAACAGATTAATCTGTCTTCTTTCCAAAAACAGGTTTATAATCTTCAAAATGGCAACCCCAGAAATTAAAATAGTTGGTCCTGAATATGATGGAGCGGAGGCCGAACTAGGTACTCTCGCGGATAAAGTAACGAGAATTGCCAAGCATGTAGCTGGTGAACGATACGGTAAAGAACACGTAGTAAGTCCGACTGATATACAAATTGCCCCTATGACTATAGAAGACGAGGGAATTTTTGTAATCAGATCCTGGCATGAAACTGCAGCTCGGGAGGGTATGGTTGGCATTCTACAGCCTACAGAAGGTTCTTACGAAATCGTAGTCGATGATGAAAATGCCTATTTGCACCACAGGGTAGAGGACGGCTCCAACTATATGCTGACAACGGTAGAGGCTATGACAATAAGTGATCTGGGAAGATTAGCTGCTGTTTATGATGCCATCAGCTCTCCTATAGAGCGAGAAGCCACCTAGACTAGCAGGCGGGGAATACTTAACTTGTTAAGTATTTTCAAATAATCTAAGTGTACAATTCCCATCAACAAAGGTATAATCTTTTACACAAATTTTTTATAAATATGTCATCTTTTGAAGCCCATTCTCACGAGCCGTGGGAGAACCAGAATATTAATATTATTGTCGTGCCTTTGCCGCGTGAGGTGGACGACGACTGGTGCGCCCTGTTTGCAGAGGCTTATGGCGCTAAGGGTCTTAGAGCGGTTACAGTGGCTTGGGGCTATCGGCAGCAACGGCATGGGTTTAGATGTCAACCACAGCGTGATGGAAAGTCGTTCGACTGGAAAAATGTTCCTCCAAAGTTCACCGACACTGGGGCAGTCTTTGATGGTGAGGTAGTCGCTGCCCGTATGGTCCCGGAATGGTCTGAGCTGTATGTCATGTACTTGGTTATGCGCGATGTTTCGGAACTTTCTAGCGAATGGCGCCCTGCGCCACCCGGAGAGGAACTTTGGATACCAATTTACAAAACAGACGACGAACTTCTATTGCATCAAAAATCTTTTTCACAACAATCCCGACCCGATTAGAGATTTTGCCGGAACGGGGGTATAATTTTTTGGTTAACTTGTAAGATTTACTAAAACATGATTGAAGATCTAAAAACAACCGAGCAAGAAGAGTTGGGAATTATCATAGACGGTCTGGATATGCAGGCAGAAGATCTAGAAGATACCGCGGCGGATATTAAAGACAGCGCCCAGTCTTTTGGAGCAATGGCTCTGCTGTCAGGCGGGGCGACAATAGCTCTGAACTATGTGCCCGAACAGTGGGCGTATGAAAAAGAAGAAGCCACCGCTTTATTCACTGTGCTTGCCATCGGTACGGTCGTACAGTTTCTACGCCGACAAAAATACAAAATTAGGGCCGGCCGCAAACGCCAGCTAGTCAGCGAACTCCAAGATGAAGCTAACTTGATGGAACAGCTCCCCGTTTACTAAACCAGGCTCGCGGCGGCTTGGACCCGCTTAACTACAAACTGGCTAGCGCCAGCACCCCAAACAGGGGTATAATTAGCTGGAATTGGAGCTTTGATGTCTGATCTTGAGGATTTGCAAAAAAGGATTATTAACTATCGGGACAAGCGAAACTGGGAACAGTTTCATAATCCTAAAGACTTAGCCATTTCTTTGGCGCTTGAAGCCGCCGAATTTTTGGAGCACTTTCAATGGAAGTCAGCCAAAGAAATTAAAAAACATCTAAAAAAGAATCGTGAAGAAGTAAGCGATGAACTAGTGGATGTTTTGTACTGGGTACTTTTGATAGCGCATGATCTAGATATAAATTTACCGAAGGAATTTGAGCGCAAAATGAAGAAAAACGAGAAAAAATACCCAGTTACGAAAGCCAAAAACAGCCACAAGAAATATACCGAACTATGAGGCTTTTCGAAGGGACAATTAGGCAATTTGATGAACTGGTCACAACGAATACAATTGCGGACATCCTCGAGAATAATTTTAGCGAATACTATCGCCGCGCGCCGGGACCTTCTGAAACTCGTGCATGGCGCGAATCGCTTAACTACCTAAATAACGCTATCCGATACGCCGAAGTGCCTGAATCAAGCATCATTATTGAATACGAACTACCATTTACTTCGCGTCGCATTGACACACTGATATTTGGCAAAAACGACGGAGCGAGTGACTATGCTGTGTTAATTGAACTCAAGCAATGGTCTAACGATAAGGTTCATAAGTGCGAGAGCGAGGGGAACGTCGTCGTCGAGTACGGCAGATTCGTTAAAGAACAAGTCCATCCGTCTCTACAAGCCGAAGGTTATCACTACGGCATAATTGATTTTGTCGAGGTTTTTACAGATCAAAGCGAGCCGATGAAACTAGATTCGTGCGTCTACTGTCACAACTATTCAAAAGAGTCCGGTGAGCAAACATTACTTGACAGATCATTCGATGTAGCTCTACAAAAATTCCCCGTATTTGGCAAAGAGGATGTAAAAGCCCTCGGAGAATATCTGCAAAAACGTATATCGGCCGGCCAGGGTGTCGAGGTCCTTAACCGGTTCACTAATAGTCCTGTCCGGCCGTCGAAGAAGCTGCTGGATCACACTGGCGATATGATTCACAAACAACAAATTTTTACTCTGATTGATGATCAGATTACAGCATATAACTCTATTATCGGTCGGGCTAAGAAACTCAGCGTGCAATCAACCAAATCGGTCATTATCGTAAAGGGTGGACCGGGAACCGGTAAATCGGTGATTGCCCTGGAAGTTATGGGTGAATTGATGCGGCGGGGGCAGGTAGTTTTTCATGCCACCGGTTCATCTGCTTTTACCAATACTCTTCGAAAAATCGTGGGGGTACGAGCCAAAAACCTTTTTAAGTTCTTCAATAGCTTTACGAACGCTGAGTCCAATTCAATTGATGTTCTAGTCTGTGATGAAGCTCACCGAATACGTGAAACCAGCAACAATATGTATACCTCAAAAACTCAGCGCTCCAATATGCCACAAATCGATGAGTTATTAAGCGTGGCCAAACTTTCAATTTTCTTTATTGATGAATACCAGGTAGTGCGCCCTAACGAGATCGGTAGTGTTAAGTTGATTAAAAATGCTGCTGAAAGGATTGGTATTGGACCAGAAGATATTGGAGAATTTGAGCTTACGACTCAGTTCCGCTGCTCCGGATCTGACGCCTATCTACAGTGGCTTGATAATTTACTTGATATTAGACCATCAGATCTAGCACATTTCGATCCAAAAATGGAGTTCAGAATTTTCGATGATCCTCACGACATGCTACTAAAAATTCGCCAGAAGAATTCTGAGAAGAAAAATTCAGCCAGAATTGCTGCTGGCTTTTGTTGGCCGTGGAGCGAGCCAAATTCTGATGGATCGTTAGTCAAAGACGTCAAGATCGGCAGTTTTGAGATGCCGTGGGAAAAGAAAAATGAATTTTGGAAATGGGCAACAGATGATAGCGGTATGGAGCAGATCGGTACAGTCTACACTGCCCAAGGCTTTGAATTTGACTACATAGGCGTAATTTTTGGCAAGGATTTGGTTTATCAAAAAAATGCTGGCAGCTGGATAGCCCAGCCGGAATTTTCATATGACTCGGCCGCCAAACGCGGTAACGCTCAATTTGCTAACCACCTCAAGAATGTCTATAGAGTCCTCCTGAGCCGAGCGCATAAAGGTGTCTACGTTTACTTTATGGACAAAGAGACTGAAGGCTATTTTAGAGAAGGTCTTCGTTCATGACAGAAAACCACAGGCTTAAGTAATGATGGTCAAACCGGGCACAAACTTTCAAAATAGGCGAGAAGTTGCAGCAGCAGGTCTTCATGGACCGCTTATGGCTGGTATAGCCGGAAACCCGGCGACGGGAGCTTATTCAATAGTCTTGTCTGGTGGTTATGAAGATGATGAGGATTATGGCAACATAGTCATTTACACCGGTGAGGGAGGGCGCGATCCAAGAAGTGGTAAGCAAATATCAGACCAGCAACTGACAAAAGGTAATCTAGCCTTAGCTATAAGTAAGGAAAGAAATGCTCCCATACATGTAATAAGGGACTCTAATCATGAGTCAAAATTTTCTCCAAAAAGAGGATATACGTATGCTGGGGATTTTTATGTAACTGAATATTGGCGCGAGGTTGGTAAGAGCGGGCATATCGTTATTCGCTTTAGGCTTGAAGGCAGCTATCAACAAACCAGTCGGCCCAAAGGTGAAGTGCTCCCTTCAGAGCGCCGGGAATATCAATCGTTAAGAATTGTGCGTGACACAAAACAATCTAGAAAGCTGAAGGAGATATATGACTATAGATGCCAGGTTTGTGGTATGGCTATCGAACTTCCACTTGGACAGAGATATGCTGAAGCAGCGCACATAAAGCCATTAGGCAGGCCACACGACGGGCCAGATATAATTGAGAATATACTTTGTCTATGCCCCAATCACCATGTTATGTTCGATAATTATGCCTTCTCAATCGATCCTAGACTACAGCTTGTCGGGCCTTTGAAGGGTAGGATAGTGATATCTCCAAAGCATCATATTAATTTAGAATTTCTCAAATACCACAACGAAAAATTCTTCAATAACTAGAAATCTCTCTCGTCGAGCCCCAAAAACAGACCTATACCGTAAGTGTCCAATACTTATCGTTCGACATCTATTAATTCTTGCGATATAAGCATAAGCATTATGTAGTATTTACTTACTAGAAGGCATAGAGGATAATTAGCATAATTACGCAAAAGAGGGTCAGGTGAAGTTAACAGCTTTTAGAATCAAGGACTTTAAATCAATTATCGACACTGGACTGTGCCAAACATCTTCTGACAACATTACAGCTCTAATCGGTCAGAATGAAGCTGGAAAGACCGCAGTGCTAGAGGCATTGTACTGCTTTGATCAAGGGGAGCTCAAGGAAGATTACTTAAAGGATGCTGACCTATACCCTGAAGTGACCTGCACATATGCATTTAGTGAGGAAGAACTTGCAGAAATACTTATAGAATACGATGGGGCTAAACCCGTAACTGACTATTTCCATAAGAATGGGAACATTATTATACTTAAGCGAACCTGGACTGGCTTGGACAAAGAAACATCGACCCTAGATATTGAGAACGATGATCTGAGGGAGATTATTGAGTCTGTTTCTACTAGCCAGCCTGCGCCTGAACCCCCCGCGGAAGAACCTGGAGCGGAAGAAGCACCAGCAGAAAACGAAGCAGAACCTGCGGCTACGGAAACAAAAGCACTGCCAAAGGCTTTGGACTATACCGATTTAGTAGAACAGATCTATTCTCATACTCCCAGCATTGAATTTTTCGAAGATTTGGGTAGTCTACTGCCTGCGACTATTGACTTGAGCGAGATAGACAATACCTCGTCACAAGCTCCTGGCATAAAAGGTGCACGCAATTTTCTTAGAATTGTTGATCTAAATTCATCAGATCTAGCACAAACTCACGCACGGACTTTGGGTAAAAAAGTTAGAAGGGCTAACCTAGCTCTTACGCATCAATTTCAGGAGTTCTGGAGACAATATATAGGTAAGAGCAGCAAAATAGAAATAGAGGTAGAGCTTAAAAATCATGATGACAAAGATCCTGAGTTAGCGGGTAAGCCCTACCTTTCGTTTTGGGTTAAGGATTCTCAAGAGCTTTTGCGCCCTGATCAGCGCAGTAAGGGGGTGCAGTGGTTTTTGTCCTTTTTCTTACAGTTAAACGCAATGGCAAAAGTCGAAAATAATAACGATATACTGCTCATCGATGAACCTGGTGCTTCATTACATGCTAAGGCGCAGAAAGATGTATTAAAAGTATTCGAAGACATTAGGAAGAATCTTCAGATCTTTTATACAACTCACTCACCTTACTTAATTGAGCCTGAATCACTCTACCGCTTACTGGCAGTTCAGAGATCAGATGTGGATGATGAGAATAGTGAAACAAATGTCTTTGACATACATAAACTTGGTGCAGCCAACAGAGACACCCTATTTCCTGTATATACTCTCATTGGCGTAAGTCTTGACCACCAAAAGGCCATAAAGAATAAAAATAATATTATTCTTGAAGAGCCAAGTGCGTTCTATTATCTTAAAGCCTTTAAAAAACTAATCGGCGAAACGCATGAAACTAACTTTCTGCCTGCTACAGGAGTCACAAATATCCCGCTCTTAGTTAATTTATTCTTGGGATGGGATCTAGATTTTGTAGTGCTTACTGATGACGATCCAGCTGGTAAGAGTGTCAGGAGAGAAATCAAACGGGATGTGTTCGGTGGTGACCCAACACTCTCTAGTAACAAGTTAATTGGGGTAGGGGTTGATGGAATCGAAGATATTTTTACTAAGGGCGATTTTAAGAAGCATGTTATTGGGAATAGTAGCGTAAGATACACGACAACTAATTCTAAGTACCTGCTCGACAATAATCTGCCAAAGCTAATTTCTGCTATAAAGTTTTATAAAAAAGTAAAAGACAGTAAATTAAAGCTGACGGATTTGAGATCGACAACTCAGGCAAGTATTAAAAGTCTGATCACTAACCTAGTCAGTAAGCTCTAGCCCGAAAGTGTCTTTAAGCTGCGCCTCATCTATTCTATCTACTAACATGTATAAATCCCTTGTGTCACTTAATTGCATTATAGAACTTAGATACTCCCGATAAGGGATTTCTAGCATAGTTCTCCAACGGGCTATCTCATCCCTGATGAGGTGTAAAGATTTTCCTACTTGCTGCACCAAAATTTCTCTTGTTGAATCCCAAAGATAAAATGGGTCCGGGCCGCAGCACTTATCGCGATAAGTGCTGGACAGGTATCGGCTTCTTAAGTTCGGCATCTTTCGAGCCCTGATTTGACGTTGTAAAAATCAGGCGTCCTTGGGCGCTAAAGCATGTTTAACGAAGTTGAGTAGCCGGGGACTGCTCAGCGAGGAGTTCTTTAGCGAGCCTGTTTTAAACAACAGATACATCGAGCCGGCGACGCGCCCGGTGGCAGGCGCTACCCGGCCACTCCGGGTAGCAAAAATTATTCTTCTCACCTGTCCTGAGCTGGCCGAAGGATCGAATCCCAAAAATACTCTAAAGTTCGAGTCTCGTTTGGTCTACCAAGCTTAAGTAACAGATAGAGATTAGCAAACGGGCTAATCTTTTTTTATTCCTACCCCTGTTATTTAGGTTCCAGTCCTTCTTGGTTATTGATTTTAAAAACCGTTTCAGCTATAGCATCCTCATTCAACCTGTCGTCTGTATGAGGATACATCTCTAAATGCTGTTTAGCTGCTTCTGGAGTAACAGGTGTATATTTTGCAGCTAATTCGCTTGATGGAAAATGGATGGGTGTACTCTCATCTCCAAGGTAGCAGTCAATATCTGACACAAGGCCCTCGCTCTGCATTTTCTCGAGTATCGTCAAGATTTTTGGATTGAAAATCCTAGCTCTGCCTTGGCTAAAACCTCTTTTTATAGCCTCTTTTATGGAAGCTCTTATGAGTTTAGAAGCAATTCCTGGCTCACCTGTTTTGTTCTCTACTAATTCAATGCTAAAAAAATCAGGGTCAACTTCTTCTGTATCATCATCGTTTACTCCCAAATGATAGCCTTCAAAACATTTAGAATAGGCGTAGCCTTCATCAGCTTGATATAGCAGCCTAAAGCCGTGCAGATGAGTGGGGATACCGTCATCACCATCAAGTTCAGTCAGTTCAAATCTCGGACTATTTAGTAATTCGCTGCTTTTTGTTGTTTGTTCTGTCATATGACTAGGTTAGCACTTGCTAGCAAAGACTTCCATCTCGCTAACTCTGGTCTAAGGTCGTTCCAATTCGAATGAACAACGGCTACCAAGTTTGAATAACAGATCCGGATTGGCAAGTTAGTCAATCCTCATTTTTATACTACCTCTGTTATTTAGGTTCCAGTCTTACCCGGTGCTTTTGATATTCTAATTCGTTAAGCAACGAGTATCGAGTATTGACCGTTTATTATATTTGTGGTATTATAATCCAGTTTCTTTGAGGTGGTAACACATCGAAGGTACTTTAACAACATGCTCTAGTTAACCTGTTCAGGGTTTTTGCGCTTTGATAATAATGAGCGTGATAACCCTGAACAGGGAAATTGACACCCCGCTCCATATCCGAAAGGAGAGCAGTAGCAAGAAATGATTAACCCACTCTTAGTAGTTGGAGTACTCGTTCTAATCGCGATCCTCCTTCTAGGTGTGGTCGGGGTGTTGCTGCGACAGGGATACAAGCAGAAACACCCGTCGATCGAGACGCGACAGAAGGCGCTAGAAGAGGCCGTGATGATGGACAAGATAACCGCAAATGAGTACGCGGTTCGTAAGATCTCACTAGACCGAGAAGCCGAAACGAAACGGCTAAGGAGGAGACTTCATGAATGACGACACCCGCGAGGGAGTCATCGCTGGGCTGTCAGGAATGGCCCTCGCAGCGATTGCCGCAGCCCTGGTCGTCGTGATTCTCGTCGTCGGCTGGGCCGTCGGCGGCTGGTTCCAGGTCCAGAATGCCAAGCGGCAAGGAACGATCAACCAGATCCAGGCGCACAACTACGTGCACAACTACGGCTACCAGCAGGCCCAGCGCCAGGCGGTGACCGCCGACATGCAGGAGATCAGCCAGATCGGCGCTCAGATGGTCGGCCAGACGGAAGAGGAGAAGCAGGCCCTGGGGAACCAGCGGCTCAATACGCTCATGACCCTTTGCAGCGACGCCTCGACGGTAGACCCCTCACAGGGCCCGCTGCCGTCGGCGGCCTTCATCAAGGCCAACTGCAACGGCGACGTAGCGAATCCAGCGTCTCCTTACGAGACGTACCCGACGGAACCCAACCCCCACTGAGGAGACTGACGACATGAAGAAGTTCCCGAGATACCGCCGGACGGAACCGCTGACGATCAAGATCACCCGTGGACGCGTTGCGTTCGCCATCGTCTTCGCTCTGCTGGTCTCGACCGGCGCAGCGCTGGCGTCGGGCAGCAACCCGATCGACACCGAACAGCGGCAGCAGGACGTCATCTCGAACCACTACCTGCAGGTTCAGCCGCTGCCGGCCTTCTCCGGCAAGAGCCAGATCCGGCAGAACCTGATCGAGATCGAGAACGCCGAGGTCGTGGGTGCCCAGTCGACGTCGTTCTTCTGCCCGCCGATGGGCTGCACCAAGGCCAGCCCGCCGATGTACCAGTGCCCGTCGATCGGCGCGCCGATCCAGGTCGAAGACCAGCTCAGCAATCCGGATCAGCCGGAGCGCGACAACTCCCAACCGCTGAACAACGGCGGCGGCAACATCACGATCAAGAACATGGATCCGAACGGGATCTACCAGGGCGGCGGCACGGGAACGTACGTCCTCTGCATCGGCAAGGGCGGTGCGGTCACCCCCTTCTACTGGGAGGGCTACGTGGCTTCCACCTTCGCGGCGGCAACGTGGAACGACGCCACGGGCCAGATCCAGATCACCGGACCTCCGTCGTTCAAGTTCACGAGGTAGAAGGCGGCACCAGAGCAGACCTGCGCAGGATGGCGGGGACATTACTGTCCCCGCCAGCAGGTCGGGTAGATTTCGTTTCGAGCATTTTTGCTCCGAATCTACCCTTTCCTGAATCGCTATATGAATGTTTGTTCATACTGACGAGTCCAAAAGGACGAAAGCGAGATTAACCCCAATAATCGTTAATTGCAATTAGAGTTCTAGCCTCGTTGAGCAGCGAGGGCCAAGTTCCACTCCTACCCAGTAGAGCAAGCTAACAGATTACCATCTCTAGATAGGCTCTTCCACCGAGATAGCTCAGCCAAGATAGTATTCCAATTCGAATATACAACGGCTACCTAAAATCTAAGACTGGACCAAGCTATAATTAGATTATGCAGCTAGTCCATACGTGTTACCGGATTACCGATCCTAAGAAGTCCGAGGCGTTTTATACGGCGCTAGGGCTGGAAAAGCGCCGCGAACTGCCAATCCGCGACGAGGCGGTCAATTATTTTTACGGTGTGCCCGACAAACCCCAACCGGAACTGGAGCTGACCTACAACTTTGGCGTTGATAAATATGAAATCGGTAGCGGCTACGGCCACATTGCCCTAAGAGTTGATAATTTGACCGATACTCTGGCTAAGCTGGCCAAACAGGGCATTGAACCCGAAAAACCGCCATACAGCGTCCGTGCCGGCGGCGGCCTGATTTGCTTTGTGCGCGACCCCGACGGCTACCGCATCGAACTTATCGAATCCCAAAAATAACATACTGTAGCTAGGCGGCTTCTTGCAAGCCCGCATTACGCTCACGTAAGCTAAGCACGGCTTCAACTATGTGCTCGGTCTCAATCTTACGAGTTGGCGGTATGGAATTAGGGTCAGACGGGTCGTAATCCGTCGCCCTTATGAAGCCCAACAAATCGTAGAAAAACTCTCTGTCTACCTGTTCTTCTACTCTATAAAGCCTTGCAAGGGTCTTTACGCGGTCGCCTAAACCCGCCAACAGCGCCAGCTGAGCCTCGTGATAGGGGGAGAACCCGTCGCCAGCGTCAATGGCTTCTTGCCAAACCGAGCTTTCTTGAGCAATAATTTCGTCTATCCGGCGGCTATTATTTTCCACGTAGGCCCGTGATAAATCTTCGGGCGATATTGGCGGCCCTATTTCTCCCGTCATAGAGTAAACTATACCATCGAAATATTGGCTTGCAAACCCCGTCACAAATCTTTCCCATCGAACCCCAAAAATGAGGAGTAGGGAATACTTAACCCCAGAAGGAATCTTTCAGATCCTACGGGGCGCGCACGTTAAGTATTTTGCTTATGCTTGCGTCAAAATAGAAATAGCTGAATAATCTTTGTAATGGCCCTAGAGCAGTCGAAACTTGAAGAATTGACCATAGGTCTATATGACCGCGGAGCATTAATGTTTAGTGACTTTACATGGACACTAAAGTCAGGGCGAAGATCTCCTCTTTACTACAATCAGCGCGGGATTACTTCTTTCGCAAAAAATAGCAGACTTTCACTAGATAATCAGCGTCGAATCCGCGACCTAGCTGTGGAAGCTTATTCAATTGGGATCGATGACCTCGGTAAACCCTATGAACATTTATACGGTATACCCCAATCCATGACCCCGTTGGGAGGCATGGTCGCACAGTTAAGGGGTGATTCAATACTTTGGGGCAGAGTTGGGGACCAAGAATATGGAGTACATACACCTATAGAAGGCGACTTCGTTGAAGGAGATACCGTAGTTGATCTAGATGATGTCATTACAAACGCCGCTTCAAAACTTGAGGCTGTCGCTTCATTGGGTGAGGTGATGCTTAGCACCCAAGGTTTTGTAATTATGTTTGACAGAGAAGAAGGTGGCGCCGAAGTAGTTAGTGATGCGGGGTATGACATGGTAGCCATTAATGGCCTTGCCTCTGCTATGAATATGCTAGAAGAGGCGGGTCGTATTGGGGCTCAAGAGTTTGAGTGGGTTAGTCAGTATCACGAGCAACTTCGCGCTGATTGATGTATGTAACTGGATTTAGCAAGTTCGGCATCTTTCGAGCCCTGATTTGATGTTGTGGAAATCAGGCGTCCTTGGGCGCTAAAGCATGTTCGACGAAGTTGAGTAGTCGAGGACTGTTCAGCGAGGAGTTCTTTAGCGAGCCTTGATTTTTACCAACAATCAAGTCACGGTGAGGAAGCAGCCGAGAGTTTGGTGTCACCTTTTCGGTAAAAGGTGACAAAATTATTTGCTTCTTTGGAAAAGAAGATGACTGCTGCCATTCAGGCTAGCAAAATTATTTTTCATCATACCCCAAAATAAAGCTATTTAAAAAGCATATGATGATTGCGAAAACATAAAGAGAGGGCCCGGTGACTTCACAGTCACCGGGCCCAGGTTTTGCCCGTTTTGGCGAAGCTGCCGTGACCATGACTCAGACTGAGCCATGCGGCGGCATCGCGTATGCGAGCCGAGTGCCGGTTTTACCCGGCTTGACGCTTACGGGGTGATGTTCCCCGTGTCGCCGTGGTCCGTGTCGTCCCACGAGCCGTTGCTTGCGGTCCGGTAGTGGAACTGCCAGGCGTAGTTGTCCGGCAGCGTCTGGCCGGGGAAGAACGCGGCGATGAACGCGCTTACCGCGTCCGAGTTGTGCTGCCCGGCGGGCGAGCTGAAGCTGGCCGTCGGGTCGAAGTCCGACCCGGCCGGGATGGTGAACGCTTCGTCGCCGTAGAGAGTTCCGGTGATTCCCGCCGGGATCTGCACGTTGCAGTCCTCGGGCGAGTTACCGGCCAACGTCGTGAAGGTCCCCGACGCGTACTCGTAGAGCAGGAACGAGCCGTCGGCTTGAGGTACGACGGCGAACGTCCTGGTGTAGGTGTCGTTTGCCCAGTCGGGTCCGCAGACAGACGAGTCCGTCGACGACCCGGCGTACGGCCCGAACACGAACAGGCTGCCGCCCTGCGGCCCCTGCGGACCGGCTGCTCCGGTGTCACCCTTGTCACCCTTCGGACCGGGCACCGTTGAGTCGGCTCCCGCCGGACCCGTATTACCGGTGTCACCCTTGTCGCCCTTCGGACCGGGCACCGTTGAGTCGGCTCCCGCCGGACCCGTATTACCGGTGTCACCCTTGGGTCCCGTGATGGACGCCCCGGGTGCTCCGGCGGGGCCCTGCGGGCCGATGATTGATTGGCCTGCAGGACCCTGCGCTCCGCGTTGGCCATGCAGTCCTTGCGGGCCGCGGTCGCCCTGGAGCGACTGCCGGGCAGCCGGCGTGAGCTTCCAGGCCGGGATGATGTTGTTAGCGATCTGGTTGGGGCTGGAGATGATGTAGTTCTGCGCGCCAGTTGCAAAACCGACGCCGAGCACCACAGCCGCGAAGATCGCGCCTGCGAGAATCCATAACCTTCTGGTCATGAAAACCCTCTCTTTTTGTAGGAGTACGATTAAGGCTGAGTCTTCGGAACAGCCAACGCACCAAACGAAGTACTCCGAAGTAACATCATTAAAGCATAAAGATAAACTTTTATCAATATTAAAATTCCAAAATGTCAAGCTGGTTGCCAATCTGATCTTCTGGGCGTAGAGCTTAACGCAAGCTTAGTCTAGCTAAAGCCCGCCATATAGAGGTATTGATTTTTTAAGCATTAGTATTATAGTGAGCCTATTAGGGTAATAAGCCTATAAAACCTTTTGAAATACAAATATCAAATATGGCTATGAACTATAATTCAGCTACATCACCGACAACACACTGCTGTTTAAGGTTATCCCAACCCGTACCGAATCCTGACACTACGCCCCCGACTGGGACTAGCTTTGGGCCCTCAAAAACCAGAAGGATTTGGCGCAACCTTTGCTATCCAAAGGTTGCAGAAGATATCTGGACAAAATAAAAAAGTGTGATATTATTAATGTACAGACGTATTCTCTTTGACAGCAAAATCTGAGTCCGCTTGAAACGCTACATCTTTCTGCTTACGAGCGAGCGTTTACAGATCCCATATATAGGCACACTTTAGCCTGGGTCGTAAATCGTAAAAAGACTTACCGTTTGTTTCAAAGCACAGCTTTAACATAGCTGTGCTTTTTTGTATCGGTTCGGGTTTAAGAAAACTTAGACATAAAATGGGTCCGGGCCGCAGTAGTAGAACGCGGTTCGCTACACGGCGGGCATCAGCTCAAAACAGATGAAGCTAACAGGTCCGGGCATAAGGAGCTGGCCCGAGCAGATGTTGTTTCAAAGAGGCGTCCTTGGGCGCTAAAGCATGTTCGACGAAGTTGAGTAGTCGGGGACTGCTCAGCGAGGAGTTCTTTAGCGAGCCTGTTTTAAACAACAGATACATCGAGCCGGCGACGCGCCCGGTGGCAGGCGCTACCCGGCCACTCCGGGTAGCAAAATTATTTCTCTCATCGAATCCCCCGAAATAAAATTGTCTAGACCTTGAAATTTGATTTATGAGTTGATCCTTTCATTAATCTATTGCATCATAAAGAATATGAGTGAGTTGTCACCTGAGTCATCTGGAACAGATTGGGCGCCCGTAATTGCGGCTCGGTATTCACAAGAACTTCAGTTTAGGCAAGACCATGAGGGTGAAGGCGGTAGAGCGACTCTTGTAAACTATGTAGAATCAAGGATTTTTGAGGGTCCGCCCGAAGATGCTGCGAAGCTATACAGCGCAATGGCGGCAAGCTCAGACCCGGCGGTAAGAAAAGCGGTACTTGACCACCTGGACAAACTACGATCCTTGGATCCAGGGGGTGCACAGCAGCTGGGAATGACGCTTTTATTGGACACAGACCCCGAGATTAAGCGATTAGCCTACATAGCATGGAACCAGTACGGCTAACCCCTGAAAATTTAGGTTTCCATATAAGCTTGCGGGCAAGAAAAATGCTCGTGCTATAATAAAAATAGCCACGTGAGGTGGCCAGCAGCAAACTGTTTCGGCGGGGAAGCTACGGCAAAAGGGGCTTAAATAAGCTCCCTTTTGTTTTTATGACCCTGAAGTTTTTGCCGGCGGCGTGAATAAATTATTGACTATTAGTCTTATTAGTATATAGTAGACCAGTTATGGCAGATTATGAATTTTCCGAGACATCTTCGGACCTGACTGAGGACGAGCAGCAGATCCTCGCAAGAGTAGATGGCGGCGTAGTAGACACCCTAGGCGCACCAGCGGTACTGGGGATCGAGTATGCCTGCGACAATATAGCCGGACTGGACGAGCTGATTAGGCAGCCGAACCCTTTTGCATACGACATACGCCCCAGCGAGCTAGACCTATCATTCCTTAGTCGCGAACAGCTGTTAGTTTTGCAGCCCAAAGACCAGAACGGGCACGAGAAGCCAGCGAGAGAAAAATATAAGCTCTTCCGGCCACAGAGAAAAGCCATCCAACGAATTTTTCGCAGGTACCCAAAAAGCTTAAGTACGCGGCTTGATGCCGCTATAGATTTATACGACGAAGAGGGTGATATTTTTAAAGCCACACTAGCAGAGCTTCCAGAGGGCGGAACCCTATTAGAGTCAGGTGGTGTTCAACAAATTCTTGGCAGTATGGCTGAAGTTGCTAAATTAGCTCCTGCCAAAGCAACAATTGAATCTCTTATAGCCCTCGGCAATCTTGAAGTTGAATTAGTGGCATACGAAGCAAGCACCGCAAGGCACATTTATAGAGCAATCAATGTCGGCTTTATTCTGCCGCAGAAAAGTGCAAGGGTAGCCCTTAAGAAGAATTGGCTTGAAAAGGATATCGCTCCTGTAGGGGAATTGAGGGACAGGCTAGCGGTACGCGCCACTAGACGTATAGACCGCATCAAAGAAGAAATCATACCGGTCGAGCAAAAAATCTTCGCCAAACAAATCCTGCAGCTAGCAAGTGAAGCCAAGGTTCACTTAAGCGGTGTTTTTGAGTCAGACCCTGCTTTGGCGCCAGCAGCTAAATCGGAGGCTTATATCGCAGAAAAGGCCCGGCTGGCACGCGACATATTAAAACGAGTAGGAGCTAAAGAATTGGACAACCCGGAGTTTGCCAGAGTCGTCAATCAATTAGCGTCGACAAACCTTACCGCCGCTGAACGGGCCAAACTGGAAGCTGATAGGCAAGCCAGGTCCGCCGGTCTCAGCCGTCAGATTACCGTAGCTAAAGACGTATTACGCGGTGGTGCAAGGCTCACCGAAGGCAGAAGGGATAAGCAACAACTGTCCGAAAAAATAGATTTGCTCCACTCTCTTACGGATGAGGAGAACCAGCGCCTTTTAGAGCCTGATGAAAGAGGTATAATTGTAGCCACTTTGGTAGGCCAGCTTGAATCTTTTATCAAAACGATTCGGCGCGTTAAGGGGTCGTCGGACGAAGAAGTGCAAACCATAGCAAGAACTCGCCCAGATGTGATGAAAGAGCTCTACGAATTTGATCTAGATGCGGCATTTATAAAACTGGGGGGCTTACTAGAAAATCCAGAAATTGCCCGCCAGATAGGCCAAGCCTTAGACTACGACGAAATCCAAAAAATCCGCTTAGCTGTAGAGAATTACCCCGCCCCGCATAGCGAATCCAGCGCTTAGGATTTTAGCCAGCAGCGTCGGCCTCGGCTTTGGTTTTGTGGACCGTGCCGTCCGGGTGGTGCGGTGGCGAATAAGTGGTGATGATTTTCATGGCCGCATCGCTTTTGCTAATAAAGTTATGTTTAGTCCCAGCCGGCACTAGCACTAGGTCGCCGGCGTTAAAATCGGCTGGCTGGCCCTCTAAAACCACTTGGCCGGCCCCGTCTACCAGATAAAGCACTTGGTCGTTATCCGGGTGGACTTCCTCACCGATTTCGCCGCCCGGCGGGATGCTCATTATTACTACCTGGACGTTTTTACCGGTTTCCAGAACCTGGCGGAAATAGGTATTATCTTTTGCGCGCTGTAAGATGTTTTTGATTTGCCCCATAAAGCCCTCCTGCTTCATCCTACATTATAGACCTTTAAAGAAACCGGGGCGTAAGCTGATTTTTAAACAAGTCGGCGTGGTTTTTGTGTTAATGTTGAATTGTAGGGATGGCAAGGAATCACCATGGCCCACAAGGGAAAAATTAGAACCCGGTTGAGCATTGACGGCAAAGCCGTGTTTGCTATTCGCGAGCGCTTTGGCAAGTTCGCCAATCTTAAATCTGTCGGCAAAAGCGCCCATCGTGACCGGGTTGCCAGAGCCTGGCGAAAAGTCCGCTCTAGCCAGGACTGGCGCAGCGACCAAGACCAAAAGCCAAAATAAAGATATTTTTTCCTCATTTATCCTAAGCCTCGTCGCCCGGATCGACCCCTAAAAATTAGGGCGTAATCTTATGAGGGGTAGGGGGTATTGTATTTATAAATAATAGTACTATAGTTACGCTTATATTGGTGCGATAAGTCAAACCAAAATACACACACATTATGACAAATGCTACACCAGCAGAACTAGCCTCTAGGGATCCTAACCGGGTCCCGCGCGCAGAAGCAGAAGAAGATTTACCAATAATTCGATTAAGATTAGGAGGAATTGCCATGGTAGATAGTCTTACTTCAGACCAGCCTGCTGAAAAAGGTGAGGTAGAAGCCCTAACTCCCGCAGGCGAAATAGAACACACCTCTTTAGAATTAGGCAGAATAGCCACTAGAGTAGTCGTTGGAAAACCCGAAAAAATTGCAGGCACGGAGGGATTTTATAATCCGGCTGCCTGGAGGGTCGGTGACAAAACTTATTTATTGGGTCGTTTTATCGAGATGGCCGGCGAAGGCCCGGCTTCTGACAAGGAACAGCCCCGTACCAATAACGGAGAGCCCATTGTGCCAGTGGAGCCTGATGTCGGTCCTTTAGTGCGTAAGGTTCTAGGCCCAGATGGCAAAATCATACCCGGCCTTACTAGAGAAGTTTGGCGACCCGAAGTCGGGAAGCCTTCGTTCGAAGATTTCAGAGCGCTCATGTTGGACGACGGCAGGCTTATTTTTGGGCTTACCGCCGTCGAGGACGGCATACCATACCCCGCAATGTTAGTTACTACTACCGAAAAGTTAAATGACGGAACGCCAATAGAACCGCAAATTATTAAAGCCCTTGGAGGTGGCGATCAGACAACCCCTCTGGGCGAAATCGGCAGCAGTACGGCTGGGAAAAACGTCACAGTGATTGATGAACAGACTTTCATGTATAGGCCGCAGGGCCCGGAAAATCGCCATCTATTTCGGGTGTTTGACATTGTGGACGGTTCAGTCACGCATCGCTATGATATAAATCTCCCCAAGGATAAAAAGTGGGCTCAGTGGGCAATAGGCACCTGTATGTCCCCTGAATGGACTGATAAAACTAAGCGGGAAGCTTTTATGCTGATCCATGGAAGTTCCATAGTGGATGAGAAGTACGAATATTCTATCGCTTCCGCCAGGTTGTTCAAGGATGAAAACGGCGTGCTATCGATAGACAATATAGATGAGGACCCCTTACTGACTTTAGCCCTATTCGAAGATGTAGTTCAACGCCATCCGGGAAGAGACGCGCTCTATGTTGTCGGCGGGATACCGTACCGCGATGAAGACGGCAACCTTGTGCGAATAGATGCATATCCGAGTCCGGGCGATGGCCGCACCGATAAAGCTGTCTTGGATCCGCGTGAAATAATCAAAAACTGGAAAAGGCCTGAATTGGCCATGGCCGACGAATTTGCGGAAGCAGTATAGTACCTATAACCCTGGATTTCAAAAATTAAAGTAACTTTGGGATTATGGAAACAGGCGCTTAGTAGTGCCAGATGAGTTTGTAGACTTTGAGTTTATCCGGCAGCTGGTTAAGGCCGGGGATGAAAGGGAAAGCTATAAGAAGCAGCAAAAACAACCCTAAGATTATGGCACCGTCGCGATCGCCGTTATTATCGTGCGCCAAAATAGTGTGGTTCATAAGGCCTATCGGCGCCAGCCACCAGGCCCCTAGCGGCAGGTGGCCTTTTTCTTCGCGCAGCATGCCGTACTGGTCGGTGGTGATGCCCAGCACTTGGGCCTGGTTGTCCAGCACGCCGGTGTCGGACAAGAAACGGATGGCATAAGTTGTTTGGTCGCCGTTGGGATTATCGCTGTTAAGCGCCGGCTGGTAAAGCCCGGTGCGGGCTGCGCTGGTCAATGTGCTAACGACCGAGATCAAGGGGTTATTTGAGCTGTCTTTGGCGGGATAAGTGTTATTGAAATAACTTTCAGCGGCTTTGGCTTGGGCAGTCTGCTGCGCCGCGGGCTCGGCGTTAAATTTTTGCATCAGATTGGCCGTGTGCTGAAAGGCTGACAGTTGGGCATAGGGCTGTTCTATATAAATTGCCCGGGTGTCGTATTTATAGGGGTCGATGTTGTCTAAATAGCTAGCGGTATCGGACGTGTGATTATATTCGCTCATGAACGTTTGGCCGGCCAGTTTAGGGTCAGCCGCGGCCACGCTTTGGATAGTATCGGGCTTGATGAACGGCGAGGGAAATACTGCTGCCAGTAGCAGAATCAAGCCGACCAGTACGCCGCCGCGGATAAATAGCCGGGTGTGGTTAGCTTTGACCGTTGGCACTTCTACGCCTGTTTTGTAAGGTTTGGCGATGCCCTGGGTGCGCACCAGTAAATAGTGCAAAAACAGCAAGCCCAGGATAAGCAGCGGTACGACCACTATGTGGATGCCGTAAATTTGGCGATAGTTAAGATTATTGAGCCAGGCGCCAACACCGGTGCCATTGTACAAATCGGCACCCTGCAAGCTTCGCCACTGGCTGGAAAAATCACCGCGCAGCACGTAACCGAACTCGGCCTCGGCCATCACAAAAAAGAACATCAAGACCCCGAAAACCCAGGTAAGCCGCCGGGGCTTTTTGAAACCAGAGCTAAAGAAGACCACCAACAGGTGTAAGATGATGAATAACACGAAGGCCTGGGTAGCCCACAGGTGCAGGCTACGGAAATACTGGCCGGTCGAGTTGGTCAGCCACCAATCAGGACCATAAGCAGCCATCACCACGCCGGTGACAATCAGTACCATAAAACAGGTCATCGATAAAAAGCCCAGCGAATAGAATAAGCGGTTAGCGTAGGCCGGCACTTCCCGGATCATGATATTGGATAAGGCGCTGCGGAGTGGTTTTTTGTCCGTCATAGTTATTCGCTTATGTTAGAAATTTAAACCAAGTATACACTTTTTGTTATGGTTTTGCCGGGATCGTTTAGTCTGACTTTTTGCAGTGTTGCGGCTTCCATCCTTCAGACCGGCGTAAAATAAAGGTATGGTTAGAAAATGGTCTCAAGTGGTTACCGATCGCAGCAACGCGCTGGACTTGGAGAAGGGCGTTTTTGCCTGGAACGACCCGAGCAAAATCGCGGCTTCGTTGAAAAGATCCGCCGAAGCCAGTACTCGACGAAAGGGTACGTCGTACCAATCAGCCATGAGCATGCTAAACTTTTACATTAACCGCGCCGGCAAAAACTTACCCACAAATCAAAATAACACCCTGCAGCAAGCCAAAAGCGAGCTGCGCAAAGCCTTTGGGAAGGAAAGCTAAATGGAGCTAGCCATCAACACTCAGAAAAACCGCGAAGTCATAGATATCACCGATGAGGTACAAAAATATGTCGGTCCGGACAGCAAGCTGGTGACAGTTTTTATAGCCCACACTACTTGTGCTGTAACCACAGCTGATTTAGATCCCGGCACGGACCTGGATTTGCTCGACGCCGTTTGGGAGATGATACCCAAGCTAAAATACCGCCACCCGCACAACCCGGCGCATGTGCCGGCCCATCTGGCCAGCAGTATAATCGGCCCCGATGTTGCCGTACCCGTTAAAGATGGCCAGCTGGTGCTGGGAACTTGGCAAAGAATAATTTTAGTCGAGCTCGACGGCCCCCGTGAGCGAAAACTTATCATAACCATCCAGTAACCATTCACAATGCATGCCTGGGCCGCATATGATGTGATAGAATAGATCTCGTTAACAATTAAATATCAAGAGTGCAGACAGGGAACTAGCCCGTTAATCTGCCGACAACCCGCTTAGGGCGGGTGCCAAATCTAGCCCGTAAGGGAAAGATATATAAAATCATATCCTTTCTCTTGCCAGAAAGGATTTTTTTAATGTCAAGTTACCGAACAGCCGAGAGCGTATCACCTAAACATCCTGATAAACTGTGCGACCAGATATCTGACGCCGTATTGGATGCTTACTTGGCCATTGATCCCAAAGCCCGGGTGGCGGTTGAGGTCGTTGGCGGTCATGGCCACGTTTTTGTGGTTGGTGAAGTGACAGCCAAAGCCAAAATTGAGATTACGCCAATAGTTAAGCGGCTGGCGGGCGATGTAAAACTACGGATCAAGATTGTGCACCAAAGTTCAGAGATTGCTGCGGGGGTAGACCCGGGCGGCGCCGGCGACCAGGGCATTATGGTGGGCTATGCTACTGCTGAAACACCCGAAATGTTGCCGCTGGAGGTGATGTTAGCCAGGCAGTTGAATCAGGATCTGTTTAAGAAGTGGCCGCACGACGGTAAAACCCAGGTGACCCTACAGGACGGCAAAATCGTGGCTGTAGTTGCTAGTTTTCAACACTCTAAAGGTAGCGAGCTGCAGGCCACCATTCGTGATTGGCTAAAGAACAAGAGTCACGCCAAGAACACTATTATCTATACCAACCCCACCGGGGATTGGGACCAAGGAGGTTTTGATGCTGACACCGGCCTGACCGGCCGCAAATTGGTAATCGACAATTACGGCCCGCAGATTCCGGTGGGCGGCGGTGCTTTTTCTGGCAAAGACGCCACCAAAGTAGACCGCTCGGCCGCCTATATGGCCCGGCGTATTGCCGTGGATTATCTTAAAAAGCACAAAGCCCAAGAAGTTTATTGCTATCTAGCTTACTCCATCGGCGTTGCTGAACCGGTAGAGGCTATAACTAGGGTAGACGGCAAAGTTTACCCGGTGGAGGGCTACGACCTCACGCCTAAGGGCATTATTGAATACCTGGATTTACGCCGGCCCCAGTACGAACAAACCGCCCGCTACGGCCACTTTGGTAACGGTTTTACTTGGGATAGCTAGAGCGAAATATCTAGCCAGGCTTGTTTGAGTAAAAGATACTTAACAATGTTAAGTATTTTAGCGCGGGCGGCGTGGCAAGCGTACACGCATGGCGAACATCAATGAATTTAATGTCTTGGTAAAGCCGCGCAGGCCGCCACGGTAGACTATATAGCGGCTTTCCCAGTCTGGTTCGTATTTGGCTTTAAAGCGCTTTAGCCCCTGGAAGGAAAAAAACCGGTTACCGTTGGCATAGGCGAAGTTTAAAAAGCCGTTCAGCAGGTGGCTAGCGCTATCATCGGCTGTTTCCAAACCGGATAGTGCTGATAAGCCCATGTTGAGCCTGGGGATACCCTGGGCACGCAGGGAACTTATGAAGTTAAGCATCAAATAGTCATTGATATTGCCCGGACTGCCGTAGCTGTGGCGCAAAAAATCAAAATTCGCTTCACGGGGCGTAGGGCTGGGAACCTGGTTGATAAAGGCTTGGATTTCGCCCTTGCTGTCTTTTGCCACCATGATTTTGCATTGCTGCAGATAGCCAGTGCTGAAGTAACCCAGCATAAAACCCCGCTCGGCCCGTCCCGGGCTCCTTAGCCAGTCGTTAGATATAGCCTGCAGACGGCGTAGCGTCTGCTCGGCGTGCGGCGGTTCTAGCGCCTCGCAAATAAACCCTGATTTTTCAAACTTGTTTTTAATGTGCCGGAAGTCTTTGGTGATGGCCACCTTATCAACAAAATTATCAGTGCTGATAATGGCTTCTTCACCGATTTTTTGCGCCTCAAAACCCAAATCCTCGTAAAGCTTCAGGTTGGTTTCCTCGGTGTGAATAAACGCCGGCTGCCAGTCGTTAATGCGGCAAAAACCTATAAATTGGCTAAGTAGATCCCCAAGTTCGTCTTTGGGTCCAAGCGGATCACCCACCATCAGCGCCACGCCATGCGCCGCCTTGTAAGTGATGGCGGCGGAGCGCAAACCATTAAAATAGTAGGCTTTATCCGGCGGCCAAAGCTTAAAGAAATCCTCGGAGGTGGTGGCATACCGTGCCAGCAGGCGACGGATATCCTCGTAGTCCTGACGGTGATTGCTCAACCGGAAACGGATCGGTGAAAATAGCGCCAAGACACTATAAAAGACGGCGCCAACACTAATGACCGCCAGGGAATCCACGAATATACGCGCCCGCTTGGTGTAGGCGACGGTTTGCTTATTAGTCGTCAGGTCAAATTGGTCAACTGTATAGTGTGCGGCTGTAAGCGGAGCTATCTCCTGGTGAAAATCATGCTCATCCATCAGCGAGAAGCCCACCACGCCGTATACGAAGGCCACTAGCAGGATAATCAAAGACAGTCTGAGCGCCGTAGTAAAGCTGCGCATCTCGCTGCGTACAGTGAACAGCTGGCGGCTGTAAAGCAGTAGCAGCAGGGTAGCTATTGGGACTAGCAGGTTTAAGATTGCCGGCAGAAAATGCACGCCGTGGGGCATATCAAAAATAAAGTGCTGCACGTTGCGCAGCACCAGATAGATATAAATCGGCAAGGACACCAGCCAGGCAGTGTATTTGCCGCGGTTGAGCAAAGTAGCCAGATAGATCAGACTCAAACCTGCTAGAGCTGTCAGATGGGCGTCGGCACTAACGATATGCGTATGCCCAATGTGTAGTAATGCAAATAGCAAGCTGCTGATGGTAATGATACCGCTAAGTGCTACCAAGATAGCTACTGCGTTCAGTTTCCACGAATCTTCTACGGACCCGAGCGGATTGGGAAAGGGCTGTTTCATATATTTCTATATGGTATTATAACGGCCAATGGTTCGGTCAGCGAGTTTAGCGCTGTTGACCAACCCCGCGGTCTTTCAGCATTCGCACCTCAGGCTTGATTCAGGAGATACAAATGATAATCATCGGTATCTGGCTGGTGGTCTGGGTACTTGATGTTTGTAAACCCGATTATTTTACCAGGCTAAGACCGAATGGTGATATTCCTGAAAAATCGGCTTAAGTCGAGCCGGGGACACCGCTATTAAAGGATCCGCCGTTGCCAGAACCGAAGTTTGGGTTAATCAAAATCTGGCTGGCGGTAGTTGATGTCGAACTGCTGGTGCGGATAAGTACGTTGTCGCCAGTTTGGATATCGCTTAGCGAGGCGCTTTGACCGCCGTTGGTAACTTGGGTAGAGCTATCTATGCTAAAGGTCTTGCTGGCGTTGTCAAAGGTGTCTTGGATGGTAATGCTAGTGGATGAAATCGCTGTTACGCGGCCAATATTTGGCCGCTGGCCACCAAAACGACCACCAAAACCGCCAGCGAAACCGTTTTGAGTACTCGAGGTGCCTGCTGGGGCGGAGGTGGTTGCGCCTTGTTTACCCTTTTGATAGTGGATGCCGCCGTAAAAGCTTAGGCCGCATAGTACTATCAGAGCCACAAAGCCCAAAAAGAATTTATATATCAAATTACTGGCGCTTTTTGACTTGTCCATCGAAGTTATTTGGCAGCCGCTAATTTGCCGTCTTGCAGCTGAAACGTCTTGTCAGTTCTACCGGCAATCGACAGATCATGCGTAGCCACTACAATAGTAGTGCTCTCGCTTTTAACCAGGCTGTGCAGCAAGTCAAAGATCATCTTACCATTTTGGCTGTCTAGGTTACCGGTGGGTTCGTCAGCCAGGATGAGGTTGGGTTTATTGGCCAACGCCCTGGCAATGGCTACACGCTGTTGCTCGCCGCCGGATAGCCGGCCGGGCTTACGAAGTTGCTTGTCATCAGTTATGCCGACTTGGTCTAGTAATTTTTTGGCTCGCTGCCGGCGTTCATTTTTACTAATACCAGCAAACTCCATAGGCAGCATGACGTTCTCGGCTGCCGTGAGATTTGGAACCAGGTTATAGTTCTGGAAGACAAAGCCAATTTTTTTGCAACGGTAACCAGTCAGAGCGTGGTCGCGTAGCTTGGCTATATCTTGGCTGTCAACTTCGACAGTGCCAGTTGTAGGCTTATCCAGAGCGCCCAGCAAGGAAAGCAGAGTACTTTTGCCGCTGCCAGAGCGACCGACGACAGAAACAAATTGGCCGTCTGGCACCTCAAATGATATGTTATCGACCGCTTTAACAAGCGTATCGCCTGATTTGAACATCTTAGATAAGTTCCTAACTCTTAACATAGCAATTTCTCCCTTTTAACTCTTCTTGACGCCCCCGCACTTGGATGCTGTGCAAGGCGCCAACGAAGCGCGGACTGAGGCGTATTAAAATACATTGAAGGAGCACTGGAGTCGGCAACGCAGCAATGCGCCAAGAGCACTTTGGGCAAAGGCGGGCTTTGCCCGGCTTGGTCAAAGTGCGTTGCGGGGTGCGTCATTCGGCCCTCATTACTTCCGCCGGTCTGACTTTGGCAATAAACCACGAAGCCACCACGCTGCCCAGTATGGCGATAGCGATGGCTGCCGCCAGACCATAGAGAATGATACTCCAGCCGACGGCGGCATGGATATTAGATATGTTAGAGCGAAATACGCCTAAGCCACGGCCGCGGGTCACGAAGTTGGTGCTGCCACCGGCACCAGCAAAACGCTGGATGGCTTGTCCACCACCCGTTTGGAGGACGGCGCCAGCCGGAACCGATGTCGAACTGCTGGTACTATTATTTACTAACGTACGGGTAATCGGATCGGCCGCCACGACTCCCAAGACGATGCCGATGACGGTGCCCAGTACAGTAAGCGTCACAGCTTCGGTCATGAACTGCAGTACGACCTTGAGGTTGCTGGAGCCGATGGCCTTGATAACTCCAATCTCACGGCGGCGCTCGCGCACTATCATAATCATCGTCAGTAGGATTATCACCGCACCGGCAATTACCGCGCCTATCAAGCTGTAGAGCGAAACACTTTTTATACTCTGCAGCGGCTGGACCGTGGCGTTCGCCTGGTCCTGGGCGCTTTCGACATCGGCGCTCGAACCAAGCAAGTTTTTTACGGCCGTGGTCGTCGCTGATAAATTATCCAGGGAATCGACGGTCGCGACAGCGTTAGTGACGTCGCCGCTTTGGCCGCTCAGGCGCTGCTCAGTCGGCAGCGACACTACGATATCGTTATTGGCGCCCTCGGTGCTGGCTTTAAAAATTCCAGCCACAGTCAAATTAGTGCCATAAGCACTAAAGGTCGAGCCGACCTTGAGGCTATTCTTACTGGCCATGTTGGTGCTGACTAGGGCGTTGTTTGTATCGTTGCTGCCGCTGATTGTCTTACCGCTGCTGATGGTGATGGCGTTGCCTTCTACAGCAGTCGGATCGTTGGTGCCGAGTATGGTAATCGGCGGACTAAAATTGCTCGGCAGAGAACCGCCGCCGCTGACAAAAAGACGAGGACCGGCACCGCCAGCCGATCCGCTGCTACCGGAGTTAAGAGTCACCGGAGAGGTAAGGCTGGTTTGATTATTACTGTTACTGGAAGTGGAGTTGCTGCCGAAACTGAACGAAGGTTGCGCCGAACCGATAGTCGTCAGCCGGTCAGTCAAAGTCTCAGTAAGCTTGGTGACGTGCGCCAGCGAACCGACTTTGCTCAAACTGTTGGTAGTCAAAGCGTTATTGGCCTGAGAAAAGGCGCTGAAGCCGGCCGGCGCGATGGTGATGGTGTTACCAACAGAGCTTTTGACCGAAGTAATTTTTTGCTCTACCGCTTGGTGGGCCAGCAACATAGCTAAGGCCAAGCCTATGCTAAGCCCTAGTATGACAACGATGGAAAAGGTGCGGACCTGGTTTCTGAAAGCGTTGCGGACACCCCGGGTAAATGTGTTCATGTTGCCAGTTTAAACCCGTAATACTTAGAGAAACCTTAGACATTTTGAGAATAGTCGCCGAACAGTTCTAGGAACAGATGTCCACCAGCGCCAGAAAAGACAACAGCACGGCTATAGTAATCAAAAATGTAGAAGTAAAAACTTGGGCGCCAAACGCCTAGGCGAGAGTCAAGCCGCCAGCCAAAAGGTGTGGATGGTTGGCCCAGGTTACTGTCCGCACTTGCAAACAGTTGTAAAAAGCTCTACCATGCAAGCATAAGCCTTGTAGTAGACTTTCGAGTCTATCTGCAAAGCAGATTAAATATTCGCCAAGCGAATAATCTCGAAAGCTCACTACGGGGTAAGCAATTAAGGAGGGGAGAATAATGGCAATAACAAAACACACGGTAAATGCCAGTATGTATGCCTGGGCACTACTTAGAATGGTTCTAGGCTACATCTTTTTATGGGCATTTTTTGACAAACTTTTCGGGTTGGGCTTTTCCACTTGTAAAAATAGCGTTAGCGGCGCCATTCACGTCGGTTGCTCCCAGGCTTGGATACACGGCGGCTCGCCAACCGCCGGCTTTTTAGGTCATGCCACAACAGGACCGTTTGCTGGCTTTTACCATCACCTGGCTGGCCACGCGCTGGTTGACTGGCTGTTTATGTTAGGCCTGCTGGTCGTAGGCGTGGGCTTGTTGTTTGGAATATACGTTAGGTTTGCTGCCTTAGTCGGAATTGTGATGTTGCTTTTGATGTGGAGCGCGCTACTATGGCCGGCCGACGCCCCAGGGGTAGACGAGCACATAATTTACGCCTTGGCGCTTTTTGGCATAGCTTTGGTTGACGACAGCCAGGTCTGGGGTTGCCGCTCCCGTTGGAATAAAACTTCTCTAGCAAGATCCTTGCCCTTTTTGAAATAACTCTAAAACTTCTCACGAATATGGGACATGCTGAAGTCCCAGGTGGCATCGGTCTTTTTGTGCGGATTAAAAATATTGTTTGGATCAAAAATCCCTTTCGTCCGGATGAATAAATCAAACACCGATTTGCCGTACATAGCCTCCAGCCACGGACCGCGGATCATACCGTCGTTGTGCTCGCCGGAAAGTGAACCTTTGTAGCTAAGCACCAGGTCATTGACTTCTTTCATCGCCGGCTCCAGCTTGGCCCGCTCGGATGGCTCCTCAATCTTCATCAGCGGAATGACGTGGAAATTACCATCGCCCATATGACCGGCGATGGTGGCCATCAGGTTGTATTTTTTGATGATGGCCCTAAGTTGCGGTAAAAATTCTACCAAGTGAGCCGGCGGAACTACCAAGTCGTCTATAAACGGTGCGGTGTGCTTATCTTTGACTTTCTTTCTAAGCAGATTGAAGCTTTCGCGGCGCATGATACGGAATTTCCAGGCTTTGGCCTCGGTTGAGTCTTCTTCCATAGCTTCCAGTTTGAATGCTTCTAAGCCTTTGTGCATGGCATGAACTTTGGCTTTGACTTCTTCGGGGGTCTCACCGGTATATTCCACTAAAAGTACCATCTTGGGGATACCACGGAAGAGCAGGAAGGCGTCCGGTAGTAGCTGTAAGCCCAACTTGAACAGGCCGCCCCAGCCTAAAGTTTTGCGAAAGTAAGGAAAGAACTTGATGGACAGTTCTAGTGTGTAGTTATCAAAGGCCTCAAAGCTGGCCGGATGGGTGGCTGCCACCGCATTGATAATCTCGCCCAGTTGATCCAGACTTTTCATGAACACCACCAGTACGCCTGAATGCGGCTTGTCGTGGATAAGGCGGAAGCGGATGTCGCTGACCAGTCCCAACGTACCTTGTGAGCCTACAAATAGCTTAGTCAGGTCAAAAGTGCCGCTAGTGCGGTTCCAGACGTCCCACAAGTTGTAGCCGGTAGAGTTTTTACTAACCTGTGGCTTAGCCAGTTTAATTTCATCGTAGTTACTGTCCAGCAGGTTAAACATTTCGCGATAAATCTCGCCTTCAAAATTGGCCTGTTTACGCTTGACGTCCAATTCGGCCTTAGTTAGAGCTTTGAGAGCGTAGGCTTTGCCATCGACTAGTACCACGCTGAGCTCGGTGACAAAATTCTCGGTTTTGCCAAACTCCAGGCTTTTTTCACCACCGGCGTTATTGGCCACCATGCCACCGACAGAGGCCAACTCGCGGCTAGCTGGAAAACTGGGTAGCAAGGCATTATTGTGGGCTAGCGTCTGTTTTTCTAAATCGCGGTAAAGTACTCCCGGTTGGACATGCGCCGATTGGTCTGCCACTTCTGTAATATTGGTAAAGTAACGCCCAAAATCGACTAATACAGAATCGTTGATGGCGCCGCCGGACATATCAGTGGCAGCACCGCGGGCGGTGAGCGACAGACCGGGCAATTTCTCACGGCACTGGCTGACAGACTCTACCAAGCGCTGTAGATCTTGCTGGTTCTTAGGATAAACGACCAGCTGCGGTACAAGCTCGAACAAGGAAGCGTCATGACTATAGGCTTGGCGGGCTTCTTCGGTGCTGTCAATATCACCTTCAAAGGCTTTTTCTCTCAAGACACGTAAAAAATCATCCATCGCCCTTAAGCTTAACGGCTCAAGGGGCAGCAGTGCAAGCGTAAGCTTTTTAAGCAGACTGGGGTTTGGCGCCAGTGTACTGATCGCGAATCTGGAACAGGAAATAAAATACGATGGCGCTGACTATGATCTGCAGGATCAAGGAGCCGACTCCGCCGTAATTATTGAAGGCCGAGAATACACCGTACACAAGGTTAAGTAAAGTTCCGTAAAACAGCAGGTTCCAGCCGGATTTTTGGCGCTTCTTAAGACCGGAATAAGCCGCCAGTAGAATCACGCCATCGATCAATACGGCCACCAAGCTAGCCCAATAAAAGGCATTTAGGTGCACGCCAAGGTTGCTGCCTCCGTAATACTGGGTAATAGAATTTACTAGATTTGCCACCTGATTGACGCGGTGCCCCCAGTGCCATAACTCATAGGCAGCAATCAGCTGTAGGGCGCCCAGTACCAAAGCCACAACCGGCCATAAGTTAACAATCGATTTTTTGGATTCGCTGCGGAGCTTGGGCGTACCCTTATAAACACTGGCCAGCCAATTTTCAAGTTTGTTGAGCGTATCCATTCGTCTGAACCCTCCTTAATGACTTATGTTTCTCAGCATAGTCTATAAAAAGTCTAAGCGCAATATCACATAGGTTGCCCGCGGCTGGTATTATAGAACCATGAAGCAGTATCTGGAGTTGCTTGAGGATATAAAGAAAAACGGCGTCAAAAAGGCCAATCGTACAGGCATTGACCAGCTTACAGTGTTTGGCCGTCAGCTGCGCTTTGACCTTTCCAAAGGTTTTCCAGCCGTGACTACCAAAAAACTGTTTATGCGCGGCATCATCCATGAGTTGATTTGGTTTTTACAAGGATCAACCAATATCAAGTATCTGGTTGATAACGACGTCCATATTTGGGACGAGTGGCCCTACCGCCACTATCTGATGGAGCAGTGCAAAGTAGTTCCCGATTCTGGCAGCGAACAGTGGAAGGATGGCATTAAGGAATTTACAGAGAAAGTAAAAACCAACGCAACATTCGCTAAGAAATGGGGGGAGCTGGGACCGGTCTACGGCTACCAATGGCGTAATTGGCCAACACCGGGGGGTAAACATATCGACCAGATAAAGAATGTTATCGAGACTATAAAAACTAACCCTAACTCGCGCCGGATGATAGTCTCGGCCTGGAATGTCGCTGATATTGACGAAATGGCAAAGGCTGGCATTCCACCGTGCCATTTGCTGTTCCAGTTTTATGTCGCCAACGGAAAGCTCAGTTGCCAGATGTACCAGCGCAGTGCTGATACCTTCCTGGGCGTGCCATTCAACATTGCCAGCTACTCTCTGCTAACCATGATAATCGCCCAAGTCACAGGCCTGAAACCTGGCGATTTTGTGCATACTTTTGGAGACACGCATTTGTATCTGAATCATTTAGAGCAGGTTGACCTACAGCTGTCGCGTGCTCCACGGCCGTTGCCCAAAATGAAGATTAATCCTAAGGTCAAAAATATCTCTGATTTCAAAATAGATGACTTCGAGCTGATCGGCTATAATCCTCACCCAGCTATTTGGGCGCCGATAGCCGTTTAGGATCCAACCTATGGTGCTGTCGGCGATTGTAGCTGTAGACAACAAGGGGGTTATCGGCAAGGAGGGCGGTATACCCTGGTATTTACCGGCAGATCTGGCTCATTTTAAGCGGGTTACCCTAGGGCACCCAATAATCATGGGGCGCAAAACCCATGAATCTATTGGACGGGTGCTGCCGGGACGGCAGAATATTGTTATCACTCACGATAAAAATTACTTGGCTGAAGGATGCATGGTGGTTAATTCATTGCAAAAGGCCATCGACGCCGCCCAAGGGAAAGACAGTTATATTATCGGCGGTCAAAGCATATACGAGCAAGCTTTATCTGAAGTCCAGCGCATTTTTCTGACCAAGGTAGATGCTGACATAGCCGGTGATAAATATTTCAAATATAATCCGACGCAGTGGCGGAAAATCTCGTCTGAAAAACACCCATCAGATGACAAAAATCCGTACGCCTATGAATTTGTGGTTTTAGAACGTAAGCGCTAGCTAGCATAAGACTGACAAATGGTCGCATTTACTCGACAAATCCACCGAACGGACGTGCGATAATATAGGGGTGAGTAAAGAGTTCGAGAGATCATTCAAACTGCTCAATGCTGAGCAGCGCCAAGCCGTTGAACAAATTGATGGCCCGGTTTTGGTTATTGCCGGCCCCGGCACAGGTAAAACCCAGTTGCTGAGCACGCGCGTGGCACATATCTTAAACACCACCGACACACCGCCAAGTAACATCTTGTGCCTGGCTTTTACCAATAAAGCCGCAGTGAACATGAAAGAACGAATTATCTTGCTAGCTGGACAAGCTGGCAGCAGAGTTAATGCCAGCACTTTCCATAGCTTTGCGGCAGATGTTATGAATATCTACCCTGATTATTTTTGGAATGCCGCAAAACTATCTGTAGCCACAGAATCTACCCAGATGGACATAATTGAGTCAATTGTTAGCGAGTTACCGCTTAATAATCCACTGGCCTTAAAGTTTGCCGGCCAATATACATTATTGAACGATATCCAAAGGTCAATACAGTTGTCGAAAGAAGCTGGGTTGACAGCCGATAAACTCCGCGCGCTCATAGAAGTCAACATGGCGTACATTGACGAGATCGAGAGCCCTCTAGTGGAAATTTTGAGTCAGAAGTTGTCGCCAAAAAACCTAGACTCTTTGCTACGGAAAATTGAGGCTTTGCCCCGGCAAGATATTGATCAATATGTTTACCCTTTGACCTCTTTGTCTACCGTGATCAACGAAAGCCTGATCAACGCAATTAACGACGATAGTGCAAGCAATAGAACAACCAATACCAGTAGATGGAAGAGCCGGTGGGTGCAAACAATAGATGGTAGAAAAGGCATGTTCGCAGAGCGCAATAAAAACACCTGGTGGCTTAATTTAGCTGATGTTTATGAACAGTATCGCGAGAGACTTCACCAAAGAGGCTATTACGATTACGCTGACATGCTTGTAGAGGTCCTGGCGCAGCTAGAGCAAAATTCGGAAATACTAGCTGACGTCCAAGAGCGATTTAACTATGTAATGATTGACGAGTTCCAAGATACCAATCCGGCGCAAATGCGTCTGGCGCATCTTGTGGCCGACCATTATAGCGCCGAGGGGAATCCAAATTTGATGGCTGTCGGCGACGACGATCAATCAATTTTTAAATTCAACGGCGCCGAGATGAATAATATGCTCGGGTTTCGACGGGCGTATCCTAAGGCCAAAATTATCTTGTTGACCAAAAATTACCGTTCCTCGCAAGCCATTTTAGACACGGCCCAGAAAATAATCGAGCAAGCCGAGACGCGATTGGTCAACAGGGATAAGACCCTGACTAAGAGATTGCTGGCAGCAGCACCACCAGAGGACAAGGGTGAAATTCTAGCCACGGTGTATTCGTCGCGTGAACTCCAGCTAAGCGAGATAGCACAATCAATTAAACGCAACCACCGCCCGGATAAGAGCATAGCTATATTGGCTCGCGGGCACGAGAGTTTGATAAAAATGGCCGGTTTATTGCAACAGCTCAAAGTGCCGGTGCGTTACGAACAGCAGGCCAACATCCTAGACCATGAAATAGTAAACCAGGTCTACTTGATAGCTAAATTACTCCTAGCAATACAAGCCGGAGAGCGCGATGTGACCAACTCCATAATTCATCAGATTATCCGTTGGCAGGCGTGGGGCATTGATCCAAAGGAATTATGGAAGCTGGCAGCTGGCAACTACCCTAATAAGGATTGGCTAGACTCGCTCATCAGTAGCCACTCGAAAGGTCTCAAGGCTATAGGCGATTGGTTTATTTGGCTGGCCCGCCAGACGGACAACCAGCCACTGGCTGTTACCATTGAACAAATAATTGGTCTACGGACTAGCAATCAATATACTTCGCCCATCAGAGAGTACTTTATGAACGATGCCGCCGATAATACCAATGTTTACTTTCACGGCCTTTCGGCAATTCAGCTGTTGCGTGCACTAACGCATGAATTCTCGACAGCCAATGAGCCATCTTTGAAAGAGCTGGTCCGTTTTATAGAGATAAATAAAGATAATTCCAGAATTGTACCGGATGAATCTCCCTTCATAACCGGCCCGCATGCTGTGCAACTTTTAACGGTACATAAAGCCAAAGGCCTAGAGTTTGACCACGTTTACATAATCGATGCCACAGAAGATAACTGGCAGCCCCGAAAAGATCGGCGCCGACCACCGGCCAACTTGCCCCTGCAACCTGTGGGTGATGATTTCGACGATTATATCCGCCTGATGTACGTGGCTACCACGCGTGCCAGATCATCGTTAACGCTTACTGCTTACTCGCAGGATCACAGCGGCAAAGATATAGCCACTAGCTCAATTATTTTAAACGCGCTGCCGGTCAAGAAAATCAAAGAGACGAATAGACAGGAGCTTGTGACTATTCTGGAAGAGAATTTACGTTGGCCCCAGTTGCGTGGCGGCCAGGAAAAAGCCATGTTAAAAGCGCGACTGGAAACTTACAATTTAAACGTTACCCATCTCCTTAATTTCATGGATCTCACAAAGGGTGGCCCGCAATACTTCAAAGAAAGAAATTTATTGAACTTACCGGAAATTAAATCGGCCTCTTTGTCCTACGGCACAGCGATTCACGCCGCCATGGACGGGGCTCAAAAACTGGCCAACCGTCAAAACTTTAGTTTCAAACAGATAGTCGATATCTTTAAGACGACTTTGTTAACTGAACAGTTGCCTAATGTCCAATATCAAAGATACCTAACTCAAGGACAGCGAACCTTATCGCGATTATTTAAAGACTTTAAATACCGGCTGCCCAAGGGTAGTTACAGCGAGCAAAAATTTAAAGATATCATAGTCGGCCGGGCACGAATAAGCGGCAAGCTCGACAGAGTAGATAGTCTCGACGGCAAAACTAGAATTATAGATTATAAAACTGGCCGGCCTCTGGTGAGTTTTGACACTAGGGATAGATCCAGGGCGCTTAAAGCCTATAAACATAAGCTCCAACTTATATTTTATGCTCTGCTCCTAGGAGGGAAGTCTGATGCGGTGGAGGGCCAGATGGTATATGTCGAAGCTGAAAACGAAAAAAATTTGATCAGATCTTACATCCCTACCAACGAAGATATGAAACGATTACGCCTGTTAATAGAAGCTGTCTGGCCCATGATAATCAATCTGGAGCTGCCTGATGTTTCGGCCTATACACAAGATATAGCTGGCATTAAGGCTTTTGAGCAAGACCTGCTCAAATAAAAAACACCCGGCGTTGTGACCGGGCGTTTTTATACAATCCGAAAGTTTTTTGTCTCTTTTAAACCGCTTTTTTATTGCCCTCGAAAAGCAAGGTGTATAGGTTATAGCCGACCAAACCACCGACCAACGGACCCACAAGATAGACCACGCTAGAGCTGCGAGCCGCTAATGCAACAGCTGGATTGATATAGCCCAACGATGCCGTTGCGGCAATCATGATGGCCGCAAAAACAACCGTGCCTAGGGCGATGGCTGAGGCCATAGTCTGGACAGCTTTGCTGACCAAGCTGGCGAAGGCAAAAGCCCAGATGGCTGCACCAACAGCCTCAGCTATAAACAAACGTGCGTCAAAGCTGATCGTCTTTGCTGGCAAAGTATGGTTGGTGAAATACTGGTAAAGTTGCCAAGCTCCTAAACCTCCCAAAACCTGCGCCACGATGTAAGCTACAGCCTTAACGGTGCCGATGCGGCGGGCGGTCCACATACCGAAAGTAACCGCCGGGTTGACGTGTGCCCCAGAAAGCGGAGCAAAGACCATTACGATAGCGGCCAGAGTCACAGCCGCACTAGTGGCGATAAAGTACGACACAGCAGTAGTGTTTGCCATCACCAAGATCACCATGGCTAAAATACCCGTGCCAATAAACTCCGCGCCAAGCTTTGCTGTCATGGCCTTATTAAATTTGTAATCAAACATATCTACCTTAGACCTCCCTTTGGTTAATCCTAATGCCCACTATATTACTATTCTTGCCAAATGCCAAATTAAGGGTCGGTTTGCTATACTTACATCAGATGAGCGATAGTAACAAAGCTGCGGTTACAATTTATAGTGCCTCCTGGTGCGCTTTTTGCCACATGGCCAAACAATACCTAGATGGTAAAAAGGTACCGTACAAAGATATTGATGTTGAGAAAGACGCAGCTGCCGCCCAAGCTTTGATGCAAAAAACCGGCCAAGCCGGCATTCCGGTAATAGAGATCGGCGATGAGACTATTATCGGCTTTGACCGCCCAAAAATAGATTTAGCGCTACGACACTACAAACTGGTTTAAGTATTAGCCATTTAGCGTCATAAGCATTATGAATAACGCTATATATAGTGCATAATTAACGCATGGAAGGCGAATTAGTTCCTGAAGCAGCTGAAATAAATATAGGGTGGTCAATTACTGCTGGCCATTTTGATCCGGACACTACCAGATTGACTCCAGAGGAAATGGAAAATCTGGACGACGATTGGGCCCGTTTCTTAGCGGATGTCCCTAGGGCCAAAACCCTGGCATCTCAGGCAGTGCTTGATGCTCTAAGAGAGTGTAGCCCTGAACTTTTTCCTGATGATGCTTCAGAAAAGCGAATGCAAGAATCTATTGAAGGTGTGGCTGCGGTTTGCGAAGGTTATTCGTTCGCACAGAGAAATGGTGATTTGAAGCAGGAAGCTTGGGATTTAGATCTTGAAACCCTTCCGGTAGTACTGGCTGCCAGATACCTTCTTGATCAAAGTACAATTGATCAGCCACGAACAGAAGAAAAAGAAAGATTCAAGTTCAAGCCATTGTCAAAAAGAGATGTGTCAAGATTCATTGACGCAATAGTAAGATATCTATACATACAACAAGAGGGTCGTAGTAACTAGATGGCGTTTGAGGATTATAAAACTAAGGATTCGGTGGTCGTCATTTATACCGGTGAGGGCAAGGGTAAAACCAGCGCCAGTGTTGGCTTGATGGCTCGGGCATTAGGTAACGGTTGGCGCGTGGCCTACATCCAATTCATCAAGCACTGGAATGTCGGCGAGCACGATTTTATACAGAAAATTGAGCCAGTTTTTGGTAAGAAGTTGCTGTTTTACAAGGGTGGTAAAGGTTTTTATAACGCCGGCAATCTATCAGCCAAAAACGTTTCAGCAAAAGAGCACAAGCAGGCTGCCCGTGACACCTATAATGTAGCCCTCAAAGCCACTACTAGCGGCAAATTTGACATTGTAATCTGCGACGAGATTAATAATGCCGTACATCACAGATTGATTACAAAAACCGATCTAAAAAGACTCATCAAAACCAAAGCTCCTAAAACCAGCCTGTGCCTCACGGGCAGGGACTTTCCGGAGGAGTTTTTGCCGCTGGTAGATATCGCTACCAATATGACTAAAATCCGCCACCATTTTGACGACAAGTATTTGGCCAACAAAGGTATCGATTTTTAAGGTTCTTTTTCAAAGAAGCAAATGTCTCATACTTTTGATCCGCCAAAAGTATGCAAAAGCTCTCGGGCGGTTGTCTCGACTTGATGTGTCTGATGTCAAAAAGAGGGCTTGCTAAAGAACTCCTCGTGAATATGCTCCCAGCATATTCACTTCGTCGAACATGCTTTAGCAACCAAGTACGCTCCTTTTTCACATCATCCACTCAGGTCTCGCCAGATGCCCGAAATAATATCAGGTTGGCTCCTTATGCCCAGGTCCATCAGCTACAGTTCTTGCTATAGGGTCGTGCCCTATAGCAGCTGATTCCTAATACTTTTCCACAGATTTAAAGCATAAGCATTATTTAAATTTGCATGTTTGTCCAGCTGAGTATATATTGAGAATTGTATTTAAATTTGCGGCACGACTGCCACCCCGTGAAAGCCGCAAAAAGGAGGCTCATGAAATTATATGACTTTTAGATCCGCCTTGGGCGGATTTTTTTGTTCGAGCAAATTTAAGTAAGTTCAAGGAGAAAATCATGAGCCAAACAACTAAAATAGTCCGCACGCTGCCGTGGGGAGAGGAAATCTATCTAGAGATCCCGCTGCACAAAAAATCAGCCAATAAGTTCTATGCCCGCCACGGCAAAACCAGTGAGGGCAGGGAGTATATCGAATTTTCTAAATTCGGGCCCAAGCCCAACACCGAGGGCGAAAGTTACATGCAAAAGCTAAGGCTTTATGCCCCGCTGCAATGGGCGCAAATCAAACACTACGTGGATGGCGAACTCGCCAATTCAATCGGCTGGGATCTTAAGACAGCCCAAAAAGAGTTCGAAGACTCGCTGCTCAAAGAAGAGTCCAAGGCTAAAGACAGAGAAAAGGTAACTGCGTAAACAGAGATGCAGGCAGTGAAGCTGGCCATTTCTGCCACCTCGCTGCCAATGCTATATAATTACCGTTGATGAGGAGTTTCGGGCGGCGGAGATGGAAACTAATCCATCTGTTAATTTTTATGTTTATCCTGCTGGCGGTTGTAGCTACGCAGTCGGGTTGGCTCGGCAAAGGCGCTAAGACCGCCGAGATGAACCAGCCGGGACTATACTCAATTGATCACTTCATAGATGGCGACACGATTGCCGTGAACATGAACGGCAATGTGGAGAGTGTGCGCATGATAGGCGTGGACACGCCCGAAACCCACAGACCCAACACGCCGGTGCAGTGTTACGGCCCGGAAGCTGCCAGTTTCACGCAAGCACAGATACGCAAGTACGGTAGAGTCCGTCTGGAAGCCGACCCGCTGGATACTAACCGCGATGTCTATGGACGACTTTTAAGGTATGTATACACTCCCGGTGGGACGCTGTTGGACGAGAAATTAATCCAAAAAGGCTATGGCTTTGCATATCTTAGCTTTCCGTTTACTAAATCCGACCAGTTCGCCGCCGACCAGGCGGCAGCTCAGCAGGCTAAGTTAGGCCTTTGGGGAAACTGTCATCCGTTAGTTAATCAGTACGGCGGCTACACCTCCAACCCGGCCTAATCGTTTTGAGCAGGTTTAAAAACCCAGAAGCGGTACCATAAGTAGTCCCAGACTGTAGTGAATCCGGCCGAGACGAAGAACCCGGCGTACGGTGTTATGCCGTTATAGATAAATGCGGCTACGATGGCGTAATCAAAAATCAAATCGATGCCGTTAATCAAAACATAGCGGAATATTACACGCTTGTCTTGACCCTTAAGCCGTGAATCATAAAAAGCCCAGTAGCGCTGGATGGCGTAGTTAGCCGACCAGCCGAAAATATCAGCCAAGACTTTGGCTACAAACCAGAACCAGTGAAAAACATCAAAGCATAGCGCGAAGATGGCCAGTCCGCCCCAGAAATATACGCCGCCGCCAACCATATATTCGGCGAACTGAATCAACAGCTTATGCTGCCGCCAACCGGTTGTAGCTTGTTTAATTGCCACGTTTTTTATGCTTTCCAAATTCATACCTAAACGGCTGGCCTTCCAAGTCGTCTAGGTGAGTAAGGCGATAGACCTCATGGGCAATATTTTTCAGGGCAAAACGAATAATACCTTCTTGCTGGTTGCGCCGTAAATCAACATAGTAGTACGTGTTATCTACAAAACCGAAGCCATGCTTCGCGGCTCTTGACACATAGTCATTATCTTCACCGTAGTGAATCTTTTCATTGAAGCCATTGTTATCTTCAAATACATCTCTCTTGGTGAAGATACAGTAGCCTTGAGCGATTGGATGCCTGGTATGGGCCAGAAGTTTTTGGTAATGATAGAGATTTGCTGTTCCAAGACGCGCTACAAAATTGGCTTTGACTCTCATTCTGGCAGAGGAAGTACTCCAGCCGTGTTTTTTAGTCTCCGACAGGAGCGTCTCGATGAAATTCGGGTCGTCGATGTCATCATCGGCATCTAAAAACAGCAGCCACCCACCGCGGGCCAGCTTGGCTCCTACGTTCCGGCCATGGCCCGGGCCTTTGGGTGGCGCCTCGGTAAATTTTATGTCCAGTTTATCCTTGAATGAATCGACTACTTCTTCGGTGCCGTCATTGGACTGGGCATCAGAGACAATCATCTCAAAATCTTTGAAATTCTGCCTTGCCAGGGCTTCAAGCAAGCGATCGATATAGGTCGCCTCGTTATATGCCGGGATGACAACTGAAACGATAGGTGGCTTAGCCATGCTTTAAGAGTACTATTCGTACTCTAGAGGCACAACCTCTCTAGAAATTTCTGGTTGTTTTTTTGACGAACCCAAAATTTTATAAACCGGCGCCAGGATAAATCTATCCAGCAGAACCAGTAAATACATGAAGTACATTGTAATCCAGATGCAAAATAAAATGGTAGCTTTAAACATACCAGCTCGGATATAAAACGTTCGGACCGCCCGGAACTGATAGTCGGTCTGGGTCAGCAAGGATTGATGTACGGCACGAAAGGATGATTCCGCGTCTATGTTATTGACGAATTGAAGCTGTCCTAATGTCCCTAGCAAGAAAGAAATATCATAGTCTTCCCAGATGTCCGGCCGTTGCAGTACTTTGCCTCTTATATGCTGCCAAGTACTTCGACGAATGGCGCAATTAGCGCCCCATAACATCCGTGTGCCAGCCAATCGACTGGCGCAAACGTTATAGAACTTAAAGACCCGGCTGCTACCCCTTTTAACTGCCATGTCGTAGGGCAGGGTACCTCCGGTGATACCGACCAAGTCCGGTTGGACAGCAAAATAGTTTTTAACGTTTCTGACCCAATCAATAGGCAGGATACTATCAGCATCTATCCGACCAATAATGTCTGAGCCGGCGGCATTGAAGCCTGTAGCCTGTGCAAAGGACTGGTGCTGGCGCGACTCATGTAATACACGAACAAAGCTGTAAGACTTGGCTATTTTAACGGTGTTGTCGGTAGAATTATTATCCACTACGATTACCTCATCTGGAGCAACGATTTGAGAGGCAATAGAATCAAGGCACGCTTTCAAATAGCGTTGTTCGTTGTAAACTGGTATAACTATACTTAGCGTTAGCTTTTTATTATTTGTCATAAGCGATACATTCTTAGGATAGCAGAATAGTGCCAAAAAAACCGCAATCTGGGCAGGCTAGAGTCACAGCTAGGATACTTAAGAAGCCTGGATATTGGCTGAAGTCAGTTGGCAAATATATTTGGCGAGGGTCAATTTTCCGCAAGACCCTGGTTTGTCTGGCCATGGTAGTCCTGGTACTTTTGGGGTCGATGTATGGCGTTGCCGAGTGGTATATCCACAAACACGCCGATGAACCGTTGACGCTGGGCGCTAGTTTTATCCCGGACTATGCTGAAAGTTTTGGCTTGGATCCCAAGGCTACGCTGACAGCGATGTTAAGTGATCTAGGCCTTAAACAGATTCGGCTGGTCAGCTATTGGGAAGATATCGAGCCGCAGCCTGGGGTCTATGATTTTTCCATGCTAGACTGGGAATTTGCTTTAGCCCAAAAATATGATGCTAAGGTAAGTCTAGCTATAGGTTTACGTCAACCCAGATGGCCGGAGTGTCATGAGCCCAGCTGGGTCAACGGCGAGTCCACAAGTGTCTGGGAGCCACAGTTATACAGCTTCATGCAAGCGGTAATTAACAGGTACAAAGACAACCCGGCGCTGGGCGATTATGAGCTGGAGAATGAATTTTTCATGAAAGTTTTTGGTACTTGCACCAACTTCGACCGCAATCGTCTGATTAGCGAGTTCAACATGGTGAAAAAGCTCGACTCAAAGCATACGGTGATTGTCAGCCGCAGCGACAACTGGGTCGGTATTCCGATCGGCAAGCCGACACCCGACGAATTTGCCATCTCGGTTTACAAGCGTGTTTGGGACGCCAATCTTACGCACCGATATTTCGAATACCCGTTGCCGCCATGGTTTTACGCCGCACTGGCTGGCAGCGAGGAATTACTATCTGGGAAAAATATGATTATCCACGAGTTGCAGGCTGAACCCTGGCCGCCCAAAGGCCAGGAAATAACAGATACGCCATTGTCGGAGCAGTTTAAGTCGATGGATGCCAAGCGTCTGGCCGCACGCATCAAGTACGGTGAAAATACCGGCATGCGCACTATTGATCTGTGGGGTGCTGAGTGGTGGTACTGGCTGAAAGTCGATAAGCATGATTCAAGCGTGTGGAACGTGGTCAAACAGGCTGTGCAACAAGCCCAGCTCGCCAATGAAAAACTGGCTCGTAATTAGCGATTTTACATTTAGCAATTTTCAATAATTTAACAATGATCATTGATCAATGAAAAATAAATGCTAAGTGAATAATGTAAAATGATAAATGCGGCCGACAGAAGATTATAATATTGTCATGAAGAAGAAAAATACTTCTGTTGGCCGCATTACCAACCGCCGAGCGCGCTTTGATTACGAGCTGGGTGATTCTTTGGTGGTGGGCCTGCAACTAACCGGCGCCGAGACCAAAGCCCTGCGCATGGGCCACGGCCAGCTACAAGGCGCTTACGTGACAGTTAAAGATAGTGAGCTATGGTTGGTAAACTCACAGGTAAATAGCTTGCAGGGGGTGCCGATTGCCGAGGATGTCCAAATCCGTAGCCGCAAGCTGCTTGCCAAAAAAAACGAGATTGAAAAGCTGGTTGCCGAAAAACAGAGCGGCCGCACAATTGTTCCGCTGGAAATACTTACGAAAGGCCGTTACATCAAACTGCGTATTGCTGTAGGCAAAGGCAAGAAGCTCTATGATAAGCGTGAAAGTCTTAAACGCCGGCAGCAAGAGCGCGACATCGCTCGCCAAAGCCTGCCAAATAAACCGTTCACGCGCGGACGGTAGTCTGTCTGAGCTGCGGCTAGCGCAATTATCGCATCTCCACAGCCTACCGGCCCGGCTCCACTTAGGGTAAGGGTAAGTTTGTTTAGAGGCTTTGGACTCGCTTAAACTTGGTACAATGAATCTAATGAAGATTTATTCTTGGAACGTCAATGGCATAAGGGCAGCGGTGCGCAAAGGGGCGCTGCAGGAATTCATGGCCAAGTACCAACCCGACATCTTGTGCTTGCAGGAGACCAAGGCCCAGCGGGGCCAGGTCGAGATTGAGTTTGAGGGTTACAAAGAACACTGGAATTCGGCGCATAAGCTTGGTTATTCCGGCACAGCTATTTTTACCAAGACTGAGCCCAGACGAGTTATCAACGACCTGCCGGCAGAGCTAGTCAAAAAATACAATTTCGCGGACAATCGAAACCGCAACGCCGCCAACGAGGGCAGGGTAATCGCTGCCGAATTTGACGCATTCTGGCTGGTCGATGTTTACACCGTAAACGCCGTTGATGACCTAAGCCGGGTAGAGCTTAGGCATAAGCACTGGGACCCGGCGTTCTTGGCCTACGTCAAGGAGTTAGAGAAGAAAAAACCGGTGATATTTTGCGGTGATTTGAATGTCGCCCACACCGAAGATGATTTGGCCCGTCCCAAAGAGAACGTCGGCAAGCGCGGTTTTACCAACGAAGAGCGCGAGGGGTTCCAGAACTATATTGACGCCGGTTTTATAGATAGTTTCCGGCTATTTCACAAAGGTAACAGTTTTTACACCTGGTGGACGCATTGGGCCAATGCCCGCGCCCGAAATGTCGGGTGGCGGATTGATTACTTCTTAGTCTCAGCCAGCTTAAGAGCCAAGATTAAAGCTGCCGAAATCCACCCAGACGTCATGGGCTCTGACCACTGCCCGATCAGCCTTGAAATCGATTTATGAAAACCGTAGCTGTAATTGAAGGCTTCGCCGGCGGGCCTATGCATACCAGACAATTTAGAAAGGCTCTATCTAATACAGGCTTTAGGTTAGTCAAGAACCGCAAAAAGGCCGATATAATAGTGGCGCACTCGGCCGGGATCTATGGGATACCGGCAGTGGCTCAGGCCAAGCTTTTAATGTTAATTGGCCCGACTTATTGGCCGGGCAGGCCTTTAATCAAGCGGATAGCTGCGCACACCCGTTCAACCAAGCGCTATCACGTGGAGAACTTTGGTTGGTGGTATTACATCTGGAAAAAGCTGTTGGAGATTTACTATTTTTTCCGACGGCATATCTACATGTGGCTTGGCATCATAAATAACAATCGGCTTGGGCGTCTAAAAAAACTCGTGGGTCAAGCTGGTAGAAAAACGATAATAGTCCGCAACCGTGACGATCCTTTCACCAGTCCAGAATTAAAGTACAAACTCAAAGGTACTCACGTAAAGTTCATTGAGCTGCCGGGCGTACATGACGATTACTGTACGAATCCGCAGCCTTATATCGATTTGCTGCTCAAAGAACTATAATTGAGTAATGACTGCACAGAGAAGACGGGTTGCGTGCTTGGATGAGGCGCAAGGCGCTGGCGAGAAACGGACTGAGCCGTACAGGAGGGTACGGTGAAAGAGTATCGCAGCCAGCAACGCAGCGGTTCGCCAAGAGCCGGTGGCGGTGCTTCTGGCTCCGCCAGAAGGCAGGCCGCCGCGGCACGCAAGCCGTTCGCGGTTTTTGATATAGATGGGACACTGATTCGGTGGCAGCTGTACCACTCAGTAACTGATACGCTGGCCCGCCAGGGTAATATCGACCCAAAGCTATATCAGACGATGCGCGATGCCCGCATGGCTTGGAAAAGACGCTCTAGCTCATCATTTAAAGACTACGAGTCCAAGGTTGTAGTCATATATGAAGCGGCGCTAAAAAATATTACTTTCGAACAACTGGACAGGGCAATTAACAGCGTCTTTGATGAATATAAAGATCAGATTTACACCTATACTCGCGATTTAATCGCAAAATATAAGAAGCAGGGCTACTTGCTGTTCGCGATCTCCGGTTCACAAACAGAGATTGTCGCTAAAGTGGCAGACTATTATGGTTTTGATGATTTTATAGCGACAGAGTACAAACGCTCCAAGAACGGTTTTTCCGGCGCTAAAATGGTACCAGCGCATTATAAAGACAGGGCATTGAAAAAGTTGGTAAAGCAGCATAGCGTTGTCTTCACGGGTAGTGTTGGGGTAGGAGACAGCCGCAGTGACGCGACAATGCTTAACCTAGTAGAACAGCCTATAGCTTTCAACCCAGAGCGCGAACTTTTTGACTATGCAACCAGAAAAGGCTGGAAAATAGTCGTGGAACGCAAGAACTTGGTTTACGAACTGGAAAAGAGAGATGGAAAATACCAATTGGTTAAAACAAACGCCGGATAAGCCGCTATTTCCGGACCTGCTCTGGAGCCGGCCGGAAAATAAACGCCAAGCGGGCAAGTTGTTGATTGTTGGTGGTAGCTCGCATGGATTTGCCACGCCAGCAACGGCTTTTGTAGCTGCGGCTAAAGCCGGTATAGGTACAGCCCGTGTTTTGCTGCCTGACTCTACCAGAAAAATATTGGGAACAAGTTTTGCCGAGGCAATATTTGCCCCGAGTACGCCCAGTGGCAGTTTTAGCCGCCAGGCCTCTGCAGAACTGCTAGAGAATGCCGAGTGGGCTGAGGGTGTGCTGCTGGCAGGCGATTTTGGCCGTAATTCCGAGACAGCGATCTTGCTTGATTCATTCTTGGATAAATACAGCGGGCAGGTGACTGTGGCCCAAGATGGACTTGATTACTTCTTAGGCCCAAGCAGCAAACTCGTGAACCGGCCTAACACTGTATTAGTTATCAATTTGGGTAAATTGCAGAAACTGGCTAAAAATAACCGGCCGAGTACGCCGGTTTTGCATAGCATGAACTTGTATGAACTGGTAACAGTCTTAGCCGATTGGACCAACAGCTGCCCGGCAACCTTCATCACAAAACACGCCGATAATCTGGTTGTGGCCTCTGGCGGGAAGGTAAGCACCACCCCCGAGCGAGCCGAATCTAACTGGCAAACAGTTCTAGCCGCCTACGCTAGCGTCTGGCTCCTCCAACAGCCCCAAAAACCATTCGAAACTCTCTCTACCGCTACTTGTGCTTACGCTATGAAATAACAAAGGGCCAGGACTCCCGAAGGAGCCCCGACCCTTTCCCTGTATTGCAACTAGAGCTGGCCAAAGCTCTTGATGGCTCGGCGCATGAGCTTCCGTTGATGGAAGATGCCACCGCCCTCTCGATCCATCCACCAGAGCAACGTGATCTCAAAGACGATCACGGCCAGGATGATCGGGACGACGTACCACACACCATCCATCAAGCACCTGACGCTGGCGGCAATCGAAAGCCCGCCTAGCCCGCAGACGATCACCACCCAGATGAGCAGACTGCCCCATAGTTCGCTGTTGACCCAGTAGCGAACGTAGTTTCGTCCTCTGGTCGTCATGATTCCTTTCCTTTTTCTCAGCTCACGACTGTTGCAGGAAGCGAGACTGCTCGTACGGCGGCAGGATCTTGCGAAGCATCTTGGCTGACTGAAGGTCGAACCCCCAGCCGAGTGGAATGCTTTCCAGCGCGGTGTTCACCGCGCACCCACAGCCCGAGCAGTCGCCCTTTTCCGTGAAGATGCACTGCTCGATCTTCGACCCGTCTGCGTGAAACGAATCCACGAAGCGCGCCGTCGGGCAGTTGTCCGGCGTCTGTTTCCGCATATTCTCCGGAAGTAGACGATGGATCATTGCAGGAGTGTTGAGGAGGAAGCCCCCAAACTCCTGTTTGCACTGGAGAAGATCCTCGACGAGACTCTCGGACTGTTCGTCAAAAAGACGGAGCCAATCGTCGTCCGCACCGTGGATGGGGGTATGCGTACTGAAGGCCACGCCGTCGACCAGACCGTTGACACGCCAGACTTCTAGGACCTGGCGTACCTGACGGTAGTTCTGGCTGTTGAGCGTGACGTGCAAGCACGCCGGGAAAGGTCCCTTCGCCCGAGCGTCAGACAGGTGTCCGACGATGCGGTCGTAGAGACCGGGGAAGCCCCTCACCCGGTCGTGAGTCTCCGCATCAGCTCCGTCGATGGAGATGAAGTGAAGAACGTTCGGGATGTGCTTCAGCGGAGTGACGCCCGAAGTCGTAATCCAGACCGAGGGCATCGTCGCCGCAAGGCGTTCGAGCAAGTCGCTCTTCAGATGCACGTACGGCTCACCACCCACCATGTTGACGTGGATGTAGCCCTCGCGCGCCTTCTGTTCGAAGAAAGCGACCATTTCGTCCGGAGAAAGTTCAGAAACTCTCTCCATCGCCCGCCAATAGCACTTGCAATTGACCGGGCAGCGGTCAGCAACGTTGAAACTGAAGCCGATCGGCTTACCGCGCATCACGCGAGTGCCAACGCGTAGCAAATTGGGAATGTCCGCAAGGGCTTGGCGCATCAGTACTGCCTCCTAACTCTCTTGAGATGGAAGTTGCTGGAAACCTTCGCCTTGATAAAGGACTGGTGTGTATTTTAACATAAGTATGATAAAAAAGCAATGAGCACATCTTCCTTCTTTTTTGTCCACCGTTTTGCACAGAGCTGGCGGCTTACGCTAACGTCTGGTTGATGCAGCAGCCGGAAAAAACCTTCGAGGCCCTATCCTCGTCAATTATTGATTATTTATAATAGCGGCGGGTATTTCCTCACAAATCCATCTCAATATCCTCGTTTGACTGATTCTACGCTAACAATGGAAAGCTGATGGTCGCTAATGAGTTATAATCATCGCTATTGAATGAAACGAGACGATAAACTACAAAATAAGTTAAATCAAATAAAAAAGGTGTTTGATCTGGGCAGTCTGCTGGATCTAGAGCCAGACCAAAAGTACATTCAAAAATACTACAGAGCCAGCAGGATAGGATACTCTCTGTTCTATGTCTCGTCAGACAGAATGTACATGGGTATCAGCAGGGATGGAGTCTATAAAGAAGACGATTTGTTAGAAGCTGCAAGAACTGTTGAGAAATATATTAAGAGACCGGGTGTTCATAATATTTTGGAGCTGGCCACAGGGCGGGGGGCGACATCTACTTACTTAGCCGGGAATTATCCCGACATCAGATTCGACGGAATAGAATTGTCGCCAACACAACTCGGATTGGCAAAGAAGAAGGCGAAAGAACTGCCAAACTACATACCTGTTGCGGGTGATTATCATGATTTAAGCCGGTACGCTGATAATAGTATAGATATAGTTTTTGTGATCGAGGCTCTTTGTTACAGCACGGATAAATCGCGGGTTTTTGCTGAAGTGAGAAGAGTATTGAAGAAAGGTGGCGTACTTATCATCCTTGACGGCTACACGACAAAAGACCGTTCTAAGATGACCGAGAATGAGTTGCTGGCGTGCAAGCTCGCAGAAAAGGGTGTGGCTCTAAGCGTATTCGAGGACTACGAAAGCACAATGCACAAGGCTAAAAAGAATGGTTTCTCCGTTCTTTTTAGTGAGAATGCTTCTAAGTACACACTCCCCACTCTTGAAAGATTTGAAAGGTACGCGATTAGATATTTTAATCATCCCAGAGCCGCGAGAACAATTAACAAATTTGTGTCAAAGAAATTTACATATAATGCAATCACTGGCCTTCTAATGCCTGAGGTGGTTAGCGAAGGACTATTAGGCTATTACATTACCGCGTTGAGAGTAAAGTGATTGAAAATCAAGTAAAAAGTAGCTAGCAGTATTTTCCACGGGCTGCCCCTCTTTACGCGGAGCTGCGTAAAACGGAAAGGAAGAACAATAAAAGACCCCGCTATTTTTTGGTCACTTGATTGCCAGAAAATTTAGCGGAGTTGATATTAGTTCTGACGTGGTGGGCAGAGAGGGAGTCGAACCCTCATATCCTTGCGGATACTGGATTTTGAGTCCAGCGCGTCTACCAATTCCGCCATCCGCCCTCGTCGGAGCCTACGGCTTTAGCTCGTTTTGTCTACCTACGACAAAAGCTTCGCCCCAAGCCTATGCTCCTCCTCTCAATTTTGCAAACGGCCGCTAGCGCCCCGCTTCGCAAAATTGGGTTAAGACCACAGCTCAAGGAGGCTTTACGGTGTTTATTGTACAATGAAGTTAAGCTTTTTTAAATTATGAAACCTGACGAACATAAGCACTCTGATCATTTTGATGCCTCGCTGCCGCTACCTGGGGATTCTGGCGCTAATCAGGCAACAGATAATAAAGACCAGCAGCGCCATCAACGTGATGCTATAACTGACGCGATCAGGCGAAGGGTGCAAGCGGCTTATGGTGACGCCCCGAACGTTAGCGAGGAAGTCGAAGAGGTCCTTAATCCAGAAGCCCACGCCAAATTATCAAGGCACCAAAAATACGTACTGGAGCTGACCAAGTCCGGCCGGCCGATGCACGAAATCCAAACCGCCTGGCACGAATATTATGCTGGCCTGACAGATGCCGAAAAACACCAGGTTTGGCAGGAATTCTACGCCGCACAGGGCACCAGTTTGCCTGTGGCGACTCGGGTCGCAGAAAGTTCTAGCAAGCCAGCGACCAAAAGCCGTATGCGGCCAGCAGGCCAGCATAAGGGATCGGTGTCCAGGCGCACGGAAGCGATCAATCCGCCTCAGCACGTACGGTCGTTGATTTTTGGCCTAGGTGTCGGTTGTATAGTGTTGCTCGTATTTTTGTTTAGCTTCTTTAATCAGCAGTTTATCGCCCCCTTTATCCAGCCCAGCCGTAACGTCACCAACACGCCAATTATTGCTGACAGCGGCGCCATTAGTCTAGCTTCGGAAATCATCATCCCCAAAATTAACGTCGAGATACCGGTGATTTACAACGTGGATTCGATTAACGAACAAGCTGTACAGGACGCCCTACAACAGGGCGTGGTCCACTTTGCTGATACGGCCTTGCCTGGCCAAGATGGCAACGGCGTGATAGTCGGGCACTCATCTAATAACATCTTGAACCCGGGTCATTATAAGTTTGCATTTGTGCTGCTAAACCGGCTAGCGGTGGGGGATACGTTTTACCTACAAAAAGACGGTAAACGCTATACCTATCAGGTTTATGAGAGAGAAATTGTTAAGCCGACGGATGTGGGCGTGCTCGGGCTAACCGACAAGCTGGCAACTTTCAGCTTGATCACCTGTGACCCGCCGGGCACCAGTACTAATCGTTTGGTGGTTATTGGTCAACAAATCAGCCCGGACCCTAGTACCAATATTGCCGCTAATAGCCAAAACAACACCTTAGCGACCAAGGCGGCTATCATCCCGGGTAACTCGCCTAGTTTGTGGTCGAGGTTATTAAAATTCTTAGAGCATTAAAATCTGCAAGCTACTGTGTGCTTACCGGCAAGTCAGTGCCGGCGCGCATATCGACATTTTCCAAGACCGCTGAGATACCGTCGCTGGCTGGTGCCGTAGTCAACAGATGGTTATAGTCATTGCTGAAAAAACCACCTTGGACAAAATCTGTAGGTATCAGCGATTGCTTGTTGGTGCCATCGCCGTCCATCACGTACGCCTGGCCGTTACTGTCGCCAATCAGCCGGTTACCATCCATCCAGGACATTACGCCCGCCAAAGGAGCCTGCAGAGTATATTGATAGCGCGTTTGGGTCTCAAAATCATAAGCCCCAAATTGTTGTCCGGCTTCCGCTGCTATGAAACGGGCGTTGGTAGAAAAGCTGATTTTAGTGGCACCGGCAACCCTGAGGCTAATAAACGACAAGGCCTTGCTATTGGCGGTATTCTGTAGGCTGTTGAGAGGATTTTTATAAAGGTTGACGTGGTCACTGGCGCCGCTACCGGCAGCATAGTACCAATCGCCCTGATACTGGGCGGCATCTATAAGATAGTTTGTGCTTGCCGAGAAGGTATCTAGCGCGTAAGTCTGGCCATTATTCCATATGCGGGCCTGGGCCTGGCCGGCAGGCATTTTATTATCGGTGACATAAGTCAAAAGGGAAGTCCCATAGCCCTTGAAGGCTAGCACGTGGCTCAAGAACGGCGGGTCAACTACGCTTTTGCTGGTGTCAGCCACGCTTAAAGTTTGGGCACTAGCGTCATAAACATACAACTGGCTGATTGATTCATTGCGCAATTCTACCTCTGACGGGTTAATATCCAGTAGTTTATTAACGTTAAAGGAGTCGCCGGGCGAAGTCCGGTTAAAGACAATGTATTCACTGCCGCCTTGATAGTCGTGCTTGAGCAGCAAGTGCACGTTATCGGTAGACCAAGCCACTTCTGTAAGGATGCTGCCAGGCTGGTCGGCATTGGTCAATAAATTACTAGGCAGGGCGATGGTTTGAGGAGCTTGAGACAATTTAGTAGTATCAAACTGATCAAAGCTTACTGTAGCCGGATCAGTACTGGGCATTTGCACCAATAGCCAATGCCGATCTGGTGTTTGAGTTATTAGGCTTGGTTCAGCTGAATAGGTTTTCATATTGGCAACCCGTGGTTTTTGAGGGAACAGAAAGGGATAGACAAAACGGTCTATAGTTTGCGCGTTCAAGGTGATGGCGCGCTGCCAATCGCGGTAACCAGACCTTGTCAGTTTAAGCGTATAGTTACCGGCGGCCAGCACCAAGCGTGCTGAGGTAGTGGTATGGAGCGAGGAGCCATTGAGGTAAATTTCTGCCCCGCTGGGCTTGGAACCGACAAATAATAGGCCGTTTTGCACTACGTTGCCGGTTTTAGTATTAATGCTGTAGCCATATGCGCCGTAAACCAGAACTATTGTCGCCAAAGCAATAGCTATAGTTACTAAGACATAGCCAATTATTAATCGGATCTGATAGTTGCGCCGTTTACGGGGGTCAAGAAAATCCATTATTTATTTACTGGTAGCTCTTCCGCATTGTCGCACAAATAAGATAAGAGCTCAAGGGCTAGGGTGCTCCTTACAATACTTGCAATGGTTGGTGGTCGGGTGGTAATATGGGTGACGTATCAAAAGGGGCAAGCTGATCTGTAGTGAGTAAAAACTCCAGCACAAGCATAATCGAAATCAACGGTAAAAGATATGATGCCGTCACCGGCCAGCTAATCGGGGCGGTAAAAAGGGTAGCGCGCCAGGTTAAACCGGCCGTTGGAGTTATCGACGGCTTCGTGCGCAGGCCCTCTGGCCGAAAGACTACCAATCAGACCATAAGATCAGCCCCCCAGCAACGCCATGTCCAGAACATCCAGCGTCAACCGCAAAAATCACAAACTCTAATGCGCCGAGCAGTAGCTCGTTACACCCAAGTACTAGCCTCCAACGATAACCCGCGGCCTAAAGCGCGCAGTACCAAACTAAGACCTAGTCAAACTTTGCGCGCCAAGACGGTAGCCCAGAATGATAAAGTCAACCGTTTCGGCAATCCTTTGAACACAGCTAAAGCAATTATGAAAAATACTCCTTTGGTCGGGCAGGTCATAACACGCCCTACAGCCCTTACTGCGCCCCAATCAGGCGTTGTAGCAGCCAGCACGCAAGCCATGCCTAGCTTGGTAGCTAGTGTTTCGCCGCGCAATTTAGAACGGCTGTTAGACGAAGCGTTGACTCGCGCTGATTATCATAAAGATATGATCCGGCGACAGCTGGCCGGCAATAGCCTGTGGGGTCGTATCAAGCTCATGCCCAGATGGCTGAGCATTGGTGTCAGCTCATTAGTTGTTTTGCTGCTTGGCAGCTTTTTTGCTTGGCAGAATATCCCACAGGTTTCAATGCGCCTAGCAACTAATGAAGCTCATGTCAGTGCTTCGATTCCGAGCTACACGCCAGTCGGTTTTGCGATAGCCGTACCGGTCAGCCACACCAACAAAGCCGTGACTATCGAGTTTAAATCAAGTGAGGATAGCTCCCAGACGTTTTCTATCACTCAGCAGGCTTCAAATTGGGACAGCAGCACCCTGGCTGCCAGTGTAGGGGCTAAAAGCGACCAGGTCCAGACTTCAAACGGCACTACGGTATATATATACGGTGCGAATAATAATGCTTCGTGGGTAAATCGCGGAGTTTTGCACACCCTCAGCGATCAGGCCGGTTTATCATCGGATCAGATTCGTAGTATAGCCGACAGTATGCAATAAAATCCCTGGCCGCCACCCCTCAGTCACTAGTATACTGGTGATATGGCTAGAACTAGATTTGCTCCTAGTCCAACGGGGTATCTACATGTTGGTGGCGCACGAACGGCACTCTTCTCCTGGCTGGTCGCCAGGCAGGGCAAGGGCCAATTTATCCTAAGGTTGGAAGATTCCGACAAGAAGCGCGAAGTTGCCGGTGCCGATAAGCATGTTATGCAGAGTCTTAAAGCACTTGGCTTAGACTACGACGAAGGTCCCGATATTGGCGGACCATACGCGCCGTACCGCCAGAGCGAGCGGCTGGCAAGCTACAGGCAGTGGGCGAAAAAATTAATAGCTAGCGGCCGGGCTTACGCCGATCCGTACAGCACTGAGCAGCTGGAACAATTCCGCCAAGCAGCCAAGGAACAGAAAAAGGCTTTTTTGTTTCGCCAGCACCGGCCAGAAAACCCGCCAGCTTGGGACATTGGCCGGCCGTTGCGTTTTAGATCCGACCCCAAGCCATACCACTGGCACGATGAAGTAATGGGTGACTTATCGACTGGGCCAGAAGTTATCGACGATTTTGTACTGATCAAATCCGACGGCTATCCTACTTATAATTTTGGTCACGTCATCGACGATACTGAGATGAAAATTACGCATATTATCCGCGGGCAAGAATTTTTGGCCAGTGTGCCGAATTATCTTAATCTCTATGAAGCCCTAGGCGTGCGACCTCCGCTTATGGCGACAGTGCCGCACATCTTGGGTCCGGACGGCAAAAAGAAATTGTCTAAACGTGATGGAGCCAAGGACGTGCTGGACTACTTGAAAAATGGTTTCTTGCCCGAAGCATTGATAAACTTTATAGCCAGTCTTGGTTGGAATGATGGCAGCGAGCAAGAAATATTCAGCCGAGAAGAGCTGGTAGCTAAATTTAGCCTCAATCATATACAAAAAGGTGGGGCGCGTTTTGACGAGCAGCGGCTGCTTTGGATGAATGGGCACTATATCCGCGAAAAGCCGTTGGATGAGCTTTATGAGTTATCGAAAGATTTCTGGCCGCGCTTGGCTGTCGGAGTTTCTGACGAATACAAAAAAGCTGTTCTTGGCTTGATAAGCGAGCGGCTGAAGTTCCTGGCTGAGATTCCCAGTCTAACCAGTTTTTTCTTTGAAGACTTACCAGTGGATTTAAAGTTGATTGATAACAATGAACAGCTAGGCAAGTTCAGTCACGATGAGTTGAGGGCGCTACTAGAAAAAGTCAGTTTGGGATTACAGCACAGCGATTTCTCGGTTGAAGGCCTTAACAAAATCCTTAATGGACTGCTTGAGGAGACCAGCCAAAAGCCCAGTGTGCTATTCAGCTTGATCCGAGTTGCTACTACCTGGGCTCCTGCCAGCCCGGGCCTATCAGAAACGCTACATGTATTGGGGAAAAATAAAAGCTTGGAGCGCATAAAGGCTGCGGGGGCTGCCCTGTCTTAAGTAAACTTAAGGGGTTTTGTTACAATAAAGGGATGGACGACATAACACCGCCGCCCGGGTGGCCTAGACCACACGTATCCGCCCATAAACCAATGCACAGTTTACGCCTGCGCGGCCAATCGCATAGTGAAGCCCAGAAGCGGCTTGCCCGCGTTAAACCGGAAACAGCAGCTCAGCCAGTACCACTCGCGATACCCTCGTCTGATACCATAGGGATCAATGAAGCCGAGCTGGAAGCTAAAGCCCACAAGCAAAAAGCCAGTAGACGCTGGTGTTTCAGCTTCGCCTGGTGGCGCCGGCTCAACCGTAACCTGCGCTTCGGTATCATTGCATTGGCTTTACTAATACTTGGAGCAGGTTCATTTTTAATTTATACATATGAGCATTCAGGTGGTGGGGCGTCATATTCATTTACCAAGCATAAGCCTAAGGTACCCGCTACTGTAGCCTCTCCGCTTACCGGCGTACGGGTGGCTCCGGCCTTAGCCGCCCGGCCAGTCACGGGAATAATGATAGAAAACAGTGGTGATGCCCGGCCGCAATCCGGCTTACAGGATGCTGGCGTGGTATACGAGGCCATAGCTGAAGGTGGTGTCACACGCTTTTTGGCCCTATTCCAAGATAGCTCCCCCCAGTACATCGGGCCCGTGCGTTCACTACGGCCCTACTACATAGATTACGCGGCACCCTTCCAAGCCAGCATTGTACATGTAGGCGGCAGCCCGGATGCGCTGTCCGAGGTTGGAAACGGTAGCTTTCGTAACCTGGACCAATTTTTTAACGGCAATTATTTTACACGCGTAAACAGTAGGTACGCGCCTCATAACGTATACACTAGCTTTAGCCAGCTGGACGCCCTCAATAAATCCAAGGGCTATAATAGTAGCAGTTTCACCAGCTGGCCGCGTAAAGCCGATAAGAAATTGGCGGTGCCGACTGCCAAAACCATAGATTTTGCTATCTCCGGACCAGATTATTATGCGCATTATGACTACAACGCGGCCAATAATAGCTATCTACGCAGCGAGGGTGGGGCAGCGCATATGGATTTGGTTAGCGCCAGCGACACTACCGGCGTGCAGCTTGACCCCAAGGTGGTGATCACGATAGTAGTTCCTCTCTCCAACGGAGCGCTTGATGCTTCCGGCGCATACTACTCCGAGTACGCCGATACTGGTAGCGGCACGGTTTACGTATTCCAGGATGGTGGCGTAACAGTTGGCACTTGGAACAAGGCCGGCATTTTCGACCAGCTTGCATTTAAAGACTCGAGTGGTAATCCGATTAAGCTCGATGCTGGCCAGACTTGGATAAGCCTGGTAGCATCTGCCAGCGAAGTTTCATATAAGCCCTAGCGGGCTCAAGGCAATTGGTGATCCCAAGGGGAATCGAACCCCTGTTGCCAGGATGAGAACCTGGCGTCCTAACCGCTAGACGATGGGACCAAAGTATCGTGTCTTGAACTTTAAAGGGGCCGTCAATTATTTTTAACCCTCAAAGCATAGCACACCCTAACTGCTGTTAACAGGGGCGAAGGTCGCCGGCGGCATAGCAAGTTTTTCTTATGAAGCCCGCAGTTTCTATTGCTAGACACAAGCATAATGCCATATAATTGGGCTTAGCCATACGTGGGCTCCCTGAGCTTGTCGAAGGGTTCCTCCGCGTAGACTACTACACAACCCAGGGTGGTACACAGCTGTCACTGCCAACCCTAAAATACGCGCTAAGTTTCCGGTTATGAGACTTTTAAGAACGGTTGGAAGTTTTTATCCGGCAACTCCGTTTTCAAAAACCGTTCGCCAACATCAAATCAACAGATGGATGGCTCTCTTTTTATAACTTTAAATAATCCGGACTAGGAGTTAAAAATGGAAAACGTAAACCAAATCAATAAAGAGGTAAATATTGTCGCTTACTACTTTCATAACCGCGGACGGCGCTTGCGCTGCTTTCCCAAGAGTATGGAGTGGGGCAGTCGGCGTGTTACCTTTACCGAAACCGGCCTGCGCCACCCAACTAAAAAGGGCCAGCGCATGGTACACGTATTTGATATGTCTGATGGCAGCGCCGATTACCGCCTGGAGTTTGACGCTGCTGCCCTCAGCTGGATATTGGTTTCTATAGCGGAGCCTAACTATGCCGCATCACGGCTCGTATCTACAGTTGCCGCTTAACAGTGCGCCGGCCGAGGTCATGTATATCGATCTCAATAGTTGTTTAGCAGCGCTTACGCTTATGAGACACCTCCTCGGGGTTTCTCATCGCGCCGGGCGCGGAGTAAATCCGACGCTCGGGCTGCTTTTCCCGAGGAAAAAGTGATGCCTGGCCTGCGTCTACCCCTCAATGAGGCCGAACCCCAGATTATGCATGTAGATCTGAATAGTTGTTTTGCTACGGTAGAGCAACAAGCTAGGCCAAGCCTGCGCGGCCGGCCGCTAGGCGTGACCAACCGGTTGACTAAAAACGCCTGCGTCGTGGCCGCCAGTTATGAGGCCAAGAAACTGGGGGTTAAAGTCGGCATGACTTTTTCTGAGGCCAAACTGCTAGCCCCGGGCTTGGTAATGGTTGAGACTGATCCGCCTAAATACCACTACGTTTACCAGATACTGGTGGATATCATGCGTTCGTATTCGCCGGATGTGCAGATGAAGAGCATAGACGAAGGCATTATCGATTTTACCGGCACCCGTTTGGTAAACCAGCGGCCACTGCCGGATATCGGCTACGAGATAAAACGGCGCCTAAGAGAGGAGGTGGGACACTGGATGACCTGCAATATCGGCATTGCGCCCAACCGTTTTCTAGCCAAGACCGCTGCTAGTTTGCACAAACCCGACGGTCTAGATGTTATCGATCACAATAACTTGCGGCGGGTGTTGTCCTGTTTGGGGCTAACGGATCTAACAGGTATCGCCGAGCGTAACCAAGCGCGGCTTAACGCCGCCGGCATTTACAGCTGCCAGCAGTTTTTGGACGCCCCAGCCGAACTTTTGCATAGCAGGGTATTTAAGAGCATCTGCGGCGAAGATTGGTACCGCCGGCTGCGAGGTTATGAAGTGGATAATTTTGAATCGGCTATCAAAACTATCGGGCGGCAGTTCGTGCTGGACGAGATGCACCCCACAGAGGAACTAATCCGCTCGCGCCTGAGCTACCTATGCGAGACGACAGCCATGAAACTGCGTTATAAAAATATGTCGGCCCGCGGCATACACGTTTACGTGCGCTACGCCAGTGGTGATTATTGGTACGAACGGCGGATGTTTAAAAGTAGTTTCTTCAGCAATGCCGAAGTCTACCGTCGCGCCACGCTATTATTTAACCGCCGCCCGCGTGATGAGCCCGAGCGCGAAATTGGTGTTAGTTGTTACGGCTTGGAGCCATCCAGCCTCAACCAGCTAAGCCTACTGGAAGGAGTAAACCGCGAAGCCTGGTTAACAGAGGCCGTGGATCAGATAAATAATCAGTTCGGTGAATTCACCGTGACTTTCGCCAGCAGTTTATCGGCCAAAGACAGCGTTAAACAAAAAATCCCTTTTGGCTCTACCCGCTATTTTGAACTGCTATGCAACCGGGCCTAGGCCTTGCGTCGCGGTGGCCTGCTCCCCGACAAAGTCGGGAACTCTGCCACCACTTCTGGCGCATCACCGCGTTACCAGCTGTGGTACTTGCTCAACGTATTGCTTATACGTCTCCCGCCGCTCCTCGCTGGTGCCTTGTGCTGCATCCAGACGCAAGATCTAGGGCTTAGTTGAAAGATGTTCTAAAATAACAGATAATGTTAAGCGTTAGTAAGATCAATGCAAAAACAGATGATAATTATAAAAACGGTGGGCAAGAGTGTGGTTTTCAAAACGCAAAACTAAGGATGTAAAGGCCAGGAAAAGCCGCAGTGGTTTAGCGGTTAGTGAGCGCATACTCAAAGACGAACGGCTTAGTTCTGACTTTATTTTGGGTGCCATCGAAGATGGTGTAATAATGGTCGGCCGTGACAACCTTATCCAATTGATCAATCCGGGTGCCAGCGAAATCAGCGGCTGGCCGGCTGAAGAAGCAGTCGGATTGGACTTCCACAGTGTTCTCAAGCTAGTTAACCAAAAGGGTGAACCCTCTCCACCAGAAGCCCACCCTTTCAGCAAGGCCCTAGCTAGTAATGCTACGGTGCGCGATAGCCGGGTTTGGCTGGCCACCCGGAACGGTAAGACCCGACCAATCTCACTGGTCGTATCACCAGTGCCCGATGAGAACAACCGTTCTACCAGTAACGTAGTAGGTGTCTTCAGAGACATTACTAAAGAACAGGCCGAGGAGGCTCAGCGTTCAGATTTTATTAGTACTGCCAGCCACGAGATGCGTACACCACTGGCAGCCATAGACGGTTATTTGGCGCTGGCTTCCAACCCCAAGATTGCCACTATGGACAATAATGCCCGTAAATACGTCGATAAGGCTGCTATGGCTACGAAGCACCTAAGCGCGCTATTCCAAGATTTGTTAACTAGCTCCCGAGCTGAGGATGGTCGTTTAGCCAGCTACCCCGCAGTGGTAGAAATCGGCGAAACGATAGAGCAGGTAGTGGAAGCTGAGCAGTTTAAGGCCAAAGACAGGGGCCTAATTATGCATTACGTCGTCAGCGCTGACAAGGACGTCAGTGGCGGCAAGGTGGTACGCCCGCTGTATTACGCTTACGTAGACCCTAACCGTATCCGCGAGGTGCTACAAAATATTATCGACAATGCTATTAAATACACGCCTAGCGGCAATATCACGGCACGCCTGACTGGTGATAATTCGGTGATACAGTTGCAGGTAAGCGACACCGGGCCAGGGATCCCCCAAGAAGATATTCCTCACCTTTTTCAAAAGTTCTACAGGGTTGATAGTTCGCTAACCCGTACAGTGGGAGGTACTGGCCTGGGGCTGTTCATCAGTAAAAAAATCATCGAGATGTATAATGGCCGGCTATGGGTAGAGAGCCAGCTGGGTAAGGGTAGTACTTTTTTCATTAACTTACCACGCTTGACCACCGAGCAGGCCCTACAGATGCAAAAGAAACAGGCTGCGCTAATAAGTCCCTTGGATGCCTAGCAGGCCGTTGATGCGCCCAGAATCATGCTACAATGAAGATAATCATAAGCACTACGAGCATAATGAGAAGGGATCGATAATTTAAATGGCCAAGGTTTTACTGGTAGAGGATGACCAGGCACTGCGTGAAATTTTCGCGATGCGCCTGCAGGCCGAAGGCTATCAAATAGTAACTGCCGGCGATGGCGAGGAAGCTCTAACCGTAGCAGTCAAAGAAAAACCTGATTTAATTATTGCCGATGTAATGATGCCCAGGCTGTCCGGGTTTGAGATGTTGGAAACTTTGCGCGCAGCTCCCGACATGGCCAACACTAAAGTGGTCATGATGACCGCTTTAGGCCAAGCCGAAGATCAGGCTCGCGGAGAAAAGCTGGGCGTGGTAAAGTATTTAGTGAAATCTCAGGTCACCCTAGAAGATTTCGTTCGCGTGGTACATGACGTCTTGCAGCCCGGTCAATCCATCGACCAGCAGCCAGACGCTGTAGTAACTAATAAGCAAGAAAGTGAGCAATCCATGCCAGACGATCCAAGTACACCAACTAACCCCGCGCCAGACGCAGCGGCCCCCAGCCCAGCGCCAGACGCCAACCCTATTAGCGGCGTGCCAGTAACGCCTAGTGCGCCGGCAGATAACAGCGGCCAGATGAGCACCGCCCAGGAACAGAGTGCCGTTGATAGCCAGATCAATAGTTTTACGCCTAGTGCACCGACAACTCCGCCAGCCGACAGTTCGGCGCCGGCAATGCCGGGCAATGACAGCGCAGCCGCCAGCGACGGCGGCAGTGTACCTGTCACTCCTCCGCCAGCCGACGAACCCGCAACTCCGCCAGCCGACGAACCCGCAACTCCGCCAGCCGACAACAGTGCAGGTTCAACTCCCCCAGCGGGCAGTTCTAGCGGTGGCCTATAAAACTAAAATAAGTTAGCAAAAACCGCGCCAGGTATCTGACGCGGTTTTTTTAACGCATTTAAAGGTATAATAACTCCTATGAGCAGGAGAAAATCGCGGGCCACGAACTCAGATGCACTGCAAGGCGACGGCGAGCAGCAGACAGAAGCGTATCAAGAATACGCAGAAGGAGCAGCGCAGCCGACAACACTGCAGGGCGCTGAAAGCGCTGGCAGAGTTGTTGGCTCTGCCGACAAGCAGGCCAGAGCGGTTCGCGGTTCGCGAGTTCCGATTGTGGCACTGGTGGGTAGGGCAAACGTAGGCAAGTCGAGTTTGTTCAACGTTTTAATTGGTCACCGTGAGGCTATTATCGCTAAGGAGGCTGGTACCACCCGTGATAGCGTCACCGCCAAAGCCAACTGGGGCCATAAGGATTTCTGGCTGGTTGACACTGCGGGGTTAAAAAACGCCGAGGATGATTTTGAGCTGAGCATCCAACAACAGATAGCCGAAGCCACTAGTAGTGCCGATGTTATCTTGGTAGTCGTGGAGGCCCACGTGCCGCCAACTGCAGAAGACCGCGCGGTGGCCAAAATGGCCCTCAAGAGCCGCAAGCCGGTAATTCTAGTGGTGAATAAAATAGATAAGGACATCAGAAGTAACCTATCCCAGTGGCGGGCATTGGCCATCCAACCGATCATCGCCACCAGCGTGACGCAAAAACGAGGTCTGGAAGAACTATTAAAGGCTGCGGCAGAACATTTGCCAGCGGCAACCATAAGACAAGATAGCGACCGGATAAAACTGGCGCTGCTGGGCCGTCCAAATGTTGGCAAATCATCACTTTTTAACACCTTGGCCAAAAAACAGCAGGCACTTGTCAGCTCTAATGCCGGCACCACCCGTGATGTCAACCGAGCGGTGGTACGCTTTCACGAACACGAAATCGAACTAATGGATACTGCCGGTATTCGACGACCAGGCAAGATAGAGCCGGGTGTGGAGCAGTTTAGCGTCCTGCGAGCTTTAGCAGCTATAGAAGAAGCTGATATTTGCCTGGCGTTGATGGACGTCCAAGAACTTAATACCCAACTGGACCAAAAAATTGCCGGTTTAGTTAAAGAGGCGGGTAAGGGCTTAGTTCTGGTGGTCAGCAAGTGGGATAGCGTAGACAAGGACAGCTTTAGCCGCGATCATATAGCGCACACTACCGCCAAGGAATTCGCCTTCGTGCCTTGGGCGTTTCTGATATTTACCAGTGCTGTCAGCGGGCAAAATGTTGCCAAAATATTCGAGTTGGTTTTGGAGATAGCTGAAGCCCGGGCGTTAAAAATCCGCACCTCCGAGCTTAACCGGTGGCTGCACCGCGCTACAGAAGAACACCCACCGGCCGGACTAAGGGGCCGCCAACCTAAACTCAATTATATGGTCCAAGAAGAAGACATTGATATGCCAAGTTTTAAAATCTTTGGCGCCCACACTAAATTTTTACACTGGAGCTATCGGCGCTACCTGGAGAAGTCATTCCGCGAGCAGTGGCCGCTCGCTGGCACACCATTAAAATTCTGGTTCATAGAAAAGCATTAAACTAAGATAAGACTATGGCGCTTTTTCAGAAAAAACCACAAGTTAGCAGCAACCTGCCGCTGTATACGATTGGTGCCAGCAAGACAGTCCTTATTATTGGTCTCGGTAACCATGGTAAGCAATATGAGGGGACGCGGCATAATATCGGTTTTGAGGTCTTGGATTATTTTGCCGGCAAAAATGACTTTCCGGCCTGGATGGTTAAAAAGGATCTGAAGTGCCATCTGACCAACACCACCATGGGTGAGACACGGGTGATACTATGCAAGCCCGCGACTTTCATGAACAACAGCGGCGAAGCCGCCCAGGCGGTACAGCGATTTTATAGGGTTTATAACCCAAGCACCCTGGTTGTATATGACGAATTGGCGATCGCTTTCGGCCAACTGCGCACCCGCCTGGGTGGTTCAGATGCCGGACATAACGGTGTTAAATCACTTGTCGTGCATATCGGTAATGATTTTAGCCGCATACGCATCGGCACCGGCAGAGAACTATCCGAGAAAGCCGATGCTGCAGATTTCGTCCTGGGTAAATTCAGCAAAAAAGAGCAGGCGATCCTGCCACTTATTCTCCGCGAGGCCAATGCCCTAATCACCGAATATATCTTCAGCGGCCAGCTCCCCCACGACACCCGCACAATAGACTAAAAAGAGCCTTCAGAGGGGGTGGGCACCTCTGGAGGCTCTTTCAGGGGACGAACCCAAAAAGTTCATCCCGCTAATTACACCCTTCAACCCACCTTAAGTGGAGCGACGAAGACGGCAAAAAGCAACGTACATTCGTGCCGGCCCGGTTATTAAGCCGGTCGCATCCCGGGGGACCCACTGACCCACGCTGAACGGGGAGAGAGAGTTAAAGGGGTTAGTTTGTTTAAGAGCCCCGGCTTGACGTATACTAACTAGTAGCAGACGAAGGGCCGATTGGTTTCTTGGTGGAGGGTAACTACTTCGAAACCAAAAAGCTCTTAAACAATCTAACAAAATGTTAGAAATTGATATCTAAAACACAAGGTTTCAGATATCTATTGGGGGTATAAGGTACGTAAATACTACCTAAGTAGACTTACGGATTGCAATTTTAGCAAAAAAGTGTCTTTGTGTCAATGCTTAAAAATATATGCAGATAAAAGTCAACTCCCTTACGCTTAGATCCCCCGGATATCCCGAGGTTTTAAAACATATACCAGAGCGTCCGCAGAGGTTGTTCTGGGCTGGGGTAGATCCCGCTGAGTGGCTGGGTAAACCGCGTGTAGCGATAGTTGGCAGCCGCAAGGCTAGTTATTATGGCCGCGGGGTTACTCAAAAAATAGCAGGTGAGTTAGCCCGGGCAGGGGTAGTGATAATCAGCGGTTTGGCGCTGGGTATCGACAGCATCGCGCATCAGGCTGCTTTAGATGCCGGTGGCTGCACGGTGGCCGTTTTACCAACTCCGCTACAACAAATTTACCCGTCTTCACACGTTAATCTTGCTAGGCAAATAATAGAGCAGAGTGGCAGCTTGATATCCGAGTATGCTGATAGTTACCCTGGGTATAGAGTGAATTTCATTGCCCGCAACCGGATCGTTAGTGGCTTGGCGGACATACTGCTGATAACAGAAGCGGCAGTCAATAGCGGTACTTTACATACTGCCCGTTTCGCACTGGAGCAAGGCAAAACTGTTATGGTGGTACCGGGTAACATTACCAACCTGGGCAGCGAGGGCTGTAATAATCTTATAAAAAGCGGCGCCGTGCCAGTAACGACAGTTGAGGATATATTTTTCGCACTTAATATAAGATTCGGCGGGGCCGAAAAAGCTAAGAAGTTTCGCGGTAGCCCTGAAGCAGTACGTCTGCTGCGACTGATAGCCAACGGTATAAGTGACCAAGAAGACCTGGCGCTGGCCTGTCAGCTTAACGGGTCGGCCATAAGTAGCACATTAACTATGTTAGAAATAGCCGGCTATATAAAGCCTTCTGGCAATGGACATTGGCACGCTGCCTGAAACATCCAAACTTGACGAGTTTGACAGTCTTGATAGACCCCGCAGTGAAATCTTGATATTTCAAAATAGGAATATTTTTCCTCTTTTCCATTCAGGATTTACTACGGGGTAGGCTAAGCAAGTATTTGCATATATTAAACGAGCCTTTTACACTAGACAACCGTATATATGCCGAGAAACCTAGTTATCGTTGAGAGTCCGGCCAAAGCTAAAACCATAGCCCCTTTTCTGGGCAAAGACTATAGTGTCAAAAGCAGCTTTGGTCATATCCGTGATTTGCCCAAAAAAGAGTTGGGTGTAGACGTTGCCAAGCATTTTAAGCCAATTTACCAGATAAGCCCTGACAAGACCAAAATTGTATCGGAACTAAAAAGCGCCGCCAAAGGTCATACCGTCTGGCTGGCCAGTGATCCCGACCGCGAAGGCGAGGCCATAGCCTGGCACGTCTCGGTTGCGCTGGGGCTGGACCCTAAGACCACTAAACGCATCGTATTCCACGAGATTACTGAGACGGCTATAAACAAGGCCATAGAGCACCCTTCCCAGATAGACATGAAGCTGGTGGACGCCCAGCAAGCTCGACGAATTTTAGACAGGTTGGTAGGATACGAGCTAAGTCCGATATTATGGAAAAAAATACGGGTCGGACTTAGTGCCGGACGGGTGCAGAGTGTAGCCGTCCGCTTGATTGTCGAACGCGAGCGTGAAATCCGCGCCTTTAAGCCTGAAAGATCATTCAAGGTCAGTGCTGTTTTTGACGCTAAAGGACAAGACCTTCCGGCAGAACTGACAGAGAAATTAAAAGATAAAGTTGCCGCTAAAAGCTTCTTAGAGGCAATCCAGAAAGCTGAATTTAGCGTGGCTGCTGTTGAGCAGAAACCCGGTAGCCGTTCGCCAGCGGCGCCGTTTATTACCAGCACCCTCCAGCAGGAAGCCGCCCGACGTTTAGGTTTTAGCGTACGCCGTACCATGACCATAGCCCAGCGACTTTATGAAGCTGGCCACATCACCTATATGCGCACTGACAGTACCACTTTATCAGGGCTGGCCACCAGCGCCACCAAAGATTACATACTTAAGAATTACGGCCAACGGTACTATCAGCTGCGCCAATATAAAACTAGGGACAAATCTGCCCAGGAGGCTCACGAGGCTATCCGGCCTTCGCACCCCGATAAGCTTAGTGCCGGCACTGACTCCAGCCAAAAAAAGCTTTACGAGCTTATTTGGAAGAGAACTATGGCTAGTCAAATGGCCGCTGCCAGCATCCAAAAAACCGAAGTCATGATAAACATTAGCGATCACAAAGAGCAGTTTCTCGCCACTGGTGAAGTGCTGATCTTTGACGGCTTTTTGAAAGTCTACGGCGGAGGCAAGGATGATCGTATCTTGCCATCAGTCGAAAGAGGCCAGAAACTTAAGCTTAAAGCGTTAAGTGCTTTGGAAAGTTATAGCAAACCGCCTTCACGCTATTCTGAGGCCAGCTTGGTACGCAAGCTAGAAGAGTTGGGCATCGGCCGGCCAAGCACTTACGCACCGACTATTAGTACCATCCAGGACAGGGGTTATGTCGAGAAGAAAGATTTAGATGGGGAAACACAGGAACTGGTCGAGCTGCTGGTAAATGGCGGCAAGGTCGAAGAGCGTACACAAAGTATCGTTGTTGGAGCTGACCGCAATAAGCTATTGTCTACCCAGCTGGCTGATATAGTCACCGACTTCTTAATGAAGTATTTTGCGGAAATTATGGATTATGATTTTACGGCCGAAGCCGAGAAAGAATTAGACGACATAGCCGAGGGGAGACTTACCTGGGTAAAGATGCTTAATGATTTTTATGAACATTTCCATCCCTTGATTGGAAAATCACTTAAAGCTAGCCGGTCTGAAGCCGTACAAATGCGTAAACTGGGGCAAGACCCTAAGAGCGGGCAGCCAGTTTTTGCCCGTTACGGACGCTACGGGCCGGTACTGCAGCTGGGTGAAACTGACAGCAAAAAACCTGAAGAAGAAGTTAAGCCCCGTTTTGCGCCACTGCCTTCAGGGGCAACCCTAGAGGAGATAGAACTCAAAGAAGCCTTACCAATGTTTAACTTGCCTCGCAAAGTTGGTAAAGCCGCAGACGGGCAGGCGATCACAGCTGACATCGGCCGCTTTGGACCATATATAAAGATTGGAAGCCAGTTTATAAGTATCAAAGACCACGACCCGCTGACCATAACTGAACCAGAGGCCAGAGAAGTTATTAGCGACAAACAAACAACCGAGGCCCAGCGGGTAGTTGCCGATTTTGGTAAGCTCAAAATACTGCGTGGACCATATGGTCCATATGTTACCAACGGAAAAAAGAACGTCCGTGTTCCAAAAGGGCAAGCACCAGAGAAGCTGACCAAAGGTGCCGCCCAGGAATTATTAGACAAAGCTCCAGTCAATAATGGTCGCTTTAAGAATCGCCGAGCCAAAAAATAAAGCTATCATTTACAGCATTTATCCACAACTTTTACAGTTTGGCAAGAAATTTTTGTAGAAAAATATACATAAACGGATTGTGCTATCACGTCTAAATAGTGATAAAATAATATTGTTCAGTAAAGTTTGCCCTGTGGAATAGTTCTTCTACGGTGAAATTCCACAAGGTAACCCGTGGAACTTTAGCTTTGCTGAATTGTTCCACTTGGGTTGACTTTTAAAAATTAAAGTTATATAATTGTAGTAACCTAAAGCGGCAAAAGGCCGCATAACAGGGAAGAACTAACCATGGAAGACAGTCTATCCAAGACACAATTTAATGTAGAAAATGTGGTCCAAGACATTTTGGGCACTATTGAACGTGAGCGGGAGCGGGAGATAATTTCCCGCCGTTTTGGACTGTTTGACCGCCGTGAAACGCTGGAGCAAATTGGCGAACTTTTGGGTATTACCCGTGAGCGTGTCCGCCAATTAGAAAAATCCATTCTGACTAGGCTTAAAATCGCTGCTGAAAAAGATTTAGCCAATATTGAAGAGGTTGAGAAAGTATTGGGCGAACACTTAAAGGTAATGGGCAAGGTGGCCCGTGTCAGCGACGTATCCGCCCGCCTGACTCCCGGCAACTCCAAAGTTGACCAAGCCCGCGTTGCTTTTTTGGCGCAGCTCAGCCCCAGTATAGCTGTGATCAGCGATAACGATAGTTTCTTCCACGCTTTGGGTTTGGCGCCTGAACATAGCGAAAAAGCCATTGTTCAGCAGGTTGCTAAAATCATAGATGCCATTAACAAAATTGGCGAACCGACTGATATTGGCAGTGTGGCTAAGCAAGTTGGCTCCACCGACAGCAAGAATGTCGAGGCTTTGGCTAGCATATCCAAGCAACTGGCGCACTTGCATGGCCGTTGGGGACTTATTAAATGGCCGATGGTTAACCCCAAGAACATCCGCGATAAGATCTACGTGATTTTGCACGACGTCAAAAAGCCCATGCACTTCTCTGAGATCGCTACAGCAATTAAAAAGAGTGATTTCAAGCGCAAGGACGTGACTACCCAGGCGATTCATAATGAACTTATCAAGGACAAACGCTTTGTACTGATCGGGCGGGGGATATACGCACTTAAGGAGTGGGGCTACAAAAAGGGTACTGTTGCTGATGTGATCGCCGAAGTCTTGCACAAAGAGGGCGGCCCGCTACACCGTGACGAAATAGTTCGGCGCGTACTTAAAAGCCGTCAAGTCAAGGAAACGACCATACTACTTAATTTACAGGGTAAGTCTCAGTTCAAAAGAGTGGCTAAGGCTACTTACGGCCTGGCCGAATAAAGTCGCTCGTACCCGTAATAAAAGTGTGCGTTACACGCCGGGTGATCTAAACCATCGCTCGGGTTGCACTACGCTTGACCCATTTTTATTACGGGTACTTCGCTCAACAGATGTATAATAAAGACCAGAGTTATAACTCTTATGAAAATATTTAGTGGAGCAAAAAAAGCAGCGCCCGGGCATGAGCATTGTCTGCTGATGCTGGAGATTCCCCGCACAAACGACAAAAAAGAATTGGCAGCGGAGCAGATGCTGGCTGCCCTTCACGGTATTTTACGGCCTAAACGCGAGCTAAGGCTCTCAGGAACTCTTCAGGAACATTTCAGTTTGGAAATGGCAGCGATCGGCCAACGTCTACGCTTTTATATCTGGACTCCCAAGCACTTACAAGCCTTTGTTGAGGGCCAGATCTATGCACAGTATCCTACAGTACAGATTTACGAACAGGACGAAGATTATGCCGACAGGCCGCTGTCCCAAACAGTAATCCACAGCGCCGAATTGGTATTAACAGACAATGAGACACTGCCAATTAAAACTTTCCCTAGTTTCGAGGTAGACCCACTGGCCGCTATCACTGCAACTTTGGCCAAATTAGACGGCCAAGACGAAGAAATGTGGATACAAATTATAGTCCGTCCAATACCCGATGACTGGCATCGCAGGGGAGCGAGGGTTATCGAACGCATTCGCCGCGGCGGCGGATTATTCAGTAGCGGGGCAGGTGGGGCCACCCTAAGCTACGCCAGCCAGGTTTTTGGAGCCTTAGCTAAACCACCAGAAACTGGAGTCGGTGGCGGACGCAAAGAACCAGAGATATCTGAGCGGGACAAATCGCGCATCACTGCCATAGAACAGAAGGGGACTAAGCTAGGATACCAGGTGAAAATCCGGCTGCTGTACGCCGGACACGATCAATACACCGCTCGCCTGCGTATGCAGGCGCTGGTGGGGGCATTTAAGCAATTCAACACAACTAATCTCAATGGCTTTGAAGCTAGGAGGGCGAACTTTAACCGCGACCGGCAAATCGAATACCAAGCGCGTTTGTTTATTGATAAAGGCTACATCTTAAATATCGAGGAGCTGGCTAGTATCTTCCATTTGCCGCACACTACGGTGGAAACACCTAACATAGTCTGGGCAAACACTAAAACTGCCGAGCCGCCCTCAAATGTGCCCACTCTGGCGAGCTCTCCAGAGAGTGATATTAGCCTGTTTGGTGTAACCAATTTCCGCGGCGATAATACTGTTTTTGGACTGCTGCGCGAGGACCGCGGCCGGCATGTTTACATTTTGGGGCAGACCGGCACCGGTAAATCCGGCGCACTGGAGCTGTTTACTTTATCAGATATTTACTACAACCAGGGCTTCGCGGTAATCGATCCACACGGTGACTATGCCCAGCATGTGTTGAAATTCATTCCTGAACGGCGCATAGATGATGTGGTTTATTTCAACCCTGCCGACACTGAGCACCCAATAGGCTTCAACCCGCTGGAAATTACCGATCCGACCCTGAAGGGCCATATCAGCTCCGAGCTGGTTGGCGTACTTAAACGTTTGTTCGCCGAAAGCTGGGGTCCGCGTCTGGAATATATTCTACGCTACACGCTGCTAGCCCTGCTTGATTACCCGAATTCCACTATGTTGGATATCACGAGGATGCTGACAGACAAGAAATTCCGGTCGGGCGTCATCGGTTACATAGATGATCCGGTGGTCAAAAATTTTTGGGTCACGGAATTCGCCAGCTGGAATGACAGGTTCGCGTCCGAGGCAGTCGCACCAGTGCTCAACAAAGTTGGTGCATTTACAGCTAATCCGATGGTGAGGAATATCATCGGCCAGCCCAAGAGTACGTTTAACCTCCGCCAGATCATGGACCAAGGAAAAATCCTGATAGTCAATCTTAGTCGCGGCCTGATGGGTGAAGATAACGCCGGTATTTTGGGCGCCATGATGGTTACCAAAATCCAGCTGGCCGCCATGGGACGTGCTGATGTACCAGAAGCCGAGCGCCGACCGTTCTACCTTTATGTTGATGAGTTCCAGGTCTTTGCCACGGAATCTTTTGCTACCATTTTAAGTGAGGCCCGCAAATACGCGCTTAATTTAACTGTGGCCAACCAGTACATTTCACAGATGGAAGAGCCGGTGCGTAATGCGGTGTTCGGTAACGTTGGTACTATCGTCTGTTTCCGCGTCAGTCCCGATGATGCACCATTTTTGGTTAAATATTTCGAGCCGCAGTTTGAAGCCGGAGACCTGATCCAGCAGCACAACCGCTATTTTGTAGCCACTATGACCATCGGCGGCGAGAAAGCTCCGGCTTTCTCGGCCAAAACACTAAACCTGCCCGAACCGCCGGATGACTCCAGCAGCCGCATCATAGAACTATCACGCGAACGCTACACTAAGGACCGTGCATCCGTAGATGCTCTGATCCGCAAAAACACTGGTTTGGATCTTACAGACCTAGCAAATAACCCTCAGGCTGCCCCACAAGTGGCTCGGCCAAAAGCTCAAGCACAGTTGAACGAAATCGCTAAACAGCGAGCAGAAACTGCACGCAGCGGCGCCAAACCCTACGGCGGCAATTTAGGTAAAATCGCGGCAAGCCTGCTCAGCAATGTTAGTAGTGATAGCGGTGGTTCTACTGGAGCACCAAAGCGCAAACGTACCCGGCGCGGTGGGCGCAAAAACCAAGGACAGCAACGTCAAGACGGGGGCGCTACAACTCAACGACAAAAGCAAGCCGACAGCAGCGACAATAAACTGGCTGATTCTAGTGACGAGTATATCGTTCGCTTCCGTTAAACAAATATGATTGATTGATTTCAAGTGCTGCCGAACATTTTACGAACACTATCGTCAAGAGCCGGGTAGACAGGTACTACTAGAATCGATGCGGTGGGTGCAGGGCCGGCCAGCATCATAAAAATTAATTACAAAAATTAGCCGTGTGAAAAATAGCAGCCATACGGAACACAGGGTAATAACAAAGCTAGCTATAAACATAAGGTCGCACAATGTATATTTTGCGACTCTATATATTAGGCTTGGGTTGATATGCCAATACCCCTGCTAACAGGGGAGTTTTAAGCGTCTGGCATATAATTGCCATACTGGCCCACAACACCACACTGTCCTCGGCCATTTAATATTACTGTACTTATTACTCTCCGCGGTGTCGTAAAATTTCCGTGAAAAGTGCCTAAGTTATCCACAGGCATATTCAGCTATTTGACTTTCGCCACTTTCATATTTTTGTATAGTTTCCTCTACTTTTCTGGCGATTTAATTTTTATTTGACTTTTCACAAAATGTTAGCAGAGTATGCTTTTTCCCTATCCAATTAATTTTATTAAACTCTTGAACAAATTACGAACTAGAGGAGGAGAGGATGTCTTACTTATGTTATCAGCCTTATGGATCTAATTCATATGATGGCCGGGTATGCCGCCGGTCAGCTAGCCGTAAAATTGCCCATCTGTCAACCTCCACCTCTCTTCCCTTCGGAAATAGCTGTGCAGCAGTATCTAAGGCATCGCCACTCAATAGGACCCCAAGACGTATAGTTATATGCGGACTATAGGTATGGCTGGCTCTGCCCAATCTAAAGTCAGCGCTCCCCAAAGCCTTTATTAATTTTACGTGTTCTTGTTGTAGCTCAGTCGAAGAAGTCAGCTCAACAATACTTGTTGTAGTATAGTGGCCGCCGGGCGTGTTGGATATATCGTGCACATAGGCGTGCGGATGGATTTTGAGAATGCTTTTTAGTAACGAGCTTAGAATGGACAGGAGCTCATCGTCGCTAATATGCCTTGGGGCAACAATGCCTTGAAGAAGTGTTATGTGTGGCTTATCGTCCCTATACGGAGAGTTTGGTAGCAGATTCCGTATTTTCGCAATATCTCGGCTTGATTTGTTATCAAGATGCAGAACAATTGAGAATTCATCAGTATGGCTGACACGGGTCATTTGAGTATAAGTATATCTTACTTAATTTTTACAACAATTCCCTGCTCTTACTCATTAGGTGGTGGCATCGCGGCGGAGGAATAAGTACCAGGTGATAATCCAGCCAACGATAAGATACGCTAAGAACACTAACGCCCCTCTTGGCGCGGATAAGTAGCCCGTTGTCATATCACGCGTTCGATGAGAGGCCGCTATGCCATTGACGACAGGAGGCTGGATTACCTGCTGCAGTGCCGTAAAGGGCATGTAAATAGAATTATGCTTAAGCAGCAAGCTCAGTAGGCCCTCCACGGTGTTTGGGATTATGAACAGGGCGGCTATAGCACCAACTTGGTTACGAATTAACGAGATAAATAATAATCCGGCCATGGCATCAGCTTCGCATAAAAATATGGTCTTGGCTAAATAAGTCAGGTAACTGATATCTTGATGCGGTATGCTGTGCCCGCTGGCCGCCACCCCGGCCCATATTAAACCGAGTACGATCGCAGCAGCAGCCAAAGCGAAAATGAATACGTAGACAAGGATAGCGACAATCTTAGATGCCATAACCTTGCTACGGCTGTTACTGGTGGTGAGGGTATAAACAATGGTGTTGTAGCGGTATTCGTGCGCCAGTAGCAACAAAGCGATCAGGGCTCCAGCGACCGCAAGCGTGTCGGCAATTTGGGTAATAGTACCGGCTACGAAAAACCTGGCGGTACCATTGGTAAGGTTTAGATCAGCTGAGTTTTTGAACCCCTGAACGTAAAAAGCCAAAAAACCCGCCAGCAAAAGGAAGACAAGCGAAATAACATAAGTCGAGCGGACAGTGAGCAGCTTTCTGAATTCGGCTTTCATGGTTGGTATCATGACTTTTTATCCTCGTTCGCATGTGCTTGGAATTCTTCGGTGCCTTCAGTCAGCTCCAAAAATGCCTGCTCCAAAGAGGCAGTACGGGCAGTTAACTCCAAGACCGTCACTCTAGCCTGGTGGGCCAATTTACCGATTTCATCAGTGCTGGCCGAGCTGACAGCGAGCCCCCGGCCCTCTTTTTCAAATTTAAGTTTAGCAGCTAAGAGAGTCTTCTCAAGATCCGCAAGGTTGCTGGTCCTCACGAATACCGAGCTGCTAGCGCCAGCCGTAAGTTTGTCTACGGAGGTATTAACGATCAGTCTCCCCTTGCCTATCACCACCACGTCATCGGCCATTTGGGACATTTCGCTGAGCAAATGGCTGGAAACCAGTACGCCGTTGCCCTCGTTGGCATAATCGCGTAAAAACTGGCGAAGCCAGGCGATACCTTCGGGGTCCAGTCCATTAGCCGGTTCATCCAAAATTAAATATTTCGGCTTGCCAAGTACCGCTGCAGCGATGCCCAGTCGCTGACTCATACCCAGTGAGAACTTGCCGGGTTTGCTTTTAGCCACATCTGTTAGGCCAACAACATCCAAGACCTCATCGACTCTTTTATAATCGATACTACCTTCGGCAGCCAGAACCTTAAGATGGTTGCGCGCTGTACGTGTGGGATGAAAAGCTTTGGCTTCGAGTAGAATCCCAACAATTTTAGAGGGCTGGGTGTACTCGTGAAGCTGCTTACCATCATAAGTAGTAATACCCTTGCCATTATCCAGCCCAAGCATTAGACGTATGGTGGTACTTTTACCAGCACCATTAGGGCCCAAAAAGCCAGTAACTCTACCGGTGTCAACCTCAAAAGACAGGTCATCAACGGCTAGTTTCTGGCCATATTTTTTGCTCAGGTTTTTGGCTTTGATCATCTGGCACCAATTATAACTGCAGGCAGCTATTTATAATAGATTTTACCAAGTACTCGTACGTCTAGGTATTCTGAAGGTTGGGTGTTGGTAGTGGCAAAATTGTGACGGGCAGCCAAAAATTGTCCGGTTTCTTGTAATACATCGTCTCCCAGAAAGAATTTTATGTAATAGCCGTGGTCGGCAGTCCGCACATCCAGCTCTTGGGCCAGAGGCGGTAGTGTTAACGAGCTTACTGGTACTTGGGCGCGTTTGAGTTCAGCCAATAGCGCACCAATAAACGCCACGTTTGCGGAGCTCATGGCTGGTTGGCCAAGCTTGATGTTAAATCCGCTTTGGTCTGTTACTTGTGTCAGGTTCTTAATTTTCGGCAAAGAACTGGCTCTGGCAACAACGCAACCTTCTGAGTCAACGATATAATTAGTGTTATTACTAGTTAAGAAAAAGCTGGGTAGAGCAATGTTAAGGTGAACTATCGGTGTTTCGCTGAACAGAGGTAGTTCTACCGAAGCGCCGGCAATCTCCGGGAATTGCGCCTGCAGGTCTTTGACTATCTCTTGTTCATCAAGCGAGATTTTGTTGCGGTTTTTTAGTATTTGAAACTGTTTGATAGTTGCCTGTTCGTAAACTGCTGCTGGACGGTAAACGGTGGAGCTAGTTGAGATTTGCGGATCCGGCCGGACGATCAAACTGTAGACCAAAATAGCCAGTATAGCTACAATTACCGCGATATCGGCCACGCTAAACAACACTTTGCGTGCCGCAGGGTTTTGTTTTTTTAGTTTTTGGCTTTCAAAGGGACTGCTCTCGCCCGAGATACTGCCAGAACGGTAATATTTGGTCGCGGGGGTATTTCTAGCCTTTATAGGGGGGGTTCGTGACCGGTGACGAGTAAATGGGTTACGGATCAAGGTCTGTTCTTTCTTGCTTGTTCCAGAACTACTGCGGCTAAATCTTTAGCAGCATTGGGCTTGGCGATTAAACTGAGATTGGCTGCCATTTTAGTACGGGTTGAAGGGTTATTTAACAGCTCAGAAGTAAGTTTGAGTAGTTGCTCCGAACCTGCGTCCGCTGGCAACACTTTGACAGCATGCAGTTTTTTAAGCAGCTGGGCATTTTTGAGCTGATGGCCGCCCGCAAGAACTGAGCCTGGTATAACAATGCAGGCTTTGGCCTGCAGGGCAAACTCCGCCAAAGCGCTAGCCCCTGCCCTGGTGATAATCAAATCCGCAGCGCCGCTATACTTATGAAAATCGCTGGTAAAACTCATGGTAGTTATACGCTCGTAGTCTTCGGCCGGCAGCGAGCTAGTATAAGCCTGTTTAATCTCTTGTTCGCTCATCTGGCCGCTTATACCAACCCCTACAATATGAACGATGCGCAGCCTAGGATTGACGGCTAGAAGCCTAGGGACAATGGCCAGCATAAGCCTATTAATTTGCTGGGCTCCTTGGCCGCCTCCGGCAGCCAGTAGCATCGGAGCATCAGCCGGCAGACCCAGTTCCTTTTTATACGCCTCTTGAAGACTGGCAGTAACCGGCTTGACCCGTTCATCAATCGGGATACCGGTATATACAACGGCATCTTTAGGATAACTGTAATACTGCGGTGGCATGCCAGTAGCATGTACTACAGCCCAGCGGCCAATGATGCGGTTGGCTAGTCCGGGTACGGTGTCGGAGTCATGCGTTACAATTGGCACGCCGCGCAAGTGTCCAGCTAGTCCGACTGGCACGGCTACATAACCGCCCTTAGAGAAAATAATGTCTGGTTTGATCCGCCCGATTAGTTTTTCGGCACTATGTAGTCCGGCAATTAGCCTGAAGAAATCACGCCCATTCAAAAAGAGTGTTTTGATATCTGTTAGATGCGCCAAAAGACTTTGGCCATGGTAGCGGCGAAATTTACCGGCTGGCACAGAGCTAATCTGGTCAAATACTTGGTACCGGTCTTGCAGGCCTTCAACTTTTTCGCCTTTTAGGCCAATATAAACCAGCTTGCAATTAGGGTCTGCCGATTTAAGTGCGTGGGCGAGCGACAGGAGCGGTGTTATGTGGCCGCCGGATCCCCCACCGGTTAGGATGATCACTAGCGCCTGGCGCTGGTGCGGGGCTGGCATTGGGTTCGATGACATCATAACTAGTATAGCGTGAAATCTGGAAAACGATGCCCAGAGCGGCCGCTAAGAATATCAAGCTAGTGCCACCTTGGCTGATCAGCGGTAAAGTAATGCCTTTGAGCGGCAGCAGGCCTATCATGGCACCAATGTTGATAATCATCTGGGTGCTCAGCCAGGCTAATACTCCCACCGCCAGTAAACGGCTGAACTGGTCTGCGGCGCGTTCTATAACCCGCTTTAAGCGTGTAATAAAAAGTGCATAAATGATAACAACAGCCATAGCGCCAATAAAGCCGACTTCTTCGGCGGTAATGGCGAATATGGAGTCATTCGAGGCCTCTGGAGTATAGCCATAAGCTTGCACGCTGTAGCCCAGCCCAAGGCCCACCAAGCCACCAGATCCGACTGAGATTAATGCTTGGCAGGCTTGATAACCGTTGCCCTGACAATGTGTTTGCGGGTGCAAAAAAGACGTCACCCGTTCGCGCCGGTAGCTGCTACCAGCAATAGCTATGACACCTATCAAAACTATCAAACCAGCTATTAGCATGACCCGTTTAAGCGGAATACCTGCCGAGAATGCCATCAAACCAACGATTGCTATCATCACGCCGGCAGAACCTAGGTCGCTTTGCAACTTAGCTACTACTACAGCAATAGCCAGCAAAACTAAAAGTAACGGCTTAAGTGTAGCATTAAAATCAGCTAGCCTGCCCTGCCGCCATCTCTGGCCTAAGAAACCGGCCGTCCAGATTACTAAAGCCAGTTTTATCAGTTCAGCTATCTGGAATGAAAAGCTGCCCAGGCGTATCCAGCGGTGCGCCTGGTAAACAGCATCTACGGGTGTAAACATAACTATCAGTGAACCTATGACGGCAGCGATTGCTAGCGGTTTGGCGAGTTTAGACCAAACGCTAAGTGGTACGTAAGCCGCAAGGGCAAAGATGACAATGCCAAGCACTACGTCAATCAGCTGCTTGACAATAAAGTAGCTCTGGCTAACATTTTGACTGGCAGCTAGACCGGGACTGATGGAATAGACTATAACAAGGCCAATGGTTAGCAACAGTGCGCTCAATATCAATATCCAGTAATCCGGTTTATGCCGGCGGCCAAGACTACCGATAACCGCCCGGTGATTGATTTCGGCCTGCAGGCCAGCGCGGCTAGGGCTGTGCCGCGGACGTCTATTCACGGCCTTAGGGTCCTCCGAGGATAAACATGATCAGGCCGACCAGCGCAACAATTTCACCGATTATCCAAGCCCGCATTGTAACTTTAGTCTCCGGCCAGCCAAGAGCTTCAAAGTGGTGATGTATGGGCGAAGATAAAAATATTTTTTTACCTTTTCTAAGTTTCTTGCTAATTATTTGTAGTACTACCGAGCCGGCTTCGGCTACGAAAACGAAGCCGATTACTGGTAGCAGCAGGACAGTATCGGTCAACATAGCAACCACACCTAATGCCGTACCGAGTGCAAAGGAGCCTACGTCGCCCATGAAGAAACGCGCTGGATAGATGTTAAACCAGGTATAGCTGAGAAGCGCTCCTACGACAGTCATGCAAAAACCAGAAAGGCCATATTTCTTTTCTATAAGAGAAATGATGGCGTAGGCGGCAAAGGCAATAGTCGTCAGGCCACCAGCCAAGCCATCCAGCCCGTCGGTGATATTAACGGCATTAGCTGTAGAGAACACTACCAATATAAACAGCGGGATAATCCACCAGCCGATATGCCAGGTGTCGAAAAACGGTATATGCACTGAGGTTATACCCAGTTTGGAATAGAACCACCAGCCACCTATAAGAGCTATGCCTATTAGCAGCAGCGCCTTAATTTTGGCTCGCATACCAGCTATGCCGTTGCCGTTACCGCGGATATTAATGATGTCGTCAAAAAGGCCAATTAGGCCGGCGCCAGCCATAGCTGCTAAGGGCAGCCAGGTTTGGGAACGGCTCAGGTTGCCGGCAACAGTCACCAGAACGGTCGCCAAAACAAAAATCATACCAGCCATAGTCGGGATATTCCGTTGGTGCTTGGCGGCATGCAATTTTTGATAAACGGTAGCTTTCTCGCCGGTTATAGCCGTAGTTCGGGCCCGTTTCCACCACTTGCCGGAAAAAGCCGCGGTGGTATATAGCGGCGTTAGAACCATGGCGGCGACGAAACTCAAGAACCCGAAGGTAAAGATTTGCTCAACTGTGTTGGAATTAACGACAAGTTCTAAGCTGCTCATTCTCTGTTTTTCCTTAAAATTGCTCCCCGCATTATATCACTTTTGCTTATCATCATGTCCCGCTCTTGGGAATAACATTAAAGTTATCTATCAGCATATGCGCCAGGCCGGCAAAAATCGGCTGGGCGGCTACGCTACCAGCATAACCACTGATACCCGGCTCATTGGCGCGCACGATAATTACATACTGGGGCTTATCACCACCTACGAACCCAACGTAAGCCCCGTTGAACTTGTCGCTGTAGTAACCACCGGCCGGATCGGCAATTTGAGCCGTACCGGTTTTGCCGCCAACGATGTAATTATCTGGAAATTTTAAGTAAGTAAAGCCGTCTTGCAGGTGCCCCTGTAGCACATATTCCATCAGGCCTTCAAGTTCGGGGCCGATTTGGGGCGATACAACATCGGCCCTTACCACCTTTGGCTTAGTGTCCGTGGTCTTACCGCTGGCATTAATCGTACTAGCAACTAGGTGCGGCTGATAATAGGTACCGCCATTTAAGATGCTCGATAACGCCGCTCCCATCTGCAATGGCGTGGCTGTCATCGCCTGGCCGAACGCGGTGTTAGCATAGGTTAGCTGCAGCGCATAGCCGCTATCAGGATTGGGGATATAACCACTAGCCTCATAGCCCTGCTCTATGCCTGTCGGCTTGCCCAATTGAAAATGATTAACCATGTAGTCATGCCAGCGGTCGCGGGCTTTTTGGTTGACTACACCAGTCTGGCCACCCATTTGCATTAACATCCAGGTTGCTCCGGTATTCATGGAAAGGTTTAGTACTTGGGCGATGTTATGAACGCCGGGGCCGCCGTCTTCTTCAACATTCCTAACCGTGCTGCCATCAAGTTGCCACTGGCCTGGGTCGTCATAGCTGGTGGTAGGTGTAATTACGCCCAGATCAAGCGCCGCACTAACAGTAAGGGTTTTCATAACAGAACCAACTTCCAACGGCGAGCTAACTGCGGCATTGTTGAAAACACTAGGATCCGTAACGTTATAATATTGCGCCGGGTCATAAGTGGGCCAGTTGGCCATAGCCTTAATGGCACCGGTATATGGATCCATTATTAGTGCGCTACCCGAATCGCTTTTAGCGTTTTTTAAACCCTGCTGCAAAATAGTTTCCAGTTGTTTTTGCATAGCAAGATTGATCGTCAGCACAATATTATCACCGGGTGTCGGATTAATTTGCACGTTATCTTTACTGGCCGCCAGTGGTACACCGTTGACATCAGTAATAGCCTTGAGCTCGCCCGGCTTGCCAGCCAGCTCCGTGTTAAGAGCCTGCTCGATACCGTACTGGCCAGCCCCATTATTGTCGACAAACCCCAGCAACTGCGAAGCCAATGTGCCTTGCGGATAAGTCCTATAGTCCTGCGCCTGAGTGCCTATTCCGGGAAGTTTTAGAGCCATAATTTGGTTATTTTGACCCTCGCTTAGCCTATCGGCTAGAACAACGTAGCGTGTCCCAGAAGTCTGCATGAGTTTGGCGTATTGGCTGGCGTCGCCATTGGCAATGGTTATAAGTCTGGCTGCCTCCGAATCGGCATTTTTTACCAGTGTTGGGTCAGCATACAGCGTGTAGAGTTTTTGGTTGAGTACAACTGGCACTATGCTGTTGCCGTCCTGAGCCTCAATAATCCCCCGCTCTGGCGCGATAGTGTACTGTTTTAACTGGTCGCTCAGTGCAGCTTGATGATAATAATCGTGCCTGACTACCTGCAAATAAAACAGTCGGCCTATAAAGATCACACAGATAGTCAGCAGCACGCCATACCACCAATTAAGGCGGCGATTGGCGCTGGGCAGGAACTTGCGGCCACGGCCAAACACAGATGGACTCATACCAGTTTGTAAATTATTGCTGGATAGAACCAGATGGAACAACAGATACTAGGCTCTTGGCTGCTGAACTGTTTGCCACGCGGTCTAGCGACTGCAAGCGTGCCGCGCTGACTTCCAGATCGGCTTGCTGGCTCTGGAGCTGCGACTGCTGCTGCTGTAAGCTGTTAATGATATATCCGTAGCTGTTGGTCTTAGTTACTTGAGTCAAATATAGCAGGCCGATTAGACAGGCCAAAATAATCAAGATTATGGTATTGCTTACTGGCCCCAAGGTGCGGGCGGTATCTACAAAAGCCACTGAATTCTGATTACGCCGAATATTAGAACGACGGTTTATAGCGACAGAGTTTGAATAGGTCATAGTTGTTTTTGGATTTTGGTGGCAACGCCCACCATCGGCGGACGCTGCCTTTTCCCGGCGGTCCGGCTAGCGGCCTTTCAGCACTCTAACGTGGACTTTGTAGGTCCGGGAGGTACTCTTTACCTGAATAGGCATGGAGTTGTTCCTGTTATTCCTTTCTTTTGGTTTTTATTTTCGCTGCGGCTCGCAGCTTGGCGCTACGGGCACGCGGATTGGAAACTATTTCATTGGTGCTAGCGGTGACGGGCTTCTTGGTCAGGAGTTTTAGCTCAGCGTCAAAACTACCGGCGGCGTTGTCGGCCAAAAACCGTTTAACGATACGATCTTCCAGGCTATGAAAGCTGATGAGCGCCATTCTGCCACCTGGAGTTAACAACCTTGCTATCAACGGCAGGCTTTGCTCCAGTTGCGTAAGCTCACTATTAACAGCTATACGTAATGCTTGGAAGGTTCTGGTAGCTGGATGTACACGGCTAAAACCACGCCAGTTCTTCGCGACAATCTTTGCTAAGTCTTTAGTGGAGTTAAGTGGCCTGGCGGCGACTATCTGGCGGGCAATTCTTGCAGCCTTAGGCTCCTCGCCAAAATCTCTAAGTATTTTGGCAATTTCAACCTCATTCCACTGGTTGACAATAGTAGCGGCAGTCAAATCCTGCGAGCTATCCATACGCATATCCAGCGGCCCATCGGCATTTATGCTAAAACCACGGCTAGCTTGGTCAAGGTGCGGTGAACTTACGCCCAAATCGGCCAAAATCATGTCAAACTGCCGGCCTTTGCTTGCCAAGCGTTGACATACGCCCAAAAAATCCTGGTGGACTATCTCAACCGGTCCGTTAGCGAACTTTTTACGCAGATATTCTACGGCTTGTTCATCACGGTCAATTAAGATTGCCCCCTTAGGGTTTTGGGTTTGTTCCAGTACCGCTTGGGCATGGCCGCCATAACCGGCAGTCAAATCCAGATAGCTCTCCCCTTTTCTGGGATCCAGCAATTCCAGGATTTCGTCCAGCAATACCGGAAGGTGCGGCCTGCTCATGGCAGGCAAATTTTGGTGATTTTGTGACATTTTTGTTTTTGTTTTTGCAAGGTCACCTATTCAGCAGCCAGCTTTTTATTTTTGCGTTGTTTTTGTTTTTGTTTTCCCTGTCAGATGACAGAGAGTTTGGAGCTTAGGGCGCGTCCCGCCTATGGCGGGACTTGCACCTGGGCTCTTAAAGTTCTTGTGAGAGACTTTTGTGAGGTGGAGTTTTGGGAGGTGTTACGATTGAGAAAAGTACGAGGGTTTTGATAACGGTGGTTGCCCTGATTTCCATCGGCTGACTGCCAAATAGCTGATCTCGAAACTATGAGGACAAACCTACGGTTTTTCCTCATCGGCGCTTTCGGAATAAATCCGAATCCCGCTTTGGCGGGACCACGCCTGCTCTTTTTCCCTTAGGAAAAGATTTTTTGCTTTTTGGCTAAGTTGTTAAGGTGCAGATAGTCGGACGATTAGGCTTATTCTTTGCGGGATAACCTCCAGTAGCGTCCGGCGCGTATAGCTACAACCTCTCGGTTGATGCCCGCGTGGTCTAAAAGATGCTGCGGGATCTGTATGCGCCCCTGCTTGGTATCTAATTCGCTATCGGTCTTCCCCATCCTGAAGCGGACATTTAGGTCGGCGGTGGCCTCATCTAGGATATTCCCCTGGAGCTGAGGCTCTACCAGCTCTTCCCAAACGGCTTTTGGATAGAGGTGCAAATAATTCTTGAAGCCAATAGTTAGAACTACCCCAGACGCAAATTCCTCTCGAAGCTCAGCCGGTATGGATAACCGCCGTTTGTCATCGAGTCTGCGTTCGAAGTAATCTCCCATGGCTGCGTATTTTTTAATAGTGGTTTTTATTTTATCTGGGTAGTCTATTTTGGGCTACCCACTTTTACCCACTACTAACAATATATAACCCACACCTACCCACGCGCAAGTGTTTTATCATAAAAGGAGTTCGACCGCCCGAATACTTTTCCACAGATTTGCAATAACGACTATCTATGCACAATATGTAGTGTGGAGCAACTAGCCATGCACGCTATGCTTTATTTGTTTGGCTCAATATGAGCTGGCTGGTTTTGCCACGGGGCTTTTTCTCGGTTACCTAATGAATCCGCAATCTTATTAATGACAAAAGGGCTGGCCGCAACAGCGCCAATGGCCAAAACGATTTTTATTCTGCTCCGAAGCGGCCTTTCGTGTCCACGTGGACGCCTTCGTGTAGTGGTTCTTGCGACTTCTGGCTTTGGGACAATTCCCGTAGCTGGTTCGGTAGAGGTGGCTTCTTTCTCGGTATCATCCAATCCCCACCGGGACTCCAATATGCCCATGTCCAGTGTTGGTTTTTGTGCCATGGATTAAATACTAGCATAAAGTGTTAAAATGGTCAAGCTTAGGTTGTGGATAATCTATAGATTGGCCGCCAGTCCACCTTGGGTGGATGGAAGGCCTATGATAACTTCTTTATGCGTTCGGCAAACCACTTGGCACTGGGGCGTATAGTTCGCTCCATGCCGTTATCTCTATCGACCTTAATCAGGCCGAATTTCGGCCACCAGCCGTCGGCCCATTCAAAATTATCCAGCAGGCTCCAGTGGAAATAACCCCTTATTTTTACGCCCTCGCTCATCGCCCGCTGCATAGCCACTATCGTTTCCTCAATCCACCAGCGGCGGTATTCGTCTTTGCGGTCGGCCGCGCCGTTCTCGGTTATCATAATCGGTTTCTTATAGCGTGCCCAGACTCGCAGCAGCAGCGGGTACAACCCTTCGGGCTCCATATACCAGCCCAGATCACTGAGTGGAATTTTTGGGTTCTCGCGTTTAAAGATGCCGGTGTAGTAATCGGTGAAATAATAATTGAAACCTACGAAATCTTGTTGTCTGCGAACCCGGCGCAAAAACCACCAATTCCAAAAATAGCGCATCAGCTTAGTGGTTGTTTCGTCAAAGAAGTTATGTGGCCGTTTAGCCTGGATATTAGCCAGTTGAGCAGCCATTCCGACCTGCATCTCCGGGTAGCGGTGCTTGATCAGTTTGTAGGCTTGCCGGTGTGCCATTACCAGATTCCAATAAACCCACGAGGCAGAAATGACACTTCTTTCTTGGGGCGGCCAGGTCCCAAGAATGTAGCCGAAAGAGGCATAGTTGTTGGGTTCGTTCAGGGTTATGAAATAGCGCAGCATATGACCGTATTCGGTGCAAATTTTATCTATAAACCGGATGAAGTATTTAATATTGGCCCGCTTTTTAAAACCGCCCTTCGCTGCGAACCATACTGGCTCACTCCAGTGCCAGGCGTTCAGCACAGGCTCAATATCCATCTTTTTCAGCTCGCCGATATATTGCCGGTAGTGTTCTACGGCCACTTCGTTCCATTTGCCTTCTTCCGGCTCCAGACGCGCCCACTCAATCCCAAATCTGAAACCATTGAGATTCAATTGTTTTGCGAGCCCAAAATCCTCTTTGTAGCGGTGGTAGTGATCCACGCCTTTGCCGCTGATGTAATTATGTGGGTTTTGGGCGTCTTTTTTGATATCCGGCCACGCCACAAGGTGCCCATAGCGTTTTTCGGCGGATTTGGCCAGTTCCTCAGCATGCGACAATTCCCAAACTGTCCACTGGTCATGGTTGCCGCCCTCGACCTGGTGTCCAGAGGTACTGGCGCCCCACAAGAAGTCCTTCGGGAACTCAACTTTCAGATCTTTGGCGTCCTCTTGCATCACCCCTATTGTAGCATCACTACTATTTGCCTATTTCCTAAATACGGGTTGTGGTAAAACAAACATTTGTCCACCTATCTCAAGAGATCTACAATGGGGTTTAATGATAGAAGTTCTAGATGAAGCACGGCAGACCCGCCCATAGGTTTGAACCCTCGCTGGGTTACCAGACTGCCCCGAATTTTACTTCACCGGCTCCAGAACATAATTGCTTCAACGAAACTGCCGACCAAAGAGATGACAATGGATACAAACATGGACGCTATTTTAGACCGATAGAACATCTGGGCTACCCTAGATTCTCCGAATGGGAAGAGAGGCATTACATAGAATGGGGGCATGATTTCATGTGGGCTAATGGTGGCCGGGAAGTCACAGAGGATGGCATTTTAGCTCTCAGGCCAAAAGACGTCGCACCAGCCTTGAGTTCTGTGCTGAGCATTTTCCCCAGCCTCGAAAACTACCGGCAAAAAGTCCAACCCTATTATGAAGAGCGGGAAGCTGAGCGTCAGCAGCTCCGTTCCGAGCGGTTAGACGCCATAGAGCGGGCTTTAGCTAACGGGCAGTTGCCCCAAGAACTATTTCATGGGGTGAGCTCCGAGGAAGAGATGATTAAGCGCTACGCCAGATATATGGTCACCAGCTCCGTTTACGAAGAACTGCAGAGCGTATATGAGTTTAAAGTGTCCGAGGAACGTAAACTAAAAATTGTTAATAGTATCAATGACCGTAATTTCTTGTCAGTCGTGCATAAGACAACCTACACCATGGATAGATCTAATGGCCATAATCATTATTTGATTTCGGCGGGCGAGATTGAACTACGGACCCAATTAATGGGCCTCTTTGACGTAATTTACCCGCGCAAAGTTCTAGTCATGCTAAAGCTGGATTAAGTATTCTTTTTGAAGCGGCGGTCGTGGTAAGACAGTTGGCGGCGTAGTTTATCAATCCGCACGGTGTATTTTTCGTACTCTTTGAGAAGTGATGAATATTGCCAGTTTGGCACCATTAAGTGCAGCAGCTTTTGCTTCTGCTCCAGGTATTCCACTAGGGCAAAAAAGTCGCCGTCGCCAGATACGATAATAGCCTTATCGTAATTGGGCAGCTCTTTCATGGCCCACAGCACCAGCTCGGCGTCAATATTCCCCTTCACTGTTGGTTTCTGGGGCTCGCCGTCATCGGTTTTTTCGCCTTCCTGGGCTTTGACTTCCAGCGTGCGTTTCAGAACTATCAAGTAGCCCATGTCGTGCAGCTGCTCATACATGGCGATGTTGTCGGCCACATAGCCAATGAACATGTAGGCTTTTTCTACGTTGTACTCGTGCTGCAAATATTGGCGGAATTTACGCCAGTCCATTTTCCAGCCCATTTTTTGTACGCCCAGGTTGAGATTTTGACTGTCGATAAAGGCGTAAGCCCGCGGTTTCTTAGGATTCTTCGGCATCTATTTCTTCAATTACTTGTCCGGGGTGAGTTTCGTGCCATCTATCAAACTCTTCTCGGCTAATGAATCTATAGTGAATAACTTCGTTGCCCTTCATATAGGTGATTGCCACCGGGCCACCTTGTGGATTTTCGAGGATTCCCCTCTCTTGATCAAGCTCATCGCCGCTAGGCGTTGGGGGTAAATGTTCGCCTGAATTTACATTATTCATAACAGGGGTTATTATACTGGTTTTTGATAAAAAATTGAAGTTTAGATTAGCTCGTAACAGAGGTCAGTAATTTGAGATTGTACGGGCGGCGGCCAAATTGCCGGCTTAGACGTTTGACCTCGGAGCGAATGATCACAAAAGCCGGTACATAAACCAAGACAGCCAGGCCCGCAGGGCGGCGCAGCGTATCCAGCAAATATCCTAACAGCGGCACGGCTTTAAGCGTTTTGCCCAGCACCGCATCGGTTATCACCGGCGGGTCGGCCTGTACCAAGTTATCGGCTTTAGTGGTAATAATACCTTTAGATGGATCAACCGCCACTAATCTGCGGGCAATAATTGTGTGTTGGTCTTGCGGGCTAAGATAGCTGACTATGTCTCCTGGCTGGGCAGTCTGCCGGCTGGCAGCCAACACCAAATCTCCCGGCAGCAGCAGCGGCGCCATAGAACTATCTTTCACGCTGTATAAACGGATACCACTGCCCTGCCAACGCACCAAGCCAATAATTCCGACAATGGTAAAAAGCCCCAAGGTGATAATAGAAAGGTGGTGCGCCAGATTTTTAAACAAGCTGTTTTCCTCTCCTGCGTTTAAGCGCCGGTGCCAATAAAGGACAGGTTGATGCCGGTAAGGCTGGCGCTCGAGCCGGCAAAGGCATCCATATCCATAGAAGCTTTAACGCTGTAAGTCGCGGTTGAGCCAGCGTTTACGGTGTCACTCAGTGGCGTGCCTCCGGCGGCATAACTATCCACTAAGGATTTTAGCGATAAGCTAACGGGGCTGCCACTGCTATCCACCCTCGTAAACTGAAAATAAACTTTGCTCAGATCCACATTGTTGACGTTGGATGGCGCGGCGTTGATGCCGACTTTGATGGCCAGATTGGCGCTGCCGTAATTTTTAAGATAAAACAAATTACCGCCTACTGGAGCAGCCGCTCCGCCCGGCACGACGCCGTCAAAAGTATAACCGGTGGTTGACGGCGAATAGAAAGTAGTGCCGTCTTTGCTAATCCTAAGGTCGGCGGTACCGCTATTGATAATATTACCAGTCAGCGAAGCGTTCTGGCTCTGCAGGGCCGCAAAACTAGCGCCAGTTGTTATAACTCCTACCGCACCAATAACCGCCATGCCCCTGAGCAGCACCAGCCAGCGTCCCATGCCCTTCATTTCCGTGCCTCCAATTACTTAGCTGAGAATAATATGGCACTTTAGCTGAGAGCTAGTCAATAATATTTTGCTAGTTACTTTTACAACGAGCTGTTTTTATGGTAAAGCTTATGTTTTTATAGCTCGGTGCTTTCGCCCGGCCCCAGCACCTTCACCTCGAATGGCAACTGGGAGTTTTTAGCAAACATTTCAAAAATTTCCGGCTTGGTGCCGATAAAATCGTAGTGTATTGGCACGGCAATCTTGGCTGAGACTTGTTTTGTAAAGTCGCAAGCGTCTTTTAAGGAGATATCCGGGCCGGTGATGGGTACAGCTAGGATTTCAGTGCTCAGGCCCGCCAGGTTGGTACCGTCGCCCGGGTGGAACAGCCGCCCAGCAATTAAATAGCCGGTGTTTTGTGGGCCAGCGTCGCCGCTAACCATCAAGCAATGCGGCAGTTCCCTGGCCTGGATTTTTAGGCCCTTAATGTCAAATTCCTGATTGTCGGAAATGACAGTCGGCTGCAATTTCATTTGTTTGGCAGTGCTAGCGTTAGCGTAAACTGCTACACCGCTGCCGGCAAATTTTTGTGCCAAATCCGGGTCGAAGTGATCCGTGTGCTCGTGGGTGTATAGCACGCCGTCCAGCTTGCCAAACTTGTCAAAATTTCCGGCTTCGTGGCCGCTGGGGTCAATCAAAATCCGCACCCTGCCCTCTTCAATCAATAAACAACTTTGATAATATCTGGTTAACTTCATAAGAAATCCTTCCTTTATCTTTCCATTTTACACCAGTAGGATACCGCGCTCAGCTATAAAGTTTGTGGCGCTTAATGTAAGCAAGCACCAATGGATCGAGGTCTTTTAGCTGGCTGTTCCGCAGTTGGCTGGAAGCGAGCTGGGCACGCGGACTGGTTATAAATGTCGTCTGGCGCAAAACTCTTAGCTTACTTAGAAGCTTTTCCAACTCGCGCCTATCGTCATTGTTGCGCAAACCAACTATTAACGGCTTCAGCCCGGGCCAACCACCTAAGGTGGCTGCCACATCAGAACCCATTAAAAACACCAGCTGGTCCGGGGCAAATTGCGAGCGGAGCTTTGGCAAAGTGACAGCGTTTGTAAATCGGGGCTCGGATACCTGCAAAACTTCTAATTGCTTGTGGGACCCTGCGGCTAGTTTTAACATCTCAAGACGATGGGCGAAATCGGTTAGATTTTTTTTTCGGCGGGGTGACCGCTCTGGCAGCAAATATACCCGCTCTAGCCCGCAAACTTTTATGGACTCAAGCGCGAAATCAACGTGCCCCTTGTGCACCGGATCAAAAGTTCCAGATAAAATCCCTAGTTTCTTCATGCTGCCTTATTTTACCCTGTTTTAGAAATCCGAGTTATCATATTTGAGAATGGTATTGCTATTTATGCGTTAATATTGTAGAATATTACAGTTCGCGCTGAGATTTCAACTTCTACTCCGATAACTCGGGGAAGGATGGTGAAGAAATGCGGAGGCTTACCGATTTCGCATTCGACGCAGTGTGGGTCGTGATTTGCGCGGCGATCATCGCCACGATTGCGATCGGCATCAACGCGATCTGGCCGAGCAACTGGAACCCGTGGGCCGACCACGACTTCAACCGCGAAGTCACGGTCCAGAACTTCCTGCAGGTTCGCGGCTGGAACCCGAACATGCCGCACGCAGTCTGCGCGGTTACGAAGGCCAGCGACAACACCGCCTTCATGATCACGCTCAACGCTCGCAACGGCTGCGGTCAGACGATCAAGATCGTCGTACCGGCCGAAAACGTCCGCATCGCGGACGCAAAGAGGGCCAGTGCCGTCTTCAGCTACAACCGCGTCGTCTACTTCAAGGACTACCGCGACGACGGCGTTCTGGACTGGCGCAGCCCGAACTCGGGAGGCAAGTACCAGGCGGTCACGGCCATGGGGTTCAAGACCATGGGCCAGCTGATCGAAACCGATCTGCGCGGCGTCGTCCTCAGGCTTACGCCTCAGGTCATCGCCACGCTCAAGTAGCAGCGCGCGAACAACAGGGGGCGGCAACGCCGCCCCCTCGCCTTTTTTTAAATCAAGTTATTTTTATAAATTACTTAACAAGTTAAGTATTCCCCGCCCGTTCATTCCAGCCGAATTCGGAGTAATAAATACCTTTTTGAAAGCATTCTATAGCTTGGCGAATATACGGAATGGTGTTGCTCGGCAAATTGTCTAGCGGAAACCAGCTGAGATCGTCGCACTTTTCTGGCTCCATGATTTTTGGTTCGCCTTGCCATTTGTCGGCAGTAAAGAAAACGTCCACCCGTTCATCATTGGCCTTGCGGTGCATTAAGTGGACGAACCGGAAATCTTTAGGCTTAAATCTCAGGCCTGATTCTTCCAACACCTCCCTGCACAGCGCTTCCCTAGCCACTTCATTACCATCGGCGTGTCCTGCCACAAGGCCATAGTTGCCATCTTCGTAGCCCGTGTTTTGACGCCGTAATAATAAAGTTTTCCCATCTTTGATTAAAATTAAATAGACAGAGAGAATCAGCTTGAATCGTTTTTCGGGTGGGATGTAATTTTTCATAAATTACTTAACGAGTTAAGTATTCCTTACCTACTCTAGTGTACCTCTGGTACTGGCTGCACTTCCACTAATTTACTGACGAATGAGATGTGGATCTCGCGTAGCCCCCGGGCCACCTCGACAACCCCTTGCCCTCCTTCCTCTTGCGGTGGATGTACCATCCACAGCTCAGGGCACTGCCTGGGGAAATTCGGGTTAGTCTTCATCCGCTCTATAACCGATCCAAAACCCAGCGACCGGAATATGCCTGTAGCTATTAGTGAATCTACGGTTCCGTCCACAAGCAATGTTGTTATTTCGGGGGGCTTACCATCGGGCCACCGGAATAGCCTCCCGTTTGTTCCTTCAAGGACTTGTTCTTCCCGGCCGCCAGCCATATACCTACTCCTTAAGTTATGTTCTCGATCTATTTTACTCTGTTTTTCTGTATTGCCAGTGCCAAGGTTCAAACTTAACATCAAATTCATTGCCCTCTGGGTAAGACAGATAGAAATCAAATTGTTTGGCGTTCTTAATCAGCCACTGGTACTCGTTTGTATTGGCAAAAAGTTGCGGCTTTTCATCTGTTGGTATGCCGTCTTGATTTATAACATCCACGGCTGTGTTAACCGGATCGCCATGCTGGCTATAGCCAGGTAGAGCCACTCCAGAAACTACATATTTAATATCAAAATCTGATTTTTCTAAATACGTTAGAAAAGTTATAGATTGATGGGCCGGCGAGCGGTAGCCCGACTCTACCATCAGTTTGCTGCCTATATCCTGTTTGGTAGCTTCTTGCATTTCTAAAAAAGCCTGCCAGACAGGTTGCGGCAAATATTGGTTGGCAATGGTAACTTTTTTACCATCCCTTTCAAATACCTGGCCCTCTAGCTTGACCAGATTTTTGGGTGGCCCTTCTAGGCTCACAAACGGGCCTAGAAATCCAAGTTTTTCAGGACTAAGTGCAAGCAGCTGTTTTACTACTTCAATTTCCGGCTGATTAAGCTGGGAATAGAGTTGTTCAAAAGTCAGGGTTGCCATTTCGCGCGTGGTATATCTGTCGTCCCTGCCCATTTTGTCCAAGATGCTGCGCACTAATTCCCTATCGAAAACTTCGTTGCGCGGTCTTGTAGTTCCAGGGCTCATGCTGGACCTATTTTACTCTGTTTTTGCGAAGGTCAGATAAATCTTTGGTCATAATAAAAACTGGTTTAGTGCTACGAACTAGTTGACCTTGCTCGTCATACTCAGGGCGATCCAGAACCACCATTTTTCGACCCCTATATGGCACGATTTGGTAGCCTAAAGATATATAAAGTGGCAGGGCATCCTTGTTATTAGTTTGCACACTCAGAGCAGAACGCAGGACAGTGCCAGGCCTATCTATTATGGCGTGTTCGGTAGCAACCATCAGGTCCCAGCCTATCCCCTTCCTTCGATGTTGCTGCTGGACGTTAAGCGAATAGATGGTTGGGATTGGTTGCTCATCCGGAAATTCAGTAGTAAGCGCCTCCGTAACTTCAGGCTCGCGCACAGAAGGTCCGGACCACTTCACGGTCACAAAACCAACAGCCATCGCAGAAAGTCGCGCGACTAAAACGCCATTTCGATCAGCTTCTACGGCTTCCGCCCAAGCATCTACGCCTCCAGGCGGATCGAATCCATATTCTTTCCACGCTTGTGCCAGCTCCTCACTGGATTCGACGGGTGATATTTCTGCTCCGGATCTAGTCATAAGATAAATTATATAATCTTTACTGTCTATTAGCAATACTGCCAGTTGCTTGACTCGTTAAGCCTGCCCCGTAGTATATCGCAGATATTACTATGGGGTATTCCCTCTACAAGACTGGTTCTATTATCTTCCAAAGCTCTGGTAATTCTGTGAGATTGGAGCCTAAGTGATCGCCCTCATGTATGACAGTAAGTGGTGCGTGTAGCTGTTTAGCAAGGTATTCTGCTTGTTCAAGCGGGCAATAGGGGTCGTTATCACTATGAAGAAAAGCTATTTTCCCTGCTTTTTCCTTTATCAGTTTAAAATCGAAACCATCCGGCGGGAATAAATCTTTGAATTGCTGGTTGTCCGGTTCGTATCGGAGCGGTACCCCGCCCTTCCAAGCGCTGACCATTACTGCAAGATTCACTTTTGGACACCGTTTATCCATAAGTAAATTCAGTACGCTCACTGCTCCAGATGAATGGCCAACGACTATGCCATCCGTTAAGTCCCCGCCCTGCGAGAAAATAAAATCATTATAGATCTTTCTATTCGGGGTATGGTTTCCGGGCAATACTGGCGCCCAGACTTTATAGCCCTTGGCTTCCAGTTTTCGCTTGAGCCATGGGAACCAGTTGTGTTCTGGATTACCGTCTGTGCCGTGTAATAAAATCGCGTTTTTCATAGCCCTATTTTACTCTGTTTTTGGGTTTATATAGTGCAGTTTTTGGTCTGGTGTTAGATGCTCCAATGAATAACGGAGCGCTGTGCGGCGAAGTTCGTGAGCATGGACGTCTAAAAATTTCAGTAGCGCTTCCCTGTCCACGTCGCCGGCACAACGCAGCATCCAGCCCACGGCTTTATGTATTAAGTCGTGGTCGTCGTGCAGCAAAATTTCGGCTACGGCAAAGGTATCATCTAGCTGGCCGGCACGTATAAAGTTTAGGGTGCTAACCATGGCGATCCGTTTTTCCCATAGGTTTTTGGAGCGGGCTAGCTTATGCAGGGGTGTATGGTCTTTATCGAGTAAATAGCTACCGACAATTTCCGGGCAGCTGGTGTCCACTAAATCCCAGTTGTTTACACGGTTGGTATGACTTAGGTAGAAATCATAAAGCTGCTTTTTATGTTCCGAGTCCGCTTTCTTGGCCTGTTCGGTCATGATAATTAGTGCTGCTAGTCGGTGCTCGTGAATCGGGCTAGCCAGCAATTTTTCTATTTCTGGCAGTGATAAATTTTTGAATTTTTTACACACTTCCCGAGTTACCGGAACTTTAAGCCCCAGGAACTTATCGCCCTGGGCATAACCGCCATCATAGGTTTTGAAAAATCGCTGGGCAAATTCTGCAGCTTTTTTATCGGTGTATTTATCCAGAGCTGCTTTTACATCCTCAGCCTTCATTTGGTTTTATTTTACCCCGTAGTAGACTTTCGAGTCTATCCGCTTTGCGGATACATTATTAAATCTCGATAGCTCACTACCGGGTTTACGCTGGTTTTGGGAAATCCGGGCTGATTACAGACGGGTTTTTAGGGCTCTGACTTGTTCTTGTAGATCTTCCCCCGGCATCTGTTCCAGCTCTTCCCAGGCGACCCACCTGCCCTCGCTGTGTTCGGCTGGGTTGGTTTGAATGTTTGAGTCTTTTACGCTAATCACAAATGGCACGACAATCCAGCGGCCGTGTTCATCACCAAATTGGTAGATGTCCAGTACTTTTTCAATCCTACCCTCAGCATTAATTTCTTCGCGGAGTTCTTTCAGAATTGTATCTTCTGCGGCTTCGTGGTCTTCTATAAAACCGCTTATAAACTCCCAGTGGCCCGGGGCGAATTTTTTGCTATCTGCCCGCTTAGCAATGAAGTATTTGTCGCTGTTTTTAATGATCGCCGAAGCTACGCAGTAGGTCTTACTCATAGAATTATTTTACGCTGGTTTTTCAAGAATTGATTTTAGCTTTTCCAAGGGTTGTATCGTGAAAGGTTCTTCGAACCCACCGTTATCTATCCATTCGTAATACTCTAGCTCAGTTGAGTTATTACCAAGCTGTGTCAGTGTATATCTCACGTGATAGCCAGTCGCGCGGTTGGTCATAACGAACATTTTATTTTCTTCAAATTCTGTCATCTCGAGATTTCTCCACTCTCCCGTCTTGTCTTGATTTTTGTAGATAGTGCCAAGTTTCACTGGCCACTCGTTTGTTTCTTCCTTGGCTATAAGATCTATCCATTTTGGAGTGTTAGCTGGATCGGTTACGAAGTTAAAAACATCTTTGACCGGCCAGTCAATTTGAATGCTAAGTTTATTAGCTCTCATCTTGGCTTATTTTACTCTGGTTTTGGGAATTCGGGCCGAAGTTTGGCGAGACTTAGTCGTTCAACAAAATCTTGATTGCGATCTGATATTGTGCCTGTTTTACTTCCAATCGGTGTTCCTCCGCGGCATGATATTTTTCATGCAAGTTCGTTTCTTGTTTAATCAAGTTATCGGCAACCGATAAAATGGCGGCGGCAGGTTTTTCAAAATGACTAGAAACAGCAAAGACTGTAGCGGCCTCCATCTCCACGCCTAAATATCCGGCTTTGGACCAGGTCTGCACATCCTCCCAGGTTTCAGCTATCATCGCTTGGCAAGTCATGGTCTTGCCGCGGTGCACGTTAAGCCCGTGCGCTTGGCAGACTTTTTCTAATTCTGCAGAAAGCGATTTGTCGCTTGGTTGGAGCTCTTGGTGCTCACGGTCGTACATATGCGCGGTACTGCCATCGGAATGAGCCTTATCCGGAATAATAATGTCGCCGACATTCGCCTGTTGGTTCAATCCCCCACACATGCCGACTAGAATGGTTTTCTTGGCTCCGAAAAGGTAGCCAAAATGCAAGTATTCACTCAGTAAGGCACCGCCGTAAATGCAAAAATACCACAATTTTTTATTGCCAATATGAAGTTCTTTAATAAATCTTAGGAAATCTTGGTTGTTTTTGCCGGTTACGGCTATTTGATGTAAAGTATAGGGTCGGTTTATGGCCTTCAAACCGGCTTTAAGCTGCCCGTTTTCTTCGTGTGAGTAAATTGACCCTGCGCAAAGGATGCCATCGATGGAATAATCCGTAGGCAGACCAAAGTGCTTTCTGTAATCCGCAGCCGTAAATGACCTATACATTTGGTTATATTTTACGCTGGTTTTGGGAAATCCGGGCTGCCTTGGCTAGTAGTTACCTGTCGCAAGGTCTGGTAAGGACAAGTCGCTGACTTTGGAGTTGATAAGCAAATCGGCAAAATGCTCAGCTTCGTCGCTAGAACATTCCCCTAGCGCCCATTGAGACCCTAGCTCAGATTCCATAACGTCCGAGTATGACTGAGCAGCCGGAGTTAGTCCGCCGCTCACTGCAGCTACTACATAGCCAACCTCCAGGTCGTCTTGATCTTCTCCGCTGTCTTCAATGGTCGCATCTACATGATCCAGCCTTACTGTTGCCTTGCTGACTTTCGCGGCAAATTGAGTGTTTTTTAACATTTCCACGCGATAGGCTTCTGTCTTGGGTGTACCAGAGCCTAGACCCGTCTTTTTTACCAACACACGAAACCACCTCGTAGCACCCATGTCCCCTTCGCTCGCCACAATCATATACTGGGGGATTGTGCCTTCTGAGTCGATCACGGCTTCTGGTTCTTCAAAACTAAAGATCCAGAAGTTCCTACTCCGATTAGCCAATTTATCAACAATAACAGCTTGACCAATTCTCTCAGTAAGCGCACTACCGATCCGTGCCTTCTGGGTGTCTGTAATAGGCTCATACACTGGCCCTCTAGAGGGATCATAACCAACCGACATAGAACAATATTATATACTAATTAAATCATTTTGAAAATTATTTTACGCTGGTTTTGGGAAATCCGGATTGCTTAGGTTGTTAAGTATTACCCATTGCCTCTAAAACACTTATGCTTTTCCACAGACTTTACAAAGTGTTAAAAATATGTTTGACAATAATAAAATACTGGTGTATTATTTAGATATCACGATGACTGGATAGGCCTAAGGTTTCGACCGACCGCCGATGCCAGTCTTTTTTAGTTCCAGCGCACTCTTTAGTTGATCAACCCTCACGATCTTGGATGAGAAACGACGCAATAAACTCGAGTAGTGATCATTCGGTGTCATAAGTTTTAGTAATTTGCCCTTATTTTCTAGGAATTCGATGAGGCAGTGAAAATCTCCGTCACCACTTACGATGATGGCATGATCATAATCGCTAAATGTTATCGCACTGGCATAAAGAACGACCTCGGCGTCGACGTTGCCTTTCGTTTTTATCTTTCCAGCCTTCTTGTACTGCATTGTGGGCTTGAATACTAGAATGTTGCCCATTTCTTGTAGGTGAGCGTACATAGCTTCGTTCCCAGGAACTTGGCCGATGAAAAGATAGGCTTTTGATACTTGATATTTATTTTTAAGATATAGCCGGAATTTGCGAAAATCCAGTTTCCAGCCAGCGCTCTGAACGCCAAGATGTAGGTTCTGGCTATCAATGAAAGCAAATACTCTTTTGGGCCTAAGATTCGTCTTCACCTTGTCCATTAGTATCTTCCTTCAGATTATTAGCCTTTGTGTCGAGTGCTTTTAATACATCCCCAAACTCTCCGAAACTAACATGTTTATCTAACGATTTAGGAAAAACAACGATGACACCAGAGGGGAGCGTCCGTGGAGGTGCAAGGGATTCATCTGCCGGAACCCCAACCGAAGGACCAACGACCGAATTCGTATCTTCAGTTTTCTTCTTCCGAGTGCTTACCCGCTTAACTGTGGGCGACCAAGAGGCAAATTTAGATGGTTCAAGGCCGTACTTGCCGTAATCGCTCAGTACTCTTTTTACTCGAGTTTTGTATGTTTCGATAGAACCCACTGACATCCGGTTCTTATTTTTTTCAAAAACACCCCTGTAAATTTGCTCCAAATGGTCCTTAAAGACATCCAGTGACTGGGCTTCTTCTTCGTTGAGCTCCGTTTCAAACAATTTAAGAGCATTTCTTAGACCCAGGGCGGTATTAGGTGGATATTTCCTACTGCGTTCTGCCGATTTTATAAAATCCCACAATGTATCCATAATTTTTGCAGCCATTTTTTTAACCTCCATAGTTAGATTAGCTATCTAACAGATTAACTAATCGGATTCAAATAGTCAAGTAAAATTTTTAATCTGGTTATCGGAATGATATATGTAACACCTTAATATGATGCTAATAATACTACACTATGATTATCCGTAGGATATCGGATTGTTATTAATCTTACTCAGACGAAGTTTGAGCTAAGATCTGGTATGGGAACTCTTTTTTGTTCGGTAGTACCACGGTGACGGATAGTCATTGTAATTACCATTTGAAGTATTTGAGCATTTGCAGTGAGCCTTCGACTTTTATCCGCTGCTGCTCGGTGGTGTCGCGGTTGCGGAGGGTGACAGTGTTGTTATCTAACGTTTCAAAATCAATAGTTATGCAATAGGGGGTGCCGATTTCGTCTTGGCGGCGGTAACGCTTGCCGATGTTGCCGTTATCATCAAATTCTACTGAACCCAGTTCGTCTTTGAGCATTTTATAAACTTCGCGGGCTTTTTTGGCCAGTTCCGGCTTGTTTTTGAGCAGCGGAAATACAGCAACTTTAACAGGGGCGGCTGAGGCATTCAGCTTAAGATATGTACGCTTTTCCCCGCCCTGCTCATCCTCGGCGTAAGCCGAAGCTAGCAAAGCCAAGACTAAGCGTTCCACACCAAAACTCGGCTCTATGACATGCGGCAAAAACGGCTCGCCGCCGTTTTTTGGCCGGTAGCGCAAATCTTTGCCGGAAGTTTTTTGGTGGTTGCTAAGATCATAATCACCCCTGTAAGCCAAGCCGGCTAGCTCGTCCTTACCGAACGGAAAATCAAACTCAAAATCTATAGTACGCTGGGAATAATGCGCGCGGTCAGCTTCTGGCACTTCTTTTTCGTGTACCATACTTTCCGACAAGCCGACTTTTTTGAAGAAGGTCATCATGCCGGCGCGCCACTGCTCGAAGTATTTTTCCCATTCGGTAGGCTTTATAAAATATTCTATCTCCATCATCTCGAACTCCCGCATGCGAAACAGCCAGTCGCGCGGAGAAATTTCGTTACGAAAGCCCTTGCCGATTTGCGCTAGGCCAAATGGCAAGTCCGGCTGGACGGTGTCCAAAACATTCTTAAAGTTCACAAACATACCCTGCGCCGTTTCCGGCCGCAGATAGGTTAGACCTTGTTTGTCATAAACCATTACACTATTATTTCGATCGAGTTCTTTTATTGTAAATTCTCTTAACGGCCGGCCATCTTTACCTTTTTCCGTTAACGTCCCTGTGAGATGTGATTTTTCTGTTGGTTCAAAAGATCCCCAGGTCGGACCTGTTTGGGTTCTGAACATCAAATTAAAATCTAAGGGCTTCCCAAACGTGCCTTCTTTGCCGCAAGTTGGACATTTTTTAGTATCGATTTTATCTGCCCGAAAGATACTATGGCAGTTGCCGCACTCTACCAGTGGGTCATTAAAACCGGCGGCATGGCCGCTGGCTTCCCAAACCTTCTTATTCATCAAAATGGCGGCGTCCATGGGATACATATCGTCCCAGCCGGTAACGAAACTGCTCCACCAGATGTTTTCCAAATTGTGCTTGAGCATAACACCCAGCGGGCCGTAGTCATAAACGCCGGACAGGCCGCCGTAAATCTCACTGCTGGGGTAAATAAACCCTCTTCGTTTAGCCAGAGAGACAATATCATCTAAGCCCACACTCATGCACCACTCCTTCCTGTTGCCGAGCAAAGCCCGGCATGCTGAAGTAGTTTCTGTCCTTGAGCATTGTCAGCTAGCTCCGGTGCGCATTCAATGTATTGCTTCATACACCTCATTTGCGCTCCTCGCTGTTTCCTCGCCCAAGAACAAATGCATTGACCATGGTAAATCTAGTCATCTTAACTACAGATTATAGCGTCTAGAGCTAAATTTCGTAAGTTCGAAGTTGCTCGACTATAGATCTGATTGATTCATCAGTGATATCTGGCGGCCTTATTGAGGCGTGCGCGAAGATTTGTTTTTCTATTTCACGAAGGTTATCGTCAGCTTCGTATCTAGGGCGCGAAGTGGTGTTCTTCCAACCTGCATAGCGTATGTGCAAATCGGCAATTCTGTCTTCCAGTGGTATCACGCCATAAGGGCCGACCCGCATATCGGAATAGGCACAGATTTTCTTCCCGAAGTTTTTGGTAGTAGAGTTAGACTTCGTGTTTGAGTAGGTGATGCAGTTAACTAGCTCTATGACCTCCGTGGGCATGTTAAGCTCGCTGGCAATTCCTAAAGATAAGTGGTGCGAGTCGGTCGTATGGTATTTGCGTACTGTTTGTCGCTTAATTTCTTCCCAATATTCTAGGCCCTCGGGCTCCAAGAATCCCGGAAACTGGGTCAGGTCAGACTTCAATATGTTGCCCATGTCGTGAATTAAGCAGGCTTTTATGATAGTCCCTTGGTTGACTGGCTTTTCGAAGTTATCGCAAATCTGTTTGGCCACAGCCGCCACCCTCAGTTGGTGCTCTTGGAGAGAAGGCATAATTTTGTAGCGTTTGTAGATTTCTGTAATTTGCGCCATTTAAATGCGATTATATCCGAAAACAAACTCTTGTAACAATTGTGTTAGAGGAAAGGTAGTAGCCCAACTTGCCCTTTAGGGGCGGCTTTGCCGACTGGAGCGCTACCAGGAAAACCAGAGGTTGTCTTTCAAAATGGTTATATCCGGATGTGGGTTTGGAGCATAGATAGGACCAGCGGTGCAGCTTTGGCGGCAAGGTTGTCCGCCCCCTGCACTTTTTGCACGGTTTTTGGCTGGTTGTCGCTGAAGATTATGCGCAGAAACTTGATTTGGTCGGCATTGAACGAATCATGGCTGGCGTTACTGGCTTGGAAGCCCATAGTGTCAAAATTAAATTCGTATTTTTTGCCGGATTGTAGTTTTTTGCCGCTGGCATCAGTGCGCAGGTTAGGCGTGTGGCCGGCCAGTCTTAGCAGCTGGGCGCTAAACCAGACACGGACCAGCTCAAGATTTATTGAATCATCGTCCAAGGCTGCAAACGCCGACTTCAACAGATCGAAATAAGCAGCTTCGGCAGCGTCTTCGGTAACTCTATTGATCAGTTTTATAATTTCGTAACCGGCGTTGGTGCGCTCTAAGTTTTTGACGATGTTGGCGTAATGTTTGGCCAGACGGCTGGACATAAGGGTATTGATTTCGCTGCGGCCAATCAAAAAAGTCAGATCAGAGATGCTAAAAAGCTCGATGCCGCCGGCCAATTTGCTTTTGGTTTTACGCACACCCTTGGCAATGGCGCGGACTTTGCCGTGATCCGGCGTCAAAAAAGTTAAAATCCGGTCGGCCTCACCAAAATCGGTGCGCGACAGCACTATCCCCTGAGTGACTATTCTATTGATCATGCCGGGGTCGGTTGCAGGATTTGCTCGACGCTGCGCGCTAACTCCGCCAAACTAGTGTCTGACTTGTGATAAAAGGCCGTGATGCCTAGCTGCTGCAGGTTCTTGGCAGAACGCCCCAGCTCCCTGTCCGACACGCTGCTAAACACCACGATGGGCAAGTTCTGCCAGTCCGGGTAGCTGCGCAATTCATATAAAAATTCCACGCCGCCGCGGCCGGCTAGTAACAGATCCAGGATGACCAAGTCCGGTTTTTGCCGGTCTATAGAATCCATGGCAGTTTGCGGGTTGACCTGCCAATCTATACGGCGGCCGGACTTTTTAAGGACACTTTTAAGATTGCCGGCTAAGATTTTATCTGATTCTATAAGCAAGATTCTTGCCATCAAACAAATTGCAGTTGTTTGCTGATGGGTACCGCTGTGGCCAGGCCGTGCAAGTTACGGTGCGCGGCTGAGCGCAGCGGCTGCCACATAGCGGCGCAGAGCATGTCGGCGATTAAAATGCCGCTGGCGGCGCCGGCTGGTATGGCCGGTAGGGGCTGTCTGGCCCGGCCAGCCAGTGATCTGGCGGTGCGTAGTGTGCGGTCGCTTAGGCCGTCAACTGTGCTAAAAACTCCGGCGGCAATAGAATTATCTGGCGAGCGGTGGGCGCCCAGCAGCAAGCGGTGGGTTTTTTGTCTGGTTTGGGCGGCCTGGGCCCTGATCATACTGGCACTGAGGCATTGCAGAGCGGCGATCAAGCTGGGCCGGTGGGCCAAAACCGGCCTTAGTTTGCCCATCACGTCTACTTGGAGTTCAGTGTCGTATTGCTTGGCGTAAGGTGTTAGCTGATGGGCCACATCTTGCAGCACGCCGGCCATAGAAACCGGTACCAACGGTAGTGTTTGCTCGTCCTGGGCTTGTAGCGCTAAGTGGTAAGCTTCTATCAACTGCAGGCCGGATGATGCGCTTAGGGCCATGCTAGCGCCTTGTTCCCTGGTGGACGGTTCATTAAAGTGTTCATGCTCCAGGACCTCCAGGGCGGTTTTTATTTGGATTAGCGGTAACGCTAAATCATCACTTAGCGCTGCCAAAAGTGCCCTTTGCTGCGCAAGTTGCTCAGAATTGCCGTCTATTGCCTGTCTTCTCACAAACCCTCTATAGGCCACGCCTATTCACTTAAACTAAGTATAGCATCAGCACTGGTTAGAACAGCAAATAACAATGTTCAATTTACAATCTTCGGCCAGCTAACTTGAATAAACTTATGGTACAAATTTGAGGTTGGCTAACACGATATTATTAAAGTCGCTTAAGTAGTCGTTAGACAGCGTGTAGAGCTGCAGCGTCTTATCGCGCACCGGAATGACGAGCATCTCGCCTTGCAAAGAACCACTGTTGTTCTGGCTGATAGTCCCGGTTAGTAAAGTACCGGTTTGGGCATTGGCGACGCCCTTCATCTTAGGCGGCACGTATGCCGTAGCGGTAACCGTTCCTCCGGTAACCTGTGAGCTAAACTGTCCTATAACGTCATTATAAGCATTGCTAGTCAGCTCCAGGCGCAAGGCAAAGGCGCTGTTGCTACTGGTACCGGGGACATCACCGGGGTTAAAGTAGCCGTTAATCGGTTCACTGGAGTTGGTTTGGTCAACGTATGAACTCCAGGTATTGGGATAATTGAAGGTGATCAAGCCATAAGTAGAAGAACCGGTAAAAGTTTTATAGGGCTGTTTGATTTCTTGGTCAAACTGGGTCTGCAGCTGGGTTTTTTGGCTAGCTTCGGCGGCAGCCACGGCGGCAGCGGTTTTCTTATCGGAATTATTCTTATAGTCTTGCCTGCCACTGTATGCCCAAACGCCAAAAACTGCTGCCCCGACTGCCAAGACAGCCAGAACTACAATAATCAGAATTGTGGCGGCCGACCCACTCTCGGTTCGTTTCATACCCGGTAGTGAGCTTTCGAGATTATTCGACATGGCTTGTAACCTCCAGCTCGCTAATATCGTCTTCTTTATACATAAGTCTGTACCCTAAATAAAGCCCAGACGCCGAATAAAATCCTACGGGGACGACGAGCTGACTCGAAAGTCTACTACCGGGCATACTATGCTTATGTTAATGCAGAATGGCCTCCTTTAGCAAGAGTGCGAGAGTTTGTTGTATTATCCTAATGGATGATTGATAAGCTTCTATCCTATTATTTTGGCTTCCAGGAAAGGCCAGTCTATAACCCGGCTTACATACCCGAGGCAGCGGTCGTCAGCGGTAACATTATTAACCCATCATCCAAAAATCTCGCTGTAATATTCCCCGGCTGGCACGGAGGTAGCGGTTTTTTGTATGACAAGCTGGCAAAACGACTTACCAAAAGAGGCTGGGCTGTATTGGATTATAAATTTCACGATTCAATTATAGAAGCTGACGACGCAACCGTAATAAAATCTTTTAAGCAAATTCAAAAGCAGGTTGCCAAAGAACTCCAAGGGTTCAGAAGTACTAACTCGTACGAAAAAATCCATCTTATAGGCATCAGTCTGGGGAATGTTCCGCTGGCTATGGTTTGTAAAGAGTTCCCCGGCTTTGACAGTGCAACCTTGGTAGTTGCTGGAGATGACTTGGCCTGGGACATGTGGCATGGGATTCTGACACAAGATCTTAGACGTGGTTTTGAGAAGGAGCAAATTGGCATACGACGCTTGGACAAGGACTGGCTGGATTTAGCGCCTAAAAACAACCTTAAAAATTTCGCACTTAAACCTGTCAAATTGTATGTGGCTCTTAAGGACGATGTAATCCGCACCCCCTACCAAAAAAGGCTGGCTGAAGCTGTGGCAAAAATAAGCGACCGGGTATCCGTTAAGAACATCCGATCCGGCCACGCTGGTACTATTGTTTGGTTTTGCTTACTCGCGCCGTTGCCTTGAGGCTGGGTACTCGTACAAAAACAGCGCGCCCTGTTTTTTGATGGGCGTGCGGCTGGGGATTTCGAAGCCATGGCTGACAACCTTTAGTTTCTTGTGCGGCTGGCCGGTAATAAATTTATCAAGCTTTTCCATATAATGGCCGATTAGAAATACAAAAATGCCGTCGGCTTCGGAGATGTCGGCGTGCCAAAAATTGCCAAGGACCACTTTGACTCTACGCCCGTAGCGGCGCGTGACTATCCAGGAATAGATAAATAAAAACGGGTTGAGTTCATAGCCCACAGCTCGCAGTCCACTGGCGGCGGCTTTACTAAGTACGCTGCCGTCACCAGAGCCCAGATCCACCAGTAGCTGCCCTTCTTTAAGATTGATAAGCTTGATGGCCTCTGCTCGGGTTTTTCTAAGGGTGGGCAGAAACGGCGCGCCAAAAGCTATCACCGCCCCGTAGGCAATTATCAGTAGAAGCGCTAAGACCCACACCACCCAGAAAAAATCGTACAGCCAATGCATTTATGCGTTTAGTTTTTTAATCTTGTTGGCGGCAGTTTTTAGGTGCTTTTCCATCTGTTCAATGAGTTTGGCGGCCTGCTGATACTTGGCCAGGGCTTCGTCTAGGTCCACCTCCCCGCCTTCAAACCAGTCCATGATTTCACTCAACTCAGCTGATAGCTGGGCGTAGGTTTTGCTGCCGGTTGGTTTTTTAGCCATACTCGCTCCCTTCAGTCGCTCAAGCTTAGAGCCTAGAGCTCTCAGCTCTTAGCTTAGGACTCTTAGTTAGCGCTTTTGCGCTTATTGTACCATCTTGAACTTGTAAGTTCAGGTGGTCGCCGATTTTGACTTGATCGATAGAGCTAACGATTTTTGAACCTTTACGTATAATGGCGTAGCCGCGCTTGAGGGCTGCTTGGGGGTCAAACAGTTTGATCAAGCGGCGCAGACTCTGCAGCTGTTGGGACTGGGCGTTTAGGACATTGGTTATCTGCGAGACTAGCGCATCGCGCCGGTTGACCAACTCCATTACAGCCCCGTCGTAGGCCGAGGCTAAATCCCGCTTGAGTGTTTGGCGCTTAGCGTCCAAGTGAGCTAACTCGGCTGCGCGGTCGGGCACAAGTAGTTGGGCGGCGTTGCTGGGCGTGCTGGCCCGCACATCGGCAGCCAGCTCGGCCAAGCTGAAATCTACTTCGTGCCCGACCGCCACCAGCGTCGGCACCCTACTGGCAGCCACTGCCCGCACTACCCGTTCGTCGTTAAAGGCGGCCAAATCTTCGGCACTGCCGCCGCCCCTAGTTATAACAATTACCTCTGGCAAATTACTTAGCCTGTTAAGCATTTCGATAGCTTCAACGATTTGCCCCGGCGCTTGGTCGCCTTGCACGTAAACATCACTTAGCAACACCTCCACGCCGCTCCAACGTTCGTTTAAAATCTTAACGAAGTCGGCATAAGCCGCCGAGTTGGCAGCCGTGACCAGCCCCACCCGTTCGGGTATTGGTGGCAAAAACCTTTTGCGCTCGGGTGCAAACAAGCCCTCGGCTGTGAGCTTGGCCCGCAGCAACTCGGCGGCCTTTTTGAGCGCCCCTTCCCCTACCGGCACTAGCGACTGTAAATTAAGTGTAAAGCCAAAGCGCGCGTGTAGGCGCGGCGAACCTACCGCCCGGACCATCAGGCCGTCCTGCAGCGGCCCAGGCAACATATAGACGGTGCCGAAGAACGGCACACTGGCTTGCTCGTCTTTTAGATCAAAGTAGACCCAACGGTTCTTACTGATTCGGAAATTACTTAACTCGCCCTCTATGCTTACAGCCGGATAAGCGAATTCCAGAGTTTGATTGAGTAGTGCGACAAAATCGCTAGGCGTTAAAATCACGTCTTGCATTAAAACTAGATCTTAGAGCCCAGTCCTTGTTTAACAGCCTTTTGGTAGAAGTAATAGCCTGGTGTCAGTTGCAGCGTCATGTTAAGTACACGGTACATAATGGTGACCGGAATGCTGAGCTCTGCCGGGATGCCGGTAGCCACCAGTACCGCCGTCATTAAGCCTTCGTAAATACCGATACCAGCCGGCAGTACCGAGATCAGGCCGGCAAAGTTGGCCACGGCATAGGCCAAAATTACCGCGCCTACATTGACTAAGCGGCCAAAAGCGATATAGACCACATAGACGGCGGCAACCTCGGTAATATTGGCCATCATCATATAAAGGAAGGGTTTTTTAAGCTCGCGCCATTTCTTTTTTATCAGCTCATAATTTTCGTGCAGCTCGTTAAAAGTCTTCTGGGCATCTTCTATATTGATAGTTTCCGGACTTTTGCGCCTAAATAAATGGAGCGTGGAATTAAGTGCCTTAGTGACATAAGTCAGAAAACTATTGATGCGCTGGCGGCTTTCGATAATGTAGATGCCGATGAAAGTACCGACCACCAGCAACGTTATGAGGGAGCTGGCCACAACCATCACCAAATCATTAACGTGGCCGCGCGCTGCTAACAACAATACGCCCAGGATTAGCAGCGGTTGAAAGCTGGCGTAAAGCAAAAATAGTTTTAGGACTTGAGTTAGCGAAGACTTGGCACCACTGACATTCTCGCTACGCATACGAACATTAAAGTAACCGATACCGCTGACGCCGCCGCTGGGCAGGATATGGTTAACGAAGTTCAGCTCTAAGGTCAGCCGAAACATCGGCCAGTAGGCGACTTTTTCACCCAATGTGTTAAAGACATTGCGCAAAAAACGGGCATAGACGTCGTAGTTCAGCAGTTCGATCGGAATCATTAGCAGCAGGGCGAAGGCGTTAACCTTACCAAGGTTTTCGACGACTCCGCCGATGTCTTTGCGCAGTCCGTAGATCAAAGCACCCAAAGCCACGAACGCAGCTACGGTTAAGAATAGCCTGACTCGCGATCTTTTAAGCGGACGATTTTCGTTCATAAAATAACTTACCAAACTATTATAGACGCTATACTAGATTTATGGCAGAGTTTAAACTGAAGAGTTTGTGCATTCTAGGACGACAGCCCGCTTTGGGTTTGGCGGAACTGGAAAGCCTATACGGCGCCGAGCACGTTTACCCCGTGGGATTCGCCGCAGGCGACCATTCCATCGGGGTGCAGCCAGTCCGTGGCGCCCCAGTGGAATCTGCTTTGCATTCCACGGGGCAAGCGGCGTTACTGGATATTGACGCCGGCGAGATTAATTTCAAGCGACTTGGCGGTTCGATAAAGGTTGCCCAGGTTTTGGCTACCCTGCCCAGCACTGACTGGAAGGATATTAAAAAATACCTGCTAGATAACGTGCCTAAACATCTGACGCACGTGCCGCCAGGTAAGCCCGGTAGTGAGCTTTCGCGACCTTCTCGGCCAAGTGGCCGGGAAGCTAGGCCCGCCTATGGCGGACAACGCGAAAGTCTACTACCGGGTAAATTTACGCTAGGACTGAGCTTTTATGGGTTGGCGGTGCCAGCCGCTGAAATCAACAAGTTAGGTATAAGCATCAAAAGGGCCAGCGACAGGCCAATGCGTGTAGTTCCTAATAAGTCGGCGGCTTTAAACAGCGCCCAAGTGCTGCACAATAAGCTGACCAGCAAGGGTGCATGGGAGCTACTGCTCGTCAAAAACGGCCAGGAGACTATTTTGGCCCAAACTTTTTTTGTACAGGATATCGAAGCCTACGGTGCCCGCGACCAAGCCCGACCGCGGCGTGACGCCCGCGTAGGCATGCTACCGCCCAAGCTCGCCCAAATAATCATCAACCTAGCGGTCGGTCCCATCGAAAGAAAAGTTTTACACGATGCGCGTTTGGATGGAGCGCCAGGCGACAACGAGCAGCGAAGCAAGCCGTATAACCAATACGGTGAGCGAGCAGCGCAGTTGTCAACACAGCGATCCGCCAAAAGCACCGACAGAGTGGCTGGTTCAGCCAGCCAGCAGGTCGGTGCGTCGCGTATTCGTGTGCTGGATCCGTTTTGCGGCACGGGGGTGATTTTGCAGGAGGCCGCGCTGATGGGTTATCACGTTCTGGGTAGCGATATTGACTCGCGAATGGTTGAATACACCAAAGAAAACTTGGCGTGGCTGGTTAAACAAAACCCCCAAATCGAGGTTCAGGTTTCGGTGGAGATAGCCGATGCAACTAATACTACTTGGCCGCGTTTTAGCGTCGTTGCCAGTGAGATTTACTTGGGACGTCCGCTTAACAACCTACCGCCACGCGAAAAACTACAGCTAATAATTAATGACGTGAATACTATCACTAAAAAATTTCTGCTTAACATAGGAGCGCAGACGAAACCGGGTCAGAAAATGTGTCTGGCAGTGCCGGCCTGGAAGAAACCGGACGGCGGGTTTATCTACCTGCCTGTGCTTGATAAATTAACAGATATGGGTTACAATTACCTGGATCTAAAACACGTGCCAAGAGACGAGCTTTTGTACTACCGCGAAGACCAAGTCGTAGCACGCCAATTAATTATAATAGCGAAGAGATAATGAGTAAAACTAAAGCTGGCGGTACCAGCCAGAATGTGCACGACAGCCCAGGCCAACGCTTGGGTGTAAAAGTATCGGGCGGCGCCCAAGTTAAAACTGGAGATGTTTTAGTGCGTCAGGTCGGAATGACCAAACGTCCGGGACCCGGCACTTTCTTGGCGCGTAATTACACGATTCACGCTGCTAAAGATGGCACTGTCAAATTCACCAAGCGACAAGTCAAGCTCTTTTCCGGCAGGTCCGCTTCACGGACTGAAGTTACTGTCGAATAAGACGTCCTACTTAAGCTAGTTGATCTAGCGGGTCTTAGCGAGGATCGCCTCGACCAAGCCTACAAACAAGGGGTGTGGCCGGTTGGGGCGTGAGCGGAATTCCGGATGTGCCTGAGTAGCTAGAAAATACGGATGATTTTGGGCTTCTATAACTTCTACTAAGTGGCCGTCCGGGCTTAGGCCGCTGGCCGTAATTCCCCAGTTTCCATATTGGTCGCGGTATTCATTATTACATTCGCAGCGGTGGCGGTGGCGCTCGACTATTTTTTCCTGGCCATAAGCTTTGCGGGCTTTGCTGCCACGTATTAACACTGTTGGGTAGTCACCCAGGCGCATAGTGCCACCGGTATTTTTCTTATCGCGTTGGTCAGCCATGTAATCGATAACCCTACGAGGACTTTTAGGGTCAAGTTCTACCGTAGTGGCATCGTTTACACCAGCTCTACGGGCGGCGGCAATTACACCCATTTGCAGCCCCAGGCACAGGCCCAAAAATGGAACCCTATTATCAAGACTATAGCGGGCGGCGATAATTTTGCCTTCCAAACCACGTACGCCGAAACCACCGGGAACGATAATACCATCTAAGGTGGGTAGTATTTCGTGTTCTTTTTTATCTTTTTCTAAAGCTTCGGCATTGACCCAAACAATATCAACATTGACTTCGTTGGCCCAAGCCGCTGCCCGTAGCGCTTCAAACACACACATATACGTATCTTGGTTATCGACGTACTTGGCGATAATGCCGATGCGAATAGTCTTGCGGTATTTGCTTAGAGCGCTTTTGACAACGCTCCGCCATGTCGCCAAGTCTGGTCGGTCAGTTCTAAGTCGCAAGCGACCTGTAATAAATTTGGCGATCCCGGCAGCTTCGAGTGCCAGTGGAACTTCATAAATCGTGGTGGCATTGGGCAGTAGCGCAATGGCTTCTTTGTCCACGCCACTGAACATGCTCAGCTTATTGAGAATGCTTTTGGGCGGTTTTTGTTCGCTGCGCACAACCAGTACATCAGGTACGATACCAATACCACGCAGTTCACGCACCGAGTTCTGTGCCGGTTTGGTCTTGAATTCCTGGCTGGTACCAAGATATGGCACGTAAACGACGTGTACAAAGATCACTTTATCGGGGCCTAGATTTTGGCCCATTTCACGGATTGCCTCGATAAAATTCAAACCCTCGATGTCACCAACCGTACCACCAATTTCTACTATGTGTACGTCGAAACCCTTGGCGGTAGTTTTTATAGCTTGTTGTATGTGATCGGTGACATGCGGAATAATTTGCACCGTTTTACCTAGATATTTGCCAGCGCGCTCGTCATCAATAACTTCCCTAAGGATTCGGCCGCTCATTAGACTACTGCGACTGGTCAGTTCCATGTCTAAAAAGCGCTCGTAGTGGCCTACGTCCAAGTCGGTTTCGGCTCCATCACGAGTGACAAAGCATTCACCGTGTTCGGCCGGGTTGAGCGTACCAGCGTCAACATTCAGATATGGATCACACTTTTGAATGTTTACTGACAGCCCGCGGGCTTTTAAGATGGTGCCAATAGAAGCAGCGGTTATACCTTTACCAACACCAGATAATACACCGCCGGTTACGAATATATATTTAGTATCTGCCTTGGCTTTTGCTGCCATGCTAAAGCTGCCTCTCCTTACTATCACCTAAAATATAGCACAAACCAGTTTATAGTTTATAGTTTTTAGTTTGTAGCGAGTCCTAAAAACTATCAGCTGAATTACTTAACTTGTTAAGTATTCCCTGCTAGGATGAGATCTTGGCTTGGATGATAGAAAATGCTTTGTCTTTTTGTGGATCCTGGCCGGCTTTACTCTGGGCGTCAGTTATACCAACGACCACGTCAGGTGTAATACCTTGTTTATTTATGTTTTTGCCGTCCGGTGTATACCAGTGGGCAATGGTAACCTTGAGCTCGCCGCCGCCACCGAGATTTTCTACTTCCTGCACACTGCCCTTGCCGAAACTTTTTTCACCTACCAGCGTCGCCACGCCGTTATCGCGCAATGCGCCAGCGGTAATTTCAGAGGCGCTGGCGGAACCGCCGTCAATTAATACTGCCGTCGGTAAGCCATACAGCGGATTATTGCCAGTGGCATATTCGGTATCAATAATGGTGCTGCCTCGACGTTCAGACACTACCACTTGGCCTTTGTTCAGCCACAAGCTGGAAATGCTTACAGCATCATTAAGATAACCACCCGGGTTGCCACGAAGATCTAATACTACGCCTTTGACCCCTTTGGATTTGAAATTCTGGGCTGCCTGTTGCGATAGGCTGACGGTATCGTTAGTAAACTGGCTTATTTTGATATAGCCGATATTGTTATCAACTTGGTAGGTCACGCTGGGGATAGTAATTTGCTGGCGGGTAATCTGCACGTTAAATGGTGCTCCGCCATCCCTGATAATACCGAGGGTGACCTTGGTGCCTACTTGGCCACGGATTTTAGTGACTGCCGTGTCGATGCTCATGCCTTGAGTCGATTGGCCGTTGATGGCTGCGATGATGTCCTGGGGCTTGAGGCCGGCCTTATCAGCTGGATAACCAGACAGGGGCGAAACTACAACCAGGTCATTGTCAGAATTAGTGCCCAGCTCGGCGCCAATACCAGTGATACTACCGGCTAGCTCGTTATTGAGCGCCTTGGCGTCTGCGGCATTAAAATATTCGGTATAGGGGTCGCCAGCTGCCGAGACCAAGCCGGACTTTATGCCGTCAAGCAATTGGCTGGTATTCAGGCTGCCGTCAAAATCAGTCCTAAGCAAGTTATAGACCTGGTTAACAGATGAGTAGTTAAGCTGCGAGGGCAAGTTCTGGTTGGCAATTTGTGGGCTCAGGCCCTGGATGTGCAGGTTACCACGGCCGACTTCTACGCCGCCGGCGAACACTAAACAAGTAGCCGCTAGACTCAGTAATATCTTCAGGAGCGGCCAGCGCTTTTTAGACCTAGCTTTAACTTTCTCACTAGCTGCCACTTGCGGCTCCGGATTAGATGGACTTCTTGCCACTAACGCTTATTATAACTTATGGTTTAGCCGCCAAAGTAGATAAATGTCGACATTAGGTTGGCGTCAATGGTCATTTCGCTGTACTGGCCTTCTTCGCCGAAGTTATACTGGCTAACTACGATGGTGCCATCACCATTGACAGCCTCCACCCACATGGCGTGACCGACAGATCCAAAGTAGTATGGGTTGGTGCCGATAGCTACCGAGCCAACCTTAGGGGTAGAGCCTCTTGGTATACCATAGGCATCGGCATCGCCAGGCCATTGGTCAGCATTGCCTACTCCGCCCCAGTACGGCATGTAGCCGTAGGCTTGGTAAACTTTCCAAGCGGTATAGCTGACACATTCGCGGTTATACATGCCCCAGTTATCAAACGTATTGTCTTGGGGATAATTACAACCCCAGTGAAAGCTAGCAGAATTTAGCGCATCTGCCGGGTAGCCGCCACCGCAGGCGCCACTGTAAACAATCGACACGCCACCACCACTTAAGAGGCGGTGGTTAGCGGCAAATTGCTGGGCCCTAAGTGAAACTATGGAGGCGTTATTAGCTTGGATTTGCTGGTCAAGGGTGGCCTTTTGTTCCTCAGAATAAGCCAGCAGCTGGCTCTGTTGATTTTCGTCGCCTTGTAGTTGGGCTTGTTGTGCTTGTTGACTTTTAATCGATTCTTGCAGCTGTTGTTGTTTTTGCTGTAATTGAATTTTGAGGGTATTGATCTGGTCGACTGACGCCTTAACCTTGTTTTGGACAGCGCTGCGGTCTACCTCTTTATTGACAAAGTCGCTTAAGTTATTACTGCTGGCCAATATTTCTAGCGTGGAAGTCTGTCCTTCCAGGTACATGGCTTTGATATCCTCACCTAGCACTTTCTTTTGCTGATCAAGGTCAGCTTGTTTTTGGTCTATTTCTGCCTGCAGCGCATCGCTTTGTTGCTGGGCGGCAACAATAGACTGTTGTAGGCCACCTATCTGTGCCGCTAACTGGTTAACTTGATCCTGGTAGTTGCTAACCTGTGTACCGAACTGCTGCGAGCTCTGGTAATCGGTGGCATTTTGATCTTGTAGGGCTTGTATCTGCTGATCAAATTGGTCGGCATGCACTAAACCGTTATAAAAAGTAGCCAGCCCAAAAGCACCGGCAAACAGTAGCGCGCCCAATAAATAGCTTAGCCTGATTTTTATGGATTTTTGTTTTAGCATGAACACTTTCACTATAGCACTCCTGTCGTTTGAGTCAACAGACCCCACCCCCGGACCGGGGATGCGAGATTTACAAATTTTTAGCAAGTTTATTTGTTGTCGGTTGAGTTGCCTGCGCTAACTCTTTAGCCGCAAGTATCGCCGCGTGGCAAGAGCGGAAGACGCGGCTCCTATTATTATACCAGCTGCAATTTGACCGACTAAGATTAGCCATAGATGCTGGCGGAAGTAGTGGCCGGAATAAGTTATGTCTAGCAAGCCTAAGCTGCTAGCTTGCAATGTCTGGCTGGCAACGGCAAATAGCGAAGAGCAGATGGCAAGTGAGACGGCGGCTGCTACGGCGCCATAAAGCATGGTCTCTACCACAAAAGGCCCACGAATATACCAAGTGCCAGCGCCCAGTAGACGCATTATGACCAACTCGTCGCGACGGTTGAAAATGGTCATACGGATGGTGTTGAAGATAATCAATATGGAAATTACAACGAAGATAATAATGCCGATAACACCGGCTTCTTCAAAAAAGTGGGTTGCTGCAGTAATTTTGTCGATAGCTGCTTTGCGGTCACCAGAGTAACTTGTGGGGTCGGATTGCATGGCTGCTATAGATGGCTTATCTAAGAAATTCTTGATGCTTTGCAGCTGGTTGGGGTCTTTGGGCATGATGTCCAAACTGGCCGGCAATGGGTTAGAAGTTTCGGAAATTGCTTGCAGCAAGTCCGTATTATTGGCATTCTGCGCTTCATAAGTTTTAAGCGCCTGAGCCTTGCTGATATAAGTAACCGACTTGACGTTATTGATACCGTCCAACTCTTTAATTAGCTGGTTGCGCTGAGTATCGGTAACGCTGTCTTTAAGATATACCGAGACGTCAATATGGCTGGTCAGATTATTTACGGTATGGCTGAAAGTGGCGTTGGCTACCACCGCAAATAGTAAGATCGTTAGAGTGATGCTCATCATGGCCATGGCAGCGATAGCCAGCCAGATATTACGGCCGAAATTGATAGTGCCGCTTTTGAGAATACGCTCGAGTGTTATAAAACGGTGCGGTTTCACAGGCTTCCTCCGGCAGCAGTTTTCAATTTACAATTTACAATTTTCAATGATTTATCATTTAACAATTGGCCATTGAGAAATGAAAAATGAGAAATTAATGGTAAATGGTAAATGGTAAATGGTAAATGGAATGATGCAATCATGACTTATATTGTCCTACTGCCCTGTCGGACACGATTTTTCCATCTTTGATAGTTACCACGCGGCGGCGTAAGGCATTAACGATGTCTTGGTTGTGCGTGGTCAGGAGGACTGTAGTGCCAAATTTATTAATTTTTTCCAGCACTTTTATAACATCCCAGGCATGTTTAGGATCCAGATTACCAGTGGGCTCATCGGCTATCAGAATCTTAGGCTGGCGCACCACCGCCCGGGCAATAGCCACACGCTGGCGCTCGCCGCCGGACAATTCTAACGGGTAGTTTTTTTCTTTACCCTTGAGGCCTACGAGATCTAAGACTTTGGGAATGGTGTGCTTGATTTCAGGGTTGCTCAGCCCGGCAATTTCTAGGGCAAAGGCTACGTTTTCATAGGCCGTTTTATTGGGCAAGAGCTTAAAATCCTGAAACACCACGCCAATTTTACGCCTTAGCATTGGTACGTCTTTGTCCTTCAGCTTGTCATAATCTATGCCGCCCACCACAATTTTGCCACTGGTGGGTTTTTCTTCGCGTGTCAGCAAGCGGAATAGCGTGGTTTTGCCAGCGCCGCTTTGGCCAACAATAATCACGAATTCTTTAGGCTCAATATGCAGTGAGACACGCTCTAGTGCTGAACCCCTGCGGTTGTAAGTTTTTGTTACTCTATCGAGTAAAATCATCGCTTACAAGTATATCAGATAATGTTTACGGTTTGGGCTGCTCGAGCCAGGCCTAGAAGCGAGCTTTCGAGATTATTCGACAAAGCTTGGAACCCTAGCTCGTCATTAAACCTTCCAATTACTTAAAATTTTTCGGGACTAATAGCTTAACGTCGAATAATTAGGGTCGAGGTGAAGACGAGCTAGCTCGAAAGTCTGCTTCTAGGCAGGCGTCGATGAGAGGATTAAGATTGCCGTCTAAGACCTTCTCGACGTCGCTGGATTCAAAGCCGGTGCGGTTATCTTTAACCTGTTTATAAGGATGCAGGACGTAGCTGCGGATTTGGTTGCCCCACTCCGCCGATTGGTTTGGACCCTTAATGTCCGCTAGGTTTTTGACGTGTTGTTCCAGTTGCAGCGCCGCCAGGCGCGAGCGCAAAATTCCCAGAGCGGTTTCACGGTTTTGCAGTTGGGAGCGCTCATTTTGGACGCTTACTGTGATGCCCGTCGGCAAATGTGTTACGCGCACTGCGGAGTCGGTAGTATTAACCGATTGGCCGCCATGGCCGCCGGACCGGAAAACATCGATTTTGAGATCTTTTTCGTCAAGCTGCACCTCATCGGGCCTGTCAATCAAAGGTAAAATTTCAACTTTGGCAAAGCTAGTCTGGCGCAAGTTATCGGCATTAAACGGACTGAGGCGTACCAAGCGGTGCACGCCGTGCTCGCCGACCAGTTTGCCATATAAAAAGCTGCCGCCGGAGAGTTTAACGGTAGCACTTTTGATGCCAGCTTCCTCGCCCGCCGATTGATCGACAATTTCGGCTTTTAGTTTTTGGGCTTCGGCCCAGCGTAAGTACATCCTGAGCAGCATCTGTGCCCAGTCCTGGGCATCGGTGCCACCGGCGCCGGCATAGACACCCAAAATCACATCGTGGTCATCGTATGGACCACTGAAACGCAGCTCGCGTTTTAGAGCTGAGAGCTGAGAGCTGAGAGCTGAGAGTTTAGCCGCAAGTTCTTTTTCCAGACTAGTATCGCTAAGGCTTATTAGTTCGCCAGCCTCACCAATTTCTCGCTGTAGTTTTTGCCAAGGTTCTACGCGGTGAGCCATGTTAGCTTCTTGCTTGCTGATTTCTTGCGCCTTTTTATTGTCGGCCCAAAAATCTGGCGCTTGCATCTGTTGGCGCAGCTCATTTAATTCAGATTCCAGCTCGTCCAGACCGATCCGGCCAGCGGCTTGGCTAACTTCGTTGTTCAGCTTATCTAGCTGATTTTTTAGCTCGTCCACAAAATCTCCTTCGGAGAATTTAATACTTTACACTTACCATTTTACATTTATTTAACAAATTAACATTTTACAACTGTTGCTGTATTGATAAATGACGAATGAAAAATAAATGCTAAACGGGAAATGATTAATGGTAAATTGACGCTCTCAGCGCCAAAGAGGTCGGAGCTGGTCGTTAAGCTTTGGGGCAATGCTGGCATCGGTGCCGCCCAAAACTCCTACGCCGCTGATGTCTTCATTAAACATCCGGCGCATGGCCGCGGCCATATCTTTCTTGCTAACGGTTTTAATGCGCTCCGGAATAGATTTCATATCCTCTATGTAGCCATCAAAAAAGTAGCGGCCGTAAGCGGCGGCCACAGCGCCAACTGTTTGCATAGAGCGCTGGAATGAACCTAGAGCATACTTTTTAGCAGCGTCCAAGCTAGCATCATCTATCAGGCCACTTTGGACCTTTTTGAGCTCCAACAAAATGATGTCGCAGAGCGCTGGAGCATTCTGCGGCAATACTTGAGCGCTTAGCCACCACTCGGCAGTTTTGCTCATTTGATTGTGGCCGGAATAAACGGCATAAACCAGCCCTTTTTCGCGGGCTTGGCCGAAAATTTTGGAATATAAGGTATCAGTCAACATGATGCGCGCTAACCCCAGCGCATCATCCTCACGGATACTAAGCATATCATTCAAATAGGTACTGATGGCCAAATAGATATTGTCAACCGTTTTGTTGGGCACAAAAGTTGTACGGACGGGTTTTTTGGCCTGCTCTTTAGGCAACTTAAAGCCGGCAGCGCCAGTCGGCAACTCCAATGATTCTAAAACTCTTTTGAGCGCCGGACGGCGGCCACGCAGGTTGCCGGCAACAATAAAACGCATATTGCGGCTAAAGTGCGTACGTTTGTAGTGATCAATGACGTCCTGGCGGGTTACATTATCTATCAGCTTAGCGCGTTCTTTGTCGGTTTTGATCTTAAAGCCGAAGTCTTTGCTCATTTCACTGCTCAAAACACGGAAATAATTATTAGAATAACTGACCAGCTCATCGCGGATGTTGCCAATCTCGGCTGCAAATTCGGCCTCCAAAAACAGCGGTTTGGCCAGTGCCATCAGCTGCAAGCGCAGTACCCGTTCCCATTCAAAATCGGCAGTTTCACCCACGTAATTAATATAGTAGTAACTGGTATAGGCATTGGTGAAAGCACCATTTTTATTAAACTCGGCCTGGAAAGCTTGGGTGTCCGGATATTCTTCGTTGGCACCCAAAATCACGTGCTCCATAATATGGGGCGCTTCCCATTTATTTTTGGCTTTTAGGAGATATTCGCCGGCCCGAAAATTAAGCTCATAGCTAGTGACGGTGGCACCGGGCACATCTATAAACAGTCCACGGGCGCCATTTTTAAGTTCTACTTCCTTAACAGTGTGTTTCATCCCGAAAAGTTTACCATTTTACATTTGACAATTCACATTTATTCAACAGGTGGCATTTAGACATTGTAGCTGCAATGATAAATGAAAATTGAAAAAATAATGCTAAATGAGAAATGAGAAATGTTAAATAAAAGCCAAGCATTTTAATGTTTTTTATTCCTGCGCTTGGCTTTTTGTTTGCGCTGGCGCTCGGCCTTGCGAGCTTTTTTGCGCTGAGTGTGCAAGCGAGCTTCTTTAGCCAGTTCTTCGTCTTGTGGCGTAAAGTCTGTCTCCTCATAGCGTTCGGCCTTAGTAATCTGGCTGGCGTTATCTACTGAACCACGGGCAGCCAGGGTTAGCTCGGTTTCTACGGCGCGGGTTTGAGCCTCTTCATCCAGCGGTTGAGCGTACATGATTGCCCGTACGATATCGTGCCGTAAGGTGGCTTGGAATTCATCAAAAATCTTCTGGCCTTGGCGGCGGTATTCTACCAGCGGGTCGCGTTGGCCAACGCTTATCCAGTGGATGCCTTCACGTAAGTGGTCCATATTTTCTAGGTGCTGCATCCATAAGTTGTCCAGTACTTGCAAATACACATCGCGCTCTACTTTGCGCATCAGCGCTGGCGTAAAGCGGCTCTCCTGATCTTTATAAAACCTGCCGGCTGCGTCTTCCAGCTCAACCTGGAATTTATCGGACGGGCTATCAAACAATTTGTCGAGTGTATTGCTATCAAACGGGAAAGTTTCAGTAAGTATGGCTTCGTAATTTTCGCTAGTGGATTCGGGGTGTTTGGTCAACCATTCCACCTCCTCCTCGATAAGTTTTTTAACCCTAGGACTGATGTCTTCGGCGCGTAGAATTTCTCGGCGCATGGCGTAAATGGCTTTGCGGTGGCGGTTCATGACGTCGTCGTATTGCACGACGTTTTTGCGCTGATCGAAGTTAAAGCCCTCTACCTTTTTCTGCGCGCCCTCTAGGCTTTTGGTAATCATGCGGCTTTCGATTGGTGTCTCATCATCAACCTTTAGCTTATCCATGATGCTGGCGATACGCTCACCGCCGTAAACACGCATCAGGTCATCCTCGCAAGAAACATAAAACTGGGTTTTGCCCGGGTCGCCCTGGCGGCCGGAGCGGCCGCGCAGCTGGTTATCAATCCGGCGGGCTTCGTGTCGCTCGGATCCCAGTACAAACAGGCCGCCTAGCTTAGTTATTCCCTCTCCCAACACGATGTCGGTACCCCGGCCAGCAATATTAGTTGCTAGCGTTATAGCGCCTTTTTGGCCAGCTTTGGCGATAATGGCTGCTTCCTTCTCATTGTTTTTAGCATTTAGCACTTCGTGGGGCACGTTGGCGGCTTTAAGCATAGAAGATAACAGCTCGTTTTTTTCGATACTAACCGTGCCCAAAAGTACCGGCTGGCCCCTTTTGTGATGTTCGGCCACATCTTTAGTAATCGAGCGCATCTTGCCTATCTCGGTTTTATAAATTCTATCCGGCAAGTCGACGCGAATCATTGGCTGGTTGGTTGGCACTTCGATAACATTCATTTTGTAAACCTGGTGGAACTCCTCGGATTCGGTCATGGCCGTACCAGTCATGCCGGCTAATTTCTTATATAGACGGAAGAGGTTTTGGAAAGAGATAGTCGCCAGTGTCATTGACTCTTCTTGGACTTCCACCCCCTCTTTGGCCTCAATCGCCTGGTGCAGGCCTTCGTTATAGCGGCGGCCACGCAGCAAGCGTCCAGTAAAATCATCAACAATAACGATTTCGCCCTCTTTAGTAACTACATAGTCTTTGTCGCGATGGAAGAGTGTTTGGGCGCGCAGGGCTTGTTCCAAGTGATAAATGGTGCGCAAATTTTCGGTGGCGTAAAGGTTATTAATCCCCAAGATTTTCTCTACCATTTCAACGCCGGCGTCGGTCAAAATTACACTTCTACGCTTTTCGTCTTTCTCATAGTGTTCGGTTTCCTTTAGCTGGCGTACGACTTTGGCGAATTGCGCATAAGCTGCACCGCTGGCAGTGGCCGGAGCGGAAATAATCAGTGGTGTCCGAGCCTCATCAATCAAAATCGAGTCCACCTCGTCCACGATAGCAAAATGCAGGTCGCGCTGGCGCAGTTGGTCAACCTCGCGCACCATATTGTCGCGCAAGTAATCAAAACCAAACTCATTGTTGGTGCCGTAAGTGATATCGGCTTGGTAGGCTTCTTGGCGGGTAGCCGGTTTTAGATGTTGCATGCGTTCATCAAAGTGGTCTTTATTCTCATAGCTGGCATCGTATAAAAAAGATTGCTCAGGGATAATCACGCCTACGCTCATGCCCAAAAAGCTATAAATCTGACCCATCCAGCCGGCATCACGCTGGGCTAGATAATCATTAACCGTCACTATATGTACGCCTTTGCCCTCCAAGGCATTTAGATAGACAGCGAGTGTAGCAACTAAAGTTTTACCTTCGCCGGTTTTCATCTCGGCTACTGAACCTTCGTGCAGTACTATGCCACCGATCAATTGCACGTCAAAGTGAGTTTGCTTGAGAGTGCGAGTGGCCGCCTCGCGCACCACGGCGAAAGCATCAGGCAGAAGTTGATCCAGTGTTTCGCCGCCGGCCAGCCGCTTTTTTAGCTCCTCGGTCTGGTCTTTAAGCTGGGCATCGGACATTTTTTTGTATTTAGGAGCCAGTTCATTGATGACTTTAGCCCTTTTGCGCATACGTTTAATAGTCGCGGCCTGGGGGTCGCCGAGCGCACGTTTTATAAGTTTAGTATTAATGAATTTAACCATAAATAAATTAGCCGTGAGTCCTTAGCTGTTAGTCCATAGCTCGGATTGAAGTGGCCTGCGTGCTCTAAGCTCTTGGCTCCAAGCTCCTAGCTATCTGCATATTTTAACGCAAAACGGCCCGAATTTACAGAGTGGATTGACCGTGCATGTAGGGTTGTAGAACTTCGGGTATGGTGACTTTGCCGTCTTTATCCTGAAAGTTTTCAATGATAGCCAGTAACGGACGCTGGGAGAAGGCCGTGGCATCATTATTGTGGGCAACCTGGAGTTTACCGTCTTGACGACGTACACGAGTATTCATACCTCGGGCTTGATAATCACCTATATAATCAGCGGTGTGAGTCTCGCGATATTTATTTTCTCCAGGAAACCAGGCCTCTAGATCGACACCGCGGGCGTTCGGCAGGCCAATATCGGCCGTGCATTTATTTAATATGTGATAAGGCAGTTTTAGTTGCTGCATTAAATACTCTTCAATCGCTATAAGGAAGAGATGTTCATTCAAAGAATTTTCCGGCAGGTTAAAGCTCTCCATTTCTAGTTTATCGAATTGGTGCAGTCTTATCATGCCTTCAGTGTCTTTACCATAAGTGCCAGCTTCACGCCTAAAGGCGGTGGTATAGCCAACATAGCGGATCGGCAATTCAGCCTCATCCAAAATTTCATCTAAATACATAGGCGCTAAGGTATGCTCCGCGCTGGCGTTGAGCCACAAGTCTTCATCTTCCAATTTATAGGTTTGTTCTTGTTTATTTAACCTCCCAGTAGCTTCATATACATCAGTTCTGGCAACCGCTGGTGGTAAGACTGGTATAAAAGGTTTGGATGATATGTCTTTAAGGTCAAATTGTTGAATAATTTTTTTGAGCGTTTCTTCATTAGTCAAAACATCCAATCCAAACTGCATTAGGGCAAACTGTAAGCGTACGAGATCACCTTTCACATAAACGAAACGGCTGCCGGCTACTCTAGCTGCCCGTTCCTGATCTAACCAGCCACGGCTTTCTGCTATTTCCCAATGTTTTTTAGGTTCAAAGTCGAACTGTGGTTTGTCGCCCCATTCTTTGCCAACTACATTTTCGGCTTCGCTTGTGCCAATGGGTACATCATCGAGCGGCATATTAGGCACGGTCTTTAAAAGCTTCCCGAGCTGCTCTTCAATTGGTTTTAGGCGGGCTTCGCAGTCCGCTAAATGCTGCTTTAGGTGTTTGCCGTGCTCTATTGCTTCGGCAGATGGCGCCTGGCCTTTGGCAGCCTCAGCTAGCTTGTTGCGTTCGGCACGGACTATTTCGATATCGGACATTAGCTGTCGGCGCTGTTCGTCCAACTGCAAAAGCTTACTGATATCAACGTCGTAGCCTTTTTGCTTAGACTTTTCTTGGACGAGCTCGGCATTTTCTCGGATAAACCGAATATCTAGCATGCCTTTATTATAGCTACTAGCCCGTAAATTGTTATCATATTTGAGTGGAGATAGCACAAGCCTACAAATTTTGCCCACGTTGCGGTAGTTCCTTTTCCAAAAAGAAAGGTTATTTGGCATGCGCCAACTGCAGTCTTAGTTACTACTTAAACCCCAAGCCCTGTACGGCCGTCATTTTAGTCAACGATAAGGGAGAGTACCTTCTTGTTGAAAGAGCTGTGGACCCCGTCAAAGGTTATTGGGACCTGCCTGGCGGCTTTGTGGAAGAGAAAATGAAACTCTGGAAGAAAACGCCAGGCGAGAGACTATGGAAGAGCTGGGGATAAAAATAGGAGACTTGCACTACGTGGGTTCACACACCGAACCATACTTATTCCAAGGTGTTACTTATCAAACTCTTGCTGCGTGTTTTGTTGGGAAGTTCCCTGAAGACGCCGAGCCCGAACCGGCTGATGATGTTGCGGATTTTAAGTTTTTTAAACCCGATAGCCTGCCGACGGATAAGTTTGCTTTTGACGCTATAAAAAAAGATTTTCAAGACGCTACCCGATTTTTTAAGCAGCATAAAATTTAGGTTTTTTACCGGTCCGCTGGACAGAATCCAAGGTTAGCTGAGTGCGCGCACGGGCGTAGGTACAGTATTCGCAGGGCTTGGTCTGATCCATGACCTTCTTCCCAACAGGCGGCATCTTTTCGCTCTCTAAACATTCCTTGATTTTCACCAACGTTGGTTCTACCCATTTATCGCTGCCCTCATACGGAAAAACATTCGTCCGAAACTCGACTTTATTGAAAAAACCATCGGCCTCAGCGATACCGTTGACGTAGACGAAGTAGCCAGTGTCGCTAACTTTATGGCCTTCGCCGCGCAGCAGCCATTGGTAGATTTCCATTTGCCGCCGGTACATATCCTGCCAAGTTCCCTTGGGCCCTAAACTTTCAATCTCCCCCCTTTTAGCGGTAGCTTTGTAGTCCACGACGACAAGTTCGCCCTTGGAATTAACCCAAACATCGTCCACCCCACCAGTTATTAGAAGATTGGTTGGCTTATGCTCGACACGGACTCCACGCCTTAGAGCATCACGCCAACGATCCATATCGTTATGCGCAAAAGGTTTAGCATCTATTTTAAATTCAATTTGCCATGGATGCTGCTCGCCTTTAGCGCGGTAAGTATCGAATTCAATCTTTAGAAGAGTATCGATTGCGGTGTTGATCAAAAAGGGTGGGCTGGATGGTCTCTTTATGTCTTTACGTACCTCTAGCCAAAAGCAACGTGGACACTGCATAAACAGGTCAATTTTGCTGCGCGACAGCTTAAAAGGCTCTTTTTGCCCGGGCTTATAAGCCGGGTTTCTTTCCCATGCCATTACCCCATTGTACAGCCATATAAGCCATAAAAAGAACGCGACCCCGTAAGGCCGCGCCCGTTTTTTATATTATTTTTGCAGTTTTATTATTTTTTAACCCAGCGATTTGCCAGGCCAAGTGCGAGATAGCCGGCAAGAGCGTAGACCGCAATGGCGAATAGCGCCACGTAGTCTACAACCCAACCGCGCTGGATTACTCCGGTAGAAGTAAATACGTTGCGGAACGGCTCTAGCAATGTGTTTGTGCTGGCGTAGCACCAGTGCACAAACGTAGCGTCCGGGTTCCCGTTAAAGAACCGTAGCACGACGCGCAATGCCAGAAGTAGCTCTGCGACCCCCACGAAAAAGTGCACCATCCAGGCGACCATTTGCTTGTGAGAGTATTGCATGTTTCCTCCTTAAGTTATTAATAAACCTATCATATGCTTGCTTCAGCAACTTTTCAAGCTTTTGTCCACAGGAATTTGCGCTGGTAGCAATTCTAGTTGCCTGGATTTTTTGGCGGTCTATCCAATTCGTGGATCCTTTTATGATCCAAAACAGCGGCTTCGCCTTATGAGACACCCCTTCGGGGTTTCTCATCGCACCGGGCGCGGAATAAATCCGACGCTCGGGCTGCTCATCCCGAGGATCTGTCAGTACCTTCCAATTCGTGGATCCTTTTATGATCCAAACCATAGTAATGGGCAACCTCGTGCCAGATTGTGTGGCGGACGTTTTCTTTTAACTCAGCTAGATTACGGCTAGCATTTTGCAGTGGGTTTTTAAAGATAGTTATTTTATCTGGCAACAGTTTGGTGCCGCCGCCCCTCTGTGGCAATGGCACACCTTCGTATAAGCCGAATAACGTCTCGTGTGGGTAGAGATTGAGTTTCACGCGCTGCTGAGGTGTGGGATCGTCCTCTACCAAGAAAGCCACATTCTGCAGATGTTTTTGATACAAGTTTGGGATGGCCGCTATTCCCTGGCTAATAATTTCCTCAAACTCTTTATCGTTGATTTCTACCATGATCCACCTAATTATACTTAATAAAAAGTGTCATCTCGCGCAAACTTCTGAGTTTTTCCGCTTGTGCAGCGCTAGGCGCAGACGAGGAACGCAAGCTAGCCGTATATGTAATACGGTGAGCGCGGACCGCAGGATGCAACAACGCGCTGCGACAAGAGTGCTGGCGGAGCTTCTGGCTCTGCCAGAAGGCAGGCCAGCGCGGCGGAAAGCTCAGAAAACAAAAAAGAGGCCACGAGGGTCTCTTTTTTGGACGATAACTCGCCCGAGGGTTTATTACCGTACGATAATTCCATTGCTGAGATTATCGTGGTCACCTCACGATGACTAAGTCTTAATATATGCTTCTGCGGCCATATTGTCAAGTATTTTTTACTACATTTTGCTTATGTTAATTAACTCTTTAGGGCTAGCTTGTAAGCGTAGTAAAATTTTCAATCTACGTGCTAGACTAGAAGTTACTGCTTTAAGCTTGACTTAAGCTAAAGTCTATAGCGTAAAACAAATATGCAAAGTCACGGCCTCAATAATTATTATCGCTCTAGCAGGCTACCGCCCAAGGATTCAAGCAAGAAATCCGGCAAAATATCTATCAAGTGGCTGCTGGGATTCCCCTTGTTGGTACTGCTTATAATGCTTGGCTACCACTACACGCGGCTGTCCAACCTGCCGTTTAACTTGGGTAAGGCAAAATTCAGCAAGGTTGAGGCCGTCAGCAAGCCAACTCTAACCGCTGCCCAAACGTCGCTAATGTCCAGCCAGATTAACGATGTGATCAGTAGTTACCAGGATATGGAAGTGGGCGTAGCTATAGTGGACCTAAATAATCATAAATCCTACCACTATGGCATCGGCCAGGCTTTTATAGCTGCCAGTATCTCCAAGGTGTTGACCGCCAGCCTCTTTTTACACGAAGTGGAGCTTGGACAGCAAACCCTCAACGAAGACATTGATGGCTCCAGCGCACAATATGAGCTGCAGCAACTTATTGAAATCAGCGATGACACCGCTTGGATCAATCTAAACAACTTGTTGACCAACGACGCCCTGTCGAATTATGCCCAAGAAATCGGGCTTATCAATTACGATCCTAGCCAAAACACCTTGACAGTTGATGACATATCGCTGCTTTTAGCTAAACTCTACAAAGGCGAGCTACTAAACTCTGCCGACACCCAGCTGTTGATGAACTATATGCACGATGCCAACTACGATAACTACATCGTGGCCTCGGTGCCCAAAGGCGTCAAGGTATACCATAAAATCGGTTTTTTAGACGACCGGGTACACGACGCCGCTATCATCGACAACGGCAAACACCCTTACGTGCTGGTGATTTTTACCAAGATGGATAATGACGGCGATTATGATGATGCCGAAGGCCACCAGATTTTTGCATCGATTACTAGCGCTACCGTCCAGGCTTTCTTATAAAATTACTTAACAGGTTAAGTAATTAAACAGGGGCGTGGTGATAGATGCGAAAATCACCGTTTCTTTTTTTATAATTTTATTTTACTCAAATCGCCATTCAGGACCACAGCGGTGAGAGATTCCTCATAAAAATTCGATCTTTTAGGAACTTTGTGCAGTATAAACACGGATTTGCCTAAGTAGGCTGCCAAACCCCATTCCATAAGGCCATTCGGTCCAATATAGTTAGGTTGGGTTGGTTTATCGTCATTTACTAACAAAATGGCATCGCCTGCGGCGACCTCTTCAAAATGCCCGCGCATTTTTTTAACTTTGATATGCACGTCCTTGGGGTTGGTGTACCATGTTTTAATTTTTGAAATGTCATAATCGCCGCTAATTCTCATCTGCTCTGCCGTTGCGGGAATAACTACCTTATAGCCGAGCGCACGAAGCTGGTCGGCGAGTTCCACAACATGTTTATAAAATGCTCCGCTGGAACAAATTACGATTGTCTTTTTCTTACTCATTTTGTAAATCCCGGTTATTAAATCTAAGCATACCCAAAGCCATCAGAATAACGCTTAAGCCCAATATGATCCAGTTGGTATGCCAGTCTGGGTTGGTGACAGGAGCTAACTGGATATGATGCAGGATTGAGGTGTCAAGTACCCAATGGCTCAGGTTGAGGCCCGAGCTCAGCATTTCTAATAAAAATGACCAGGCGATAACACCATAAGCCATGACAGTGGTCAGGCGCGGCAGGAAACCAAAAATGAACATGGCGATCCCTAGCGTGAATAAAGCAGGCGCCACGCAATTAATGCCGGCGAGCAGTATCGAGCCAAATAGCACGCCCTGGCCTTGGCTGGCTTCGCCGGCCCATACGGCTAAACCGGATAACAAACCGGCTAAAATAGCGGTTATCACAATCAGAAATATTCTGCCAAACAGCCATTGTAAACGGCCTACGTGCCGCACAAGCAGATTATCCAGATAGCCTTTGGCTTCGTCTTCGCGCATCTTCCCTGCCGCGCTGGCAACATAGGACATCATAAGAGTCATCAACAGGAAAAATACAATCCCCAAGAATATTTTTGCGCCAGCTACCTGGGCGGTATGAGTCAGGCGGCTCAGAGCGTTCTCTAGGCGCTTGGAGCTGCTGAACGCCTGGGCCGCCGGTTTAGTCATAAAGCCATAAAATAGTGCTGTTAAGCCGGCGGCGGCCAGCCAGCTTATAGTCGTTGCCCGGTTGAGCCGGAACGCTAAAGCCAGGGGCCGGCCCAGTAATTTAGTTTTGGGGCGGGCAGAATCTTTATCGGCAAAAATGCTTGCCCCAAGATCACGGCGGCCGGCTACAAAAATAGCTATGGCGCAAAGTAATAAAATCAAAGCGCCGATGGGAACTAGCCACTGTGGCTGGCTGTCATAAAGCGGTCTTAACCTTTCAATCCATCCTAAGGGAGTTATGTCCAACAGCCAATGCGCGCTGGTGGTATCGGCCGCGGCGCGCAGTAAAAAACTTATGCCAAATATTGCGGTAGAAAGGGCGGCTGCCCGGCTGCGGGTTGGCATAAGCTGGCTGGCCAGCGCGCCGACGGCCATGAATATTGCTGCCCCGGCCACTACGCAAAGTGCAAAGAAAAGACCGGCACCAGTAGTGAAGCTGACGTTATGGACTCTTCCAACAAGCACGAAAGTAACCGCAGCAACAACGTACATCGCCACCAAACTTGTACCTAAACCAACCAAGGTATTAGTGGCCGCCCGGCGGCCCGTGGTTTGGCCGGACAGCAAAATCTCATAACGCCCGGCCTCTTCCTCGCCGCGGAAAGTTTTAGTAGCTAGCAAATAGGCCCAGATCCCGCCGATGACCGCCATGACGATTAAGGTATTCCAAGCCGTAAAGCCCAGAACCGTATCCAGCTTATGGGGTAAGCCCAGCAATATGTTCAGGCCGATATTATTACCAAAAGATGCAGCCAGCTCTGCCCGGGCGCGCACTGTCGGATAAGAAGAAGCGTAAGTGGTAGCTTTAGCGGCTACAAAAAGCCCGAATATCAGGGCCCAAAAAGTAGCGCTGCGCACGGTTCGCCGGGTCACGAACCGGCTGATAGCCAGCTGGGGCCAGCGAAACTGTTTTAACGCGGCGGTCTGAACGCTCATGCTGTTTTAACCTTTGCGTCCTTCTTCGGCGCCGTAAAGTGATAAGAAAAGTTCTTCCAGCGAAGGTTCACGGCTGAGCAAAGTTTTGGGCTCAGCGGCAGCTAAAACGGCCAGCAGCGGTGCGATATCACCCTGGACTTGGCAAACTACCTGGCGACCGCTAGCACGGACATTTTTCACATTTTTGATATGACTGACTTTTGGCGGCTTGCCCGCAAAGGTTGCCTGCACCGTAACCGCTGACAGATGGCGCATCTCCTCCAGCGTGCCCAGTTCAACCAATTTGCCGCTGCGCAAAATCGCTAGCCTGTCGCACAAAGCTTCAACTTCTTCCAAGACATGCGATGATAGAAAAAGCGTCTGACCGTTGGCTTTAGCTTCCAGTGCGCACTCTTTAAAGGCTTGTTCCATGATCGGATCCAAACCAGCCGTCGGCTCGTCCATGATTAACAGTTCTGCCCGGGTTGCCAAGGCCGCGATCAAGTTGATTTTTTGGCGGTTGCCTTTAGAATAGGTGCGGACTTTCTTAGACGGGTCAAAATTAAATTTTTTCGTGAGCTCTTTAAGGTAACGCATGTCCATCTGGCCGTGAATCTTACCCAGCAAGTAAAAAGTTTCCTGGCCGGTCAAACTAGGCCAAAGCGCAGCTTCGCCGGGCACATAAGCCAGCCTTTTGTGGATAGCGATTTTGTCTTTCTGGCTGTCCAGGCCGAAGATATGAGCCTGGCCGCTGGTCGGTTTGATAAGGCCCAGTAGCAAGCGGATGGTAGTGGTCTTGCCGGCGCCATTCGGGCCCAGATACCCTAGGATTTCACCCTTTTTGACGTCTAGATCTAGGTGGTCAAGGGCCGCCAGGTCGCCGTATTTTTTAGTCAACGCGTCAGTATGTATCACCGGATCCATTAGCATCATTATATTCTAAATTTAGCGTGATACGAACGGATTGTCTGTAATGCAAAAGCGCCAAGGTAATTCGGTGGCTTGTTTAATACCAACCCGCGGGCTGGCGATTACATCTTTAATGTCAATTAATTTTTCGGGGGCTTCCAGCCAAATACTTGACCTGTTAAGTAATTTTCCAGAGAGCGATGTGTCTTTAATTCCTAAAGCCTGCGTCAATTTACCGGGGCCATTGGCCAAGTTTTTTATATCTGTTAGCTTGCGGTTCTGCCGCATAATTTCTACACCGGAAATGGGCTCGCCGGCCCGCAGCAAAACCGCCTCCCCTACCCCTTTGTCACCAACGACAATATTAAGGCAGTAATGCACGCCATAGGTAAAATAAACATATAAGTGGCCACCGGCTTTAAACATTGGCGCCGTCCGTTGAGTTAATCCCCGAAAACTATGGCTGGCCGGCTCATCTTGATGGTAGGCCTCGGTTTCGACAATCTTAAGTTTAATAACACCTTGAGGCGTCTGCCGGCATAGGTTCCAGCCCAGCAAAGCCGGGGCGGCTACCAGTGAATCAGACGCTAAAATCTTACGAAGCATCAGTAAAGATTATAGTAAAGAATCACTTAATTGATACGAGGGTCAGCCAATAAGTCTCTCATAAACTCAACGTGGCGGTTGGCCCTTTGCAGGTCACGTTTTGCCAATTGAAAATCCATATCGTCCTTAAGTAATTTCCACATAGCCATTCCTACGATTCCATCTCTACGGGCACGTATCGCGGCCTGGTTCTTGGCTCGCTCATACATAAAACGAGTCATATCTAGTGCGCGTTCTGCTTCAGCAAGTGCTTCCTGAGCCGTAATTCTATCTTTAGCTTTCAGTTTTTCCACGAACTCCTGCGCGGATTTTTTTCCGGTATTAGAGGTATCTGCAACTGGGAGATTTTCTTCGTCGCTGGTATGCAGGCTCTCCAGAAATTCTTCCCTGAGGCGGATTTCACCAGCGTCCATGTAAGCACACTCACGAATTAAATTAACCCTGTATTCCTCTAGTTCTTCCGGGCTAAACTGGGTTCCTGGGTTTAAGCTGTCCTCGCTGATCTTTCTGATCCTCAATTGTTCATGGGTCATATTAGCAAGGTTACTAATTTCTTGGTTCCTTTTTTCGACAGCCTCCGCGTCAGACATTCCGGCTTCCCCTGTCGGTGATGTGACTTCGTCGGTAAGCGCCACATCTTCATCTGACTCTGGAGCTGTTGGTAGTCTGCCTCCATTTAAAGCTGCCAGATCGCGGTCGAGTTCATCTGGTTCAGCCGCACTATCTACCGTCGGTAAAACTTCCGTAGGTTGTGCTTGAAGTATTTCGGCCGCTTCTTTATCAAACCCAATTTCTTCCGCAAACGTAGTGTTAAAAGCTTCAACTAGGGGTTGTTCATATATGTTCTGGCCGGTTTTTTGGTCCTTACGCATTACTTCAGTGTTAGCTTGCCGAGCAAAAAGCAGACTAAAATCGCTGGGTAATTCTCTTTTTAGAAGTGTAAACCCATGTTCGTAAAGCATTTGGGTTTGATCGGGCGTAATTTGTTTGCCGACGCCAAGCGTCTCCGCATAGACCTTTACTTTAGCTAAAGCTGCCCTAACTGCGAGATCAAACTGTTCCCGATCGCCTGAACTTGCCCGCAAATGCTCAACCACCGACGTGAATGGTGTTTGATCCGGCTGATCTAATGATTCCTGCCCTGTCATATTTTTGTTTTAGCTGTTTCTAGAGTTAATTTATACACCTTATCGCTGTTAAAATCAAGCTTCGAGCTTCAGACGTTTGGCAAGCCAGTCGCGGGGCAGGATGGACAAAAACCAGCCGGCGCGCGGGCCGCTGTCCTTGCCGATCAGTGCTCTATAAAGAGGTTCAAATACCTGCTCGGGGGTTAAGCCGCCGCTTTCTTTGAGGTCGTAAATTGCTTTGTGGAACCATTCGCCGTCAGCATCAGCCGGCGCGCTAGCGATTTTATCGGCTAGACTACTTAGAAGCGATTTTTCAGCATCGTTGAACTTATCAGCATCAACTTTTTCGGCCAGCTCAAACTTAACGTCATCCGGCGCCCACTTCTCAAGCCACTGGTCAATAAAAATCAGCTGATCTTTGATAATTTCTTGCTCGGGTCCGGAGATTCCATCAGGTTCTGTGCGGCGCAGAAAATCTATCGTCTTAACAGGGTCTTTTAGGCTAGCTTGATAGCTCGCCGTTAGGTGGGAGAAAGGTATCGTGCTAACGGTTGGGTTGATGCCGTGATTGCATATATCAACCAGTTGCTGCTCGTCTTTGGTTTTATCTTTCTTGGCTAAGAGCGCAGCGAAATCATCGATCAGCTGCGAAACGCCGTTTTCGGGGTCGAAGTATAGTCTTTTTGAAGGCGGGTAGCGTAACATGAAGAAACGCACGATTTCCGGCGGCAGGACCTTCACGACACCCTCGGCGTCCAAGCCAGTTCCCTTGCTGGCGCTCATTTTTTTGCTATCGCCAGCTAAATTTACAAAATCGTATGGTACCGCCAAGGGTGGATCGGCACCATAAACATCTTTGATAATAGCGGCGCCGGTATCGTAGCTGCCGCCTTTGGTGGCATGGTCGCGGCCAAAGGGCTCAACATTCACTTTCAGTAGCCACCAGCGGGCTGGCCAGTCAATTCGCCAATCGAGCTTAACGTCGCCGCTGCTATAGCTTATGGACTGTTGCTGTCCGCTTAAGTCCTCGTAGGCAACGGTTTTGCTGGCTTTATCAATGCTTACAAACCGGCGCTTTTTTAGATAGCCGCCTTCGTTAATCTGGATGGGCGACCACTCGTCGCCCAGTTTGTGGCCGGATATATTTTCTAGCGCCTGATGGATCGGCTCAATATTATCCAGGGCTTTTTCAATCGCTTCGGTAAAAAATCCGGCGCGGTATTTTTTGCTACTATGAATAAATTCAATTTCCATACCCAGCGCTTTGGCGGTATCAATTAGCCCTTGCAAGAAATGATCGGCATAGGAGCTAGAGGAGCCGTCAGGCGAAGGTATATCGCACAGGGGCCGGCCGAGATATTTCTCAAAATTTGCGGGCACGTTAACAGGGATTTTTCTAAGTCCGTCAAGATCATCCGCATAGTAGATGTGGCGCGTTTGCCGCCCGCGCTGCTGTAGCTCCAACATCAATGCGTCTGATGTAATAAGTTCGCGTAAATGTCCTAGGTGGTGCACGCCCGATGGTGACCCACCAGATTCAATTAAGATATCACCTTCAGGAAATCGGCCTACTATTTCATCAACGACTTCGTTAAGCCACTGCATAATTACATTTTACATTTACCGGTTCACATTTCACATTTATTTATCAGGTGGTGTTTACCGGATATCCTGCTCTGCAGCGGAAAATGGTAAGTGCAAACCTAAATGAAAACTGTTAAATGTTAAATGAGAAATCTAAATCATCAATGAACTAGGAGATTTTTACGATCTTGTAGACAACGGTTTTAGAGTTCTTGATCTCGACCCTGTCACCGACTTTTTTACCGAGCAATGCCTGGCCGATTGGTGATTCGTCGCTAATCTTACCGCTCAGCGGGTCAGCTTCCATAGTGCCAACCACCTGGAATTTTTGGTTTTTGGCGGCAGCTTTGAGTTCAACGATAGAGCCAAGCTTAACTATGCCATTGTTTTTGGGCTTAGAGATTATTTTAGCGTTTTGCAGTATATGCTCCAGTTCGCTGATGCGGGCTTCCAGCCGGTCCTGCTCTTCGCGGGCAGTCTGATATTCGGCGTTTTCTGATAAATCGCCCAGTTCGCGCGCAGAACGGATACGGTTAGCAACTCCGGCGCGTTGGGCTACCAAGCTTTTATGCTCTTCCTTGAGCTCATCTATGCCCGGCTGGGTTAAATGGAATAGTTTTTTCACCCTAAACATTGCTTTTAGATTACTTACCTTATCTTATTAATATGACCCGAGGTTTGAAAATTATATCAACCGTTGATGAGGCTGGCTAGTACTTTTTGGAGTTGATCCTGTGGTACGTTTTCGGTATCATTTTTGCTGCGTTTCTTAAGCTCATAAGTGTTATCGGCGACAGTCTTATCACTTATTACGATGCGGACGGGTATGCCCATGAGGTCGGCATCGGCAAATTTTTCGCCCGCGCGCTCGTCACGGTCATCATATATTACTCCAATGTTGCTGTCTGTCAACTGAGAATAAAGCTTATCAGCCGCCTCTGCCACTGTTGGCTCATTGCCCAGACGTACTAAATAGACGACAAATGGCGCTATGACTGATGGCCAGACCAAGCCACGCTCATCGGCAAACAGCTCGGCCAGCAGACCCATCAGGCGGCTGATACCAATGCCGTAGCTGCCGGCAAATACTGGCTGTTGCACGCCCTTCTCATCGGCATAAAATAGACCGAGCGGCTCGCTGTAGCGCGAACCGAAAGTAAAGATATTACCAACTTCTTCAGCTTTTCTCTCAACTAGTTCTTCCCTGTTTAGGTCTAGGTCAGCCAAGACTTCATCACTCATTACCTCCTGGTTAATCGCAAGTTTTTTGGCTTCACTAAGGTAAATCGTATCTTCTCCAACATCGGTGATAGTTTGGAATTCATGGCTGAATTTGCTAAATGGGCCACCACCAGCCATAGTCTTATAGGTAATATCACCGATGTTCAAGCGATTGTATATTTTCATATAAGAATCCGTGATCTGCTGATAAAACTTGTCATGCTCCTGCCGGCCGCGGCTAAAACTATAGAGGTCTTTCATGATAAACTCACGGCCGCGTAGTAAACCGGACTTGGCGCGCAGCTCGCGGCGCAGTTTGGTCTGGAACTGGTAGGCGTAAACCGGTAAATCTTTATAAGAGCTAACGAACTGGGTCATCAAGCGGGTCATTGGCTCTTCGTGGCTCCAGCCAAAGCCTACTTCGGAATCATCCCCCAGGGCCGCCTTAAACCAAACGTCTACCTTGCTATCATCCCAGCGGTCAGTGGATTTCCAGATGTGCGGGTGTTGCAGTGTACTTAAAATAAGCTCCTGGCCACCAATGGCGTCCATTTCTTCGCGCACAATCTGTTTGATATTTTCGATCACGCGCATACCCAGGGGCAAATAACTATAAACCCCGGCCATTTCTTTATGGATAAAGCCGGCGCGCATTAGCAGCTGGGCGTTGCGGGATGTTTCGTCAGCCGGCGCCTCCTTGCGAGTCTTAATGAATAGTTGTGAACGTCTCATAAAAATAGTTTATAGGTTACAGTTTATAGGTTTTAGGATCTTTAGTTAACTATAAACTATAAACTAACAACTAAAAACTAGAATAGCACTCCATGAAAGTGGACACCGAAAGCAATAACGTTATTGAGGCTATGTACCAGCATACCGGCGTACAGTGCGCCGGTAGTCTCTCGCAGGTAAACCAGGATCAGCGATAGCACAAAAGTATCCAGCCCGGCAGCCCACAGCGCAGCTGCGCCGTCGCCCAATTGTAGATGGGCCAGACCAAAAAGTAAGCTGGTAACCAGCATAGCCGGAATGAATTTCCAATGCGACCGTAGGGCTGAATATAGATAACCGCGGACCAGGGTTTCTTCCCCTAGGGGTGGCAAGACCACCAGCGCGGCGAAGGCTAACACTTGATCAAGATTTGAGTTCAGAGAATTAAAACCGACATTCTGGGTTTGGTTGGTATTAAAGCCAGGAAACAGCGCCGATATAATAACCGTGGCGATTATCAACAAACCATAAAAAGCTGCAAAGCCAATTAGCCCGCGTCGCAGGTCACGCCAAGCCGGTTTACGCCCCAAGCCTATGGCTATCAATTTCAGACCTCTGCGCCTGATAATGCTCAGCACAAAAGCCACGGCCAGACCTTCAGCAATCAGGAGATAAAAGAATTGTGCCGGTGCGGAGTTGTTTAAATCATTGGTGAGATTGGTGCCTGAGTGTAAGAATCCTAAGAAAAACTCTACGATAAAAACAGCGATTAGCTGGCTGATGATAAAAATCACCAGCACATTTAAAATTACCCGCCATACCGTCCCAAAATTTCTGGGAAATTGCTGGGTTTTTGAAGTACCTCGGATTCTACTGTGTATAACGACCTTCCACCGTCCTCTGCTGCCAGACTGGGATCCGGGCAGTAATGTGCCTTCTTTCCGCCTCATCTGAGGCAATTCTTGCGAATCCAGATTAGAAGAATCTTTTGACATCAACAATAGTTATAAGAGTTATTAACAGTAGTAAAACGGCCATGCCGGTAGCCACCGCCCTTTCCTCCGTCGCCTTTTGCAGCGGCCGCTTAAAAATGCCGCGCGAGACCAAAATCATAAATAAACGGCCGCCGTCCAGCGCTGGAATGGGCAGCACGTTCATCAGCGCCAGCAACAACGATATGACAGCGATTATCATCAGCACAAAACTAATACCCAAATAACTATAGCCCCATAGAATGGCGCCGATGGCCACTGGACCGCCAACCTGCGAGCTGGCCTGGGTCTGACCATTCTCGCGTGCGGCATGGTTACCGGTAACTGTACCGGCTATCAGCGAGCCCAGTCCGGCCATAGCATGCCACAAGCCCTGCGCTGTCAACACACACAGCTGGCCGGTAAAGCCCACGGCGACCACTGGCGCGCTCCAAGTACTGCGGCGGATTTGCAATTGGACCGGGCTAACACCTAAATAACCCTTTGGACTGGCGGTCTTAAGGCTGGCTTTTACCTCGGCGCGGCTGCGCAACTTTACGTTTTTGGTAAAGGTTTTGCTGTTGTGCTGATAGGTTATGGCCACCGTTTTGCCGGCAAAAGCGCTGGTGGCGCTTTGTAAGCTTTGGACAGAATTAATTTGGCGGACGCTGTTGCTGCTGCTCATAGTTTTTATAACGTCACTGCTACCCAGCTTCAAGCTGGCGGCCGGCGAACCGGCTTGCACCGTACCGACTAATACCTCCTGTTTGGATACTCTAGTATCGCTGGCGACCGTGAATTGGTTAGCCGGCGCACCATAATTCTTGTCCAGCAGTTTGGGCATGCCGCTGACCGCCAAAATTGTTAACAGTATCAGGCCGACCAGCAAGTTTATAGAAACCCCGGCCAACAAAATCTTAGATTTAGCGCCAAGCGAGGCTGCGCCAAAACTGCCTTTACGGACATCGGCATCATGCTCGCCTTTAAGTTTGACAAAACCGCCCAACGGCAACCAGTTAACACTTAGAAGTACGCCATTCTTGAGCTTCTTGCCCCATGCTCTGGGCGGAATCCCCAGGCCGAATTCCTCCACGTCAACGCCATTTTTTCTGGCGGCAATGTAGTGCCCCCATTCATGCGCAATTACCAAGCCGATAAACAGCACGATAGCCAAGATAAACAAAAGAATTTGCATTAACTCAAGTATAACAGGTTAAACGGGCGTGAATTGACCTAATTGACATGATTTCTAATTGACCTAAATAATGACTAAAGCACCAACCTACCAAATGGTTTGAGCCATTAGATTATTGGGGCTTACTTAGTGCAATTAGAGTAATTAGAGTAATTAGGAATTTAGAGCGAGAGTATCTCGCTCTCTTTGGTCTTGGCCAAGACGTCAATTTCAGTCTTTTGCTTGGCCAACATTTCATCTATTTGTTTTTCGAAATTAAACCGCTCGTCTTTGCTGATCTGTTTATCCCTTTCGGCCTGCTCGGCACGGCGGATAGCCTCGTGGCGGATATTGCGTACGCCAATCATGCAGTCTTCTACTTTTTGACTGAGGATCTTAGCCATCTGCTGTCTGGTCTCGGCGGTCAGCGGCGGTACGCTAATACGCACTACCCGGCCGTCGTCGGTAGGCGTCAAGCCTAGAGCTTGGTTGTCGCGAATAGCATCGGCGATAGCCTTTAGATTATTTGGGTCAAACGGGCTAATTTGCAGCAGTTGTGGTTCCGGCACGCTGATGGACGCCACGGCTTTTAGCATCATCGGCTGGCCGTAAACTTCTACCATAACGCCGTCCAGCATACCCGAATGGGCCCGGCCGGTGCGGATCTTACCAATATCTTGCTTAAAGTGTTCCGTGGCAATTGTCAGTTTGGTTTTGGTTTCCGTTAATACCTGACCAGGATTCATGAGTTAATTGTACAATACTTTGTCGCAGTTGAAAAATAGACGTTTAGGTGTTATAATTTGCTAGTCACTGATGGACTAACCGTGCGGGCCCGTCGGTCCGCACCTAAACATTTCGGAGGAGGCAATGATCGCGGCAGTCGTACTATTGCCCGTAGCAGTAGGCTGCGCAGTAATCTCGCAGTACAACCAGCTCGCTAGTAAGAGACGGGTTTACCGCATTCTCGCGCTGAGCGCGCTCGGCGGCAGCCTATATCTCTTCCGCCGATCGAGCTCGCTTGACGAAGCCAGTATCGTCGGGTTTTCTCTTGCCGCTGTCTTCGGGGGCTCGGCCTGGGAAAGTTGGAAGCTGTGTCGAGCACCGGGGGTTTCTGAACACCAACAAGTGCATGCAAGGCTCGCAGTCGTAATCTTGATCTTCCTGGTCATAATCTGCTTGACTGGGGCCATCAAGAGCTAGCGGTTGAAAAGCCGGATATGAAAGGAGCCGTCCGATGAATCTCGTGGTACTCGCAGCAATCGCGGCGGTAATGATCATTGTAGCTTGGGGCTACAGCCCACTTTTGCGGTGGGTCGTAAGGGCGATCGCGAGCATCATGACGGTGTTCGCATTCGCTGCAGCGATCGGTTACGGCTATACCTGGATACTATTCAGATAAGCCTGGGAGGGGCAAAGATGAGTCGTGCAGACGAAGTCATAGCATGGATAATCGTTGCCTTGATAGGCATGACTGCATTCTTGCCTATCTGGAAAAACTCCTTGCGTTGGAGGCGCAAAGGAAGCACAAAAGATAACGATCCCTCCGAGAAAACGGGGTGAGGAAAATCGGATTAAAAGTCCGACAGAGTACTCACCCCGTAGCGGCACGTAGACTGCTTGTAGCATTTTGTTCGCAGCCTGCATCGCCGTCGTACCCCGTACTAAAACTAGAGTCAAGAAGAAGTTGGATAAACCTATTTCGCAACATCAAGTTATTAGTGCGGGGTTTTTTACACCTTGGAAAATACTTAACCCCCATAAAAAAATACTTAACAAGTTAAGTATTTCTTACGGGGCAGGCTTGTTAAGTAATTATTCTGATCCGCCTAAGGCCAGGCGGCTAAAGCGGCGCACTACAATGTTTTCGCCAAGTTTGGCGATATGTTCTTTAACGTGATCACTCACGCTTATCTCGGGATTTTTAACAAAGGGCTGCCCTAAAAGCTCATTCACATCTGCCGGCTCGGAAGCCGCGATGTGCAAGCATAAATCTTTAACTAGCTCTTTGAATTCGTCAGTTTTAGCCACAAAATCAGTTTCACAGTTAACTTCAACCAGTACGCCAATGCGGCCGTCGTGAACGTAGCTGCCAATTAGACCAGCATCTGCCGGACGTTCGGCCCGTTTGACGGCCTTATCAAAACCTTTTTTGCGCATGGCGGCCAGCGCTTTGTCAAAATCGCCACCGGCGTCAACCAGCACTTTCTTGGCATCGGTTATACCAGCACCGGTCATCTCGCGCAGTTTCTTGATTTCTTCAACATTTATATCTGCCATGGTTATTCCTCCTTTTTTGAGGTTACAGGTTGTAGGTTAGAGGTCACAGTTTTTTTCTTTTCTGTCACCTGCCCACTGTCACCTGTCACCTTGTCTACGGCTTTGGCCGAAGGTTTAACCTTGCCCTTACCTGCCTCGATGGCCGCCTGCACGTAATCCATAATCAGATTAATGGTTTTAGTGGCGTCATCGTTGCACGGGATCGGGTAATTGGCCACGGACGGGTCGGCGTTAGTGTCAATCAACGCCACAATCGGGATACCTAGCTTGCGCGCCTCTTTAACAGCGATATTGTCGGCCAGGACGTCTACCACAAAGATTGCGCCCACCTTAGCGGCCATCTCTTTGATACCACCATACATGTGGTTCATGGCCTCGATTTCTTCTTGGAATCGCTGGACTTCCAGTTTGCTATAGCGGTTAGCTAGTTCGCCGGATGCCATGCGGGATTCCAGGTCTTTAAGGTGTTTGATGCGCCCGCCAATGGTGGCTGTGTTGGTTAGCATGCCGCCCAGCCAGCGTTCGCTGACGTAAGGCATGCCTGTAGCAAGAGCCACCTCTTTGACTTTATCTTTGGCTTGGCGCTTGGTGCTTACCAGTAAGATTTGTTTGCCACTGGCGGCTGTTTCGCGCAGAAATGCTAGCGCCTTATCCAGTGCTTCCACAGTTTTAGTCAAATCTATAATATGACTGCCTTCGCGCTTACTATGAATATAGGGGGCCATCCGCGGATGCCAGCGGCTGCTCTGGTGGCCAAAATGCGCACCAGCCTCCAGTAATTTTTTGATGTCTACATCACTTGACGCCACGTAAATCCTTTCTCACCGAGAAACACTTGCTTTTTAGCTCCTACACGGAGGTTAAAAAGAGGATTGATGTATTTCCCTGCTTAATATTAACCTGCTCATTGTACCTCTGTCACCTCATTTTTGCAACTGTATACGTTGTGAGTTTATTATTTTTATGTTAAAATAGTTTTCAGCAAGGGCGTATGGTTATATGCGAAGAGGTTTGTCTGAATCATTAATCTTAGTCTCTCCGGAGGCCTTGTTTATATTTGGCGTCGAAGATATGAGCCAGATTTGCCCCCAGCCAGGAATTAATGACGTCGAGCAGTGGGATCACTGCTTCCCATACAGTATGGATACGGCCGGAGTGGAGCATATGCAGCATTCAGGCCAAATTTCAACCGTCGAAAATGTACTTGTCGCCAGGGATGAAATAGCGACGGGAATCGAGAAGCGAATTGTCGATGCCAGAGGGATTGAGGCCGCCCGGCAACAAGTAGCAGATTTCTTTAATGAACGCGGCGGCACCCAAAGCGTTGACCCAACAGAGTAAAAAAGTTATACTGACCAGGTTATGAAGAAGGATATACATCCGAAAAACTATAGGCCGGTCGTGTTCCAGGACAGCAATGACGGCTCTACTTTTATTACCCGCTCTACCGCCACCGCCGAAGAAACTATCACCTTAGACGGCGTGGAATACCCTTTGGTAAAAATTTATATCTCAAGCTTCTCGCACCCCTTCTTTACCGGCCAGGAAAAACTGGTAGATATAGAAGGCCGCGTAGATAAATTTAAGGCCCGCCAAGAGGCGGCCAAGGCTGCCCGCGAAGCAAAAGCGTCTGCCAAGCCAAAGAAGGCCAAGAAGATGCGTATTGACGAGACACAGAGACTTGGCGCTAAGTAACTACAGTTTTTCATCGGGCATTTTCTATTTAGCATTTATTTAACATCTGGTCATTTATCATCGTGACTGCAATTTGTTAACTGTTACCTGATAAATAAATGTAAAATGTTAAATGTTAGTTGGTAAATATCTTTATGGATTCTCAGGAGCAAAAATTACGCGAAGAGTTCACGCGGTTGCAGCAGGAGCTGGAACACCCTGATGTATTTGGCCGTAGCGATTACCCCACCATGGCTAAGCGCCAGGGTGAGCTGGCCAAAATTTTAGACTTATTTGACAACAAAAAAGTCCTGAAGGCTCAGCTGGCTGAGGCTAAAACTATGGCGGATGGATCCGATGAGGAGTTAGCCGAACTGGCCAAGACAGAAGTAAATGAGATATCTACTAAGTTGGACCAAACTCAGCAGGATTTAAACGAAGCGCTACTTCCTAAAGATCCCAACGACGAGCGCGACGCCGTGGTGGAGATCCGCGCTGCCGCCGGCGGTGACGAAGCCAGCCTGTTTGCCGGCGACTTATTCCGCATGTATAGCCGATGGTGCGAGCGCCGTAGTTATAAAACAGAGCTTATGAGCGAAAGCCCGGGCGGGGGCTCTGGCGGTTTTAAGGAAATTATTTTTATGGTACACGGTGAGAATGCCTACGGCCTGCTAAAATTTGAGGCCGGCGTGCACCGTGTGCAGCGCGTACCTACTACCGAAAGCCAAGGCCGTATACACACCAGCACGGTTACTGTGGCGGTGCTGCCGGAAGCCGAGGAGACCGATGTAGATATCGAGCCGGCAGATTTAAAAATTGACGTTTTCCGCAGCAGCGGTCCGGGTGGCCAATCTGTTAATACCACCGATTCGGCGGTGCGTATAACCCATTTACCCACCGGCTTGGTTGTTACCCAGCAGGATGAAAAAAGCCAAATCAAAAATCGCGAAAAGGCTCTGAGCGTACTTAGAGCGCGCTTGTTGCAGATGAAGATAGAAGAAGAACAAAAGCAGCTCGACGACGCCCGGCGTAAGCTGATCGGCAGCGGCGACCGCTCTGAAAAAATCCGCACCTATAACTTCCCGCAGGATCGCATTACCGACCACCGCATCAACTATTCACGCTCCAACCTGCCTGGCGCGCTGGCCGGCGATATCGACGATGTTATAGAGAGACTCCACGAGCGCGAGCTGGAACTCATCAAAGGAAACGTATGAGTCCCGTTAGAACCTCACTTAACTTCCGCACTACCTATGGCGTTTTGAATCGCTTGCATGCTTTGTCGTATCAACCAACAATGAAAGTCTTTGAGGTCTAACGGGATGAGCAAATATCTAATAACTGGGGTAGCTGGTACTGGCAAATCATCAGTTGCTAAAGAGCTGCAAAAGCGTGGCTACGCGGCCTACGATACCGAGGTGGGATTTAGCTATTATGTCAATAAAAACAGCGGCGAGCGGGCCGTGCGGCCTACCCACCCGAAGCTAAAATGGTACGAAGAGCACGAGCGGGTCTTTAACGAGCAGGTGCTCAATAACATCTTCAAGAAGCACTCGGATGAACCGCTTTTTATTTGCAGCATTACCGCCAATCAAAAAAAGTACTACCCTAGCTTCGACAAGATTTTCCTGCTCACGTCGCCTGACGAATTACTGGCCAAGCGTATCCATAGCCGCACCGACAACCACTTTGGCAAACACCCGCTGGAGTTAGCCCGTGTTATCAGCCGTCACCAAGCTTTTGACGACGAGCTTAAAGCAGCCGGCGCCATCGTAATTGATTCTACCCAATCTATCACCAAAGTAGTGGACCAAATTTTGGAGAGTATGGGATGAACAGCGCGACTTTCTTAACTTACGGCACTTCCCGGCTACAAAAAGCTGGTATTGGCTCGGCGCGCTTGGACATACTTATCATGCTAGAAGACTGCCTAAAAAAAGACCGGACGTGGTTTCTGGCTCACCCGGAATATACTTTCCAAGGACCAGCCTTGGAAAAGCTGGAAAAGTGGTTGCGGCGTCGTGAAAAACACGAGCCACTGGGTTATATCCGCGGTTTTTGCGAGTTTTATGGCCGCCGCTTTAAGATTGACGGACGGGTTTTGCAGCCACGCCCCGAGTCCGAAATTATGATTAGCCTGCTTAAGAGTTTGAGTCTGCCCATCCATCCGCGAATCGCTGATGTCGGTGCCGGTTGCGGCGCACTTGGTATAACGGCGGCACTGGAAATTCCACGATCTATTGTCGACTTGTTCGAGATCGATCAAAGGGCTTTGGCGGTGGCAGTGGAAAATGTTAGGCGTCACAAACTCGCACTGCGCTGGTTTTGCAGCGATCTGTTATCCGCTAGCCCTAGCTCTCACGACGTAATACTAGCTAACCTGCCCTATGTACCCAGCTATTACCATATCAACAAGGCCGCCAGCTGCGAGCCCAGGATCGCGATTTTTGGCGGTGGCGACGGCTTGGAAGTTTACCGACGGCTATTTATGCAACTAGCTGCACGTCACTCTAAGCCGCAGTTTGTGTTGACCGAATCTATGCCACCCCAGCACGCCCAGCTGGTAGATATTGCTGCCAGCGCTGGCTTTTACGAACATTGCCGCGAAGATTTCATCCAAGTTTTCGAACCAATTTAATAAATACTTAACGAGTTAAGTATTCGTTCATTGGCCTCCCGCACCATACCTAAAAAGTGTGCGTTTCACGCCGGGCAACCTAAACCGTTGCTCGGGTTGCACTACGCCTGACCCACTTTTTAGGTATGGTGCTCGCGGCCCTGTATCAGTTTATCGAGCGAACCCTTGTTCTCCGGACATCCGCCAAGCTTTGATTAGATGTTGTTTACAAAGAGGCATCCTTAGGCGCTAAAGCATGTTCGACGAAGTGGATATGCTGGGAGCATATTCGCGAGGAGTTCTTTAGCGAGCCTGTTTTAGACAACAGCTACTCGCGGTGAGGCAGCGTCCGGGAGAAACAAGGGGGAGCGCGCCTAGCCGGTGGGGGTGTTGCCAAGTGTAGCTGTAAGCTGAATGGTTTTGCCAGCTCTAACAACCGTGAGATTCACTTTATCGCCTACTTGAAATTGCGCTAGCGCACCAGTCAGGCTAGTTTTATCGTCAATAGTTATATTGTTAACTTTGGTGATAACGTCACCATCTTTTAGGCCGGCTATGTCAGCCGGGCTGCCGGCAATGACAGCCGGTTCGTTATCGCCGGAGACGATGTAGGCTCCACGGGTTATGCTCAGATTAAACTGGCTGGCCAAGTCGTTAGTAAGCGACACATAGCGTACGCCCAGATACGGTTGCTGCAGTTGCCCTTTGCTTAGAACACTGTTGATCAGGCCTTTGATGTCATTAATGGGGATGGCAAAACCGATGTTTTGGGCACCGGAAGCCACGGCAGTATTTAAGCCGATGACTTCGCCGTTGATGTTGACGAGCGGGCCACCGGAGTTACCTTCGTTAATGGCGGCGTCGGTCTGGAATAAATCAGTCAGGTTCTCGGAAGCAATGCCTGTTTGGTCGCCGGCTGTTACATCGCGGCCGTAACCGGAGATAATGCCAGATGTGACGGTATTCTGAAATTGACCGAGGGCGTTACCAATGGCCACTACCCTATCGCCAACCTGCATTTGGGACGAATCACCAAGTGTTACCGGCGTGAGTTTTTTGCCGTTTAGGTTTGGGATTTTCAGGAACGCAACATCCAACGGGTCGGTATCAGCGGTCCGGCCGATAACTTGGACGTTGTTATAAGTTGTGCCATCAGCCAGGGTAACACTTACGCTGCTGGTACCAGCCGGCACGACGTGGCGGTTGGTAACAATAGTACCGTTACTGTCAATTATAAAACCGGTGCCGGCGCTTTCCTGGTTTTGCGTTTGGTTAAAGCCAAAGATGTCCTGAGAAGTGACCTGACTTTGGGCATCTACCGAAACTACGCTTTGGCCGACATTTTTGGCGATAGCGGCAATCAGTTCACTTTCATCGGAGATGTACTGCTGTTTCGCTGAAGTGGTACTAGCAATACTGTGATGGTTTTCATAAAGGTAAGCCCCGATCCAGCCTCCGCCAACCATCACGGCTAAAAATATCACTAGTGCCAAGATAGTTAATATCAAGCGTCGGCGACTAATAACCGGCCGTCGGAGCCAATTGAAGTTGGGCGTTTTAGGCAGATGACTCGGCCGCGTGGAATATCTAGCTACTGCCGGCTCTTTGTTGATGCGCTCGATTTTATCATCGATATCTTCCATTTCCACCCTTTTATATATCAATTATACTGAATGTAAGCTGAAAAATCGCAATTTGTTAGGAAGCACGCCGAGATTGGTATAGGCCGCCACGCTTGAGCAAAGCGCTAGGCGCAGCTGAGTAGCGGAGTGAGATGTATGTACGAATACATTGAACGAGCAACAGAGGATGCAACACAGCGATTTGCCAAGAACGCCAGCGGTGCGGCCCTGCCAAGGCGGGGACGGCAGGCTGGCGTGGCGTGGCGGCCTAAACGGTGACGCCGCTCCAATCGGATAAAAAGAATACTACCAGCAGAATTGCAATCATGATTAGTAACAACTGGCGTTCCATCAGCCGGCTTAAACGCTCCGTGGCGTCAAGATAATATAGCGCCGCCATGCCATAACCGATAGTAGTTAAGATAACGATGATTTGCGCCACCGAACCGTAAAATAGCAGCCAGTGTCCTAACACAAAAGCTAACGCGGCCGCAAAATAGGCCCAGACGTGAGCCAGCAGCGCGGTGTGCGATTCTTCGAAACTAGTCAAGAAATGGCGTGCCGACAGGTAAGCTACCCCCCAGGTAGCTACTACCAGAACCGGCAGCGAGGAATCGCCGAATTTAAGATACAGCACAGCCAAAGCCAGCAATTGGCCTGCCATCGCCTGCCCCGAAACGCTCAGTACGTCACTCCTTGGCTTGAGCCACACCAACCAACCGATATATAGCACCATCCACAGCAGCTGCCACCAGGTAGACATGGTATTAGCCATGAACAGCACCAGTGAGACTGCCACCAAGATATCAATGCCGTTCGCCACCAGGTTGGCAAACCAATAGCGCGGGCGTACGGCAAACATCTGCCATTTACTGAGCAGGATCAGCAGTATCGCCAAGCCCACGAAATCAATGCGTACCAATATATAAGCTGCTATAGGCAGCAGCACATTGAGGCCGATGTGCACCGAGTGCGCAAAACCACGCACCGGCTTAAGTCTGGCTAGTTTGCCCGGACCAATCTTGGCGGGGTCACTGTGACGGGGTATTGGAAGTCGCGGCATCTTCACCAAGGATTATAACAAAATCGGCGTTGTAGTTTTGAGTCTCAGGAAATGCCGCGGTGTTAGTTGTAGGGGTAACCTTGAAGGTCTTCTGCAGATAGGACTTAGTGGCAGATTTTTGTGAATTTAGGACTACTACTGCTGATGTGGACCGGACGGTATCGTCACCGGTAGCCACCACGTTCATGCCGGCATTGGTCAAAGTGGTCGCGGTCTTGGCGGCTAGCCCGTTTATATTGCTGGCATTTAGAATCACTACGCTGGCGTCTTCTTTAACGACAGGATTGTTACTGTTAAGCCGTTGGATAAAAGATTGGATGTCAGAATAGTTCCCTTCTCCGGCCGCCGGTATAAACACATCGGCCCCATTAATGTTCATGCTCTTTAAGTAGTTGGTCCCGTTGCCGGTGACGGTCAAGGCAACGGACTGAATCTGCGAGTTGGGGATTTTTTTACTTAGATTGTACAGCCGCAAGATTTCGTTGGCTCGGAAGTTAGTCTGGACGCTGTTACCGAAAGTGTCCAGCAAGCTACTGAGTTTAGCGGGGTTGCTCAGTACGCCCAGGCTTAAGATTTTACTTTTCAAAGAAAGAAGTTCTTGCCGCTGGTTTTGCGTCCGGGTAAAATCGTTATTTTCGTAGCCGCAGCTGGGGTATAGGTATGGAAAGTCGCCGCGGGCGCGGGCCAGATCCAGCGCTTGTTCGCCGTTTAAAAGATGGGTGCCGTTGGTTAAATTAACAAGTACCCCTCCAGTAACATAATCCCTGCCGCCATCGTAAAGGCCATTAAAGGGCCGGCCCAGAATATAACATGTGTTAGGGTTATTTACTGTAAATTCAATGCCGCCAACGGCATTAACGGCATCACGCAAGCCGGAATAATCAATTAGCGCGTAGTAGCCAATGTTAACGCCAAGGTATTGGTCAACATCTTTTACCAGCAACCCCATGCCGCCGCTGGGGTAGCCATTTTGATGGAAGTTAATGGCCTGGCCACACTCATAAATAGCGTTAATCCTGCCCTGGTTGCCGTATGAGCAGTTATTGGTACCATAATTTACCCAGAAGTCCCGCGGAATACTGAGCAAATACCCAGTGTTATTGGCTGTATCCAAGCTAACAAGCATAATGGAATCTGTTAAATTCTCGCCCTCGTGGCCCGGGTCATCGGCTGAATTACCGGCTAGCAGGATTGTTACCCTTCCCTGATCTTCACCCCTTAGCTTGGCCGCCGGATGAAGAAAGCTGAAAATGTTGCCGTGAAAAACTTTACTTATGTCTTTTTCCAGTTTCCAGCCCAAAAAGCCACCGACTACAATTATCAATGCCAGAATCAACAAACTGCCGCGCTTGAAATACCTGCGTACTCTTGGGTGCTTGTGCCCGAAATAGTGTTTTTTCTGCTTGCCCGAATCATCGTCTAACATTATTGGCTCATCTAGTAATGCCTGGGCTTCAGCCGCCTCGACTCCCCCGTGGCCCAAGCTGTCGGGCGATTGGCGACTAGCATGGAAGCCATCACTACGACGCATAGTATCACCTATAGAGGGCATCTGTTGTCCTCGTTTAGGCTGATAAGAACCGACGGTTTGTGTGCCTAAGCCGCGGCTACCCACTATCACACCATCTATGCTGGCCGGGCTGTGCTTCGGTCTTCTAAACTTCTTTGGTTTGGTCATTATGCTAACGTCCAGTATAGCATTCGCCAGCATACCCTGGAGTATAAATTTTTTAGGTGAAAATAAGCTGAGCAAGCTATAATAGTCCGAGTCGATGAAACCACACAACGATGAAAAACCACCCCAGTTGATACCCTCGGATATTTACCCGGCGGATGACCAGCGGCATACCTCAAAACCCACTCCCGCAAAACCGCAACCAGCACCATCTATCCCAAGCCCAAGCCACGCTTCGCAGGCGCATCGGCATAAAAATCGCGCAAATTGGCACTCGATCTTATCCACTGTCGTGCTGTTCCTTCTGGCGGTAATCATCGCATTGTGTATCGCGGCTTTTGTCGTCCAGTCATACCAAGTAGACGGCCAGAGTATGGAAACTACTCTGCAAAACAATAACCGGTTAATAGTAGACAAAATCCCTCGCACCTGGGCGCGCATTACCGGCCACGACTACATTCCAGCCCGGGGCGATATTGTCATCTTTAACCAGTCCGGGCTACTGGGCCTTGGCTCTAGCGGCCAAAAACAACTCATTAAAAGGGTTATCGGCCTGCCCGGCGACCGGGTAGTTATCCAAAACGGTCACATTACCATATATAACCAGGCCCACCCAAGCGGCTTTAACCCCGATAAAACTGTCGGCTATCACTTAACGGCCACTAATACGCCCGACAACATAGGTATTACCCTTGGCCCGAGGCAAATTTTTGTTTGCGGCGATAATCGCCCCGATTCCGAAGACTCCCGATTCTTCGGGCCGATCGACGCCAAGCAAATTGTCGGTAAGCTAATACTGCGCATATTGCCAGCCAACGAAATCGAAAAGTTCTAAGCCAGCAAACTAAACGAAATAATTTTTGTGTTCGCAGCTAGGCTTTGAGTTTCTTAACAATTTGTTGCAAGTGGTCTTCTGAGTCAAATGCAATAATTAGTTGTCCACCATGGGCTGTGTGCTTAATTTTGACATCTGTCCCCAATTGTTTACTTAGATTCTTGGTGAGGGCAGTCCGGGCAGCTGTATGACTCTTGGCCTGCGTGACACTAGCGCCTTTTTTAGCCGCCACCACGAATTGTTCTGCCTGTCGTACGGTCCAGCCGTTGTTTAAAATATATTGAAGTAGCTCATCTTGTTTAGCGGGCTGGCCCTTAAGTGCCAGGATAGATCTGGCGTGGCCTTCACTGATTTTGCCGCCACGTAGAGCCTCCCGGGCTGGCCCCGGTAGCTGTAATAATCTAGTCAGATTGCTTACGGTACTGGGAGCTTTACCAATTTTTTGGGCAATTTCCTCTAAGCCCAGGTTGAATTGCTGTTGTAATTTAAATACGGACAAAGCCTGCTCCAGCGGTGATAAATCTACCCTCTGGATATTTTCAATCAATGAGAATTCTATCTGCTCAAGCTCCTTCAGGCTGCGCACAATCGCCGGCATATGCGTTAACTTGGCGGCTTTAGCGGCCCGCCAGCGGCGCTCGCCGGCGACAATTTGATAGCCCTTGCCAGCCCTAACCACGAATATCGGCTGAAGTACCCCGTGCCTTCTAACCGAGTCTGTGAGCTCGGCGAGTGCCCCCTCGTCAAACTCCCGCCGGGGCTGGTCAGAATTGGGAAAAATATCTTGAATAAGAATTTTCTGCACCCGGTGTTTGTCTTCCTCAAGGATAGTGGTATCCAGATCTTTTGGGAACAGCGCGTCAAACCCCCTGCCCAGTCCAGTATTTTTAGCCATTTGCCCTCTTTTCTAGCTCGCGGGCCAGAGCTTTATATGCCCGCGCGCCCTTGCTCCACTTATCGTGTTCAGCTATCGTCTTGCCAAAACTTGGCGCCTCGGCCAGACGCACGTTGCGCGGAATGACCGTATCAAATATTTTATCACCAAAGTGGCGCACTAGCTCCTCTCTTACCTGTTCGGCCAACGAATTGCGGCTGTCGTACAGCGTGACCACCACACCGAGGATATTTAAGTTGGGGTTAAGCGTCTGGCGCACCTGCTGCACTGTTGCCAGCAGCTGGCTCAAACCCTCCATGGCGTAATATTCAGCCTGCACCGGAATCAACACTTCGTCGGCAGCGGTTAGGGCGTTGACTGTCAGCAGTCCCAGGCTAGGCGGGCAATCAATCAAAATATAATCGTATTCTAGGTTGTCCAGGACATTTTTGAGTTTTAGCTCGCGGTACGGTATTTCCACCAGTTCCACCTCGGCGCCAGCCAGGTTGGGATTGGATGGTAGCAGATACAGCCCGTGGCTGGTGACTTTTTTGATGGTCTTATGGGCTTCCGCGCGCGAAAACAGCACGTCGTACAATGTTGAGCTTAAATCCTGTTTGTCCAGGCCCAGGCCGCTGGTGCTGTTGGCCTGGGGGTCAATATCTACCAGCAAAACTTTACGGCCGGCCTTGGCAAGGTAAGCCGCCAGGTTGATGGCCGTGGTGGTTTTACCTACCCCACCCTTTTGGTTCAGCACCGCAATTATTTTCTTAACCATGTTTGTTTAGCATACCCTCGGTTTCAGCTTAAGCATAACATGATGTGGCCATCCGGTAAATAAAGCCAGCGCTGCATTTTACGATTCAACGGTTTGCTTACAGGGTGGCACCCTGTAAGCACCCCGTAAGCCTACAATTTTTCCACCTGTCTGCACGTCCAGATGGCGTAAGTTGTTTTCTTATTAAAATCAAGGGTATTGGCATTGGCCATTTTTTGTTTAGAGGCGGTTAAAATGCGTCCCTAGTCACACCAAATCAGATAACAAAAATCCTCGGCAATGCTATTGGGCGGTTTTTATTCCTCTTATACCCGCCGGCAGACTATGGTTATTGGCTTCAACAGTAAACTAAAC
>Ga0187865_1000010_pt1 | contig 217965 bp, 184 predicted proteins | sample June2016WEW_11_1_2_FD_132989 | JGI IMG/M metagenome (GOLD analysis project Ga0187865, IMG submission 132989) | Peatland microbial communities from SPRUCE experiment site at the Marcell Experimental Forest, Minnesota, USA - June2016WEW_11_100 | ecosystem: Environmental > Terrestrial > Soil >... | reverse complement strand
GGCAATCCTCTCTTATGCCTTGGCTCCACGAATACAACTGGCACAGACCTCATGCCAGCCTCAACCACAACACCCCGATCAGCAGAGCCGGCCTCGATCGGAACAACCTATTGACACTGCACAACTAGGGACGAGGGACGAGGGACGAGAGACGAGGTGGTGACGTTCCCGGAACCCCGCGCTTGCCAGCGAACGGCAATGCATGACACCCTTGAATAGAGTGCGCGAATTTCGCAAACGAAGGAGCATTTGAATCCCCATGCCCATCCAAACCACCGAGAAGATCTGGCACAACGGCAACCTGATTCCCTGGGAACAAGCGACGATTCACGTGATGAGCCACGTGATCCATTACGGATCGAGCGTGTTTGAGGGGATACGCTGCTACGGGCAGCCGCACGGGTCGGCGGTCTTCCGGCTGCCGGAGCACATGCAGCGGCTGCTGGACTCGGCCAAGATCTACCGCATGGAAGTACCGTTCACGCTGGAGGAGCTTTGCGCGGGAGTGGTGGACACGGTTGAAGCGAACGGAGTGGCGCCGTGCTACATCCGGCCGATCGCTCTGCGCGGGTACGGAGAGATTGGCGTGAACCCGAAGGGGTGCCCGGTGGATGTGTACATCGCGAATTTCGCGTGGGGCAAGTACCTGGCCGGGCACGGAGGCGTGGACGTATGCGTCTCGAGCTGGAACCGGCTGGCGCCGAACACCATGCCATCGCTGGCCAAGGCGGGGGCGAATTACATGAACTCGCAGCTCATCCACATGGAGGCCGAGGTGAACGGCTACCAGGAGGGGATTGCGCTGGACGTGGATGGCCTGGTGAGCGAGGGATCGGGCGAGAACATCTTCGTGGTGCGCAACGGGGTGCTGTTTACGCCGCCGCTGGCGAACTCGGCGCTGTCGGGGATAACACGCGACAGCGTGCTGACGATTGCGCGGCACCTGGGACTGACGGTGACCGAGCAGCCGCTTCCGCGGGAGCTGCTGTATATCGCCGACGAGGTGTTCTTTACGGGCACGGCGGCGGAGGTGCAACCGATCCGGTCCATCGACCGCATTGTGGTTGCCGACGGAAAGCCGGGCGAGATTACCAAGAAGATCGCGGACGAGTTCTTTGGCATTGCCAACGGACTGAAGCCGGACCGGTTTGGATGGCTGACGCCGGTGAAGGTGGACGCGAGCGAGACGGTGACGGCGTAAAAAGCAGCTTCTGGCCTCTAGCTTCCAGCTTCCAGCTTGAGACAAAGGCCCTTCGGCATGTGCCGAGGGGCCTTTCTGTAAGTGGGATAGGCGAGGCTCTCAGCGTGTGCTGAGGGGGTGTGCCGCGCGGCGCGCGCGTTCGGTTGATATTTACTTGTCATTCGAGCGCGCGTGACTTAGGCTGGTGGGGCTTCAAAAGAAAACGAGGACGGAGGTCCAGCCATGGCTGGAATCGATTGGAATGCGGCAATCCTTTACGCGCGCCTGGTGGCAGTGGCCGAGGACGTTCCGCCGGGGGACGAGTATTCGCCGGCCAACATTGCCGCGATTCAGGCGTTGGGCTACTCGTTTGCGCAGACTCTTTACGGCAATGAATTGGCCACGGACATTAACCCGCACGCAGGTGAGACGGTGACGTATGGGTTCCTGGCGATTTCACCGGGCGGCGAGCTGGTGGCGGCGGTGCGCGGGACGGACACGATCATGGAGTGGATACACGACGCCGTGTTTCTGCTGGCGCCAAATCCGGTTCGTGGCGGCGCGGGGATGACGGAGGATGGATTCACGGCGATCTATAAATCGCTGCGGGTGGGGCGCGATGCTGGAGCGGCGACAGCGGCGTCGTCGATTGGGCAGTATGCGCAGTCAGGGCAAGCGAAGAATGTGACCGTGGCGGGACATAGCCTGGGCGGGGCGCTGGCCACGTTGCTGACGCTCGATGTGGCGCTGAACACGGGTCGCCGCGCACCGGTGGCGTACACGTTCGCCAGCCCAAGGACCGGGGATCCCTCGTTTGCGGGCGCTTTCGATAAAGCGGTGACCGCGAGCTATCGAATCTATAACCGCTGCGACCTGGTTCCGAATTTGCCGCCGATCCTTCCGCTTCCGTATGAGCACATCAACACGGCGTTCGAGCTGGTGCCACCGAAGGACGTGATCCAGGCGAACGTGGTATGTGAGCACCATTTGACGACGTATTTGTGGCTGATGGGGCAGCAGTCAGGCTCGAATGCTTACCCCGTAGATGCCGATTGCCGGGGAAGCGCGTATCCGGGGCCGACGTAAAAACAGCCTTTAGCTTCCAGCCTCTAGCTTCCAGCTTGATTCGAAAGCCCTTCGGCGTGTACAGAAGGGCTTTTCCCATTTGAGCCGCGGCGAGTGTGGATGACGCGCGCCAATTATGATGAATCGGAGAGCCGCACAAGCGACGCCTGGGATACGGATCTCTGCAATGCCGCAGGAAAGGACGATTGCCGCCAAGTGAAACCCGACATGAAAGTTTTGTTCGCTGGACTGGAGCTGGTGAATCCAGTGATTGCCGCCAGCGGGACGTTTGGCTACGGTATCGAGTTTGAAGAGATCGTGTCGCTGGAGCGCCTGGGGGCCATCGTCACCAAGGGTATCTCGCTGCAGCCGATGGCGGGGCACGTGCCGCCGCGCATGGTGCAGACGGCGGCGGGAATGCTGAACGCGATCGGCCTGCAAAATGTGGGCGTGGAAGAGTTCCTTGCGCAGAAGCTGCCGCCCATGAAGCGGTACCCGAAGTGCAAGGTGATTGTGAATGTGTTCGGGTACACGGCGGGGGAGTATATCGCAACGATCGAACGCCTGAACCGTGCGGAGGGGATTGCGGCGTACGAATTAAACGTATCGTGCCCGAACGTGCACGCCGGCGGGATGGTGTTCGGGGCGGATGCGGGATCGCTGGAGTACCTGGTGAGCCGGGCGAAGGCCACCGCGTCGCGCCCGCTGATTGTGAAGCTGACACCCAATGTGACCTCCATCGCGCACATGGCGCGGGTGGCAGCCGACGCGGGAGCCGATGCGGTGAGCCTGGTGAATACCTTCCTGGCCATGTCGATCGATGCCGAACGGCGGCGGCCACGGTTGAGCAACGTGACGGGAGGGCTGTCGGGGCCGGCGATTAAACCCATCGCGCTGCGCATGGTCTACGAGACGGCGAAGGCGGTGAGGGTTCCGATCCTGGGCATGGGCGGGATCATGACGCCGGAGGACGCGGTGGAGTTTCTGCTCGCCGGGGCGACAGCGGTACAGGTGGGCACGGCGAGCTATGCCGATCCGCGGGCGGCTGAGCGGCTGGCGCGTGGGTTAGAGTCCTGGTGCAAGAATCACGACGTGGCGAAGGTGGCAAGTTTGACCGGGGCGTTAAATGCAGGGACCAGGGATTAGGGACCAGGGATTAGAAAGCCCTCGTTCATTGTTGCAATTTGCGCAACATGGCCACGAGCATCCGGCTCACCTCGCTGGCGAGGCCATTCGATGCCTTTCTCAACTCTGCATTGCCGAAACCGAGAGCCTCAGCAATCACAAGCTGGGTTTGAATCTCGCAAATCGATCCCCTGGCGTGACCTAAGAATTGGACATACTCTCCCTTGGTCGATCTTCCATAACCCTCTGCTATATTGCTAGCAACGGAGACCGCTGCGCGCCGCATCTGGTTTGTGAGACCAAACTGCTCACTGCCCGGAAATGACGAGGTAAGCCTATAGATCGCCAGGCTCATCTGGACTGCCCGTTGCCAAACCACTAGATCCTTGAATGCTGTCCCCACGCACTGCTCCTTCTCCTCGACTTGCTGTCAAGGATCATTCGAGAAAGCATAACGCGAGCCTCGCAGCACTTTTGTGAGCGCGAGCACCAAAGTCTTTCCCGGACCTAGGGAGTGAAATTCGTACGGCATTATTAAAGCCCGAAAATGGCCGCGCGAAACCTGTTTCAAGAAGTTTTAGAGGCGCTTGATGAAGGCCAGGGCCTCGGCAAGTTGGGGGAAGCGCGCCTCCTCGGCCTTGAATTCTCTGGAGTGGATCGAGCGGCGCAGACCGCGCGCCTTCACGGGGTACTTGAGGTGCAGCATCTCGTGGTAGAGCAGGTACTCGATCGCGTAGAGGGGACTCGAGGGGCGGTCGAAGACGCGGCTGACGACGATGGTGTTGTGGGCGGCGTCGTAGTGTCCGAGCGAGCGCTTGGCGTGGTGCTCGCTCCAGGTGAGGCCGGGACGGCCGAGAAGCCCGCCGAAGAAGCGTGTGTTGAGCGAATCGAAGACCTCTTCGAGATGAAAGTAGCGGCCTTCGGGGCCGAAATAGCGCTTGCTGCCACGGGCGTGGCGAATGAGCTCCGTTTGGCGCGTGACGGCGGCCGAGGAGGCGAATCGCTTATAGCGCAGGTTGTGTCCGCGATCGATGGGCTTGCGATAGAGCTTTGCAAGAAGAATGTGGGCGATGGCATGAAGGACAGACTCAGGCGCGCCTTCGAGCAGATCGGAGAGCGAGACGAAAATCTGGCCCTCGCGAAGGCGGATGGTGGTGTTGAGAGAAGTGAAGCGACGAAAGCGCACATGAATGGGCGGCATGGGCGCGCGTGGACGGAGTGCGCGGTACTCCTGTTGAAAGATGGGGACGACGTTAGTTGGCACCAATGCAGAGGGTAGCAGACGGCAGCTTCTAGCTTCTAGCCTCTAGCTGCTAGCTCTTTCCTGGTACCGCCAAGGTTTTTTCGCGTTGAAGGATGAGTCGGACCCGGGGGATCCGTCGATTCAAGGTCTAAAGTCCTAATCTCAGATCGCGCTAGCGAGGAGGGAGCTACAAGCTAAGAGCTAGAAGCTAGAAGCTGCTTTACTTCGGTTCGTAGCGGTCCTGGCCCTTTTCATCGGGATGGGCTTTGAAGTAGGCTTCCTGGTCCGCTGTGATTTGCCTGGCTTGATCGGCGAGGTCACCGGCGCTGTCGAGCGCCTCCTTGAGCGAGAGCTCGAAGCCAGGTCGGCTGGGCAGATCGTGCAGGACGCCCTGCCAGCGCGCGATGCCTTCATTGAGGCCTTTGAGCGACATGCGGATGTCGGCCTTGCGATCGGAGTAGGTGTCGAGATTGTCTCCGAGTTCGTCCAGGAGGGCGGCGAAGTCCTGGAGCTCATCGTCGAGGCGCCGGGCGGGGCCAGCCGACTGGGAGTGCTTGATCAAAACTCGAATATTATCAGCATATTCGTTAATAAACTTCACGTATAGATTGACCCGCGCAACGGGGTCGATTCCATACTCGGCGATCAGGTCCTGCTGGGCTTCAGTCAGCGGTTCGCGCTTCTCTTTTTGCGCGCCGAGCGGCGCGGCTAACGCGAGACAGAAGACAAGGGCAACCAGAGCGCGCATGACGACATGCCTCCAGCGCTTCCATTCAAGCACAAACCGGGCGAAGCGGCGAAGGCGATTTCGCTTCCACGCCGCAGGATGGAGACCCAAGGAGCCCGCCCTGGCCCATTTGGGTCCGACGCGCGGAGGCGGTTGAGGTGAGGGGCCGGCGGACTATTTGCGGAAGACCTGCATCATGGCTTCGTTTTTCGCATCCGTGACGCGCGCCAGGGTCTGCTCCACCAGAGGGCGGTCTTCCATGCTGCTGGATTGAAGCATTTCGTTGAGGCGGAAGGCGGTGCGGCTGAGCAGGAGCTCGGCGTTCTTGAGGCGCTTGTCGTTATCGGCCAGGGAAAGATGGATCTTTTGCGCGATGCGCTGGATCTGCTTGAGCAGGCCGGTTGCCCTGGTCACGTCGCCGGCCGTATATTGGCGGATGCTGAGCTCGGTCATCTGCTGCACGAGCTGGGCATAGAGGAAGCACTGCTCGCGCGGTTGCGCCTGGCTGGCTCGAGCCTCGAGAGCATCGATGCTTTGCTGGGTGGGCTCGGCATTATCGGCGGACGAGGCGCGCAAGGAGCCGGCGTTCAGGCTGAGCACGAGCAACGCGGCGATGGGAACCACAGTCCGCATAAGGAACCTCCTCCGATGCGGTTCTGCCCCCGAATTGTGCCTATAGTACCCACATTACGCAACGAACCGCAAGAACTAAGATGCAGGATTTTGATGGGGCGAATAGCGCGGGTACCGCGAGATGGGCTGACCCAAACGGGGAAGAATTGGCTGGGACGGGATGGCGTAGGGCGCGGAAGCTATTTTTCGAGGATCAGCAGGCGCTGGCGAGCCTGCCATTCCTGATTTGGGAACTTGCCGCCCGCGGCGTCGAGGAAGCGATGGTAATAGGCGGCGGCTTGACTTTTCTGGTGCAAGGAGTCGTAGGCGGAGGCCCAGAGGAAGAGAGTAGAGGCGTTCTCCGGCGAGTAGCGGGAGCGCATGGCGAGCGCGTGCAGGGTGACGTCGGGATGGCCGGTGCGCGATGCGGTGAAGGCAAGGCCGCTCCAGCCGTCTACGTTGGCCGGATCGATTTGCGTGGCCCTATCGAAGACAGCGTAGGCCTTGTCAAGCTGCGCCTGGCGAACAAGATTCTGGCCGTGAGCGACGAGCAGATGGGGATCTTCAGGAGCGGCGGCGAGGAGATGGAGGTAGAGCTGGTCAGAACCGGCGAAGTCGCCAGCTTCGGCAAGGACGGCGGCCAACATGCGGGTGATCGCAGGGTCGGCGGGATGGGCGTCGTGGAGCTTCTGGAGGAGGGGGAGCGCTTCGGCCTTGTCCTGATCGGCGAGCACAGTGGCGAGCTGCGCGGTGAGCGTGGGGTCATCGGGGTTTTTGGCGAGGGCGGCACGCAGGAGGGTCTCGGCCTCGGGATACTGCTTGCGCAGGATGAGCAAATGGGCCAGGCCGGCGCTGGCGGGGACGGATTGCGGATCTTTGTCCAGGACGCGGCGATAGGCGGCCGCGGCGGCATCGTATTGGCCGGTCTTTTCAGCCAGCTCCGCGGCGAGCAGGGTGTCGGAGGGCGTCTCCGGCGTGAGCTTGAGAGCTTCGAGCAGGTCGTTGGAGGCAGCAGCGGGATCGGAATCGCGATCGATGTGGGCGAGGGCGCGCCAGGCGCGGGCCTTGAGTGTTGGATCGGCCAGGCCGGGATCGAGGGTGGTGGCGGTGACGAGTTCTGGACGCGCCTCGTCCAGTTTGTTTTGACGGGCAAGAAGCAGGCCAAGCGAGATGTGAGCCTCGAACGATTTGGGGTTGGCGGCGATGGCGCGGCGATAGAGAGCGGCGGCGTCGTCGAGACGGTCTTGCGCGTCGGCGACGTAGCCGGCATCGAAGAGGGCGCGCGCGTCGGCGGGGTGGGCGGCGAGGTACGGATCCAGTTTGGCCTCGGCGGCTTTCCAGTCGGAGCCGGCGATGGCGGCTTCGGCGGCGGCGACTTCGGCGGGGACGGGCTGGGTGGATGCGGCGGAGGCGCTTGAGGCGGGCGGCGGAGCACCGGAGGACGAAGAAGATTGCTGAGCGACTGCGCCGGCAGGGGCGAGAAGCGCAGCAGAGAGGAACACAAGAAAAACAGAACGAGACAAGCAAAACCTCAAGAAATAAGGTGTGTTAGCGGCCAGTTCCTAGTTTAAATGGCGCGAGAGTGGTCTGGCGATGGATGCCACTTGCGTAATCGGTCAAGGGCGCACCGGTAGCGACGACGGTTAACTAAAGGACTTACGCGCGGATTCAATTGTAAGTGCATCTTTGGAATATTGCGCGGCATCCAAATGCCAGTGCAAGAGTGTGCGGAGGTCAGAAGGTTGCATGCTCGCGCCGAACGCCAAAAATGTTCAGGTGAAGTCATGAAACTCATCACCATGCAGCATATCCCCTTGGCGTATGCCTACCTGTGCCCGGATTGCAACTGCATCGGCAACTGCGCGGAGCACTGCCCGGCATGTGCGTCGCGGGTTCTGTTGGGACTCGCCAGTATTCTCGACCGCGAGGCGGAGAGTAATTCGATCGAATTTGCATCCGCACGCGGGCGCGCCCTGGCGGCATGACTTTTTGGCATTCGATCGATCCGGCGACGCATAGATGCGCGTTTGCCGGAGCGCTTGGGTTGTATCGTTCTTGCGAACGGGGGTTGCAGCGCAATTTATAATGAAAATGGACGGTTGCGCCCCCAGGCTCGCGAAGAGCACATAGACGCATTGGGGCGAATTCTGCCGAGCGCCTTCAATCCTAAGAATCAAGCCGTCAATGGGGCAGGGAATAAGATTGGGCGCACGCGTTCGCGCATGCGGACAAGCTCGCCGGCATTATGCTTGAGGAGATCGTGTCCCCAGACTAAGGCAGTGTCCTCACGGCAGTCCTTTGCCAACTCCAAACCGATCTTCTCGGGAGAGAGGCCAGTCGCGTGCCTCAGTTCCTCTGGTTCAGTCAAGCTTCCTATGACAAAGACTCTTTCCGCCAGATGTGGAGGTATTCTATTCCTCGCATCCGCCAGTCTGTTCTCTTGGCCGTCGAAATCGAAGAGGAGCACCATGTGCCGTTGAGTGTACTTTTGCATTTCCACGATGTGGTCTGTTTCAAACCGGTCCAAGACTTTGGTCCATCCGCCCGCTTCCGCTAGAACTTGAACGGATCGAGGCGCGAGCGATGGGTCCAGTAAGAAACCGTTTGCCACCTCGCTGTTGGCGCGATCCTCGGGGAGTACCATAACGTGCGGCCGAAATCTGTTTGGAGTCATGGCCAGAGGTCGCCCCGCGCCAGCGATTCCACGAGGTCGCCGTTGATTTGGAGTTCCCCGAGTAAGCGCACTACTGTGGGTTCAAGATGGCTATTCCGATACAGCGCAAACGTGTTTTCGCCTGAAAACTTACGGATTGCCTCGGGGTTGTGTGACGTGGCGATAAGCTGGCCACCCGACTGGAATCCCCTACGAAGCGCCGAGACAAATAGCCCGACTTCGTCGAGCGAAAGGTAATTGTCGGGTTCGTCCCAAAAGCAGACAAGTGGACCGTACGAGGAATTTGCGGCAAGTACCAACGCGCAAACCACAAAGCACTTTTCGCCGTCAGAAAGGTCCTCACACGGGATTGCGAAGCTTCCTTGTTCGGTTGCAAATTGGAAGACCATATTGCGGGATTCAACGCCGACCAATGGGTTGCGGATGTCTTTGAGGTCGGGCATCACTTGTTTGAGGTAGTCATCCACCTCCCCGTATGCAGATGGTGCGGACGCGAGCAGTCCTGTGAACCACGCACCCAAGTCGGTGACAGTGCGGTTTGGTTGCAGTGTTCCCTCGTTGGATTCGCCGCGGATCAAAGGCGGGATCGGGCGGAGGATGAGCATTTGGGCGAGCCACTGCTTAAAAACAGAAATTGGGTCATCAGGTGAAAAGAGCTGAATGATCGGTAAGGCCACGAGGTGCCAGTCGATCACGAAGTCGGCGATCTTGTCTTGGTCCCATTTTGCAAGATGCACCTGAGCCACTTCACGCGTGTAGACCGCTTTGCCCTCGACCGTCAGCTTCTCCTCAAGTACACGCAGTTCCTTGAACTTCTCGGGAAGTTCGAAAGCGAGGACATACCCATAAATCTCTTTGTTTAACTCGACCTCGACCTCGAAACGCATGGGAACATCGGTAATGCCGCGGGTAAAGTCTTTAGGCTTCACCAATTCGCCGACGCGATTCGTTCCTCGTGCGATCTTCTGAAGAATTTCAAGCGCGGACCCGACTGTTGTTTTGCCTGCGCCGTTTTTCCCAATCAGCAGCGCAGACGGCATGCCCGCGATGGGCAGGTCGAAGTTCTGCAAACACCGGTAGTTATTCACGTAAAGGCGGCGGATCACAGCAACATGATACATCTGGCGGAGGAGTGTCGAGTCGGAATGTTGGGCTAGAGGGACTCAAGTTAGGCCATATTGGCGAGGGTCTGCCCGGCGGGGTTGCAGCGCAATTTATAATGAAAATGGACGGTTGCGCCCCCAGGCTCGCGAAGCGGACTGTGGCGCTGCCCGAAGATTTTGCGCGGTGCCTTCCCTTTGAACGATGCCATTGTTATCCGCGGCGCGCGGACACACAACCTGAAAAATCTCTCGTGCGAGATACCGCATGGCAAGCTGACGGTGATCAGCGGCGTGTCGGGCTCGGGCAAGAGCTCGCTGGCCTTCGACACCATCTATGCCGAGGGGCAGCGGCGGTATGTGGAGTCGCTGTCGGCCTACGCGCGGCAGTTTCTGGAGCGGATCGAGAAGCCGGACGCGGACGAGATCGACGGGATGGCGCCGGCCATCGCCATCAAGCAGAAGAACACGACGCGCAATCCGCGGTCGACGGTGGCGACGGCGACGGAGATCTACGATTATCTGCGGCTGCTGTACGCTCGGTGCGGAGAGGTGCACTGCGTCTACTGCGACGGGCTGGTGAAACGCAATTCGGTAGACGAGGCGGCCGAGGCAATTCTGGCGCTGGGCGAGGGAACGCGGCTGAATGCGTTGTTTCCGGCGATGAGCGCGGCGCCTGTGGCGGAGACCGAAGAGAAGACGGGGAAGGCCTCGGCGCGCGCGGCGAAAGCGGCGGCAAAGGCCAGGCCAGCGGGGAAGGCGATCGAGTCTCTGCACCTTGAAGCGGTGAAGGCCCGGTTAGCAGAGTTGCGGGCCGGCGGGTTCAACCGGTTGTGGCAAGAGGAAAAACTCTTCGAGTTCTCGGCTCCGGAGTCGCTGATCGATCTGGATCTATCCGCTCCGTTGTTTATCCTTTTGGACAGAATTGTTGTCAGTAGTGACAATCGCGCGCGGATTGTGGACGCGGTAGAGGTGGCGTATCGCGAGGCGGGCGAGGTGATTTTTGAGGAGGCGCCCCGTCACCCCACGGACGAAGAGCTGTCCGCGGGGACCCCGAAGGCGCGCGGCGAGGAAACGAAGCGCAGGCGGCTGCGGTTTTCGGGCTCGTATGAGTGCACGAACTGCCATCGGCCGGGACGCGAGCCGGAGCCGCGGCTGTTCAGCTTCAACAATCCTTTTGGCGCGTGCCCACGGTGCCAGGGATTCGGCAACACGGTGGATTACGATTTGAGCCTGGTGATTCCCGACCAGGGGTTGAGCCTGCTTGGCGGCGCGATCGATCCGTGGAACCGGCCGAAGTACCGGGCCTGGTTTGGCGAGCTGCGCAAGCATGCGGCGGAACTGGGAGTGCCGCTGGACGTGCCGTGGCGCGAAATGCCGGAAGCGGCGCGTGAGACGGTGTTGCGCGGCAAAGACGGGTTTGTGGGGGTGATGGGATTCTTCGCGCAGTTGGAACGTAAGAAGTACAAGCTGCACGTGCGCGTGATGCTGAGCAAATATCGCGGCTACGCGGAGTGCCCGGATTGCCGCGGCCAGCGGTTGAGGGCCGAGGCGCGGTCGGTGCGGATTGACGGCAAGAACATCTGCCAGGTGACGGCGATGACGATTGCGCAGGCGAAGGAGTTCTTCGACGCGCTGAAGCTTTCGCCGATGCAGGAAGAGATTGCAGGGCCGATTCTCACCGAGGTGCGGCAGCGGCTAAGTTTTCTGGTGGCTGTGGGGCTCGAGTATCTGACGCTAAACCGGCTGGCGTCGACGCTTTCCGGAGGAGAAGCGCAGCGCATACAACTCGCCACATCGCTGGGCTCGCAACTGGTGGGTGCGCTCTATGTGCTGGATGAGCCTTCGATTGGCTTGCACTCGCGCGACACCGCGCGGCTGATTCGCATTTTGAAGGAGTTGCGCGACCTGGGCAATACGATCCTCGTGGTGGAACACGACGCCGATATTCTGCGCGCTGCGGATCATCTGCTCGATCTGGGGCCGGGCGCGGGCGAGTTCGGCGGGAAGCTGCTGGGCGAGGGCGTGCTCGCGGAGATCGAGGCGAATCCGGCATCGCTTACGGGTCGATATTTGAGCGGGAAAATTGCGATTCCTGTGCCCACGCGGCGGCGCGCGCCAGGGCGCGAGCGGCTGGTGCTGCGCGGGGCGCGGGCCAACAATCTGCACGGACTGGACGTGGAGATTCCACTCGGGCTGCTGGTGGCGGTGACGGGAGTATCGGGATCGGGCAAGTCGACGCTGGTGCACCAGGTGCTGTATCGCGCGGTGGCGCGGGCGCTGGGGCAAACAGATGGCGGCGATCCGTCGGGGGTTTTCACTTCTCTGAGCGGCGCGGAGAGGCTGAACGACGTGGTGCTGGTGGATCAGACGCCCATCGGGCGAACGCCGCGCTCAAATCCGATTACGTACATCAAAGGCTTCGATCTGGTTCGCGAGCTGTTTGCGGCGCAGCCTGAGGCGAAGCGGCTTTCGCTTACGCCGGGACACTTTTCGTTTAACGTGCCGGGCGGACGCTGCAACACGTGCGAAGGCGATGGAACGGTGACGGTGGAGATGCAGTTCCTAGCCGACGTGGAGCTGCCCTGCGAGGACTGCAACGGTACACGCTACCAGGCGAAGATCCTCGATGTGCGGTACAAGGGAAAGAACATCCACGACGTGCTGCAGATGACGGTGAAGGAGGCTCTACGTTTTTTTGCCGGACATACTAGGCTGCTGGAAAAGCTGGCGGTGCTGGATGAGATCGGGCTGGGGTATTTGCGGCTGGGACAGTCGGCGACGACACTTTCGGGCGGCGAGGCGCAGCGCGTGAAGCTGGCCGCGCATCTGGCCGCGGTGCGCGCGGTGAATGCGACAGCGAAGCCCTCGCAGGCCAGCCGCGTGCTGTACATTCTGGACGAACCGACGACGGGCCTGCACTTTGACGATGTGTCGAAGCTGTTGACGGCGTTTCGCAAGCTGATCGACGGCGGCGGGTCGCTGATCGTGATCGAGCACAACTTGGACGTGATCAAGAGCGCGGATTGGGTGATCGATTTGGGACCGGAGGGCGGCGAGGCAGGCGGACGCATTGTGGCCGAAGGCCCTCCCGAAGAGATTGCGAGCAATCTGCATTCGTACACAGGGAAGTGGCTGGCGCGGATGCTGTGAGCGTGTCAGTCCGCTTCCGCCGCGGCTGCAGGGAGCCGCGAGAAGCACCAGCCGCTGCCGTGCAGCCAGCAGGAGCCGTTTTTTTCGTGCACATCGCAGCGCAGGCTGCGCACACCGGCGCCGTCGTCGCGCAAAAGCGCGCGAGCAAGATCGCTGCTGACGGCAGGGTCTCGTGCGCCGGCAAAGTCGACAAAGAAGACCGAGCCGCAGAGCATGGCCGCGAAACGATCGGCGCTTTTGCGCGTCAGGTAGGCCATCGTGCCGGGCCCATGCGTGGAGGTGAGCGGAAAGAGGAGCTTGCCTTCGGGATGGAGAGCCGAGAGCCATACGGGGAGCGGGTGGGTTGCGCCGGCGCTGACGACAATGACATCGGCTGGATCGAATGGGCCATGGGCGCCGTCGGCCTGGATCACGGTGACCCGCGGCCAGGGCTTGAGCGCGATCAGGGCACGGGCCGCGAGGCCTTCGTCAATTTCGACGGCGATGACATTGCCCTGCGGGCCGGCGAGCTCGGCCAGGATTGCGGTGTAATATCCGGCGCCGCAACCGAGATGAAGAATGCGATCGCCGGGGCTGACGTCGAGCAGACTGAGATGATAGGCCCACAGGCTGGGCTGGCCGTTATTCAGGCGCTTGGCCTCGTCGAGGACGATGAGAGAGTCGCGATAGACCTGCCGGGGGTCGGAACTTTCCGTGAACCAGTGAGCGCCGCTGCTTTGAATGAGCCACGGGCCGGGACCGACGAAGCGCTCGCGCGGCACGGTGGCAAAGGCGGCGAGGATGGCGGGCGAGGAGATGTGGTTGGTGCGGCACAGCTCCTCCGCATACATGCGCCGCGCGGATTCGATCGGATCGGCCGTGGAAGTTTGCATCGCGCTGACCGGCGCCGTAGCTTCGACCTTGAAAAGGGACGCCGCCGCCTTACGCAGGCATTATAGGCGTGTCAGCGCACCGCCGGATCGTAGGAGGGCCAGGCGAGCGCACAGTGGATGGATTTGCCAGCAGGTACGCGAATTCGGTAGAAAGGTGAAAGCCTTTTCAACGGGAGCAGGCGGTGCGCGAAAACAGCGCTGCTTTCCGGTGAGAGAGCGCCTCATCTCATCTCGCGTTCCAGGAAGGAAGAAAACACCTTGAGCATCTCCGCCGGACCGATCGGACAAGGAAACGAATCTTCGCAGAACAATGAAGACATTGAAGCGCCGCTGATTCCAGCAGGCAGGTTACTGCCGTTTCTGGTGGTGACGCCGCTGTTTTTCCTGTGGGCGATTCCCAACAATCTTACAGACATCCTGATCCGGCAGTTCATGAAGTCGTTCGGAGAGAGCGCGTCGGGAGCAGCAGAGCTGCAGTTGGGAATTTTTATCGGATATTTTCTTTGGGCCATTCCCGCCGGCCAAATCATGCGCCATTTTGGATACAAAGCTGGCTTGATGACAGGCCTGATCCTGATGGGCACCGGTTGTTGGCTGTTCTGGCCCGCGGCGCATGCAGGCGTGTACCGCTATTTTGTCGTTGCCCAGTTCGTCATCGGCAGTGGGCTGTCGTTTTTAGAGACCGGCGCGAATTCCTTTATCGCACAGTTGGGCTCGTCCGGATCGAGCGAGCGCAGGCTGAATTTTTCGCAGGCGTTCAACCCGCTGGGGTCGATTACAGCGGGGCTTGTGGGAACGATCTTCATCTTCTCGGGAGTGGAGATGACCGGCGCGCAGAAAGCGGCGCAGCAAGCCGCGAGAACATACCAGACGTATTTGCATTCCGAGACACTGCGCGTTGTGCCGACGTATATGGTGCTTGGTTCGCTGGCGCTGCTGTGGGCGCTGATGATCCTGGTAACAAAGTTCCCCGATCTGGGCAGCGAGGATACTGCAGAGAGTTCAGCCGGCGGCGAGATGCACGTTCGGTTGTTTCAACGGCACTTTGTGTTCGCCGTGCTGGCGCAGTTCCTTTATGTGGGTGCGCAGGTGGGCACATGGAGTTACTTCATCAGCTATGTGGAATCGGCCACAGGGGTGGGCGACAAGGCCGCTGGTTATATGCTGACGGGCACGCTGGCGGCGTTTGCGGTAGGGAGGTTCAGCTCGGCGTGGCTGATGCGGCACTTTCACGCACGGCTGATGCTGGTGGTTTATGCGGTCATCAATATTGCGCTGTGCCTGGCCGCGGTCGTCCATCCAAGCTGGCTGGGCGTGGGCTGCCTGTTGACGACGAGCCTCTTCATGTCGATCATGTTTCCAACCATCTTTGCTCTCGGGCTGAAGGGGATGGGCGAGAAGACGAAGACCGCGGGGTCGCTGCTGGTAATGGCGATTCTGGGCGGCGCTGCGCTTACGAAGTTGATGGGAGTGCTGCGCGATATGAGCGGCGTTCGTGCGGCATATGCGATCCCGGTCATCTGCTACGTTTGCGTGGCGCTCTACGCCTGGCTGTTTGCGGAGGCGAAGACGGGCGAGGCGGCGGGGTAGCGGGGCCAAGGAGTCATCGCGGTGGATGGCGACTATCTGGCTAGCGGCGTGAACCGCCAGGCCGAGTGAAGACACCCGAAGCGCAAGGATCGGCGAGCCAAGGGAAGGGAAGGAAGCGATGGCAGAGCTAAGTAAGCCGGCAGGGCGCAAGTTGCGGATGGGCATGGTGGGCGGAGGGCCAGGTGCGTTTATCGGCCCGGTGCACCGCATGGCGGCGGAACTGGACGGAAAGATCGAGCTGGTTGCGGGGGCATTTTCGCAGTCGGCGGAGCGTTCTCGCGAAGCCGGCGCAATGTACCATATCGATCCCGCGCGCGCGTATGCGGATTACCGTCAGATGATCGAGGCGGAGAGGAAGAGGCCGGACGGGATCGACTTTGCGGCGATCGTGACGCCGAACGATCTGCACCTGCCGGTTGCATTGGCGGCGCTGGAAGCGGGAATTCCGGTGATGAGCGACAAGCCGGCGACAGCGACTTATGAGGAGGCGTTGAAACTGGAGGCCGCGGTCGCGAGGTCCGGGCTGCCGTACGGATTGACGTATACCTACGCGGGCTACCAGATGGTGCGCGAGGCCCGGGCAATGTGCGCGGCGGGCAAACTGGGGAAAATTCGCAAGGTTGCCGTCGAGTACTTTCAGGGATGGTTAAGCCGGCCGATTGAGGCGGCGGGGCATAAGCAGGCGGAATGGAGGACCGATCCGAAGCGCAGCGGAGCGGGCGGCTCGATCGGCGATATTGGCACCCATGCCTTTCATCTGCTGGAATACGTCAGCGGCCTTGACGTGACAGAGATCAACGCCACGCTGCGCAGGGTGGTGGAAAACCGCAGGCTCGACGACGATTGCAGCGCGTTTGTGCGGATGAGCAACGGAGCGGCGGGCACGCTGGCCTGCTCGCAGGTGGCCGCGGGCGAGATGAACGGGATTCACCTGCGCATCTATGGCGAGGAGGGGTCGCTCGCGTGGCGGCAACAGGATCCGAACCGGCTGATCGTGAAGCAGCTCGACCGGCCGGAGGAGATTCATCACGCATCGATGGGTTACCTGAGCGGCGATGCGCAGGCGGTGGCGCGCACTCCGGCCGGACATCCGGAGGGGTATCTGGAGGCGTTCGCGGTGCTCTATCGCGAGTATGCCGATGCGCTGATGGCGTGGAAGCAGGGGACGGCGAATCCGCTGCCGGCCACGCTGCCGGGCATTCAAGCGGGTGTGCGAGGGATGCGGTTCATCGAGCGCGCGATCGAGAGTCATCAAAAGGAGAGTTGGGTCGATTTTTAGCGTCATGCGCCGCCATGGGGAGGAACGATGAAAACGATCAAAGGACCGGGGATTTGTCTGGCGCAGTTTGCCGGAGATGAGGCGCCCTACAACACGCTGGAAGGCCTGGCCGAGTGGGCGGCGGGCCACGGATACGTGGGCATCCAGGTTCCGACCTGGGACGGGCGGCTCTTCGATCTCGAGCGCGCCGCCGAGAGCCAGGAGTATTGCGAAGAGGTGAAGGGCATTGCCGCTGGAGCGGGGATCGCCGTCACAGAACTTTCGACGCACCTGCAAGGGCAACTGGTGGCGAGCCATCCGGCGTTCGACACGCTGCTGGATGCGTTTGCGCCGGCGGAGATCGCCGGAAACGCGAAGGCGCGGACCGCGTGGGCCGTGGAGCAGTTGTGGTGGGCGGCGAAGGCCAGCAGGAACTTGGGACTGAAGGCGCACGCAACGTTTTCCGGCGCGCTGGCATGGCCGTTCTTTTATCCGTGGCCGCAGCGGCCGGCGGGACTGATCAACGAAGCGTTCAGGGAGCTGGGGCGACGGTGGCTGCCGATACTCAATGCGTTCGACGAAGCCGGGGTGGATGTGTGCTTTGAACTGCATCCTTGCGAGGATCTGCACGACGGCGCGACCTTCGAGCGCTTTCTCGGCGCGGTCGGAGATCATCCGCGGGCCAACATTCTGTACGATCCGAGCCACATGGTGCTGCAGCAAATGGATTATCTGGCGTTCCTCGATCTCTATCACGAGCGGGTGCGCGCGTTTCACGTGAAGGACGCGGAGTTCCGGCCGAACGGGCGCTCGGGCGTTTATGGGGGCTACCAGGATTGGATCGACCGGCCGGGGCGTTTCCGCTCGCTGGGCGACGGGCAGGTCGATTTCCGGCAAATCTTCAGCAAGATGGCGCAGTACGACTATCCGGGGTGGGCCGTGGTGGAGTGGGAGTGTTGCCTCAAGCATCCGGAGCAGGGCGCGGTGGAGGGCGCGGAGTTTGTCAACAAGCAGATTATTCGCGTGACGGACCGGGCCTTTGACGACTTTGCCGGCGGCGGCGCGGATGCGGAGGACAATCGGAAGATCCTGGGATTGTAAGGCGCCGCGGGCGCGTCAACCAGAGAGGCCGGCCAGTTCGCCGACCGGCGAGGCCGTCTTACCCGGCGCGACGATGCCGTATTTCCCATCGAGAAACTTCTGCAGTGCGGCGGGAAGAAGGGCGGCCAGTTCCTGCCAGGTAAGAACCTTCAGGCGCACGCGCATATCGGCGCTTTTTACCGCGGCCATTACTTCAAACCACTCCTCGCGCAGGTCGGGGCGGCGTCCGTCATGGATGACGCAGAAGCTGCAATCGGTAGCGTGCGCGGCGAGCACGCTGCGGATGAGTTGATAGCCGGCGTAGCCGGCCTCGCCGGGAGGGCGAAAAACGGGATCGACGCGGGTGACGAGCGCGGGATCGCCGACGATGCTCTCGAATTCCTGCGAATCGTTCTCGGGAAATTCGCTGGCCTTCATCCAGCGCGAAGTGGCGATCTCGACGTGAGGGAGCCGATCGCGGTCAAAGACGAGGTCGAAGTCCCGGTAGGCCTCAACGATTGCGGCGGCGCGCGTCTGGAAGCCGACTTCCGTGAGTTTCGCTTCGACCAGCAGAGAGCCGAAGCGCATATCGACCTCGGTGCGGTCGAAGCGGCCATTGGCGAGGGGAACGCGTGCCTTCCAGCCAAAGATGGGGACGGCCTCATTCTCGACGCCAAGCGCATTGCGGATCGCTGCGGACTCGGGAACCCCGGGCGTGCAGAAGATGTTCATCAAGAGGGCATCAGAGCTCATTGAGGAGTCCAGCTCGCGCCAGCGGCGTGTAGGGTCGAGTTGCGGGCGCGGCAACGAGCGCGCCGCTTGCGCGTGGACCTTGTTGAAGCGGCGCATCCAATCGGGGCGCGCGGCGATGGCGGCATAGGCGACATCGAAGAAGTTCCCGTGGCAGCCGCCTTCGGGCTCGTACACAATCACCGGCGCGCTTCCGTAGCTATCCACATGCGCGCGCCCACGCGCATAGACGCGATTGCGGAGGGTTAGCTCCTGACGAAGCTGCGTAGCATACGAACCTGTGGGTATCACGTCAGCACGGGAACATCCGTCACGCCGGCCACACCGAAGACGCGCCGGTAGCGCTCGGCTTCCTTGGAATCGCCTAACGCCTTGGAATAATTGTCAGACAGTTTGACGGCAGGCCTGCCGTCCACCTCGGCGAGCTTGCAGACCAGGCCGACGGGATTGAAGCCGTCGTCACCTTGCGGGTCGCAATTGCGGAAGTCGTTCGTGAGCAGGGTACCCCAGCCGGCGCTGAAGCGGATACGACGCTCGGGAATCCAGCGGTTGGCATCGTGAAAGTCTCTGGCCGAGCGGAAATCGCCGGGCGAGGCGCCGTTGAGCAGGGTTCCTGCGAAGTAGGCGTGCAGGCCGAGAATCTGCTCCACGTCGAGCGCGTCGCTGGCGATCAGGCGCTTCTGTCGGGGATCGCTGCCGTGGCGCTCGATCCATGCGATGTATTCGTCGCCGGCCACGTAGGCGTCTTTGCTGTCGATACGCTGGCCCGTCCAATTGGCTACCCAGGTAGGCGCGTCGCGCAGGAATTGCGTGGTGCCGAAGGTGTCAGGAAGAAGAATGAGCAACTCGCCCTGATAACTTTGCTGCCATAGCTCCAGCAGCCGGTACTGTGCGGTTCGCAGCTCCTCGTCGTCGCGGGCGAGCGCGGCCATGGCCATGGGCAGTTCGTGACCGTTGGTGCCGATGGCTTCGAGATCGTGCTTGTAAGCCAGGTAGGCGTTGGAGGTGCCGGTGAAGCATTCGCCGAGCGTATCGCGCATGGCGTTGACCACGTACTCGTGCCAGAGAAAGCTATGGCGGCGGCGCGTGCCGAAATCGCCGATGCTGAGATCGGGAACGCCGCGCAGGCGTTCAATCTTTTCCCAGAGGCGCGTTTTGGCGCGGGCGTAGAGAATGTCGAGTTCGAGTTCGCTCAGTTGCTTGAGCGCGGCGCGCGTCTTCAATTCGCAGATCTCGGCCAGCGCATAGATCTCCCACATTGAGGCCCCCGACCAGAGGCCCTCGAAGCGGAGCTGAAGCTGGCCGTCGCGCACGGAGAGCTCGTATTCGGAAAGGCGGAAATCGTGTTCGAGCCAGTCAAGGAAGGCGGGTTCGAAGATGCCGCGGCGGCCGAAAAAGGTGTTGCCGGCGAGCCAGACCAGCTCGGATTTGCGGAAGCGAAGACGGCGCGCGGCTTCAAGCTGCTCGCGCAGGTCTTCTACTTTGACAATTTCACCCAGGCGAACGGAGGAAGTGCGATTGATGAGGGTGAAGGTGGCGCGCGTGCGGGGAAAGTTCTTCCAGATGAACTGGAGCATGAGGAGCTTGTAGAAGTCGGTGTCGAGCAGGGAGCGGGTGATGGGATCCATCTCCCAGTTGTGATCGTGCGCGCGCCGGGCGAGATCGATAATCACAATGACTTAACTTTACTCTTGTGCGATGAAAAAGGGCTTGTTTACCGTCGGCCAGCTTTTATAGGCAGCGATAGTATTCTGCCTTGACTTTGTACGGCCAGGCGACAGCGGATCAAGCGAGTGACTACTGCAGCCACGGTGCTTTCCTGCTTGTTTAGCTTGGCGGCGATCTCAGTGACGGTAGGCGTATCGTCCATGCAAGCCCAGAGCACTTCTTCTTCAAGCGATTCAATCCTGATTCGCCGTTTTCGACGACCTCGCGAGTCATATACAAGCGTCGCTCCATTTTTCAATTTTCGCGCGGTGAGAGCGACAGGAGCGCGCATTAGCCGTGCCAGAAGTTTGTCGGCCTTCTTCCACTCATTTGCCACCGGTTTTGCATTGTAGTCCATGCAAAACATCGGAATCTCGCTCCGCAGATGGCTGGCCGGGTACAAGCGCCGGTAAAACTTGAATTGCCGTGGTTGGCCAAGCTCAAATTTGTCGATTTGACGATACATGCGGCTGGTACGGTATAAGCTGACCTCGTTGAGAATCAGACAAACGGGAGGACGCAGTAAGTGACTAATCAGCCGCAAAGTACGGAGATTATCGGTTAAATCATCGGCGTGCGAAAGAGGGTGGTTACACAATATGTTGAACAGGAGCGAAGTCATCTTTGCTTCAATCCCCCACTTGAGAACTTTAATATTGTCTACTAACGTCGCTCTTTTCCCGATTATCTTCAACATGCGTTCGCTGAACGACTCGATTCCGATTTGAACGTAACTTATTCCAGCCCGCTTCATCTTTCTCAGCAGCCTTGGCGATGTATTCCGTGCGTTCAGCTCGCCCCAGGAGTTTAGCTTGAGGCGATTCTTCACGAGCAAATCGCACAACTCCTCAAGGTAATGCGGGTCTCCATTGATCTCCCAGTCCACGAAATCGATATCCCGTTTGCCGTGCACAGCGTAAAGACGGCGTATGTCGCGAAGAACGGCCCGCGGCGGGCGTAGATGTTGACCAACGCTGCTTATCGGACAGAAGGAGCAGCAGGAATTTGTGCATCCCGCTCCTAAACTTAATGTCAAAGAGTATTTCTTGACGCCGCGGTCACGTATCTCGTCAAAATCCGCCGTGGGAAAGGAATCGATGCGGTCAGAACCGGAGCGCATGTAGCGGTAAGTTCCGTGGTCCGGCATTACACCGGACAGATGCGGAGCTTTCTCCCCCCTTGAGATCCGGCCGAGTAAGTGCGCTAGCGACTCCTCGGCCTGCCCAACCACTATGTGGTCAATCTCCGGGAAGTTTTCAACAAACTGGGAGACGTTGTAAGACTGGAAAGCTTCTCCGCCAAAGATCATGCGCGGTTTTGGGGTGCGCTGTTTTATCAGTCTGGCCAGATATAGGCTGGTCAAGACCTGCGTATCGAGGCAAGAGAACCCGACAGCGGCGTAACGATCCCACTTGGTTTCTTCCAGGATACCGATCAAAAAGGAATGCATAAGGTTGCAATAGCGGCGAATTCGGTGGAAGTCGGCCGTAACTGCCTTGGCTTTCGGTTTGCTTTGCCGTCCTCCCTTAAAGTCCATAAAAGTTCGATATATATCTATGTTGGCGTGGCGGTCTCTCAAGCATTCAATCAGAAGGTCGTCAGGCCGGGCGTGGCCAAAGAACAAACCCGAGTAGAAGACCTCGTGCCAGCATGTACCGAATTCCCCGGCCTGCCTGTTGACGGGTATTAAGCTGGGCGCGTGGCGACGAAGATAGTCGGTAAACATGACACTGAGAGGCAGGCAATTTGCGCGGTATCCATTTGCCCTCAGGAACGCCTTTAACCGTGCTATGCCGTAAGGTGACCATCCAAATGCAAATCCCGGAGTTGAGATGAGAAGGATAGCAGGATGCCTGTCAGCGGCGGGAGCGCCATGACACGCTCCCAGTGAACTGGAGGACGAAGCAGATCTCATAATTCACCATTCGGATTTAATACATTATGCACTAATCCAGAGTGCGTTGACTATAATTTTCGAGATGACCAGTTCCATGAAAAGGTATGCTACAACGTGTTTCAAAATGGTTACGTAGATTTCATTTGTCATCCCTCAGGGGCGAAAGTGTCTGCGTGAGAACTAGTTTTGACGGCCACATATTGGGATCGACGAATTTTCTAGACCCAATATATTGTAGTCTGACATGCTGAAAATCGGGCTCTCACGCAGACACTAAAGCCCCCGTATTTTCCTGCATTTTTCGACCCGGATCAAGTCACCCCAGCGACGAAGACCTGTCGCTGGGGACCCCGGTATGCCGTGCCCTTGTTACAGAACTTATTTTTGAAACACGCTCTAATCGTTGTAAGGATGCACGGCCGCGAAAGCGCGTGAGCACATGAGCCGCCCGCAGGAGCGGGTCTAAAAACGGCGTGCTGATTGCCGATGGCGCGTGGGGCAGCGCAGTTGCAAGCGCGCGGACTGCCCAGCGGGACCATCCCCGACACGTGGAACCTGACGCATCCCGAGCAAGTGGAAGCCATCGCGCGCACATATGTGGGAGCAGGCAGCCAGGTGATCCTGACCAACACCTTTTGCGCCAACGCCATCGCCATGCACTCGAGCTCCAGGGCCGATCTCGACGCGATCAACCGCGCTGGAGCGGCGATCTACCGGTTTGGATCGAGCCCAACGCGGGGCTGCCGGCCAGCGTACTCAGGCCGTTCTCTCGATGGCCGCGGCAATCGCGTCGCGCACTGAGTCTGGCAGGGCGGGCATGGCGCCGGACTGCGAGGCCATCCAGCCGCCCCACCGGTTTCCTGCCTCATTCAGGGTGGCCAGGCCGGCGCCACGCAACAGGTAATGAGCGATGGCGGCGGTAAACGCATCCCCAGTGCCGATGGCATCGGCCACCTTGACTGAGAATCCGGGGTGCTCATCCCATTCGTCACGGTTGACCAACAGGCTGCCATGAGCGCCCCGAGTGATGGCGACCATCTGCAGGGCGGGAAACTCCCCGAGCAGGCGCTCCGCAGCCCAACGCTGGCGCTCAGTGCTCATTCCCGCTGCATCGCCAGCCAAATGCCCGTTCACGGTCAGACCCAGCAGATCAAGCAGCAACAACGCCTCAGCCGCGTTCATCTTGACCACCGTGGCCAATTCCAGCGACTCCTGAAGCACCTCAGCAGAGTAAAACGGCGCGCGCAGGTTCACGTCGAAGACGCGAATGCAGGCGGCGGAGGTTTCCGCAGCCAAGGTCTGGATGGTCTGCCGCGACTGCGGATTGCGCTGCGCGAGCGAGCCAAAACAGAAGGCGTCAGCCCGCTCGGCCAACTGAACAAACGCATCTGACAGCTCCAGAAAGTCCCACGCGGCGGGTTCGTGAACGGTGAAGTGCGGCTCATGGTCCACGAAGCTGACCATGACGCGGCCGGTTTCGTGAGCAGGGTCAACCTGGAGGGAGCTGGTTTCAACGGGAAGGGGATCCAGGCGGTCCATGGCCTGACGGCCCAGCTCGTCGCGGCCGATGCGGCTCAAGATTGCGGCGCGATCGCCCAAGCGTCCGGCCATGACGGCGAAATTGGCCGGCGCGCCACCCAGACGCATGCCGTCCGGAAAAACGTCCCATAACAGCTCGCCAATGCCCAGGATGAGATGCGCTTCTTTCATTTTCCTGGTCCCTATTGTCTACTTCCTGTCAGTCCCCACCCAGCGGTAGATCGAACAGTCCTCCCAACTGGTTGCCGCATATTCGGCGCCGGGCTGGCGCTTGAGAATCGTGCGGTCGGCAACGGTATCCGTGCGCGAACGCCGGATCTGGCCCCGGAAGAGCCGCTCGAATCCCGGTTCGCGTTCCAACACGCTCTCCTGCTCGTTATTGACGTACAGGATATCCAGTTGCCCCGCCCGCTGGACAAGGCTGCGGCTCCAGGCGCGCAGGGTCCGCCTCAACACAGGCGCGCCAAACGGGTTAAAGAGAAAGGCTACGCAGGGGCCGGAAGGAAGAGGGAACTCGGCGGCATCGCGGCAGTGGATGCGCATGGGGGAATGCGCGCGTCCGGCGGCACGCCACAGCGCAAGATTTTTGCGGGCAATGCGCGCCAGCGTGGGGTGCAGCTCAACGCCCACGACCGCGCGAAAGGGATAGGCGCAGGCGAGCAGCATAGCTCGCCCCATGCCCGCACCAAGATCGACGAACGTATACGCGTCGATGGGCGCGAGCGGGCGGCATCGCCGCCAGCGCACAACGATGCCTTGAAACACGGAAGGCGCGACGGCGTAGTAGGCCGTGATATGGCGATCGTGCCGGTGGCCTGCGCCAAGGTGCCGGCCGGCAACCAGACCACTTGTCCGCACGCCAAATTCCAGATCGAAAGGATGGCGGATCAAGCCGTCTTTTGCTGCAAGCCCCGGCAGAATGCGCGGTACCGGTTTTTTTGTTTCCGTATTGCCTGGTGCGCCAACGCTCACGCTTGAAAGTTAGCACAGAAAGCGGCGCAAGATACGACCCATTGGGTGTGAATGCGGCGAAGTCGTAGAGGGATGAAACAGACTGGCGGGAGGCAATTATTTTTCGAAGTAGCGCGCTGCGCGGGGAGCGGATTTTTTCTTGACTCCGCCGCAGCGCTTCTGCAAGACTGCGTAGGCGCATTTTGCGGGCGTCGTGGATGATCCTCCACGTGGGGGTGTTGTTCCTCGCTGTGCACACTGGCACGGCGGCCGGCATGGATTGCAATGCGCGGCGGTGAGGGCAATGCAAGAGCATCGGATTCAATCAACTTCACCAGGGAGGAACTATGAAGAAATACTTCGCGGAATTTGTGGGCATGTTCATTCTGGTGCTGTTTGGCTGTGGAACGGCGGTGGTTGCCGGCGATAAGGTAGGCATTCTGGGCATCGCGTTCGCATTCGGGCTGGCGCAGGTCGCAGCGATCTACGGGATCGGCCCCATCTCGGGCGGCCACGTCAACCCGGCGGTGAGCTTCGGTGTCTGGTCCGCAGGACGGATGTCCGCCAAGGACATGATCGGCTATTGGGTGGGTCAGTTTTTGGGCGCGATTCTGGCAGCCTGGGTGCTATCGGCGATCGCCAGCGGTGCAGCGGGCTATAGCATCGCTGCGAATGGTCTTGGTCAGGATGGGTGGGGTCCGGGCTATCAGGGCGGATACGACATCACGTCTGCCATCCTTTTCGAGTTTGTGGCCACGCTGATCTTCGTGATCGTGATCCTGGGTTCCACGCAGAAGAGTGCGCCGGCCGGCTTTGCCGGGCTGGCCATTGGTATTACGCTGCTGGTGATTCACATCTTCGGCATTCACATTACCGGCGTGAGCGTGAATCCGGCGCGGAGCCTGGGACCGGCGCTGCTGGTAGGCGGCCAGGCGCTGAAACAGGTGTGGCTATTTCTAGTATTTCCCAGCTTGGGTGGGATCGCGGCGGGGCTTCTGTTTCGGACAAAGCTGCTGGAAGCGGAGTAGGCGCGGCGGCGGAAAACATTTCGGTGAGCAGCATCGATGCTGCGTGGCATGGTGCGCCATCTCGCACACCATGCAGAAGCGGGCAGTGGTGTAGCTTCAAGCGCACGATATGGCCTTTTTCCCGAGTCAAACAAGAATAACTTTCCGGTATCCTTCCTATGTTCAGCCACCTTTTTAGTTACTGCTTAAATAGAACCGGTATATTACAAATGTGACGTGTCTTAGTCGCGCCGAATCTTGCCGACCAGTCAGTAGACTGCCGGCGCAAATACCGTTTCAGCGTGTGTTGCATAGCGACTCTCTAATTCACGAAGGACAACCCCAGTCATCTCATCGAGTAGAAGCTCCCTACCAGGTGCAACTTCAAAATCATTGTCGAGAAGGGACCAGAAACAAAACCCAGTCGCTATCAGATCCGAAGGTCTTTTCAGGTGGCGTAAAACTCGCCGGACCGTAGTTCGCCGTTAAAGATTCCGCGATGGGGCGGATCTCACCGTTTACCGGATCGAACCATTCGATTTTCAGATCGCGCCCCAGGTTGGCTAAGTCCAACGTGACTGTGCGCGCCGATGGCATGTAGACGACCGCGAAATCGCCGTCCGGTGTCGCTGCCGCTGTGGCCATTTCGGTTCCTTCTTCATAGCCCCCAATCAAAATCCTATGGTCGAAATCCGGCTTTAATTCATACCACTTATGCGAGGTGAAGAAGCTCCGGAAATATTTCATCTGGTTGGCGCCAGGCGAATCGAGCCAATCGCGCCATCCCGTGTTAAACGTCCATGCACAAGATCCGTACATATTACCGAAAGCGCCATACAACACGCCCCAGTAAGCCTGGCGGCGGACTCGTAACGGAGTTCCGCCACGTTGATCGTTACTTTCTCCTTCGTAGCCGCTCTCGCCAAGAAAAGCGGGTTTAGTGGGCGTGCGGTTGTAGTCCTCGGCAAGAATAAGGTACGTATCGCGGTACCCGTACGACATATTGACATCGAGCCAGGGCTCGGCTTGAAAGAACACGCCGCTGGACTTCGAGCCAGCATGATAAGTCTTCAACTGATCCGGCGCGGTTTCTTCCAGGCCGCGGGCCATTGCCAACACCTCCGGCCTCACATCTCCCGGATCACGGTCGCCCCCCAGAAGCCAGAGAATATTTTTGAATTTCCCGAAGTGCTGCCCCAAGAAGCGTCCGTACTCATAGCATTTCTCCGGACCGTTTGCCTTGTACTGCGAGTGCCACATTCCGTCGTGGGCATTGAATTGAGGTTTATTCAGGCCCGCGTAACCCAGATCGGCGGCAATTAACAGAACCAACATGTCTTTTTCCTGCGCTTGTTTTATCAGCCAACCCAAGCGGTTGAAATAGGCTTCATTCGGAGTAGAGAAATCGCCTGGCTTCAAAAACGGAGAATTCCCCTCGCGATCTTTTTCGGCGACGTGGTCGCTCCACTCCGAATAAGGAATGACGTCGATACCGATGGCATTGAAACCCTGTTGACGCCTCTTCTCGAGGTACATTTCAGTCTCATGCCGATTGAGCTGCCAATCGATTTCCCAGGCACTATCGCCGTTCAGGAAAAACGGTTTCCCGGCTTTATCGACCAAGTAGCGGTTATTGTCGCTGACATGGAGAGGAAATTGCGTTCGAGATGAGCCGGCGCAATGGGCTGCCTTGACACCCCCTACGAAGAACAGGACGGCCAAAGTTGGGACTATTAGGCGCATCGTTTTTCCACGGATTGGCGACAAGCGGGAATTGTTCACACTCTCTCCTTGAACTATTTCGGCGGAAACGCTCGGCCCCGCCCGGCCGCGTTCAAAATTCACCGGGATTTCCATCTAGCTTTCCCGGCCACAAGAGAATATACCCCGAGTGTCCGGTTCTTTGGCTCTGGAACCAATGCAGAAAAAGATCGCAGCAGCGGCAACTGGCAGTATACTGTCGCCGCCGGGAAAGCGGAATGGATATTCCGGCTAAGAACAGTTCAAACCTTGCTGGAAAGCGCTACGGCCGGTGACGAAGTCAGGATATGGTTTGGTTGCGCGGGCATCAGCGGAGTCGAGCGCATCGATCCGTCCAGCTACGTGCATCCTTGGCCCCAGTTGCCATCCCTTCGGGAGACTTTATGAAACACATTCGTATTCGATATTCCATCCTGGGGTTGGCTGTCGGGATGCTTGTCTGCGCCAAAGAGTCGTTTGCCCAGTACTTTCCGCCCCCGGATTCCAAAGGGGGATGGCGCACTCTAACGGCGCCCGATGAAATCCAGCAAAAAACGGGTTTGGACGTTAAGAAGCTCGATGCGGTTTTCCAGTACATCCAGGGGTCCAGCCAAAATGGCGGCCTTCTGGTTGTGCGCCATGGCTGGCTCGTGTACGAACGATATTTCGGCCGCGCCAACCGTCAGGCAACGCCTAACACCATGTCGTGCGGCAAGTCTTTCACCAGTATTGCCGTAGGCATCCTGATGCATGAACGGCCGGACCTCTTCCCCGACGGGTTAGGCCAGAAAGTTTACACGTCACGATACCTGCCTTCCGAAGCCTTCCCCGTGAAAGATCCGAGGAAAAGCGAAATCAAGCTAGGCCAACTGCTCGCCATGAGCGCGGGGCTGGCCGGGAACAGCCCTGGCTTTATCGAAGAGAAACCGGTCCCCATCACTCCTGAAGGCCTGGATGGCTGGCGAGCGATGGTTGAGCCGTTGGCATTCTCGGAGCGTTTGTGGGTCGACCCGGGTGGAGGGTACTCCTACGCCACGGCGTCTGCCCAGATCCTTGCCGCTATGGTTCGTCACCTGACGGGAATGGAACTGCAGAAATACGTGGAGATCCATCTCGCACAGCCGCTGGGGTGGGGCCGTTGGGGCTACGGCTTTCACGATCATCCAGAGATCACGCACACGCCCGGCGGTGGAGGCATCTGCCTGCGGGCAACGGACATGCTGCGATTCGAATACCTCATGCTGCATCAAGGGAAGTGGGGCAGCCGTCAACTTGTGCCTGCCGAGTACGTCCGCAAAGCCACAACGCCGTCGCCCTACGATCCTCACTTCCCTTACAGCCTGGATTTCGAACTCAACTCCGCCGGCGACGCGCCCGCCGCACCTCGCGACGCATACTGGAAGCGTGGGTCCGGTGGTTTTGCCATCTGCGTTGTGCCTTCTCTGGATCTGATTATTTGGAAGATGGGGGGCTCCGACTCTCAATACGATGCGAAAGACACGGGGCTACCCGAGTTGAAACCTTATGGGGAGCGTGCCAACTGGAAGCGAACCGTGGACGAGGACGACTCTGCGCTGCGCATGTTGGAGATGGTGGTGGCGGCAGTGTCGAAGCCGGGAAGATGAGTTTCGACTCGAGGGCGGCGGCGGGACCGGCAAGCATATGTTCAATTCCCGGTCGAAAACGGGAAGTCTTCCTGTCAGCGCGTTTAGCCGGCGCGAGTTTTTAAGGGGTGCAACATCCCTTACCGGTGTTGCTTTGCTGCCACGGTCTGCGCCGGCGACCCCGGACTGTGGCAGCAAGGAAGGGCCTAGTTAGATGTCTCCAGAGCAGCGAAGCCGTGGACTAGGAGCGGCTTTTCCACGGAAATCCTCATAAACATCCGTTCCATGTTGAAGAATTGACGTCATAGAGTTGCGATGAAGCGCAGACGCACATAGTCCGCAATCCAGCGGCCATCGTGATCGCGCAGAGCCGGAGCGAGCAGCGCGACGGTTTCGTGAACGATCTTCTCGCGCAAATCTTCAGGCAGGGTATCGAGGACGCCGCGGCAGAAGGTATGCAACCATCCGGACATGCCAGCGTCATTGAGCGGAGTGGGGCGAGGGAAGAAAAGGATGCGCTCGACGGCGAAGCCGTGGCGTTCCAGGCGGAGGGAGTAGGCTTCCGCGGTGGGATAGTAGTTGCCGCGGTCGCCCATCGAGGTAAATCCGTGGCGCGCGAGTACGGCCGCGAAGGCGACGCGGATAGCGGCGATGTTGCCGTGCCCGCCCATCTCGGCGACGAAGCGGCCGCCGGGGCGAAGGACTCGCCGCACCTGCGAAAGCATCTCGTCCTGATCGCGGACCCAGTGCAGCACAGCATTGGAAAAGACGGCATCAAATGTGTGATCCGGGTAGGGGAGCATTTCGGCAGGCCCCTTATCGGCCTTCACTCCGCGGGCGCGCGCCGCTGCCACCATCTCCGGCGAGGCGTCGATGCCGACGACGCTTGCTCCGGTAGCGGCGATGCGCCGCGTGAGTTGGCCATCGCCGCAGCCAAGGTCAAGGATGCGCTCGCCAGGTTGGGCGGCGAGCCACTCGAGCACGCCTCCGGCCAGCTCGGGAACAAATGCGGCGTCGCGGGCATAGGTTTCAGGGTTCCAGGTTTGAGGCATGGATTGTCTCCCATTCAACGGCACCCTCGGAGATCATGTTCGGGACACGCGCTTCCGAAGATGCTCTTGTTTCGCTCGACGTTCGCACATGCGCAAGATGCGGAACGATGAGCGGCGACAACGCTTGATGGGGCAGACTGCGGCGGGACTAATCAAAAGTCCCAGTAAGAATTCTATTCTCTCATCCCTCAACGCGGCCGAGCCTAATCTTCGATCGATCAAACGACGGTGAGACGAAGACCTGAGGCATGCGGAACAAGCGCGGTGAACTTCCCGTCCTTGAGATAGCCTGGTTTCGGCGATCGCACGATGTGGGCCTCGCGGCTGTCAAGGGATGGGGCGTGCAAGGTCTCGCTCTCTACTGCTCCTGTTCTGCCAGCTCCAAAATCGAGGCGCAGCGCAAGATCGTTTTCCGCGTCTTTGTTCAGGACGATGACGGATGTTTGTCCGCGCGCAAGTTTTACGGCATAGGCAGTGGCGTTCACTCCCGCGGCCTGAAGCTTCGAGGAGAGATCGGCCTGGATGAATTCGCCTCCACTGAGCGAACCGGCAAATCCGAGGCCATAAGCAACCGGCTGCAAAACGTAGGCTAAGCCGAACGATGCAATGGGCGTATAGAACGGATGAGGGTGGGCTGCAATTTGCTCCGGGGTTGCGCCTTGCTCCTTGAGGATCTGGTCGCCGGGAAGGAACCCTCCCACGGAATTGGCCACAGACATGCCGCTGCCGCCGTGCAGATTGATCCCGGAATAGTTGTTTCTGGCGAGCAGGAGCGAGTAGTCCGCTGCCCAGAGAGCTGCCGCAAAGACGTCGGAGACTCCGGGCTTGCCTCCGCGATAGCAAGTGTTGCCCTCGGTCATGCGGATGCGGATACCCATCTTGGCCGCGGCGGCGGCCGCGGTATCCGCCATGGTCTGGACCTTGGCCATCGTAGCGGGCTTGAGCAGGTTAGGGATGTTTACCTCAGGATTCGTGGCCGGCCCGCCGAAGTAGTAGTGGTGAGTGAGGGTGGTGACGTGAGGTGGATTCTCGACGGCGCTCCATTCGCCGGCGATTTGCGTCAGCCAAGACATGTTGGAGGCGAAGTCGGGCATTCCGAACCTGGCGTCTGGGACGCGAGCGCCGATGGCGCGGGCGAGCGTGAGCCACTGGTTCAGGTACGCGCCAGCGGACCAGGTTTGAGGATCGCGCAAATGGCCGCCAAACAAATCGGCCTCGTTTCCGATCTGGAAGTACTGCAAGCGGGGCCCGAGAGTTTTAGCGACGAATTCGGCTTCCTGCGCGGCGCGGCCGGGCGTATTGGTTCCCATGTTTATGCCATAGAGGCAGGTCCAGCCGGTTGCTTCGAGGAAGGCCGCCAGGTTGCGCACGGCTTCAGGAGTCACGGCATAGTACAGGGGTTTAGGCTCGCCTACGACTTCGCGCGCGCGTGGGTGTTCGGGCTCAGAAGAATCGGGAGTTGGTTTCCACCACGCGAACTCGCCGGTGTTGCCGCCAAGGCGCAAGACGCCTCGGGGAGCGAGAGCTTTGAACGCGCGAACCAATCCGGTGTTCCTCGCCGAAAAGAAGGCAGGGTCGGAGAGCTGCGCGACTTCGTAGGAGAGGCCGACAAAGTCGGCGGGCATATGGGGTCCCGTGGCCTCAGGCGGAATGGAGAGAGTGACCGGAGTCTCCGATTGACCCTGCGGGCAAAGGCGAGTTGCAGCAACAGAGAATGCGGCGGCAGCAAGAAACCGGCGGCGGCTGATGGTAGTCATCGGGACTCGATGAGGAAACGGGCTCCAACAATTTCGGTTTTCATTCTAAATGGACTGAACAGGCAGGAGGGTGAGGTCGTCGACGAGGCCAGCCTCTTTCTGCACGAACGGCTCGCCGTAGCGGACACCGGCGAGCAGGCCGTAGTGGCGGGCCTCGGCAAAAGTACGCTCACGAATCTCCTCTTCGGGAACGAAGAGTCCCGTACCGGCGGATTGGTTGGCGTACTGAGAGCGGTAAGCCATAAGCGCCAGATGACGCTGCTCGATGAAGGGCGAGATGTCGACGATGAAGCTGGGCCGGACGTCGGCGTAGAGGCTGGCGTAAACGATCTTGAACGGGCGATGCGGCGCGGAGCCCGTCTCTACTTTTTCCAGGCCGGAAAGGAAGCAAGCTTCATAGCCAAGCGTAGCCGTTATGGAGTGATCGGGATGGCGAGCCCGCCAATAGGGCAGGATAACGACACGGGGACGAAGCAGGCGGAGAATGCGGACGATGGCGATGCGGTTCTCGAGGGTATTTGCGACAGCGCCGTCAGGCAAGTTGAACGCTTGACGCCAGCCGACGCCGAGGATGCGGGCGGCTTCATTGGCCTCGCGCACGCGGTCAGCGGCCGTGCCACGAGTTCCGGCCTCGCCCTGTGTCAGGTCGAGAATGGCGGTACGCAGGCTACGCGCCGCCATGCGCAGCAGGGTTCCTCCGCAGGTCTGTTCCACGTCGTCGCGGTGAGCGGCGATAGCGAGGACATCGGCGCGGAAATCGAGTGCCTCGGCGGGCATGGGAATCAGTAGACGGTATTGTTGGAGTCGCTGGTTGCGTCCATGTAAGCCACGTCGTAGGCGGTGCCGGTCACCGCCACGTATTGGTTGTCGATTGCCGAGCCGTCTGTGGTGGAGTAGATATACACCTGTCCGCCCTCGGCAGTGTAGATCTTGTGTAAGCCTGTGACTGCGGCAATGCCTGTGGCGTCGCCGATGTACGGCTCGATCAAGACGACTTTGTTCGTGGAAGTATCGTACATCGTCAGGCAACCGTAACCGCCCGTGGGGTCAGTGGCGTAGCGGACGCCAGTGGTGCATCCCTTCATGGCGATCCAGAGGGTATTGTCGTCGGCCTCGATCATGCGGCTAGTCGCGCCGGGCTGACCATCGCTGATGGCAACCGGACTGCCCGGCGTATTGTTGCTCAGGTTGACCACGGTGAGATTGCCGCCAAAGAGCGTTTGCCCCTGTACTTGCTGAGGCTGCTGGCCGACGACGTACATGGTGGAGGAGACGACCAATGCGTTGCTGGCTCCGCCCGGGATGGGGATGTTCGTCATGGGCGCAGTATGGGAGTTGGTGCAGGGCGCGACGTTGCAGGGCAACAAGCCGGACTGCTGGCCGAGAAGAAAGATCGTGGGCGCGACCGGCACGAGGGAGATGGACGCTTGAGAACCTCCGCACTCGGGACCGCAATTGAGGATATAGGCAGTGCTGCCATCGGACGAAAAAACGGCCTTGACGGGGCGGTCGAAGGTGAGTGGAGCGCCGTAGTAGTTGCCGGTTGCGTCGATCTGGTCGGGGCTTTGCATCTGAAAGAGGCACCACTCCGGCTCGTTCTGCGGTTCGCAATCGACGGCGGCCTTGGGCCAGGTTGGAGGCCCGCCGGAGTAAGAAGTGGTCTGTGCGGCCGTGAGTTGCCGCGGATAATAGACGTAGTTGGAGTTCTGGACAAAGGCGAGGGCGACGGAGCCTCCGGGGTTCACACTGACGCGGTACACGCCGGGAAGACTGAGGGCTGTCGAAAAGCCGAGGCTTTGATTCACAGCGGTGAAGACATGAGAGGCCTGGCCGGCAGCGAAGGCGTATGCCTGGCTGCGCGTGATGAAGATGCTGGACGACAGGCCGTTGAGCCCGGTGACGGTGCCGGCTTTTGCCTCTTTGGTATAGCTGATCTCGGTGAGAGTGCCGTCGCTGGAACCGTAGATGGCGCCGAATTGCTCCTCGGGCACATTTTGAATGCTGATGGGCAGCGAGGCGCCGTAGCCGGAGACGTAGAAGGAGGTTGGCGCGCCGGTGTAGCCGAAGCGCTCGTCGTAATACGCGTCGACAATCTCAAGTGTTCCATGGTTCGCAACAGTGGGGTTCTGGATGGCAATCATGACGCGGTTGACTAATCGGCTGGGGGGGAGCGTACGGCCGTCAAAGTAAGAGGTGGTGCCACAACCAGCCAGTGCGGCGGCCGCCGCCAGAGCTGCACAGGCGCTGATCCAAAGACTTCTCTGCTTCAAAATTGCAACCCTCGGCCGATGGAGCGGAAGAACCCGCAACCTCGACGAATCAATGGCGTTAAAGACTCACGGAAGAGCCGGGAAACACGCATGTGCAAGCCGGTTTCCATGCAGGTAATGACTCTCGAAGTATAACAAAGCGACCCAGCCCCATGGCGTGCAAGGCCAACGGTGAGAATGAAGCTTAAGGGATGGATGCGCTGCCCGCTCTGAATTCCTGAACCGCTTCCGGGGGCGCGGCCGGGTCCACGGTTGCATGGGCGGTTTGCAGGCTGTCCGATTCCGGCTACAATATGGCCGGCAATGCGGTAGCATGACAACAGAATGACGCGATTTGCCGAGATCTTTGCCGACCGCTTCGTGCTCGCCGACGGCGCCATGGGCACGGTGCTCTATGCGCGCGGTGTGTTCCCTAACCGCTGCTACGACGAGTTGAATCTCTCGGACCCGAATTTGATCGTTTCTGTTCATGAGGAATACCTGCGGGCAGGCGCTGAGATTCTGGAATGCAACACATTCGGCGCCAACCGCATTCGCTTGGCCCGGCATGGGTTGAGCGAAAAGGTGGAGGAGATCAACGCGGCGGGAGTGCGCCTGGCGCGCCTGGCCGTTGAGCATCTGAAGGATCGACAAGCCGGCGAGGTGTGGGTGGCCGGATCGGTGGGGCCGCTTGGAGTGCGGCTGGAGCCGCTGGGCAAGACGGGGCTGGACGAAGCTCGCGCCGCGTTTGCCGAACAGATCGGCGTGCTGGCCAAAAGCGGCGTCGACCTGCTGATTGTGGAGACGATGCCGGCGCTGAATGAAGCCCGCGAGGCGCTGGAGGCGGCAAAGGCGGTCGCCCCGCACCTTCCTGTGCTGGTGATGGTGACGGTGGACGACGAGAGCGAGTGCCTGGATGGGTCTTCGCCCGCGCAGGCGGCGGCCTTGCTCACCGGGTGGGGCGCGGACGCCGTCGGCGTGAACTGCTCCACAGGGCCGGTGACGGTGCTGACGGCCATCGAAGCCATGCGCGCGGCTACCACGCTGCCGCTGGCAGCGATGCCCAACGCCGGGATGCCGCGGGCCGTCGAAGGCAGAAACATCTACCTGTGCACGCCCGAATACATGGCCAGCTTTGCGCGCAAGGCGATTGCCGCCGGCGCGCAGATTGTGGGCGGTTGCTGCGGCACCACGCCCAATCACATCCGGGCCATGCGCGCGGCCATTCGTGCCATGGATGAACAGGCGCACGTGGAGGGGAAAGAGGCCGCGCCGGCTATGAGCAAAGAGACGCCGCCGGCGCCTTTGGCGCAACGCTCGCACCTCGGCTCGTTGATCGCGGAAGGGAAATTCGTCACGTTGGTGGAGTTTCTGCCGCCAAGGGGCATCGATTGCTCGAAGGAGATCGAGGGCGCTCGACGGCTGGCGCGGATGGGCGTGCACGCCATCGATGTGTACGATGCGGCGCAGGCTTCGGCGCGGATGAGCGGGCAGAGCCTCTGCATCCAGATTCAGCAGCACACGGGGATGGAAACGATCCTGCATTACACCTGCCGCGACCGCAACCTGCTTTCCATCCAGTCGGATTTGCTGGGAGCCGCGTCGATCGGGCTGCACAACATCCTTTGCGTGACCGGCGATCCGCCCAAACAGGGAGATTATCCTGACGCGTCCGCAGTTTTTGACGTGGACTCGATCGGTTTGGTAAACATCGCCCGGCGGCTCAATCACGGCCTCGACATCGGATCGAACGCCATCGGCGCGAGCACCAACTTCACGATCGGCGTGGGGGCCAATCCCGGCGTGCCGGACATCGAGAATGAGCTGCGGCGGTTCGCCTACAAGGTGGATGCGGGCGCCGAATATGCGATTACGCAGGCGGTCTTCGACCTGCGCCTGCTGGAGGAGTTTCTGGAGCGGATCAGGGACCACCGCATTCCGGTGATTGCGGGCATCTGGCCGCTGACCAGCCTGCGCAACGCGGAGTATATGAAGAGCGATCTGCGCGTAGCCATGCCCGAGGAAGTGATGCTGCGCATGGCGCAGGCGGAGACGCCGGAGGCCGCGCGCGCGGAAGGAATCAGGATCGCGCAGGAGATGCTGGAGGCGGTGCGGCCTTTGGTGCAAGGCGTGCAGGTGAGCGCGCCCTTCGGAAACTACGAAGCCGCGGCCGAGGTGATCGCCAGCGTATTGCCGCCGGGAAAGTAGGAAATTCCCCGGCGAACTCTTCTTGCAGCCCCCGGCGCAGCAGCGTACACTTTCCGGCAAACCCGGCCGTACGCAATGCCGAGAACTGTAAGGTTGCTGCTTACGGAGAGGAGTTATCCGCGATGTCACCGGCCATCTTCCAGTGTCCGAACTGCAACGAAACCATCTTCTCCAGCGCTGAATCCTGCAGCTTTTGCGGAGCCAAAGTGGATCACGAAGCGGCGAGCAGAGATGCCGAACGCCTGGCAAAGATCAACCAAGCTTGTAGCGGCGCCAGCTCCATGAGGAGCGCGGCACTCATGTTGCCGGTGTTGTTCGTGCTTCGCTTCGTTCCGTTCATCCGCCTGGTGGGGGGGATAGGCTTTCTCCTACTGCTGCTAGGCATACCGCTGTGGGCCATGCGCTGGTGGCACAAGTATGGCGGAATCGTATCGGGAGATCCGGATGTTGTTCGGGCGCGGCGGACGGTGAAGACAATTGCCATCATTGTCCCAATGGTGCTGGCCTTCTTTTTGGTTGTTGAGATTTTGATGGCGTTTGTAGCCCTGCGTTAGCGGGAATAGTTTTGTGCCGCGAATTGCGCCGGGAAGCTGCGTTTTGTCTTGCCGCCGCATGAGTTATCCTGAAGGCGCGGGAGTGAGAGGAAATCTGCCATGGCTTCCTTTGAAGAATCGCTAAAGAAGCTCGAAACCATCGTCGAGCAACTGGAAAAAGGCGATCTGGCGCTGGAGGACTCGCTCAAGCTCTTCGAAGAGGGCGTGGGACTGTCGGCCGCCTGCAAGCAGGAACTGGACGCCGCCGAGGGCAAGGTGCAGATGCTGGTGAAACAGCGCGACGGATCGGTGAAGCCGGAACCGTTCCTGACGGAAAAATCTTTCTAACCGCAAATCCCTGTTTTCGAAACAAAGACGATCAGGCTGCTGCCTCGATGTGCGCGCCAAGCCGCGCGGCAAGATCGAGGAGTTGCTCGTCGCAGCCGCGCGCCGCGGCAAGCTGCATACCTCCGCGCGCACAGGGGATGGCGATGGTGGGAACGCCGGCGAGGCTGAAAGGAACGGTGTAGCGCAGCAGACGGGCGCGTGTCTGGCTGTGATCGGCGCCGGCCGCAAGACACGCCACCGGAGCAGAGGGCATCAGGAGGAGTTGGTTTTCCGCGAACAGATCGTCCATGCGCGCGCGGAAGTCGTAATGACGCCGGCGCAACTCCGCGATTTTGCCGGACGCGATGCTTGCGCCCCACTTGAGGCGGTCGCGGATGGCCGGTTCGAAGCGGTCGAAGTTTCCGGCGTGCAGCCGCGCGGCTTCCGATGCCTGAATGGGAGCAAAGATCTCGACGGCATCCGCCCACCAGTCCGGGGCAATCGATCGCGCTTCCAGTCCAAGCGCCTGCAAGGCGCGAATGACGCCACGAAAGCCATCGACCACCTGCGGCTCGCAATCCTGGAGAAGGCTGCCGGTGAGATAGGCAAAGCGGGTAAAGGGCGCGGCCGGGGCAGTCTCCGCCGGCGCGAAGGGCGCGGCCAGCAGAGGAGCATCGCGAAGATCGCGGAAAAGCCAGCCCATGGTATCGAAGGATTCCGCGAGGTGCGCACCGCCGCGCCAGTCGCCGCGGCCGATCGTGGCGCGATAGCCGGCAAGTCCGCAGAGCGCGGCGGGAACGCGGATGGAGCCGCCGGTGTCGGTCCCGATGGCGGCGACGGCCGATCCCTCCTGCACACTGGCTGCTCCGCCGCTGGAAGAGCCGCCGGTAAGCGCGCCGGGGTTTAGAGGTTGGACGCAGTCGCCGAACTCCGGATTCTCGCCGGTGATTCCGTAAGCAAGCGGATGAAGGTGAGTTTTTCCGACGATGACCGCTCCGGCGGCGCGCAGTTGTTCCACCAGCCAGGAGTCGCTCTGCGCCGTGCCGTTTCGATCGCGGTAGAAGCGCACGCCGCACGTGGTGGGGGAACCGGCGAGATCGAAGCAATCCTTGACCGAGACGGGCAGGCCCCACAGCGCGGAATGGCCGTCGCCGAACGGGCCGCCGCTCAAGCGCGGCATCGCCTCGGCGCGGGCTGCTTCCGCGCGGGTCCAAGCCGCATCCTGCCAAAGGTAGGTGTTGCGGCCGGCGTTCCGGTTGGCGTTTGCAAGCGCCAGCTCGGCGAGATCGGAAGGCCGGGAGGATTCAGCGGCAAGCGCCGCGCGGAGATCGCGGATAGTCCACGAGGGAGCGGTCATACAGCAATTCTAGAAGCCGGCCAGCAGATGGATTGGAATTGCCCGGAAGCGCGTAGAGGAATGAGAAGGCGAAGGGCGGCTCCGTGCCGGCCGCCCTTCGGATGAGGAGTCGCGTGGATCAGAAGTCCAGGTGCAGCGACATTTGAATCTGACGCGGGCTGCCGATGGTGTGCTTGGTGATGCCAAGACCTACAGGGCAGTTGAAAAAGCCCGTGTTTTGGCCATGTGGATTGGATACGCAGTCGTTGGTGGGCAACGGCGTGGCGCCGCCGACGGGAACATTGTTGAATGCCTGATTCTGGTTCACGTTGTTTTGGGGAATATCGAAGCTGGCGGTGTTGGTGATGTTGTATACGTCGAAGGTATAGTGCAGGTTGTACTGGTCATGGATGGGCAGATCCTTTTCCAGGGAAGCGTCGGCGCGCCGCTGCCATGACTGGCGGAAGATGTTGCGCTCGCCGGTGGTGAAGTTGGTTTCATAGGAGTCGCCGGCGGGAACACCCATGGCGCCGGCCGGGATGAGCGGGACGTCGAAACAGCTGGCCTTAAGCGCCGCGCCTTCTCCGGTATTGGTGTTATAGAACGCGCCATTCTGGCCGGTGAGCGCATTCTTCCGGGTGCATCCGGGAGCCAGCGGCACGATGGGATTGGTGATGCCGTTGAAGGTGCTGTAGAAGATACTGCCGACGGCTCCGGAGTAGTCGATCACGCTGTAAGGCTGGCCGCTTTGGATGACCGCGACGCCGTGAAGACCCCAACTATCGAGCGCTTTGCCCTTCAACGTGCCAGTCGAGAAGAACTTGGGCAGTTGTGCGCCGTAAGTGAAGTTCAGCACGTGGGTGCGGTCGAAGTCGGCCGAGCCGTAGCCGCTACGCAGGTTCGTGGGGTTATTGCCGTTGTAGAAGAGCCCCATGCCGCTCTGCTCGTCGGTCGCGTGGGAGAAGGTGTAAGAGACCCCGGCCTGGAAGCCATGACTGAACCGCTTTTCCAGGTGTGACTCGAGGGCGTTGTAGGCGGCAATGCCTGCCGCGGTGTAGGCTTCGGACTCGGACGAGTAACCGATGTAGGGCACGCGGAGATCGACGTTTCCGCCTTCGTAGTTATTGAGCATGGTGTCATAATTGCAATTTGTCTCAGTCGGATCGTTCACGCAGATCGGGAAAAAAGTGTTGGGATCGAGCACGGTGTAGCCGTAGCTGAAATACTGCGTGGCCGGGCCTCCGGGATGCGTGGGGCTTGATGGCGTGGCGATCTGGGCCTGGTTGAAAGGCACTGGGATGACCTGGTGACGGCCGAGATTGCCCACGTAACCGATCTCGAACATGAAGTCGTTGCGCGGCTGGTACTGGATGTTGAGCGTGTAGTTGATGCTATAGGGCAGCTTGTTGGCCCGGTTGTAGACGCCGAGCGTGTACGGTTGATCGCTGTTGTCGCTGTAGACGGTGCCATCGATAATCTCCGCGGCATCGGGAAGGTAGTTCGCAATGTCGGAGGCTTTGGGGTTGGAGGGTGGCACGGAACGCGTCGGTCCCCATGGAGTAACCAGATTGTATTGCGAGTTGTCGACCGTGCCCGTGAGTCCGTTCCCGCCGCAGATAGGAATGTAATACAGGTAAAGATAGGTTGGATTGGTGGCGTTATAGGAGGCGCTGTACGGGCAGTGCTGCTGGCTGACAAAGGGTTCGGTTTGGGAAGATCCGAAGGGACCGCCGTCGACCTCACCGGCCGCGTAACCGGGCGAGAGATAGGTGAACAGTTCGCCGCGGTCGTAATAGAAACCGCCGCCCGCGCGGACAACAAACTTGGAGTGAAACAAGGATGGCTGCCAGGCAAGGCCTAGCCGCGGGGCGATGCCCCACTGGCGGCCTGTCAGCGTGGTCTTGCTCACCCCAGGAGTTCCGTTGGCGTTGTTGCCGGCGATGATGAATCCGGAGTGGCCAGGTACGATGGCGCCCGACGCGTTATCGAAGCTATACATGGAAGGATCGAAGTTGAAGATGTTCCCGTACTTTTCGGTGAGTCCTCCGTTCCAGTCGTAGCGCACGCCGGCCGTGATGCTCAGGGCCGGAGTCATTTGGAACTTGTCCTGAATGAAGAGGCCGGCTTCGTTGGCGCGATAGTAGCGATCGGCATTGCCCTGCAGGAAGGATGTGGCCGTAAAGTTCTGCGTGGAGTAGGGCGTGATCCAGTTGTTGGCGAAGGCCACAAAGTCCGGCGTGGCGACATTCCCCGTGCCGGTGCGATGGTCGCGCGTATTCAACTGGGTGTAGGACCAACTGCCGCCGAAGCCGACCGAGTGGCGCCCCTTGGCCCAGATGGCCGTCCCGGACGGCATGATGCGGTTCTGGAAGACACCGGTGTTGGCCCCCTGGTATTCGGCATCGGGACCGATGGCCAGCGAAGGCGACGTGCCGCCATAGAGCGGCCCGGTGGACGAGTCGAACGCATCGCCGATGGCGTCGTTGATCGTGATTCCGGGGAAATAACTGCCGAAGGCCGACGACATCCCGACGTCTGTGGGGCCGAAGGCCTGATCGTTGGTCGCGTACACTTTCTCGCGGAGAATGCCGACCGTCTCGGAGATGCTGAGGCTTGTGCCGATGGTCTGGACATTGTTGAGGGAACCAACCTGCGAGCCGGTGTCCATGCGCGCCGTGAAGCCGGGCACGTTGGAGTAGGCGTAAGGCGAGCTCGAGGGATCGTGCTGATAGTAGTACTTAGCCGCCAGGACGTCCTTGCCGGTGACGTTCCAGTCGAGATCGACGACGGCCTGGTCGGAAGTAAAGCGCGACGTACCCGGCAGGAATGCATTGTAGGGCGAGAAGACGTTCGGCGAGCCCGGAGCGTTCTGGTTGGGAATGAGCCATTTTCCCGGCTCACCAGCAATGGACGGATAAGTGAAAAGAGCAAGCGCCACTGGATTCGAGGACCAGTTGGCGGAGCTGACCGTCACACCGGAGGTGCCTTCGCTGGTGGTCCAGTTGCTATTGGCGATGGCGGCGAGACCTGCCGGAGTGCGGTTGGTATCGCTCAACCCCGGCGGCACGACGAGAAGCTCGTCGCCCGTCTCCTGGTCGGAGATATGCAGGTGCTCATAGCTGACGAATCCGAAGAGCTTGTTCTTGATGATCGGTCCGCCCAGGTCGCCCCCGAGGGTGTAACGGTGCAGTTGCGGATTCTTGTCGGCGGCGGGGATGTTGTCGTCTCTCTTGAAGAAGAAGGGCGCGGCATTGATCCAGTTCGTTCCGCGGTGCGCGTAGACTTCGCCATGAAGCTGGTTGGTGCCTGACTTGGTACTCATGTCGATGTGCGCGCCGCTGTCGGAGCCTTGCTCCGCGTCGTACATCGAGGCGTTTACACGGACCTCCGCGAGGGTCTCCGTCGCCGGTGTGGGGATGGCGTTGCCAATGGACAGATAGACCGAGGCGGCACTGGGAACCACGCCTCCGGCCGCGTTGTTGGCCTGGCCTGTGTTGTTGGAAATGCGGAACGAGTCCACCTGACTGGTGCTCTTGCCGTTGAAGAGATTGCTGGCGTCGACGCCGTTCAGCAGGAAGGCATTGGATGTGTCGCGCTGGCCGTTGGCCCAGATGGGAGCGTTGCCGAGGCCGGAATTCGCGCCGGTGCCGCCGCCCAGCTCCGCGTTCACGCCGGGCGAAAGAATGGCCAGCCCGGTGAAGCTGCCGGTGGGCAAGGGCACTGTGTCGATCTGTTGCGTCTCCATCACGTAGCCGTTGGTGGTGTCCACGGCGTTCATCAGCGGCGCGGCCTCGACCTCCACGGTGGTGGTGGCCTGGCCCACCTTAAGCGACACATTCAACGTGGCCGTGCGGTCGGCCTCCACCGTGATGTGCGGAGTCTTCTGCGCCTGAAATCCCTCGGCCGTGTAGGTGAGCGTGTAGGTGCCGATGGCAAGATTCACAAACGTGTACTCGCCCGCGCCGTTGGTTTTGGTCGCGCGGGTCAGCGAGGTCTGTTCGTCGGTCGACGTGACTGTGACGTTGGGAAGCACGCCGCCCGAAGCGTCGGTCACCTCGCCCGTAATTCCGCCAAGCGTTTGCTGCGCCGGCAGGATGCCGGTCCACAGCGCAGCGGCTGCCACCATTGCGAGCAGCCCAGGAAAGGAGAAGGGAAACACACGCATGGAGCGATTCAAGAGACTGACCTCGAAATGGAGATTTCCCCCTGAAACCTGGGGGATTCAATTACCACCGCAGTGATTTTGTTCACTCGAGTTTTTTGAGCGTTGAACTGTCACGCAGGAAGAAAGTCCCAACGCGATCTGAGACCGTTGATTGGATTGATCCTGCTCGCGCTGCTGGTTAAGCACATATTAATGGCAGCAGCATAATTTCCACGTAAGGATTTTGGGCGCGCAGACCGCTAAAGGGACGGTTTTTCCACAGCTTAGCGGAGATTCCCTGTCCTCGGCCGCCGCAATCCGTACCAGGCGAGCCCAACGACGATGTAGACGAGATAAAGATAGGGGATTCGGCCGTGAACGGCGTCGGCGGTAGAGTCGAGGTCGAAGGCGGCAATCAGGAAGACGACGACGACAGCGGAAACACTGATGGCCGCGAGCAGATGCGAGTGCCGGCCAAGGGCGCGCCGCGCGAAGGGCAAGGCGAGAGCCACGAGCGCATAGGCGGTGAGAAAACCAAAAACCGAAAGCGATCCCATCAGATCGTACATTGTGAAGCCGGTGTTGCCGTTGAGCGCCATGGCGGCGGTGGCGGCGAACATGAGCGCGATGGACAGCGCGACGGCGGCTCCCGGAGTTCCGTGACGGCGATTGGTGCGTTGGAGCAGGGCAGGCAACAGCGCGTCATGCGCCATGCGCAACAGGACACGTGCAGCCGCGGTTGCGCAAGCCAGCACGCAGGCAAACATGCTGATGAATGCGCCGCAGTCGATAGCCACGCCGAGCGGCGAGACTCCGGCTTTTGCGGCCAGCAGGTGCAGGGGGCTGGTGGAACTCGAGAGCGCGCCGGACTGGCCGCGGAATCCGAGCACCTCAGAATACGCGCAGAGCATGAAGAAGACGCCGGCGAGCAGCGCACTCTGCAGCACCGCGCGGGGAATCGTGCGCAGCGGTTCGCGCACCTCGCCGCCCAGGGTCGTGGCGCTCTCAAAACCCACAAAGCTGAAGATGGAGAGCACCAGCGCGGGCCCTAGCGAGGAAAACGAAGCTCCGCGGAGGCGGAATTGGGTGGTATCGAAATGAAAGCCTATGTGGGCGGGGAGCAGGATGAGCAGAATCGCAATCAGGCTGACAGAAACCGCTTCAATCCACAGCATGACGTCGGCGGAGAGCTTCACGTCGCGATAGGCGATATAGCCGGCGACGGCGCAGACCGAGGCGAGCGTGGGAATGGCCGGAGGGGCCCAGTGGAAAAACTGCTGGCAGAGCACCGTTGCGTAGTAAAGCGCCCCGCCGGCCACCGAAGCGCCTGTGGCCAGATAGGCAAGCAACAGTCCCAAAGCAGCCGCGACGCCGAAAACTGGAGGCAACGTATTCGCGGTGTAAGTGTAGAGCGATCCCGGCGAAGCGGAGAGACGCGCGAAACGGCTCACGCAGAAGCCAACAAGGAACATGGAGCCGGTGGCGAGCAAATAGACGAACCAGGTGGCGTTACCGGCCAGCGCGAAGACCAGCGGAATGGTGAGCGACGCAGAGGTCGAAGGCGCCATGGCGGAGACCGACTGGGCAAGAGTTTCCACAGGGCCAAGCACACCTGCGCGCAGACCGTGGCTTTCGGCTGCGCCGCCGCGAGCATCCACTTTCTCTTTGGTGATCGCCGTGCCGGTCACGTGCCTGTCTCTCACAAGGGATGGATTTGCTTCACGTTCGACGGTGGCCTCGATGGTACCATGCAGCTCTTCGATGGGCACAAAGACGCGATTGGGGGTAGTGTCTCAGTTTGATGGGACCATCCCTCAGGGGCTAAAGCCCAGCACGTTTTCATGGCCGTTAGCGGCACGACTGAAGTCGTGCCCTTTCAAAACGACTTCAAACTGAGACACTACCGATTGGGGTTGTCCTCGCCAAAGGGGCTCAGGCAGGCAAGCAGATGATGCAGATTGAGCACGGAGAGACGGACGCGTGCGATCTCAGGCGCGCGATGGTTGCCATACGAATTGCTGGGCCGGCCGCAAATTCAGGATCGTACTGACGGCCCTGCCGTGCTATCCGCGAAGCTTGTTGAGCAAATCCTGCGGATGGACCGGCTTGGCAAGAATATCGAACTCGTAACCATCGGCGCGCGCCTTTTCCAGCAGATTGGCAGTGGCGGCCTGGCCGGAGAAAAGCAGAATCTTGATCGCCGGCAGCAAAGCGCGAATGCGGATGGCCGCGTCAATGCCGTTCAGGTCGGCCATGATCACGTCGGAGATGAGCATGTCGGGCTGAAAGGTCGCGGCAAGCTCGAGCGCTTTCTCGCCCGAGTAGACGGCGCGGGCTTCAAAGCCGCTCTGATTCAGGATCATGGCCAACGTGTCGGCGATGACCCGCTCGTCGTCTGCTACCAGCACCTTTGGCTTGAGGGTATGAGGCATATTCTCGTGGTCGCTTGAAAAAGGGCGTTGACGGCGGACCGATCCGTTAGGCGCCGGCCTGCTGCGGCAGATTTCATGCCTTATCGGCCATACGATGGCATACAACAAGGATGATACGCTTTACCAGTGTAATGCGCGTACGTCCTTCAAGGCGAAAGCCGGCGAAAGAGGGGCACGGCGGCCCAGCCTCTTTGAGCTTGCCTGGCGCCAGTTTATTTCAAGGCAAATCTTCAAAACATATACTGGCAAAAATGGGCTGCGGCATCGCCAAATCAAAGCCCACCCGGAGAACCGGAAATGCAGGAAACTGCGCCCCACAATACGGCCTTCGACGCGCCACCGGACACGGAGGCGATCATTTGCGCCGAAAAGATCGAGAAATACTACGCGCAGCCGAGCCAGAACCGCATCCAGGTGATCTCGGCGACCGACCTGAGCATCTTGCCGGGCGAGATTGTTGCCTTGCTTGGCCCCTCGGGTTCGGGAAAATCGACCATGCTGCGCATGTTGACCGGGCTCTCTACACCCACGGCAGGACAGGTCTATTGGCACGGCACACCGATCGCCGAGGCCGAGATCAACGTCTCCATCGTCTTTCAGAGCTTCGCGCTCTTCCCCTGGCTCACAGTTCTGGAAAACGTGGAAGCGCCGCTACAGGCGCGGGGCATTGCGCCGGCAGAGCGCCGCGAACGCAGCATGAAGATGCTGGACACGGTTGGCCTCGATGGATTTGAAGCCGCCTATCCCAAGGAACTCTCCGGCGGCATGCGGCAGCGCGTGGGTTTCGCCCGGGCCCTGGTGGTCGAACCGGAAGTGCTGTTCATGGATGAGCCGTTCTCTGCGCTCGACGTGCTGACGGCTGAGAACCTGCGCAGCGAACTGCTGGAATTGTGGACGAAAAAGACTATGCCCACCAAGGCGGTCTTTCTGGTCACGCACAACATCGAAGAGGCTGTGCTGCTGGCCGACCGCATTCTTGTGCTGGGGCGGAATCCCGGCCACATCCGAACCGACTTTCCCGTGCAATTGCCGCAGCCGCGCGACCGCAAGTCCGAGGCGTTTACGCAATTGGTGGATTACATTTACAAGGTTCTGACGCGGCCCGATGTGGCGCCGGTGGAGGCGCCGGGCCCGCTTGCGGAGCCGCGCGTGCGCGACCAGCGCCAGATGCGCTACCAGATGCTGCCGCACGCCCGGCCCGGCGGCATCGCCGGCCTGCTCGAGCTCCTGATCGATAAGGGCGGCCGCGACGATATGTATCGCCTCGCCGACGACCTGGCCTTCGAGATCGACGATCTGCTGCCCATCGTGGACGCAGGGCAACTGCTGGGCTTCCTCGCCGTCGAGGAGGGCGACGCGGCGATCACGCCGAGCGGCGAGGAGTTCGCCAACTCCGAGATCCTGCGCCAAAAGGAGCTGTTCCGCAGCGCCGCCGTCGAGAACGTGCTCCTGCTGCGCCAGATTCGCCGCGCGCTGGACGCGAAGAGCGACCACACGGTTCCCGAAGACTTCTTCCTCGACATGCTCGACGAGCAGTTCAGCGAAGAGGAGAGCCAGCGCCAACTGGAGACCGTCGTGACGTGGGGCCGCTACGCCGAACTGTTCGACTACGATGCCGCGCGCCGCCGCTTCGTGTTGCCCGACGCATTGGAAGAAGAGATTGCCTCAAGCGAGAAAGTCAAGTGAATCTCCCTCATCCATTCGCGCGAACTCTCGTCACCGTCCGCAGCACACCGTTCATCATTGATCTGGGTGTAGCAGCGTGCGCCCTGGCGCTGTTCTTCGCCGTGGTCAGTACCGGCGTCTACTGGCTTCAAAGGCCGATTCCGGTCGTGCCCATCTCGAACTCCATCGGCGCCTTGCCGGTGTACGCCTTTTACTCCATGGTGCGCATGGCCATCGCTTACGTCCTCAGCCTGGCCTTCGCCATCAGCTACGGCTATATCGCCGCCTACAATGCGCGCGTCGAGCCGTGGATGGTCGCGGTTCTCGACATCCTGCAATCGATTCCCGTGCTCAGCTTTTTGCCTCCCGTAGTGCTGGCCATGGTTTCACTCATTCCCGGCCATCAACTCGGCATCGAGATGGGCGTCATTTTGCTCATCTTCACCGGGCAGGTATGGAATCTCGCTTTCAGCTTCTACTCCTCGCTCAAAACTATTCCCAGGGAGATGCTGGAGGCGTCGCGTATCTTCCGCTACTCCGGCTGGCAGCGCTTTTGGCAACTGGAGATGCCTTTCTCCGCGATCGGACTGGTATGGAACTCGATCGTCTCCGTGGCCGGCGGCTGGTTCGCGCTGATCTTCTGCGAGACGTTCACCATGGGCAAACGCGACTTTCAGTTGCCGGGGTTGGGCAGCTACATCCAATCCGCGACCAACACCGGTGACGTTCACGCGCTGCTTGCGGGCATTGCGACGGTGATTCTGATCGTGGTGGCCACCGATCAGCTTGTGTGGCGGCCGCTGATTGCCTGGAGCGACAAGTTCAAATTCGAGCAGGTGGAGTCTGCCGAGCAGGTCACCTCGCCCATCCTCGAGCTCATTCGCCGGTCGAGGATTTGCCAAACTCTTCCCCGCAGTATTTGGAATCATGTCGCGGAACCCGTTTACCAGCGCATGGCGCGCTCCAACGAATGCCGCGTGGTGAAGCCCATGGATAAGGCGCAATCGGGGAAGCTTCCGGCGGCACTTTGGGCGTTTGCAGTGGCGGGTGGTCTGGCCGTCGGCTGGGCGGCCATTCAGGCCATCTTCATGCTCCGACACATCACCTGGCCCGACCTACGGCTGTTGCTGGAGGGCGCCGCGGCCACGTTTCTGCGCGTCAACGCATCGCTCGTGATCTCCGCCGCGTGGACGATTCCCGTTGGCGTGGCCATCGGGCTGAGCCCAAGGCTGGCACGCATCGTGCAGCCCCTGGCGCAGGTCATGGCATCGGTGCCGGCCACGGCCTTTTTCCCTATCCTGCTGATCGGGCTGGTAAAGATTGGCGGCGGGCTGGGGATCGGATCCATTGCGTTGATGCTGCTGGGCACGCAGTGGTACATCCTCTTCAACGTGATCGCGGGGGCGATGTCCATACCTTCAGACCTGCGCGAGGTCGCCTCGCTCTACCGCTTCACGCGTTGGCAGCGCTGGACCAAGCTGATCCTGCCCGGCATCTTCCCGTACCTCATCACGGGGATGGTCACTGCGTCAGGCGGCGCATGGAACGCCTCCGTGATGGCGGAGTATTCGCACGTGCAGGGCCACACGCTCCAGACCATCGGCCTGGGCGCCCAGATTGACGCCGCCACGGATAGCGGCCGCTTTGCCATGCTGCTTCTGGCCACCATCTTCATCTCGCTCATGGTGGTCACCATGAACCGGCTGGTGTGGCGCAAGCTTTACCGGCTGGCCGAAACGCGGTTTAAACTTGAGGGCTAAGCAGGAATCGAATTAAGAATTAGTCAAAGGAAGGTTTCCATGATTCGAGTGGGTTTGGTGGGCTTCGGCTTGGGAGGGCGCGTCTTTCACTCGCCGCTTATCTCCTCGGTCGAAGGGCTGGAACTGGCTGCGGTCCTGGAGCGCACCTCGAACCATGCAGCGGAGCGTTACCCGGGTATTGCCGTCTACCGGACGCTCGAAGCTATGCTGGCTGACTCCTCGCTCGGGCTCTTTGTGGTTGCGACGCCGAACGGGACTCACTATGCGCTCGCGAAAGAGATCCTTGATGCTGGCAGGAACGTGGTTGTCGACAAGCCGATGACGATGACTTCGGCCCAGGCTGCCGATCTGATCGGCTTGGCGGGAAAGCATAAAGTCCTTCTTTCAGCATTCCATAACCGTCGCTGGGACAGCGACTTCCTGACAGTTCAGAAACTATTGCAGGAGGGTTTGCTGGGGCGGTTGGTAGCCTTTGAGTCGCGCTTTGACCGCTGGCGGCCGGCTCCGCCGACCGAGCGTTTATGGCAGGAAATCCCTGAAACCGGAGGCGGAAAGCTGCTGAATCTGGGGCCGCACCTTGCCGATCAGACGCTGGCGCTCTTTGGCAAACCGGAGGGGGTGAGCGCCGAGGTTGTGCGCGAGAAGGACGGCCCTGGAGCAAATGACTCCTTTACCATCCGGCTGCGCTATCCCGGCCTTATCGTTACGCTCGGCGCCAACAGCCTGTCGCTGCCTGCTGCGCCGCGTTTCCATCTGCGAGGAACGGAGGGCAACTACTGGAAGTCCGGCGTCGATCCGCAGGAGGCCGCGCTCGAAAAGGTCACGCGCATCGATACTCGAGCCGGGGACCCGGCCTGGGGCCAGGAACCTGCGGCCAACTGGGGAGTGCTGCATGTGGGAATCGAAGGCGGCACGGTCAGCCGTCCCGTCCCCGCGCTTGCTGGAGACTACCGCCTCTACTATGCGGGCATTCGCGATGCGCTGCTGGGCAAGGCCCCGGCGCCGGTCACGGGCGTGGACGGCTGGCGCGTGGTGCGTCTACTGGAGTGGGCGGCGGAGAGCTCGGAAAAGCGGCGGGAAATCGTCTGCGACTGGAGCGGCGAGCCGAAGTAGTCTGGACGCTGCACTGCCCCTTGCGGACGGATTACGGTCAGGGATCACGGGAGCCATTTTGCGGAGTTGGACATGGACGCGGGGAAGGTGAAGAATGGAGACGGTGTTTGGGCGGGAAGGAGAGGGGCCATGAAGCTGGTTGCATTTGTTGGATGTTTACTGACGGTTGCCCCATGGGCCATTGGCGCGCAGACCGGCGCGCAAAGTTATGGCGTAGCAGGAATGGAGAATATGGGACCCAATGGGCAGCGGCCTGTTCACACCGTAATGGTGCCGAATCCGTGTCCGGTGGGTGTGCGGGTGAGCCACCTTTCCGACGGAAGAACGATTAAGACGGGTATGGCGCATCCGAAGGGGCTCGGGCAGAGGCTGCACCTGACGCTCACCAGCCCCGATAGCCGGAGCATCGCCAGCGCGACGGTGAATGTGCGCGGCAGGACGGCGAAGGGCCGAATGGAACAGGCGGGCAAAGATAACGACGCTGCGCTGCCGGTGCGGACGCTGACGGTTCCTTTTACGGCCGGTGCGGATCGCACGGCCTCGGCGGACGTCTGGGCGCCCGGGCTTACGGCGGTGAGCTCGGTTGAGTTGATCTCAGTGGCTTTCGGGGACGGTACGACTTGGACGCGGGCGCAAGGCAAGACCTGCCAGGTGACACCCGATCCGCTGATGCTGATCACCCATTGATAATGGTCGCTAACCGGGCGCAGCACGCCGGCTCGGCTCCTTTTCGATCAGCGGCACCCAAAACCGAAAGCGCGCGCCGCTGCCGGGAACGCTGGAGGCTTCGATCCCTCCGCCATGAGCATTCAGAATGGCACGGGTAATGGCCAGACCCATCCCAGACCCTTTGCGTGCGTTCGCTGCGCGCTTGCCGCGATAGAACTTCTCAAAGATCAATGGCAAATCGCGGGCATCGATGCCGGGGCCGTTATCCTCGACGCAGAATTCCAGGCGGTCGTCAGCGCGGTTGCTGCCGAGCGTGACGCGCGTGCCGGGAGGCGTGTGGCTGGCTGCATTCTCGAGCAAGTGGCGGAGAGCCCTGCCCAGCAGATGCGGATCGAACCAGGCCGGCCCGTCGCTTGTGCCGGGCCGGTCTGCGGCCTCCGGCAAAATCGTTACCTTATGGGAGGCCAGAATCTTACGCGATTCCTCTACGGCCTGGTCGAGCAATGCGCGCGGATGCTGGGGAGACATCTTCACCTCAACCACGTTGGCGTCGATCTCGGCCATCTCCACCGCCTCGCCGATGAGCAGATCGAGGCGCGCCGCCTCCTCGTCGATGATTCGCACCATGTCGAGGCGTCCGGCTTCGTCCAGCCCATCGCCCTCGAGCAGCGTGGTCGCCGCGGCGCGGATGGAAGTAAGCGGTGTGCGCAATTCATGGGTCAGGGAATCGATCAGGGCAGTGCGCAGGCGTTCCCCTTCGCGCGCAGCCTCGATGCGCGTGGAAGCCGCGATGGCGATGGAGCGCGCCGCCGCAATCGATACCTGCGCGCTCACGGCAGTGGCCACCTCGAGGGAAAGCGCATCGGGCCGCCACGCCAAAGCGCCCACGGGTTTCAACCCCAGCATCAGCGCAGTGGTTAGGTAGCCGGCGAACGACGTTGCGGTAGGGCTAAGGCCCTGCGCCACCGCCTGCATGTGCGCCTGCACGCTGGCCGGAGCCTCGCCGGTGGAGGAGTAAAAACGGTCATAGTCGCCGACGTAAAGGACCACCCCATCGAGCGCGAAAATGCGGTCGATGGCGCCGGGCAGGTCGTGGAGGAGGCGATCGGCGTCCTCAAAGAGCATCATCTCCTGGCTGAGGGCGTAGAGCTTTCCCACGTCCGCCTGGCGTTGTTCCGCTTGGGTCGTCTGTTGGCGCGCGCGCTCCGACAACCGGCTTACCACAATGCAACTCAGGGCGAACGAAACCATCGCCACCCATGCCTGAGCGCCTTCAAGCCACAAAGTGTGCACGGGAGGCAGAAAGTAATAGTCGAAGCAGATGGCGCAGAGAACCGCGGTGTAAACCGAGAGTACGGTTCCGGATTGCGTGGCCCACCAGACCACCAGCACCAGAAACACCATGCCCGCGACGGTCACATTGGCGCCCAGCCAGACCAGCACCAGCGTCGTCAGAGCCGCCGCGGCCGTGGCGGCGAACCAGCGAAGGGCCGGTCTTGCAAAGGCGGGTACGTCCATTGTCTTCCCCATCGGAATGATACCCGGCTGCCGCATTTTGTGAAATGCCATGCCGGGTGTTGTAAGCTTCCGATGAAAGAAGAACGACATGCCCGGAAGAATTCTGGTAATCGACGACGAGTTCCAAATTACGCGGGTGCTGCGCGCCGCACTTTCCGCGCAGGGATACGATGTTCGCACCGCCAACGATCCCGAGGAGGGCCTGCGGCTGTTCCACGACTGGCCGCCGGACCTGGTAATTACCGACTTGATGATGCCCGGCTTGAGCGGCGTCGAGGTTTGCCGGACGATCCGTTCGCAGGGCGCAACGCCGGTGCTGGTCCTCTCGGTTCGCGAGCATGAGCGGTCGAAGGTGGAAGCGCTTGACGCGGGCGCCGACGACTACGTGACCAAGCCGTTCAGCATTCAGGAGCTGTTGGCTCGCGTAAGAGCGCATCTGCGCCGCGCGCCGGAGCGCACCACGGCCGCCCTTGAAGCCGGCGACTTTGTGATCGACGCGCGGGCCCATAGCATTCTGGTCCAGGGCAAACCCATTCACCTCACGCCCAAAGAGTTCGATCTGCTGCTGCACCTTGCCCGCAACTCGGGAAAGGTGATGACGCATCGCGCCCTGCTGACGGCGGTGTGGGGCGCGCAATCGGTGCATCAGCCTGAGTACCTGCGAGTCTTCGTCGGCCAGTTGCGCAAGAAACTCGAAGGCGAAACCGGCCGCCAGTACATTCAAACCGAGCCCTGGGTGGGTTACCGGTTCATCCCCGAGGGTTGGGCCGGCAACGAAGAGTGAGGAGCGCGGCTTTTATCGCATTGCGAACCCTCCGCAGCCGCCGATGATTGATTTTCCAAGACTTCCCGTCGCCGAGCACGCATCCTTACGGAATCTTTAGCAATTCTTTTTAAATCTCAAAGCAGGTGAAAGACACAATCGAATTCGTTTGGGCCAGTTGATTCGGGCGCAGACAGAATTTGTGAACCCTGAGTTCCACGTCCGCCGATCAGAATGCCTCTGCGAAGTTGAATTCAGTTTTTCAATCGAGCCTGGACCCGCAGTTCCGGCCATAGCTGGGAGATCTTGAATGCAAGATGCACAGATGCTGCTGTTCACCGCAATCTTCTTCGCCCTGGCGTTTCTCTACGTCAAGGCTTGCCAAAAGTTGAGGTAGCCCATGCACAGCGATTGGATTTCGGCAACCGGCCTCGTGCTCTCCGTCCTCATGTTGGTGTACCTCACCGCCGCATTGCTGTTCCCGGAGAAATTCTGACATGTCGGTAAACGGCTGGCTGCAATTCGCCATCTACTGTCTGGTTCTGCTTGCAACGGTCCGTCCAGTGGGCATCTACCTGGCGCGTGTGCTGGAAGGCGAGCGCACCTGGCTCGATCCGGTGCTGCGTCCGTTCGAGCGGCTCATCTACAAGGTCTGCGCCGTCAAAGCCGACAAAGAGATGAACTGGCGCGAGTATGCCTATGCCTTGCTGGGTTTCTCGGCCGCGACCATGGTGCTCACCTACGCCATCGAGCGATTGCAATACTATCTGCCTTGGAACCCGCAGCATCTGGCCGGAGTGGAACAGGATCTGGCGTTGAACACCGCCGCCAGCTTCACAACGAATACAAACTGGCAGTTCTACACGCCCGAATCGACCATGAGTTATTTCACAGAGATGGTCGGCCTGGCGACGCACAACTTCTGGTCGGCCGCGTCGGGCATCGTGGTGGCGATCGCGCTCATCCGCGGCATCAAGCGCACCAGTTCCGCCACCATTGGCAACTTCTGGGTCGATATGACGCGCACGCTGCTTTACATCCTCGCGCCGATCTGCATCGTCTACGCGCTGCTGCTGGTCTGGCAGGGAGTTCCGCAAAACCTAAACGCGTACACGGTCGTACATCCTCTCGAGCAACCCTCGCAAATGCAGACCATCGGGCAGGGGCCCGCGGCCTCGCAGGAGGCCATCAAGATGCTGGGCACCAACGGCGGCGGATTTTTCAACGCCAATAGCTCCCATCCTTATGAGAATCCGACCCCGCTCTCGAACTTCTTCCAGATCCTTTCAATCTTCCTGATTGGCGCGGGTTTTACCTATACATTGGGTCGCATGACGGGCTCTCCCGGTCACGGATGGGCAGTCTTTGCCGCCATGTATGTGCTGTTCGCGGCCGGATTCTTGGTTTGCTACTGGGCTGAGGCACACCCTTACAACATGATTCACGGCGCGGCGCAAACCCGCACCGCGGCCGCGCCCGGCGGCAACATGGAGGGCAAAGAGGTCCGCAACGGCATCGCCGAAAGCACGTTGTTCGCCACCGTCACCACCGACGCCAGTTGCGGCGCGGTGAACGGCATGCACGACAGCTTCACTCCGCTGGGCGGCATGATTCCGCTCTCCAACATGATGCTCGGCGAGGTGGTCTTCGGCGGCGTAGGCGCAGGCATGTACGGCATGTTGATCTTTGTCGTGCTCGCGGTCTTCATCGCCGGCCTGATGGTGGGCCGAACGCCCGAATATCTGGGCAAAAAGATCGAGGCCTACGACGTGAAGATGGCTATGGTCTATACGCTCATCTTCACTTTCATCGTCCTCACTTTTACGGCGGTGTTCGTGCTGTTGCCGGTCGGGCTCTCGGCCATCAACAATGCCGGCCCTCACGGCTTCACCGAAATTCTGTACGCCTTCACATCCGGCGCGGCTAACAACGGCTCGGCTTTCGCTGGGCTGGGGATGAACTGGTCAGGGCCGAACTGGTGGTGGAACATCGCGATGGGTTGGGACATGCTCATCGGCCGCTTCCTCATGATGATTCCCGTGCTGGCGTTGGCTGGCAATCTGGCACAGAAAAAGCGCGTTCCGCCGTCGCCCGGCACCTTCCCCGTGAATACGCCGCTGTTCGCGGTGTTGCTCGTCGGCACCGTGGTGATCGTCGGCGCACTCACCTTCTTCCCGGCACTGAGCCTGGGACCGATTCTGGAACACCTGCTGCTGCAGACAGGAAAGCTGTTCTAACCGAATCCACACCACGTCAGGACAAGGTAAACGGACTGTTATGGCTGAAAAAACGAGTCTCTGGAACGCGAAAATTATCGCCCAGGCAACGCTGGACAGCCTTCGCAAGCTCGATCCGCGCTGGATGGTCAAGAACCCCGTGATGTTCGTGGTGGAGGTGGGCAGCGTGCTCACGTCTCTCCTGCTCATCGAGAACTACCGCCATCACCCCGGGACGTTCTTCTTCAACCTGCAGATCACGCTCTGGCTGTGGTTCACAGTGCTGTTCGCGAACTTTGCCGAGGCCATGGCGGAGGGCCGCGGCAAAGCCCAGGCCGACACGCTGCGCAAGGCCAAGGGCGAGACCATCGCCAAGCGCTACACCGCCGACGGCGGCTTTGAAGAGGTCATCAGCGGGTTGCTGCGCGCCGGAGACGTGATTTACGTGGAAGCCGGGCACTACATTGCGGGCGACGGCGAAGTCATCGAAGGCGTGGCTTCGGTGGACGAGTCGGCCATCACCGGCGAATCCGCTCCCGTGATCCGCGAGGCCGGCGGCGACCGGTCAGCGGTGACAGGCGGCACCAAAGTTCTGTCGGATTGGATCAAGGTCAAGATCACGTCGAACCCCGGCGAGACCTTCCTCGATCGCATGATCGCGCTGGTTGAGGGCGCCACGCGCCAGAAGACGCCCAACGAAATCGCCCTCAGCATTCTGCTCTCCGGCCTGACCATCATCTTTCTCATCGCCGTGGTCACGCTGCAACCCTTCTCCATGTACGCCAGCGCGCCGCAGACGGTCTTCGTGCTGGTGTCGCTGCTGGTCTGCCTCATTCCCACCACCATCGGCGGACTGCTCTCGGCGATCGGCATCGCCGGCATGGACCGGCTGGTGCAGTACAACGTGCTGGCCATGAGCGGACGCGCCGTGGAAGCCGCGGGCGACGTGAACACGCTGCTGCTCGACAAAACCGGCACCATCACGCTCGGCAACCGCCAGGCCACCGAATTCCTGCCCGCGCCCGACGTGAGCCACGAGCGGCTTGCCAACGCCGCGCAGTTGGCGTCGCTTTCCGATGAGACCCCCGAGGGCCGCTCGATTGTCGTGCTGGCCAAGGAGAAGTACAAACTACGCGGACGCGACCTGGCCGGCATGCACGCCGAGTTTGTTCCCTTTACGGCGCAGACGCGCATGAGCGGCGTAAATCTGCCCGGCACTCGCATCCGCAAGGGGTCGGCAGACGCCATCGCGCGCTTCCTCGAGGAGCAGGGCGCGGCAATGCCGCAGAAGATTCGCGACTATGTTGAGGAGATCGCCCGCGCCGGCGGCACGCCGCTGGTGGTGGCCGAGAACGCCTCGGCGCTGGGTGTCATTTATCTCAAGGACATCGTGAAGGGCGGGCTCAAGGACCGTCTGGCGCGTCTGCGCGCCATGGGCATCCGCACCATCATGATTACCGGCGACAATCCGCTGACCGCCGCGGTGATCGCGCACGAGGCCGGCGTGGACGACTTCCTGGCCGAGGCCAAGCCGAAAGACAAGATGGACCTGATCAAGAGCGAACAGGGCAAGGGCAAGCTGGTGGCCATGACCGGCGACGGGACGAACGATGCGCCGGCGCTGGCCCAGGCCGACGTGGGAGTGGCCATGAACTCCGGCACGCAGGCTGCAAAAGAAGCCGGCAACATGGTGGACCTGGACTCCAACCCCACCAAGCTCATCGAAATCGTCGAGATCGGCAAGCAACTGCTGATGACGCGCGGCGCGCTGACTACTTTTTCCATCGCCAACGACGTGGCCAAGTACTTCGCCATCATTCCCGCCATGTTCGCCGGCGTGTTCCCGGTGCTCGGCGCGCTCAACATCATGTTTCTGCATTCACCGCAGTCGGCGATTTTATCGGCGGTCATCTTCAACGCCGTCATTATCGTGGCGCTGATCCCGCTGGCGCTGAAAGGCGTGAAGTACGAACCCAAGGCGGCCGATATCCTGCTGCGCAATAACCTCCTGATCTACGGGGTCGGAGGCATCGTCATTCCGTTCATCGGCATCAAGGCCATCGACCTGTGTCTGGTGGCATTGCGCCTGGCGTAAGCGCCTGCGGGCTGCATAAAGGAGATTGAACGTGCATTCAGTTGCGACGATTCACGAGGAGATCGGAACTCACACCAGGCTGCAGAAGCCGCATGCGCAGGAGACCCTGGTGAAGCATTCGGTCTGGGGAACATCGATTCGGTTCACGCTGGTGACCGCGGTGCTGCTTGGGCTGGGCTATCCGCTGCTGATGACCGGCCTCGCCCACATTCTTTTTCCGCACCAGGCTGACGGGAGTCTCATCGTGCGTAACGGACAGGTGATTGGCTCCGAGCTCATCGCGCAAAACTTCACCGCGGACCGCTACTTCCATCCCCGTCCTTCGGCTGCGGGCAACGGCTACGACGCCACTTCCTCCGGCGGCTCGAACCTCGCGCAATCGAACGCCAAGCTGGCCCAGCGCATGCAGGCCGACATCGACAAGCTGGCAGCGGAAAATCCCGGCAGGCCCGTTCCCATCGATGCGGTCACGTATTCCGCTTCGGGCCTCGACCCCGACATCACTCCGGACAATGCATATTTTCAGGCGCCTCGCGTAGCGAAAGCTCGCGAGCTGACGGAAGCAGCGGTCAACAAGCTGATTGAGGAGCACATTCAGGGGCGCACGCTTGGCCTGCTCGGCGAGCCGCGCGTGAACGTGCTGGATCTGAATCTGGCCCTCGACCGGATCTCGAAATAGTTTTTTAGCAGCGGCTCCCCAAAACCATGAGCATGCGGGAAGGGCTAACCGGCTCCTCCCGCTTTTTTTGTGTACGGGATTAAAGCGATGCGCTCTGAGCAGATTCTTCAGACCAGGCGGAGCCCTGACCCATGCCTAAATAATCCTGCGGCCTTCGATCGCTCGCGCCATCGTCACTTCGTCGGCGTATTCGATGTCGCTGCCGGCCGGAACGCCGGTAGCGATACGCGTGATGCGCGCCGGAAAACCGCGCAGCGCGCCGGCCAGCCAATCGGCCGTGGCCTCACCCTCAAGCGTGGGACTGGTGGCTAGAATGACCTCATCCACCTCACCACGTCCTACGCGGGCAATCAGGGTTCCGGCGCGCAACTGATCCGGCCCCACGCCGTGCAGCGGCGAAAGCGTGCCGTGCAGCACGTGGTAAACCCCCTGGTAGGTCTGCGAGCGCTCGACCGAGGCGATGTTAGTTGGCTCCTCGACGACGCACACAAGGCGCTGGTTCCGCGACGGGCTGACGCAGTAGACACAGGGATCGACATCAGTGACGTTATTGCAGATGGAGCAGAGGCGCAGGCTCGTCTTGAGCCCGCGGACGGCCTCGGCAAGCGCGTTGGCGTCGTCGTCGCTTGAACGCAGAATGTGAAAAGCGTACCGCTGCGCGCTTTTGGCGCCCACTCCGGGCAGCTTCTTCAATTCCTCAATGAGCCGGGCCATCGGCTCGGCATAACGTGACAAAGCGACCGCCTTTCGATGCCGTCCCTCAGGGGCTAAAGCCCCACGTTATTTTGCTCCGGTTACGGCACGCGACCCACCCACTGGGTGGGTACCCCGGCCGTGCCCTTTCAAAGCCACTCAGCCGCCGAGTCCAGGGATTTTCAGCCCGCCCAGCACGCCCTGCACGCTCGATTTGATGGCTTCATCCGCCTTGCGGCCGGCTTCGTTGACCGCGCCCACGATCAAGTCCTGCAACATCTCCACATCTTCCTGGCCGCCGGACAAGCTTGTCACTGCCGAGGGATCGATGCGGATCTTCAGCAGCTCCTTTTTGCCGTTCATGGTGGCGGTGACGGCGCCGCCGCCGCTCGAGGCCTCAACCACGGTCTCGCCGAGCTTGCGCTGCATCTCTTCCTGCATCTGGCTGGCTTGCGAGAGCATCTCCGAGATCTTGAGCGGATTGATCATGATTCTCCTCTTCACGCGCCGATCACTTGTGCCGGAGGTCGACCACGCTGCGGACCTCGGCATTGAAGATCTCCTGCGCCCGCTTGACCATTGGATGCTCAAGCGCCGCTTCCTGCACGCTACCGGCGGACACAACAGGCGGGGCGACTACTGCGGAAGCCGTCCCCGAGCCGGCAGAAACGAGAAACCGTGCGGGAACACCTAAGCGCTGCAGCTCCTGCCGGATGATCTTTTCAGCCGCGGCATTGACCGTGAGGCTGAGCATCTTCTTGCCGAGCGCGTGCACGGCAACGCGCACGCTGCCGCCTTCGAGGGACCATAAGCCGGCGCCCAGCAGTTGCGCGGCCGAGCTGTGCCCGGCAGTGGCCAGGGCTGCGACGATCGCTTCGCGCACATGCTCCGCCGTCATTCCATTGGATGTGGCGGATTCCGCTTCGGGAGCCTTGGCCAGCGCGCCCTCGGTGAGCGTGGCCGCCGCGGCGAAACCAGTGGCATGGCTGCCCACCGCGGGGAAGGGTACAGACTCGCGAACTGCGATCTCATTCGTTATTGAAATTGAGCGCGTTACAGCCAATTCCTCAACTTTTGCTTCCATTCTGGCTTCGGAGGCGGATGAAGCCTTCGAATCGCCGGCCCACACGCTCTTTTCCCTCGCCGGAACCGCCGCGTGCGAGGCCATCCCCGATGGCTTTGCCGCGCCTGCGCCGGTGCGCAACGAGCCGGCCGCCGTTCCAGCGCCCGATCCGCTCGCCACGCCGCTCAACAGCTCCTCGATGGGCAGCAGGCGCTGAGCATGAATCAGCTTGAGCAGGCCAAGTTCGAGGTGCAGGCGCTGCTCCTGGCGGTAGTTCAGGTCGTCGAAGGTGCGCAGCGCGATCTGCAGGTTGCGCGTCAGCTCCTCTTCGCTGAAGAGCATCGCGGTCCGCGCAGCGCGGGCGCGCTCGTCCGCTGAGATCTGCAGCAACTCGGTCTTTTCTCCGCCCAGCTTGGCCATGAGCGCGTTGCGCAGATAGCGAACAAGCTGCCGCGCGAGCGAAAGCGGGCTGTGCCCGGCGTTGACCAAGCCATTCAACTGCTCCATCAGCCCGGCGCTTTGGCCCTGCGCGACGGATTCCATCAGTTTTTCGAAGACCGTGTTGGGCACCGAGCCCATCAGTTCGCGAATCTGCTCGGCCGAGAGCGCGGGGAGGCCGTCTTTGAGCGGGGCGGACGCGATGGCCTGGTCCATGATGGAAAGCGCATCGCGCATCGATCCGTCGCCGGCCTCGGCCAGCAGCGCCAGCGCGTCGTCTTCGGCGGCGACGTTTTCTTCGGCCGCGATCATCCTTAACTGCGCCAGGATGTCATCGAACTTGACCGCATGAAAGCTGAAGTGCTGGCAGCGTGAGCGGATGGTCTGGGGAATGTTTTCGGGCTCGGTGGTCGCCATCATGAAGATGACGTGGGCCGGCGGCTCTTCCAGCGTCTTGAGCAGCGCGTTGAAGGCGGCCTCGGTGATCTGGTGCGCCTCGTCGAGGATGTAGACCTTGTAGCGGTCGCGCGCCGGCGAGTAGCGCGCCGCGTCGCGCAGTTCGCGGATCTCGTCGATGCCGCGGTTGGTGGCCGCGTCGATCTCGATCACGTCCACCGCGTTGCCCTGGCGAATCTCAGTGCAGGCGTCGCATAAGCCGCAAGGCTCATGCGTGGGCCGCTGTGCTGTGCCAACTACCGTCCGGCAATTGAGCGCCATGGCGAGAATGCGCGCAATGGTCGTCTTGCCGATGCCGCGATGGCCGGAGAAGATGTACCCGTGCGCGATACGGTTCTGCTCCAGCGCGTTCAGAAGCGTGCGCGTCACGTGGTCCTGGCCGGCCACGTCGGCAAAGCGCTGCGGACGGTATTTTCTGGCCAGAACCTGATAGCCCATGCGAACGACGCTCCTTGGGGTGGCGCGAAGGAAAAACAGCCTAAAGGGATTCTATCGTTCCAGGGCAGGAAGCCGCGGCGTGGAAAATCGCATCTCGAAACCCGATTGCCGCGCCGTTGCCGGATAGCTTCCGCTCATGACCATCGGGTCCTTGCCGAGTCCAACAAAACAGTTGCCGTTCGCAGCGCAGGGATCGGGCCACGAGATGAAATCACCCGCGTAAATGTGCGATGCTTCAACTGGATGCAGGCTTTCAGCCCGCGCCAGCCGGCACGCATCCTGTTCCGGGCTAGATCGCATCGAAGCAGTGGGGGAGTTGGGCAGTTGTGGGTTTGGCAATGAAACCGGTCTTTGGCATGGCGCTTGTCATGGCTTGCCTGCTGGCACCCGCGCCGCGGCTCTGTGCGCAGGCGCCGCACAGCGGCAATGCCTCCGGCTCCAGCCAAAGCCAACCGGCCGCGAATTCGCAAAACTCCGCTCCAGCGCAGGAGCCCTCCCGCGTAAAAACGCAGACCAATCGGAATCCTTTCCCCGAGGACACCAACTCGGTCCCGGTGATGCCTTCGAAAAACTCACCCAATCTGCCGCCGGAAGCAGGTGAGGAGGCGGGCAGCGGGCGCATCCCGGTACCTTTGGAAGATGCCGATCCCGTACGCAGTCCGGAGGGTGCAGCGGCTGCGGCCGAGTCGAGCGAATCGAGCTCCAGTTCGAGCTTGGCCGGCCTGGGCAACCTGCTTCAGCCGCCGGATGACGAGACGCAAACGGGAAAGCACGGCAGAAAAGGGCAGGAGATTGTGCCGGAGCACCATGAGACGGCGGCCGAGGACGAGAATGTAGGCAATTACTATCTGAGCAACAAAGACTGGAAAGGGGCTCTGTCGCGGTTTCAATCCGCTCTGGTCCTCGATCCCTACAATCCCGATGTGTATTGGGGCCTGGCCGAATGCGAGCGGCAACTGGGAGACTTTGCCGAAGCGCGCGCGAACTACCAAAAGGTTGTCGACTACGATCCGGATAGCCGCCACGGCAAAGAGGCGCAGAAGGCCTTGAAGGACCCCGAGATCGCGAACGCAAAACCGCCAGCGTCGGCTAAGCCGGCAGCGCAATAGGCTGCATCTCCCGGTTCATTTGCCGGATAAGGCGTTGTCTTAAAACCCCGACCAGCGCAAATAAGCGGCGATGACGAATTTGCCCCACAGGCCGCTGACGATTCCGCCCACGGAGAGAAACGTTCCGAAGGGCAGCTTCTTGAGGGTCCATTTTTGCCCTTTGGCCTGCTCCGAGGGAGCGATCAGCAAAATCACAGCCACTGCGGCGCCCAGCAGAACCGCGATTGCGAACGACAACATGGCGAGCTTGAAACCGATCCACCCGCCGAGCATGGCCATCAGCTTTACATCGCCCATCCCGATACCCTCCTGGTCGCGAATCATTTGATAGATCCAGCGGATGACCAGGATTGCGCCTGCGGAAAATGCGGCGCCGATAAACCAGAACCGAATAATGTCAATGGCAACGAAGTGCTTCCAGACTTCGAAGCTGCCGCTGCTCTGCAGAAACGTATCGAGCGTTGCGTGCGTTACGGCCAGAGCAAGCCCCAGGGCAATGCCGGGCAAGGTGAGCCGGTCAGGCAGCCAGAAGTTCTCGGCATCGAGAACTGCAAGGGCCGCAAGGAGCCACAGGAAGATCGTCCGCGCAATTCCCTTTGCCAGGGCCAGCGAGGCGTCGTAAGAGAGAATGCCCAACTTCAGTTCGGGAGCGGCACTGAAGATTTGCCATGCGGAATAGGCCCACAACAGGCCCACAGCAAGTTCCACCAGCGGGTACCGCCATCCAATCCAGGCTTTACAGGTTCGACAGCGGCCGCCGAGCGCCAGCCAGCTCACGAGGGGAATGTTTTCCCACCATGCCAGGGAACGGTCGCAGTGGCGGCAATGCGAGCGGCGCTTGACGATGCTTTCTTCTTGGGGCCAGCGGGTTGCGCAGACATTCAGAAAACTGCCGAACGCCAGCCCCAAAACCCCGGCAAAAACTGTCACAAGTATGGGGATCATTGCAGAGAGAGTATATCTCCTCGGCACGCAGTCTCAAGATGTGGTTTTCGAAGGGCTGCTCTGTACTGTACACAAGAATGGCGCGGTTCTGCGCAAGGTAAACTGGGAGCACATGGATCTGCCGCCAGAGAGACCGAGCGCGAAGGATCCCGCGCCGCAAACCACCGATCCGGCGCGGGCGGCGGCGTTGTTTGAGCAGTCAGTGGCCATCATGGCCCGGTTGCGCGCTCCCGGCGGCTGCCCGTGGGACCGCGAACAATCCTTCGATTCCATCCGCAAGTACACGCTGGAAGAGGTCTACGAAGTCTTTGACGCCATCGAGCGCCGGGACTTTGCCCACTTCCCCGAGGAACTCGGCGACTTGCTGTTGCAAGTGCTGTTTTATGCGGAAATGGCGGCCAACGAGGGTCGCTTCACCATCGCCGATGTGCTGGAATCGCTGAATCGCAAGCTGGTGCGCCGGCATCCTCACGTCTTTGGCGATGAGGCGTCGCGTGCGGCAGGAAACCGCGCGGAGGTGGATGCCGCGGTCGAGAGTTCGTCCGCCGTCCTGCGCAACTGGGAGGAGATCAAGGCCGCCGAAAAGCGCGCGCCCGCCTCCGATGAAGACCGTGCCGCGCCCAAGGCAGGGAATCAGCCGGCTTCGCGGCTCGATAGCGTCGTTCGCGCGCTGCCCGCATTGGCTGAAGCCGCCAAACTCGGCGCCAAGGCGCAAAAATCCGGCTTTGATTGGCCAAGCTGGCGCGATCTGTTGCCGAAGCTGGCCGAAGAGACAGCGGAGCTGGAGGCGGAAGTTGCTTCCGGCGATCCGGCGCGCGAGCCGGCGATCGCTGCCGAACTGGGCGACCTGCTATTTACCGCGGTCAACCTGGGCCGCCATCTGGGAGTCGATGCCGAGATGGCTTTGCGCAACTGCAATCTGCGTTTCCGCCAGCGCTTCCGTGAGATGGAGCGGGCCGCACCACGGCCGCTGGAAGAACTTTCGCCAGACGAGTTGGAGGCGCTGTGGACGCAGGCGAAGAAGAAGCTGGCAAGCCAGGCGGTATCCGGCCCCGATCTCACGGCGCAAACCATATCGCAGGCTCAGTCATGATCGATATTCGTTCTTGCGTGGGATTGGACGAGATGGAGGCTTGCGTTCGACTCCAGATCGAGATCTGGGGCTACGACGAAAGCGACGTAGTGCCGCGCAAAACATTTCTGCTGGCGCAAAAGATTGGCGGCCAGGTGATGGGCGCCTTCGACAGCGAACTTGTGGACAGTGCAGAAGAGACCAGGGCCAAGACGCTCGTTGGTTTCGCCATGTCTTTGCCGGGAATTAAGAAGACTGCAAAACGACCGCAGCTTTATCTCCATTCCCACATGCTGGCTGTCCGGAGGTCCCACCGCAACCGCGGCATCGGCGCGCAACTTAAATGGGAGCAACGGCGCGAAGCTCTTTCGCGGGGCATCCGGCGCATCGAGTGGACCTTCGATCCGCTGGCGATCAAAAACGCTTTTTTGAATATCCACAGGCTCGGCGCCATTTCTCGTACCTACCTTGTGGATTTCTATGGTGTATCCTCTTCTCGACTGCAGGGTGGGCTCCCGACGGATCGTCTCTTGGCCGAATGGGAGCTGGATTCCCCGCGAGTGGAGGCAATCCTTGCTCGGCGCCCGGCGGCCGTACGCAGAATCGAAGAAAGCATACTGGTTCCATCCCCCATTGACCAGTGGAAGGCCAGCGAAGCGAGCCGCGCTAGAGCTCTCGCTGTCCAGCTTGAGAATCGAAGGAAGTTACAAGAAGCGTTTTCGCGGGGGCTGGCTATACTAGGCTTCTCTTGCGATGCAGAAGGAAATGGAGTCTACGAACTGGGATCCCTCGCCCACGAGGATTCGAGCCCCGGTTCAGGTGTCACTAAGGAAAACACGACTTTATGAGAATCGATGCGATCGTTCTGCGTGAACTGCATATGCCGCTGGTGCGCCCGTTCGAAACCAGCTTTGGCGTCACCCGTAACCGGAGAATCGTGCTTGCGGAGGTCCAGTCAGAAGGACTGAGCGGCTGGGGCGAATGCACCGCCGGCGAGCGGCCGCACTTCTCCAGCGAGTCGACCGATACGGCGTGGCAGGTCCTGGTGAATGAGCTGGCGCCGATGCTGGCCGCCGAGCCTCCAGAGCACGGGGGCGAGTGCCCGGGCATCTTCCGGGCGGTGCGTGGCAACCCAATGGCCAAAGCTACGCTCGAAAACGCCATATGGGATCTTGAGGCCCAGCGCGAAGGCGTGTCACTTTCCCGTTTGCTGGGCGGCGTGCGTGAAAGCATTTCCTGTGGCGTCTCTCTCGGCATCCAGTCCTCGATTCCCGAATTGCTTGCGATGGTGGAACGCGAGCTCGCCGCCGGCTATCAGCGCATCAAGCTCAAGTGCAAGCCGGGCTGGGATGTCGAGGTCTTCGAGCGCGTGCGCAGCCGCTGGCCAGGCATCCTGCTCAGTTGCGACGCCAACTCGTCCTATCGCCTGCGCGATGAAGACCATCTGGTTTCGTTTGACGCTTTCGATCTGCTCATGATCGAGCAGCCTTTGTGGCACGACGACTTCTACTTCCACTCCGTGCTGCAGAAACGCCTGAACACGCCGATTTGCCTCGATGAATCGATCCGCAACCGCCGCGATGCGCTGGCGGCGATCGAGATGGAATCGTGCAGGATCATCAACATCAAGCTGGGCCGCGTGGGGGGATTCTCCGAGGCCATCGCCGTACACAACGCGGCGCTGGAGCGGGGTATCCCCGTCTGGTGCGGCGGCATGTTGGAGTCCGGCGTGGGCCGCTCGCACAATATCGCGCTCTCGACCCTCGAAGGGTTCACCCTGCCCGGCGATGTCTCAGCTTCCGCCCGTTACTTTGCCGAGGACATCGTCGAACCTGAGGTCACCGTTTCTGCAGAGGGCGAGATCGCAGTTCCCGAAACGCCCGGTCGCGGCTACGAGGTTCGTACCGATCTGGTCGAACGGCTCACCGTGCGCAAGGAGACCATCCGCGAGATGGCATTGGTGGCCTGAGAAGATCGCAGCAAGGGGCTTTTTGAGTCACTCGTTCGCCTTCAGAAACTTGTCCACTTCCGCGCGCGAAGGCATCGAGGCGGCTGCTTACTGTTTTGCCGCTTTCACCGCCGCAGTGAGCGCGGGAACCACTTCGAACAGGTCGCCGACGATCCCATAATCGGCCACTTCGAAGATAGGCGCGTCGGGATCCCTGTTGATGGCCACAATGCACTGCGAGCCTTTCATTCCCACCAGGTGCTGAATGGCGCCGGAGATGCCGACTGCCAGGTAGAGGCGAGGCGCGACTGTCTGGCCGGAGCTGCCCACCTGCCGCTCCATGGGCAGCCAGCCGTTGTCGCAGATGGGCCGCGAGGCGGCCAGCTCCGCGCCCAGAGCTGTGGCCAGCTCCTGCACGAGCGGAATGTGTTCCGCACCCTTGATGCCACGGCCCACGCTCACGATCCGTTGCGCCGAACCCAGGTCCACGGTCTGCACGGAACCGCGGAAGGGCTCGCCGGGTTTCGCGCGAATGTCTTCGGCCGCAACCGTGGGAGTGAAAGGGTAAATGGTGAATTTGCCGCCACTGGGCAAATCGTCAGAAAATGCCCCGCTCTGGATCGAGACAAAACACGGCCCAGCGCCTTGATGGCGGTAGCTTGCGTTCAACCTTCCTTGGAATAATTGCCGTACGAATAATGGCCCTGCCTCAATCGCCGTCACATCGCCGATCAAGACCTGCCCGAATCGCACAGCTAGACGCGGAACGAAATCGCGCGCCTGGTAGCTATGAGGGAAAACAACATAAGCCGGCTCAAGTTTTCGGATCAACTCTTCGAAGGCCAGCACATAACCGTCAGCGGTGTAGGTTTCAAGCAGCGGATGCTGGATTGCATGCGCAAGCGCGGGCGGCGGCCCCGAAATTACAACAAAGAGGCTCGTGTTCGGGTCGCCAACCCCGGCAACTTCCAAAGGGAGGCCGGTTAGACCCGACAGGATGCGCCCGGCGGCTAGTGTTTCTTGAAAGAATCGAGCGCGCCCGTCTTTGCTTGCTTCCTGCACAACCAGAATCCCGCTCATAGCACCCGCGCCTCCGTCTTCAATTTCTCAACCAGCGCCGCAGCGGCTTCCTTGACTGAGCCGGACAGAAATTGCGTGGATTTTTGCTTCTTCGGCAGGGCAATTTGCTCGAGCACAACCGCCGGCACAGTATCCACGCCGAATTCCGCCGCGCTCACGGCCCGGAGTTCCTTGGCCTTGGCGCGCTTGATGCCCATCAATGTGGCGTAGCGCAGCTTGTTCCCGCCCGATTGCATGGTCAGCACGGCAGGCAGAGGCATCTCGATGAACTGAAACCAGCCTTCTTCCAGCTCGCGCTTAGCGTTAATGCCGTCGCTGGTCCTCTCCACGTGAAGGATCAGCGTAGCGTGCGGCAGGCCGAGCAATTCGGCAACCATCACGCCGGTTTGGCCCAATCCCAGGTCTTCCGACTGCAGGCCGGTGAGCACCAAGTCGGGATTCTCGGGTTGGATCGCGGCGGCCAGCAGACGTGCAACGCCCAGCGCATCGCGGTCAACCAGGTCGTCGCATACGACATGGATCGCGCGGTCCGCGCCTTTGGCCAGCGCCTCGCGAAGCACCGAAGCCACGCGCTCCGGCCCCACGCTCAACACAATGACCTCGCCGCCGTTCTTCTCTTTGAGCAGCAGAGCTTCTTCGAGTGCGTAGGCATCGGGCTCGTTCATCGCAAACTGCAGATCGGATTCATCGATCCATTTGCCGCCAGCGGCAATGCGCACCGGCGCATCGCGGTCGGGGACTTGCTTGATGGCGACAACGATCTTCATGTCTAAAACGCTCCTGAACCTTTATCGAGAACGGCAAAGTAAAGGACATCCTTTTGGATGGAAAGACAACCGCAGATCCTTCGGCCCCGTTCCGCTGCCGCGGGACTCCACTCAGGATGACATTTTCGCTTTGTATCTGCATTATGCAATCAATTTCATTCCGGCAGCCTGCGCGCGGCGATCTCGGCAATGTCCATCAACTCCGGCGCCCCTTCGCCTCTTGCCGCGAACGCATCCCGGAACATCGTATTGCAGAAGGGGCAGGCCGCGGCGACGATTTTTGCGCCAATCGCCGCCAGTTCCGCCGCGCGCACCTCGCTCACACGCTCGCCCTTCTCCTCGCCCAAGAACGCCAGTCCTCCGCCCGCGCCGCAGCAGAAGCTGCGTTCGCGAGAGCGTGGGGCCTCTACTAAATCTCCGGCCAGCGCAGCAATCCGGCGCGGCTCCTCGTAAACCCCGCGATAGCGGCCCAAATAGCACGGATCGTGAAAGACGATTTTTTCGTTCCCCGGTCTCAAAGTCGAGACCGGGGGCACCTGTATTTCGTTCAAATGCCGCGTCAGAAACTCGCTGTGATGCTCGACCTGGGGCGGTGTTCCGTACGCCTTCCAATCTTCCTGGATGGCGCGGACACAATGCGGGCAGATCGAGACGATCCTCTTCACCTTGTTTTGCGCCAGCGCTTCCAGGTTCGCGCCGGCCAGTTGCTCGAAAAGCAAGTCGTTGCCCAATCGCCGCACGGGATCGCCCGTGCACTTTTCCTTACGCAGCACGCCGAAGCTCGTGCCTAGGTATCGCATCACCCACACCAGGGCCAGGACGATCTCGCGCCCGCGCGGATCGTACGCGCCCATGCAGCCCAGCCACAGACAGTATTCCTGCGTGCCGTCGAAGAAGGGCAGGGCATTCTTCTCGATGAATTTATCGCGCTCGGCCGTGCTCATGCCCAGCGCGTTGCTGCCGTGCTCCAGGGCGAGGAAGAGCTTGGCTCCATGGTCGTCTTGCCACGCGCCCGTATTCACGGCGCCGCGCCGCAGTCCCACCAGAATCGGCACGTGCTCAATGCCTACTGGGCACTGGAACTCGCACGCTCCGCACGTCGTGCACTGGAACGCCGCCTCCTGTGCGTTGTACTTGCCCAGCAGCGGCTCCTCCGACACGGGTCCGTACTCATTCAAGTAGCCGTGCAGCCCCAGCACGATTTCCTTCGGGTTCAGCAGCTTGCCGGTGTTGTTGGCCGGGCAATGTTCCATGCAACGCCCGCACTCCACGCAGGAGTACGCTTGCAGGCTGACGAGCCGTGTCAGATCTTTGCCGCTGACAAGTCCGAAATCCTCATCGCCAACAAGCGGAGGAATGTGGGCGAAGCCGTCCCGCGAAAGAAAGACCGTGAACGGACTAAGGACCAGGTGCAGGTGCTTGGTATGCGGAATCACCGGCAGAAACGCCAGCAGTGTGAGTGTGTGCGCCCACCACAAGGTCCGCGCCGCCCCGCCCGCGCCGTCCACGAAGAACGCTGCCAGATACGTGACCATCAGCACGAAAATCAGCAGCGCGACCAGGCCCGATCCCCACGAAAGCTCGCCCAGCCACCTGGGCCGCACCAGGAATCGGCGCACAAAGAGCCCCGAAATGCCTACGGCGCAGGCGGCGGCGAAGGCGGCCGCGAAGTAAAAATACAGCCGTCCCACGCGGCCGGCAGGATCGAGAAACGCGAGCCCGAAGATCGCAGCGCAGTGGTTCAGCGTCACCAGTGCGAAGGCGCAGAAGGCCCAGAAGACCAGGGCGTGAGCCATGCCTGCGAGTGGCCGTTCGCGGATGACCTTGGCCTGGCACAGCACCTCCCAGACGAAATCGCACACACGCCTGCCGATCGGAAAGAGTTGGAAGTCAGGGTCTTTTTTCGATTGCAGGATTTTTGCCAGGATTGGTCCGAACCGCCGCAAGAAACCGTAGAGAGATGCGGCCGCAAGAGCAGCGAAGACGAACTTCTCCCCCAACGAGAATTGCTGGGGTTCGGCAAGGGTTGGGAGAAAAGCAGTCATCAAACTAAGCCACTATCCCCGATCCGTTCACGCTGCTGATTGTATAGGAGCGGGACGGTCGAATCCGCGAGGATCGAGGCTGGGCAAGCTCAGCAACGCACGATCTTCGGCGACTCGATTCCGTGCGTGGCGTTGCGCGTATCCACAACAAGCTGCGCCTGCTCGACGATGCGGCGATAGTCGTAGCTGGAGTGGTCGGTGACAATCACCACGGCATCGTACTGCCCGAGATTCTCCAGCGGCGTACAGGTCATGTTCAGATCGTAGCGGCGTCCACGGCCCACGGCAGGGAAGTAAGGATCGTTGTAAGCCACGTCGGCGCCCCGCTTGCGCAGCAGTTCGATGATCGTGAGCGCCGGCGACTCGCGCAGGTCATCGATATCGCGCTTGTAGGCCAGCCCCAGCACGAGCACCTTCGCACCCTGAAGGGATTTCGAGTACTTGTTCAGGGCGGCCGATACCTGATCGAGCACGAAATACGGCATGGCCGTGTTCACCTCGCCGGCCAGCTCGATAAAACGGGTGCGAAAGTCGAACTCGCGCGCCTTCCACGAAAGATAGAAGGGATCGATGGGGATACAATGCCCGCCCAGGCCGGGACCTGGATAAAAGGCCTGGAAACCGAAGGGTTTGGTATTGGCCGCCGCGATCACCTCGTGAATGTCGATGCCCATCCTCATGCACAACTGCTTGAGCTCGTTCACGAGCGCGATGTTCACGCATCGATAGATGTTCTCGAGAAGCTTTGTCATCTCCGCGACCGCGGGACTGCTGACGGGCACCACGTGGCGGAAGATGGCGCTATACATGGCCGCGGCAAGCTCTACGGCAGCCGCGCCGCATCCGCCCAGCACTTTGGGAACATCGCGCCGGTCGATGCTCTCGTTTCCGGGATCCTCGCGCTCCGGAGAAAACACCACGTGCACGCCGGCGTCCTGCGGACCGCGCGCGACCTTCAAACCGCGCGTATTGCCGGCCTCCAGCAGCGGAACGACGATCTCTTCCGTGGTGCCGGGGTAGGTGGTGCTTTCCAGCGCGATCAACTGGCCCTCATGAATGTGCGGCGCAATCGCTTCCACCGTTCCGACCACGTAGCTCATGTCGGGCTCGCGGTGCTCGTCGAGCGGCGTGGGCACGCAGAGGATGACCGCATCCATCCGGGCCGCTTCGGAGTAGTCCGTCGTGGCGTGGAAACCCGCCTTTCGCGCCTCCAGAATCGCATCGGGAAGAATGCGCACGATGTACGACCCTCCGGCATTGAGTGTCGCCACCTTGTCCGGCGCAATATCGAATCCCGTCACGCGGAACCGCTCGCGGCTGAACAGCAGCGCCAGCGGCAATCCAACGTAGCCCATCCCCACGATCCCGATGCGGGCCTCGCGGGTTTCCATCGTGTGTTTGAGTTCTGCGACGCGGTTCACAGCCCCAGCTTTCATGCTGTCGATTGTACGGCCAGACCGCGGTCAGACCGGTTCGGCAGAGTATCCTACCCTGTGCTGGCCGTCGATCCGGCCGCGCATTATTTGTCTTTTTGGGGTGCGGACTTGGCCAAGTATCTCGTTACCGGGGCCGCCGGATTTATCGGCCGCTCCATCGCCGCGGCGCTGCTCGCGCGCGGCGAAGCAGTACGTGGCGTTGACAGCTTCATTACCGGCAAACGCGCGAATCTGGCCGGCCTTGAAGCCATGGAGTTTATCAAGGGCGATCTGGCCGATCCTGCTGTCTGCGAGCGGGCCTGCGCGGGCGTGGAGATCGTTTTCCACGAGGCTGCGCTGGCCTCGGTTCCGCGCTCCGTGGCCGACCCCGCAGCTACAAACCGCAACTGCGTGGACGCAACGGTCAACCTGCTCGTGGCAGCTCGCGCAGCCGGCGTGCGCCGCGTCATTTACGCCGGCTCTTCCTCGGTCTACGGAGAAACGCCCACGCTGCCCAAGCACGAAGAGATGCTGCCCAGCCCCATGAGCCCCTACGCCGTGGCCAAGCTGGCCGGCGAGCACTATTTGCGCGTCTTTACCCGCGTCTATGGCCTGGAGACGGTTACCCTGCGCTACTTCAACGTCTTCGGCCCCTATCAGGACCCCGCTTCGCACTACTCCGGCGTCCTGGCCATCTTCTGCCGCAAAATGCTCGCCGGCGAGCAGCCCACGATCTACGGCGACGGCGAGCAGAGCCGGGACTTTACCTTCATCCAGAACGTCGTTGAGGCCAACCTGCTGGCCGCGGCGGCGCCGGCGGAGAAGGTCTCCGGCCAAATGATGAATGTGGCGACCGGCGCGGCCGTCACGCTGAATCGGGCCTTTGACGTTCTCTGCGAACTCACCGGCTACCACGGCAAGCCGGCCTACGCGGAGCCACGCCCGGGCGATATTCGCCACTCGCTGGCCGGGATTCACCGGGCGCAGGCGCTGCTCGGCTACACGCCTCAAGTCGATTTTCGCGAGGGACTCCGCCGCACGGTCGAGTGGTATAAGGCTTCGTGACAAAGAGTTAACGGGCCGGGACCCACCGCGATTTTCCCGGCGCCAGTAGGTTTTTTGCCCCACTTCGGCTGTTCCAGGCCGTCCGCTATTTTGCCGCGGACCGAATCGGCAGGGTACGCCTTTTGGGGTAATCTGCTGAATTTGTGATGCAAACCATTGACGAACGGTGAACGATGAACGAAACTGACTAGGATTTTCCCCAGCAGTGCTTTTGGTTCTGAACGCCAGGGCTATCGCTTTTGCTTCCGAGGTGTAGGGCGAAAGAGGGGCTCATGGCGAAGATTCGCTGCGGTCCGCCACGGCAGAGCTCCGCATTCCATCCTGGAAATCCGGCTGGATGCAAGAGAGGCTGCAACTGCGCGCGGGGACCTTTGCGATCGAGGTTTCCGTTCATTGCCTGATACTCTGCCTCTTCAGAACGCATTGCCGGGCGACTCGGGGTCGCGGGCTGCCGCTGAGACGATCCCGCCCGCGTCCACCTCTCTGCGCGATCTTTGCCGGCAGGTTTGGCGTCGCCGCCGCATGGTTGTGGCCATCGAAGGCGCACTTTTGCTGCTGTGCCTCCTCTATTGCCTCATTGCTCCCAACCAGTACGAAGCGGCCGCGCGGGTTGAGCTGCGCACTGCTCCGGTTTCAGCGCTCAGCCTCGATGGCGCGGAGCCGGCAGCCCCGTCCTCCCTCCTTTCGGCGCCCATTGCCCTGGAGACATTGGCCAGCGTTCTGCGCAGCGATCAGCTTGCCTGGCGCGTGATCACCGGGCTCAAGCTCTACCAGGCGCCGGGCTTCTGCGGCAGCTTTCCCCGCCGCTTTCCCGGCTTTCATGCCGAAAATCCCTCGCCCGACGCCCAGGCGTGGCTCCTGGAGAGATTCTCGCGGCGCTTGCATGTGCAGGCGATGGCACGCTCGTTGCTGCTCGAGATCCGGTTTCGCTCTCACGACGCGGCGTTGTCGGCCGCCGTGGTGAACGACTTGATCCGTGTCTATGGCGAGCAGGAGACGGAATCGCAGATTCAGGCCACGGCTCAGGCGTCCGCATGGCTCAACGCACAGCTTGCCGGTTTGAAGGCTCGCGTGGATAGCGACCAGCAGCGTCTGGCTGAGTTCGAAAATCGGCACGGGATTGTGAGCACGCCGGAGGTGCTGGCCAACGGCCAGCCGGGCGAAACCGAACACAGTTCGGCGCTGCTCGAGATGGACGAGCTCAGCCGGCAGCTTGTGGCCGCCACCACGGACCGCATTCTGGCCGAGGCGGAGTACCGTGCCGCTTCGCAGGGCGACCCGGAGCTGGTCATCGCCTCCGATCCGCGCCTGCAGGCCGACAGCGCCAACTTTGCCACCACGCTCCTCGAGCAGATTCGCGCCCGCCGCAGCGATCTGGAACAGGAACAGGCCCAGCTCAGCGCCGAACACGGCCCCGGCTTTCCCCGGGTCGTCGAGATTGGCCGCCAGTTGCAGGATCTCGACCGGCAGAGACAGGCCGAGGACGCCAAACTGATCGGACGATTCCGAAGCAACTGGCAGACCGCCCTCGACCGCGAACAGTTAGTGCGCAAAAGCCTCGAGCTGGCGACCGGAGAAGGCATGAAACTGAACGAGGCCGCAACCCAGTATGCCGTCATGCGGCAGGAGGCGAACGCCAGTCACGATCTGTACTTGCGTGTCCAGGAAAAGGCCGAGGAAGCGGGCCTGGCCGCGGGCGTGCGCGCCTCCAACATTTCGGTAGTCGATTCTGCCCGCCAGCCGGTCAAGCCCGTCGCGCCCGATCCGCCGCTGTATCTCGCTATCACATTCTTCGCAGGGCTCTGGCTGGCCGGAGGAGCCGCACTGCTGCGAGATGCATTGGGCGCCAAAGTGGCGCGGGCGGCCGTTACGATCCTCGTATTGCTCGCGGCGGGCGCGGGCATCCGCGGGCAAGCGCCCACTCCGAGCACTTCTGGCCTGCCCACGGGTGTCGCCAGCTTTCCGCAGACACAGGAGACCAGAAGCCAGCCCAATCCCAAGGAAGCTCCTACGATCTGGGACAACGCGGGGGCGGCGGGCGTGGCCGGCGCGACGCCCCCAGGCGCGACGCAATCTTCCGCGCCCATGCCGGCGCCCATCGGTCCCGGCGATTTTCTCGACATCAGCGAGTACCACACGCCCGAGTTCCACTCCACGGTGCGCGTTTCCGCCGAAGGAACAGTGACTCTGCCATTGATTGGCGACGTGAAAATCTCCGGAATGGACGAGCACGCCGCGGCGCGCGCCATAGAAGCCGCTCTCCTGGCCAAAGGCATGCTTTTGCATCCGCTGGTCTCGGTGCTTGTGACGGCCTACGCCGGCCAGGACGTAAGCGTGCTCGGGGAAGTGACTCACCCCGGCGTCTATCCCTACACCTTCCATCATCGCTTGCTTGACTTTATCTCGGCCGCTTCCGGTCTTTCGCCCAATGCCGGCCGCCTGGTCAACGTCTTCCATCAGGGCGACCCCAAGACGCCGCATCCGGTCGTGCTCGACCCCAGCGGCACCGATACGACGTCCGACCACAATCCCGAGCTAAGCCCCGGCGACACCGTGCAGGTGAGCCGTGCCGGTCTGGTCTACGTGGTCGGCGATGTGATCCGTCCCGGCGGGTTCCCCGTGGATCCGGTGCAGGGGCTCACCGTGGTGCAGGCGCTTTCCTTGGCGTGGGGGCCGTCGCAGAACGCTGCCAGCGGCAAAGCCGTGCTCATCCGCGAACAAAAAGACGGCCGAGCCATGATCACGCTCAACCTGAAGCGCATGTTGCACGGCCAGGATCCCGACCAGCCCGTCGAGGACCGGGACATTCTCTACGTGCCCGATTCCGTAGCCAAGAATCTGGTGAACCGCACCCTGGAGTCCGCCATTCAATCCACCATCGGCGTCACCATCTACTCTGCGCTGGTTTATTCGCAGAGGTACTAGCAGGTTCAACGATGAGAAGAGCCGCGTGGATTCTGCTTCTCTTCTTCGCCTTCGCCATCCCCTGGGAGTACTCCCTCGACCTCGGCGAACCGCTGGGGAACGTGGCCCGCATCGCCGGTTTGCTGGTGCTCCTCGCGGCCGTTCCAGCCGTTCTTCAAGCTGGATGCGTGCGCACGCCGGGCGCGTTCTGGTGGCTTACGCTCGCACTCTATCTCTGGTTCTGCTGCACGTATTTCTGGACGATCGATCCCTCCGCGACCCTGGAAAAGATTCGCGCCTACTTTCAGGAGATGATGATTGTCTGGCTGGTGTGGGAGTTTGCTGGCACGCCCGCCGATCTGCGAGCTCTGCTGCGCGCCACAGTGGCCGGCTCCTGGGTGCTCGCCCTGCTCACGCTAGCCGCGGTCCGATCGCCGGAGGCCATCGCCGCCGGTCAGATCCGCTTTGCCGCTTATGGCCAGGATCCCAACGAAGTGGCCCGTTTTCTCGATCTGGGTTTTCCGCTCGCCGCTCTGCTCCTGAACTGCGAACGCCGCCGGCCGGCTCGCCTGATGGCGCTTGGCTTTCTGCCCCTGGGTCTTGTTGCCGTGCTGCTCACGGCCTCGCGCGAAGGGTTCCTGGCTGCCGTTCTCGCGTTTGCCGGCTCCATTCTCCTTCTCACGCTTGGCCATCCCAGACGCGTTGTGGCCGCCCTATTCGTCCTGCCGCCCTTCCTGGCGGCTCTCTGGTACATCATTCCCGGAGCGATTCTTGATCGCCTCGCCACCATTCCCGAGCAACTGCGGAGCGGCGACCTGAACCAGCGGCTCAACATCTGGTCCGCCGGCTGGCGCGCCTTTGCCCATGCGCCGCTCCTCGGCACAGGCGCGGGGTCTTTTGTGGCTGCCGCGCACCTGGCGCCCATCGATACGGCGCACAACACCGCGCTTTCCATCGCCGTTGGGGGCGGCCTTTGCGCGCTATTTCTAGCCACGCTGCTCGTCGCGCTGGCGGCGCGCTACGCGCTCCAGACACAGGGTCCTCTGCGCGTGGCCCTGGTGACGTCACTGCTGGTCTGGGCCGTAACTTCCCTCGCCGCCACGGTAGAAGAGAACCGCACGACATGGCTGCTGCTGGCCATCATTGCCGTTGCCGGGCGGCTGGCGGCTGGAGACCCGGACGGTCTGGCAGCTTGTTTCTCTACGACGCCGTTGCGTCCAGCTTCGGTTCCAGCCCGGCCGCTCGTCGCGCAAGCGGATTCTTAGAGGCTCGGTTCTCCGCCATGTCTATCACCACGCCCATCGCCGAGCCGCCTCAGGTCTCCAGCATCAATCGCAGCATCTTCCGCGCCGCGGTGTCCGTGGGCGCGGCCGGCGTCATCGTCAAGCTTGTGGCCACGCTCAAGGAGATCGCGGTCGCCTCCGTCTACGGCCGCAGCGACGCCATGGACGCCTTCCTCGCCGCTGCGCTCATCCCCAGCCTGCTCGTCAACCTCATCTCCGAATCGATGAACCAGGCCCTCGTGCCCACGCTGGTCCGGGTGAGGGAGCAGGAGGGCCGCGAGCGCGCCCAGCAGCTTCTATCGAGTTCCATGCTCTGGATGTGCCTGCTCCTTGCCGCGGCTAGCGCTGGGATGGCGCTTTCGGCGCGCGCCTTCTTCCCCCTCATCGCCTCGCACTTTTCGCCCGCCAAGCTGCAACTCGCCGTGCGTCTCTTTTACGCGCTGCTGCCGGTCGTCCTCATCACCGGAATCGCTACCAACTGCACTGCGGTTCTCAACACGCTCGACCGTTTCGCCCTTCCCGCTCTCGCGCCGATGGTTATTTCTTTCTCGATCGTTTGCGGCGCTCTGCTGTTCGGTGGCCGTTTCGGAATCTGGGCCATGGTCTACGCCACGCTGGCCGGTTCGCTGCTGCACGCGGCGGTTGTCGCCGGGATGATGGAGGCGCACGGCTATCGCTTCCGCCTGCGTTGGTACGGCATGACCGAAGCCACGCGAGAAGTGGCGGGCCAATACGGTCCTGTGCTGCTCTCGAGCGTTGTGTCTTCAAGCGGCCTGCTCGTCGATCAGGCGATGGCCGCCATGCTGGTCGCAGGCAGCGTTTCCGCGCTGGTCTATGCCAATCGCTTCGTCAGCGTAGTGCTTACGCTGCTGGCCGGTGCGGTTTCCTCCGCCATCGTGCCGTACTTCTCGCGCATGATCGCCTACCACGATTGGGCCGGATGCCGCCACACCATCCGCATCTGGGTCCGGCTCACCGCATTCATTTCCGTGCCTATCGCGGCCCTGCTCATTGCCGGCGCGCGCCCGCTCGTCCGCGTGGCGCTGCAGCATGGCCAGTTCGGGCCGCGCGACACCACCGTCGTGGCCTCGGTGCTGGCCATGTACGCCATCCAAATTCCGTTCTTTGTCACCAGCCGCGTCTATTACCGTTTCATCGTTGCCATGCGCCGCACGGACCTGATCCTTTATTGCGGCATCCTCAACCTCGGCCTCGACGTGGTATTGAACCTCGTCCTCATGCGCTGGTTCGGCGTGGCCGGAATCGCGCTCGCCACCTCGCTCTGGACCGTGAGCACGTTCTTCTATCTCTGGTATTGGAGCCGGAAGCTGCTCGCGCGCGTAATGGCAACGGAGGCAGCGGCATGATCCTTGCTCCGGCCCAGTATCTTCTCCGGTGCGACGATCTTTGTCCCACTTTCTCAGTTGAACGCTGGTTGCGTTTCCAGTCCCTGATCGAAGAGTTTCTCCTGCAGCCGATTCTTGCTGTTGTTCCCGACAACCGCGACCCGCAATTACAGGTTTCGCCGCCCGATCCGTCTTTCTGGGAGCGGATGCGCGCTCTTGAGGCGGCAGGGGCCATGATCGGCCTGCACGGCTACCGCCATCTCTGCGTAAGCCGGGGCCGGAGCCTGCTGGGGCTTGCGCAAACCTCGGAGTTTGCCGGCGTCGCCGCCGAAACGCAGCGCGCATGGATCGGCGACGGCCTACGGATTCTACGCGGCCACGGCCTCCATCCCGGAATCTTCGTCGCGCCCCGTCACGGCTTCGACGCATCTACGCTGGCGGCGCTTCGCGCCGAGGGAATCTCTTCGTTGTCTGACGGCTTTGCCCGCGCGCCCTTCCTGCGCGCCGGCGTTGCCTGGATTCCGCAGCAGCTTTGGGGGCCCGTCGAAAAAGACAGCGGCCTGTGGACCATTTGCGTACACGCAAACACTGCGCGTGGTGAAGAGGCCGCCCAATTGCGCCAGTTCCTGGCCGCTCATGCGGCTCAGTTCACCTCTGTCGATCGTGTGCTCTTTCGCTTTCAGCCTGCCACCTTGACCCTCGCCGAGCGCCTTCAGGCTGAAGCGGCGCTCTGGCGGCTCAAATTCTCCCGCACTGCCGGGCGAGTTCGCCGCGCGGCGCGCTTGCCATGGAGCAATTCCTCATAAAGCCGTTCCCAGCGGTCGAGCACGTTGTCCAGGCGGAATCGATAGGCCACGCGTTGGCGCGCCCGCTCGCCCATGGCGCGGCGTTCCTCAATCGGCGCGCGCATCAGCCTCGCCATGGCGGCAGCCAACGCCTGCGGGTCGCCTGCGGGGGCAAGCCAGCCATTCTCGCCGTCGGCAAGCACCTCGCGCGTTCCGGGAACATCCGTCGCGACGGCGGGCAATCCGCACGCGCCTGCCTCCAACATCACCATGGGCAGCCCTTCGTAGCGCGACGACAAGACGAATCCGTCCGCGGCTTGTATCCATCGCTTCACATTCGGCTCGAAGCCCTGGAACCGTACGCGCCGCTCGATGCCTAGCCGCGCCGCTAGTTGCACCAGTTCTGTTTCGAGCGGGCCGGCGCCCAAAACCAGCAGCCGTGCCGTCCCCGGCTGGCCGGCCAGCGCCTGAAGCATCGCCGGGTAGTCTTTCACCGGCTCCAGCCGGCCCACGGCGATCCACAAGAACTCACCAGCCAATCCAAGCTCCCGCCGCATGGCGGCCCGCACTTGCGCATCCGGCCGCCAGGCGTCCACCTCGATTCCGTTCCCAAGTACGGACAGATGGTCCGCTTCCACCATGCCGGCAACCAAATGGGCCTCGGCTGTGGCCTGGCTCACCGCCGTTACGTGGTCCGGCAACCAGCGGCTGCAGCGGTAGCCGAGCTGCCGGCCCATCCTTCCGGTGCAGGAACTGTGCAGGGTATCGATCACTACTGGGACGGGCGCGGCCAAGCGCGACCATCGCGCCAGCCACGCGGCGTGAGGCAGGTGCGCATGCACCACATCTGGCTGCTCGCGCCACAGCCACCGATGGAAACGGAGCCATCCTCGCGGGTCAGCGAGGCCCTTGCGCATCTCCAGGCTGATAAAACCGACGCCAGCATTGCGCAGTTCCGCGGCCGCATCGCCTCCCGTGCCGGAAAGCGCCACCATGCTTACCCGCCAGCCGCGCCGGCGCAGCCCCTTGGCCAGCAGCATGGCCTGCCGTTCGGCGCCACCGATGCGATCGAGGCCGGGAATTGCAATTGCTGCGTGGCTCATGGCCGCCTCCACGAATGCGCGTCGATCAGCTCTTCGTAAGCCTCAATGGCGCGATCAAACTGGAATTCATTGGCCGCCCAGGTTTCGCGAATGCCGGAATCGATAGACTGCCTGCATCCTCGATCGGGTGAAATGAACGCGACTGCCGCGGAGCATATTGCGGCGATGAGCAGGGAGATGGCAAAGAACGGAAGCGAAAGAACACACAGGGCTCCCGTGAACGCGAGAGCAAACCAAGTACGGAGCACGATCCCCTCCGGCAACTCAGTTGGGGCGTCCCGAGCCGAAACCGGCGTCGGAGACAAGTCGAGCGGCTTCCTGCTGGTTATGCCCCGAATCTGCGCAGCCGGAACGGCGCAAGCCGCCGCGAATGCGGCCTCATGCAGCCTCGTTGTGCGCAGAAAACGGGACAGACAATACGGAACTGCTCGGCGGGAAACTTCCTCGACTCAGCGGGGCGAGGCTCTATGAGAATAAGGCCCTACACTACGGTGGCCCGGCACGCCCGATCCTTCTTCGCCCGAGCAAGTCTCCCTCGACAACGCAAGGGTGACCCTGGTAGCAGGTTCTTTTAAAACTGTGGAAAAACGGTACGAAACTGTACCGAAATAAGACAACCGAATGGGAAAAATGTCAAGAATTAAATTTCTACGCGGAAAAGTAGGTCGTTTTTTGCCTTTAGATTACTTTTGCCCCGAAGCAGTCGTCTGCCGCTCGGGGACTTGGGCCTCAGAGTCACAGGCCGCGGTTCGCGGCCTCTGGGGCGGCGACGGGAAAAACGGCTGGCAGAACCGCTGGCCTGGCCGGATCGCATCAAGGGCTGCAAGGATGGCCGTAGCCAGAGCCTCAGCGGAAATCTCCGGAGCCAGCCATGCGCCAGGCCGGTTGCGGAGCAGGTCCACAACCCCTCCTGACGCAGGGGTGGCCACAAGAGGCAAGCCGGCCGCGGCGGCTTCCAGCAAAGCGTTGGGCATGCCTTCGTGGCGCGAGGAGAGCACAAAGAGCGTGGCTCCCGGGTAGAGGTCATAGGGGTGGCCGACGTGGCCGGCAAAATGGACGACGGTCTCCAATCCAAGCGAGCGGCAGAGTTCTCTGAGCGCCTCCTCCTCGCGTCCAGTACCGGCGAGGATCAAATCGGCCTCCGGAAACCGCTGGCGCACAGCAACGAGCGCATTGACCAGCAGATCGAACCCCTTCTCGCCCGACAGCCTGCCCACGGCCAGCAAGTGAGGGCCCGCGCCGCGCCATAGGGATGGAGCATTTCTGGCTGCGCGGATGCCTTCCAGATCGACCGGATTGGGCAGGACCACGATCTGGCCTTCGCCGATCCCGGCCTCTCGCGCCAGGTCCTCGGCCATGGCGCGGGACTGGCAGATCACGCGGTCGGAACGGCGGTAGAGCAAGCGGTAGAGCATGCGTGTGTAGCGGGGCACGCCGCCTAAAGCCAGAACCGAAGAAACGGTAGCGTTCTGGCGGACGAGCACGCACGTCTTCCAGGGGAACAACGGCCGAAGCAGCAATACCAGAAAGCTGACCTCCGTTGCTCCCGAGAGCACCACGCCGGGGCGTAGCCGCCACACCAGACGAAGCAGCGGCAACGCCCCGGCACGCGCCCGCCGTGCACCGAACGCATGAACGGCGACCCAGGGCGGGACCGTGCCTCCCGCGGCGTCAGCGTCCCGGATCAGTCCCAGGTGAACCTCGTATTTTTCCTGCGACAGCCCGCCCGCGAGCAGGGCCATCACGTGTTCTGCCCCACCTCCGCCCAGGTGCGCAAGGAGCAGCAGGACTCGCGTGCGTTGTGCCATAGCTTTCCTGAAACGAGAATCATAGTCGCCCATCCTGCCGGCCAGGACGTGTGTTCGCAGTCACAGACTGTACCGCAGATTCCTCTGATTCAATGGCACAACGCGTTGGAGCAACCATTTTTTCTTCCAGAATCTGCTAACTGACCTGACGTTTTTCTTTCCAGAATCTGCTAACCGACCCTAACGCTCGGGGAACTTCAGAGCCGGCAGGTGTTTTATGGCAGATTCCGGAATTCTATCCTTCCGTTTTTCGCCGCACTTCAGTGAGCCTCCCACAATTCTTGTTGGCGTGACGAGTGCTGAGACGTGTGTCGTCTTGGGAGCCCGGTTGCGGGCGCTGCGCAAGGTTGGCTTTCGCGTTCTCCTGGTTTCGAGTCCCGGTGAATTGCTGGACAGCACTGCGGCAGGCGCAGGCGTGGAACGTATCGCTCTTCCCATGCGCCGCTGTATTGCCCCTCTTTCCGATCTCATTGCGCTGCTGCGGCTGGTGTGGCTGCTCGGCAACCGCAGGCCGGATCTGGTCGAGTTCAGCACCCCCAAAGCCGGGCTCCTGGGCAGCCTCGCCGCACTGCTGCGCGGCGTGCCCCGGCGCGTATACATGCTGCGCGGTCTCAAACTGGAACGATCCAGAGGGTTCAAGCGCGAGGTTTTGCTGGCTGCCGAGCGGCTGGCTTGTGCCTGTGCGGACGTGGTGCTGTGCAACAGCGAGAGCCTGCGCTCGGAGGCGTTGGCGCTGAAGCTTGCCCCCGAGGACAAGCTGCTGGTGCTGGGTGAGGGAAGCAGCAATGGCGTGGACGTGGAGCGCTTTTCGCCCGGGCCCAGCAGCGTGCGCGAGACGTTCGGTATTCCGCGGGACGCTCCGCTGGTGGGCTTTGTTGGCCGATTGACCCGCGACAAGGGCCTGCCTGAGCTGGTCGAGGCCTTCGATCTGATCCTGCGGGCCGAGCCCTCCGCGCGGCTGCTCCTCACCGGCTGGTTCGATGCCGCGGAGGACGCCCTGGATCAGGACTTGAGAAAGCGCATCCTGAACCATCCGCGGATCTATTGCACCGGATTCGTCGGCAGCACGGCGCCCTATTACCGCGCCATGGACGTGCTGGTTTTGCCCACATGGCGGGAGGGTTTTCCCAATGCTGTTCTGGAGGCCGCGGCTACGGGGATTCCCGTGGTTACAACCGAGAGCACGGGCGCCCGCGACTCCATTGTGCCCGAAGTGACCGGCCTGCTCATCCCGCCCGGTTACCCCGGCGCTATCTATGAGGCCGTGCTCAAACTCCTCCGCGATCCGGAGCGCCGCCACCGCATGGGAAGGGCCGCGCGCGCCTGGGTCGTGGAACATTATTCCGAAGAACGCGTCCTGGGCCTCACCGCCAGCTTTTACCGAAGCCTTCTGGAGACCGAGCCTGTCGCGCGGCTGCAAAGCGCGTGAGAATCTTTGCCATCGCTTTGGGGTATTTGGGATCGAGCCATGCGCAGCCTTTGCATGGCTGGCCACCCACACGCTTCGCTCCTGGCCGTCAGGGCCTCGGGAAACTTCAGCTCGATTCCCCCTCGCCGGCAAACAGATCGCGCTGCTCGCCGCGCCTTGCGGCCTCAGCCCGCTTGTGCCCTGCGGCGCCAATCAGGCTGACCACTTCCAAAGCCTGAATGCCCTGCCGGGGCACATAAATCCGCTGCGTGTTCGAGCGCGTATCGGGCGGGGTCAGCAACAATCCCACGCCATCCACCAAACTCCGGTCATTGGCCGCCAACCCCTCCAGTTCGTCGCCGTCGGCCAGCGTCAGCCGCAGCCACAGTCCAGCAGTGCGCGGCCGCAGTGAAAACCGCTTGCGGAGCAGCCGCTCCGGGTTCGCCTGGTCCGCTGATCCGGAAGGGAAGTCTCGCACGTAGCAAATCCACTTCACGTGCTCCCAGCCCATGCGCACCACCTTGCCGGTCAGATCCAGGATCTCCAGTTCCGGTTTCGTCTGCCCGAAGTCGGCTGCCGCGTAGCCGGCCAACCAATCACGGGAGAACTTGCGCACAATGACAGGTTTGCGTGCTGAGGCCATCGCTCTGGATTGTCGCACGCGCAGCCGCGGAGGGGTTGCTATTCTTGCACTTTCCGGGTACCTCCGAAGCACACTCCTGGGAAACCGCCCCGATTCGCACTTGAGAAAAGTTGCAGGTCCGGTGCATCAAAGCTAGTGTTCCAGAGCAACTTGTGTTAATGTACTGCTTTGCCAGTCCGCGAGAATCGCGCCATAACAGCAACATCATCAGGCACTTGGGATGCGGTCCAAGCGGAAGAATCAGGTTAGCGCATGCCCGACTATATCTACCTCCTGGAGAACCGGCTTTCGCCAGATCAGCGCCATGCCCTTACGCAGTTGCGAACCGCCGCGCGCGGTGCTGGGACCATTCTTTTCCTCATTGGAGACGCCGTCCGCGACCTAACCAGCGGCCATGCCGTCCGCGAGTTGGAGGTAGCGGTCCATGGGAACGCGCTTAAGCTCAAGAAATCGTTAGAAAAACTCGGCGGAAAGGTTTGGGGCGAGGACGAACCTTCACGGAGCCTTTACCTGTGCTTTCCAGGGACCGTTCGCGTCAACGTCGTCAGCACGCACCGGGTTGAGTATCCCAAGCCGGGCAAGCCCGTTTTTCACCCCGCCTCCATCCAGGACCATCTGCGCCGCCGCGATTTTACGGTGAACTCCATGGCGATCTCGCTCAACGAGGGGTCGTTCGGGCTCTTGATGGACCCGCTGAACGGCGTAGCCGATATTGAAGCGAGGACCCTCCGCCTGGTTTCCAATTACGGGTTCCTCGAAGACCCGTCGCTGCTCATCCGGGCCATCCGGTACCGCGCCCGCCTGGGCTGGGAAATGGATCCAAGAACTCAGGCTCGCTATGACAGCGCGAAAACGGAGGGAGCCATCGAGTATCTATCCGCACACGCGCGCAGCCAGGAGTTGGAGCAGATCGGGCACGAAGAGGACGGACTCAAGGTCCTGCGCGCCCTCGAAGCGGAGGGCTGGATGAACGTTCTCTTTCCCGCCTGGACCTCGGCCAAGGCCGATGAGGCGAAGCTGGTGGCCCTGCACGATCTGGCGGTGCAACTGCTTCTGCAGGGCGTGCATCCCGACATGTCTGCGGCGCAAATGCAATTGCTCACCGCAAAGCTGTCGCACAGAGATCATTCGTCGCTCAAAAAGTCGCTGCTGCGCCCAGGCTTTGTGGCGGAGTGGAACAACCTGGATTCGTTGGCCGCGGGATTTGCGAAAGTGCTGCTCGCCAAGAAGAACGCCAAGGCCTCGTCAGGCTACAAGCTTTTCATGAATTACGATCCGGAAGCTGTTCTTTGGCTTGGATTTACAAGTAAGGATAAGGGCGTCCAGGAACGCTTCAGCCTCTTCCTCAAGGTCTGGCCTGAGGCTCGCCAGCGTATTCCCTATGGGCTTATGCAGGAGATGCGCATTACTCCCGAGTTGCCCACATATGGCGAGGTTGTCCAGAACATTTTCCTTGAACTGATCGATGGCCGCCTGACCACCGCGGAGGAGATGCGTGCCTATCTTGAGCCGCACTCGCCTCCCGCGCCGCCTCCGCAGGCGACCGTCAAGCGCCCCCGCGCCCGCCGCTCTGAGAACAAGTTCAAAGAGCAGGCCGTCGAGGAGGATGAAGAGGCCGAGGAAGGCTTGGCTATAGAAGAAGACCTGGAGCCGATCGGGGCCGATGACGAAGAACTCGATCTGAGCCACGTTCTGCCCAAGGGCGTCCTGGTGCCTGAGTTGGAGGTAGAAACAGCGGGCGAAGAGGAAGAAGAAGAGCTGGAAAGCGAGGAGGCCGAAGTGATTCCGGCGGGCAAGAGGCGTCCTCTCGCGCCAGGGAAAGAAAAGATGGGGAAGAAGGCCTCTCCAGCCGCTGCGCCTGCTCCGGCCAAGACGCCCGTAACTGCCGCTTCGGCAAAGAAAGCGCCCGCGAAGATCACGCCCGCCAAAGCCCCACAGAAGCCCGCCCCCACTGCGGTTGTAGTCAAAGCGCTTAAGGCTGCAAAGCCTGCCATCAAAGTGCCGGCGCCTGCCAAGGCTAAACCGGCGGCAAAGGCCGCCAAAGCTCCCGCCAGGAAGGTTGCGAAGCCAGTGCCGGCCAAGAAGGCGCGGCCTAAAGCCAAGCCAAAACCGGCTGTCAAGCCAGCGAAGAAAGCTCCGTCGAAATCTTCGAAACCGGCGGCAAAAAAGCCTGTTTCCAAAGCGCCCAGGAAGCGCTGACGCAGGCACAACCTCGAACCGAACTGGAGCGTGGGCATATAAGTGCGTGCAGGGAGTTGTCGCCGGTCAGGCGGCGGAGCTGGCGCACAACGGAGTGGCGCCAAAACCGCGGCCCACTCACACGGCATTCACATTCGGCACTGAATTCATCAAACCTTTGCAATCCCTTTGCCTGATTGTTTTACTCTATTCTTGGTTCCTAGCGGTCAACACATCCCGAACATCGAAACCGGCCGCGGAGCGAGGACTGACGGTTTGAGCCAATCCGTATTTGTTCTGGAAGACGACGCCGATATTGCCAGGCTGGTGCAACATCACCTTGAAGCGGCGGGCTTTGAAGCGCGCCTCTTTCACACTCCTTCCAATCTCATTCCCGACGCCGAGCGCAGGCCGCCCGCGCTGTTTCTTCTGGACATCATGGTTCCCGGCGGCGACGGCCTTGACGTTTGCCGGCGCCTGCGCAATCACGCCGGACTTTCCACCATCCCCATCATCTTTCTCACCGCCCGCGCCGGCGAAAACGATCGCGTCCTTGGTCTTGAGCTAGGCGCCGACGACTACATCACCAAGCCCTTTTCCACGCGCGAGCTGGTGGCCAGGGTCAAAGCTGTGCTGCGCCGTTTCGAGCGTCCCACGTCGCCGTCCATCGTCAACTTTGAGGATGTGATCATCGACGCCGGCGCCATGCAGTTGAAGGTTCGCGGCGAGCTTACCACCACCACCGCGACCGAATTCCGCCTCCTCGACTACCTCGCCCGTCATCCGGGCCGCGTCTTCAGCCGCGATCACCTCCTCGACGCCGTCTGGGGCGACGCCCGTTTCGTCACTCCACGCTCCGTCGATGTCTATGTGCGCCGTATCCGTGAGAAAATCGAGATCGACCCGGAAAATCCGCGCTATCTGAAAACCGTGCGCGGAGCCGGCTATCGTTTTGAACTGCCCAAGCTGTCGTAGGGCCTGTTAACCCTAAAGGCGCCCATGACCTCCAGAGTCTTCGCCAAACTGCTCGGCCTTTTCACCGTTCTTTTGGTCTTCGTCACCCTGGTGATGGAAACCGTTCTTTACGGCCTCGTGGAGCATCAGGAGCCAGACACGTTGCGTGACATCGGCCCCCTCGTCTTCTGGTCCGGCCTCATCGCCCTCGTAATCGCTATACCGCTGGCCGCCTGGATCGCCGCCTCTGCCTCCGCCCGTCTCCGGCGCGTCGTTGCCTTCGCCCGCCGTATCGCCGAAGGCGATCTGGCTGCCCGTATCGACGCTACAGGCGACGACGAGATATCCACCGTGGAAGCCGCCCTGAACCAAACCGCCGAACGCCTGGGCAAGGACTTCGCCGAGTTGCAAAGTGGCCGCGATGAACTCGCCGTCATGCTCGACTCTTTGCAGGAAGCGGTCGTCGCCATTACGCCCTCCGGTTTAGTGCGCTGGTCCAATGCCGTCATGCAGCGCATTGCAGGAGCGCAACTCCTCCCCGGCCGCCCGCTCGTACACTCGGTTCGCGATCCCGAACTTCTGGCCTGTGTGCGCGGCGCGCTGGAACGCCGTGAACTCTGCGTAGGCCGCGCCAGCCTTCTTGCTCCTGGCCGCGTCTTCGAAGTCAATGCCGCGCCCTTGCCCTCCGGCGGCGCGCTCGCCGTGCTCCACGACGTCACCGGCATCGAAACTGCGCAAAAATCACGCCGCGAGTTCGTTGCCAACGTCAGCCACGAGCTGCGCACACCGCTCACCTCCATCCAAGGCTATGTGGAGACGCTGATCGAGGATCCCAACCCCAGCCCGGAGACCACTCTCGAATTCCTTGGGATCATCCTCAAAAATGCCAGCCGCATGAATCGCATTACCGAGGATCTGCTTGCTCTGGCCAGCGTCGAAAGCCCCGACTACAAGCTCTCGCTGCAGCCGGCTCGCGCCAGCGTGCTCCTCCAGGATGCCATCGATTCGCTGGGCGGCATGGTTGCCGACTCGGGCATCAAGTTGCAGTCTGCCGGCGCGCCCGACGCTCTCGTCATGGCCGATCCCGACGCCATGCACCAGGTCTTCGGCAATCTCATGGAGAACTCGCTCAAGTACGCCCAATCCGGCAAGCGCATCCGCGCCGGTGCGCGCCTCCTGGTTTCTGAAGTGCAATTCACAGTTCAGGACTTCGGCCCGGGCATCGCCTCCGAGCATCTTGAGCGCATCTTCGAGCGCTTCTATCGCATCGATAAAGCGCGCTCGCGCGAGTCGGGCGGCACCGGCCTCGGCCTGGCCATCGTCAAACACATCGTGCAGGCCCACGGCGGGCGCATCTGGTGCGAAAGCGAGCTCGGCAAAGGCGCGTCGTTCCACTTCACGCTGCCTCTGGCCCCCGCTCCGCAAACGGTCCCTCAGCCTGCGCCCGTTCAACCAACCCACGCTGGCGCGCCCTCCTAGCTTGAAGGCTCGCACGGTTCGTTGATTTTCCACGCAAAGCTTTTCCGGTTTCTTGGTCCCTGATCCCTTTTCCCTGTTTCTTTTCAACTCTCCGTAACATTCCGCGTAGACAATGATCTGCGGCAGGCAAACTGCAAGGGAGACAATCGTGAAGAAATCATTAGTCGTCATTGCGTTGATGGTGTGGGCGCTGAGCGCGGCTCAGGCCCAAACGATCACAGCCGCGGGCGCAACGTTCCCATATCCCATCTATTCCAAATGGTTCAGCGAATACAGCGCCGCGCATCCCGGCGTTCAGATCAACTATCAATCCATCGGCTCCGGCGGCGGCATCAAGCAGGTGTGCTCGGGGACCGTCGACTTCGGCGCATCCGATATGCCCATGACCGACGAGCTGCTCGCTTCGTGCGGCGTCAAGCTGATTCACATTCCCACCGTGCTGGGCGCCGTCGTTCCCATCTTTAACGTTACCGGCGTTTCCGATCTTCGCTTCAGCCCCGATGTGCTGGCCGATATCTACCTGGCTAAGATCACCATGTGGAATGATCCGCGCATCGCCAAGGACAATCCCGGCGTCAACCTACCCGGTGATAAGATCATCGTCGTCCACCGCTCAGACGGCAGCGGCACGAGCTTTATCTTTACCGACTATCTGAGCAAGGTCAGTAAAGAGTGGGCCGGCGGACCCGGCAAGGGCACCGCCATCAACTGGCCGACGGGCGTGGGCGGCAAAGGCAACGAGGGCGTAGCCGCGCAGGTTCGCGAGTTCCCCGGCGCCATCGGCTACGTTGAACTGATCTACGCGCTGCAGAACCACATCAACTTTGGTTCCATCCGCAATGCGGCCGGCACCTGGCTCAAGGCCTCGATCGAAGGCGTGACGGCGGCCGCGGCCACGGCGAAAATACCTGCCGATTATCGCGTCTCCATCACCAACGCTCCCGGGCCCAATGCCTACCCCATCTCCAGCTTCACCTATCTGCTCATTCCCACGCAGCCCAAGGATATGGCCAAGGAAAAGGTTATCAAGGACATGCTCAGTTGGTGCATCAAGTCGGGCGAGAGCGAAGTTTCGACTCTTTCGTATGCGCCGCTCCCGGAAGACCTCCAACAGAAGGTGCTTCAAACCATCTACTCCCTGCCGTAGCGCACCGCGAGGGGTCCGGCGCCCGCCGGACTCCTCGTCCCTCCAGCCTGAAGCGGCATCGGATTTCATGCAAATGCTGAGCACATTTTTTCGCGTTGCTCTTCGCTGAAGCCGCCAGCCGTTGCTCGCCGCGGCGAACGCCGCTTCGCGCAGCACGTCAAAAACCTCATAGAAACTGCAAAAATACCTTAGGGCTTTGTTCCTCTTACGACAGCCTGCCTCACCGGATTGTAATGCGGTCATGCAAAGGCAAATCGCGCGAGGATGTACCAACTAGGACCTCATAGGTTCCGGGCAGACAGGTCCAGCGATGCAGCGGCACATCGTAAATCGAGAACGACCGCGGATCGAGCGTGAAACTCACTGACTTCGTCTCCCCAACCTTCAGTCTGACTATTGCAAAGCCGCGCAGTTGATGTGGCGGCTCGCCATTCTCAGATGGGTCGGCCACATAAGCTTCAACCACCTCAGCGCCGTCTCGTGTGCCCGTGTTGGTCACATCGACCTTCACCAAAACAGCTTCCGGAGCGGCCCGGGATTTCGATTTCAGTTCGCGCGGCTCGACCGCCAGGCGATTCAGCCGGAACGTGGTATACGACAGCCCAAACCCAAACGGAAACAAGGGTTGGGTATGTGTTGCGTCGTACCATCGATAGCCGACGTTGAGTCCTTCGCTGTAGAGAGAACGGCCATTCGCGCCGGGCCACTGTGCCTTGCTCGCAGTGGGGATTTCGGCAGCAGTCCTAGGGAAGGTGAGGGGCAGCCTGGCGGAGGGGTCGACGTCGCCATAGAGAATGGCCGCGATGGCGTTGCCGTCTTCCTGGCCGGAGTACCAGGCTTCAAGCACGCCCGCCACTTGATCGATCCAGGGCATGAGAACGGGACCGCCGGTATCGAGGACGACGATGGTCTTCTTGTTGGCCGCGGCGACGGCAGAGATCAGAGCGTCCTGGTTCCCGGGCAGATTGAGGTCGGGACGGTCGTAGCCCTCGGTTTCTTCGGTGCGGACGAAGACGATAGCCACGTCTGCGGCGCGAGCGGCCGCGGCGGCTTTATCGAGATCGGCGCCGTCGTCCGAGGTGATTTTGCCCTTACCGCGCTTGCCGATGCCGTCGAAGGGGCTGACGATATAGGGTGCGACGACCTCGGAGCTGCCGCCGCCTTCGCCCCTGGGCTTGGTGCTGCCGGCCTCGCCGATGACGGCGACGGAGGCGTCGGCGCGCAGAGGCAGCAGTGTGCCCTGATTCTTGAGCAGGATGGTGCTCTCTTCGGCGGCCTTAAGCGAGAAGGCGGTGTGCGCGGCCGTGCGGACGTTGGAATCCCAGTTGCCGGGCTGCTGGCGGTCGAAGAGGCCCTGGCGGAACATGGGAACGAGGATATTGCGCACGTGCTCGTCGATGGTGGCGACGGTGACCTTGCCGTCCTCGACGGCCTTCTCGAGCGGTGCGCCGAAGTGCTCGCCAATGGGCATTTCCTGGTCGAGGCCATGATTCGCGGCGTCGACGGTGGAGTGGGTGGCGCCCCAGTCGCTCATGACCCAGCCGTCGAACTTCAGCCCTTTGCGCAGCAGATCGTGCAGAAGGTGAGCGTTCTCGCAGGAGTGGACTCCATTGGTCTTCACGTAGGCGCACATGAAGGTGCCTACGTGGCCTTCGGCGACCGCAGCCGCGTAGGGCGGCAGATAGATTTCCTGGAGGGTGCGCTCGTCGACCACGGAGTCGGAACGGAAGCGCGAGTTCTCCTGGTTCATGGTCAGGTACATATTGGCGTCGGCGATGGGGCCTTCAGCCTGGATGCCTTTGATCTCGGCGGCCGCCATGCGGCCATTGAAGTAGGGATCTTCGCCGTAGCTCTCAAAGGTGCGTCCCCACTCGGGCACGCGGACGACGTCGATGGTGGGCGAGAGAGCGACATTGGCGCCTTTGTCCCACTCTTCTTTGCCGAGTACGTGGCCGAACTCGTTGAGCAATGCGGGGTCCCAGCTTGAAGCGGCGGCGATAGGCGCGGGGAGCAGGGTTACATTCACTGCCTTGTTACCGACGCCGGCGCGGCCGTCGGCCAGGTTGAGATGCGGAATGCCGAGGCGGTCAATGGCGGGCACCTCGCCCACGTAGCCCTTAATGGGCATGGGGCATTTTTCGGTCCAGACTTCAGCACAGGCGCCGGCACCATGCATCATGTGGATCTTCTCGTCGAGAGTCATGGCTTTGACGAGCAGACCGGCGCGCTGCTCCGGCGATAGGGAACGATCCATCCAGGGCCGCCGCATTGGAGCGCTTGCCCCGGCATTCGCCGGATTCGCAGCCAACTCGACTGGCGCCGAAGTACGATCGGGCTGCGCATCTGTTAGCGCTGTTGCAAAAAAAACCATGCACGCGGCGCCGAGGATGAGCGCAACCGCTCTGCCTGGCCATCTCATAGATATGTTCATGAAAGCGTACCTCTTCGCGATGCCAGAGTGCGCCCGAGCCTGCCGTTGCGCACCGCATGGCTACAGTGTCCGGTTTGTGACGCTTCTTTGTTTCGTTGTATTACAAGAGAAAGATGCCAAATGAATATCGTATTCCATGATTCACGCATTGGTATGCTCGCAATATGCCTGGAGCGGGTCTCCTGCAGGTGTAGACCAAGTCACAATCGCTAAGCGGCTTTTTCATCAAGAAAAAGCCACCTTGAATTCTGTCCGAAATGGCTCATAGTTGCAGGTGAACCGCCGTAGAAGCCGGAAGCGAGCGGCGGGCGGTTTTGGTGCAACTCCACGGCCCGGATGTTAGGATAGTCCCCGTCTCTTGAAAACCTGCAATGATTTCTGTCCCTCAGATTGCGACCGTCAATGACCTTTTCTTTCGCGTTGCCGCGGCCGCCAATCCGCGCGCCGTCCTGTGGCAAGACGAGTTCAGCCGTTGGCATCCAATCTCTTCCGACCAGATCTATCAGCGCGTCCGCGCGCTGGCCACGGCCTTTCTACGGATGGGCGCGAAAAAGGGCGACCGCATTGCCCTCATCAGCGAGAACCGCTGGGAATGGGCGGTGACCGACTTTGCCGCGCTGGCCATCGGCGCGGCCGACGTACCGATCTATCCCACGCTTACCGGCGAGCAGATCGCGGAGCAGATCGGCGATGCCGGCTGCCGTATCGCCGTGGTCTCCACTCGTCAGCAGTTCGACAAACTGAACTCGGTCCGCGCGCTGACACAGTTGGAACGCATCGTCATGATGGATTGCCCGGCGCCCGAAGGCGCCATCGCTATGAACGAGCTAATCGGCGATGCCGACGCATTGGGCGCTGAGCGCGACCCGGTCTTTGACGCTCTTGCCCATTCTGTCGAACCCCGCGATGTGGCCACGCTCATCTACACCTCAGGCACCACCGGCGTGCCCAAAGGCGTGATCCTCACCCACGGCAACGTCGCCGCCAACCAGTGTTATACCCCGGTGGACTTCTCGTTCGATTCCACTGACGCCTGCATTTCGTTCCTGCCGCTTTCCCACGTCACCGCCCGCGCTCTCGACTACGTCATGTACAACTACGGCGCGCAGTTGGCCTACTGCTCGCAATTCGACAAGCTGCCGCAGGCCATGCGCGAGGTCCGGCCCACCGTGCTTGTCGGCGTGCCGCGGGTCTACGAGAAGATCCGTCAGGAGGTCGAACGCCGCGCCGGGCAATCGCCGGTCAAGAAGCGCCTGCTTGCCTGGGCCATCCATCTGGGCTCGCGCTTCGCCGATATCGTCTACGATGGCCGTCAGCCGGGCTCGCTTTTGTGGAAGCTGGCCGACAAGCTGGCCTACTCCAAGGTTCGCGAGGCCTTCGGCGGACGGGTAAGGGTCTTTGTTTCAGGAGGCGCGCCCCTCGGAATCGACACCGCGAAATGGTTCGCGGCGGTCGGCATTGCGCTCTGGGAGGGTTACGGCCTCACTGAAACCTCGCCGGTCATCGCGCTCAACACGCCTCTGCGTCATCGCATGGGCGCGGCCGGCATACCTTTGGGCAATCTCGAACTCAAGCTTGCCGAAGATGGCGAACTGCTGGTTCGGGGCCCTTCGGTCTTCGCGGGTTACTGGCACAAGCACGCCGCAACCGCCGAATGTTTTGACAGCCAGGGATGGTTCCGCACCGGAGACATCGGCCATCTCGACGCGGATGGCTTCCTTTTCATCACCGATCGCAAGAAGGAGCTGCTGAAGACTTCCGGCGGCAAGCTCGTAGCGCCGCAGCCCATCGAGAACAAGCTCAAAGACAGCGTGCTGGTGGCACACGCGGCGCTGGTGGGGGATCGGCACAAGTTCATCTCCGCGCTGATTTCTCCCAACTTCGCCGCGCTTGAGGACTGGGCCCGCCATCACGGCATTCAGGCCCAGTCGCGCGCCGAACTGGCGGCCGATGCCCGCGTCATTGCGCTCTATGCCGAACTCATCCGCGAGGTAAACGGCGCGCTGGCCAACTTTGAAACCCTCAAGCGTTTCCGCATTGTTGCCGACGAGTGGAGTCAGGAGTCCGGAGAGCTCACGCCCTCCATGAAGCTCAAGCGCCGCGTTCTCATTGCGCGATATGCGTCGGTAATCGCCGAACTTTACGCCGACGAAGCAACCGCGCGCGGCGAATAGGGGAGGTGAGCGGGCCGATGCGTTTGCGTACGATGGTCTGCTTGCGCCACACTCGCTGCAGGGCTCGGAAAAACGGCGCGCCCCACGCGCCCACGCCCAGGATGGCGCCAAAGATGATCACCGCATCGATGCTGAGCCGGCCCTCCCGCGTCCAGTAGGCATCGGGCTCCAGGCTCAGCCACAACGCAAACTCGTCCAGAGTGAGCGCCGCGCCCACGCCGTAGCCGACTGCCATCAGCCGGCCGAGAAAGATCGACATCGGCGACTGCGACCAGCCCAGATCGAGGAGCCAGCCATAACCCACCAAAAGAAGAATCAGAATGCCCCACACCAGGTGGTGAATGTGCATGCCGCGCACCACCACCCACTGCATGTGCCCCTCGTGATTTGCGATCCGGTGAACCAGAAGCCGCACGCCGGCGAAGGTAATGAGGAAGGCAACCGATGCGATGAACATCCTCTGCCGCGGCCGGTCGGGGATCGTGGCGCGAACCAGGTAGCCCAGCCGGGTCAACTGTAGCAGCACCAGCAGTACAATGACGACCAAGCCGACGAATGCAAGCAGGTATAAGGCGCCAGTATCGCGCATACCTTATTGAACCACTCCCGCGTGCTCCGAACGCTGAAATTCCATTCCGGCATTGAAGTTTAAGCACCGCCCAAACTCCGCTAACTCCGCCAACCCCCGCTCCAGATCCCTGATCCCCGATCTCTGTTCTTCGTGAGCCCGGTCACGATTTCCATTGACAGCGGCGCGATACACTGTATACGGCGTTAAGGCCGGTGATTCTCCCCATCTCCGGCGCCACTTTACGCACAAAATTCATTGCGGCTCGAAGGGCCGCGGAGAGATTTCGAGGAGATTCCACGATGCGAGTTGCTTTGTTGACCGGTGGCGGCGATTGCCCCGGATTGAATGCGGTCATTTATGCAGCGGTCAGAAAAGGCATCAACCACTACGGGGACGAGTTCATCGGCTTTTTGAACGGCTGGCGCGGCGTGCTGGATAACAACTTCATTCCGCTCACGCTCGAAAACACCGACGGCATTCAGTTAAAGGGCGGCACCATTCTGCATTCCTCGCGCACCAATGTGAAGAAGATTCCCGGCGGAATCGACAAAGTGCAGGAAGTTCTCAAGACCAACAAGATCGACGCCCTCATCGCCCTCGGCGGAGACGACACGCAATCGGTCACGCTCTTTCTCAGCGAGAATGGCATCCATGCCGTCGGCGTTCCCAAGACCATCGACAACGACATCAACGGCACCGACCAGACCTTCGGCTTCGACACTGCGGTCATGATCGCCACTGAGGCCGTCGACCGCATCCACACTACCGCCGACTCGCACAACCGCGTGGTGGTCATTGAAGTCATGGGCCGCGATGCGGGCTGGATTGCCTACGCGTCGGGCATCGCCGGCGGCGCTCACGTCGTCCTCGTCCCCGAAAAAGAGATTGACATCGACCACGTCTGCGCGCTGCTCAAATACAACTACGACCACGGCAAACACTACGGCGTCGTGGTGGTCGCCGAGGGTTGTCATCTGCCCGAGGTCGGCCAGGTCATCGGCTCTGAGCAGGTTGACTCCTTCGGTCATGTGCGCCTCTCCGGCATTGGCGAAGCGCTTGCCGATCTCATCGAGAAGAAGACCGGCTTTGAAACGCGCTCCGTGAACCTGGGCCACACCCAGCGCGGAGGCGTTCCCACGGCCTTCGACCGCGTGCTCGGCCAGCGCTACGGCCTGCACGCCATCGACATGGTGCACCAGAAGAAGTGGGGCCGCATCGCCGTACTGCGCGGCACCGACATCACCGACATCCCCATCAAGGAAGCCATCGCCACCAACCGCCGCCTCGATCAGCGATTCTTCGATGTGATCGCGGACCTCGAAGCCAAGGTGTAAGCATTCTGCTTCGCGGTACAGAAAAGCCATCCTCGCCGCGAGGATGGCTTTTTGCTTGATGCTTCGGCTGAATGACACAATGCTCTACCGCCTCTACCAGCCCGCCGACTTCGCCGCGCTCTACGCGCTTGAGGAGATCTGCTTCGAGCCGCCGATCCGCTACAGCCGCGCATGGATGCGCAAGCTGATCGCCAATCCCAACTCCGCCACATGGGTCGCCGAAGAAAACAAAACGATGGCCGGATTCGCCATCGTCGAGTGGACCGCCGTTCCCAAGGGCACTGTCGGCTACATCCAGACGATTGAGGTGCACCCCGCGTTGCGCCGTCGCGGCATCGCCGGCGAGCTGCTCGTCCGCGCAGAGAACTCGGCATGCGCCGCGGGAGCGGTAGCCATTTGGCTCCACGTGGATCAAGAAAACTCCGCCGCCATCCGCCTCTACGAAGGCCGCGGCTATAAACGGAAGGGCAGGGAAGAGCACTACTACGCGCGCCACCGCCCCGCCTTCATCTATTCCAAGTCAATTTCAGATGCATCCGGACCGCATCACGTCATGTAGCCCCGTGGCCCACCACACTATTCCAAAATCCCTTGTCCGTGACCTTCAATTTCCGCTATCCGCGCTCTTGATGAACGCCGCCACGCGGTCGTGAAGCTGCTTCACGCACTCGTCGCGCACGTAGACCATGTGCCCCGACTCGTACCACGCGTATTGAATGTTCTTGGCCAGCGACTGCGGAATGGGCAGGTGCTTGTCCTCGTACTGCGCGGCGAAGAACGGCGTGGCCAGGTCGTAGTAGCCGCCATTCACCAGGATATTCAACCGCGGATTGGTCTTCATCGCCTCCGCCAGGTCCGTGCTCACGTTCACGCCCATGGGGTCGCCGTGGTGGACCCAGTTCCATTGATGTTCCACTGCCTCCAGCTCCGGCTGGTAGGTCTGCCCTTCGCCGTACTTCAGGCCCTGCCGCACATACTGGTTGAAGAGCGCGACGTATGCTGACGAAATTGCCGTCTCCTGCGGATCGTACTCGGCGTTCTCGCTCAGCGGATCGAGGTTTGGCCCGGAGAATCGCGTATCCAGGCGCCCTGTCGTCAAGTTCTCCGCATCCTGCAGCGACTTGGCGAACTCCGGCCCGCTCACGCGCAGGTTGGCCTTGAGAAGGTATTCGACGGGCAAGCCGGTGTACTCGTGCAGTTTCTCCGCAGTCTGTTGCTTCTCTTGGGCGCTCACATCGGTTCCCTGCGCCAGAGCATGAGCGTATGGACCCATCGCAAAGTCCTCCACGTCTTTCAGCAGCGGTTCCAGTGCGGCCGGCTGATTGGGCAGCTTCTTGTGGTACCACGCCGTGGCGGCAAACGTGGGCAGCGCCAGTTCGTAGGGCAGGTCCACGCCCGGATTGTGCAGCGGATCGTCGATGTCGGTGGTGAAGTTGAAGATCTGCGACAGCAAGACCACACCGTTCAAATCGATGTTCAGTTTGTTCTCCAGCAAATCGGCCAGAACGGCCGACCGCGTGGTGCCGTAGCTTTCACCGAAAATGAACTTCGGCGAGTTCCAGCGGCCATACTTCGAAATGAACCGCGCGATGAAGCGCGCATACGCGCTCGCGTCGCCATCCACGCCCCAGAATGCTTTCTCGGCATCCTTTCCCATCAGTTGTCCGAAGCCCGTGCCCGGCGCGTCCACGAACACCAGATCGCTTACGTCGAGCAGGCAATTGGGATTATCGACCATCGTGTACGGCGCTGCCGGAAGGTGCGTGTCGCCTGCCGTTATCACATGCTTCGGCCCCAGCGATCCCATGTGCAGCCACACCGTCGAGCTGCCCGGTCCGCCGTTATAAAAGAACGTAATCGGACGCTCCTCAGCCTTCGCGTTCTTCTTGAAGTACGCAACGTAAAATATTCTCGCCACGGGAGTTGAATCCTTCGCATCCTTGGGCGCGTTGAGCGCAAGCTGGCTTCCCGGCTGGGGTTTTCCGTCCGCTCCAAGCTGCGCATCCTGCTCATCGGTTGAGCCCACCGTGATGGCCCCGGCGATGGCAGTGTACGCGATATGCTGCCCGCCAACGTCAACGGAGCCTTGCGTCGTGGAATCGGCAGGCGGAGCCGGCTCGGCGGGCTTGGCGGCGTTCTCCGGGGCCGCAGATTTTGCGGCCGCCTTATCGTCCTGGGCGCGGATCGAAAGAGTGGTGACCAGAATCGCCGCAGCAAATAGCATGGCAAACCGCCGGCTAGATGAGTTCATTGGATGGTCTCCGGTAGGGAATTTCGCGAAAGCTCAGTATAAAGCGCTGGCCAGAATGGCTGCGCAAAGCAGGGCGGACAATGCAATAGCGCGCATAGGCTTGCGATGAGTCGATACCAACTGCGTGTTTATCGGGCTCCAGCGAAGGCCGCCGATCCGCACGACCGGCAATTGCTATCCTGAATTCGAGAGTGCGTTCAAAACGGACGCCGATTCACCAGGTATGTATTCACCCAAATTCAATCAAGTTCACGACCGTGGCATCCTTCTTGAAGCTATGCGGGCTTATTCGTTCGCAACGCTCTTCGGTCCGGCTGCGGGCGAGCTGCCGGGCACGAGCCCCATGGCAACCCACCTTCCGCTGGTCGTCAAAGATGAGGGCGAGCATGGCCTTCTTGTAGGCCATTTCGCCAAGGCCAATCCTCATTGGCAGGCGCTCGCCGGCCGTGAAACCCTCGTCGTCTTCGTGGGGCCGCACAGTTACGTCTCCCCGGCCCTCTACACGGAGCATCTCTCCGTGCCCACGTGGAACTACATCGCTGTTCACGCAACCGGCACGCTCTCGCTCATTGACGGCGAGCCCGGCAAAGAGGCCCTCCTCGCCGATCTCATCGCCACGCATGAACCTGCCTATCTGGAGCATTGGCGCGGACTGCCCGAGGGTTTTCGCCGCACCATGCTCGCGGGCATCATGGGCTTTCGCATTCCCATCGCGCGCATCGAAGGCAAATTCAAACTGAGCCAGAACCGCGCCCCCGAGGAGCGCCGCAATGTGCATGCCGCCCAGTCCGCAGGCTCGCCCGATGAGCAGGCCCTCGCGCGGTGGATGGAACGTCTGTTGGGCTCGAAGCTCCAATCCTGACCGTCGCGCCGCATGGTCCCTGGAACTTCAGCATTTGGTATACTTGCGGGTGTAGGAACCGTGCGGAAGTGGTGAAATTGGCAGACACACCATCTTGAGGGGGTGGCGCCCACAAGGCATGCGGGTTCAAGTCCCGCCTTCCGCACCAAAGATTTTCAGGTCCGCGCCGGAAGCACTTGCGTCATAGTCGCGGGACCCGTTTGGAAAGCAGCTAAAAATGCAGATTCTCTTCTACTTTGTGATCGTCCTGCACGTGCTTGTGTGCTTCTTTTTGATCGGCGTCGTCCTGCTGCAGCAGGGCCGCTCGGCCGATCTAGCCGGCGCCTTCGGCGGCCAGGGTTCGCAGACCGCATTCGGTCCCCGCGCCGCGGCCAATGTGCTCACCCGGCTCACCACCTGGTCCGCGATCATCTTCATGTGCACGTCGATCAGTCTTGTGGTTCTCTTTGTGCGCTCCACGGGCTCGCACTCGGTTCTGGAAGGCTCCCACACGGCGCCGGTCAGCGCCCCCGCCAAACCTGGCAAGTGACGGCGTGGGTCTTGCCGCGGTTTTTCCGTGGTTTAGCCCACCTGTCACCTGTCGAGAGAACGCGCGAGAATTTATTTCGCCTCTTCCGTCTTCTTGGCCTCGGGCTGCTCCACAGGTTTGGAGAGATGCAGCTTGCTCATCTCCTTGGCTCCGACCTCAGGGTCCATCTGCGTGACTTTGATCCCCGTAGCCATCGTCGACGACGTCCATTTCAGATAGTAGGTTTTACCCGCTTCCGCCTCGAACCGAATCCTCTCGTTTTCCTTCCTTGTGGCGTCGTTGACCGCAGAGCCAGCTGCCGTGAAAATGTCGACAGTGTACATCTCCGGCAATCCGGTCACGACCACTGTGCCTGGATTTACCTCCATTCCTGCATATTCGCTGTTTTTCAGATAGGCCAGATAAACGCCATTGACGTAGAGGTGGTCATGGGAGGCGGAACCGGTAATCCTCCCCACGCGGTAGATGTAGACGAGAGCCTTGCCCGCCGATGGAGCTGTCGGCGGGGGCGCCGGCTTGGCATCCTGCGCCGCTGCCGGCGCCAAGCTGCCAAAGAGCAATAGCGCGGAGTAGGCGAGAAGGATTGTTGCGAAGATGTGGAATGCGCTTTTGGCGCGGCAAACCCGAACGACTCTACCAAGCGTAGCGTTACGCATTTGAACACTCCTTTACCGATCCAACCTGCATGAACAAAACAGGGGCCTGTTTTGCGACAGCCGAAGAATAGTCCTGTGGGGGATCGTGTCAGTGCGCCGAATCACAAGGAGCCGTGACAATCGCTGATGGGCTGCAGTTTGAGGCGAACGAGCGAGAGAGTGCCGCGGGTTACTGGTCTATGGCTAAACCGGCGGCATGGCATCCACCACCGGCACGCCCGCCGGCGGGGTAAAATGGAAGGTGTCCGCTGGAATTTCCGCGTCGGGCTGCCCGCCCGTAAACGTGAATCGGGTGATGGCCCCGTCGGCCTCTTCCACTTCAATCGCCGTAATCGTACCCGCGGCCGTTACGGTCAGCGTCAACCGCGTCACGCGCTTTTCCTGGCCCTTGGGCTGGCCGGTGAGCGTGAAAAGGCCGTTGTGGGCATCTGCGAGCTTCAGCCCGGTCAGCTCCTTTTCCAGCTCGGTGTGGCCCAGCAGAAAGCGCAGCGGAGAGCGCAGATCGTCCAGCTCTTTTGCTGGAATGCGCTGCACCTGCGCGTCGCCCTTGGTGTAAAACCACGCGTATTTGCCGTCGAGCAGGAAGATTTTCCCGGGCGGCGAACTGTACTGCCACAGCATGTGGCCAGGCTTGCGCAAAAAGAGCGTACCGCTTTCGGTCCGCGTCATGCCGAGCCCCGAATAGCTCTCAGCGAACCTGGCCTTCAGCGAATGCAGTTGATCGTAATGCCGGTCGACACGTGCGGCGAGCTCGTGCGCGGTAGGCGGCGAGATCGTCTGCCCAAAGGCTAGTGGCGCGCAAGCGCCAAACGAAAGCAGTGCCAGGACGGTGCCAACCGGAACACTGCCCCAGACGCGCCTGCGAGTTCCCGATGTCATTGCAAGAGCTGCGTGCAGTTGGTGCCGCCGGCAGCATCGTATTTGGGAGAGCCGCCGTTCTGGTCGCTGCAGAAGCCGCGATTCCCCGTCTTTCCAATAGCCTCCGGAACAGCGGTGACCTCAAATCCGGTAATGCGATCCGTTCCGTTTATCGTGACTTTGGAGCAGTTGGTGAGGCTGAAGATGTAGCCCGACTTGTAGCCGGAGGCCAGATCGGCCTGAATCAGCTCCGCGGAGGTCGGCGTCGGAGGACTACCGGAGCTGGGGTCGCCGCCAAGGGAAGATAACGAGCAAGCGAAGCCGTTGGCGGGATAGGAGGTCTCGTACTGAATCTCCGCCTTGATGATGGCCTGTACGGAGTTGATCGCCGATACCTCGTTGGCGTGGATCTTCATCACGCCGATGGTCGGGATGGCCATCAGCATCAGGATAAGAATGATGGCGATGACGATCAGCAATTCCATGAGGGTAAAGCCGTTGGGCAAGGCAGAACAGCGCGCGCGATTGCGGCAGGAGAGCGAATACTTTCGATTCATGGGGGTTCCCTAAGCCTCGTGAAGCAGGCCGGCGTCGACCGGCCCATCCGTCAAAATCCTACAACGGAAAGACGCGAAAGGGAAATGGAGCGCTCGAAAAGACAGGGAATAGGGAGTAGCCAACAGGGAATAGCGAACCCTGTTCACGTGACCGCGGATCAATTCTCAAAACGGCAAGAAAAACGATGTGTCTCACAGCCGAACTTCGAGCACCACGCGGCGAGCGCCCCAAAACTAGTTTTTCTACTCCCTATTGGCTACTCCCTACTCCCTGCCTTCAGCACACCAGCCTTGCCCGGCTCAGCTTGACGCCGTCCAGCCGCCCCAGCAGGGTCACGGCGATGCTCTCCGGCTCAAAGAGCCGCTGCGCCATCCTCTGCACCTGCGCGGCATCCACTGCGTCAATGCGCGCGACGACCTCATCGGCGGTGAAGAACTGGTGGAAGTACATTTCCTGGCGGGCCAGGTTGGCCATGCGCGAGTTCGAGCTCTCCAGGCCCAACAGGATGTTGCCCTTGAGTTGGTCTTTGGCGCGGGTCAATTCTTCGGCGCCGATGGGTGCCTCCTTCAGGTTGCGGAACTCGGCCAGAATCAGGTCCACCACCTCCAGCGATTTTCCCGCCGAGGTGCCCGCGAAGACGCAGAGATTGCCCGTGTCGCGATAAGGGCTGAGGTCGGAGTAGACGGAGTAGGCCAAGCCGCGTTCCTCGCGAATGGTCTGAAACAGCCTGGAACTCATGCCGCCGCCCAGGATGGTGTTCAGGATCGACGTCGCGTAGCGATTCTCATCCGTGATCGGCGGCGCCGGCACGCCCAGGCAAATCTGCACCTGCTCCAGTGCCTTCTTGTTGCGCAGAATGATGCGCGCACTGGGCTCCGGGGCCGAAATCTCGCGCAGCGTCCCGCCGCCTTCGAGGGCGGAAAACTTCGCTGCCACCGCCTCTGTGAATCGGTCGTGATCCAGATTGCCGACCGCGGAGAACACGATGTTTCCGCCGTGAAACCGGTCGTTATGGTACGCAAAGAGATGTTGTTGGCTCAACCGGCCCACCGTCTCCGTTGTGCCCAGGATCGGCTTGCCCAGCGGATGCCCCTTCCAGAAGCTCTGCGTGAAAAGTTCGTGCACCAGCACGTCGGGATTGTCTTCGTCGATCTTGATCTCCTCCAGAATCACGCCGCGCTCGCGCTCGATGTCGGGGAGCGCAAATATGGGGTTCAGCACCATGTCGGTCAGTACGTCCAGTGCGATGGGCACATGGTCCGACAGCGACTTCACGTTGAAGCAGATGGTTTCCTTGCTTGTGAACGCGTCCAGGTTGCCGCCGATGGAGTCCATTTCGCGGGCGATTCTTTGCGCGGACCGCGACCGCGTACCCTTGAAGAGCATGTGCTCCACAAAGTGCGAGATGCCGTTCATCTCCGCCGTCTCGCAGCGCGAGCCCGACTTGATCCACACCCCCATGGCCACCGAACGCAAATAGTCCATGCGCTCGGTCAGGACGATCAGCCCATTGGGCAATACGGTGCGGCGAAGGTTTCGCTCAGCATTCATAGCCATCCTGTCGAACTTCGATTGTAGGACAACCGCGGTTGATTGGCGTCGCTGTGGTCGCACCGCGTATCGGGAAGAATTCTTTACGTTGCTACGGCCTGAAGTGCATCAACAGCTAAGATACTCCTAAGCCGAGCATCGCCGTGACTGAGTCTTCCAACCAATTCGGAGTTTTAGACTCGTCCGGAGATCCGGGGGGAAGCCGGGAGCCTCTGTTTGGTTTAGATGCAGAGGCTCTATCTGCGATGCTACAGCAGGAGGGCGAACCGCCATGGCGCGGGAAGCAGTTCTCTGAAGCTATTTATCGTCAACAGATTACAGAACTTTATGAAATTACTACTTTGCCTAAGGCTCTGCGCGAAAAGCTGGTTGCCAAGGGCTGGCGGATCGGCCGTCCGGCGATTGCCCAGGCCTTTCGATCCGTCGATGGCACCGAGCGCTATCTTATGCAGTGCCGCCCCGACGACCCTGCCATGGTCGAGACCGTCTGGATGCCCGAGGGTGACGGCGGCGAGGCTGGCGACGGGAGCGAAGCCGATGAGAAAGGCTGGGACCGCGCCACCGTCTGCGTCTCAAGCCAGGTGGGTTGCGCCGTCAACTGCCAGTTCTGCCTCACGGCCAAACTCGGCCTCCAGCGCAACCTCACCGCAGGCGAAATCGCCGGCCAGGTGGTCGCGGTGCTTGAGCGCCACGCGGTTCGCGTTGGACGCGATCGCCTGAACCTGGTCTTCATGGGCATGGGCGAGCCCTTCCTGAACTACGACAACTTCATGGCTGCTGTACGCCTGCTCGTCCACGAGGTCGGCCTGAGCCCCCAGCGTATGACGGTTTCCACCTCCGGCATCGTTCCCGGCATCGAGCGCTTCGCCGCAGAGCCGCCCGGCGTTCGTCCCAAGCTGGCCATCAGTCTCAACGCGCCCAACGACGCGCTCCGCACAGAAATCATGCCCATCAACCGCAAGTGGCCCATCGCGTCGGTGGTCGAAGCCGTCCGCCGCGTTCCTCTGCGCCCTCGCGAACGCATCACCTTCGAATATGTTCTGCTTGGCGGCGTCACCGACCGCCCTGAGCATGCTCGCGAGGTTGCGCGCCTCGTGCGCCGCGCCGGCCTGCCCGCGAAAGTGAATCTGATCGCCTGGAATCCCGGCCCCGGAATCGCCTACACAATGCCCGAGCCAGCCGCTGTGGCCGCCTTCCAGAGCACGCTGATCGCCGACGGCATTCCCGCCTACATCCGCCAGCCGCGCGGACGCGACATCTTCGCCGCTTGCGGCCAGCTCAAGCGCACGGTGGAGGGGTAAAGCAAACCTTAGATTAGCTTCCGGGGGTACCAGGTATAGGGCCGATTACCCTCTTTGATTCGGGTCTTGAGGCGTCCCGGGGCGAGAAGCAGACACACTCTTGGCAATGGCAAACCCGGAGATACCAGACAGGATTGGGAGTCCCGCCTCTGCCGAGATGGTACGAGTAAGCAGCAATATTGTGAGTACGATAATGATCAGAACGGCGACGATCGTCTGTCCATAGCTTGTCCAGAATTCGTTTCGTCGTTGTAAATGCTCCGTAGAGGCATCTATCAGAGGCCGAATCGTAGGCTGTGAGGGCCCGTGAATCCAACGCTCAACCAGATGTTCCCAAAAGAATTCGTCGCGCTTGTTTGAAAACCGGAAGCTACCCCGATAAAGGAGAGTGCCGAACACCACTACTCCGGCAAGAACAAGAAGGCCGATTCCGCCGATGAGCAAGCAAATGTAAACCGTGCTTGTATCGGTCAGTAATACCGGATTGACCTGGCTTGGCGACATGGTCGTCCCTTCCAAGGCGCTGCGTGAATTTTCTCACACACCGGCAATAGGTCAAATCGAGCGCCGAGCGTCACGAGTCCGGTTCTCATCTTTGAGGTACTTGTTCTACGCCGCCCGATTCACCACTTTCAGCACCGTCCCCTCGGCCTTTTGCAGGTACGCGACGATCTCGAAAAGGTTCTTCGCCTGAGGATTGCCCTTGATGCTGAACATCCGCATCAGCACCTTTGGTGAGCGGCCCAGAGCTTCGCCGAGCTTCACAAAGCCGATGGTCCCGTTGATATATTTACGCAGCACGGATTTGCCCGTATCCACATCACCGGCAATCATGCAGCCGACGGCCTCCTTCAGCAAAGCCCGCCGGAATCCAGCACTCTCCTGCAGTTTCTTCCGTAGCGTTTCATTAAAGCTCGTCGTTAGTGCCATGACCCCTCCCGCTTGCGCGCCTTGCACTCTTGCCACAATTCCTTAGCCCTCTCGATATCGCCTTGTTGGCGTTTCTTGCTGCCACCGGCAAGCAAGATGACAAGCCTTAGCCCGTCCCATCCGAAATAAATGCGATATCCAGGCCCGAAATCGATCCGCAACTCCTGAACGCCCGCCCCAACGCTCTTGACGGATGAGAGATTGCCGTGCTCCAGGCGCTCAAGCGCAATTGCCACGCGCGCCTGTGCTTCATCGCTCAAAGCATCGAGTCATTTCAGAAATGGAGTGCGGCCCAGCCGGTCAACGTACTGCCGGATTTCGATCACATCCGAATGGTAGCACAAAAGATACCATTCTTGCTAAAATATGCATTCGCCCGGAGACGCGAGCACAGTCAAATCACCCGCCGCGTGGGGCCAATCGGTGGGCGATTGCATTGGAAACTCCCGGCGACCATCGGAGTCCGCTTGAGAATGCCTGAGCCTTACTGGCTCGCCGGCATCGGCAGCGGCTTGACGTCGCCGCAGTCCGGTCCCTTGTAAGTCGAGGTCGACTGCATCGTCATGTCAATCGGGCTGGTGGTCGATCCCGTTTGCATGGTTCCCGTCATGTGCACGGTCGTCTTGGTGGTGTTGGCGTCTACAAACGTCGCCTGCACCGTCCCGGTCGCGTTCATCTGTCCCGTACAGACCATGTTCGCGGTCATGCCGGTCGGCGTCATCACGACATTGGTCATCGTGCAGTTTCCCTTGGACGGGCGGGAGTACGGGCCGCCGTATTTGTCGATCATCGCTTGGGTCACGCACACCTGCATCGTTTGCGGCGGGATCTGCGGCATCTGCATCCCAGGCGGCAATTGCACTCCCGGTGGCAACTGCGGCGCGCTGGCCCCGCCCATGCTCATGGTGACCGTCTCCTCCCACAGACCCGGCTTCTGCTTTGCCTGGCCCTGTCCAACTGCCGAAAGTGCAATAAGACAAACAGCCAACATCAACGAAACTTGCCTCTTGTTCATACTTCCTCCTCGTCGCGCAAGCGGGGGAAGCGCGCACCTCGACTCTACCCCATGTCGTCTGGGCCTGAAAAGAACTTCTTATTGAGGAATTCCCGCCTGCGCGGTGCGTCTCCGGGCCAGCTCCAGCACCGCATCGGCTACGCGGCTGGCCGTGTGGCGCACAACGTTTTCCTCGCTGGCAAAGTCTCCAACGATGCAGCGCACGCCCAGCGCTTCGATGCGCTCGATATCGGGCACGATCGGCGCCGCGCCCTCGGCCGCGTAACGCGCCAGCGTGCCGGGCGAGAACTGCCCCGTGTTTACAATGGCGTAGTCGAAGATGTGCGTCCGGGTGTGGTCGTAAATGCGCTGGATGTGTTCGGAGGCGGTGAGCCCAAGGCTCTCGTTCGCTTGCGTCATCAAATTGCATATGTAAACGCGCAAGCCGCGCGCTGCGCCCAGCGCGGAAGGGATGCCGGCGACCAGGAGGTTGGTGATCAGAGACGTGTACAGCGAGCCCGGTCCCACCGTGATCAGGTCCGCGCGTTCAATGGCCTCCAGCGTCTCCGGCAGCGGCGTTGGATGCGGCGGGTCCAGGGTCAGCTCCACGATGCGTCTTCGGCTCGCGGTGATGTTCGTCTCGCCACGCACCACCGAGCCGTCGTCCATGTTGGCCACCAGCGTGGCATTGGCCGTCGTGGCCGGATAGATGCGGCCGCGCGTAGCCAGAATCTTTGAAGCCAACTGTACGGCTTGCGCGAAATCCCCTGTGATCTCGGTGAGCGCGGCCACAAACAGGTTGCCGAAGTTGTGGCCTTTCAGCCCATTGCCGCCACGAAAGCGATGCGTGAACAGGCGCGCCAGCAGATCTTCTTCTTCGCTGAGCGCAACCATGCAGTTGCGCAGATCGCCGGGCGGCAGCATGTTGAAATCCTGCCTCAGCCGCCCCGACGAGCCGCCGTCGTCGGTAACCGTGACCACGGCGGCCAGGTCGGCAATGGTTTTGGTTGCGTCAGGGCTTTGGCCGGGCGCAGGGACATAGCGGCGTAAACCGCGCAGCAGTGTGGAGAGACCCGTGCCGCCGCCGATGGCGACAACGCGCAACGGGCAGACTTGAGACGCGGCGGCGTGCTCGCGTTTGGGCGCGCCCTCGGCTTCGCCCTTTTCGATCGCAGAGTTCAAAGCAGGCCCTATGGAACCTCAGGATAAAGCAACTCGGTAAAGCGCGGGTCGTCCACCATGTTCTGGAAGTCGTTGTCGACGCGTGCCTGCAGACGGTTCTTGGGATTCAGTTCGATGGCCCGCGCCAGGTTGTAAAGACAGTCCTGGACGTGGCCGGTAATTGCACCCAGCACCGCCAGCCCATAAAACGCATAGTCGGCATCGGGATGGGCGTTCAAAATACCGTTGAATTGCTCGCGCGCTTCCTCGTAATAGCCGGTATTCAGCTGCGAGATCGCGTAGTCATAGTGTTCCTCGGGCGTCAGGAACGAGAGGCCGGCCTTCTCCAGTTGCCGGCGGCAGGCGCTGATGTACATGCGGCAGCGGTCCTGGATTTCAGCGGGGGCTTCGGGAAGCAACTTTTCCAGCATATTGAGCGCCTTTTCGTACTTGCCTTGCTGGAGCAGTTGTACGGCACTTTGATAGTGCTGGAACACAGGTTCCGTGCCGGAACGGGCGGCGCCGCCGGATTTGTCCGCTGTCAACGAAGGTTTTTTGCGGCTGGACGCCGTGGTTCGAGCTTCTTGCGTCATGGTGTTACCGGAAGGGTACATTCCTTTCCCCCTTGCGCCGGATGCATGCCAGCGGGGAACTTTACCGGGGAACTCTACTTAGGCCATGTTTATACGCAGAACCCCGCGTTCCGTCAATGGGGCCCTCGAAGCGGACGGTTACCTGGCGCTTGGAGCCGGGGATTTGCCGTAGATCGCCGGGTTCAGCGCGGGATCGTTGTACATCTTCAACTGCCGGTATAGCTTGAAGCGCTTTGTTCCGTGCAGGGTCTCCTGCCATAGCCCGTCAAGACAGCGGGCGAGATCGCCGCGCTGCTCCTCCAGGATGGCAAGGCGCTCGCGATTGCGTGCCGCGTGGTCTGGCGGCGCATCCGCCCGCTGCGCTTCTTCGCGAGTGTGGTAAATCTTCAGCGCCAGGATAGAAAGACGGTCGATCATCATGCCCGGCGGCTCGGAGTGGAGCGGGGCTGTGGGATTGGGTAACCCGCGAGATTCCATCCAGCCCAGCAGCGTCCGATCCAATTCCTCGACCAGATCGTTGCGCAACTGATTGGTACGGTCCACGCGGCGCTTCACCGCGGCCAGCTCCGCATCGGTCGCGCCTGGCGCGCGCGCCTCGTCCTCGATGTGCCACAGGTCGAAGTTGGCGCGATGCTGGCGCGTCACCAACTTCAGCCATTCGTCCCCGGAGCCCTTTGCATCGCCCGTTGCGCGCGAATGGCCGGACATCGAAGCGCCGTCTTGTGCGTTCGGCGTCATATGCCACGCATGCGTCAGTCGATCCTGCAGAGCGGCGATTTCCGTTGCCGAAACCATTCTCATCCGTCCTTTGCGCCGAGCGGCTTTTGGCCGCAGGTCCCATCGTAGAACGACCGTCTTCCGGGATCCAAACCGGGTTCTTGCGGTCCATGGGATGGGCCGGATCGCGCGTCATAGCCCCGGCCCTCCATCGCGTGCGCAAAACAAGAACTGCAACTGCAGCGGCGTTCCACGGAAAACTACATGAGACAGGGATACAACGGCCAGGGGTGGTGAGCTCGCTGGGAATCGAACCCAGGACCCACGCCTTAAAAGGGCGTTGCTCTACCAACTGAGCTACGAGCTCGTTTAAGGCCGCTCCTTCCAAGCTACCACAGAGCGAGTGTCGATGCTTCAGCGTCCGTGAAATGCGAAACCGGAGAGCTCAACCACGATTCAGGCTTCTTCAGGACGCCTCGATTCACGACAGTTACACGAGCGCCGGACTACCGCCTCCATCTCTCCCGGCGCGGTAATTTGCACTGCTGGTACTATGGTACTCGTGGGCCACCAGAAAACAGATTACTCATGGGGAATAGAAGCCCGCATCACGCAGAGAATGAGGCATTTCACGCCTTTTAGATGACGGAAAAGTGTTAGCTCGGTGACCTTGCAAGTGTTATTGTTCAAGGCGCTGCTGCGCCACTACGATTACCGGGAAGGATAAGTGTCATCCGCCCCATGGGGCACGCGTTCCCGTGTTCTACATTGCAACAGCCGCGTCAGGGCTCCGAGACGTGGGAAATCGCGTGACGGCGGAAGTTGCTGGGATCGATCATGACGGAGCGGACAGGGCAGTTCGACCAGAACGAAACTCCGGAAGACGTGGCGTCGTTGTACTCTTGGGCGAATTTGCACGGCGCGAAGTACCGCGACTTTTCCGCATCGCGTGCGCAAACCCGTGAGAAGTCCCGGCAACGCGTTGAGCAAGCTATGGAAACGGAACGCCAGCGGACGCAGCAGAGCGCCGAGTCAAAGCGTGGCAACGGCGACACGCGCAAAGCCGAGCTCCCGGCACAGCAAGCAGAGCAGCCGCTCGCCGGCCAACCGCCGCGCCCTGCTCAATCTACCGCGACGCCCGGTGCGCCGGGGGAACGGCCGCATCCAGAACATCCCGGCCGCGAAGACCTCACCTCCGCTTTACGCAATTTAGCTGTGCCGCCGTCGTACCGGCCGGCGCCGGGTGCGGCGCCTCATGCGCCCCTGCGCGAAGAAGGTGCCGCGCCGCCCCGTCATCCCTGGTCCGATGCCAACGCCGGTGAGAGCGCAGGCCGTCCGGCATGGCTTATGCCGGAGCGCGGTGAAGCGGTTGGCCAGCCCGGTCTCCTGCCCGTGCCCGAAGATACGCTGCAGGGATCGCGCGAGCGCCTCGCCACGCGCTGGTATGCGCTTCGCGGCGTCCTCGAGGGCAACTTGCCGCCCGCACAGGCCGCGCCGGCTCCGGTCGCCGCGCGCGCCCCGGCGTTGGCGGTCTTTTCGCTCGCCGGCGGGGTGGGCAAAACCAGCCTCGTCGCTACGCTTGGCCGGGCCCTTTCCGCTCGCGGAGAGCGCGTTTTGCTGGTGGATACCGCAGCCTACGGACTGTTGCCGTTTTTCTTTGGCGCTTGCGATCAGCGCCCCGGGTTGTTACGCACCTTCAGTCCCCCGGCCGCCAGCGGCGATGCCCCCATCCAGATCATCACGCTCGATCCGGAAAGCTTTGGCCCGGAGACGGCCGCGCAGGAGGCCCTCACGGCAGAAATTTCGAAGCATGCTCGCGGAGTGGGCCGCGTCATCATCGATCTGGCCACGGCCTCCGGCGCCACAACGAGACGCATTATGCGCCTCTCGCCGCAAATTCTTGTTCCCTTGGTTTCCGATATGAACTCCGTGGTCAGCGTCAGCTCCATTGACGCTTTCTTCGACCACAACAGTGGTACGCTGGCCAAACCTTCGCTTCCCCATTACCTGCTCAACCAATTCGATTCCTCGCTCCCGCTGCATCTGGACGTGAGAGAGGTGCTGCGCGAGCAGTTGGGCGATCGTCTGCTTCCCTTTGTGCTGCGTCGCGCTCCGGCCGTCAGCGAGGCACTGGCTGAAGGCATGACGGTGATGGATTATGCTCCCAACTCTCCCGTGGCCGAGGACTTTGCCAGCCTGGCGGGATGGGTGAAGAGCCTTTCCGCGGCCGCCACCACCAGTTTCCGCGGCGTGCGCTGGAGTGAGCGATGACGGCAACGGGTCTCTGGCAGGATATCGGGGCAGGGGGGAATCTCTTCACCAGGACCTTCCGTCTGTTCTTTTTGCTTGCGGCCGGAGCCATTCTCTGCTTTCTGGCTGTTGTACCCCTCACTTGGCCGCAACAGGCGGTTCTGGGAGTGCTGAGCCTTTTGCTGGCGCTGGCTATGGCGCGCAGTTCCGATTCCTATCTGGTCACGCTCACTCTCATGATGCTGTCGATGTTCTGCACCTTGCGGTACGGATATTGGCGCGTCGCGCAGGTCGTTCGCTTCTTCCAGGATCCAGCCAATCACTGGGGAGCTTTGGACGCCTTCTTCATCTTGTGCCTGCTGCTTGCCGAGGCCTACGCGTTCGTTATTCTCTACCTGGGCTACTTTCAAACCATCTGGCCGTTGCGCCGCGCTCCGGTAGCGCTGCCTGAGAATCCCGACGATTGGCCGGATATTGACGTACTCATCCCCACCTATAACGAGCCGCTCGAAGTGGTGCGTTACACCGCTCTGGGCGCGCTCAATATGGATTGGCCGGCTGACAAATTGCACGTCTACATCCTCGACGACGGCCGGCGCAAGGAGTTCGAGCGGTTTGCCTTCGAAGCTGGCATCGGCTACAAGTCCCGGCCCGACAACAAATATGCCAAGGCGGGGAACATCAACACCGCGCTCAAAAGCATGTCTTCACCGTTGGTCGCCGTCTTTGATTGCGATCACGTTCCCACGCGCAGCTTCCTGCAGATGACCGTGGGCTGGTTCCTGCGCGATTCCAGGCTGGCGGTGCTGCAAACGCCCCACCACTTCTACTCGCCCGATCCGTTTGAACGCAATCTGGGGCAGTTCCACCTGATTCCCAACGAGGGCGAGTTGTTTTACGGAATCGTCCAGGACGGCAACGACTTCTGGAATTCTTCTTTCTTCTGCGGCTCCTGCGCGATCCTGCGGCGCAAGGCGCTTGACCAGATCGGCGGCATCGCGGTGGAAACCGTGACCGAAGATGCGCACACCTCTCTGCGTATGCAGATGGCCGGCTGGAATACGGCCTACATCAACATTCCCCAGGCTGCCGGACTCGCTACGGCGCGGCTCTCGGCGCACGTCGGGCAGCGCATCCGCTGGGCGCGCGGGATGATCCAGGTCCTGCGCATGGAAAACCCGCTCTTCGCTCGCGGGCTCACCTTTCCTCAAAGACTTTGCTACTTCAACGCCGTGGGACATTTTCTCTACGCGGTGCCGCGCCTCATCTTCCTCACTGCGCCGCTCATTTATCTCTTGTTCAACTACACCAACATTCCCGGCTATTGGGCGGCCATCCTGGCTTACGCTCTTCCTCACCTCATACTCTCCAACGTCACCAACTCGCGCATTCAGGGCGAACACCGGTATTCCTTCTGGAACGAGATCTACGAAACCGTGCTCTCGCCCTACATTCTGCTGCCCACCATGATGGCGCTCATCAGTCCCCGGCTGGGCAAGTTCAACGTCACGTCCAAAGGTGGCGTGGTCAAGCACACGTTTTTTGACTCGCGCATCGCCCAGCCGTTCCTGGTCATGCTCATCTTCAACATCGCCGGCCTTCTCGTCGCCATTCCGCGCTTCTTCATCTGGGACACCGCGCGCCGCGGCACGGTGCTGATGAATGTGATGTGGTGCTGCTTTAATGTGGTCATTCTCGGCGTCTGCACGGCGGTGGCGCGGGAGTTAAAGCAGCTTCGCACCACGGTTCGCATCAATGTCGTTACTCCGCTCGCCGTCAAGCTGCCGGATGGACGGTCGATCGCCGGTGAGACCGTGGACTTGTCCAACGGCGGCGCCGGCATCCGCCTCAGCGAGGCTCTCGATCTTGCCCCGGAAGCGCAGGTGAGTCTGGCTTTTCCGTTTCCGTCGGCGGCCACCGATCTGCGCGCTGCCGTTGTTTCCTTGGAGGGATCGGTGTTGCGCGTTCGTTTTGAAGATTTGTCGCTTGCCGAACAGGAAGTTCTCACCGTTGCGCTGTATTCCCGCGCCGACTCCTGGCTGGGCTGGGGCGAGGCGCGCGACACCGATAACGTGCTGCGCAGCCTGGCCCGCATCTTCCGGATCTCCATGCGCGGACTCAAAGCCACGTTCCTCGGCATCTTTAGCGGCCAGGACAAGTCAGCCCGCCAATCCAATTCGCTCTCCATCGTCCAGCCGGGGGTGATCCTGCTGCTGGCCGCGACGCTCGTGTGCGGAGGCTCCAGGGCGCTTGGACAATCGCCGCGTCCTTCCACCGCCCCTTTCAACTCTGCTAACTCCGCTAACCCCGCTAGCTCCGCCAACTCCGCTAACACCGCTGTTCCTCCAGGCCAATACCGTGACACCTTCACCCTCGCCGATGCAGGTTCGCCGCGGATCGAACTGCGCAGCATCGATAGGATGCACAATATCTACTTCACGCTGCCCCTTACCCACGTCGTGCGCAGCGCGAAGATTCATATGTACTACGCCTTTTCTCCCGCCCTCATCCCGCAACTGAGCCAGCTCAAGCTCATCCTGAACGGAACCCTCTTCGCCACCATCCAACCCGCTCCGGGACAGTTTGGCGGCTCCAACGGCAGTGACCAGGAGGCCGAATTCAATATCCCTCCCGAGCTGCTCGTCCATAACAATGCGCTGACCATCGAGTTCGTTGGCCACTACACCATGAGCTGCGAGGATCCCGCGAATTCGGCGCTGTGGGCCCGCGTTCACCGCAACACGTATCTCGATATTCAAGGCGACCTGCTGCCGCTTGCCGACGATTTGAAGCAACTGCCCACGCCGTTTGTCGATCCGGCCGTGATTCAACCCGTCAGTCTTCCGGTAGTTTTTCCCGCGCCCCCCTCCTACAAAGCGATTCAGGCTGCCGGCATTGTCGCCGGCTACTTCGGCATGATCTCGGAAAACCGGCCCGTACGCTTTCCCGTGCGCATCGGGGCCATTCCTCAGGGCAACGCAATTGTCATCGCCGAAAACCCCGCGAGCCTCCCGGCGAGCTTGAATCTTCCTGCCGCCGGCTCGCCAACCGTAGCCATGCGCACCAACCCCAACGATCCCTACGGCAAACTCCTGATCGTGACAGGCGCAAACGCCGATGACGCCGTCGTTGCGGCTCAGGCCATCGCGCTGCACGGCGACATGCTCGCCGGCGCTCTGACCACCATCGGGAACCTGAAGCTCCCCAACAAGCAGGCTCCCGACGCCGCGCCGCGCTGGGCGCGCACAGACCAGACCATTCCCCTGTGGGATTACGCCACCGCCGAACAGTTGCAAGGCGATGGAACGGCTCCGCTCAATGTTTACTTCCGCATTCCGCCCGATCTTTTTTACGACACCGGCGGGCCCAACACCAGGCTGCACCTCGTCTATCGTTACAACGCCATTCCCATCGGTCCCATCTCCAGCCTGCAGGTGCGCCTCAACGACGCGTTCCTTGATTCCACTCCGCTCATTCCCGGCCAGGAGATTTCCCGAACCACGCAGACCGACGTGCCCGCCCCTGTCGTGAACTTGCGTCCTTTCTCAAACACGCTGTCGTTCGATTTCACCTTCCAACTGGCCCGCAAACAAAACTGCTACGACACCACACCCATCAACCTGCAGGGCGCTATTCTGCGCGATTCCTACCTGGATTTGCGCGGCTATCCGCACTGGACGCCCCTGCCCAATCTCGAAATCTTCTCCAATGCCGGCTTTCCGTTCACGCGCATCGCAGACCTGAGCGAGACCACGGTGGTGCTACCGCCTACGCCTACCGAACAGGAGATCGAGACTTTCGTCACGCTGATGGGCCACTTCGGCCGCCAGACCGGATTTCCGGGTCTCCGCGTTACCGTCGCCGGTCCCGACGCCCTGCAAAGCGGCGCAGCCGCCGACTTCCTCATCATCGGAGCTGGTGACGATCAACCCGGCTTCGACAAGCTCGGAACCCATCTTCCCGTCTCCCTCGGCAGCGGGCAGATCCAGGTGCAGGATACGCAAGGCTTCTTTGTCCGTCTCCTCCACAACGCATGGTGGAAGCTGCGATCGAACGAGCACACCGAGTCCGGTGCCATGACCGCCGGCGGCACTCCCGATGCCGTCATCGAGGGCATCGAGTCTCCCTACGACCTGGGCGGCGGCCGCAGCATCGTCGCCATCCACCTCAAGGACGGAACCACCTTCGAGCCCTTCATGGACACTTTCCTCGACGTGCAGCAGTCCAGCGACATCTCCGGCTCCGTTTCCGTTCTCCACGGAACGCAATTTCAATCCTTCCGCGTCGGCGCCGAGGTCTATTATGTGGGAGCGCTGCCATGGTGGACGCAGTTAAGGCTGTGGGCTGCCGAATATCCATGGCTGATTGCGGTGGTGGTCGTCGTTCTGGCGTTTCTGCTGGCCATCTGGACCCGGCAATGGCTGCGGGCCAGGGCCAGAGCGCGTCTGACTTTGTTTGAAGAGTAGGGCGTGTTTCAAAAATCTGTCTTGTGTGAGAGCACGACCTTACAGCGTGCTGAAACTGTCTGGCAAAAGGTTGTCTTGTAATAAGGGCACGAGCGGGGCACCCACCCAGTGGGTGGGTCGCGGGCCGCAGCCGCCTCCGTCTCAACTCCACGCGGTCAGAAACCTGAAAGCGGACATCTCCACTGCTGGAGTATCTCCGCAACGCAGCCCCCTGGGTAGAGAATATGAACGATGGGCCATTCGATATTCCGGCCAGGGAAGCGTTTTTCCCTGATCGTGGGTTTATGGATGCTTTTGGGGACCGGCGGTTGCAAGCAGGCCCCCTGGCAGCTTTGGCGCTCCTATTCGGCGCATTTCATTGACCCGCAAAGCGGCAGAGTCTTTGACCCCAGCGGAGATCGGCACACAACCTCTGAAGGGCAGGCATATGCCCTGTTCTTTGCCCTGGTTGGCAACGATCGCGCCACGTTTGATCGTGTTCTCGCCTGGACCCAAACGAATCTGGCCAGTGGCGATCTTTCCACTCACCTTCCGGCGTGGCTGTGGGGAAAAAACAAGGACGGCCAATGGAAAGTTCTCGACGCCAACTCCGCCTCCGACGCCGATGTCTGGATGGCTTACTCGCTCATCGAGGCAGGCCGCCTTTGGAACTCTCCCAGCGACACGCGCCTCGGCCGCGCCGTGATGGCCTCGATCGCCAAAAACGAAGTCGTCAATCTGCCGGGATTCGGCCTTATGCTGCTTCCCGGCCCCACTGGTTTTCAACACGGCAACACGTGGATTCTCAATCCCAGCTATCTGCCGCCGTTTCTCTTCGAGCGCCTTGCATCCCTCGATCCCTCCGGTCCGTGGCGCGAGATCGCTCGCAATATCCCCAGGCTGCTCGAGCAGAGTGCCCGCCACGGCTACGCGATGGATTGGGTCGAGTACGTTCCAGCAGACGGCTTCTATCCGGCGGCCGCTCCCGCCTCGCCGGGCCCAGGCAGCGGCGGCGACGACCCGGTCGGCAGTTATGACGCCATCCGCGTGTACCTCTGGGCCGGCATGACAAACCCGGACGATGCCATGCGCGGGGCAATCCTCAATGCCGTGCCGGCCATGAGCGTCTGGCTTGCGAATCACGGCGCCCCTCCCGAAAAAGTCAGCCAGGACGGAATCCCTGTGCAAAACGAGGGACCAATTGGCTTCTCCGCGGCCGTCCTGCCCTACCTCCGCGCCTTTCCCGATCTCTCCAGGGCCAGCGCCCGGCAGATGATTCGCCTCAGTGCGCAAAAGGATGCAACATCGGGATTGTATGGTAAAGACAAAGCGTATTACGATCAGTGTCTTGCCCTATTCGCTACTGGATTTCTCGACGCCAGATTCCGGTTTGGCTCCAGGGGCGAACTAAACGTAGAATGGATGCGCCAATGAGGGTGGGCTGGGGAGCTTGGAAAGCGAGTTGGATCGTAGCGGGCTGCCTGTTGCTGACGCTCCCGATAGCTCGCGCTCAAAATAGTTCCGTCGCCAACTCTGCTAATGCCGCCCGCGCGAGCTTGGTGGAAAAGGCCCGCGCCCTCGAGGCTCGTGGACGGCCCGACATGGCCATCCAGTTGTGGCAGCAGATTCTGCTCTCAACCCCTGAAAACACCGAAGCGATCACCGGTCTGGCCAGGGATTACAAGTTGATTGGCTCTTTAGATCAGGCCAATCAAGCCCTCGATCGCTTGCGCAAAATCAGCCCCAACGATCCCGAGATCGCCAAAATCGAGGCCATGTCGAGCACCAGCGCCGAAAGCGAGCAGCTTCGCCATGCGGGAGAGTTCACGCGGCAAGGCCGCAACGACGACGCCATGCGCATCTATCGCCAGCTTTACGGCGATCAACCGCCCAATGGCGACATTGCATTGGCCTATTATCAAACTCTCTACGGCACCGCAAATGGCAAGCAGGCGGCCATTGACGGAATGCGCGCGTTGGTAGACCGCAATCCAGGCGATCCGCGCTACGCCATCGCTCTGGGCGCCATGCTCACGTATGAGCAGCGCACTCGCGCCGAAGGCATTCGCATTCTCCAGGCGCATCCCAAAGATCCCGCTGCCCAGGCCGCTTTGCGCCAGGCGCTCATTTGGGACTCCGCAAATCCCGCTTCGGCTGCCGGGCTGCGCGAGTATCTTAAAACGCATCCCCAGGACACCGAAGTCGCCACGCTTCTCAAGGGGAACGAAGCCAGGCTGGCGCAAATGAACTCCGGCATTGCGCGCACTCCCGCCGAGCGCGCGGCCTTCGCGGCGCTCAACGCGCGCCGTCTCGACGAAGCCGACAAGCGCTTCACCGAGCTGCTCCAGCAGGAGCCGAACAACGGACGCGTCGAGGCGGGCATGGGCTTCCTGCGCATGCGGCAGCAGAACTTCGGCGACGCCATCGGTTACTTCACACAGGCTGAGCAACACGGATACAAGGCAGAAACCGTCGAGAATGCGCTGGCGGCTTCGCGCTTCTGGCAGACCATGGGCGAGGCGGAGCAGGCTTTCGGCCAAAATCAGCTCGACGTTGCCGCGGTCAGGTACCGCGCTGCGCTCGACATGAATCCGCGCAGCCCCGAAGCTCTGAACGGTCTCGCCGGCGTCTACATCAGGCAGCAGCAATACACGGCAGGCGCCGGCGTCTATGAACAGCTCCTCCGCCTCCAGCCCCGCTCGTCCGACGGCTGGCGCGGTTTGTTCCTCGCCTGCGCGCGAGCCAGTCAGAATGACAAGGCTCTTGCTGTCGCAGAGCGCTTCCCGGCGAGCGTCCGTGCGTCGCTCAACAAAGATCCGGAGGTCTTGCGCACGCTGGCCGCCATCTACCAGGCTCAGGGCCGTACTGCCGATGCCGGGCGCGTTCTTGCTTTGGCGCTAGAGCTGCCTTTTCCCGATAACGGCAGCGCCCTCAAACTCGACACCAAGATGCAATATGCCGGCATTCTGATGGATGCCAAACGTTTTCCTCAGGCTGCCGCGCTTTACTCACAGGTTGTCGCTGCGGATGCCACGAACGTTTCGGCCTGGATGGGCCTCGTCAGCGCCCATCATGAGCTGGGCCAGGATGCGCAAGCCATCGGCGACGTGCAAAGGATGCCACCGGCCACTTACGAAACGGCATTGGGCGACGCCGCCTTTCTCTCCGAGCTGGGCGGGATCTATCAGCAGGCCCATCAGTATGACGTCGCCCAGGGCATGTTGGAGCGTGCGCAGAAACTCGAGCTCGCTGCGGGCCATCAGCCCAGCGTCTCTCTTCAATTGCAACTAGCCGCTATCTACATGCTGCGCAACAATACCGATCAGGCCTACACCATCTACCGGCTAATGCTTGCCAGCCATCCAGACAACGCCACCGCCTGGAAAGGCCTCATCGGCGCATTAGCCGCCACCAACCGCAGCGCCCAGGCGCTTGAGGAGATCGCGCAGATTCCCGCGCCGGTACGCAAGCAGCTTGAAGCCGATATTGATTTTGTTCAAACCGAGGCCAGCCTTTACGCTGCCGCCGGCGACGCCAACACCGCGCTCCGCTACATGGACCGCGTGCAGGCGTACTACGCCCGGCTCCGGCAGCAACCGCCTCCGGACGTCGACATCCAGAACGCCTGGCTGCTCTACAACATCGGCAACGACCGCGAGCTTTATGCCGCGCTCATGCGCATCGGCGGCCGCACGGACCTCACCATCCCGCAGCGCGAGATGGCGCAGAACATCTGGGCCAACTGGAGCGTGCGCCGCGCCGCCGCGGCCATGGACAACGGCAACGCGCAACACGCGGTTGACATTCTCGACGCCGCATCGCTGGCCTTCCCCAACAACCTGACCGTGCGCAAGGCGGTTGCCGGCGGCTATGCGCGCGTGGGCCGCGCCAGGGAGGCGCTGGCGATCTACAAAACCGTCCCCATGCAGGACGCCTCCGCGGGCGACTTTGAAGGCGCCATTGGAGCGGCGCTTGCCGCCAACGACAAGAACCAGGCCGAGCTGTGGCTGCGCCTGGCCCTCGCGCGCTTTCCGCACGATCCCGCCGTTCTCTCTCTCGCCGCGCGCTACGAGCAGGCTTTGGGCGACAACCAGCGCGCGGCCGAATATTACCGCGCTTCCATCGCCGCCATGCCCGCCGCTTCGCCCGTCGATCGGCTTGCCCATCAGCTTGTCTACCCCGAGCAGGATCTCAAGGTGCATCGCGCCGTCACCGCGGCCGACCTGCAGCGTCTCCTCAATCCCGACTACGAGCCCTTCGCCAAAACCACCAAACTGCCGCCTTTGCCTGCTTATGGCCCCGATCCTTATGACGGCAGAACCCCCATCGTGCTCCCGCAGGCGCAGCCGTCGCAGCAAACTTCGCCTGCAGACAGCACGGCGCCCGATACGCACGATCTGCCGCTGCCGCCCGTCCCGCAATCTTCCCTCGATCCCGGTCCCTCGCGGCACGCGCCGGATCGCCTTGCGGAGAAAGCAGAAATTTTGAAAGGGCGCGACGGGGCGCCCTCTGGGTCGCGTTCCGAAAATGCTGGGAGAAAAGACGGGGCTTTAACCCTTGAGGGGAATTTTCCTCGCGTATCGCACGCCGCTTCCCAACCGCATCTCGTTCTGGCCTCATGGACAATCGCCAGGCCCTCCTTTAGCGGACAGCCCCGCGCGTTTCGCTTCGGAATCGCCCGCCCTGCCGCGATGCAAGCCTCCAGCGAACCCTCCAGCCAGGCCGGGATCACCCTCAATCCTCCGCGCTCGCTTGCCTCTGACGACTGGAAGGGCCTGGTTTTCTCGCTGATGGCCGCCAATCGCAATGCCGAGGCGCTTGAGGAGCTCAACAAGATTCCCATACCTGTGCGCAGCCTGCTCGAAACCGACATCGAGTGGGTGCAGGGCGTTGCCGGCCTCTACGTTGCCGTCGGCGACGCGCCGGATGCGAACTACTACATCAAGCGCGTCGAAAATTACTACCTGCTGCACCGCGCCCTGGCGCCCGCGAGCCTCGAAGTGCAGCATGCCTGGCTCCTCTACAACGTCAAGAACGATGCCGCGCTCTATCCCATTCTCACGCGCCTCGATGCGCGCCAGGACCTGAGCGCCGGCCAGCGCCAGCAGGTTCAGTCGCTCTGGGCCGACTGGGCCATCCGCCGCGCGAACCAGGCCATGGACAGCGGCAATTTGCTGCGCGGCGTCGAGATTCTCCAGGCCGCCTCGCAAGACTTCCCCGACAACCTGAGCGTGCGCTTCGCGGCCGCCGCCGCCTATGCGCGCATTGGCCGTGCGCAGGACGCTCTCGCCCTTTACAAGTCCATCCCCATGAGCAACGCCGGTTCCGGCGAGTTTCAGGGCGCCATCGGTGCGGCCCTCGCCGCCAAAGACATGGCCCAGGCGGAGATCTGGCTTCGCGTTGCCCTGAACCGCTTTCCCAGCGATCCGAACGTTCTGGGGCTTGCCGCTCGCTTTGAGCAGGCCCGCGGCAATAACGTGCGCGCCGGCGAATTCTGGCGCGCTGCCCTGGCGGCGATTCCTCCCGGATCGGCGATGAACAGCCAGGAGAGCGGGTTCGACGTGGCCACGGGTCTCTCTTCCGCGCCCGGCCCCGGTGAAACCAGGCGTCTGCTCGATCCTCGCCTCGATGCCCATCCATCGGCTGAAGAGATCGCGCCCCTGCCTTCGTTTAAGCCGCAAACTCCCGCGCCGGCACCGATTGAAACCTTGCCGCCGGCGGCTACTGGGCAGCCGCAGATCTCGGCGCCATCCAGGAATCCCCTGCCGCTTCCATACATGGGCTCGAATCCCGATTACGCGCCCTCGGAGCAGGGAACTGCGCCCGTCTATGCTCCGCACGGCGCCAGCCGGAACACCGCGCCCACCGCGCCGGTTTTTGTTGAGCCAGGCACGGCACAACAGGCGCTCATCCAGCCCGCGGCAAATGGCGCATCTTCCGGGCCCCTACCATCGCCTGCTCCGCTTACTGGAAGAGTGCATCTGCCGCCTTCGGAAGAAAACATCGATTCCACAGGTCCCGCTGAAACGGAGAACCCCGGCGTCTACAACGTGGCGCAATACACGCCCTCCGCGCAGGATGCGGCCTCCGGCGCATTCTCCGCGCCCCAGCAACAGCAGCCGCCGCCCGCCGCCACACCCACAACCACAACCACGCCCGCAAAGCCGAAGGCTGGCTCAACCGCACGCAAGCCCAAGCCCAGGCAAACCAGGAAGCCGTCCCAGCAGACGAATCAGCAGCCCGTCCAGACCCTGGGCAACGCTCCCATCGCCGGCAATCCACCCGGGAGCGCGGCTCCCTCCGGCGAAGCCGCGCCGCCGGCTCTGCAACAGACAGAGGCGCCCCAGGAGACTCCCGCCGGGACCACCACCGGCACCGGACTCTCCGACGAGCAACTTGAGCAGCGCAATTTGCCGCCGCTGCGTGGCCCGTGGGTCCGCATCCAGCGCCAGGCCAATCCGCCCAGCCCGCGCGAGCTCGCTGAGCAGCAGCTCCAGGCCATTGAGAGCGGATACAGCGGATGGCTCGGCGGCACATCGCTGGTGAACTATCGCAACGGCGATCCGGGCTACAGCCAGTTGGCCGCCATCGAGTCTCCATTCGAGGCCTCTGCCCCGCTCGGCCATGGCGCGCGCATCACCGCCATCGCCAAGCCTGTCTTTCTCGATTCGGGCCAGGCCACCGGCGCCGCCAACCTCTCCCTCCTAGAATTTCAATCCGGCACAAGCTGCCTCGTCACCATTCCCGAGCCCATCGGCACCTACGCCGCTTCCCAGAACGCCACGCCCTGCACTTCGCCTTCGCTGGGCACGCTCACGCCGCCCGCTCAGCAAAACTCCTTCGGCCTGGGCGGGGAGTTGCAGCTTGCCTTCCCGCATCTGACCATCGCCGGCGGCTACACTCCAGCCGACTTCCTCGTCTCCACCTTCACCGCCCGCTTCCAGTGGCAGCCCGGCAACGGCCCCGTCACCTTCAGCCTCGTGCGCGACTCCGAGAAGGATTCCCAGCTCTCGTATGCCGGCCTTCGCGATCCCGCCGGAAACACGCTCAGCACGCTCGGCCAGATCTGGGGCGGAGTCATCTCCAATCAGGGCCTCGTTCAGGTCGCGCACGGCGATGCGGAGTCCGGCTTCTACTTCGCCGCCGGCGGCCAGTACCTCACCGGCTACAACGTGGAGCACAATACGCGCGTCGACGGAGACGGCGGCGCCTGGTGGCGCGTGTTCGCATCGCCGGAGTTCGGCAACCTGAACGTCGGCGCCAACTTCTTCGCCATGCACTATGCCAACAACCAGAACGCCTTCACCCACGGCATGGGCGGCTATTTCAGCCCGCAAGCCTACTTCCTCGGCAATGTCCCCTTCAGTTGGGCCGGCCACTACGAGACCCGCTGGCACTACAACATCGTCGGCGCTCTCGGCGTGCAGGCCTTTCAGGAAGACTCCACGCCTCTCTGGCCCCTCACCGGCGACAAGCCGCTCGAAACCAGCCAGAACAATCCCATGCTGCCCGCCGTCACCAGCGTCAGCGCCAACTACGATTTCCATAGCCAGGTGGCCTACCAGATCGGCCCGCACTGGTTCGCCGGCGCCTACCTCGCCGCCAACAATACCCGCAACTACTCCTATTCCTCCGTCGGATTCTTCGTCCGCTTCATGTTCCGCGAGCAGCCCTCTGCCGCCGCCGCTCCCACCGGCCTCTTTCCCGCCGACGGCCCGCGTCCCTTTACCGTCCCGTAATCCAGTTTCGAGCGTTCGTCGCTCCCTTGCAGGGTTTCCCATTCAAGCTGGGTTGGGCGGGAAACCTCGATTCCCCCTCCCACCGCTGTCATCTTGAGCGAAGGCCGCTCGCCGCGGCGAGCGACCGGAGCCGAAAGATCTGCGGTTGCTTTTCCTCGCGCCCGTTGTCTCGCTTTCTCGTTCTCCCGTTCCTTTGTTCTTTGTTTCCCCGTTCCCTTGTTCCTTGCCTTCGTTCACACGTCACGGGAGTATGATTGCAGAACTAACGCATCGAAAGGAGATTGCGCTATGAGAGCCGATCGTTGGCTGATTGTCTCATTTGTTTCTCTCGTCACAGGCTTGTGGCTCCTCTTTGCCTGGTGCCACGGTTCCGTGGGCCTCAGTTTCGCCTATCCGTTGTCCGGGACGAAGCTCACGATTGACACCACAAGCACCGGAGGTGTCGTACTGATCGGCATTCCTCTCGTGATCCTCGGCGTGCTGCTCCTGCTCATCGCTTTCTTCGCTTCTCTTGTCGCTCAGTTCCGCTGGTCCCGCCCCGCGCCGAAAAAGGGCGAAGTCACACCCCCCAACCCTCCTTCTTCCGCGCCGTAGGCGCAGCGATTGCTAGCCCCGCGCTTCAGCGTGGGGAATGCAAAATCACTGATAACCCGGAGTCCCGTAGGGACGGTGCTCGGGCAACAAATCGGTTGACGCACAGCTGTCACCAGAATTTGATGCGCGAGAAGTTAAATGCTGTGGAAGCTTGATCCGGGCAATTACATTCTTGCGGCGCGAGCGCAGAGGGGCGGACAATAAGCCATGCGAAAAAAGGTCCTAGTCAGCAACCCAGGAATCGAGCCTAAGCCTCGGACGAAGCATGCTGTCTGGAATGCGGGGCTCTATTTGACTTCTTTTGTTTTTGCGGGGGTTTTGATTCTATGGGGACGTTTACTTGCCCCTTGGATGGTCATCGCGGGTGCAGCTGTTGTTCTTGCGCTTTTTGTGTGGGCAGGATACCTGCATATAGAAGAGTACGGAGGCCTAGCAGAATATATTCGTGGGCATCTTTGGGGATCAATTTCACTCATTGTACTTTTCTGTTGCGTGATTCTCGGAACCGGAATATATCTCGCAATGCGTCCTGCGCGCTCGGTAGCAACAGCGCCACAGCCTGCGCCAACTCCAGCGCAAAGTTCCCCGCCCCAATCGTCACCTCAGCAGACTCCAAAGCAGTCGCCGCCCGCACCACATAAGCAGAAAGCCTCGGCAGCACCGCCACCTCCTACGGCTGTCCCAACAAGTTCACCCACAACTGAACCTGTGCCAACAACCGCACAGCCGACTTATGGATCACAGACCTGCGTGGGGAGTGCGTGCGCTCAAGGTCCTGGGAGTCAGGCAACATTAAATCAGTTTGGGCCACAGAAACTGGTTATGACCGATGCTCAAGCGGAAACCATTAAAGAGGCGATGAGTCCTTTCGCTGGAATTAAGGTGAATGTCTCGATAAGCCTTTCAGAGCCAGATTCGGCTGATTTTGGGCACCAGTTGGTTGCAGCCCTAAACGGTGCTGGGATGGACGTAAAAGAGAGCGATGCATACATGCTGGTCATAGCTGGTCAACCAGCTACCGGCATTTCATTCTATTTCAGCGAAGATCGCCGCGACGTCGCTGAAAGGTTAGCCGGTACGATGCGGCAACTCGGTATAGCGAATGCGCCGATTCCGGCTCAAATAACTTCAGGAGGGCCAGCGCAGCTAGGAATTGTTATCCAACCCAACAGATAGCGAGATCGCAAGAATGAAACACGAATACCACGAAGGGCCGAAGGCTGGCGAGAACTTTGAAAGACTGGCGCGGGCTGTTCTTCGGGATCCGAAGGTTACGGTGCCGAAGAAACAGCCCAAGGCAAAGCCTACCGCCGCAGATGACGTCGCGCCGTCAAGCGCCATTTCGTCCGTTCCACGCGCAACCCCCTGAAAACACTCCGCAAAAATCCTTCTCCAACTTTGCCGATTATTTCCCGCTCTCGGCGCATACTCTTTCCATAAGCGTTCAACCAGGTCTCCCTCGCCGACTACCGGATACTGGCTACCGGCTGACCACTGACCACTGCCCGTAACTCCTTTGCGGAGACACATCTGCGGGTAAGTTCCTTGGAATCAGACGGGTAGCGCACCTTACTTGCGCCAACCATCTGATTCCAAAGCAGTTATTTTCAGACGCCGGGGGAGGCACCCCCCGTTACCGATGAGTAACAACATCGCCCCGAGGCCGTTCCGCCTCTGGTTGAATTGAGATTTTCTATTCCAGCGCGGCATATTCTCTATTTTATTTAGTTCTACTCTTGACATTATTAATATTATTGAGTACAGTCGGAAATATCGTTAAGCAATGCGAGTCGCCGAATGGCCGCTGAACCCAAACCCGCTTCCGACTGGCAAGACCTGCTCCGCATGGCACAAGGTTCGCCGCTCGTCATCGAGCGGGTCCGCATCCCCGAGAAGCAACTCGCCATCGAAGGCCAGTTCACCGTGCCCGAGCTGGCCCGGCTCAGCCTCGAGGACCAGGTCTTCGTCGTCGCCTTCCTCCGCTCCCACGGCACCATCAAGGAGATGGAGCAGACCTTCGGCGTGAGCTACCCGACCATCAAAGCGCGCCTGAACCGCATCTCCAGCCTGCTTGAGTTTGTCGAAATCAACCCGTCTCCAACTCCCGCCGAGGTGCTCGACCGCCTGAACGCCGGCGACATCTCCGCCGCCGACGCCATCCGCGAACTGGAGGCCATGAAATGACTCCGAATATCGCAGTCCTCCAGATCGAAGGTCCGCATTTCCACATGCCCCGGCTCTGGCTGCCGATTTTTTTGCTCTGGATTCCGCTCATCCTGCTTTCGCCGTTCCTCTTTCTCGTCATCTTTGGCCTTTGCCTGGCCGGCCGCGTCAGTCCCTGGCGCGCCATCGCCGTTTTCTGGGCCATCGTCTGCAGCCTGCCGGGAACGCACGTACGCGTCAGCACGCAGAACAGCCAGGTTCTGGTTCGCATCTTATGACCACCGTTCGAGAAGCTGCGCCGCCTTTCAACGCAAGCCGAACGAAGCTATCTGATTCAGGAGAACTTCAATGAACGAAAATCGCCGTCAAATCCTGGAAATGCTCGCCGCGGGCAAGATCACCGCGGACGAGGCCGAGCGCCTGATCTCCGCGCTTGAGCCGGAGCCTGCCGCAACTGTCGGCGAGTTTAGCGGCCGTATCGCCGGCTCAAACGGTGGGAAAGAAGCAACCGTGAAGACGCGCGCCAAGTATCTGCGGGTTTTGGTCGAGGCCGACGAAACCATGACCGGCATTAAGGGTCCGACGACCGTCAACGTCCGCGTGCCTATGCAGTTGCTGCGCGCCGGCGTCCGTCTGGCCAGTCTCATTCCCGCGCAGGCGCACCAGCAGTTGGATGAAGCGCTGAGCCGCCACGGCGTTCCTCTCACCCTGTCGCAAATCAAGCCGGAGAACCTCGAAGAATTGATCGACCACCTCGAAGATCTCACCGTCGATGTCGACAGCAAGGAAGGGAACGCCACGAAGGTGCGCGTCTTCTGCGAGTAGTTTCGCGGAATTGCGTTACATGCGCCGCAGCGGCTTCTGCATCGGCACCACCTGCACCGTCACGTCGCGCACTTCCGAGAGGAACCGGTTCAGCACCGATCCGCGCCACAAAATGTCCCAACGGGACCGCGCCGACTGCCCAAAGACCACGTGCGAGATGTTCTCCTGCTGGGCAAAGTGGATGAGCGCGTCGGAAACGTTGCGTTCGGTGAGCGTGACCACCTGAGCGCCCAAATCGCGGGCCATGCGCTGATACTCCTCGACCCGGTGGTAGGCTTCGGGGTCGCTGTGGCCTTTATCGTCGGGGCGGGCGACGTAAACGGCATACCAGTTGCTCGCCAAACGGCCGGCAATGCGCGCGCCCACGCGCAACAGCCTCTCCGTGCCCGGTCTTGTGCTTAGGCAAACCATTACCTTTTCCGGGATGGGCGCCTGTTCCAGCCCTTGCGTGCGGCGGTACTCGGCGGCGCGGTTGCCTACCTGTTCCGCCGTGGTGCGTAACGAAAGCTCGCGCAGCATATTCAGGTTGCCCTTGCGGAAGAAGTTGGCCAGTGACTGCTCGACTTTCTCCGGCGCGTAGATCTTCCCCTGCCGCAGGCGGTTCCGCAGCTCGTCCACAGTGAGGTCAATGTTGACCACCTCGTCGGCGCGCTTGAAGAAGCTGTCGGGGACGGTCTCGCGGATGGTGGTGTTCGCGGAACGGTTGACGGCGTCGTTGAGCGTTTCCAGATGCTGGATGTTAACGGCTGTCATTACGTTGATGCCGCCCTCGAGCAACTCCAGCACATCTTCATACCGCTTGCGATTCTTGCTGCCAGGAACGTTGGTGTGGGCGAGCTCATCCACAATTACCGTTTGCGGATGGCGGGCCAGAATTGCGTCCACGTCCATCTCTTTCAGATTCACGCCGCGATAGGGAATGACTTTCAGCGGCACGATCTCCAGGTCGCGAATGCGGGCCTCGGTCTCCTTTCGTCCGTGCGGCTCCACCAGGCCGATCGCCACGTCCACGCCCTGCTGATGCTTCATCAGGTAGGCATCGTTGAGCATGACGTAGGTCTTGCCGACGCCGGGCGCCGCGCCGATGTAAATGCGCAGCTTCGCGGGTTCCTGGACCTTTTCGAGTTTGATCTCGGGCATCGCTCAGCCCACCTCGACAGAATGCTGTACTTCGCGCGCAACAGCCACGGGAATCATGAAACGAAACGTTGCTCCATGCCCCAGCCGGCTTTCGACAGCGATCTGCCCGCCCAGCGACTCCACCAGCCGCCGGACGAGCGCCAAGCCCAGCCCTGTGCCCTGCTCGGAAAATGGATTGAAACGGTCGAAGATCGAGCTCAACCGTTCCGCCTCGATGCCGCGGCCCGTGTCGCGTATGCTGAACTGCACAAAGTTCTTGATCTCCTCTGCCGCGAGAAGAATCTCGCCATGTTCCGGTGTGTACTTGAGCGCGTTCGACAGCAGGTTGTCTAGAATCGATCGCAAGGCGCGGCGGTCGGCCAGCACGGCAGCAAGGTCAGCATAGGCGTGCACCTCCAGCCGGATGTGCTTTTTCGCCGCTTCGTCGCAGCAGCGGTCGCGCGCCTCGTTCAGTGCTTGCAAAGGAAGAATTCTCTCCAGTTTCAGCTCGCGCTTGCCGGTATCCAGCTCCGCCACCTCGATCAAGTCGCTCATCAGATCGTCCAGTTGCTCCGCCTCTTTGCTCACCGAAGCCACCAGTTCGTTCTGTAACGGCGTCATTTCTCCGCTGAAGCCTTGGGCCAGCGCGTAGAGCCCGCGCCGTAATAGCAACAGCGGGTCATGCAGCTTTTTGCTGGCCACGGCAATGAACTGCGTCTTAAAGCGGTCGGTATCCTTCAGGCTGGTTACGTCTTCAAGGGTCGTCACAGCACCCAGCAGCCTTCCGTCGGTGTCGCGCATGGGGGTCGTGCGCAGGCGGTAACTGCGCTCTTGCTTGCCGATCCGCATCGGTAACATCGACGCTTCGCCCTCGGTGGCCACCGCCTTCTGCATCGATACGGCGTCCCGGATAGCGCTCAGAATCTTCTCTCCTCCAGGTGTATTCGCCAGCGCCATGCGGTCGCCCGCGGCCTCGCCCAGCAATTCGGCCGCGGCCTGATTCACTTTGAGCACGTGCCCCTTGCCGTCAGTCACGATGATGGGTTCGAAGATGGATTGCAGCACCGCGTCGGAGAGCTGGAACTCCATCTGCCGCCGTCCAGCCTCGGTATCGCGCAGCTCGCGCAGCCGCACCGCAATCCGGCTCAACTCGCTGGCGATTACGCCAAAACTGTCCCGGCTGCTCCACTCCACGCGGTGTTCCAGATTGCCCTGGGCGATCCGATGCGCATCGCGCGCCAACGTGTAAATTGGCGTCAGCACGAAGTAGATGGTCGCGGCCGCAATGATCGACGCGGCTACAACCACTGCGTAGGCCAGATGCAGTTGCCCGGCTGCCGCCAGCGCTCTGTGCGTAATAACCACAAGACCTGCGGTCAGGCAGCCGAGGAGCACACAGCCGAGAATCAACCGCTGGGTCAGATTTAGCATGGTCAGTATCCGAGCCGGAGAATAGCGACTATCTCATTCTCGCGGATGAGGCCGCAACCTGCAAAGCCGGCGTTTCAGGCGGTGTACCGTAAGGTTAAGGAATCTGGCAAACCGCCAGCCGCGCGTTGTGCCATCGGCAGACGAGACCAGCCGGTTGCGGATAGGAAACCAGCACCCAATCGACGCCGAACATAGCTTCGAGTCGCTCGAAGTCGGCTAGCTTGAAGTTGCACCAGCCCTCTTCTGCCGTTACCTGGCGCTCCCAAACTGTACCTAACTCGGGCACCTGGGTCACCACAGCCGCATCCTTCACTGCATCGGCCAGTTGGCTGCGCTCGGCCAATGCGCGAAAGCCGTGGTAATCCTCGCCAGGAGCTTCCATGTAGTACGGATCCAGCGCAAAATAAGCGTTCTCCGGCGTATTGGCGCGGATCCAAGCGAAGGCCTGCAGCCAGGGATTGGCCGGTTGGCGGCCCGGCAACTCCAAATGCTGGCTGCCGGCAAATTCGGCCCCTTGCCAAGCAAACATGCAGCCGTTTGCCACAAGCACAAACGCGGCCCAGCGCCACGCGTTCTGCTTGAACACGAATTTTCCCAGCAGGCACCCGGCCGTCAGCATAAAGAGGAAGTACAGCAGGTGAAGATAACGCATGGGCTGTAATGGCGTCAGCCTTACCAACAAGGGGGAACAGAGCATAGCCATGGCGAGTATCTGATGAAAGACTCCGTAGAAAAACACGGCTGCGGCAAAACGGGCGAGCAGGGGTTCTCCGCGTTTACGCGCCATGCGCCAGAGCAGCCAGAAGAGGCAGAGCGGCGCCAGGGCGCCCACCCATTCGTACCAGGTCCATTGGAAGAGATAGTAGTAGGTGCGTGTGTCCAGGGCCTTGCGCCATGCCGAATTGGCCGGCTCGAAGACCCAACCTAAGGGCATGAACACGGCCATCGAATTCCGCCATGCACGGACCCGGGCACGCACTGAGTCGAGCAAAGTCACGGTAAGAAAGAAGCAAAACGAAATGCCCATGGCGGCCATCAGCGGATGCAGTAAAAACGCTACAAGCAGCAATGGCACGGCCTGCCAGGGCTTTTCATTCAAGATCCGCGAGATGGCCAGCAGGATCAAGGCCGTAACCAGGTTGCGCGGATGTAGATGCTGATCCACCATGTAAAGCGCGGTTCCAGACACCGGAAGGGTGAACATGGCGGCGACCAGCACAAGACCGCCCCAGCGGGCGCACTCCTCGGCAAACAACCGGTTCGCGATCTTCTTTACCGCCCAGAGAATCAGGAACAGCGCGACCAGTTGCCAGAACAACTCTGCCCATGCCAGCGGCATCCGCGTCCAGCGGACAAAGTGCGCCATCCATCCGTCGAACAGTGTCGCTTCCATTTGCAGCCGGAAGAAGTTGGCGTTGTAAGGGAAGAGTGACGAATTAAGGTCGGCTTTGACAGCGGCCAGGTAGATTCCATCGTCCTCAAGGCCGGGGTGGTAGCCCATCACCAGAAAGCCCAGCACGGTAAAAAACAGAACGCCCAGTATCTCGAAAGGCGAGCGCTTGGATTTCAAGTGGGGATTTCCGGCCTCTTCCACAACAGGTGCAACGCAACACGCCACATTGCATAGCATAACGCCCGGCAGCGGCCTGCGCCCGCTCCTAGGCCACGCGGTGGCTGGCCCAACTCTAGCGGCGCCTGTTGCTCTGCCGATCGCGTTCGCGCCGGCCTACATCGCCGGCAACAGCATACGCAGCAGCAGAAATGCGCCCACTCCTGCAAAAAACACCAGCGCCATCCGGATGCCCGGCTCACGGTTCACCTCGGGCACCAGGTCCGTTGCCCCAACATAGATCGCAACACCCGCCGAGATCGGCAATCCAAACGGAACCCAACTCGGCACGAGCTGAATCACCAGCACGCCCGCGATCGTGGCGCCGGCCAGCGCCACTGCCGACCAGAAGGCCGTCGCCCGGCTCCGCCCGCTGGCCATCATTACGCTGGCCATGGTGAATCCCTCCGGCGCTTTGTGCAGCAGAATAGCGAAAAAGATCAGCCAGCCCAGCCAGTTGGAAAGCGCAAATCCAGACCCGATGGCAACGCCATCGAAGAGCGCATGCACACTCAGGCCGCCCAGCACCGAGTAGCCAGTGCGCTGGGAAACAAACTCGCCGGCGTGTGTTTCCTCGCCAAAGTGAAAATGGGCGTTGATGGTGTGCTCGAGCAGATGGATGACGCAATAGCCGGCCATGATCAGCACCGGCCCTAGTCGCGCATTCAAGCGCAGGCTCTCGGGCGTCATCTCCAGCAACGCCGTGGCCATCAGGAATCCTGCTCCCAGCGCGACAAAGTAGCGCAGATAACGATCCACTCCGCGCGCGCGCACCAGCACCAACCCGCCGGCCACGTCGGCCAGAGCGGCAATCGCGCCGAGAATGAGTGAAGTTCTTAACATTCTTTCGTCGGCCACCATCGCATAAAAGCTGTCATTGAGCTGGAGCCAGAACCTGAAACAACGCAGCTAAAAGCTAATGGCTGATAGCTGAAAGCTGCTCTTTTACCCGCTGTGCCGGATATGCAGCACATCGCCGTCGTGCACCACGTATTCCTTGCCCTCCAGGCGCAGCGTGCCTTTGGCGCGCGCTGCGGCCTCGGAGCCGGCGGCCAGCAGGTTGTCCCAGCGAATGGTTTCCGCGCGAATAAAGTGATGCTCCAGGTCAGAATGGATCGCCCCAGCGGCCTGTGGCGCCTTTGAGCCCACGGGTACCGTCCAGGCGCGGCATTCATCCTCGCCGGCGGTAAAGAAGCTGATCAATCCCAGCAGTTCGTAGCTTTTGCGAATGAGCCGCACGAGGCCACTCTCATGCAGGTCGTAGCTTTCCAGGAAATCCGCAGCCTCGGCGTCGTCCATCTCCGCCAGCTCCGCCTCCACCTTGCCGCAGATGGCCGTCGCGCCGGCATTGGGACGGTGCGCCAACGCATCCAGGTTATAGCGGCTTACGGCCGACTCCAGATCGGCGCCTAAGGTCGAACTCTCGCTGACATTCAGCACATAGAGAATTGGCTTTTGCGACAAAAACATGAAGCCGCGGATAAGCTTCTTCTCTTCCGCCGTCATCTCCAGCTCGCGCAGCGGAATTTCCTTCTCCAGTGACGCCTTCGACCGCAACAGCAAAGCCTGTTCGCGCTCCAGATCGCCGGTGCGCGCCTTGCGCAGATCCTTTTCTACGCGCTCCAGCCGCTTTTCCACCTGGCCCAGGTCGCTCACCATCAGGTCGAATTCGACGTTCTTCGCGTCGCCCAGCGGATCGAGCGGCCCTTCGTGCGCAACCGCTTCGTCGTCGAACACGCGCAGCACGTGGATCAGCGCATCCACATTGCGCAGATTCGTCAGATACTCCGTCTCCTTCAGCGCCTCCTGCCCAACCGCCGCCACGTCCACAAATTCCACATTGGCGAAGGTGGTCTTCTTCGGCGAGTAGAGCGCCGAGAGCTTCTCCAGCCGCTGGTCGGGAACGCGCGCCACGCCGATGTGCGCCTCGCGCGGATTCGCGTGTCCGTGCTCCTCAACCTTGGCCTTGGTCAAAATCTTGAACAGCGACGTCTTGCCTACCTGCGGCAGGCCGATAATGCCATTTTTCATAGTCGTTCCATCGTAACCCTTGCACAACAGGAACTGCGCGTCCGAGCCTCTACGATGATACAGGAAGCACTTACTCGCTATGGTGCGCGCATTGAACCGGATCGCGCTTCACGATCGCGTCGTCTCCGCTCTCGCCACCAACACCACCGTCGCCAGCCCCAGCAGCAGAATCGTCTCCTCCACAAACTCGCTGCGATGGTGCAGCTTGTTGAAGTGCGCTGTGAAGGGGTTCGTGGCATCAGCCGCGTCAATCGCGCCTCCCGCGGCAATGCGGTCGCGTTCCATGGCGGGAATGATGCCGAACTGCGAGTAGACCGTGCCGGCGATCATCAGCACCAAGAGAATCATGGGCGCCAGCACCGCCCGCGGCTTGTAGATGCCCCAGGCCGGGGCCAGAGCCATTACCGCCAACGCCACCATTCCCGAAACCAACCCCATCCCATGCAGAGTGCGGATCAACTGGCCAACGATCGTTCCGGCTGTATGGGTGTCGGGCCGAAGTGTAGTGAACGCGACGGCGGCAACGATAGGGAAGAAGATTTCCGATCCCAGCCAAACGATGAGGGATAAGGAAAGCAATGTGCGCAGTAAAGTCTTCATGCGTGAAGGATACAAGAACAGGGAACAGGGAGTAAGAAGTAGGGGAAACGCATCGGAGGTCAGAGGCCGAGTTTGCTCACTCACCTCTGACCCCCGACAACTGATCGCTGACCACTAGCTTTTCTTCAGCGCGCGCTTGAGTATCGTCTCCAGGGCCGCCTTTTGCTCGGCGTATTCGTTCGCAGTGAGGGTGCCGGCGATCTTCTCGCTTTCCAGCGCAAACAGCTCCTCTTTGAGCGTGTTCAGCACCGCGGTGTTCCTGGCCGCGTGCGATGCGGGCGTGGAGTAAGCCGGAGGAAACGGCGATGCGGCTGTGCCCGGAAGCGCAACCGTACCAGTTGCCGCCACGGCTCCCGCAGTCGCCGGTCTGCGCAGCAGAAACACTGCGAGGAATCCCAGAACGACTGCCATCAGAATGAGGAGCCACCATTTGAGGGTGACACCAAGGAACTGATGTTGGTCAAGCGGACCAGGCGTATTGATGGGCGCGCCAATGCCGCCGCCGGGTTGGTTCCCGGGAGCGCCCGCTTCCGGTCCGCCGTTATCGCCCTGTCCATTTTGGTCGTCGCGGGAGAACGATCCCGTGCCGGAGACCGCAAACTCGACTGCGCGTCCCGGAGCGACGTTCCGCGCCAGATACGTCTGCACGGTGGGGTCCTGCGGCGACGACTCGAATCCGGATCCGCTTCCGCCGTTAAATGTCATGGATTTGGGCAGCACCACCCAAACGGTATCGGCCGGCAGCGTGACCAGAGAATGAAAGCTATATTTCCCGCTGCCGTACGGCAATTGATATTGAACCTGGAATAGCGTGCCTTTGCCTCCCTCATCGGGCTGGATGGGGAAGTTGAACGAATAGTGGCCCTTCGGCCCGTCGGGATCGAGCTTCACGCTGGTGGGCAGGCTACCCGCGCCGGGACGCTGTGCCGAGGCATCGCCCAGCACGGCGTCGGCGGGCAGAATCACTTCAAATGAGCGATTGCTCCATTGCGTTGTGGGCGGAGCGCTGGCATTGTGGATTTCATAGCGCTCCACCACGCGAAGCTGCCCGTTGTCAGTCTCGACTCCAGTCACATGCTCGGCGATAGAAACTCCGCTGACCTTCGCCGCCACGTCGTACACCGAGATGTCACCCGAGCCGCCGCCCTGAGGCGCTGGGATAAAGTAATCGGCGCCTTGGTGTGTCACGCGGATCAAATAGGGATTGCTGCCGGGCAGATTCAGCGAATAGCGGCCCTGCGCGTTGGTCGTCGTGCGGCCCACCTCGCTCATGCCCGACATCGGCTCAACCAGCACCACGGAATCGCCCGCGGCAGGCCGATCGGTGGTCTTGTCGGTCACTGTGCCGGTCACAGTGGCGGCCTGCGCCAGCGCGCCGGCAAACAAAAAGCTCACTGCAAACGTGCTTGCAAAAAAGCGCATCAATTTCATTTCGTGTCGTTGTCCTTCAATCACTCAAACAATCCGTTCTCTGATCGCTGTTCTCTGAACTCTGTCTTCACGCTTGCTGCAAGTGCTCGATCTCGGCCAGCAACTGCGCCGTCTCATGCTCCAACTGCGCGCGCTGCGCCACGAAATCCTCTTCAGGATACTTGCCCGCGCGATACTCGAAGTTCAAATCGCGCAGATTCTCGTAGAGCTGCTCCTTGCGCTCCAGCAGAAAATCGAGCCGCGTCTTCTCGCGCTGGCTGGCAAAGCCGTTCTCCGGCCAAAAGGTATAGAGCACCAGCGCAAACAGGAGAAGAATCCCGGCGATCAGGCCCTGCGTTTCCGCCATGACTGAAAAAACCTCCGTCAAAATCCGTCGTTGGCGCCGGTCTCCCGGCGAATGCGCTCCAACCGCTCCCGGTCTGCCGGGTCCGAACTCTCTGCCACGAGAGTCGCGGCCGAGTGCGCTTTGCCGCCCAATCCGCCCCAGCGCCGGATCAGCAGAATAGTCCCCAGCAGCGCCGCCGCAAACACCGCGAATGGAGCTACCCACGCCACCAGGTCGAATCCCTTCGTCGTCGGCGCAGCCAGCACGGTTGCGCCATATTTGGCGACGAACGAATCCAGAATCTGCTGATCGGTCATGCCCGCTGCGATTCCCGTGCTCAGCATCGACAGTTCCGTGTCCCGGTCCGGGCACCCCACATGATCGCACTCACCCAGCAGTTGCGCGCATCCGCACTGGCACATCAGCCTGTGGCTCAGGATGTTCAGCCGTGAGGTTGGCGCGCTGGCGCCCAGAGAGAAACAGATCGCTACGGCAAGCGCGGCGACTTCCACGGCTCTCGTCCAAAAGCTAAAAGCGCGTGAGCGCATCAGTCGCCTCCCTTCAGCGCCGAAGCCATGGCCACGGCGCGCACAGCGGGAACTCGCAAGGCGGCGGTCGCCGGTGTCAGGCTGGGAACCAGCGCCACGAATGTGCCGAACACCATCACCACCAGGCCGAACCAGATCCAGTCCACGAGTGGATTCAGAAAGGCCTTGATGATGGGCTGGCCGGTGTCCGGGTTCGTGCCCTCATACACTACGTAAAGATCCCACTCCGGCGTCGAGTGAATCGCGACCATCGTCTGCGGCTGACCGCTGGCCAGGTAGAACCGCCGTTCCGGGGTGATCTGGTAGATCTTCTTGCCGCCCTGGTACACGTCCAGCATTGCGTACTCGGAGCTGTAATTCCGATTCGAGTCCTGCGTGAAGCCCATGCACTCCAGGTTGTAGGGACCAATCGCCATCTTGCTGTGCAGACCCATTTCGCTTTCGATGCTGCGGTTAAAAGCAGAACCCGCCAGTCCAATGACAACCACTACTACGCCGATATGAACGAGGTAGCCGCCGTATCTACGCGTGTTGCGCCGCGTCAGTAGCCACGTCGCCGCGAACAGGTTCCGGCGCGTCTGCCGCGCGATCACGCTCGCGCCGCGCAGAAACTCCGATGCAATCGCGGTGAGCACCGCCGCCGATACTGAAAACGCCACCAGCGCGTAAAAGCTGCCCGAGTCGAGCGCGCCATCTTTCCACGGCCTCACGCCCACGGCCAGGCAAACAATCACCGTAACCCACAACGCGATCACCGGCAGCACAAAGTTGCGCTTGATGGACTTGAACGACGTGGCGCGCCACGGCAGCAGCGGTCCCACACCGGTGAGAAACACGAGAAAGAGTCCGATGGGCACGGCCACGCGATTATAGAACGGCGCACCTACCGTCACCTTGGTCCCCTGCACATACTCCGAAATGATGGGGAACAGCGTGCCCCACAGGATGACAAAGCACGCCGTCAGCAACACCAGATTATTGAAGAGGAAGCTCGACTCGCGGCTCACCAGCGATTCCATGTGGTGTTCCGTCTTCAGGTGCCCGCGCTGCAGAATGTATGTAAAGATGCATACCGCCAGCACGATGCCCATGAACACGATGAACCAGGTCGCGATCGGCGACTCGGCGAAGGCATGAACCGAGCTCACAAGTCCGCCGCGCGTCAGCGTCGTGCCCAGCATGGTGAGCAGGAACGTGGAAAAGATCAGCCACACGTTCCAACTCTTCATCATGCCCCTCCGCTCCTGCATCATTACGGAGTGGAGGAAAGCAGTACCCGTCAGCCAGGGCATGAAGCTTGCATTCTCCACCGGATCCCAGCCCCAATAGCCGCCCCAGCCCAGCACGGCGTAGGCCCAGTGCATGCCAAGGAAGATGCCGCAGGTCAAAAACAGCCAGGTCACCATCGTCCACGCCCGTGTGATCCGGATCCACTTCTCGCCCGGATAGCGCATCATCAGCGCGCCCAGCGCAAACGCAAACGGCACCGAGAACCCCACATAACCCAGGTAAAGCATGGGCGGATGAATCACCATCTCGGGGTACTGCAGCAGGGGATTCAGCCCGTTGCCGTCCGCGGGAATCGCGCCCCCGGCCACATAGCCAGGGAGCAGCGAAAACGGCGGCGCGGCAAAGTTGAGGACCAGCAGGAAAAACACCTGTACGCCGGCCAGAATCGTCCCCGCATAGGCGTAGAGCTTCACATCCGTCTTGTGCCGCAGGCGCAGGATGAAGCCATAGGTTCCCAGCAGCCAAGCCCACAGCAGCAGCGAGCCCTCCTGGCCGCTCCAAAGCGCCGCGAACTTGTACGGAATGGGCAGCGCCCGGTTGGAGTGCTCAAGGATGTAAGTGATGGAAAAATCGTTGGTAAAGGCCGCCCAGACGAGCGCAAACGCTGCTCCGCTTACAGCAATAAACCCCGCAATCCCGGCCCGTCGCGCGGTGTCGGCCAGCCGCTCCGGAGAGATGCGGGCCGGCTGGCCGGTAGCAATCAGCCGTAACGCCACCGATCCCGCGAGTAGATTGTAGGCGGCCAGAACTAAAGCGATAAGGAGACAAAAACTGCCGAATGCGGCCATGAAGACTCCAAAATGATTTTCGCATGCGCGAAAGGGAAGCGGAGACCTCCCCGACGAAGGTATTGTCTACCCATGATAGGGGCTCAGAGTGTGATTTGGCTCACACTAAAGGTGGAGAGAGCAGCCAAAATGCGCGATGCCGTTCAGGCCACAGCATTTTTGCGCTGTGCAAGCATCTGGCTTGTGACAGCTACCATTTTTTGGCCGCCGATGGATCGGGGAAGGTAGACGACATTCTCATCGGTATAGTCGGAGGGTATGGCGCTGTCCGCGCCCAGAACCAGGACAGGCAAATCGGGCATCCGCGCACGCAATTCGGCCACAAACGCAGGCCCGCCAATCCCGGGCGGGTGATGCCTGGAGATGACCAGGCCGAGTTTGCCCGCGAACTCGGGTTGTTCGATCAGACAGAGAGCATCGGCGGCATCGTTCACGCGGCACACATTGCCGAATTGCCGCCCCAGAATCGACATCATCAAAGATGCCTGAAGGGGATCGTCGTCCACGATGAGAATGGTTGTCATTGGCCCCGGGTGGCGCATTCGGCCCCGCATGGATGCGCCGATTATATTAACTAACTCGATAACTGAGATGGTGAGCTTTGCTCCGAGGTTGCCTGCGCGTCCACCGTCCGGGGTTACCCGAAAAGAAACTCCTTGTCACGCAGCTCCTTGATGCTGTCGCGCAGGCGGGCGGCCTTCTCGAACTCGAACTTTTTGGCCGCCTCCCGCATGTCGGTCTCGAGCTTTCCAATGTAAGCGTCGAGCTCGGACTGTGTCTTGAATTCGGGAATGCCAACTGTCTCATCCTCGTCCACGTCGCCGTACTCGGCCTTGAGGATGTGCGCCAGACCCATCTCTACCTGGCTGATGATGGACTGCGGCGTAATGCCGTTCTCCTCGTTGAAGGCGCGCTGGATCGCGCGGCGGCGATCGGTCTCGTCGATGGCCCGGCGCATCGAGTCGGTGACCGTGTCGGCGTAAAGGATGGCACGGCCCTCGACATGCCGCGCCGCTCGCCCCATGGTCTGGATCAGCGAGCCGGCCGAGCGCAGAAAACCCTCCTTATCCGCGTCGAGAATGGCCACCAGAGACACCTCCGGCAGATCGAGCCCCTCGCGTAACAGATTGATGCCGATCAGCACGTCAAACTCGCCCTTGCGCAGGCCGGCCAGCAGCTTCACGCGCTCCAGCGTTTCGATCTCGGAGTGCATGTAGCGGCAGCGCACGCCCACCTCTGTGTAGTAGCCGGCCAGGTCTTCGGCCATGCGCTTGGTCAGCGTGGTCACCAGCACGCGCTCGTTGCGCTGGGCCCGGTCGCGAATCTCCGCGAGAAGATCGTCGATCTGACCCTTCACAGGTCGAATCTCCACCTCGGGATCCACAAGTCCCGTTGGCCGGATGACCTGTTCAATGACCACCCCACTGGCGCGGGTCAACTCGTAGGGACCCGGCGTGGCCGAGACGTAGATCGCCTGGTTCACCCGGTTCTCAAACTCCTCGAAGTTGAGCGGCCGGTTGTCCATGGCCGAGGGCAGGCGGAACCCGTAGTCGACCAGCGTCTGTTTGCGGCTGCGGTCGCCGTGCCACATCCCGTGTACCTGCGGAATCGTAGCGTGGCTCTCGTCGACGAACAGCAAAAAGTCGCGCGGAAAATAGTCGAGCAGCGTCGGCGGCGCCTCGCCCGGCAGCCGCCCACTGAAGTGCCGCGAGTAGTTCTCGATGCCGTGGCAATAGCCCATCGACTTGATCATCTCCAGGTCAAAGCGCGTGCGCTGGTGGACGCGCTGGGCCTCGACCATGCGGCCCTCCGACTCAAGATGCGCTACCCACTCGTTCAACTCGGCCACGATCGAGTCAATGGCCTCGGCCTTGCGCTCCGGCTGCACCACGTAGTGGCTTTTGGGATAGATCGGCAGCCGCGAATACTTCTGCTTCACGGTGCCAAAGAGGGGATCGATCTGTGCGAGGGACTCAATCTCGTCGCCGAAGAGCTCGATGCGGTAGGCGCTTTCGTCGTATGTAGGGAATACCTCGATCACATCGCCGCGCACGCGGAATGTGCCGCGGCGGAAGTCCGAGTCGTTGCGCTCGTAGAGGATCTCGACCAGCCGCCGCGTGATGTCCTTGCGGCTGATGCGCTGGCCCTTCTCGAGCAGCAGCAACATACCGAAGTAAGCATCGGGATCGCCGAGTCCGTAGATGCAACTGACCGAGCTGACGATGATGGAGTCCCTGCGCTCGAAGAGCGAGCGCGTGGCCGAGAGCCGAAGCTTGTCCAGCTCCTCGTTGATCGTGGCTTCCTTCTCGATATACAGGTCGCCGGCGGGAATGTAAGCCTCGGGCTGGTAGTAGTCGTAGTAGCTGACGAAATATTCGACCGCATTCGAGGGGAAGAACTGCTTGAACTCGTGATAGAGCTGCGCGGCCAGCGTTTTGTTGTGCGCCAGAATCAGCGCCGGCCGGTTGGACTGCTCGATGACCTTGGCCATGGTGAAGGTCTTGCCCGAACCCGTCACGCCCAGCAGCACCTGGTGCTTCTCGCCAGCGGCGAGTCCCTCCATAAGCTGGTCGATGGCGCGGGGCTGATCACCCTTGGGGTGGTAGGTGGTCACAAGTTGGAAGTCCATGGTGCGATCTTAACAGAAGAGCGAAGATGTGGCGAAAGTAAAGGTCCGGGCCGAAACAGAGCGAGCGTGCTCAGTCCCAAAGGCGCAGGCTCCCCATATTTTCGGGGCCAAAATCGCAAACTTACCAAATCTGCGATGCAGACCTGTGAGGGTCCGGAGGTGAGCTATGATTAGCCATTCCGGGAGGCGCAAGCTGAAATGAGCTCAATCGGTGGTATCAACATAGATGGCAAGGCCACGATCGGAAACGCTCTGGCCATCAAGAACTTAACAGTCCCCTACTACCAGCGTTCTTATGCTTGGAAAGAAAAGCATGTCCTAGAGTTTTTTCAAGATTTACAGACGGCCATTGACCGAAAACTCCAAGAGTATTTCCTAGGGTCGATTGTTGTGACACAAACAGAAGCGGGCGAACCGGAAAGCGTCGTAGACGGGCAGCAGCGCATCGCAACAACCATGATCGTCCTCTCGGCGATCCGAGATTATTTTCATAACGTCGGTGACGAGCAGCGGGCTGGCGATATCGAGCGCCCTTTCTTAATAAGCAGGGAATTCAACACTGGCGCGCCAACGCCCAAACTGGTGATGAACGAGATTGATCGAGACTACTTCACTAATCGTATCTTGATGCGTCCCAACACGCCTGAGCGAAAGGACGCAGAGTCACGCTCACTCACCAAGGATTCTCACAAGCTCATAAACGGCGCGGCTATTAAGACAGCGGCCCTGCTGGCGAATGTGATTAACGCCGAAAACACGGCCCAAGCAAAAGCCACGGCGCTAGGGAAATGGTTTGAATTCATCAAAACAGGGACAAGGGTGATATGGGTCTCGGTCGAGGATGAATCGAAAGCATACGTGATGTTCGAAACCCTGAATGATAGAGGACTGGAACTCTCGAAGGCTGACCTTCTAAAGAATTTTCTCCTCTCTCGCTCCGGTCCCCGAGTCAACGAAGTTCTTAATCGTTGGGTGTCGATGCAAGCCGCGTTGGAAGCGTCCGGCAGCGAAGAGGAGAATCTGCTCGTCACATTCATTCGCTACTTTTGGTCCGCCACGCATACATTAACGCGCGAACGGGAACTTTACGCTGCCATTAAGGATGAAATAAGAGGCGATCTGCAGAAAGCAGTCAAGTTGGCGGACGACCTTAGCCGAAGCGCCCTGGCGTACTCCGCCATCCTCAATTCGGCGAGCACCTTCTGGGCCGAATACGGAGACGCCAATCATCTAATTCGTACCCTCAATTATTTTCGCTTGAAGCAGATGCGTCCACTGCTCCTCGCAATTCTTTCCAAAATGAAAAAAGATCAAGTTGAAAAATGCCTGCGGCTGCTGGTGAGGTGTTCTGTCCGGTTCCTGATCGTCGGTGGCCTGGGCGGAGGGCAGCTTGAAGAGAAATATACCGATGCAGCAAACAAGATTTCGTCCGGGACGATCAAGTCGGCTGCCAAGTTGCTTGAATTCTTACTGCCGGCGGTCCCCAGCGATAACGAATTCGGCGCAGCCTTCAAGTACGCGCATGTTCCGCAGCCGCACCTCGCGCGATATTACCTTCGAGCTCTTGAATTGGAGAAAAAGGGTGACCCTAAGGCCGAGTGGGTGCCAACCGAAGAGAAGCAGATCACGTTGGAGCATGTACTACCAGAAAACCCGGCAAGTGATTGGAAGGTTAGCGGCGATATTGTCGAATCCTATTGCGACCGTCTTGGCAATCTCGCGTTGCTGCACAAGCGGGTCAACAAAGACGCTGCCAATCGATTCATCACCGTAAAGTCTCCACACTACGACTCGAATTATGCTCTCACAAAAGAGCTTAAAGGGCTTACGGATTGGGGGCCGACCCAGATCGACGAAAGACAAGGGCGAATGGCCAAAATTGCGGTGAAGACTTGGCCTCTCAGCACTACCTGAGAGATCCCCACGGTTGTCAAACAGCGCGTGAGCGAAACATTCCGCCGAGTACGCGCGCGGGTGGCCCAGGTCCACAGAGCGCAAACTCGTCACGAAATGGGGTGCCCCGCGGTCTCGCTTTTGAGACCCGGGAACCACAACCGCCAAGACTAAGATCGCCTTGTCGCAGATTCACGCACTCTTTGCCAGCGTGCGCATCACAAATTGCGGGTCGGCGGCAATAAGGGTAAGAAGCGCCCGTGCGGCAGCTTCCGGCTGGCGGCGGCCGGACTCCCAATGACGAACGGCATCCACGGACAATCCAAAACGAGCGGCGAAACGCTCCTGGCTGAGGCGCAGACGCTTGCGGATGCCGCGTACGTCGACGGTCTCAGGCAGCGTGACCCTGTATCCCTTGCGTTTCCCCTCCATGTAGGCGCGGGCTTCCGCCGTTCCCTGGGCCATCTCTTCGAACAATTTGCTCATCGCGTCCCCCTAAGTAGTATGCCATTGGCATGGCTCCGTCTATCGAGATCTGGATTATATTGTGCTTCTAGGCCATATGGCCTATAATGCCATATAGGCGGACGATGAGATCCCAGTTGCTCTACTACAGGCGGATGGACTATGAAGACGGGGCCATCGCTGAAATTGTCCTGTGGAGGGTTCCGGCGCCGGTTTCGCCGTCTACGCACGACCTCAAGTATTCGCTCTTCTATGGCCGGCCGGGAGTCCGTGAGGTTGGGTATGACAACGAGCGCGGAAAGGGCGATCACAGGCATTTCCGGGGGGCCGAAACCGTCTATTGCTTTGTCAGTGTCGAGCAGTTGATGGCGGATTTCTGGGCCGATGTGCGGCGATTGAGAGGTGTGGCATGAGTGGGATCAAGATTACTGTCGGCGGTGACATGGAGCAGGAAGCCTCCCGCAGCTTCATCGACGCCTGGCATCGCGCCGAGGGCGGGGAAACCTTTCATGAGCGCCACCTTGCCTTCGAGAACTGGGACACCCTGGCCCGCGTCCTCACAGGCAAGCGCATGGAACTGCTCAGCTACGTTCGCCGCAATCCTGTCACCAGCGTTCGCGCGCTGGCCAAGGCGCTGGGCCGCGACTACAGCAACGTCCACTCCGACGTGAAGGCCCTGGCCGAGGCCGGCCTGCTCGATGCAACCCGCAAAGGCGTCCGCGCCGACTACGACGCGATCGAAACGAAAATTGCAATTTGATGGAGCTGCGGATCCGTTCACGAAAGATTGGCATGGACCCCGTGTCCGCAGCCGCCCTGTAGACTGTCCGCATGGCCAAGCGGATTGGGGTGCATCTCGGGACGGCTGGCGGGGCCTCGAATGCCGTCGAGCGCGCGCGGGAGATCGGCGCCAACACCTTCCAGATCTTCTCGGCAAGCCCGCGTATGTGGCGCGCGCCGAAAATCGATCCGAAGCAAGGCGAACGGATGTGCGAGCTGCGCACAAAGCTCGACGTCGGCCCATTGGTCATCCACACCGGCTACCTGATCAACATTTGCAGCCAGTCCGAGGAAATTCGCGAGAAGAGCGTGGCGGGCTTTCGCGGCGAGATCGAGCGGGCGCTGGTTCTCGGCGCCGAGTACCTCGTTCTGCATCCGGGCTCGTGGAAGGGCCTTACGCGCGACGAGGGCCTGAAGCTTGCGGCAGACTCCATCGAGCGAGCCATCGACGGGCTGCCATGGCATAACACCCCGTTCCACATCCTCATTGAGAACACGGCGGGGGCGGAGTTCTCGCTGGGCGGCAGCTTCGAGCAGGTGGCGGAGCTGGTGGAGCGCCTGAAGAGCCACGCACCCGTGGCCGTCTGCCTCGACACCTGCCACACGCATGTGGCTGGCTACGACTTGGTGAGCGCCGAGGGCTATGCGGAGACGATGAAGCAGGCCGCGGGGACGGTGACCTTCGAAGCCGTCCGCGTGTGGCACTGCAACGACGCCAAGGCGGCTTGCGGGTCGAAGCTCGACCGCCATGAACACATCGGGCAGGGAACCATGGGCCTTGAGCCTTTCCGCCGCCTCTTGAACGATCCCCGCTTCGACCACAGCGCGTTTATCGCCGAAACTCCCGTAGACGAGGAAGGCGATGAGGAGCGGAATGTGCGCGTGCTCAAAGGGCTGGTGAAACGGCCGGGAAGATGACGCGCTCGCCCCGTTTACACTGAAAAGTGATGGCCGAAGAGAAAGAAAATCGTTACGATCCGGCGGCGATCGAGCAAAAATGGCAGCAACGCTGGGCCGCCGACCCTGAGATTTACGCCGCTGAACCGGCTACAAGCAACATGCCCAAGTACTACGTGCTGGAGATGCTGCCCTATCCCAGCGGCCAGCTCCACATGGGCCACGTGCGCAATTACGCCATCGGCGATGCGCTGGCCCGCCAGATGTGGATGCGCGGTTACAACGTCTTGCACCCCATGGGATGGGACGCATTCGGACTCCCCGCCGAGAACGCAGCGCTCAAGAACGATACCCCGCCGCGCGAGTGGACCCTGGAAAACATCGCCGCCATGAAGCGGCAGATGCAGCGCCTTGGCTATGCCTACGACTGGGCCACCGAAATTACGACCTGCCTGCCCGAGTATTACCGCTGGAACCAGTGGTTCTTCCTGCGCATGTACGAGAGGGGACTGGTCTACCGCAAGAAGAGCAAAGTGAACTGGTGCCCGGAGTGCGCTACAGTTCTCGCCAACGAGCAGGTGATCGACGGCTGCTGCTGGCGGCACGAAGACACCAAGGTCGAGCAGCGCGACCTGGAGCAGTGGTTCCTGTGCACCACAGCCTATGCGCAGGAGCTGCTCGACGGCCTCGACAAGCTCGTTGGCTGGCCCGAAAAAGTGCGCACGATGCAGCGTAACTGGATCGGCCGCAGCGAAGGCGCTGAGGTCGACTTTTTCCTGGCGGAAGAAGTCGACCAGGGAGTAGGGAATAGGGAACAGGGAACAGCGAGACAGGGACCAGGGACCAGGGACCAGGGAGTAGAAAACCAACGGATTCGCGTCTTCACCACGCGCGTCGACACCATCTTCGGCGCTACCAGCCTCCAGCTCGCGCCAGAGCATCCGCTTGTCGCGGCGTTTTCCGCGACCGATGTGGCACTCAAGTCGAAGGTCGCATCGCTGCTTGACGAGCAGAAGAAGGCCAGAGAAGCCGGCGACGTGGGCGCGATCGAGAAGCACGGCGTAGCGACCGGACGCTTCGCCATCAATCCGTATAACGGCGAGCGCGTGCCTATCTGGGTGGCGAACTACATCCTTATGGACTACGGCACCGGCGCCATCATGAGCGTGCCCGCGCACGACGAGCGCGACTTTGAGTTTGCGACAAAATATGGCATCGAAATTCGCCGAGTCATCAGGCCAGTCCAAGAGATCGAGGGCTCGGAGAGCCTCCCGTTCGTCTCCGAAGATGGCGTGCTGGTGAACTCGGGCGAATACGACGGGCTGACCTGCAGCGAAGCGCAGATGCGCCTGCAGGAGGCCGCCGAGCGCGGCAAGTTCGGGAATGCAGCGGTCACGTACCGGCTGAAGGATTGGGGCGTAAGCCGGCAGCGCTACTGGGGCACGCCGATTCCCATGATTCACTGCGAGCGCGACGGCCTGGTCCCGGTGCCTGACGAGCAGTTGCCGGTGATCCTGCCCGAGCAAATCGAAATCACGCAACAGGGCGGCTCGCCACTCGGGCGCGTGCCGGAGTTCGTGAACACCACCTGCCCCAGGTGCGGCGGGCCGGCGCGCCGCGAGACAGACACGATGGACACGTTTGTCGACTCGAGCTGGTACTTTTACCGCTACACCGACGCGCACAACACCAAGGCGCCCTTCGACCCGGCGATCGTCAAGTATTGGTTTCCCATCGACCAATACATCGGCGGCGTGGAACACGCCATTTTGCACCTGATTTATTCGCGCTTTTGGACCAGGGTTATGCGCGACCTCGGGCTGGTCAGGAACGACGAGCCGGCTCGACGCCTGTTTACGCAGGGCATGGTGATTAAAGATGGCGCGAAGATGTCGAAGTCGAAGGGCAACGTGGTCTCGCCCGACGACATGGTGGCCCGCTACGGCGCCGACGCCACGCGCATGTACGCGCTCTTCGCTGCGCCGCCCGACCGCGATCTGGACTGGCAGGAAGACGGAGTCGCCGGTGTCAGCCGCTTCATGGGCCGAGTTTGGCGGCTGGTCACGAAGTATGCGCCGATAGCGCGTTCCGCCGCCCCTCGTAGTGCATCTACTCCCCTTCAAAACGCCGAAGCGCGGAGCGCCGGAGCCCTTGCACAAAGGCTCGAGCGCAAGCTGCACCAGACCATCGCCAGGATTACGCTCGACTTCGAAGGCCGCTGGCACTTCAACACCTGCGTGGCGGCCATCATGGAGCTCGTAAACGAGTTGCAGGACGCCGATGCGCAAATGGCCGCGGGCGAAATTCCCGCTCAGGTCGTGCGCGAGCTGCTGACCAACCTCGTCTTGCTCCTTGCGCCATTCGCGCCGTTCATTGCGGCCGAGTTGTGGGAGCAGCTCGGCGGAGAAGGAGTCATTCTCCGCGCGCCCTGGCCCAAGAGCGATCCTGAGCTGGCCCGAGAGGACGAGATCGAGATTCCTGTCCAGATTAACGGCAAGCTTGCGGCTGTCGTTCGAGTCGCAGCCGGAGCCGACGCCAAAACGATGGAAGCCGCCGCTCTGGCCGATGAAAAAGTGCGCGCCCGCACCGCAGGCAAGACCGTCGTCAAGGTAATTGTGGTGCCGGGCCGCGCCGTCAACCTGGTGGTGAAGTGAGGTCGGGCGTCATGGCCGATCTTCTTCCCAACACGCCGGTGCGCGGCACGCAGTTGCTGGTCGGGCACATGAGCGCCGCATTCCGGCGGCCCTCGCTGCTTGCCATCGAGATCGCTTGGCGCTGGCTCTTCGGAGTTCCGTTTCTTCTCGTCTGCTGGAGGCAGGGCCAACAGCTTCTCGCCGAATTCCCCATGGAATCCTCCGGCGTCAGCTCTATCAACACGCAGAACCCATGGATCGGCGCCGTAGAGTTTGCCAAAGTGTGCGCGTTTTACCAGCCGCACCTGCTGGCCTTGCTGCGCTGGATGCTGCCTGCAGCCGCGTTGGCCTGGGTCATCGTTTCCGGTCTGGGCCGCAACCTCCTCCTCATCCGCATGGAGCCGCGTGCGCCGTTTCGCCCCATCCCTATGATCGCGATGCAGGCCGCGAGGTTGGTGCTGCTGGGCGTCACGCTCTGGTGCTGGCTGGGCTGTATGCAGTGGGCTTCGACCGCTTACGTCACCGCGGGCAGCGAGCCAAACCTCGTCGGTTACTGCATTTGGGCAGTCTTTCTTGCCCTGGGATTCTTCACTGCGTTCGCGCTGGTCAGTTGGGTATTCACCATCGCGCCGCTCGTGGCCCTGCTGGAACGGCGTTCGACGCTCTCCGCTCTGGGCCGGAGCCTGCGCCTTGGCAAGCCCTTCACCAGCAAGCTTGCTGAGATCAATCTCGTCCTCGGCATCGTCAAGCTCGCGCTGCTTGTGCTGGCTTTGGTCTTCACCGCGGCGCCGGTTCCGTTCAACGACGAGTTGGGGACCGGCGTGTTGCGCGCGGCGTTGGCCGCTGCTACCGTTATCTATTTGGTCGCCAACGACTACTGTCAGGTGGTGCGTTCGAGGGCGTTCCTTGAGTTTTGGAGTGTCTTTCGGGGGCCGGCGGTTCGCGCATCTGCAACCTGATGGCGCAGCCATCCTGCGAGCCGCGCGCGCCTGATTCTCACGCGGCGCCAGGCGTTACAGCATTTTCGGAATTGCTGTAAACCGAAGCTATACACTTAAGTGGCTTTTTCCTCAAGAAAAAGCCACCTTGTACAGCCCTTAAAAAGTCTGCGCGTATTCCGAAAATGCTCTAGAACAACTTCATCTGGATGACTAGATACTTCTTCGGGTTCTCGCGCATGCCCTTGATGAGCTGCTGCGCCTGGTCCGCAGTCTGGTCCAGGTGATCGTAGAGCGCGCGATTCTGCACCAATTGGCCTGCGGTGCCCTGGCCCGCATTGATGCTCTTGAGAATGTTGTCGAGGTTGGTCACGGCGTCGTCCAACTTGGCGGCGAGAGCGGGATCCTTTGTCAGCTTGCCCAGAGCGCCATTGCCGGAGTTGATCTGAGTCACCAACTGGTTGATATTCGAGGCCGCGGCGTTCAGGTTGTTGTAGAGCGTCTCGTCCTTCAGCAGCTTGCCCGCGGTCCCTTTGCCGGCATCGAGATCGGTGGCGATCGTGTTCAGGTGATCCGCGGCCGAGTTTAGCTTTGTATACAGCGTGTTGTCGTTGACGAGCTGGCCCAGTGTTCCTTTTCCCTGGGCGATGGCATTGGTCACCGTCTCCAGGTTGGTGGCGATGGAGACGAACTTCCTGGCCAGTAAGGGATCGTTAATGAGTTCGCCCGCCGTGCCGCGCTTGGTGTTCAGTGTGTCAATCAGGATCTCGATCTTGTGCATCAATTCGGTAATCTCTTCAATCGAGACCTGGCTGCTACTGATGACCGACTGAATGGTCGGCGCGCCGGACGAACGGAGCTCGGCATTGTTTGCCGGCGGCGGGCCCGTGGCGTGGGTGGAGTCGATATCGACGAAGCTGTCGCCCAGGACACCTGCCGCCTGAATGGAGGCCATCGAATCGGTGTGCAGATCGTACAGATTCTTCTCGCCTACCTCCATAGTCACTTCGACGGGATTGGGATTTCGCTCAGGGACCACGCGCATGTGCTTGACATTGCCAATGGTGACGCCTTCGAGCGACACGACAGCGCCATCTTTCAGCCCGCCGGCATTGGGGAAGTAACAACGCAGCACAATTCTGTGAGCGAATAGCCCGCCAGAAGCGCCGGTCATGAGAAACATGAGTCCGATCAGAATGGCGAGGGCGGCCAGCACCAAGGCCCCCACCTTCAGTTGCGACCACTGGATCTCTTTGCGGCTTGGCACTTGACTCCTCTTACAGAACTGAGCGGGCCGACGCCTAGAGGATAGCAGAACAGGCGGATTTAAGGCATATCTCGCAATCGCGTAGAGCGCCAACTGCGTTGAAGGTTGCCGCTCACCGAGGTTCGCGCCAACTGGGCTGTTTGGAATTCCTATAGACCATCGGGAGAAATGCTCTAGCGCCCGTCCTCAAGCACCACGCTGGCCATGGCAACTTCAGAGCTGTGAGTCAGCGACAGCGCAGAGCGGACCACGCCAAGGCGGCCTGCAATTTGCGCGGCGCGGCCATGAAAACGCAGGCTGGGCCTTCCGCTCAGCTCCCGTACCACTTCGATCTCCAGCCAGTTCACGCCGGAGCTGATGCCGGTGCCCAGCGCCTTGGCCGCCGCTTCCTTGGCGGCAAAACGCGCGGCAAAGCTCTCGGCCGATTTGCGCTTACGCAGGCAGTAAGCCTGCTCCGATTCGAGATAGACGCGGTCGAGGAAACGCCGGCCAAAGCGGTCGATGGCGCGCTGGATGCGTCCAATCTCCACAACGTCGATTCCGGAGCCAGCGATCATCCTGACTATCAAACTACAATATTCGCGCTGTCTCACGCTTGCGGCTGGCGTGAAGGTCAGCTGTCCGCCTGTCCCGCGCCGGCCACAGGTGTTCAATTACCGCTGCACGTCCGTCCACACTCTTCTCAACACCGGGTTGTTTCAAAGGCGGTCAGGAGGCGTTCGACTCCGCAACAGCTTTCATCCAGAACGGCATCTCTCCGATAAAGAGCATGTGAAGCTGAGCATGTTGAATCAGGCGCGAAGGCGGGCAGCAAGTGCACCGTGGGCTATGCAGATGAAGGCAGTCTCGACCGAGGAGCCTTCACGGCTGGTCCAGTCTCTCACCGGCGCCATTCTTGCCTGTGGCGGATGGGTTCTGAGCCGCGGCGCCAACGATACCGGCATGGTGAACATGTTGTTCGAGTTCGAACGCGAGGCGTGCGTCGACATCTACACCGTGCTGATCGCCGCGGGCCTCGAACTGAGCCAGACCGGGCATATCCGCTTCACCGAGCTTTGCCAGTGCACTCGCAGCCAGTCAAGGGATTGCGGCGCGGAGATCGCGAGCGTCGATCTGGAGATTCAGACCTTTCCTCTCGATATCGTCAGCGTCATGCAGGCGTCAGGCCCGGTTTAAGGCATTTCTCCCAATCCTGTAGAGCGCTCAATGGTTCGAAGGTTGCCGCTCACTGGGGTTCGCGTCAACTCTGCGGTCTTGAACCCCTATACACCATGGGGAGAAATGCGTCAGGCCGGCGGGTGCGGCCCTTCAAACGGCGGGCAACAGTTCTCGTCTCAGCCGGCCTCGACCAGTCCATATTTTCGCTGCCACGCTTGCTTGAGTTGCATCCGTACGCGCGCCCGCTCGCTTTCAGTAACTGCCGCGTCAGGATGATCGACAAAACGCGCCGCCTCCTGCTTGGCCAGCTCCAGCAACTGCCGGTCGCGCAGAAGATTCGCCACACGAAACTCCGGCAGACCCGCCTGCCGCGTGCCAAAAAACTCTCCTGGGCCGCGTTGCGAAAGGTCGAGTTCAGCCAGCTCAAATCCGTCCTGCGTTCGCACCATCGCGTTCAGCCGTTCTTCGCCCAGTTCGGTGACCCGCTCGCCGGTCATCAAAATGCAGTAGCTCTTGGCCGCGCCGCGCCCTACGCGCCCGCGCAATTGATGCAGCTGCGCCAGTCCGAACCGCTCCGCATGTTCCACCACCATCACCGTGGCGTTGGCAACGTCCACGCCCACTTCGATCACCGTCGTCGTCACCAGCACATCGATCTCGCCGCGCTGGAAACGGCGCATGATGACGTCTTTTTCGTCCGCGTCGAGACGCCCGTGCAGTAACCCGACGCGCAGGCCGGCAAACGGTCCCGAGCGCAATTTTTCGTGCATCTCGACGGCTGAACGGAGACCCGATTTGGCCGTGGGGTTGGCCTCCTGCACCGAAGCAGGAAACAGCTCCGCCGTCTTTCCTCTCCTGATGTTTTTGCGCGCGGCCATTGGCGCCGCGGCGGTTCCGGCCTCCGGCTCGTCGCGGGAGAAATCCAGCTCCGGCTGGTCTTCCTTCGTCCCTTCGATGACCGGGTAGACGATTTATGCCTGCCTGCCTAGTGCCACCTGCTTACGCACGAAAGTCCACACCTGTTCTGCTTGCTCGCTTGGAACGCGACGAGTGACGATGGGCATCCGCCCCGGCGGCATCTCGTCCAGCACGCTCAAGTCCAGATCGCCATAGAGCGACAGCGCCAGCGTGCGCGGAATGGGTGTGGCCGTCATGACCAGCACGTCGGGCTCAGGCTGGTTGGGCTTTTTCATGAGTTTAAATCGCTGCAAGACGCCGAAACGATGCTGCTCGTCGACGACGACCAGTCCGAGACGGTCGAACTCCACCTTCTCTTCGATCAGCGCGTGCGTTCCGATCACCAGGTTTGCCTCGCCGCGGTTGATCAGACCGCGGTTGGTTCGCTTGCGGTCGTCGTCGAGCGATCCGGTAAGCAGCACGATGCGTGGCTTGCGGCTGGACCGCTCCAGCAACTTGCGCGCAGCTAGGTAATGCTGCGTAGCCAGAATCTCGGTAGGCGCCATCAGAGCAGTCTGGTAGCCGTTTTCCATGGCGACGATCATGGCCTGAAAGGCGACGATCGTCTTGCCCGAGCCCACATCGCCCTGCAGCAGCCGCCGCATCGGATTGGGGGCGCGCATGTCTGCCACAATCTCCCCGAGAGCGCGCTTCTGCGCCGCGGTGGGATGAAAGGGAAGCACCTCGCGGATCGCCTCGCGCACCTTGTCGGTAGCGGTAAACGCAATACCCTTGCGCTCCTTCATGCGCCGCCGCTTCAGCTCCAGTCCCAGTTCCAGGAAAAACAGTTCTTCGAAGATCAATCGCCGGTGGGAGGGGGCCGAAGCGCTCTGCAATCGGGCAAAGGACGTTCCTTCCGGAGGGAAGTGCACTTCGCGCAGCGCTGTTTCGCGGTCCGGTAAGTCCAACCGCTCAAGCATGGCGCGTGGCAGGCACTCCGGCACCGCGCCACGCATGCCTTCGAGCAGATTGAAGATCACCTTGCGCTGCCAGCGCGACGCCAGGCGGCTGCCTCCCAGGGATTCGTACACCGGCGTGATGCGGCCCACCTCGAGCAGCCGCGTTTCCGCATCGTCACTTGCATCGGGAAGGATTTCGAACTGCGGCTGGATCATCTTGAAGTTGCTGGTGGAGCGCGACGGCTCGACCTTGCCGTAGACGGCAACGCTCTGCCCCGCATGGAACTTCCCATCAAGGTAGGCCGCGTGAAACCAGAGGCACTTCATGGCGAACCGGCCCTGGCCGAGGGTAATCTCGTAGATCGGCCCGCGCCGCGTCCGCATCAGCATCGCCCCGCGCACCTCGCCGATCACGCTGGCCACCTCGCCCGGCTTCAATTCGTCCAGGCTGCGCGGGTTCTGCCGGTCCTCGTAGCGGAAGGGCAGGTGGTAGAGCAGGTCCTCGGCCGTCTGGATGCCTTTTTCGGCCAGCATCTCCGAGACGCGCGGCCCCACGCCGCGCACAAATTTCACCGGAGTGTCGAGGGCAGGCACAATCGGAATGCTACATGGCGTATCTGCACGGCGACAAACGCAGTGCAGTGCCTTGGCTATTCAGTGCCGGGTAAGGGCGCGTATGGTGGTAGGCGGCAGATTTCCCGCCAGGAGGCACGCAATGCACGAATTCAACCGCAGATCGTTTTTGAAGGCGGCCGGCGCCGCTTCGGCGACCACCCTTCTCGGCCCGCGCGTCCACGCATTGGCTACCGCGCAAGCCGCGCCCGCCCGGTCCGTCGCCGCCAACGACAATATCCAGATTGCGCTCATCGGCGCGGGCGGTCAGGGCCAGGGCGACACGCGAACGGCCGTTCAGGTTCCCGGCGTCAAGCTCGTTGCCGTCGCGGACTGTTACAGCGGCCGCCTCGAACACGCGAAAGAGATCTGGGGCAGCGACATCTTCACGACCCGCGACTACAACGAGATCCTCGCCCGCAGCGATATTGACGCCGTTATCGTCGCCACGCCCGACCACTGGCACAAACAGGCCGCTGTCGACGCCATGAAAGCCGGCAAAGACGTCTACTGCGAAAAGCCCATGATCCACCTGTACGCCGATGGGCCTAAGATGATCGAAACCGCGAAGGCTACAGGCCGGATCCTGCAGATTGGAAGCCAGCGCGTGAGTTCAATCATCTATGCCAAGGCCAAGGAGCTGCTGGCCTCCGGCGCCATCGGCCAGCTCAACATGGTCACCGCGCACTGGGATCGCAACTCCGCCATGGGCGCGTGGGACTACACCATTCCACCCGATGCCTCGCCCGAAACCTGCGACTGGCCGCGTTTTCTCGGCACAGCGCCGCGAATCCCCTTCTACGCCGAGCAGTTCTTCCAATGGCGCAAGTGGAAGGCCTACGGCAGCGGCGTGGCCGGCGATCTCTTTGTCCATCTCTTCAGCGGAACGCATTTCATTACCGGCAGCAACGGACCGACGCGCGGCATGGCGACAGGCGGCCTGCGCTTTTGGAAAGATGGCCGCGATGCCGCCGACGTCGTCCTGGGACTTTTCGACTATCGCGAGGGCTTCAATCTGAGTGTGCGCGTCAACTTCGTCGATGGCGGCGAGGAGAGCGAAGGCCTCGTCTTTACCGGTTCCGAGGGCACGATGGAAATTGCCGGCAACACGGTCAGCGTCAATCGCGTGCCGCGCGAAAGGGAGCCGGGCCTCCAGATCGGCAGCTTTGCCGAAGCAACGCAGAAGGCCATTCTTGAGGACTATGCGCGTAAGTATCCGCGCACGCATCCCGAGGGCGAGCCAGCCGCAGGCTATGAGAAATACGTCGCGCCCGCCGGCTATAACGAGAGCTACGACCACTTCAAGAATTTCTTTCACTTTGCGCGTATACGCCAACAGCCAATTGAAGATGCAGTCTTCGGTTACCGTGCCGCAGGCGCCGCGTTGCTGAGCAACCTCAGCATAGACCGCGGCGCCATTGTGAGCTGGGATCCAGATGCGATGAAACTGGTTTAGAACAGTTCACGAGAACTTGAATCCGGCGACCATGGTCTCCCACCCTACCGTTCGCCACCGCGAACGAAAGGATGGGGCGCCCGGCCGCAGGCCGCAGTGGCGAGGCAAATTCTGTCACTTCATCAAGTGATAGAGATCACAGATTTGTGGGCAAAACCTCTCCACGCTATCCCTGCAATTTAATCCAGAACCACTCTGGCAGGAGGAAAGTGAAAAGCTCCCAATATAACGTTTTGATACCGGCGAGCAACGGCCGCGTCGTTCTGTTCAACACCCTTTACGGCAGTATTTCATTATTGGAAGAAAACGAGCACGCTCAAGTTGTTGCAATACTGAACGCTACACGACCGGGAGGGGAGAGTGGGTCGCTCTGCGAGCAGCTCGCTGCTCAGAAGCACCTCATCCCAGATGAAGTCAACGAATTTGCTCTCGTGGAGGATCGCAAGCGCGCGGGGATCAAAGATTCGAACACCTTGGACCTAATCGTGCTCCCCACGTTGAACTGCAATTTCAGATGCGTGTATTGCTACGAGACTCATCGCCCGTCAAGCATGAGCCCCGATACGACAGAAGCGCTCAAGAAGTGGCTCAAAGTCGAGATTCCACTCCATAAAGTTGTGATGCTGTACTGGTTCGGAGGGGAGCCGCTCCTAGAATATGACACGGTGCTATCTGTATCTCGTCATGTCAAGTCGATAGCCGAGCACTGCGGAACGCTTCCCGTCTTGCACGTCACCACCAACGGTTACCTGCTAAGCGCCGCCCGCGCCAAGGAACTCGCATCTTCAGGTATTCACGATTTTCAGATTACCGTGGATGGCCCGCCCAAAACGCACGATGCGCTCAGAGTGTTGGAATCTGGGCGTGGTACATTCAAGCGTATTTTCGAGAACATCTGCACGCTGGCGGCTACCGACGGACAAGTTAAAATAACTTTGAGAATAAACTTTAACCATACCAATCTAGATTCAGTTCCAGAGCTTCTAGAGATGTTTCCGCTATTGCTACGCCCCCAACTGCGTGTCGTTTTCGAGCCTATTTTTGGCAACGGCGCAGTGAGCGCCGTCTGCAACATTTCCCAAGCTACCCTCTCCGGGAAACTTGCACAATACTCAGAGAAGGCGGCGGAACTCGGCTATGACGTAGTGTTTGGATTAAGTAGTGTGCATCCCGGCAAACTCGTCTATTGCTATGCTGAGCGGGAGAGTCAATACATAGTCAACTTCGACGGGAATGTCTTCAAGTGCAGTGTGTGTGACTTTACCGCGGAGCATCGCGTAGGTCAGTTGAACCCAGAGGGTGTCATGCTCAAGAATGACGCTGAATGGCGGAATTGGGTTGGTGGCGAGTTGTTTGCTCCTAAGTGTCGTTCGTGTCCTTATCTACCCTTGTGCATGGGTGGTTGCCGGAAGACGCGGATCGATTCTGATTCGAGCAGGGAATGTGCGTTGGTTGCGACAAATGCCTCGTATCTTCTGAAACATATAGCGTTCGGCGGCCTCGGCGAAGTGTTCAATCGCTTGTGATAACCAAAAACCAAATCAACATGGAGGAGATTATGAAAATTGTTGCGAAACCAGTTTCGGAAAAGGCTGTGCTTCAACCCACGAAGAAGAATGCTGATCCCGCGAAGATCCACGCCGGCATCGTTGCCAAGGCGCAGTGTTGCGTTGATCATCTCTGCGGGTGCAAGAATTGATTGATTGGTAGCAACCCCATCTCCCGAAAACGATCGGCGCTATCAATAGGCGGACTCCCCGACGACCGCTCGTCGTGCCTGGGGGCGAGCCCTTCCTAGCTAAACCCCAGCACGGGATGCGTCACGTAAGGCTCTTCCAGCGCGGCCATCTCTTCGGGCGTGAGGCGGACGGAGAGCGCCGCAACAGCATCCTCAAGATGATGCGGCTTCGTCGCGCCCACAATCGGCGCCGTCACGCCCGGCTTCGCCATCAGCCACGCCAACGCCACTTGCGCGCGGGGAACTCCTCGTTTTTCCGCGATCTCGCCCAGCCGGTTGACGACTCTGCGGTCGGCCTCTTCACTGGGCGCGTACATTCCGTTGCCAAACTGGTCGGTCTCCGAGCGCGCAGTGCTTTCGGCCTTCCAGGCTCGCGTCAGCCGTCCGCGCGCCAACGGACTCCAGGGAATCACGGCAATGCCTTCCGCCTGGCACAACCCGATCATCTCGCGCTCCTCCTCGCGGTAGAGCAGGTTGTAGTGATTCTGCATGGAGACGAAGCGCGTCCATCCGTGCCGGTCGGCGAGATACAGCGCCTTGGCGAACTGCCACGCATACATCGACGAGGCTCCGATGTACCGCACCTTTCCCGCCTTCACCACGTCATGCAGCGCTTCCAGCGTCTCCTCGAGGGGCGTTTCGTAGTCCCAGCGGTGAATCTGGTAGAGGTCCACGTAGTCGGTCTGCAGGCGCATGAGGCTCTGGTCGAGCTCATAGAGGATCGCCTTGCGCGACAGGCCGCGGCCGTTGGGCTCTTCGCGCATCAGGCCCTGCACCTTGGTGGCAATCACCACCGCCTCGCGTCGCACGTTGGCCTTCAGGAACCGGCCCAGCACGACTTCGCTCTCGCCACCGGAGTAGACATTGGCTGTATCGAAAAAATCGATGCCCAGATCGAGAGCCTGGCGCAGAAAGGGCTGGCTTTCGGCCTCGTTCAGCGCCCAGGCCTGCCGTCCGGGCAGCAGTCTGCCCGTAGCCGGGCTTCCGTAAGTCATGCAGCCAAGACAAATGCGCGAGACTTTCAGTCCTGTACGGCCCAGATTCATGTATTCCATAGTTTCTCCTGCTTTGAGTTTAGTGCGCCGCACGATTTGAACTCGAATGGTTTGGCGCGTTCCTATGAAATGCATCGCACTTTCGCACAATCACGGGTGAATCGCATCGGCTGTCAGAGTTGCCTGGGGCTCTACGGCATTTTAGGAAATAACGTGAGGTCTTGGGCGCTACGCAAGGTCGTCGCTCCCTGTTGGCCGAGCCGGCTTGAGGAAAGCGGCGCCGCCTTACAAAGACTCCTAAAATACTATCGGTCCTAGCACTTTCGTGCCTTGCATCCCGACGACAAAAGTGATTGGATTCCTATAGAGTGAACCTCGTCAGACAACTTATGTTGCCGTGCCAAGTTCTAATATCGCATGAGACGGGGAAGGGTGTGCCTGTTTGCGATCTCTCACGTAGGCTCCGGCGCTTACGGGGAACAATATGGTGTGTCTAATGACTAGTATGCGAGGCGAGCCGCAAGAAAGGCGCCGGACGAATTGACCCAGAGCACGGCAGCAGTGTTGGAACAGCGAAAGCACCCCTCGCATCCCACGGGTCGGCGCTTCCGGTTCCATTTGCGGCGGCAGTGGCCGGTACGGCTGCTGGCTGCCGCTGCGGTTCCGGCCCTGTTTGTGCTGGCGGGCTGCGGCGGGTCGGTGTCTGGCGGCACAACCGGCAGCACGTTCTCAATCTCGCCTGGCACGGCAACCATCGACACCAATTGCACCGGCTGCAACACCACAAACTCATCAGGCACTGCCTTGGAGCAATTTACGGCCACGCTGAACAGTGTCGGCACGGCTTCTGTAACGTGGACGGTGAGCGGTGGCGACGCGAACGCCGGCGCAGGATCCATTACGAACAGCGGCCAATACACGCCGCCATCCTATCTCACCGCAAACAGCGTGCAGGTGACGGTGACGGCGGCGATCAACTCCGGCGCGGGCGTTGGTTTGCAATCAAGCGCAACCGTAACCATCACGCCCGGATTCCTGCAGCCGCTCTCGCCCGAGAACGTGGCTCTCGGCAGCAATGGGACCGTCACCATTACCGGTTACATTGAGGAAGCCGGCGGCAGCACCGGCATCAACTACGCGGTCTCAAATACGGCGACGGGGTCGAGTGGCGGGCAAGGCTCTGTGAACACGCCAAGCTGTGTGCGCAGCTCGAACGCTTTCACGTACTGCACTGTCACCTACACAGCGCCAGCGACAGTTTCATCCACTGCCGCCACTTACGTGGTGGCCACCGTGGGCACGTCGTCCTCAAAAACCGCTGCCGACGTACTGCTCAACACCGCGGGAATCACGAGTAATCCATCGACGCACCAGGTGCAGTTGACGACGCCGATCCTGCTGGGCAGCTCCGGCGGCAACAACAACGACTACGACCTGCAAAACAGCCAGATTCAGGATTGTTGCGGCGGTACGCTGGGCGCCCTGGTCCAGAACAGCGGCGGAACGCAGTACCTGTTAAGCTGCAACCACGTTCTGGCGCGCAGTGACCAAGCGGCCACCGGCGAAATGATCATTCAGCCTGGGTTGATCGATGACGGCTGTTATCCAGTCGGAAACAAAGGCACGGAAACCCAAGTGGGCGTTCTCACGGCATGGCTCCCGCTCAGCTCCTCTACAACCAATGCCGATGCGGCCATTGCCCAGGTGAACTCGGGCGCGGTGAGCACCAGTGGCGCAATTCAGGAGTTGGGCACTCTGCAGGCAAACGGCACGCTGGCGGCCGCGCCTCCGGGCACAAACTGCTCGATTAAGTCCCCTGCAACAGGGGTCTCGTGCACGCCGGGTCAAGGGGAGACCGTGACAGGCACCGGCATGGTCGTCGCCAAGAGTGGACGCACAACTGGGCTCACGTGCGCCAGCGTCACGGCGATCAGCCTTACCGTGCAGGTGGGCTACTACAAGAACTGCGATGAAACCACTCCGTACATTTTAGCGAACGGGAGCAATCTCAAGACGTACACCGACCAAATTGGAATCGAAGGTGCTGAATTCAGTGATGCGGGCGACTCCGGATCGCTGGTGGTGGATGCCAGCAATGCCGAGCCTGTGGGGCTGTTCTTCGCCGGTGGCGCGACCAACACGGGTGTAAGCGAGGGCGTCGCCAACCCTGCGCCGACCGTGCTCGCGGAGCTTGGCGCACAGCAGGGAACCACCTACACCTTTGTGGGCACAACGGACCACCCGGTTAGCTGCCTGAACTACGGCAACGCCACGGCAACTGCGGCGCAGGCGATCGCGCTCACCGATGCGCAGACTGCTCTTGCCCAGCAAGCGTTGACACAGGCGCGCATGCTGATCAATCCTTCCCTCGGCATCCTTGGCGCCGCTGTAGGCAAAAGCAGCGATCACGCCGGCAAGGCCACCGTGATCCTCTACGTTGACCGGAGCATGAACGTCACCGTGCCGCAAACGGTGAATGGCGTTCGCACTGAAGTGATTCCCACGACTGCCCAGGCTGTGACCGCAGGCGCCGCGCCGCAATTCGCGTTCGAGCCCAACGCGCCTCTGCCGCTGACGTCCAATGTGCTCAACCAAGCCATTGCCGCCAAGGAGCAGATCGCACAGGGCCTGATGCAGCAGAATCCTGCCTTCTTCGGCGTGGGCGTGGGCCAGAGCTTCGACAATCCGAGGGAAGCGGCGCTGGTCATTTATGTTGACCGCCGCGAGGTTCCCGCTTCGCTCCCGGCTACCATGGATGGCCTGCGCACGCGCTACATCGTCATGGACCGGCTGCACGTGACGCGGTCTTATTTAACTGGGCCAATCCGGCGGCAGAGCCATTGCATGGCGCATCCGGTCATGCGTAAACTGAATGACTTCGATCCGCTCGGCACCCACTCCCTGCGTGGCCTGAACTTATTCTGAAGCGCAACAAGCAGAGAATCTCCATTTCGCTTCTAACTTTGCTGCGCTATTTCGATCTTGCGGTCGAGACGCGATCCTCCGCTCCCTGACCCGCTGCAGTGGCAAGCGCCGGATCGTCGGGCACAAAAACTTCAACGACCGTTCCTGAACCCTTCCGACCGGGCGCACCCGAGGCCGCCGCGCAACGGCTGCGTACGCGCACCGAACCGTGATGCTTCAGGATGATCTCGTGGCTCACCCACAGCCCCAAGCCTGTTCCTGTCGCTTCCTTGGTGGTGAAGAAGGCTTCGAAGATGTGCTCGCGCACATCCGGCTCCATGCCGGCCCCGGTATCGGCAATGGCAAACCGGATTCCTGTTTGCGCGGGGTTCTTCCAGTCGCGGGAGCGCTGTGCCCGCACCACCAGCCGACCGCCATTGCTACTGGCGTCGATCGAGTTGCCCACCAAATTTGCGAAGACTTGACGGATCTCGCCGGCAAAGCAGAAGAGAGTAAGCCCAGCGTCGTAGTCCTGCTCTACATGAAGGTCGAGCGCATGAATGCGGCTTTGATAGAGGCTGAGGACCGAGTCCAGCAGCTCCGCCAGCGTAGCGCGCGCAGGCTGCGTTGGCTGCCGGTAGAAGCGGAGCGTCTGCTGCGTGATCTCCGAGATGCGGCGCACCTCGTCCTCGGCCATGGCCACATACTGCTGCGCCGCCTCTGAAAGGTCTCTGGAATTGCGCAGCAGGAAGAGCAGATTGGTGATGGCTTCAAGCGGATTATTGATCTCGTGCGCGATGGAGGCGGCCAGCCGCCCGGTGACCGCGAGCTTTTCACTCCGGCGCAGCGCCTCTTCGTTGCGCTTGCGATCGCTGGCGTCGAGCGCGATGATTCCCACCCAGCGGACCCGATTCGGCGTGGTCCTCACAGGGTAGGCGCTGATCAGCCAGGTCCAGGGCCGTCGGGGTTTGCCTCCCTCGCCGCTTAACTCCAAGTTGCGCACTGACTCTTCGCTCGAAAAGACGCGATGCACTGTGCTCTCGATCTCCCTGGCCATGGCCGGCGGCAGCAATTCTGGAAGAGTGCGCCCGAGATGACGGCTCACGCCAGCTCCGGTCAGGTCCCCGAAGACCTGGTTGACGCGCACGAAGCGGCCATTGCGGTCGACGAATGCCAGTCCAATGGGCGCGTTGGCCAGCATGGAGTCGAGCAGGGAAAGCGTGTCATTCAGCCCCGCCCGCTGCTCGGCCAGCGAGGCAACCATGCGGTTGAAGGTCTCGATCAGGTCGCCGATCTCATTGTGAACCGGGATCGGCAGGGGGAAACGGCTGCTGTCTTCCGGTGAAGTCATCAGGGCGGTAGTGCCGTGGTGCAGCAACGCCAGCGGCCGCGCAATGGCGCGCCACATCAGAAGCACCAGCAGCGCCGAGGCCACCACCCAGATGATGCCAAAGATGGCCGTGTCACCCAAAAGAGAATCCAACTGCTGTTGGGCTGCGCTTTGGTCGAATGTCACCAGGGCATAGCCCCGCAGATCGGTTGCGGTGTAGATAGCCCGGATTGCCTCCCATCCGCCGGCTGCCGTCTTGAAGACTCTTGACTCCCCGCGCTTAGCGAGAGGAATCTGCGCACGCTCCGCCGCGCTGAGTCCCCCCGGTTCCTGTTTTACGCTCCTGAAAAAGAGCACGTCGCCTGACGGGCTGATGATTTTCGCCGACTCCACAATCGGTGCGTCGACGATCGTGCGCACGGCCAAGTCCACCCAACTGGGCCTCTGCTGCTCAAGCGCCTCAGCGGATTGATTGGCCAGGGCAGTGGATTCGTACTTCAGCCAGGACTGCGCGCGCTCATTCGTCCGGCGAATCTGCTGTCGCGCCAGCAGTGCGGCGAAGAGGCTGAGGGAAAGCACCTCCAGCAGCAGCAGGCCTGCCAGCATTTGCCAGCGAATGGATCGAGGCCACCAGCGCATGCGCAATGATCCACCCCCCGAAGGAAGATCGGTAGCGTTAGTCTATCGGATTGCTGACGGCAACCGCGTCGCGCGCCTCGGCCGTTGGCTTTGCCTTCGCCGCCAGCGACGCCGCGATCTGCTTTCCGTGAAAGCGTCCGTTTTCGATGAAGATCTCGCTCGTGCGCGAGCCGGCAACGATCACTCCGGCCAAGTAGATGCCCGGCACGTTGCTTTCCAGCGTCTCGGGATCGCAGACGGGCAACCGGTCCTCGCCCTCGAAACGCACACCCATCCGCTCCAGGAAAGCAAAATCGGGATGGTATCCCGTCATGGCGAAGACAAAGTCGTTGGGCAGCGTCTCGCGGCCCGCGGGAGTATCCACCACGACCGCGTCGGGAGTGATCTCCACAACCTGCGACGAAAAGTATGCCTTGATCTCGCCGTCCTTGATGCGGTTTTCGATGTCCGGCTTGATCCAGTACTTTACGTGCGGCGGAATCCCGGGGCCGCGGTAGACGAGCGTAACGCGCGCACCGCTCCGCCACAGTTCGAGGGCGGCGATGGCAGCGGAGTTCTTGCCGCCAATGACCACAACGTCCGTGTCGTAATACGGATGCGGATCGTGATAGTAATGATGAACCTTACTCAGGGTCTCGCCGGGAATGCCCATCCAATTGGGCAGGTCATAGTAGCCGGTGGAGACGGTCAGTTTGCGTGCTTCGATTGCTCCTGGCCGGCCGAAACGATCCACGGTGTGCACCGTAAAAGCGCCATCGCTGCCCGTCACGCTCTCCACGCGGTGGTACTGGCGCACGTCCAGGCGGTAGTAGGCCGCCACCTGGCGGTAGTACTCGAGCGCCTCGCTGCGCGTGGGCTTGGCATTCGGGCTGGGAAAGGGGATGCCGCCGATCTCGAGGCGCTCCGAGGTGGTGAAGAACGTCATGTGCGCGGGATAGTGAAAGATGGAGTTGCAGACGCATCCCTTGTCGACCAGCACTACACGGAAGCCCGCCTTTTGCGCCTCGATGGCGCAAGCCAGCCCCGTTGGCCCCGCGCCCACGACAAGGAGATCGAAGACTGAATCCCGCACACCATTCAACGGCTGGTCGCTCATGCTTCTAGATTAGGCCATGGTGCAGACATCCAGGCAGGTGAGGGGGCTCATCGAAACAAAAGAGCTCCGGCTTTCGCTATACCCCGTACTGCCCGTTTTCGGAGATTGTGCCTGCTCACGCGAGCGCCGGCGACGGTTCCATCAGGGGAATCGGGATCGGCTCAGCCGAAACAACCGCAGGCGGCTGCGCTGCCGTAGTTGCCAGCTGGGACGGCGCATGGGCTGTGCGCGTCAACCTATGGACAAAATGGTAGGGCGGCCATGGACCCGAGAGCTGCATCTGACACTCCCGCATGACGGCGCTGGTGGTAACAAATTTGTTCTGGTACCGTTCCACGCACTTGCGCTCGATCAGATGAGCGATGTCCAGCATCATCTTGCCGTTTTCCATCAACCGGCAGCTCACTTCCTCGTCGAGAGGGATGAACAGCTTGTGCATCTGGAAGCTAACCGCGCGAGCCCGTGTCTGCCGCTCCCGGGCCCGCGAGGCGTTCTCCCGCAGATTGCTCAGGTATTCGCGGCCCTGGCCCTCGGCGTTCAGATGCTTCTCCATTTCGCGCCCGCAACAGTCGTCGACGAAGATCTTCAGATGCATCTCCGTCTTACCGCGCAGCTTATCGATATTGCCGAGGAACTGGCGCTGATTGGAGCGGACGGACTTGCGCAGCGACACGTCGTCATTGAAGACGGTGCCAAAGCGGAAGGGAAGCACCGTAGAGTGTTGAAAACAATCGGCGATCACGCGCGCGTGGTCCACGCCTGACTTGTGATTGAAGATTTCCTGGGGGCTGTGCTCACTCACGATCACCGCGAGATCGCTTGCCGGGTAAAGAAAAACCTGATTGCCACTGACCCCAAAGACCGACTCCATAGGAACCGGTTTACGATGACGAGCTAATGCCGGAAATGCTTGTTTTTCACCGATGCAGTAGGCATACCATGCCATGACGAGACACTCCGTCCGCGCGCGCCGCAAATCTCAGGTGCCGCTGGTTGATGAAGCTCTGTGAACTTGGGAACAACTGCATGCATAGTGGATCGTATGGAGGGACCGTGTTCACGGCCTCTTAAACTAACCGGAATATAGTCTTCCGAAAATACGACTGGCAACAGTCCGCTGGAAGAAGTTAGCTGGGCGATGCGATTTGCGCAAAATCGTGTTGATAGAAGACAAAACACTGTTGATATTACGGAATTTATGGTTTTTGGGGCGCATCCAGAAGACTTTCCTGTATGCTCTATCGGTCCTCAGCCGCTACCCGGGAAGTCTCCAAGCGCCGTTCAAAAGATCAGAGTTTCGTGCCCGTTTTCCACAGAATTTCTGCTTGGCCATCCGCTCGCTGCGCCCAGACTGCGCCTGTCCTTTCCTGTAGTCGAAGCGAGCTGGCGAACTCTAGTAGACTCAACGGAAGAATGCTTGCTTCTTCCAGCTTCGTTCGCCGGTGCTTATTCCTTCTGGGTCCAGTCGCGCTTCTGGCCACCCTTCCGCTCACCGTCCTCTTCATTTCCGCATCTGCCGCCGCCCAGGGCACCCATCTTTGGACTCAATCGCAGATGGAGGAGTTTGAAAAGGGCACTCCCGCCGGGGTTTCCATCGAGAGTGACGGTCACCTTCGCCAGGGGCCGGGTCTCACCGAACTGGTGACCACCCCCTCGACTTTCGTGTGGTCGATCGCCGCCGACAAGAATGGCCGCATCTTCGTCGGCACCGGCTCGCCTGCAACCGTGCTGCGCCTCGGCGAGAAGCCGGGGGAAAAGCCGTTCACGCTCTTCGAGACCAGAGACCTCAGTGTCCAGGCTCTCGCCATTGGTCCCGATGGCGCGCTCTATGCCGCCACGGTGCCGGGCGGCAGAGTCTACAAGCTCAATCCCGACGCCACAACCAAGCTGGATGAATCCAATGCGCCAGTGGTGTTCGACGCTTCGGAAGCGGACGACGCCGCCGGCAACAGTAAACCCGCCTCGTACTCAAGCGCACAATCGCGCTACATCTGGGATCTGACCTTCGATTCTTCCGGCCAACTCTATATCGCCACGGGCAATCCCGGCGCCGTCTACCGAGTCGATCCCGCCAAACCCGGCGCGGCGCCGGAGCTGTTTTTCAAGAGCGACGAGGCGCACATCCGGGCGCTTGCGTGGGACCGAAAAGGCAATTTGATCGCCGGTTCCGATGGCTCAGGGCTGGTCTATCGCATTGACCCGCACGGCAAAGGCTACGTGCTCTTCGAGTCTCCACGCCGAGAGATCACATCTCTTGCCGTCGACGCCAACGGAACCATTTACGCAGCCTGCGTGGGCGACAAGAGCCGCAATCCGCTGCCCCCGCTTCCGGTGCAGGGAATCGCCGCGGTCACCGTCACCGTGGTTCAACCGCAATCGCTGCAGGCAGCCAACGCCAGCGCCTCAGTGCCCGAGGGGACGGAGATTTATGCTCTGGCGGAGGGCCAAGCGCCGCGCAAACTTTGGTCCGGCAAGGACGAGATCGTTTACGCGTTGGCCGCCCGCCGCGACGGCCTCCTCGCGCTGAGCGGAAATCGCGGGCGAATCTTTCTCATCCGGGACGACGGCAGCTACGCCGACATCGGCCACCTGCAAGCGCAGCAGGGACTCAGCTTGGCGTCCGTTCGAGATGCAGAGGGCATGGGCGCGAGTTTCATCGGCACGGGCAACACCGGCAAGGTCTACCTGCTGGGCGCGACGGAAGCACATGAATACGCCAGCGACGTTCTCGACGCCGGAGCCTTTGCCCGCTTCGGGCACGTCGAAGTAGAGCCGGGCTCGACCGGTTATGAGATCCTCACCCGATCCGGCAACGTGGAGCAGCCGGTGCGCGGATGGAGCGACTGGCAGCCTCTTCAGGACGGCTCGGTGGTCTCCCCGCCTGGACGCTTTCTGCAGTGGAAGACGGTGCTCCAGGCTGGTGGCGTTCTGGGCAGCGTAGGAGTCAACTATCTGCCCGTAAACTCCGCTCCCATGGTGGACGACCTGGTGGTGGTTCCAGGAGCGCGCCTCAATCCGCAGACATCCGTCACGCAGAATCAAACCGTGAACATCGCTTTCCCGTCGTCCAGCGATGGCGCCACGGTCAGCTTCGACACTGGCGCGAGCCAGCCTCTTCAGGCGACCAAAGACCGCACCGCCGTCACCGTCCGCTGGGCGGCGCACGACGACGATGGCGACAAGCTCGTGTATTCGCTTTATCTGCGCGGCGACGGCGACACCGAGTGGTGGCCACTGAAGAAGAAGATCAAGGAGGCGGCCTACAGCTTCGACGCTACGTTAATTCCAGACGGCGGCTACCGGATCAAAGTGGCCGCTTCCGACGCGCCCTCCCACACGCCAGGCGAAGCACTGACCGGCGAGAAGATCAGCGACCGTTTCGTAATTGACACCACGCCTCCGGTGATCGCTAACTTCCAGGCCGTTGGGCAGCCCGCCGAATGCAAGACTCCTCAGTGCTCGAAGCCGTTCCTTGTCATCTTCGACGCCGAGGATGCAACATCGCCTATCGCCCACGCCGAGTACTCGATTGACGCCGGACCATGGCAGTACATCGATCCGGTGGGCATAATCTCCGACTCCAGGCACGAACGCTACGAGTTCCACATTTCACTGAAAGTGGAGGCGGGGAAAATGGATGAGCATTTGATCACCGTTCGCGCATACGATCGCTACGACAACGTGGGTGTGGCCAAAACGATCATTCCCGCTCAGGAACAGTAGGCGCGATGCGATTCGAACTGTATGTGGCGGCGCGGTACCTGAAAGCCAAACGGAGGCAGGCGGTAGTCGGTGTCGTGACTGCAATCTCCGTCGCGGGAGTCACTGCTGGAGTCGCCGCGCTCATCATCGCCCTCGCCATCACGAATGGTATGCGGCGCGACTTGCAGGACAAGCTACTGGGCACGAGCGCGCACATACAGTTGATGCAGGTGGAGGGCCGCGGTATTCGCGACTGGCGGCCGTTGCTGGCGCGGTTGCGCACCGTGCCGCACGTCACCGCGGCTTCGCCCGGCCTTTACGAACAGGCGCTGGTGGCCAGGGGAGCACGCGACGGCGGCGCCCTCCTCGAGGGCATACTGCCAGACGAGGAGCGGACAGTCGGCGATTTGCTTTCTACGGCCACGCCCGGCGCGGTGCAAGCGCTGGAGCCGCGGCCCGAATCCGCACCGGAACAGAACGCCGAACTACCGCCGATCGTTTTGGGCAGCGACCTTGCGGAAACCATTGGCGCCTCCGTCGGCGACTCCGTGATGGTCATCAGCCCGCAAGGCGAGATGACGCCTCTGGGCATTATTCCAAAATATGTCCGCTTCCAACTGGCAGGCACCTTCCACTCCGGCTTTTATCAGTACGATGCCGAGATGGGCTTTCTGCGTTTGGCCGACGCGCAGCGCCTCTTCGATGAGCCCGACCTGCTTTCGGTGATCAGCTTCAAAGTCGACAATCTTTATCGCGCGCCGCAGATTGCGCGCGCCATTGAGCAGGCTGCCGGCCCCGGCTACATGACCACTAACTGGACGGAGCAGAACCGCGAACTCTTTCGCGCCCTCCGGCTCGAACAGGTGGTCACCTTTATCGTCATCGCGCTCATCGTGATCGTGGCCGCACTCAACATTCTTATCGCGCTCACCATGATGGTGATGGAGAAGACGCGCGATATCGCCGTCATGATGAGCTTCGGCGTCGCTCCGAACCAGGTGCGGCGCATTTTCTTGCTGCAAGGGTTTCTGATCAGCGTCGTCGGCACGGTGCTCGGCCTGGCACTCGGCTATTTTGCCTCCTGGGCCGGCGGCCACTATCACTTCATCCATCTCTCCGCCGAGGTGTACTCCATCGACACGCTGCCGTTTGCTCCGCGTTTCCTCGATGGCATCATCGTCTCGGTGGTTTCCATCGGCATCTCGCTGCTGGCGACGCTGTATCCATCCTCGTCGGCGGCGCGCGTGCTGCCTGCCGAGGCGTTGCGGTACGAATAAGCCGTTTATAATGAAAGAAAACTTGACAATGTGACACGTTATGTGCCACATTTGAATCATGCCAAGTGTGAATCTTCGTCAACTTCGTGACACCCGCCAACTATTGCATTGGCTCGAGGCCGGCGAAGTCGTCGAACTTCGCAAGCGCAATCGCGTTGTGGCCCGAATTGTGCCCGAGACGCCGAGAACCAAACCCGTCGAGTGGCCCGATTTCGAAGCCCGAGCACGGGAGATATTTGGCGATCGCGTGATTCCTGCCGTCGAAATATTGATCGAGGAGAGGAATAGCCGCTATTGACGATCTACCCGGATAGCAGCTTCATCGCCTCTCTTTATTTGCTCGATGGGCATCTGCCTGAGGCGCGACGGCGGATGGGCCAGCAGCCTGTTTTGTGGCTGACTCAATTCAACCGAACCGAACTTGCACATGCAGTCGGACAATATGTGTTTCGAGGGACGATATCGTCCCTCGAGGCCGATAAAGTTTGGAGCAATTTTCAAAAGGATTGCAGGCAGGGGGTCTGGACTCCAGTCAATCTTCCGGAACAACTCTGGGAAACCAGCATCGATCTTGGCCGCCGCTACGGCCCCATCCTTGGCGTCCGCACCCTCGATTCGCTCCACGTCGCCTGCGCGCTGGAATTAAGGGCCGACAAGTTCTGGACCTTCGACGAGCGCCAGGCAAAGCTGGCTGAAGCAGTTGGTCTCGACGTGACTCCCTAAGCGGACCGCATACGTCGCGTTCGATCACTGCGGCGTAATGATTCCGCCCACCGCGTGCCGCCGGGGCAGCAGAATGCCGCGATCATCCACTTCTGCTGGCGGCGTCGCATTCTGCGGATATTGAGGCAACTCTGGGCGTTCGATGAGCGCGCCGCCGCAAGCAGGGCACCAGTCTGCCTTCGTCTCATTCGTGAGCACCGCATGACATTGGCTGCAGATCCGCTCCATACCCAAGAGATTACCGGATGGGAGCTGTCATCGCCACAAGCGCCGGCCCTTTCCGCGTCAACCGGCGCCTCTGATTGGCCCGGTACACTCAAGTGATGCACCCTCCTGTTCGCCTGGTGGCGATCGACATGGATGGCACCCTGCTGCCGGGCCTCTTACAGACGGTAAGCGAGCGCAATGCGCGGGCGCTGCGGGCGGCGCAAGGGGCGGGAATCACGGTGGCCATCGCCACTGGGCGCCGCGCGGCCTACACCGCACCCTTGCTCGTGGGCCTTGGGCTGCGAGCGGATACGCCTCTGATCACGTCGAATGGTACAGTGCTTTGCACGCTGGATGGGAAGACGATCGGCCGCTGCCATATGGAAGCGCGCGTGGCGCGGGGTTTGTGCGGCCTGCTTCGTCCGTTTGGCGCCGTCGTTTTCACCTTCGACCGGCCGGGACGCGGCGAACTGGTGTTAGAAGACATCGCGCATGCGCACGGACGCATCGCTCTATGGGTTGAGGCGAACCGCAATGCGATTGAGGTCGTAAAGCCCCTGGAACTAGCGTTGGTGGATGGGGACGATCCGATCCAGGGCATGGCGGCCGGAAGTGTGGGCAGGATGCAAGAGGCCGAAAAGGCGTTGAAAGCGAGCGAGTGGCGCGATGCATGTGAATGCGTGCGTACCGAATATCCGGCGCGGGATTTGTCGATCCTCGATCTCTTGCCGCCCGGCATTTCCAAGGGGTGGGCGCTCGAACAACTGGCTACGCGGCTGGGAGTAGACCGCAAAGAGACGATGGCGATCGGCGACAATTGGAACGACGCCAGTATGCTGGAGTGGGCAGGGCAGGGAATCGTGATGGCGAACGCTGCGCCGGAACTGCGGGCCTTAGCAAAGACGCGCGGCTGGAAGCAAGCGCCGTCGAACGACGACAACGGTGTTGCCGTGGTGCTGGAGCGTGTTCTGGCAGGGAGGGCCCACACGGCCTCATGACAGGTCGTGAGGTTGGAATTTCGGTTCAGGATGAGTAAAAGAATCTACATTCCGGCAATTCTTCTGGCTGCTCTGGCCGCGCTGCCGCCCCTGGCCCGGGCCGGCGAGCGTGTGACCCTTAGTAACGGTTTCGTCGAGCAGTGCGATCATCACGCGCAGGTCGACGGCCGCGTGCGTCTCTACCTGAGTGCAGGTGAAGATAACTACATTGAGTTTGCGCCGGCCGAGATCGCCTCGTTCGAGCAGATACCCGATCCGCCCACGCCTGTTGTTGCTCCGGTGTTCATGGGCGCGAATAAGACGAAGACTCCGGCAAAACTGGCTCCGACCGACCTGCGCGAGATGCTCACGCGCGCCGGAGCGGAGCACAACCTGGATGTGGATCTGCTGGCCAGCGTGGTGAAGGCCGAGAGCGCCGGCGACACCCGCGCGATAAGCCGCGCCGGTGCGCGGGGCCTGATGCAATTGATGCCGGGAACGGCCGCCGGGCTCGGCGTTAAAGACAGCTTACAGCCAGACCAGAATGTACGCGGCGGGTCGGTCTACCTCGATGCGCTTCTCACCCGCTATCACGACAACCTGGCACAGGCGCTGGCTGCCTATAACGCCGGCCCCGAAGCGGTCGACAAGTACCACGGCATCCCGCCCTATCCCGAAACCCGTATCTATGTGGCCCGCGTCATCCACGAATTCAATCGCCGCATTCTGGCCCGTGAAGCGCTGGCGCAAAAGGCGCCGGCCTCCACGGCAGCGCAGCCGGCAACTTCCCATTGACGCACCCCTTCCTTAGGGCGTGAGAACATAGATTCATATCTGTGCGGAGAATCGGAGAACGCTTGAAGCGGCGTGAATGGATCGTGGGCTTGGTGGTGCTGGCGGCGCTGGCCGGCCTCTTTGCATATGAACAACATCTCCACCCCTTCGATTGGAAGTTGTTTCTGGAGGAGTTTCAAAAAGCCCACTGGGGTAAGGTGTGTATCGGCGCCGGCTGTATCTACGTGGCTTTTCTTTTCCGCGCCGTGCGCTGGGCATGGCTGCTGCGTCCGAACAAACGCGTGCCTCTCTTCTCCCTCCTGGGCACGCAGGTTATGGGTTTTACGGCCGTTGCTCTCATTGGCCGGATTGCGGACCTGGTGCGCCCGTATCTGGTGGCCAAAAAAACAGGGCTGCCCGTCGGTTCCCAGATCGCGGTGTATATCGTCGAGCGGCTCTTCGACGGCGGCTCGATGGCCCTCCTCTTCTGCTCCGCCATTTTGCTCTCCCCGGCCGGAACGCTTCCGCACCAGGAGATCTTCAACAAGTTCGGCAAGGGCGGGCTGGCAGCCACTTTGGCGGGCGCGTTGTTTTTGGTGGCCGTGCGGCTGTCGGGAAGAGCGGTAGCTTCGTTCTCGGAGTCGGTCCTTGCTCCGCTCTCGCATAAGCTCGCGCACGCTGCCGGCCAAAAGATCCGTTCCTTTCACGCAGGATTGGATACCCTGCGTACGCCTGCGGATTTCGCTATCACGCTTTCCCTTTCGCTGCTCATGTGGGGGTTGATCACATTTGCCTATGTGGAGGGCGTCGGGGCGTTTGTCCCAAGCGGGCAGGGGAGTTCAGTGTCGTTAGCCAAGTGCCTGGCGCTGATGGCCGGCGGCGGGGTCGCCAGCATCGTTCAATTGCCGGTGATTGGATGGTTTACCCAGATTGCCGCGCTGGAAGTGATGCTGCGACCGCTTTTCGGGATGACCCCGGAAACGGCCATGGCCTGCGCTACAACGTTGCTTGCGATCACCTTTTTGGGGATTGCGCCGGTTGGCCTCGTCTGGGCCCAGTTCGAGCACATCAATCTGCGCAAGGTTACGCTCGAGAGCGAGCACGCAGAGGAGGATTTGGCTGCCGGCCAAGCAGCCGATCCGAGCGCCGCACCGTAGTCCTGGTTCGAATCAGTCCTGCGCCGCCGGTGGTCTGGCCGGTACCCGATCGCTGCCTGCCTGTGAGTATTGGATGGTTTCCGGTCCCACCGCGCCGCCCGTCATGACCATGCTCATCGCCTGTTCCATGGTCAGATCGGTCTCAATCACCCGCTCCATGGGAAGGATTTGCAGAAAGGCCGACGTGGGGTTGATGGCGTTGGGCACCAGCACTGCCGCCAGCGGCCGCCCACTCCCGGCGTCGCTCATGGTGCGCGTCAGGAAACCGATGCTCTTTTGCCCGGCAATCGGGAAGTCCACCAGCACCACCCGCTGGCTCGCATCCTTCTTCGCCATCATCGAATCCAGCAGTTGCCGCACCGAGGTGTAGACCTTGGCCACGAACGGCAACCGCTCCAGGATCGCCTCAAACAGGCCAAAGGCCTGCCGGCCGATTACCAGCGACGTCACCCGCCCAACCACATACAGCAGCAAGAGCGTAAGCAGAACCGCCAGCGCTGGCTGCAGCCATGGAAGGCTCAGCCATCCCGGGAACATGACATGCGCGAGCAGGTGCACTGCAGGCAATCCCGCCTTCACCAGCTCGCCCAGCAGAAAACTGAAGATCAGGTAAGTGACAAAAAGCGGGCCCACGGTGATGATGCCGGCCAGAATACTCCGTTGTATACTGCGTAGACTTCGGTTCAAATGGGCTTTCACGTGCCTCTCCTGGTTATGAGCATACGCTGGCCTATACGCAGCAGAATGGGCCTTGCCGGCAGAAAACAGTTCACAAGGATCGCTAAATAAGCTATATATGAGGATTACCTCATGGAAAGGCAGAGGGAAGTCCATGAACGAACGCGAGGCTGTTGAATCCATCGACCGGGCCCCCATGGCGCCAAGAGACAGAGCGCCTTACGCGCGCGCCATCGGTTCGCCGTTGCCGATGGGCACAGGACGGCATGCACAGGCCAACTCCCCATCCGGAAACGTCAACCGCATCCCGCCCGGGCCTCCCGGCAGAGCTTTGCCCGGAGCAGCAGCCCGCGAAGAATCCCCAAGCGTGCAACGCATCGTCAACGCACTTCGCATGGCTCTTCCGCTTGTGCAGCGGCTCATGCCTTTACTCGAAGGCAACTTCGTCACTGCGGTCACCGGTTTGCTCGCACCGCATCCGCGCCCGCAAGCGCCGGCGCCTCCTCCCAAGGTGGATCTTGCGCCTGTCGAAGACAGCCTGGCTGAGCTCCAGGCGCAGCATCGGAACTTGCGCGATCAGGTTATGGAGCAGAACAACTCGCTCAAGCGCGTTGAAGACCAATTGGAGATGGTCCGCGAAGCCACTGACCGCAACACCCTGGAGCAGCAGGAGTTGCTGGAAGACCTCAAGATCTTCGGCAACAAGGTCAAGGCTGTCGCCTTTATCGCCCTGGGCCTGGTCGCCATCGGATTCCTACTCAATCTGATGCTTTTCCTTCACATTCAGCGCGTGCTGCCCTGAGCAGCAGCGCAGCCCTTCATGGGCGATACGAAAGTGACGCATAGGCGTTAAGGCCTTCACGGTCCCGGGAAGCGAGTTGGAGACCCCGGCTCTGTTTTTTGCTGAATCGCCCCGGCTGCGCTGACCTTTCGCCCTTACAGCTCCAGGACGTTATCTTCGATCGCCAAGCGCACATTCCCGTCGGACTTTGCCAGCCGGCGCACCGCTTCCGGCTTGTCAACCTTGGCCTTTAGCATCACCAGCGCCACGGGCACGCTGCGTCCGGCGCATTTGATGGTTTCCACCGCAGTTGCCCGGTCGATGCCGCAGGCGGACATCAAAATGCGGATTCCGCGCTCCACCAGCTTGGAGTTCTGCATGTGTACATTGACCATGAGGTTTTCGTACACGTAGCCCAGGCGGCTCATCGCGCCCGTGGTAATCATGTTCAGAATCATCTTCTGCGAAGTGCCGGCCTTCATCCGCGTGGACCCAGAGACCACCTCGGGTCCAACATCGGCCACAATGGTAATGTCGGCAGCTTCGGCCAGCGGCGTTGCCTGATTGCAGATGACCGCTGCCGTATGCGCTCCGCGCGCACGGGCATATGCCACCGCAGCCACGACATAGGGCGTGCTGCCCGAGGCGGAGACGCCGATGACCACATCTTTGCGTGTGGGACGCCGACGCGCTATGTCCCTCTGGCCCAGTTCTTCGGAGTCCTCGTTGACCTCGACTGCCGATGCCAGCGCCTTGGGCCCGCCTGCCATAATGTACTGCACTTGTCCCGGAGCGGTGGAGTAGGTGGGTGGACACTCCGAAGCGTCGAGCGCGGCGATCCGTCCACTCGAGCCGGCCCCGACGTAAATCAGCCGGCCGCCGTCACGCAGGCACCGCGCCACCTGGTCGATGACCGCCGCAATCTCCGGGAGGGCTTTTTTCACCGCTCCTGCGACCTTCGCATCCTCATGGTTAATGATGCGGGCGATCTCCAGCGCGGATTTCGTGTCGAGCCCTTGGGAAGCCTCGTTTTGGCTCTCCGTTGTCAGTTGCTGCAGCAGGGCGGCCTGTTCGTCGTGATTATTGTTCTTTATTCGGGCGCCGGCCGTCTCCTGCAGCGTTGTGCTTGGTAACATCGCATCAGCTCCCATTTTTAATTCTATCTGTAAAATCGCGCAAGCCAATTACAAAATCTGGTAGTGTCCTAATTTGAAATCCACAGCCTTAACCTCCAATCGTGGCAAGTAGCGTGCTGCGAACCCACGCAGAGACGGTCTGCTTGCTGGCCTTTGCTGCCGCCTCTACGCGCTTCCGATCTTCCGGGCTGAAACGTATCGGCACAATGCTTCCCTTTGCTTCGCCTTTTGCCAGTCTTGGGCGTCCGGGCTTCTTAGGCTTCTGCTTCTTCGATTCCGGCATTGGCTCTCAACTCCTGTGCGATTGCCACTCTGACTGCTGTCTCCGGGGATACTGCCGGGGGAACCTTGAGAACGGTGACGTGCCGGATTGGGTTGGCCGGATCGTCTGTTTCATGCGCCCAAGCATATGCTGTGTTGGCCTTCGGGTGCCCGTGCAGATCGAAAACCTCGACAACTCCCTCCCAAATCGTCTTCCCTTGGAAAACCTCTTTGACTGGGACGCTCTGGCGGTGGGTTGACTCAACCCCATGCAGTCTTCGGATTACCTCTTTCAATTCCTCGATATAGGTCATGCCGCCGCCTCTAGCAAGTCCCCCACGCTCCAGAATGACCCTGTGACGCCAGCGGCCATTGCGGGGGTGCATCTCAGGGTGTTATGCCGCTTGACGAAGTTGTAATAGGCGAAGTGCAGACCAACCGCTGCCTCGAAATTCTCCCGTTTCTTGCTGAAAGCCAGCGTTAAGCGGGTGAGTCGCCGCATGTGCAGCCGCGTGGTAGCGTTCAGCCGCTCCACATAGCTTGTCGAGATAAGGTCATAATCTGGGTTGCCACGAATCACCATCCGCTCTGAGGCAATCACTTCCGGTGGGCTGTAGTGACGCTCTAGCTTCTCATCGAATCCATAGGTCTTGACGATCTGTCCGTAGTCCACATCGATCCCAAAAGCCGCCTCAATCGCGTTCTTATAGGCCCCCAAACTGTCAGTGGAGATTTGCAGCCGATTCCTCATCCGCGCGGCCACGTCGTACATAAAGTCCGTGACGACCCCATGGGAGCGGTTGCTTGCCACCTTGTAAGCCGGTACTAGCTTGGTTTCGGCATCGATGGCACAGAACGTCCAGACATTGCCGACCTGGGGATCGTCACCCGGCTTGACGTGGAGTTCCTTCTTGCCAACAAAGCCCCAAATCTCGTCAATCTCCAGACGGTTGCAATCAAGGTTGCGCATTTTGGCGTCCAGTAGCACCATGCATCCCTGTCCAACCTTCACTCCAAGCCGCATGATCGTATCGCGGTGGACGCCAGTCATACGCTCAATTGAACGAATAGAGGAGCCTTCCGCGAGGGCTGCGATCACCGCGATTTGCTTATCCGTGTTGAGTACGTTCGCCATAAAGCCTCACTAGAATAACTGTAATACGAAAACTATGGCCTTGTCAAGAGGGCCGCTAGCTTTTCTACGGCTAATGGTTTGGGAAATTGCTCCGTTGGGCCAAAGATGATTCGATTGATGTCTTTTCGATATGTCATTTTTGCCGTACTTGCGAACCAAACACCTCGGACATCCCTGTAAACCACGCCTATCTCAGCGGTAAGCGGATGTTCTTCGACCCGTGCGGCATTGATTTTCTTCTCCAGAACGGCCATCACTTTAGGTAGATCCCAACGCTCAAAATCCTCTCCAAACTTTGCGTTATGCTCTACGTCCATGTATGCAAAAACGAAACCCTTTGTTCCCCTGTCGATTCGTGCCGCCGTCTGTCCAAGCAGGTAAACGTTCTCTGTTAGCGGTACTGGCATCAGGTAAATTTCATGCGCTGTTCCACCTTGATTTGTGAGGAAGAATCCTCGCTCCCAATACTCACGCTCTTTTTGGTACTCGCTGACCTCATGAAATCTAGCCTCTGGATGATCGTGCGGAACCTCGCCCCACGAATCGAAAAGGAGCACTGGGCGGTCATCTGACCACATGAGCGCAGCCTTTTCCCGCACTATGCGTTTCGTATGCCGATAGCTGCCGTCGTAGACAAAAACGAGTCCAATAAATAGAAAGCCGATCAGCCAAGTTTGCCAGCCAAGCGGGGAATGGAAGGTCAGCGTCTTCCATATATCCCTTGCGGCGTCCGATCCAAAGTGCGCGATGGCTGTATCCGCCCCGCAAAATACTGACCATCCAATCGCGGTCACAGCCCACCACCTGATTGATAGGTCGCGGCAGTGCGTAAACCATCTGGCAATCGGGAGAATCCATTTGGGCATAGAAGAAATGGTCTCACCGGCTCCCATACCACAGCAAGAGGTTTTTGTGATACATTTTCGTCATGTGTAAATGGTTGGTGATATTCGCTTTGTTGTGTCCACTGGCAGCGGTAGGGGTTCTTGCCAGTCAGGATGCGCTGAAAGGGACGCCACGGCAGGGGATCACAAAAGCCAGTAGTGGTGAGAATGGACCAAAGCAGCCCGATCCCCAAAATGCCAACCAGCCAACCCACACGATGCCCGCCGCCAGCCAGCCAACCACCCCAACAGGCGATGAGGCAGGCCAGGAAGCCCGCGAAAATCTCAAGATACAGTGGGAACTGGCGCTGTTCACCGGCCTGTTGGTATTTGTTGGACTCTTGCAGGTAGGAACAATGTTCTGGCAGGCGTGGCTGCTGAAAGGCACGAAGGAGAAAATTCAGGTCCAAGCCGGGCACATGGAGGATCAGAACAAGATTCTGAGGGATTCGGTAGCGGTTGCTAAACAGAACGCTGACACGGCTATTGCTCAAATCGAGATGGTGAAGAGCAAAGAGCGAGCGCAGCTTCGGATAGAGTTTGATCCGCTTTCCCTTACCTATGACCCAAAATCCGACGGGTATCCCGTCAGGTTCAAGGTGATTTTGGATGGGCTGACGCGCGCGACAATCCTCTATGAAAGCATTGCCGCCTACCTCGCTGACGCGCCAGGAACAAAACAAATGCCGTGGGAACCCTTGGGGATTGGGGGAACCTTTAGGCCAGATTCGAGTCCCTTTGAGAGCGTCATTTTCATCCAAGCCGATGGGTATTTTACGGAGAATGAGACCGACCATGATCGGGTCAATCTTGTTAGAGAGCGAAAACTCGACGTGTACGTTACCGGCAGGATTCGCTATCGGGACTTGTTTGGTGACGAGTGGGAGCTTGGAATAGACCGGGTTTGGCAACAGTGGGGTGGTTGGTATGGCGGCGACGGCAAGATTGCTGGCGTCTGGACTGAGGCAGGTAATGGCAAAGGCGACTATCACCGCAAAGTGGAGCAGCCTGCTAAACCAAATTAGGACACTACCCAAAATCTTCGTTTCGCTCGCGGCCGGTCCCAATCTTGCAAGCATCGGCCCTGCGCCCTATAACGCCTCTCGAACCGCGTCGTGAAATGCCGGACGCACCTCGCGGATCAATTGACACCTGCAATCGGGCCAAGTGCGGTTGGTCAGCAACACCACGGCGGCGGCGGCGTCCAGATCGATCCAAAGCGAGCAGCCGCTATAACCTAGGTGTCCAATCGAATGGGCAGAAAAGTGACTCCCGGACGACGAGTTTTCCGAGGGCGTATCCCAGCCGAGGGCGCGGGAGCTGCCTTGCGGGCTTTGCCGCTCGGCGAACCGATTCACCACCTCGCGACCAAAGAGATGCGGCGTTCCCTTGGCCCCGTTGCTCGTCCCGGGGCTCAGAATCGAACCAGCAAAGCGCAATAGGTCAGAAATGTTGGAAAAGAGCCCGGCGTGTCCCGCCACACCCTTCAACACATAGGCGTTTTCGTCCTGTACTTCGCCCTGAATGCGGCGATGACGGAAGGTGGTGTCCTCTTCCGTGGGCGGAATCGAGCTTCGCGCCTCCGCATCTGGGCAAAATCCCGTGGCCGCCATCTCCAGTGGTCCAAAAACCTCACGCCGGAGCCAGGGAGCCAGTTGTTCTTCCATCCGCACCTCCAGCGCTTTACCGAGCAAGATGAAGCCCGGGTCGGAATACTCAGTTCGCGTTCCCGGCTCCGCCTCCAGCGGTAGCTCCAGGCAGGCACGAAACAGCTGTTCCGACGAGGCTGCAGTGCGAAACAACTCAACATAGCCCGGCAGACCTGAGCTATGCGCGAGCAGATGCCGCAGCGTCACATCGTGCGCCGGGTCCCCCGGCGGCCGTCCCGCTAAAAAAACCGGCAACAAGCCGCCCAGCGGTGTATCCAACTCCAGTTGCCCGCGCTGGTGGAGCAGCATGGCCGCAGCCGTGGTTGCCACCACCTTTGTCAGGCTGGCGATGTCATACACCGTCTCCGCGATCACTGGCGGCGACTCTTGCTCATACGTAAACCGCCCCAGAGCATCTTTCAGCACCACTTCGCCGCCGGCCAGAACGCCAAATGCACAGCCGGGAAAGGCCCTCGCGCCGATCGCCTCTTCCAGCGCACGGTACGCGGCACGGAATCGGCCTGACGCCCGGCCAGAACCAGCAGCAAATGATTGGGCATGTGTTTGCATCGCTTTCTCGCATGGTAAATTGCGGGGCGTGTCTCCGCCGCGGCGTCGCGCATTTTTCGCCGCACGCGCAACAGAGTCGCGCTATCCTTGTAGGCGAAAAGCGCGTCTATCTCTTAGAGCGAGGGTGTAATTATGTTTCTGCCGCAGAACAGGTTGCAGGCAGTTCTTCTTGCCGCCTCAATCGCAGCAGGTACGAACCTGTGCGCAGTCCGGTCACCGGGGCAATCCCCGGCAGACCAAGGATCGCCCTCGCCCGCACCGGCCCAACCCGCGCCGGCAGCTGTGGGCCCAGCTACGCAGGCGGCAGCATCCTCCCAGCCATCTTCCGAACCGGCTGGCCCGGCCAGGAAAACCTGCACTGTGCCGGCCGGCACCAAGGTTCTTTTGAAGCTCGATAGTGCGATCAACACCAGGAGCGCGAAACCGGGCGATGGCGTCTACCTTACCTCCGTCTTTCCCGTCGTGGTTGGTGACCGCGTCCTGATCCCCACCGGCGTTTACGTTCAGGGGGTAGTGGATCGTGTCCAGCGCGGAGGCCACGTGAAGGGCAGAGCGCAGCTCGACATGCACTTCACCTCCATCATCTTTCCCAATGGTTCGGTAGCCGAGATTCCCGGCATGGTGGATAGCTTGCCCGGATCAAAGAACCAGTCCGTCAAGAACGACCAGGAGGGAACCATCGAGCAGAACGGCGATAAAGGCCGTAACGCGGGCGAGGTAGCCAAAATCGCCATTCCCGCGGGGGCAGGAGTCGGCACTATTGGAGGAGCGGAGTCGGGTCATCCCATTGAGGGCGGCTTGGCCGGGCTCGGCGCCGGCCTCGCCGCAGTGGGCATCGTTTCGCTCTTTACTCGCAACGCCGACGTGGAGATTCCCAACGGAACCCAGGTGGAAATGGTTCTGCAGCGCCCCCTACTGTTGGAAAAGCAAAACCTCGAGGGCACCGCCCAGTCCGGCTCCGCGCCCACCTTTGTACCTTCCACGAATCAGCCCCGGCCTATTGAAAAGCCAGTACGCGTACTTTGCCCGCCAGGAAGCCTTGGCTGCGAATGAGCAAATAGGCCTCCACACTGAGCCGGCGCTGGCATCGGCCCTGAGCTTCAGGATCAGTCTTTTTAGATTAGCCGTGCGTTCGATGCAATCACTCCAGCGCGGACCAGCACACAGCTTCCATCCTGGCCGCACCTGTAATGCACATTCGAACGGTAGTCTTCCCATGGCGTTGCGTTGCTGGCGCAGACCGTGGTTCCGAGGGTAAAAGTCCTGCCATCGTCGGTCTGAATCGTTCCCACAGTGGCGTCGTAGTCCGCGACCGTCAGATCCCCTTCGCTATAGAAACCCGAAGGCGTCGCGTCATCGTCAAGGCTCATTTGCGCATCATTCAAAGTTATTGGGGTGACTTCGAGATCGCCGGCCAGCGCTTGCACGACAGTGAGCTTCGCAACGGGCTTCACCGAGCGCCTGTGTACACCAACGAACCGAAGTTTGGGGTGCCTCTTAATGGCCAGTTTCTTGTCTTGCGTGGTCCGAGCCTCAGACGAGGGGTTCGCTTTGACCGTCCGATTCGTCGACGAGAAGCCCGTGCCAGCCCAGTCCGCCGCTGATCGGCCAGCGCTAGCAGTTGGTTGGCGAATAACGGCAACAACGGGAACAAAGGCGACCGGATGGAAATCTTTCTCCGCATCAGTCGTTGTGCTTGGGGTGACTCCGGGTTCGGTCCCCGTTGTGCTGGCCTGTGCCGAATCGGTGGACGTTGCCAAAGCGCCAGCAGGCGCGGTGAGGAAAGCGATGGAGACTCCGATTACGGTTCCGAGCGAGACGCCCATTGCGCCGCACAGCAAAGGCAGCGCCAAACTAACGAGCGAAAACCTTGGAGCGCCATGGCGCCTATGTACGTAAGGAACAGCTGCGTTGGGGGATTCAACGAAAGTTGCCATAGTCCTCCAGCGACTTGGTTTACCGTCTCACTTTCGCGGGTTTCATGCCCATTGAACTACGCCTGAAATTTGCCAACAATCCACCAAAAGAGTCATTACTGGGCCGGCTTAGGTCAGTGCGTTGAATCGTTATCGCGCCAGTCCAAAGAGGCCGCGGTGGTCCATCTGCCGCTGGCGAGACGGCCGTAAAGCAACAGGCTACGAATCCCGTATCTGTCGGGTTTTGCAGGTCCAGTGCAGGAGGCCTCGGTTGCTAGTAATCTGGAATCGGCTGCTAGTAATCTAGAAACAGATGCAAACCCATCCCGATGAAATGCCGGCTTGTGATCCCCAGGCAAACACCGAGGCCGCTCCTTCCCAGCCGCCGGCTAGTCCTGCGCCATCACGCAGCAGCGCGGGCATCCTTCTTTGGCTGCGCGATCTTCTCATCTCCGCCGTCGCCTCCGTGGTCATCATCACCTTTTTCTACCAGCCGGTTCGCGTGGAAGGCACCAGCATGTTGCCGCGCCTCGAGGACCGTGACCGCATCTTCATCAACAAATTCGTCTACCACTTCACCAGCATTCAGCGCGGCGACGTGGTAGTTTTCCGCTATCCGCGCGACCCTGAAAAGAGCTACATCAAGCGTGTCATCGCCTTGCCTGAGGACCGCCTCCGCATCGATCACGGCCGCGTCTATGTGAACGGAAAGCTTTTACGCGAGCCCTACGTTCCGCCGGAGTATCGCGACAACCGCTCCGTTGCCGAGATGACCCTTCCCCCTGGTGACTATTACGTCATGGGAGACCACCGCTCCATCTCCTCCGACAGCCGTGATTTCGGCCTTGTCGAACGGTCCTTCATCTATGGCAAAGCCGTCTTCGTCTACTGGCCGGCCCGCGATGTGGGCGTGGTTCGCTGAAGCCGTGGAAAACCCGGCAGAATCGCGCCGCAAAACCTGCTAAAATCGATTGAATCCACTCCTCGGAGAGGCGATGCAGGCGATCCTGGCGCTCGAAGACGGGCGCATCTTCCGCGGGCGCGGCCACGGACACCCAGGCGAATGCCAGGGCGAAGTTGTTTTTAATACTTCTCTCACCGGTTACCAGGAGATTGCCACCGACCCCTCCTACGCCGGCCAGATCGTCGTCCTCACCAACCCTCAAATCGGCAACTACGGCACCAATCGCGCCGACAATGAGGCTGCCCGGCCCTACATAGAGGGCCTGATCGTTCGCGAGTTCTCCGCCATCAGTTCGAATTGGCGCTCCGAGCAGGTTACCGACGAGTACATGGAACGCTACGCCGTGCCCGTTCTGGCCGAAATCGACACGCGCGCCCTGGTTCGGCACCTTCGCGACCGGGGCGTGATGCGTGGCGTCATCTCCACGACCGAGTCAAATCCCGACGTGCTCATCCAGAAGGCCAGGAGCATCCGCAAGATGGAGGGGACCGACTTGGCCCGCGTCGTCTCGACAAAAACCAGCTACGAGTTCGGCGCCTCCGATCCGCGCAGCCAAATGGGCGAGCCGCTGCTTACCGAGGGGTTCATCCACACGGAGCAGGCCTTCGAGCGCATTCTTCATGTAGTAGCTTATGATTTTGGAATCAAACAAAACATTCTACGCATGTTATCTCGTGATGGATGCCTGGTCACTGTGGTTCCGGCTGAAACCACCGCCGACGATGTGCTCGCGCTCAAGCCCGACGGCGTCTTTCTTTCCAACGGTCCCGGCGACCCGGAGCCGGTCGATTACGCCGTCCGCGCCATCCGGCAGATGATGGGCCGGGTGCCGGTCTTCGGAATCTGCCTGGGCCATCAGCTTTGCGGGCTGGCTCTTGGCGGGCGCACCTACAAGCTCAAGTTCGGCCACCACGGCGGCAACCACCCGGTGCGCAACAACTCGACCGGCAAAGTCGAGATCACGGCCCACAATCACAACTTCGCCGTCGATCCCGACTCCATCAACGCCAACGAGGTCGAGCTCACCCACGTCGACCTGAACGACCAGACGCTCGAAGGCCTGCGCCACAAGACGCTGCCGCTCTTCAGCGTGCAATACCACCCCGAAGCCGCCCCCGGTCCGCACGACTCGCACTACCTGTTCCGCGACTTCCGCAAGATGATGGAGGAGTGGAAGGGATGAATGAGGAGGGGATCTCTATGCCAAAGATTAGCTATCGTTGGCTTTCAGTTGAACTGGAGAATGGAGCCCCATTTGAATTCTCAGAATCTAACTTCAAGAGTCTTCGTCGGTTATCGCAAAAGCCAGCTGTTTACCGTTGGGCCGTATACGAAAAGAAGATCCTCCGCAAGGTGTACATCGGTGAAGCGGAAAATCTAAGGGATAGAGTCGATCACTATTTCAAACCTGGCACAAAACCGGGGACCGATCTACATCTGAATAAGATTTTCAGCAGAGATGTTGCGAAAGGGGCGAACGTCCGTCTCGAAGTGCTGCATATCGATCCTATTTATCTGAATAACGTGTACCTGTGCGACGGGAGACTAGCAGATCAGTATATTCGCAAGATGATGGAGAATTTCACACTTGCTGATTCTGACGTTACTCAATACCAGATACTAAACGCGACTTTGAACCCAATCGAGCGCCGAAAGCGAAAAGCGATGAAGGACAATCCATTGGAGGCATTGTTTCAAGAGCATGGCTTGGCCGACTGATTCGGGCATTGAAAGGGCACGACTTTAGTCGTGCCGCAAAGGATCGCAACGAAACCGCGGCTTTAGCCGCTGAGGGAAGATTTTGAAGCCGGCACGCGAGCACGCAACGAACAATGCGCAGACCTACTTCGTCACGTCGGACACGTGGGAAAGGCGCGCTCTCTTCCAGACGGAATCGTGGGCCAGGCTCTTCTTCAAAACGTTGCTCACGCATCGCGGCAAGGCGTATCTCCTACATGAATTCGTTCTCATGCCGGATCATTTCCATCTGCTCATCACGCCACAAACTTCGCTGGAACGCGCAGTTCAGTTCATCAAAGGCGGATTCTCGCATCGTGCGAAGACGGAACTTGGATCGAATATGGAAATCTGGCGCCGAGGCTTTGCCGATCATCGAATCCGCAACGCTGAAGACTACGATCTCCACGTTCACTATATCCACTTGAACCCGGTCAAAAGGGGACTGTGCGACAGCGCAGGGGCTTATCCCTACTCATCTGCATACCCAGGATGGAAGCTCGACCCCATCCCTCAGGGGCTAAAGCCCGCCAATTTTGATGGACCCGTTGGTGGCACGGCTGAAGCCGTGCCCTTTCAAAACACGCCGCATACCGAACAACGGGCCTTGAATGGGCACGACTTTAGTCGTGCCGCAAGCGAAATACAAAGAAAAACCCATGCCACGCAGAAATGACATTCAGAAAATCCTCGTGATCGGCTCCGGCCCCATCGTGATCGGCCAATCGGCCGAGTTCGACTACTCCGGCACCCAGGCCTGCAAGGCCCTCAAGCAGGAGGGCTACGAGGTGGTGCTGGTCAACTCGAACCCGGCCACCATTATGACCGATCCCGAGCTGGCCGACCGCACCTACATCGAGCCGCTGACGCATGAATATGTGGAAGAGATCATCCGCATTGAAGCGGAAATGCTCGCCAGCGCCGGCGAATCCTCGCCTCAGGGGCTAAAGGCCGGGAGCCTTGAGGAACCTCGTAGCGGCACGGCTGAAGCCGTGCCCTTTCAAAACAAAAAGCCGGGGAAGTTTGCGTTGCTGCCGACGGTGGGCGGCCAAACCGCGCTCAATCTCGCCGTCGATCTTGCCGACACCGGAGTGCTCGACCGCTACAACGTCGAGCTCATCGGTGCCAAGCTCGAAGCCATCAAGAAGGCAGAGGATCGTCTGCTCTTCAAAGACGCCATGCTTCGCGTGGGCCTCGACGTGGCGCGTTCCGGGCTTGTGAACAACCTGCGCGACGGCCTCGATTTCGCGAGCAAGCTCGGTTTCCCGGTGCTCATCCGCCCCAGCTTCACCCTCGGCGGCACCGGCGGAGGCATCGCTTACAACCGCGAAGAGCTGATGGAGATTCTCGCGCGCGGCCTCGACCTCTCGCCCGTCCATGAGTGCCTCGTGGAAGAGAGCGTGCTCGGCTGGAAAGAGTTCGAACTCGAGGTGATGCGCGACCTCGCCGACAACGTCATCATTATTTGCTCGATTGAGAACTTCGACCCCATGGGCGTGCACACGGGCGACTCCATCACTGTCGCTCCCGCACAAACGCTCACAGACCGCGAGTACCAGAAGATGCGCGACGCGGCCATCGCTTGCATGCGCGAAATCGGCGTCGAAACCGGCGGGTCGAATGTTCAATTTGCGATCAATCCACAAGACGGCCGCATGACCATCATCGAGATGAATCCGCGCGTTTCACGTTCCTCGGCGCTCGCCTCCAAGGCCACGGGCTTCCCCATCGCCAAAATCGCCGCCAAGCTGGCCGTGGGCTACACGCTCGATGAAATTCCCAACGACATCACGCGCAAGACTCCCGCCTGCTTCGAGCCAACCATCGATTACGTCGTCGTCAAGATTCCCAAGTGGCAGTTCGAGAAATTTCCGGGCGCCGACGAGACACTCGGCCCGCAGATGAAATCGGTCGGTGAGGTGATGGCCATCGGCCGCACCTTTAAAGAAGCGCTGATGAAGGCATGGCGCTCGCTTGAAACCGGCAAGAAGACCGGAGCGGAGGTTCTGGAGCCGCGCCGCCTGACGCAGATGCTGGTCACTCCGCGGCCGGAGCGGCTGGGCTACATCCGCTACGCTTTCGAGCGCGGACTCAGCGTGCGCGATGTCGCGCGCCTCACCAAGATCGATCCCTGGTTCCTGCACCAGTTGCGCGAGGTCACGCTGGCGCAATCGGCCATTGCCGGCACGAACCCAAAGGAGTTCGACGCCGAGCGCATGCGCCAGCTCAAACGTCTCGGTCTGAGCGACGAGCGCATCGCCACGGAGTGGAAGCTCGAAGGCCATGCCGGCATCCAGCAGGTGAGGGAACTGCGCGAAGGGCAGGGAATTCGTCCTGTATTCAAACTCGTGGACACCTGCGCAGCCGAATTCGAGTCCATGACGCCTTATCTCTACTCCACGTATGAGGAAGAGGACGAAGCGCCTCCGACCAAAACGCCCAAGATCATCATTCTCGGGTCAGGCCCCAACCGCATAGGGCAGGGAATCGAGTTCGACTACTGCTGCTGCCATGCGGCCTTCGCGCTCAAAGAAGACGGCTACGAGACGATCATGGTCAACTGCAACCCTGAGACGGTCTCCACCGACTACGACACCAGCGACCGCCTCTACTTTGAGCCGCTCGTGCTCGAAGACGTACTGGCCATTTATCACCACGAAGCGCAGTCCGGCGCGGAGATTGGCATGATCGTTCAGTTCGGCGGGCAAACGCCGTTGAACCTCGCACAGCGCCTGCGCGCGGCCGGGGCGCCCATCATCGGCACCTCGCCAGAGTCGATCGATCTCGCCGAAGACCGCAAGCAGTTCGGCAAATTGCTTGAGGACTTGCAGATTCCGCAGCCTCGCGGCGGCACCGCCACCAGCGTGGAACAGGCGCTGGCGGTCGCTGAGCAGATCGGCTATCCCGTCCTTGTCCGCCCCAGCTATGTACTCGGCGGGCGCGCCATGGTGATTGCTTACGACGCCGATGCGGTCACGCGTTACATGCGCCAGGCGGTCGAGTACTCTCAGGAGCGGCCGGTCCTCATCGATCACTTCCTGGAAAACGCCATCGAAATCGATGTCGATGCGCTCTGCGATTCGGAAGACGTTCTCATCGCGGGTATCATGCAGCACATCGAGGAGGCTGGAATCCACTCCGGTGACTCTTCCTGCGTGCTGCCCGCCGTCGGCATCAGCGAGTCCACGCTCGAAACTCTCCGCGCCCATACGCGCAGGCTGGCGCTCGCGCTCAAGGTCGTCGGCCTGGTCAACTTGCAGTTCGCTATTCAGCACGACGATCAAGGCAACGATCGCGTCTACGTCATCGAGGTCAATCCTCGCGCCTCGCGTACCGTCCCCTACGTCTCAAAGGCCACCGGGATTCCGCTTGCCAAGATCGCGGCGCGGCTGATGACCGGCCGCAGGCTGCGCGATTTGCTGCCTCACGAGGTTGCCTCAGGCAAGGATCTCGAAACTGGAGCACACTTTTACGTGAAGTCGCCGGTCTTTCCCTGGTCGAAGTTTGCCGGCGTCGACACCGTACTCGGCCCCGAGATGAAGTCTACCGGCGAGGTGATGGGTGTTGCGTCCAGCTTCGGAGAAGCATTCGCGAAAGCGCAGCTCTCGGCGGGACAGGTATTACCGACCGGGGGAACAGTCTTTTTCACTGTGAACGATCACGACAAACAAGCCGCGATCGGTCTGGCGCGCCGCTACGTCGATCTCGGCTTCAAAATTGTCGCCACTGAAGGCACAGCCAACGTGCTCGAGGGCGCCGGGCTGATCGTCGAACGGGTCTTTAAAGTGGAAGAAGGCCGGCCCAACGCCGTAGACCTCATCAAAGAGCGGTGCATTCAGCTCATCGTGAATACTCCGCGCGGCCAGGACGCCATCTTCGACGAGAAGGCCATCCGCCGCGCCGCTGTCCTCGCGCGCGTCCCCACCATCACTACTCTCGCAGCCGCCCAGGCCGCGGCAGAGGGAATCGCCGCCATGCAAAGGCATCGTGTCACGGTCTACGCCTTGCAGGAACTGCATTCAGCCAACGGGCGGTGAAGGGGGCGAACATCTGAAGACAAGACTACGAAGCTCCTAAAGCATCCGCTCCGGACCCCTCCGAAGACATGGTCTGCGACGCCTGGACGCGGTCGCCTGCAGCGGCGGCAGGAATGTTCAGGTTCTTTGCCATTCCATTCGCTCCAAGCCCTGTGTTTTCAACGAAACGCAAACGGCCCACCCTTGAAATTGTGTTGACAGTCACATGGTGCTGTGATAAACCACGCCTAGGCGTTTAAGTTCCCTCCCTCTTTTGGGTCCTGTATTAACCGATCAACCGATTGATGATTTAGGCGGAAATGTCCTAAATTGAGCTTCCCCAAACCTGGGGCGTCGACTGGCGTGCGCGCGGGTCGCATCGCGGCGGTCGCTCCAGCGCAGTCTTGGCGAGCCATCCAGCGCGGCGCAATGGACGGATGGCGCATTCGCGTTCGTCACCAGCAGATTTGCAGAAGATTTCGCGCGCCGCTCGCAGGCACGCGTGCATGCCGTGCTACACCCCACATTATTGCGAACTGCCAAGGAAAAGCCAGGAGCACAGTTCGCCCGATTCGAACCGCAAAAGCGATCAAAGCCAGGCAACATCAGCACACAATTCGCTGCTCAGACGGGCCATCGTGCCGGCAAAGTGGCAAGCGTTTCAGCCGCGACCAACAGAATGGAAGGAAGGACACACATGATGAAAGTGATCGTACGGAACCTAACGGTGACAAGACTCGTCTCCGCCGTTATCTTCATGCTCTTTGTGGCTGCCCCCTCCATTGGGCAGGCGCAGGGTATGCTCATCGAAATCCCGTTTAAGTTCCTCGTCGGCTCACAGAAAGTACCCGCCGGCACCTACACCTTTTCTGTGGACAGTTTTGGCTTGGTGCTGCAATCAGGCACGTCTGGACAGTTGCATGCGATGATCATCACGCGCCTCACCGGGCCCCCAGGATTCCTGCAGGGAGGCTCGGCTGTCTTTGATAAGACCGGCGCGCTTCCCATCCTTTCTGAAGTTTGGGTTCCCGGCTCCGATGGATTCCTGCTGCACAGCATCCCCAAGAATCACAGTCGCGACGTACTTTTCTTCTCTGCCCTGAACCAGACAGGTTCCGCTTCAGGCAAAACAGCCTTCAACCTCACCTGTGCCAAGTGTCACGGGGAGGGCGGTAACGGCAATGAGGCCGCAGACAAATTCTTCCATACCAAGATTCCCCGGTTGACTTCGCCCGAAGTACAGAACAAGTCGGACGCAGAGTTGAGGGAGATCATCAGCAAAGGCACACAAACCATGCCGCCGGTCGAAGTGGAGGAGTCCGGCTTCCGGCATCGCCTGCCGTCGCAGGACGTAGATGCCGTGGTTGCGTATCTGCGCACCTTGAAGGGGTAATCCCGGAGCACAGTTGTCTAGGGAAGGCTGGCCACAGGCGACCGCGGCCCGAATTGTGTGGGAGAGAAAACACGCGTGAGAGTTCGGGTGTCGCGAGCGATGCGGACTTCCGCCTGTGCCTTGCAGCCAGCCGGAACTCTCCGGGTAAGAATCCGCTTACGCGTGCTTCCGCATCCCCAGCCACGCGCCGATTGAGTAGCCCACCAGCGCTGCCGCCGGCCACGTGCCCAGGAATGGGCCATCGTCGTCGATCAGCCCACTCGGGCTGGGAAGACTGAAAAACGTGCGCACCAACTTCTCAGTCGCGCCGCACTGGAAGCAATGGTTGGGCTCGGTGGGCATGTCGAGAACCCAGAGCCCGACGATCATCACCCAGATGAAGCCCACGAGCCAAACCACAGTCGCCAGCTCGTCGGGACGGATTTTGCTTACGATCATACCAACGGCAAAGGGAACCGCCATCGACAGCAGAAGAATGACCCACTGCGGAACCCCCGCCGGATTGACCGCGTAGCCGACGAGCATCAGCGCGATCCACGAAGCCAACGCCAAAAGAGTGTGCAGAAAGAACCTGAGCCCCTGCCGGGCAAGCGTCGAAACCTTCTGGTCTTTCGGTTCACTGTGCAACAACGTATCCATGGTCACGGCTCCCAGCCCCGGCTCGTTGCTTCGCCGCCTCTCAAGGATCTCCTCGCCGTTTGACTCTCAACAATACACTGCCACGGTTCTGGCGGCCAATTTCGACCTGCTGCGGCAGGGAAGAGCGGGCCCCTCTACTACCGGTTCTACAATGAACAAATGTTGATGGAAGGGATTTTTGCCGCGGTCACCACGCCGTTTTACGCGGACGAGCGCGTCTACTTCAGGAAAATTGAGGCCAACATGGCACGGTATTCGCGCAGCCTGTTGGCGGGGATGGTGGTTCTCGGCTCGACTGGCGAGGCGGTCCTGCTCGACGACGCCGAAACCCGTGATGTCCTGCGCGTGGCCGCCGAAGCCACCACGCCGGAGAAAGTCCTCATCGCCGGCGTGGGCCGCGAAAGCGTCAAGGCCGCGGTCGAATTGGCCGAAGCTGCAGCGCAATTCCAATATGACGCCGTGCTCGTCCGCGCCCCCAGTTACTATTCCGGACAGATTTCTACGGCGGCCGTGCTGCATCACTTTCGCAGCGTCGCCGACCGCTCCCCGTTGCCGGTCGTCCTCTACAACATTCCAAAGTTCGTCCCTTACCAGATCCCGGTCGAGGTCGTCGCCGAGCTGGCCGAGCATCCGAACATCATCGGCATCAAAGATTCGAGCGGCAGCGTCGAGCGCATCCGCGCGACCGTCGCCGCCACGCAAAACGCCCCCCGGCGCACGGTGCCCGTCACACAGGTCTTTGAGGCAGTGACAGGACGAATGCTCACGCCGCGCAGCGAAGCCTCCGGCAGCTTCGTCGCTGCAAGCAACCTGGCTGGCGGCGTGGCCGTTGCCACGCCTCCACCACCTGTCCCCGTTAAGACCCGGACGAGGGAAGTGGGCTTCCAGGTTCTCAATGGCTCGGGTAGCACGATCTTCGAGTCCCTCGAGGCCGGAGCCTCAGGCATCATCGTCGCCTTTGCCGCCTTCGCTCCCCAAGCCTGCCAGGAAATCTACATCGCTTGGAAGGACCACGACCTTGATCTCGCGCGGGAAAAGCAGCAGCGCATCGCGGCAGCCGAGAAACAAGTTGTGGGCGATCTGGGCATCGCTGGAATCAAGTATGCATGTGATTTCAACGGCTACTACGGAGGCCGACCGCGCGCGCCATTGCTTCCTCTCACTGCCGAAGAAAAGGCCGAAGTCGAGAAGCTATTGGCGGAAATCCGGAACTGATAGAATGATGCCGCTAGCTGCGGCCCGAAGAGTGCTGACTGGGGAATCCAGGCATGGGGTATGAGGAGCGATTCCAAAGCGATTTTGACCGGGTTGTTCGATCCGCCAGCGAAGCCCGGCATTCTTCGCGTCCGACAAGGCAGCAGGCACTTGGTTGGTGCTTCGTGGCACTCTTTCTCGTGACCACTTTCACGGTGATCGAGGGCCGGGAACCAACCTGGGAAGACGAGCTCTGCGTGCAATCGACAGCCTGGTCGATCGTGCAGGGCCGCCCAGCCAATATGAGTGTGGATGGTTTGTTTGCCCACGACATCCCGCTCGTACGCTTCTTCGGACCGGTTTCTTTTCGTGTTGCGGCGGTTTGGATCAGGCTGTTTGGCCTCAACGTGCTGCCTTGGCGCACGCTCTGCTTTCTTTTTGGCATCTCGCTCATCACGGTCTCGTCGGCGTTGCTTCTTCGCCTTACTGGCGCCGGCCATTGGGTCGTGCTCGGGGGAGCTTCGACGGTCATGGTCTCGACTGCGTACTGCATTCTCCTGCCCGGCCGATGGGACCCGGTCACGGTGGGCCTGATCCTCGCCGGGACCCTCTTCCTGCTGCATGCAGTGAACGGCTCGGCGACAAGACTTGCGTTGCTGGCCTGCGCAGCGGGGATTCTCTTCGGGCTTGCCGCCGGGTCCACACCGCGCGCACTACCGCCGCTGGCCGCGGTGGCTTGTGGAGTGATCTCGGCAGCCTGCGTCGACGCCGTCAGGAGAGCTCACCTCCTGAGCGCCGGCGCTGTGGCCGCATTTTTGAGCCTTGTCACGGATGCATTGCTTCTGGCGCCGTTGGGCATGACGCCATGGAGTTGGTTTCAGTTTGTCACAAGCGCGAGCAAGCGCGACCCAATCGCCTGCCCACCTTTGCTCGGTGGGCAGTGGAACTTGCAGTTGGACACCCATAAAACCGTCTCTCTGCTTACAGGATTCCTGCTCGTTTCCGGTTTCCTCTCCGCTTGGGCGCAACGCCCGGGGCGCAGCGGGGAGGGGAAGACCTGCAGGGTCGCGCTGGCGGTCATAGCTCTGGCCAACTTGGCCCTCAGTGTCGGTTTGGTCTCCCGCTTCCTCGGGTATGCCATTTTCTGGCTGCCGTTTCTTGTCCTGGCATCGTTCTCGTGGATCGGATGGGAGTCTCTCCGCGGCAGAGGCGCCCGTTCGTTGATAGCGGCTCTGGTCTGCCTGGAGCTGCTGCTGCCGGCAACTTTGGAGATTCGACGCATGGACACCGCTGTCAAACTATGGAGGGGAAGGGACCCGCAGATCCTCCTCACCGAGATTCTCAGCACCATCCCTCGCGGCTCAATCGTCTTTGGGCCGATTGGAGGATACTTCTTTCCTGTGGAACAAAGCGGCTCGCGCTACCTCTACATGGAGAACGATGGTACGCCCGGGCTGGCGGTCGGTGACGACACCGCGGCATACCTAGAGCGCGCTCTCGATGCCGCCGCTTGCACAGCTCCGACATTTGCAGTTTGGCCGCGTGACCAGGAGGATAATCCACTACCGGAGGAGATCGCCCGGCACGAAAAAATCGAGCTGAAGTCAGAAGAGGTGAGCCGATCGGACGCCCCGCTTATCTACCGCTTAACCGCTCCCGGGAACTGCTCGTCGATCCAGTTCGACGTCAGCGCAATCAAACCCTTCAAAGCGTTTTAATCAACATCGCTCTAATACTGCCATTTCACCCTTGGATGATTAGGGCCTTATTATCCGCGACACAATGTCTGATTCTAGGTAGTTACGGCGCGTGTTGCGTGGGGTAGTGTCCAGAGGTTTTCGCACCTTCGATCTTCGTATGCATGTTGGAAGATGTTTAGGTTGAGGTAGCTTTGCTCCTTGCCCTTATAGGGGCCAGAAGCAAAGCGGTCATGCGATGGCTTGGACTTTCCCGTCCGAACGAATTCTCGTCAGAGGATTAAAAGAAACCTATTTAACGTTTCCGTTCTGTGGCCGATGAAGTGATTAGTTTCAGTGCTGTCGGTCCTTCCACTGTCGCGAACGCCGGTCAGGGCGGAGAGAAAGCACTGCGCCAGTGCACTAAAGAATCGGCAAGGATCCGTTTTCGGGCACCTTGGAGAATACCCCCATGCAGGATCAGGATGTGATTCGTGAATTCCTAATCGAGAGTCATGAGAATCTCTCGCGCCTGGATCAGGAGCTCGTTGAACTGGAGAAGCGCCCGCAGGACACTGCGTTGCTGGCCAGTATCTTCCGCACCATTCACACCATCAAAGGCACTTGCGGCTTCTTTGCGTATTCGACTCTGGAGCGGATTACCCATGAGGCCGAAACTCTTCTAAGCCAGTTACGCGATGGCAAACGGAAACTCACGCCGTCCCTGATATCGCTTGTCCTTGAAACCGTCGACGCTACCCGAAAAGTGCTGGCCGCCATCGAGGCGAGCGGAGAAGAGGGTCCGGAACGCTTTGAAGATATAGCTGAACGGTTGCGCCTGGCGGCGCAGTCGCCGGCAGATGTCGAGAACCAAGGCGGCGCCGATTCGACGCCTCCTTTGCCGGCGGAAGCGCAGGGCGTGATTGGCTCCTCGGAGACGACCGAAGAGTCGAAGCCCGAAGAAACCGTTGTCAAGTCGTCCGCCGTGGCCGATGCCAATATCCGGGTGGGTGTCGGGCTCCTGGACAAGCTGATGGACCTGGTCGGTGAACTCGTGCTTACCCGCAACCAGATTCTCCAATTCAACACCGAGCGGGAAGATGCTGCCCTGAACACTACTTCGCAGCGCCTGAACCTGATCACTACCGAGTTGCAAGAGGGCGTCATGAAGACACGCATGCAACCCATCGGCATGGTCTGGAACAAGCTGCCGCGGGTGGTGCGCGACATGGCGGTGGCCCTTGGGAAGCAGATCCGGCTGGAAATGGACGGCGCCGATACTGAACTCGACCGGACCATCATCGAGGCGATCAAAGACCCGCTGGTGCACCTGGTTCGCAATGCCTGCGACCACGGCATCGAACCGCCTGAAGTACGGGCGCGTGCCGGCAAGCCGCCACACGGGAGACTTACGCTTCGCGCCTATCACGAAGGCGGGCAAGTCAACATTGAAATCGGCGATGACGGCGGAGGGATTGACGTCGCTCGTGTCAAACAGAAGGCGGTGGAGAGGGGGCTTCTGCGGTCCGAACAAGCGGAAAAACTGAGCGATCGCGAGGCGCTGAATCTGATTTTCCTGCCCGGCTTCTCGACGGCTCAAACGGTGACGAATGTTTCAGGACGCGGCGTCGGTATGGATGTGGTGAAGTCCAATATCGAGAAGATCGGCGGCGTCGTCGACGTTTTCAGCCGGCCCGGAGAGGGCTCGACGGTCAGGCTTAAAATCCCTCTCACTTTGGCGATCATTCCCGGCTTAGTGATTGCAAGCGGAGGGGAACGGTTCGTGATTCCTCAGGTCAGTTTGCTCGAGTTAATTCGCCTGGAGGGAGATTCCTCGGAAAAGCACATCGAGCATGTGCACGGAACCCCGGTCTATCGCCGGCGCGGGAGTCTGCTGCCTATTGCTTACTTGAATCAGGTGTTGGGGCTGAAATCGGCCCAGCGGTCCGACGCGGTCAGCATGGTGGTTCTGCAAGCCGAGGACCGGCAATTTGGGCTGGTGGTAGACGGCATCAACGACACCCAGGAGATCGTGGTCAAGCCTTTGGGTAAGCAGTTGAAAGGGCTCACAGAGTACGCCGGCGCGACCATCATGGGCGACGGCCGCGTGGCCCTCATCCTCGACGTGCTTGGCATCGGCCAAAGTGCCGGAGTGCTTACCGAATCCTGCGAGCAGTCCCGCGTGGCCGCGCAGCAGAAGTCGCAAGCGGGGATCGAACAGCAGCGGCTGCTCCTGTTCCGGGCCGGTTCTTTCGAGCGTCTAGCCGTTCCACTTTCTCTTGTCGCCAGGCTCGAGGTGTTTCCACGAAACGCCATCGAGCATGCGGGCGGATGCCACGTGGTGCAATACCGGAATCGCATTCTTCCCCTGGTGCCTCTCCAAGCTGTGCTTGAGCCTGGCGCCCCCGAGCAAAACCAGTTGGCCGATTCGGTTCAAGTGATTGTGTTCAACGACGGCGACCGCAGCATCGGCGTGGTGGTCGACCAGATCCTGGATGTTGCAGAAGAGGCAGTCATGGTGCGTCAGAAGTCGAGCCGCAAAGGACTGCTCGGCTCGGCGGTGATTGGCAAGCGAGTCACGGATTTCCTGGATCTCAACCAGGTCATTCACGCGGCCACGGAGAGTTGGTTTGAGGGTACTGGCGGGTCCGGGAATGGTAAGAGCATCCTCGTCGCAGAAGGCTCGGCGTTCTCGCGAGGTCTGATCCGCAGCGGCCTGGATATGGCAGGCTACCGGATCCTGGAAGCTGCGAATCTGGACGAGGCGATTCGCGGGATGGAGCAGCAGCCGGCAGACGTCGTCGTGGCGGCGCTGGACCTCCCGCCCCAAGGCAGTTCCGCCCTGCTTGCAGCCATGCGCTCGAGGCCCGAGTGGGAGCGGATTCCGTTCCTCGGATTGGCCGATTCGGCGGGCCAGCTTCAGTCATCCGCGGTCCGGGCGGCTGGGTTTGAGGACTGCCAGGCGAAGTTCGACGGCAACGCCATCCTCGAGTCGGTGGCGCGGCTGGCTTCGGCCGGGGCTTCCCAAAAAACCGGGCCGATGTGCGCCGGAGAGGAGAAGTAAGTCATGGCGGCCGATATCGCGATCGTGAAGTCCGAAGCCACCCAGACCAGCGGGCAGCTCTCAACGTTTTTTGTGGCCGACCTGTTTTTCGGCGTGGATGTTCTTCGCGTGCAGGAAGTATTGCGCTTCCAGCAGATGACCCACGTGCCTCAGGCCCCGGAGGTCATCGAGGGGTTGATTAACTTACGCGGGCAGATCGTTACCGCAATCGATTTGCGGCGGCGCCTTCGATTGCCGCCTCGCACCGGCGGCCAGACGCCGACCAACATGGTGGTCCGCACCGACGACGGCGCCGTGAGTTTGCTGGTCGATGAGATTGGAGACGTGCTGGACGTGGATGCCGCCACCTACGAGCGGCCGCCGGAGAACCTCGATCCAGCGGCGCGGGAGATCATCCGCGGTGTCTACAAGCTGAAAGACCGGCTGCTGCTCGTGCTCGATACGGAGCGGACGGTGAATCTCGCCGCCGCGGGGGATGCTTGAATCCTGCACAGGGCGCGACGCGATTCATCGCCACGCTCCAATGACTAAAACCACAGTGGCGGCAGGAGCGTGAAAGCCTGCGCAACCGGACAAGATGCAATGAAGGAGAAACGAAATGGCAAACCAAAGGAGAAACGGCGGTCACTCACGGTTCGGGTCGGGCGGCGCAGCCAGTGTAGTTGAGATGGATTTCCAGGAACACCAAACCTCAGCGGAGGACAAGGCAAGCTTCCTGGATTGGCTGCCCATACCGGTTGTGGCAATGGACACCACGCACACCATCGAATATATGAACCTGCGTGCGGCAGAGGTTGCCGAGTGCAAGCCCGAGGAGGGCAGGGGAAAGAAGTTCTGGGATGTACTCTACGACAGTCCGGCATGTCATGGGGAAACCTGCGCGGCCGGACAGGCGGTGCGGGCCGGCAAGGTCTCCACCGGCGAAGCGCACTTCAAGGTTAAGGGCAAAGACTGGCCAGTCAGAGTGATCTGTTCGCCTCGCTACAACCGCGAACACCGGATCATCGGTTGCTTCCAGGTGATGTATGAGGCGCACGAGGAGATCCACGTTTCCAAGGAGATACTGCGCTTGGTGCAGGCGGCGCAGGGCGGGCATCTTGAAGAGCGCGGCAAGGTGGAGGATTTCAGGGGCAACTATCGCGCCCTTGTTGAGGGCCTGAATGCCCTGCTAGCAGTCATCGTCGAGCCGTTGAAAGTCACCGCGCAGAACGCTTCGGCGCTGGCGTCCTCGTCGGAGGAACTGACGGCTGTCAGCCAGCAGATGGCAGGCAATGCGGAAGAGACTGCCACGCAGGCCAACGTGGTGTCGGCGGCCAGCGAAGAGATCTCCAAAAACGTGGCCTCGGTTGCTTCGGCATCCGAGGAGATGCAGGCCTCCATCCGCGAGATCGCCAAGAACGCCAATGAATCGGCGCGGGTGGCCAAGAATGCCGTCAGCGTGGCGCACTCCACCAACGAGACCGTCAAGAAGCTTGGCGAATCAAGCCAGGAGATTGGCAACGTCATCAAGGTAATCACCTCGATCGCGCAGCAAACCAATCTGCTGGCCCTCAACGCCACCATCGAGGCCGCGCGCGCCGGTGAAGCGGGCAAGGGTTTCGCGGTGGTGGCCAACGAGGTGAAGGAGCTTGCCAAACAGACCGCCAAGGCTACTGAAGACATCGGTCAGAAGATCGAAGCGATTCAGGGCGACACCAAGGAGGCGGTCACGGCGATCGAGGAGATCAGCACGATCATCAACCAGATCAACGACATCTCCAACAGCATCGCCTCGGCAGTCGAAGAACAAACGGCGACGACGAATGAGATCGGCCACAGCGTGACCGAAGCAGCCACAGGGGTAGGAGACATCGCCAAGAACATCGGCGGCGTGGCCCTGGCGGCAAAGAACACCACGCAGGGCGCCAACGATACGCAGAAGGCGTCGCAGGAGTTGAGCCATATGGCAGCCCAACTGCAAAAAGTCGTCTCGAAGTTCACGTTCTGATCGAATCGACTTTCATGGACGCGGCCTGCCGGATTCATTCCATCCGACAGGCCGCACCCAACTTTTCAACAAACGATTGTAGGGAGAAACGATGGTTAAAGCACTGGTAGTGGACGACTCAAGAGCCGTTCGGATGCTTCTTGCCAAGACCCTGAAGGAACTTGGATATGAAGTACGAGAGGCTGCCAACGGCAGGGAAGCACTAGAGGTGATTGAAGCCGAGAAGAGCACGCTGACGCTGGTTCTGGCGGATTGGAACATGCCCGAGATCGATGGCCTGGATATGCTGAAGCGGTTGCGTCAGAATCCCGCGTTCTCTTCGCTGGCGGTGGTCATGGTGACCACGGAGACCGAAATCGACCGCATCGCGGAAGCCTTGGAGGCTGGCGCCAACGAGTATGTAATGAAGCCGTTCACCCCAGACATCCTCGTGGAGAAGCTCCATCTCGCGGGAATCCATCCTTGAGAGATGAACATGCCCGCAGTGAACAGACGATTGCTCCAGCCCGGAGAGCGGATTCGTGTGCTGGTGGTGGATGACTCGGTGGTGATCCGTCGCCTAATCACCGTTGCCCTTGAGCAGGATCCGGAGCTGGAGGTAGTGGGTGTGGCGGCCAACGGCTCGATCGCATTGCAACGGATACCGCAATACAACCCTGACGTTCTCACGCTGGATATCGAGATGCCGGAGATGGATGGCCTGGAAACGTTGCGGCGCCTGCGGCGCGACTATCCGCAACTGCGGGTCATCATGTTCAGCACGCTCACCGAACGTGGCGCGGCTGTGACTTTGGAAGCGTTGGTTCTAGGCGCCGATGACTATGTGACAAAGGCTTCCAATGAAGGGTCACTCGATCGCTCCATGACGCGCCTGCGAGAAGAACTGGTTCCGAAGATTAAACAGTTCTTCATTCTGCCGGGACGGAGCCGCGCTGCGGCCAAGCCGGAACCTCCGCGGGTTCTAGTGGCGCCGCCGCTCTTCCTAGGCAAGCCAGTCCTGCAGAGTACGAAGGTGCGGCCCAAAGTCGTAGCGATCGGAGTCTCTACGGGGGGGCCGGCCGCCCTGGGCGAGATCTTGCCGCGGTTGCCGGCCGATTTTCCATTGCCGGTCTTGGTTGTCCAGCACATGCCCCCTCTCTTCACGCGGTTTCTTGCCGAGCGTCTTCATGACTCCTGCCGGCTGCCCGTCAAAGAGGCGAGCCAGGGCGATAAGGTGGATGTCGGCAAGATCTTGATTGCCCCTGGAGACTTCCATTTGAAGGTGGCCGGCGGCGGCGGCGGTGTGCAGGTGCGTTTGGATCAGTCACCGCCGCAAAACTCCTGTCGTCCCGCCGTCGATGCGCTCTTTTCCTCGATCGGCGAGGTGTATGGCGGCGCAGCCATCGCCGTTATCTTGACTGGCATGGGGCAGGATGGGTTGCGTGGGGTAGAGACCCTTAAGGCACAAGGGGCAAGCATCCTCGCGCAGGATGAGGCTTCAAGCGTCGTATGGGGGATGCCAGGCGCTGTGGTGAGCGCCGGCCTTGCCGACCGTGTGCTGCCACTCGACCAGATCGTACCGGAGATATTGCGCAGGGCGGATCGGGCTTAAGGGAGAGGATGGATGTCTAGCCAAGTCTCAATCGCGGAGATCCACCCGGAGAACTACCGGTTCCTTCAGGAGCATATCTATTCACAGGCGGGCATTGTGCTCGAAGAGGACAAACACTACCTTTTTGAAAGCCGCCTCGCGCCGATCGTCAGACAGCTCGGTCTGGAGTCCATCAACGATTTGTGCGCTCTCATCCAGTCGTCTCGTCAGCCGGAGGTTGGTCACCAAGTGGTAGAAGCAATGACGACCAACGAAACCTACTTTTTCCGCGATCCTTCCCACTACGATGCCATACGGACTGTTCTTCTGCCGCGGTTAATGGAAGAGCGGCGCGATACAAAGAGGTTGAGGTTCTGGTCGGCTGCGTCCTCGACCGGTCAGGAAGCTTACAGCCTGGCCATGCTTCTTATAGAGGCTGGGTTGAGCGACTGGAACATTCAGATTCTCGGTACCGACTTTTCCTCCCAGGTTGTCGAACGCGCCCGATCCGGCAAGTACCAGCAGATCGAGGTGAACAGAGGTCTGCCGGCAACCCTCTTGATCAAGCATTTTCGCCGTTCCGGCACCGACTGGCAGTTGTGCGATCCGGTGCGCCGTATGGTCAGTTTTGAAACCATCGACCTGCGCAAAAGTATGCGCGCACTCGGGCCTTTCGATCTGGTTTTCTGCCGTAATGTGATGATTTATTTCGACGCAAAGACAAAGATGAACATCTTGAAAGAACTTCACGGCACCATGTATCGAGGCGGCTGGCTCCTGCTAGGCGGCGCAGAAACAGCATGCGGCGTCGAGGGGTGTTTTGAAAGACAGACTGTGGGAAATGCTGCCGTTTACGTCGCACGCTGAGAGGACACTTATGCCTACCGAATCAACAGTTGAAATACATCTTGGCGAACTAGCGCAGATCGTAGAATCCGTGTTCAGGACCATGGTGTGCCTGGAAGTGAGCGAATGCAACCAGTCCTGGTTCCCTAGCGGGGATCGGTTGACAGCGACTATCCATTTGGCTGGCGATTGGCCCGGAGTGCTGGCCCTGGAGTGCGACCGTAAACAGGCCTGCACATTCGCTGCTCGCTTTCTTTCGATGGACAGGCCAGAGACAGTGGATGATGTCGTACGGGATGTGCTCGGCGAACTGGCCAATATGATCGGGGGCAACCTAAAGTGTGTCCTGGCTGGTGGAATCAGGCTTTCCATGCCCTGCGTGGTGGACGGCGCCGACCACAGCGTGCGTGTCTGCAGGGCGGGGGTAAGGGAGCGCCTCGTCTTTGAGTGTGCGGAGGGCGTCTTTTCTGTCGCAGTGCTGAGGGAAGAGAGGCTGGCGGTTAGAATTCACTAAACCTAATAGTGTGTATTTCGGTCTACCATTCCACAACGCAGGTGCATCCGTGGTGACATTACGAGAAGTGTGACACGAGAGTTCTGTCGCTCAAGCCACACTCGTACAGGCCGGCGCGGATCGTTTTGGCGGCTTTTTGCCCCTGTCTAAAACCCCCGCCTTATTTCTTGATGCCGTACCCTTGTTTGATGGGCATTCAGTATGGCCCTCTGCCGATGGCCGAAGACTATCCTTTCAGCCACGACGTGCATAGAATGCCACACTTTGATTTTTACCTCAGTGTCCGATAACAGATATTCTGTTAACTAGAGCTCGCCGCCGGTCGCGTATCCTCTTTCTATGGTCGCCAGCACCCTTGAGGCCGTCGTCTTCTCCCACCTTCCCTTCGAGGACCTCGGTTCCCTTGAGCCGGCGCTCGAGCGGCGCGGCTTTGCCATCCAGACCATCGATGTCGCGACCGCGCGGTTTCCACTCGCCGACGCCGAGCGATGCGACCTGCTCATCGTCATGGGCGGACCGATTGGCGTGTACGACTCCGCCGACTACCCGTTTCTGACCGGCGAGATCGAGTCTCTCCGCCAGCGCCTCGCGGCCCGCAAGCCCACCCTTGGCATCTGCCTCGGTGCGCAACTCATGGTGGCCGCGTTAGGCGCTCGCGTCTATCCGGGCGCTCACGGCGCCGAAATCGGCTGGTTCCCGCTCCTGCCGCCCAATGCACAACCCACGCCCGCCCCTGCGTCAGACTGGTTTGCCTCGCTCCTCGCCAAGGATCTCTATTTGTTCCACTGGCACGGCGACACCTTCGACCTTCCTGCCGGGGCTCTCCACCTCGCCAAAACGAATCTCTATGAAAATCAAGCCTTTGCCATTGAAAACTACGCTCTGGCGTTGCAATTCCACCCCGAGGTAACAGAGCCGGGCTTGGAGCGCTGGTACGTCGGACACGCCTGCGAGCTCGGCCTAAAACGCATCTCCGTCCAGCAACTCCGCACCGATGCGCGCAAGCACGCGCCTGCTCTGGTCAAGGCAGCCGCTCAGTTTTGGAATCTTTGGCTCGATTACATTTTGTAGCGGCCCAGGTCTTCGTCGTTCAATCCCTCGAGCCATCCGCGTAGTTGTTCCGCCGTGGGACCTTCGGGCGGGCCGCTGGTGCTCAGTTTGGCGCTCTCCAGCACCTTCTCCGCCACAAAAATTGGGCAGTCGGCGCGAAGCGCCAGCGCAATGGCGTCGGATGGACGGGCGTCGACGGCCACCTGCTCGTTCCCCTGCCGGAGCCATAGAACGGCATAGAATGTATCGTCTTTAAGCTCTGTAATAACTATCCGTTCCAGTTCTCCGTTTAAGTGACGCACGAGGTTTCTCGTCAAGTCGTGCGTCATTGGGCGTGCGGCCGACATCTTTTCGATCTCCAGCGCAATGGCATTCGCCTCGAAGATCCCCACCCAGATCGGCATCACCGCATCCGATCCCACATCCTTCAGGACCACGATCGGCATGTTTGTGGAGGGATCCATCATGAGGCCCCGAATTCGCACTTCGATATCCATCCGTTCCCTCTTCCGTACCGCTGCGTTATTAGACGGCATGACCAAGCAAGCTGTTAGGATACGCCCCTGTGATCTTGACGCGCACGTAACTCCCCGTTGCTGGAGCGATGGGCTGCGTCCAGGCAAAGTTCACCGGCTTGTTCTGGCTGCTGCGGCCTGCGATTTGCCCGCGCGCTGGATTCACACCCTCTACCATTACCTCAACAATCTCACCTATCTGTCTGGAATAATTGATCCTCTGAATCTCCCTTTGCCGCTCAAGCAGTGCTTGAAGCCGGGTCGTCTTCTCGGCTTCAGGTACCGTACCGATCATGCTCAGCGCCGGCGTATTCGGCCGCGCCGAGTATTTGAACGCGAAGACGCAATCGTACTCGACCTCAGCCAGCAGATCCATTGTCTGGATAAAATCCTGCTGACTCTCGCCGGGAAAGCCGACGATGATGTCGGTCGAAATCGAAATCTTCCGCCGGGCCGCCTTGATCCATCCGATTCGTTCCAGATACCACTCCGGCGTATACTCACGCGCCATCCTCCCCAGCACCCTGGCCGAGCCCGACTGCACAGGAAGATGAATGTGATCGCACAACGTCGGCATCCGATCGATCGCTGCCACAATATCCCGCGTAAAGTCCCTGGGATGGCTCGTCATGAAGCGCACGCGCCGGATACCGGGCACCTCGCCCACCGCGGCCAACAGCTCCGCGAACGAGCACTTCCCTTCCGGATCGCAGTAGCTGTTCACGTTTTGGCCCAGAAGCTGGATCTCGGTGTAGCCCAGGTCGGCGATCCTCCGAGCTTCGTTCAGCACCGAGGACGGGGTGCGGCTGCGCTCTTTGCCGCGCGTGTACGGCACCACGCAGTACGAACAGAACTTGTCACACCCCTCGACGATGGTGATATAGCCGCGGTAGGGATTCTGCCGCGCCGTGAACTCCGTCTCGAAGGTCTCGTCGGTCTGCCGGTCGTCGAGACCGGTGATATGGCTTTCTCCCGCCTCCATGCGCGTGAGCATCTCCGGCAGCTTGCGGTACGAGGCCGAGCCAGAGACCAGGGATACAAACGGCGCCCGCTCGAAGATTTTTTCCCCCTCCTGCTGCGCCACGCAGCCCAGAACGCCAAAGCGCTTCCCTTCCTTGTGCAGCCGCTTGTAATCGTTCAGGCGATGGAAGACCTTTTGCTCCGCCTTGTCGCGGATGGAACAGGTGTTGTAGAGGATCAGGCCCGCGTCTTCTTCCGACTCCACCTGCCGGTATCCCTGCTGGCGCAGTGTGCCGATCACCTTCTCAGAGTCATGGGCGTTCATCTGGCAGCCGAAGGTCTCCAAATAAAATGTTTTTCCGGTTGCCATAGACCTCCTCAGTATACGGTGAATCCGGTAATCCAACTTGTCTGGCGTGCCGGCTTGTGGGTGCCCCATTCTAGCCGCGTTTTTACGGCTAGGGCGGGATAGCCAGCCCCGCTAACTCCGCCAGCCCCGCTGCTTCACTGGCGCAGCAGCTTAAACGCGTGCGTCCACTCGTTTTTGGTGAACCCAAGAACGCACCACAACATGCACAGCGGCTCGATGGTGCGCGCCGCTTCTACCTTGCCCATGTCCGCCGTCTCCCATCCAAACTGGTCGAGGATCTGCGCCGTAATCTCCTTGGCGCCGTCATCGTTCCCGCAGATAAACATGGTCGGCCGTCCGGCTTTGTACTGCGGGTTCACCATCTGCCGATTCCCTACCGAGTTGAATGCCTTCACAAAGTGCGCTTTCGGGAACTCGCGCTGTAGCCGCTCCATCAATGAGTCGTCAAGCGTCGTAAAGAACTTCAGAACTCCGTTCACGGGAGGCGCGTCCGCAATCGGATTGCAGGCGTCCATCACCGGCTTGCCGTCCAGGTTGGCGCTGCCCGCTGCGCGCAAAACATCGGCCGCAACCGAGCCCTTGACGGCAAGCACCACGACCTCGGCAAACGCTGCCGTCTCGCTGAAGCTGCCTACGCGCGCCTTGGGATGCTCGCGCTGCCACTCCGTAAGCTTTGACGTGTCGCGCGTCCCCACCATGGTCTGGTGGCCGTGCTTGATGAACCCGCCTGCGAGCGATTTCGCCACATCGCCAGAACCAAGAACTCCAACCTTCATACTCTCATTCCTCCTCTTCGCCAATCTCACTGCGAATTCGACTTGTCACGCATTCCCGTGTGCAGGTAGGCCACCAGCGCGTCCATCTGTTCCCTGGTCAATTGCCAGGCAAACGGCGGCATCATTCCCCTGCCTGTCGTCAGCACGTGCTCTACCTCGGCATCCGTTGCCGGTTCGCCGTCGGGCAGCTTACTCCGGCTGAAAAGGCCGTGCAGATTCGGTGGAACTTTCTTGAGCGCCAGATCGTTGAACTCGTGGCAGTGAGCGCAACCTGCTTCGTACAAATGCTTGCCCTCTGCCTGCTGCGGCGTCAGCTTCTGCGCCGAGCGGCAGCCAACCGCTCCAATTCCAGGGCAAAGTGCGATTCCTGCGCCAAGAGCAACCCATACGCTCCTGCGCCAAGCCACTCTCAGGAGCCTGACGCAATCGTCAAGGGTTTGGCGGTTTGAAATGGGGAAATCCTCCGGGAGGCCTTACCCGACTACCGGATTCAACGGACGCCCTAGTGGGATCCGTATCTTCAGTTTGAGCGAACGCACTGACTGAGGTCAAGCCGTCCATCGCGCAGCCTTGAACCGATTGCAGCGTTCAGAAGCGCCGCCAGACAAGTATGCTGAACCCTTGACCGGGCAGCACTGTGGCACGCACAATCTAGAGCGAGGCTACGAATAGGAGGACGGGAATGATCTGTTCAAAGTGTGGAGCGACATTCCATCTGCTACCTGGCAAGTCCGGCTACGCCAATGTTTGTCAAAACTGCACCGAGAGCCCCGAGCTACATGCGGAGAAGGCGGCACGAGACGCATTGCTTCGCAAGCAGCGGGCGAAGGCGGAAACAGAGAATAGACGGCGTACCGAACGGGATTCAAGATAGAAGCGCCAGTTGGAGTCTATGGGCTACGAGATCGTGCGTCGCGTTTCGAGGTGACAGCTCAGCGCGCAGGAGAGCGTCATTGCTCCTGGCGCTGACGCCACGAAAGAGGTATGGCCCCTTCGTTCCGTCCGGGCCATAGTGATTATTGGCTTGAAATTTCTGTGACATGGCCCGAAGGAAAAAGAAATCGTCGGACGCGGCGACCCTACTCGTAGGAATTGTAGGCGTGGTAATTGCCTTTCAGCTGCTGAAGGCTCTGGCAGAGACCGACGTCTTGCTGGTTTTGTTCTTCGTGATTGCCCTTGCAGTCGGGCTCATGTTTGCCGTGCCAATTTGGCGTCGAAACCGCGTTTTAGAAAGAGTAGATGCAATCACCAACGATAAGATCGACGCACTTGTAAGACAGCGCACCATTCTGATTCGCAACGATCCATACGGCAAGCCGATACTCGACAAGTGGTATTCCGAGGTGGGCAAATTCATCACTCACCACGTTCGCCCTGCACTTAGTCCGAGCCAGCAGTCGATAATGGACAAGCAATGGACAGCTATTTTGCAACGGATTTTGCAGCGGGTTGAGGATGCTGCGAAACAGAGACCTGTGCTTTCGACTCTATTGCTAAACATGACACCTGCGGGATTTGAGGCGTTTTGTTCCGAGACGCTTCGGGCCTATGGCTGGCAAGTGTGGCTAACCCCCTTAAGCCGAGACCAAGGGGTCGATATCATAGCCGACAAGAACGGTGTGCGGGTGGCGCTGCAATGCAAACTGTACTCGAATCCTGTGGGGAATAAAGCGGTGCAGGAGATCGTGGCTGGTAGGGCTCACCAGCAAGCGCACTACGGGGCCGTAGTAACAAACGGCACATATACCGCGTCTGCAAAGGAACTCGCCGCCACGAATGGAGTTTGGCTTTTGCATCACACTGACCTACCACAACTCGAGCAAATCGTTGGTACAGTGATCCATGCATGACCAAGAACCACGAGCACCTCACGCCCTTTGCCCACTCGGCCCACAACCGCTGCTTCGGCTGCGGAGAGGCCAATGCAACCGGACTACGTCTCGAATTCTTCCTCGCGTCCGACGGCTCCGTCGTGAGCCTTCCCGTCGTCCCCAATGCCTTCGACGGCCATCCCGGTTATCTGCATGGAGGGATCATCGCCACGCTACTCGATGAGGCGATGAGCAAGGCTGTGCGCGCTCAGGCTGGGGCGTCGATGACGCGCAAGATGGAGGTCGAATACCTCCGCCCCGTTCCGAGCGGCATGCCGCTTCGTCTCGAAGGCCGAGTCGTCCGCAGCGAACATCGCAAGCATTGGGCCGAAGCGCGCATCCTGAATGAGAACGGGATTGTACTCGCTGAGGGTAAAGGGCTGTTCATTGAAGTTCATCCTCCAAAAAGCTGAGGGCGGCCCAAAGGCCGCCCCGGAGTGAATCAGTGAACTGCTGAATCTAGTGAACCATATTGATCGTGTCCTGCGTGACCGTGTCGAAGGTGGTCACCGACTTGGCATTGGCCTCGAAGGCGCGCTGCGCGACGATCAAATTGGAGAACTCCGTCGAAATGTTGACGTTCGATGCCTCGAGCGCGTCGTCCTGCACCGTGGCCAGGCCCGATTCGCCCGACGTTCCTACTATGGCCGTTCCGCTGGCCAGCGTAGTGGCATAGTCGCCGTCGCCCAGCAGCGACAGGCCCTGAAGATTGGCCACGTTCGCCAGCGCCAGTCGACCCACGTTCTGCGTCTGGCCGTTGGAATAGCTGGACGTGACCGTCCCATCGGAGTTGATCGTGAAGCTCTGGTACTGCCCGCTGGCATACCCGTTTTGCGCGGTTGCCGACACTGCGGACGCCGTGTCCACCTGGCTGATGGTCGGCGTACCAGCGGCGCCGAGCAGGTTCCACTGGATATTGAGTCCTGCTGCGCCATCTGCCAGCACGTTGGTCGCAGCCGGGTTGAAATTGAGCGCGATGGACGAGAAATCGCCTGCCGCCGTTCCCACCGTCTCTGCGGCTCCGCCCCCCGGAGTGATCGTGGTCAAATTGCCGTTCTGATCGAAGGCCAGCGTTCCGGTGATCGCTGCGGGCGCCACGTCTCCGCCGGCCGCTGAATAATCTGCAGCCGGCAACGCAACCGAGTACGTCCAGGTGTTTGCTGCCGCGCCCGGCTCAAACGTAATCGTTGCCACGTGCGGTTCGCCCAGAGAGTCGTACACCGTGATCTGCGCCGGAAACTTTGTCCCCGCCGCCGTTGTGGAATCCAGATTGGCCGTCATGCTCAGTGTGGTCGTGGCATGCGGTTCCTGCACCTGGCCCACGGGAACATTGATCGCGGCCAGTGGCGCATTGGTATTCACCACGCCATTGACTGCCGGATAACCCATCACGTTCAGGCCGTTCGAGGTCACAATGTTCCCGGCAGAGTCGAGCGAGAAATTGCCGGCACGGGAGTATTCGTAGCCTCCTGCGCCGTTGCCGACCACAAAGAATCCGCTCCCGTTTAACGCCACATCGGTTGAGTTGCCCGTCGAGTTGATGGAGCCTTGCGTGAACGCGATCTCATTTGAGGCCACCTTCACGCCCGCGCCCACCTGAATCGGGTCGCCGGAACCGGTCGAGCCGATCTGCTGGTAGAACAGATCGGAGAAGTTGGTCGACTGCGCCTTGAAGGCCGTCGTGTTCATGTTGGAGAGATCGTTCGCAATCGTGTTCAGGGCTGTCGAATCGGCCTCCAGGCCGGTAAGCGGAATTGAAAAACTTGCCATGCTCCATCTCCTCTTTATTTAGGATCCGTTTGGCGGGCCTCAGTGCCCGGCTTCGCTGCGGTTGTGCGGGCCATCGTGGCCGGCAAGTGAACTCGTGTTATTGGGCCGCGAATTTGGCGCCCGAAGGCGATTGCGCGTGGGTCCGGCCATCCAAAGCATGGGCTACACGCTGCGCCGCGGCGTTGGCGCGAGGCACACTGAGATTGCCCGGAGCACGCACGCCCGCCGTTGCCTGCGTAGCGGATGTGCTTCCGGTTGAAATTGCCGATGATGCCGCCGGCGCCGCACCTGGCGCGTGTGCCCTGTTTGCCGCCGCGGCAGCCGCCGGGGCGCTCGTGCCCGCTGGGCCGGTGGTTGTCCCGGCATCCTTCCCGGTCGCGCCGTTACCCGTGCTTGACGGTGGCGGGCCGAGGTCCGTGGTCAGCGTCTGGTTGATGCCGATCAGTTGCTCCAGGCTGTTTACGTTCACCAGCTGGTTGATGTACTCGTTGGGGTCCGTGGTCGCGGTCGGATCCTGGTTCTGCATCTCCGTCACCAGCAACGTAAGAAAATCGTTGGCCGAGATCGTTGCCGAGTTGCTGCTCGCTCCGCTCGAGCTGTTCGTGTTGCTCGTCCCCGTCGTTCCGGCCGCGTCGTTCGCCGTCGGCGTCGCGGCCTTCCCCGTCAGCGCCTGCCCCGCCGTCACCGCATGATTGAAGATTCCTGTCGCCACTGCCACCTCCCCTTTCTGCTCTACTGCTACGCCACCCTCTCCCGCATCTGCCTTTGAACTGTAGCCGGACCTTTCTTCGCGTCGGCCCCTTTGCGCCGGCGACCGGCTCAGGCCATCACGGAAATGTACTTACCCCGCCCTTCGCCCACGTTAACGGCCATGTCGAATCCACTGCTCTGTATCGTTGGGCTCAGCGGCAAAGCCGATGCCGGCGCGCTCGCGTCCTGCTGCGAACCTGCCGCGGCGCCCTGCTCTGCGTTCTGGCCCGCGCTCTGCTGCATGCTTTGGTCCACGCCCGCTTCCAACCCGCTTCCGCCGGAAGTGGTAATCGTTAGCGTCGCTACCGGCGTTTGCTGTTCCGTCAGGTAAGAGCTCAATCCTGGCAAGTGCCCGCTCAGGGCCTGCGCCGCCTCAGACGAACTGGTCACAACCGTCGCGTGGACGATGCCTCCGTTCAAATCCGCGCGCACGCCTACCCAGCCCAGCGCCGGATCCTGAAATCCTGCCTCGGCCTGCCGGCTCGCGGCATGAAGCCAGCCCGGCGTTCCCACCGCAGGCGCCGCATCGAGAGAGGCGATGGCCTCTCGCGCCGTTATATCCTGAGTTCCCGTTGCACCAGCGGCTACCGATGAGGCGGCGCTCAGTACCTCGTGAGCACCCACTGGATTGCGCACCCAAGCCGATGCGTCCGCGGCCACGCCGGATGGCTGCGCAACCACGGGGTGCGATGTTGACGAGACCGCCTCGCCAGCGGCGGCCCCATGCACTGGCTGCGCCAGGTTCTGTTGCGTGGGCTGCCCTCCGCCGTCCATGCGCGCTTTGTCCACGCCTGCATCTGCGTTTGCAGCACGCACAGCGGCGGAGTTTATCCCCTCGATGTCCTGATATGCCGGGTTCTGTGCGGCCGGCGTGTAGGCTTCCGCGACGGTGCGGCTTTCCCTCTCTGCGCTGCGTTGGCCCAAACCCCGTCCCTGCGGCTCTTCGGACAAAATCCCCGCCGCCGTCAGCGATGCCGGCTGCGGTTCCGTAGAAGACTTTTCCGATTCGCTCCAGAGTGATGCCGTCGCTCCGCTCGTCTCGTTGTCCTGCAGCTGGCTTTTGGTTGTGCTCACCGGGTTCCGGCTGCCTGTTTGCGCAGTGACGCCAGTCCACGCCGTCTCTGTCCTTCTTGAAAACGCTCCCCCGCTCCCCGCCTCGGTTCCTTGCGGCTCTGCTGCAGGTGAGTTACCCGTCCGCTCCGAAGCTACGCTGCCCACGGGATCCGCAATGCCGGTTTTTGGTGTGGCCTGTTCCTCTTCGGGCAAGACCGGAGCCTGCGCTGCTGCCGCCGGGTTGCCGGACAGATTCACCTGCATCGCAAGCACTCCATTTTCCGCCGATGCAACCTGCTGCTCCGCTCTCGTGCCCTTCGCGGCGCTATCCCGCTTTTCGCTCCTGGCGCCGCGCGCTGTGCCAGTGGCGTTGCCGGCTGCGCTTGAGCCATTTGTCAAGTTTGTTGCGGTCGAGCCCTCCGTGGGTTGCGCGCTCGCCGCCCTGCAGGCACCGTTGGCCAAGATTGGAATCTGCGGCGCTCTTGCAGCGGTGCAAAGCGAGAGGGTGCTCTGTGAGTTGGCCTGCCGGTGCGTAGCGCTGGCCACTGACCCCTTGCCCGGGTCTGCCGGTCGCGGAAATTGCGGAACCATCTCCGCATCGGCATTGGCGCCGGCGCCGGAGATCGATGACGGCGCGTCCTCAATGTCATCGTGTTCATCCGCCGTGTTTACCCTGCCGGTCCCGCCTGCTGTGCCCGTACCGTTGTCCGCTGAGCTGCTGCGTGCGTCCGGCACGGAGCCCCCTGCGCGCAGCATCGACTGCCAACTCGAACGAAAGCTTTCGCTACTGGGAACAGAGGACCCTGTTGCGCTTGCGTCCGCCGTGCCCAGCAAACCCTTACTCGTCCCCTTGCCGAGTGCGAATGCCGCCCGGCTTGGCCCCGCTCCAGCGCCTGCGCTCCCACATCCTCCTGCGTCGATCGCTGCGCCAACCTCGATGCCTGCGGCAACTGTCATAGAACAGCGAAATGCAGCCGCCGTACCAAAGAACGCAGAATAGAGTTAGAAGATTGTCAGGTTTGGGACGGGTCTGCCCAATTCAGGAAAGTCCTTCCTGGCGTTACGGATTTCCGCTCAAGTTCTTGCCGAGCCTCCGCAGGCCCCCTGAGCCGGCCTCGGCGTTGCCATTATCAGGCTCCGCCGTTCGCTCTGCCGCGCCGCAGCGCTCGACTCAGAAACCACCCGTCAAGCTCGCCTTGCGTGCGCCGGCCGGCCTGGACGGCCTCCTTGAATTCGGCCCTCTGTATCAGACTCTCCACCTGCCGGCGTTCGACCCTCTTGGCGAGGAACTCGCGCCGCCGCGCGGTCACGGCCAGCTCCGCCTCCGCGATCCTCGGCGTAAGCGCCGCAGCATGGCGCCGCGCCGCGCGCATCTCTTCCAGGCCGGCGATCCGGTCCATGAACTCGCCCGTCTCTGCGCTGGCCGCCACCAGCCGCCGCCCGCGGCGCTCGCGCTCTTGAACTACGGCCAACGCCACTTCCAGGCGACTGAGATCGCCCAGCGCCGACTCCAGCGCCGCCTGGCGCTGTTCCTCCTCCATCCCCCGGATCCGCAATAAGCGCCGCATGGCGCGCGGCACAGCCATTCGTCATACCTCCGCGGCCAGGGCGGCAAGCCGCTTCAAGGCGTGGGCGAGGGGGGCTTGTTCGTGCGCTTCCTGCATGAGGAACGCGCGGATCGCTTCTCTGGCGCGCAGGGCGCGGTCCAGATCCGGGTCGGCGCCTGGTTTATAGGCGCCGATGCGCACAAGATCCTCCGAGCGGGCGTAGGTCGCCATCAGTTTGCGCACCAGCGCGGCCTGCTCGCGATGTTCCTGCCCCGCCACAGCGGGCATCAGCCGGCTGATCGAGTCCAGCACTTCGATCGGCGGATACCATCCCTCCGCCGCCAGCGCGCGCGAAAGAACGATGTGGCCGTCGAGCAGCGAGCGGACCGCGTCAACGAGCGGGTCCTGTTGATCGTCTCCTTCCATCAACACGGAATAGAAGGCCGTGATCGAGCCTCGGCGGAAGCGCCCGGCGCGTTCTACGAGCCGCGCCAGCCGGGAAAACACCGAGGGCGTGTACCCCTTCGCCGTGGGCGGCTCCCCGGCCGCGAGGCCGATCTCGCGCGCGGCCATGGCGAACCGGGTCAAAGAATCGAGCACCAGCAGAACGTGTTTCCCCTGCGCGGCAAAGAACTCGGCCACCGTTGTGGCGGCCAGCGCTGCCCGCATCCGCTTCAGCGGCGACTCATCCGAGGTGGAAACCACAACCACCGCGCGCGCCTGCCCTTCGGCGCCCAAAGAATCGCGCAGGAACTCTCCCACCTCGCGCCCGCGTTCCCCTACCAGGCCCACCACCGTCACCTCAGCCTCGGTGTTCCGTGTCATCATGCCGACCAGTGTGCTTTTTCCCACGCCCGAACCGCCGAAGATGCCCACTCTCTGGCCGCGGCCCACAGTGAGCAACGCGTCGATGGAGCGGATGCCGGTGCCCAGCGGCTCACGAATCGGTACGCGGTCCAACGGCGAGCGTACCGCTCCGTCGAGCGGCAGCGCCTTTCCGCCTGCCGGCAAACACCCTCCGTCGATTGGCATCCCTGTCGCGTTCAGCACCCGGCCCATCAGCGCCGGTCCGACTTCGATCTCCGGCGGCCTCCCCAGCGACCACACCGGGTTGCCAAAGCGAATGCCTTCCGCTACCTCGACCGGCATCAACAACACATTCGACCCACGAAACCCGATCGCTTCGGCCGCATGCGTCCGGCCCGCCTGGTCCTGAATCTCGCAACACTCGCCCACCGAGGCCGGCGGACCGGCCGACTCGATCGTCTGCCCTAAAGACTCGATGACGCGGCCGCGCCAGCGCCACGGCTGCCCGCGCTCCAGGCGAACAAAATAACGTTCCAGCAGGGGCATCACGGCTGCGCCTCGCCTGCTTCCGCACCCTGCACAGCAAAAACTTCCCGCGCATCGGCGACGGTGCGGTCGAAGAATCCGCGTTCGATCTCTCCTAGTTGCGCGCGCACTCCCAGATCGGCCGTTCCCGCCTTGCTTTCGATCATGCAGTCGCCCAGGTGCATTCCCTCACCCGCCACGATCAAGGGCTTCATCGTCAGATTGGGCAAGAGCGCGATCGCCTCTGTCCACAATTCCAGTTCCGCGGGGGGAACGCGCAGCCGCACCTCAGACGACGCTGCCAACTGGCCCAGCGCGACACGCACCGCGCCGGTCAGCAGCAGCGGATCCATTTGCGCCTCGCGGCGCAGAATGCGCGCGCCAACAGCCAGCGCCAGCTTCACTACCTCCTGCTCCACCGCGTGCAGATACCGGTCGCGCTCCCCTTGAAAACGCTCGACGAGCGCGGCCAGATGCCGCTTGTGGCGCTCCTGCTCCTCGGCCAAGGCCGCGGCCTGCACCCCGCGCTCCGCCTGGCGTCCCTCCTCGCGCCCACGCTCGCGCCCGGCTTCGAACGACCGGCGAATCTCTTCGGCCATTTTCTTGTCCATCGCAGCGCCGGCCGCGTCAGCGCGCATCTCTTTGGCCCTTCCCTGTGCTGCCTCAACCGTGCCTGCTTCTTCTACCTCAACCCAACCGTCCCAAGCGGGAAGCGGAGGCGCACCGGGGCAGTCCGGATACTCGAGCACCTCGATCTGCCCGCCCGCGTTTCGCCTGTCCGATGCCGCCAGTTGCCGCAAATCTCCTCCCCGCGCGCTCCTCGTCCCTGTCCTCTGACCCGCTCCCTACGCCTTCTCCCTGTCTGACCGCTACGCCAGCATTTCGTCGCCGGTTTCGAGCTTGAGGATGACCTTGCCCTCGGACTCCAGGCGGCGGGCCAGGTTCAGAATCTCCTGTTGCGCCTGCGCTACTTCGCGCGAGCGCACCGGCCCCAGGACCTCCATGTCCTCCTTGAGCATATCTACGGCTCGGGAGCTCATAGACTTGAAGATCTGCGCACGCAGTTCATCGTTGGCGCCGCGTAGAGCAAGCGCCAGTTGCCTCTTGTCCACGCCGGAGACAATCTCGCGGATCGTCGCCGGAGGCACAGTGAGCAGATCGTCGAAGGTGAACATCAGGTTACGGATGCTCAGCGCCAGCTCCGGCTGGCCTTCTTCGATGGTTTCCAGAATCTTCTTCGACTCTTCGGGATTCAGCCGGTTCAACAGATCGGCAACGGCCTTGAAGCCGGAGTAGCTGCGGCGCGCCGTATCGCCCACGGACTCCAGCCGCCGGTGCAGGACCAGCGCCACCTTCTGCGCCATTTCAGGCGAAAACTGCCGCATCTCCGCGAGCCGTTGGACGGCGACCACTTTATGTTCTTCGCTTAAATTGTCGAGCACCTGCGACGCCTTGCGCGGATCCAGATGCGCCAGCGCCAGAGCGATGGTTTGCGGATGCTCGGAGTCAAGCAGCTTGCCTAGCTGCTGCGGGTCGCAGCGCTGTAACTTGGCCAGATTTCCCTGCGCCGCCTCCTGCGAGCGCCGCATCAGAGCCATCAGGTCGTCGGCGCGCTGTTTGCCGAAGGCCTCGACCAACACGCGATGAGCATAATCCATGCCTCCGTGCACCGTGAAATTCTGTGTATCGAGAAGCTGCCAGAATTCTTCCAGCACCTCGGCCGTGAGCCCGGGCGTGACGCCGCGCAGATCGGTCAGTTCCTCGGTAATCTGCTCGACATCCGCCTCGGGCAAAACGCGCAGAACTTCCTTGGCCAGATCCTCCCCCACGGCAACCAGCAGAATGGCAGCTTTCCGTACCCCGGATAGGCCTGCCGCCAGGCGGCGTCGCGTTGCTCCACTCTCGTTTCCTTGCTCCGCCAAGGCGAGTTCCTTTCTGCCCCAAGACCTGTCCTCAGCCCTTACTCCGAGTGAATCCAGCTCTGCAACAACCGTGAGCTCTGCGTCGGTTCGCGCTTAAGATGCGTGGTCACTTGCTCGAAGATCTCCTGGTTCCGTAACCGTTCCGGGTCTGGCGGCGCGGATTCGGTAGGGCTTAACGTCCCCGGCGATGCCATTTCTGCCGCGGCCAACTCCCTGCCGGCCATTCTCGCCGGCCCCCGCGCCGCCAGTGCCGCGCCGGCATGACGAATGGCGGGCCGTACGGCGAAGGCCACCACCAGCAGCAGGCCCATCAGCAGCGCGGCGTACTTCACCAGCTCCGGTGAGTTCTCCGCGGCCTGCAACACCTGTTCGGGAACGGCGGCAGGCGGTTGCGGGCGGTTGTCGTCGAAGGCCAGATCCTGGACCGTCACAAGATCGCCGCGCGATGTGTCGAAGCCCACTGCTGCCTGGGCCAGCGCAGTCAGGTTGCGCAGCTCGTCGGCCGAACGCGGCTGCCAGACTGCCGCATGGTTCTTCGTCGCCGGCTGGATCTCACGGTCGTTGACCACGATAGCTGCGGTCAGCCGCCGCACTCTTCCGGGATTCTCCACCATGTGCCGCACCGTCTTCGAAACACCGTAGGTGCTGGACTCGCTTTTGGCGGTTTGCGGAGAGGCGGTCTCATGGGGATATACGGGCAGTGCCTGTGTGTTGGGCGCATTCGAGGCCGTGCCGGGAACTCCCGCGGCCACGGGCTGGGCGCCGCTGGACTGCTCGGTGCGCTGCATCGAAAGCGTCGCCGTCTTGTCCGGATCGTAGCTCTCCTGCGTCTCCTCGGTGGCCGTTGAGCCGTAGTCGAGGGTCACAGAGGCACGCACATTGCCCACACCGGTCACCGGCTCGAGCGTAGCCACAAGCTTGTCCTCGAGGGCCTGCTCGGCGCTCAACTGCATCGCGTCGGCGGTCTTCGGACCCAGCGGGAGGTTTCCGGCCGCGTCCACCAGCACCACGTGGTCCGGCGTCAAGCCATCGACGGCCGAAGCCACAAGATTGCGAATCGCCTCCGGCTCGCCCTCAGCCAGCGAGCGATGACGCAATTTCAGCACGACCGAGGCCTTCGCCGGCCGCTCCTCGTCGCGAAAAAGCGAATCGTGCAGCAATACCAGATGTACGCGCGCCGAGGCGACGTCGGAAAGTGTGCTTACGGTGCGCTCGAGCTCGCCCTCGAGCGCCCGCTGGTAGTTCACCTGCTCGTCGAACTCCGATCCCACCCAGTTCGGTTTGTCGAAAATCTCAAAGCCCAGCCGTCCGCTCTTCACGCCGCCCTTGGCCGCGGCCGCCAGGCGCGCTTTGTCCAATTGCGCGGCCGGAACCAGGATTCCCGCGCCATCGGCGGTCGGCTCAAACGAGATCTGCGCCTGGGCCAGAATCTGGCCGATCTGGCGCGCATCGTCAGGTTCAAGGTTGACGTAGAGTGTGCGCCAGTCGGGGCTGAGCGCGTACCACGTCAGCCCGCCAACCAGCGCGATCAGAAGCAACGCGCTCACCACCACCCAGCCGCGCTGCGCGGGAGCCATCTGCGCCCAGCGGACCCGGACCATCCCCCACAACCCGGACCACTTGCCGCCCAACTGCACTCTTCCGGGCGTTGCCGGTGGGCTCTTCTCCAACTGTGTCCCTATGGCCATGGCTGCTCTGCTTCGCCGTTCGCTCCGGCCTTCCGGCTCCTGCCTTCCATCTCCAGCCTCCCGTGTGACGAGCCGATAGGCTGCCTTCTCGTTCGATCCGCCTGGAACCGGAAGCTGGTAGCTAGAACTGCATCCCCATCACGCTCTGGTAGGCCTGCACCGCCTTGTTGCGCACCGCAAGCGCCAGCTCGAAGGCCATGTCCGCCTTTTCGGTGGCGATCATCGCCTGGTGCACATCCACGCCCGAGCCGGTCATCAGGCCCGTGACCGCCGCGCTGGCCTGCTTCTCCAGTTGGTTCACCTGCCCCACTGCATCCGTGATCAGATCGGCGAACGGCGCCGGAGAAGCTTCCTGCTCTTTGTCTGCCTGAAGCAGGCTCGTGGCTCCGGCGCTGGACGTGCCGGCTCCCGAAGCCGAGCCGACGGCATTGGTCGCAATCAACATCTTCCTGGGCCTCCGTTTCGCTCACTCTCTTGCTATGCCCTGTTCCCCGCCGTTTTCACGACTTGGCGATCTCGAGCGCCGACGTGATCATCCCCTTCTCGGCCTGCACGGCGGAGCCGTTGAGCTCATATGCACGCGTCGCCCCCATCAGGTCCACCATTTCTGTAAGGGGATTAATGTCGGGATAGGCGACGTAGCCGTCCGGTCCCGCGTCGGGATGGCCGGGATCGTAGCGTTTGAGCGGGGGCGAGGGATCCTCGACCACCTGCGCGATGTGCACTCCCGACGCCACCGCCGTTTTATCCGACAATCCGAGCGTGGGCAAAGCGGCGGAAGCCATCGTCCCTGCCCCAGCGTTCTCCGTGGCCGCCGCCATGGAATCGAGGAAATCCGGATCGCCCCGGCCGGCGGCAAAGACGACCTCCTGGCGGCGATAGGGTCCCCCCTGCTCGGTACGCGTAGTCTCTGCGTTGGCCATGTTGGCCGCCACCACCTCGGCGCGCATCCGCTCTGCCTCCATGGCGCTGCCCGAGGTCTCCATCAATCCAAACAGGTTCATCGCAGAGCCTCCTTTCCGCTCGTGTTGTCTTGTCGCCCCGGGTCCGCTGCCTGACGGTGCGCGAACTTTCGCACCATGCCCCGTAAAGGCCCCTTTATAGCGCGCGCCCTACTTGTCAGCGTGGATGGCGTCCATCACACGCTGGTACTCCTGGCGCAGCAGGGCCACGCCGGTCTTGAATTTCAGTTGCGCCTCGGCCAGGTGCAGGCTCTCGCGGTCAATGGAGACGTTGTTTCCGTCGGGGCGGGCAATCAGCCCGTCGACGTCGGAAACACGCACTTTTCGCGCTCCCCGTCCCCGGTCGACATCGTCCAGCGCCTCCCGCATCTCCGCCTCGAAGTCCATCCCCACGGTGCGGTAGCCAGGTGTGTCCACGTTAGCCATATTGGCGGCCGTTAACTTGGCCTCGGCGGAGGCCAGATCCAGGTAGCGGGCAATCTGGCCGCTGAGCCGCGTTTCGATTTCCATGCTCATGTTGCTCCTCCCGGTCTTTCTCCTGCATCGGTTCGCATTCCTTGTGCGCTGTTCCCCGGCGACGCCTCTCTGGCGCTCCTTGCGCAGCTCTCAGTTCACCGTCGTGCCGAAGTCGATCTCCTGCGCAGTCAATAGGGGGTTCTCTCCGGCGAGAATGACGCCGCGCTCCAAGACATGCTCCAACTCGCGGACGTTGCCCGGCCAATCGTGAGCCGTCAGCTTCGCCAGCGCGCCTTCGTCTACGCGTTTTACAGGCGTATCCCGGCCCATCTTCTCGAGGAAGTGCTCGATCAGCAGCGGCAGATCCTGGGCGTGCTCGGCCAGCGCCGGCGTGCGGATGAGAAAGACTGCCAAGCGGTAATAGAGATCGGAGCGGAATGCCCCGGTTTGCGCATGGAGGGCCAGCGGCCGATGCGTAGCGGCGAGAATGCGCACATCCACTTTGACGGTCTCGTTGTCCCCCACCCGCTGCAGTTCTCCGCACTCCACAAAGCGCAGGAGCTTCGATTGCAACCCCAGCGGCATCTCGCCGATCTCGTCCAGAAACAG